>Ga0247841_10000017_pt1 | contig 457396 bp, 510 predicted proteins | sample LaCruzMarch2015__2_FD_192410 | JGI IMG/M metagenome (GOLD analysis project Ga0247841, IMG submission 192410) | Freshwater microbial communities from meromictic Lake La Cruz, Castile-La Mancha, Spain - LaCruzMarch2015_18m | ecosystem: Environmental > Aquatic > Freshwater > Lake | place: Spain... | reverse complement strand
TGCAAGAATTTTGTTACATATCCTGCTTTGGAAATTGAAACGACTATTAACCCCGCGTCCAAGGTTGTCAGCCCCTTAATTGTAATTATTCCGTTTGCATCGCTAGTGCAGGAATTAACGCATGAAACTGATGCTTCCCCCAAAACTTCTTTTCCTGATGAAGAGGCAGATACTTTCTGCACATATGCTTTTGCCCCAGAAACAATAGTTCCTGCCGCCCAATCCTCTATCCTGAACTTAAGCATCCTTTTGTTTTCAGGAATTATTTTTTCCATTACAATTATTGCTTCAGTGGTTGCGCCAAAAGTTACTGCCGCGCCAATGTTCGCATCAATACCCACAGAAACATAATTGCCATCAGGACTCATTGCGGTTAATTTATAGCGCCCCTGCTCAAGGTCGGTTATTATTGCCACTCCGCTGTTGTCAGTGAATGCTATTCCCGCGCTGTTCCCCGCAGAATTTATTGCAGTTACCTGCGCAAGTGGAATCATTTTCTTTGGAGAGGAATTTTTTTCAGAAACATAAACTTTTATTTTTCCTTTTCCTGATGATGCGATTATTTTTTTGAGTTCAATTATGCTTTCGCTTCTGTCTTTATTTAATGTTAGGGGCAATCCGCTTGCTTCTTCATATCCGCTGGCGACCGCTTCTGTAACAGAGAACCAGCAGTTGGCGGCGTTTAGCGTAAATCTTCCGTCCGCTTCCCCATCATCGCTGTCATAGGCAGTTATTGGATTTATTGTTTTATTTGCACAGCGAAATGTTATGTGCGCATCTCCAGTTTGGTCCGCTATTATTCTCTTTGTTTCAGAATCTATTAGTATTACTACGGCAGTATCTGAATAATCTCCCTCAAGCCCGCCGCGATTATCGGTTGTGGGGGTAACAACTTTTAATTTCTCAAGTTCTATTTGTATTTCTCTCGCATCCATTGGAAGCTGAGCGGAAAAATCGGAATATCCTTCTTTCTTTGCAGTAAAGTTTCCATAAAGCCCTTTTTTTGTGCCAAATAATATTCCTTCGGCAACATCCCTTATGCTGTATGAACTTGAGGCATATGCTCTTGCGCTTCCGCTTTCATCAGTGAAAATTTCAAACTCTATTCCGTTTATCTGCCCCAAAAGCCCTGCCCCCCCTATTCCAAGTTTTGTTTTTGAGTCAACTACTAAGAAAGAATATTGCATGCTTTCCGAGAAATTTACAAAATATAACCCTCCAAGAAAAAGAACCAGTATAATAAAAAGGAAAAGTAAAAAACTTGGAATTATTCTGTCAATGGGGTCAATTATTTTATAAACAGGAATTTTTTTTGCAATAACATCCAAAAAACCATACCACTTATCCTCAAAAAAGTAGTAAACGCCCTTAATCGGCTCAAATAGACCCATTACTCCCACTAACCCCTAAAAAAACTTGTCAGAATAAGGGGAATCGTTGTTAATAAAACTTACTTTGCCCGCCAAAAACTAATCAGAACTTGCATTAGAGAGTCTTTCCTGCCCGAGTACTTGCCCCGCCTTATTCTCTTCCCCCGTCAAGAGCTGTTTTAGAAGAACTTCCGCGACTTTCTTGCCCAAAACTGCTTCAACCTTGTTAATATTCGCCTTTGCCTCGCTTGGTTTTTTTATTCCAGCGTTAAATAATTTGCGCGCCCTTACTCTTCCAATCCCGCGTAACTCGACTAGCAAAAGCAGTTCTTCCCGCACACCATAATTCACTCTTTTCCCCAATTTTCGCGCCTTAATGATGTGCCTTTCCTGTCCAAGCACTTTTGAGAGTTCAATTGTTGAATAGGCAAGCCACTCAATTATTCTTGTTTTTCCAAAAAGGACTCCTGGAGCAAGCCCATAATTCTTAAACAATTCCTGTTCGCGCTTCTCGTTCACCCACTCTTCAAGCATTAATGCGGAAAAGAATTTTTCCAATGCATCAGGGGCATATAATGCTTTTTCCTGGCTAAACGGGATTTCTTCCAGTTTGTTTGAGAGCTCCTCAAGCATTAACACGTGCGTATTTTTTGGGGGGCGAAGGTGCGGCACAAACTCCGTGCAATTCACCCATGCGTAAAAATACGAGAATTGCGTGAAAGTTTTTTTTGCAAGAAGCGCATCTATGAGCTCATGCGCGCTGTCCGGATCAAGGAAAAGATCAGAAACTCTTTTGCCAAGCACCGTTGCCTTATACTTTCCTTCTTTTTGCTCAACAAATTTGTATTCAACTAAATCCTCAATTATTTCAAGAACATTCTCAAGAAGGTCACTCATATTCTGGAGCTGATGAGCGTAAAGTGTTCCCTCAAAAAATCTCTCGATGCTTTTTATATCATAAATGTAATCCGTGGAAATTAATCCGAGAATGTGTGTTCTAAGTATCGGGATTATGGCAAGCTTTGATTCCACATTCTCCATCTGCCCATTAACAAATTGTTCCATTAGCATTTCTTTTTGCGTTTCTCCGCTCGCAACAACAATGCTTTTTCCCTCGCTTGAGAATTTTGGCCTCCCCGCGCGCCCCGCGCACTGCTTATACTCGCGAACACTTATTAATTCCATCCCGTATTTCTCAAAGCGATAAAGAGTTGGAATAATTACAACGTCAGCAGGGGTGTTAACTCCGGCTGCAAGAGTGGTTGTTGAGCAAAGCACCTTAATATGCCCCGCGCGAAAATTATCCTCTACTGCTTCCCGTTGAGCGTTCATAAGCCCCGCGTGGTGAAACGCCGCGCCTAGTTTAATTGTCTCCGCAAGTGAAGCACATTGCTCTGTGGGGCTCTCAAGCGCATTAAGCACTTTTTCGCTTGCTTTTGCGAGCGAGGACTTATTTTTTTCTTCAATAACTTTTTTTGTCTGTTCCGCGATTTTCTTCGCCATCGCTTCCGCGCGCTTTCTTGCGTTCATAAAAACTAGGAGCTGTTTTCCATTTGCCAGATGTTTGTCAATTAAGTCCTCGAGGCCCCCATCTTCTTTTGTGCTGTCATTAAATTCTGTCTCATTCTCAAACAAAACGCCTTCGCGAAGTTTTGTGGGACGATAATCGCTCAAAACAAGTTCTGCATTAAGCCACTTTGAGAGTTCTTCCGCGTTTGGAATTGTCGCACTAAGCCCAAGCACCTTTACTTTTGGATTATTTACTCTCATTTGGGTTATTGCGATTTCAAGCACGGGCCCCCTATCGGAATCAAGTTCGTGCAGCTCATCAACAATAATGCACCCAACATTAGCGAGCCACTCGGCTTTGTGGCGAAGAAGCGAAGCAAGTTTTTCGTAAGTTGTCATTACCACATCAAAACTTTTTAAGTATGAGGAGCTTGAGTCAAGGTCACCAGTGGAAATAGCAAATTTTATTTTGTGCTCGCTGTTTTGAGCGCCATATTTTTTCTTAAAATCGCTGTAGTGCTCGCTTGCGAGCGCGCGAAGTGGACAAGTGTAAATTACTTTTTTTCCTTCAGATAAAACACTCTGGAGCATATAGAGTTCGGCGACAATGGTTTTTCCGCTCGCGGTGGGAGCACTTACAACTAAGTTCTTTCCAAATCCTTTTTTTATACAGGCGCTTTGCATTGGATTGAATTTTTCAAAGTTGTTTGCGCTAAGCACGAGCGCAGGAATATCAAGATTGTTTTTTGCAAGCACTTTTTCCTCAGCAGCCGATTTCATAAAAAAAGTATTCCTTCGAGGCAATTAAAAAGTTAAGGTGAGTGAATTGCCGGCAACAAAACACTTATTTTTTTATAAGCGCTTTTCTTACGTTTTCCTCATCATCAGGGTTAGTAACTCCAAGCATTTTGTCGGTTGTTGAGAGGAGCTTCATTTTAATCTTTTTTTCTTTTATCAGCTCCCCAAGTTCGTTAGGCAAGAGGCATTCAATTTTTCTATCCCCTTTATGCGCTTTTTTGAATTCTTCGAACCGCTCACTAAACATCTCAAGCACACTTTCTTTTAGCGCAAATAAATTACAGCTTACAAGTGTTTTGGGCGTCAACCCTTTTTCTGCGAGTTTATCTTTCTCAATCTCAAAAATCTCTTTGATGTTTGTAACATAACCCTTTTTGTCGGTGGAAAAAACCGCGCGGTTATTTTTTCCTTTCTTTGGCAGTACTCTTGCCACCTCATACCCTACCGCACAGCACTCTGTTTCGTCTTTGCTTTCAAGGAGAAATTTGTATGCGGTCCGCATCGCTTTTTCGCCGTAAATGTCATCCCCATTGCATACTACAAACGAACTTGTCACCACCTCTTTTGCCGCAACAAGCGCTTGGGCGGTTCCCCATGGGCGGTCGCGTTCCTCGTGATTGAAGTCCTGTTTTGCATAAAATATTGGGACATTCATATAACCCGCTTTGAATTTTTCTTTAAAGGGTTCTTCGGTTTTTTCCCCGACAATAAAAATTATTTCATTAAACCCAGCCTTAATTGCCTGCTGCACTGCGATTTCAATTAGGGTTTCTCCTCTTGGACCCACTTGGGCAAATTGCTTTATTTTTCCCTCAAAGCGCGAGGAAGACCCCGCAACCATGTAAACAACCGCGATTTTTTGCTTTGGTTTTGCCATTTTGCCCATGAGAAAATATTGTGTTTATGGGAATATTAAGTTAGTGGTGCAATTAATAGGCAGAGGAAGAGTTATTTCAACGGATTAATCGCTTTTACTCCAAGCAGTTCAAAGTCCTTGGTATTTTCAGTGTAAATGCATTCAATTCCGTTGCGTTTCATCACGGAAACTATTGAGGCATCCCAAAATAGGCGCGGGTTGTGCTTTGACATTTCAACTGCATTTTTCGTGTCAAGGAAATCATCCTGCAGAACAAGAAACTTTGACGAAAATAATTCAATTAGGTTAATTATGTCCTCTGTCGGCGCGCGAAGCAGTAAACAATTGCTTGCGAATTCTCGCAGATTTTGCGCTGAAAGAAAAATTCTTTCTTTGCATGATGCAAACCACTGCATCGCTTGTTTATGTTTATACACTTCCTTATTATCGAGCATATAAATTAGAATGCAGGAATCAACGAGATATTTGCCGCATTCGCTCTTCGTAAAGTTTGTTTCTGTCAAACTTCCCATCCCCTTTCCATGTTGACTTTCTTGCTATTTCAAGAATCTTGTAATGCGCTTCCATTCTTTTGGCTTCCTCATCAGCAAGATCTATTCCTTTTTCCACAATCGCTGAGAGCGCGCCTTTTTTTCCTTCAAATTCTTTCATAGCCAAATCCCTTAATTTTTTGTTATGTTTTTCGCTTATTGATAAAACTATTTGAACCATTCACAACCACAAACAGATTGTGTATAATTATACATATAATTATATCGGTTGTCGAGTCAAACGGCAAGTTTGTGTTAAGTTGTAGTGCCCGCTTAAACCGCATTTCACTTTAACATATAGGCTTCATTCGCCTTTTAGTGCAACGAAGTGGTATGCTTCCTGTAGCGCGAGTATTGCTTTTGGCAAGTCAGAGTCGCGTAGAGAACTAGTTTTCTTCCACTCTTCGCCCACCTTATAGCTTCTTTCCATTGTAGTGGTAAAAAACTTTCTCCCTTCTTTTGAGGAGTTCTCCCATACCGCGGCCTCTACTCCCCCTATTTTTACTTTCTTTACTGGACCTCTTGCTTCTTTTTCAACTTTTTCTTTTTCAACCATATTATCCAACCTCCATAAAAATAATTTTTTAAAAAAATTCAAAATTTAGTGTGTGAGAGTTAAAGGAGGCTAAAAAGGGGATTTGCCACTGTGCAGGGTGATGCTCAATAAAAACAAATTCCCCATTTTAGTCCCATTACATCTTAATGTAAAAGAAATTCGGCGACCTCATTCCCGTGCACTCAATGAATCTTACTATTCTTGATTCAACCATTGCTATCATCTCCGTAGATTTTAAGGGTGGGGAAAATTAATCCCCAACCAATTTCAAATCTATAACACTACCTGTTTTGGCGATTTATAAACGCTTTCCAAGTGCCGTGCCGGTGGTCAAAAAAATATTTTTGAAATTTAAACAGATCAAAATTCGTGCAAGAAAAGGCGCCTTTGCTTACTAAATTATTTAAGGGATCTTCTTCCAGAGACGGGCGTTCTTGCAGTCCAGCTAAGGCCAGTTCTTTTTCTAAACATCGTAATCCCCTTCAGACGTACTTTTCTGCCAAGTTCCATTTCACGTTGGTTAAGCTTTCCTGACTGAAGCTCATTCTCAAGAGTTGAAAGAACTCCTATCCTCCTTTTAGCAAGGAGAGTTGATTTGCCCGCCAAGTAATCTTTCAATTCAGGATATTTCTTTGAGAATTTGAGAATATTTCTTCGTGTAACCGGCACCTTCCTGCGTCTGAGCGCCTGTATAGCTTTTTGAAGAAGGATACTTGATGCAACATTAAGCTCTTCCCTATTTAATGCATCTGCATGGCCACGTAGTTTGAGTAACCTACGATGAATTTTTGCGGCTTTAGGGTCATGTCTTGCAAGTTTTCCTGCCAAGGATACCACATCTCTAAAATCCCCCGCTCCAAAGCTCGGCAAATAATGCTCCCCATGCGCCTGCAATGTTTTTTTACGAAACAGCGACCGAAGATGCCTGTCTTTTGGGAAAATAAGTCGCGTTCTTAGCACAAAAGCATCATCTTTTTTTACTTTTTGCCCAAGCCGATTAAACAAGGCACCCTCTTTTAATGCTTGTTCATGCAATGGAGCTTCCCTGTGCGCAGTGACAATTGATACCCCGCCGAATTTTGGACCAAATAATCCATATTTTCTTCCTCTGACTGACTTTGCCACCAGGTTATAATAAGACTCAACAAAATCAATCGCACGAGTATTTACGCCTCCTGCAAGCATATAACTTTCTGTACGAACTTTGGCTCTCGAGAATGCATCAAGAACTTTTGCAGCATCAGCCGCAGTGTATCTCCCATTTTTTAATTCGGCAAGCATTTTATTGTTGAGAGCCTCCGTGCCAAGAAACACGCTTATAATATTTGCCTTATGAAGAAGGGAAATTAATTTTGAGTCAACTTTTCCGCCCTTAATAAAAGAATCAATCGTTCCTGCACTTGTAAACCTAAATCTTTTATTTAGTCCAAGGGAAATTATCTTGTCAAGCAGGTCCACAGCACCCTCTCTGTCATAAAATAATTGGTCATTCATGAATTGTACCAAATTCACCTGTTTTGATTTTGAAAGCCCTTTAAGCGCATCTATTATTGCTTCAACATCTGCCCCAAGCGGTTTTCCTTTTCGCATAACACTACAAAATATGCATGCGAATGGGCAACCGCGTTCAGTATACACAAGCACGCTCTTCTTGCCACTTCTTGTAAAAGTTACTGGAATTGATTTAAGTTCCTGCGCCGAAAGAAATGCGGGTTGTTTTGACACAAATATTTCCCTTCCTCTACGATGAACAATTCCTCTTACCCCATCAACTTCTGCACCAACTTCAAGTAGCTTAACAAGCTCAGGCAGCGAATTCTCCGCTTCACCCCTAATTGCATAATCAAGTTTTGCTGAGGAAAAAACAGATTTTGATTGCAAAATCGCACCCTCATTCGCCTGCCCAGTAAATGCGGGACCGCCACCAATTATTTTTGCAGCAGGAAACATTTTTCTAAGAGCAATGGACAGGGGGATTGATGTCCGATACTCCGCAGGACTGTCAAAAAAACTTATGCCAAAATATTTAGCACCGCGAAGCATGGGTTTTAGCCGTTTAAGCTCAGAAGCTATTCGGACTTCTGATTCACTAGCTGGAACAAACCTCAAAATTCTATTTTCCCCATAGAACTTATACTTAACGCCGCCCCCAACAGACTTACTCAAATTAATTACTGAACAAGAAATGCCGTTTTCGCGTAATTTTCTTTGCAGCAAAATCTGGCCAATTGGAAGGACATTTGAAAAACTAAAAAAAACAAACTTTGCCATAATATATATCCCGCGTGGTTCAATAAAAGACTTGCCAAGAACGATTTAACTCAAAACATGTCCAAGAAAAAGCGAGGCTTTAAACTTTTTGTAGAACGTGCAGGGTATGATACTCAGGCACAATCGGCTGGTCTATTCCGAGGTGAATTATTTTTTCCTGAACTAAATCATTTTCCTCAAATAGTTTCTTCCACTCAGGAGGCGTATTAAAATTAAAGGGCACATTTACTTTTGTTTTGCTCTTTGCACTATAATGAATCACTCTATTGTAAAAATGGTCAAAGAATATTCCTGCTTTTCTTTGCTGTTCCAAACTAAGCGCGCAGTAATTCTTTGCGGCTTTCATTGTTCCCCCGCCGAGCTCTTTGCTATTGACGCCATAAACTGATTCTATCACAATAATTCTCCCGCCTCTCTTTACCACACGCACTGCTTCTTTTAAAACTTGCAAAGGGTTGTCGCTATGATGAAGCACAGTGAGCAGGAGCACATTTGAAAACTCGCCGTCATTAAAAGGAATCTTTTCCCCTTGCCCAAAAATCCGAAACCTAAGTCCGGTTTTTGGAATATTATTGTTTTTATAAATATCCGCAAGAACAACTTCATTTTTTAGCGAACATATTTTTCCGACTTCCCCGTCCCCGCATCCAAGGTCAAGCACTCTTCCAGGGATTATGAATTCTTTTATTTGAGAATAAATCTTATCCGCCCTGCCAAAGAGTTTTTTTGGCACCGCGCCCACAATTCCATTTTGCTCCAAAAGCAAGTGTGCCAAAGATTCATACTCTTCACAGTCTTTTGAGTTCGCCGCAATTGACAAGCACTCGCTTATTGACTCTTTTGCAGTTTTGTTATCCAACCCAAGGTGAGTGAAGACATTAAGAAGCGTTTTTTGAATATAATTTGAAACTTCCCTATCGGATAATATCTCGAAAAAAGAGTATATTTTTTTACCAAAAAAGCTTTGAGGCAAATAATCACCAAAAGAATTATTCCTTCGCCCATTTCTGCATTTCGCGTAATGCTTTTTCTGTGGCATTTATTTCCACAAGTTTTTCCTCAAGGTCTTTTACTTGTTTTCCCGCGGCGCCCATTCTAAATCCCTGTAACTCATCAGCATACTTTGCGACTTTCTTATCTTTCTTGTAAATAATTGAAGTATTCACTGTTTCCGCGAGCTGTTTTCTGTATTCAATATCATGAACAAATGTTTTTACCATCGGCTTCCACTTATTATCAGCGACTAAATGCACGGGTAATTTCACCGAATCAGCGTCTTTTCTATAATCCGCATCAACAATTGTTTTAGCAAGATGCTCCCAATACAATGGTTGGCCGAATTTCTTTACTTGATTTACATTGTGGTAATTCGCCGCGGAAGAGTGTTTCTTTTTCCATTCCCCGCGCTTATCAGAATAAATTTTTTTCTTTTCAATTAATTCCTTTATTTTAGAATCAAGCACTCTCGCATCAGGATAAAGTAATTTTGGCCATTCTTTCTCGGTTGCAATTGCCTTTACTACCCCATGTATTGCAAAGTAGCGCGCAAGCGCCTCAGCTCTTGCACCCTCTTTAGGGGTCTTTGGGAAATCCTTTTCAAAATCCTTAATTGAGGCAATTACTTTATGCATTAGCTCACTTCGCCAAAAAACGCTTAATTTAGCTCACAAATGTAGTCCTTGAAGCTTAAAAAGTTTTTCAATTAGGAAATAGTGAGAATTGAGGTGCATATTAATGTTTCCAAGCGGGGTTAATCCAAAACAAATGAGTCAAATGATGAAGCAATTTGGGATAAAGAATCAGGAGCTTGACGCTAAAGAAGTAATAATTACTCTTGGCAACGGAAACAAAATTGTTTTTGATAAACCGCAAATTCAGTGCATTGAGATGCGCGGAGAGAAAACTTATACGATTGCTGGTACCACACGAGAAGTTGGCGGTCTTCCAGAGGAAGATATTGAGATGGTGGCAGAGCAAGCTGGCGTTTCAAAAGAGGAAGCGAAAAAAGCTCTGGCTGAATCAAACGGCGATATCGCGGAAGCGATACTAAAATTAAAGAAATAGTTTTGGTTAATCATCCAAAAATTCTTCTAATTTCCCGCACGTTTTTGTCTCTGTGAGTACGCTTTACACTTTTTGGCGGGTTCTTTGGAGAAATTATTTTCGCGGGCTGCTGTTTAACTGGCGCCGCAGCAGGTAATCTTGCGGGCGAACTTTGAAGAGAGCGGCTCATATTTTGAGTAGTTTGATTTTGGGGAAAAGAACTCGGAACAAATATTACTCTCCTAACATGTTTATCCCCAAATGTCAAGTCATTTGGAGGCGCGTTTGGTTTTCTGCCGGGCTTTGATCTGGACGGAAGACCGCTTCTAATCGGAGCAGCCCTCACTTTTTTTGGCACTCCTATGCGTTCCCCAAAGTAATCTGCTGCTGCGAGCATGTGTATTCTTGCCACGAGAACCTCGGTGGAATATCCACTGCCCTCGGCGGCCCAGCGTAGTTCAGTTAGGGATTTGAATTTTTTGCCGAACTCATCAATTGGTGCCCTACTAAATATTTCAAGTATCAAGCGATCCGCCGGGTGTTTTTTTGGCTCTATGCTTGCGAGTTCTCGCCTCAGTTCCTTTGATGCTTTATTAATTTTTTGCCTCGCAGCCCTTAATTTTTTTGGGTCCGCCTCTTCTTTCTTTGAAACAAGTCTTGCACCCTTCCCTTGGAGTTCATCCCGCCATTTTTTGCGCAGCTGCTCTCTTGAGAGGAATTCTTCGCCTTTTCTCCCGGCAGCTCTTCGCATGGATCTTAGACGCATAAATATTCACTCTCTAAATTTCACATTTTTCCAAAATTTATTCGCCGAATGTTCTTATTGTGTGCGTGACATCGCTTCTTCCAAAAGTGAGGTCACCCGGTTTTGGTTTTCTTTTTTGGGCTTTTAGTTTTTTCCCAAAATTCACGGCAGTTACTTTTGCAGATTCATTCCACGTCTGCTTGTGCATTTTTCGGTATCTTGCCATGTGCGCATTAAAAGAAATCTCTTTTAGTTTATTTGCCTCAGCAAGCACGCCGATTCGAATTGTCAAAATGGCTCCGTCAAAGACCCCTTTTTTCATGCATGCTCTCCAAAGCTCTATTCGTGAAGTCACTTTTCCTTTTGTTTTTTGATAAACATCCATAATCACTCTATCTAGTGTGTGGTGCCCCGCGCCGATTGATTTGATTCTTCTTGTCCTCTCAGCAAGTGATTTTCTGTGCCTTTCAATAGCTTTTTTTGAATTCACTTTTTTCTTTTTCACAGCAAATGTTCTCGCCCCAATGACTTGTAGTCTTTTTCTTGACCACTCACCAAGCACAGGCTGAATAAATGGATTATTCTTATTTTGTTTTGCTGGCATAATATTCACTTTCACTAAATTACAAATTTAATTTTTTTTTCCTTTCATTAATCCTGCAATAATTTGCAGCGATTGGATTTTATTTTTCGGCGGAGCAATTTCCGCTATTACCGCGATTATTTCATCAATTTTCCTTTGCGAGCGAAGCAGGGGGTCTTTTTTCATTTCTTCCGCGACCGCCTTAATTAGATTTGATGAGCCAAATAATTTGAATTCGCGCATATAGGGGCTTTGCAGTAACACGACCTTATCAATCACCGGAACTTTAAGAGGGAGTGCTTCTTTTGGCTTTGGCGCAACAAAATGTTTATGATATTTGAGAGTTTTTACTTTTGGGAGCAGCCCGGCTCTTGCAAGAACGGATAATCTTATGCCAATGACAGTCTGATTTACAATTCCTGTTTTTTCTTCTACAAGCACTCTTAGATCATTAAGACTCTTTATTCCTTTCTTCGCAGGTATTGATTCGTGTGCTTTTAGTATTGCTGAGTCAAACTCGTGTTTTCCTGGCGCGGGTTTAGCCGCATCATTGCGAAGTTTAGAATTAAATTTTGCCGTGATTGCGCGCTCCTTTTGAAGCTGTTTTGCGGCTTGTTCTTTTGATTGCGGAACTAATCTTACTCCAACTTGGGGTCCTTTTTTCCATCTCTCTAGTGCTGCCGCATAAGAATTATCTTGTCTTGAGGAAGGGGGCTTAAATTCTTTTTTTGCAGGCATAATAATCAATTAATCTTAAACTTTTTTGGAGACTTTTTCTATCGCCAAATCAAATCTTTTCTTAATTTCCTCTTCTTGCGTCGGCGGATTTATTAGAAGCATAAATTCTTTTACTTTTTCAACTTCGCCGTTCGCTCCGACGCGAGCAATATTTTGTGCATGTTCAATTAGCCAGGTATTTCCAAAAGACAGCCATTTTCTATAGAGCGGGTGCGAAGGAATATCGGGGTTTTCTCTGATTAACTTTTCTCTCCACTCGGTCGCATTTAGTTTTGCCGCGGGTTTTGATTTGACAATTTTTCTTCCCCGATTGTCAAGGCTTGGGCATATTTTTGTTGTTCTGCAGTCAACCTCTATTTGTTTTACCCGCAGCCCCCTCTTATCAGCAATGTCTTTTATCACTCTCCTAAGCTCCGTAACTGTTTTGAATTTTTTTCTTTTTGTAAGACCAATAATTATTTCATCAAGAACATGCCTGCCAACGGGCAATTTGTTCAAGGTTTGCCTTTCTGTAGAATCCTTTCTTGCTTTTTCTGCCATGTCGCGCACATAGGTGCTTGCTCTTGCAGAACCCAAAGAAGGCTTTTGCATTGAGGCGCGCACACCATAGGGGTTGCTCGGGTTTGCCCTTTTGGGCACAAGCTTGGACCAGGATTTTAGGTTCATATGTAAGTATTGCGCCCGAACTATATAATTTTTTGCCCGAAGTTAATTAGGCAGAATTAGTATCAATTGGCGCATTAGTGTCGACTGGAATATTAGCGTCGGTTGGAACATTCAAATCGGTCGAAACATCTTGTGTAAGGTTTATTGTTTCGTACAAATTTAATGCGTTTATCGCAGAGCCTTGTACAGTAATTGTCCCGTCAACTTGGAGTTTGTCGCCAGTAGTAGTTTTCAGCATTGCAAGCGCGGGGAGTGTTGTTGTTGTGAATGAAAAATTTCTGTCAATGTTCAAATCAGTATTCTTTAGCATTACCCACGCAGGGGCGCTTACGGTTATTTGTTTTCTTGCGTTAAACCCTTGTGTCGCATCAAAATAATTTATGTCAAGCATTTGTGTAACAACAAAAGCAAAGTCGGTATTTTTCTTTAAAGTGATGTCCGCGAGGTACACCCAGTCGTTTGCATCAAGAGTATTTTTCTTAAACTGGGAACTAACTTTTGAAACTCCCTCAATTTTTGAGACAGCTAAGTCAACAAGCATTTTATCGCTGCTTGAAGTCATTAGCGCTATTTTCATCGCGCCCGCATCCTTTAGCGCAGTTGCCTCAAAACTTATAGTGTAATCAAATGGCTTGTCTGTGGCCTGCGGGAGTTCGTTATCATTGCCTGAATTTGTATTGTCTCTATCCACATATATGTACGCGAAGGATACCATGCTTATTGCCATGACTATAACAATTACTATTCCGGCTATTCTCGTCATTTTTGCTGAATCCATATTAATCTCTTTTACAAATAATGGCTGATGTGGATAGTTTAAAAACCTTAAACAGTAAGTTCGTTTTAGGCAGAACTAAAAGGAAGGGGATTTATATCGCTGAGAAAAAGAAGAAGTTAGTTAGCATTAATTTTACTGGTAAAGAGTTATTAGGCGGTTCTGTTTTTGACACTAATATTTTGGAAATAGCTAAGAGTTCAGGGGTTTTTGATGAACACCGAACGTATAAGCCGCTTGATATTATTATTGGGGAAAAGGAACTCCTTGAGGGTGTTGAGAATGAACTCGCGAGTATGGCAGAGGGAGAAAAAAGAATTGTGAAAATGCTCGCAAAAGAGGCATTTGGCGAGAGAAAGTCAGAACTTGTTCGTGTTGTTCCTTTGCAGAATTTTTTGGAGCAGAAAATTAATCCATTTCCTGGTTTAGTTGTTAGAATCTCAAATGCGGTAGGCAAGGTTCAGAGTGTTTCAAGCGGGAGAGTAAGGGTTGACTTTAATCACCCTCTTGCAGGAAGAGATATTGAGTACCACGTTGAGCTTGTAAAGGAAATAAAAGATAAGAAAGAAATTGCTGAGAAGATTTTTGAGAAATATTATTCAAGGGTTCCTGGAACAAAAAAAGAACTTGACGGCGACAAAATGATTGTTACTGTTTCTGGCGACTTTTTAAAAAATCTTGAGAAAGTAAATGACGCGATTAAGCAAATCGCAAAAGAATTCGGTATTGAACTTGAATTTAGAGAAGAAACCGCGGGAAAAATTGATTCCGCAAAACCGGTTAATGAAATTGAAGAGGGGCACGCACATTCTCATGATGACCACGAACATGTACACGGACCAAATTGCAACCATAATCACGCACACGAGGAACACGAGCATACTCACGAAAGCCACGAACATGTTCACGGGCCTAACTGTAACCACGAGCACGAAAAGCAGGAGCATACGCACAAATTTGTTCAGGATATGAGTCCTGGCACATTAAGAGGCAAACCGCTTGAACAGAGACAAAAGAGCTTGAATCAAATTGCAAAGGATATTGTAAATGAAAAGAAGGACACTCGACAGTTTGAGACATTTAAGGATTCGGCTTCGACAATACAAAGACCGAAAAAAAAGCAATAAATTTTTGGCAAACAGAGCGTTTAAGCTAATTTCTTTGCCAGTTTATCTTTATGGCAAATATTTTCATAATTCACGGGGCGTATGGAAACCCTGAAGAGAATTGGATTCCTTGGTTAAAGGAAGAACTCGAGAAAGACGGGCACAAGGTTTTTGTTCCAAAATTTCCCACCCCAAAAAACCAGACCTTGACTGAATGGAATGGTATTTTTCATAAATACGAAGACTATTTCACGCCTGACTCAATTGTAATAGGGCACAGTCTTGGAGTGGCATTCCTGCTGAGGTTTCTTGGAAGGGGCACTACAAGAGTTAGGGCGGCATTTTTTGTCTCCGGGTTCACCGGTTCATTAAATAATTCTGATTTTGACACAATAAACGCATCATTTATTCATAAAAAATTTTGGTTTGCGAAGGTAAAAGAAAGTTGCAAAAAGATTTTTATCTTTCATTCAGACAATGACCCGTATGTGCCGCTTAGCGATGCAAAAATCTTGGAGAAAGACCTCGGGGGCAAATTAATTGTTATAAAAGGCGGCGGGCACTTTAACGAGCAAGCGGGGTATGATAAATTTGAAGAATTGCTTGAAGAGATAAATAAAGTTCTTCAAAAATAGTGCCTTGAGAATAAATAATTAAAACAAACAATTTTATTGCCCGTACACCTCTAATTCATTGTGGTTTAATTGAGACACAAAACTATTTTAAGAAAGAGCTTCACTCAACAGCCTCCACTCAACCTGGCTTTTGCAGAGAGACTCGCTCAGGAAGCAGTAAAATCTGGGGATAGGGTTAGGAGAGTAATTGGGAGCCCAAGTTTTAAGGCAACTGGGAAAGGCGTTTACTCAATAACAAAAAATAATGAAAAAATTGTTGTCAATTCCAAAGTAGAAAAGGAATCAGGCGGAGGATTTAGTGTTCTGCTTTCAACTGAAAAACAAACTACCCCAATAGGGAGATTTATGATTTCAAAATCTACCGCTCCTCCGGGATGGAATATGATTTGGAGGAGGATTCAGCCGGATTACCGCGGATATAATCTCGGTCGGCTTGGTTTTCGTCTTGCGGAGCAGGAGGTTAGAAAACTCGGCGGGAAAAAAATGATTTTTTACACAGGAAGAGTTGATGCCCTAAGAACTGCTCTTTCAATGGGTTATGTTCCCGCTACTGCAGAGAGTGAGAAAACAATAAAGCGGCTTGCGCAAATACCAAAAAAAGATTCTCTTCCAGCGGGCCCAAGCGTAGCGAAAAAGCTCAATATACAAAGTACGCAAACTTTTCAGGGAATATTTTTGGTTAGAGAACTTTAATAATTAGATTTTCAAGCAAACTCAAACAAACTCTTTTGCTGCACTTTATCAGATTTGAACACAGAGTTTATTTCTTTCTCAATCATTCCCAGGCGTTGTATCAAATAAGCGGACAAATTTTCCTGCCGCGCCATGTTCTGCGCGATTTTGAGATATTTACGCACGCTTCCCTCATGTATTGTGAGAATGAGTGTACTCTTACCGCATTTGTAACATTTCCCGCAAAGAGGAATTCGGCGATATTTCTCATTACAGGTAGTGCATCTAAAAGTTTGGCGCGAGAATGCGCGCGCGTTACCAATAATGTCGGGCAAGAAGTGCGAGCCCATTACTCTCTCAAGCGCGTCTTTCGCATTCACTGCGAGTATTTTTTTCTGGAGCGTGTTTTGCGATTGTATTTTTTCATCCATTGATTTTAGCTGTACATATCTTGACATCTTCGGGCCCTCATCAAATATTTCAGTATCGTGAGTAAATCCAATTTGCGAGTACTGCTTGTCCTTTCCAAGTCTGTCTTTAACGCTTTCGGTGGGAACGTTTGGCTCGCACACATTCAGAGCTTTTTCATATAACTCAAGCGGCAATTGCCAAACTGTTTCCATTTTGTGTACCTCATCATCAACTTCAGTTGGGTTAATTATGATTGTGAAAACAAGCGGCGCATCCATTCTGCCCCCGCTCTTATGGGACAAATATTTATTTGAGAAATTTAAGAGCGCATCCATCAGGAGCATGAGTGAATCCTGATCCCCGTCAATGTTTCTTCTTTTTGCGCAAACAAAGTAAGGGTGTCCAAATCCTAAGCGTGATTTTGTGTAGCCAAGTACTCTTCCGTTTACCGCTGCGGATGTGTGAGGAGCAAGCCCAAGAACCATATGCCCGATTAAGTCCTCTTTTTTTGTGGCATTGTAAAACTTTTTCTGCTTATAGAACTTCTCAAGGAGCTCATCAATAAATTGGCTTACGCGAACAAGCCAATCTCCGCAGGTATCATTTACAATTACATCCTGCGGATAAATTTCAATTAACTGTTCATCGCTAGTGATTTCTTTTCCGTGCAAGTCCAACACATAGCCAAGCTCTTTTACTTTCTCAACGCTAAGGTGAATTTCTTTTGGGGTGAAATGGGTTATTCCCGCATTGAGTAATTCAAATCTTGTTGTCCCGTCACGGAAGATATGTATGTCGTGCTTTGCGCGTAAAATTCCTTTTTCGAGTGGCTCAACTTCTTTTGAATCAGAAATCATCCCCTTTACTCCCTTAACCACATCGGGGAGAGAATTTTCTCCAAGGTTTAGTTTTGCTTTTTGCACCATATCAGCAAGGCTAAATTCGTGTTCCCCCGCGCGGACAGTTTTTCCTCCGCACATCCCGCATTTGTCGCCTGTAACTGATTTTCCACAAACTTTGCAGTAATTTAATCGCACCCCAATTATTTTGCACTCATAACATCTGTGGTGGAGAGAGATTTTTTTGCACTGCGGGCAAATATATTCAGAAATTTCCACAGTTACTTTTCCGCTTTCGTTATAATTCTGGTCCACCGCTTTCACTATGCTTCTTGTGCTTCCGCCTTTTAGCCCGATTGGAAATAATACGTGGGGGTTTCCCTTCATCTGCCTTGGCTTTGCCTGTTCTGGCCTCCCCATTCTTCCGCCAATAAAGGAACCGGCCTTATCTTTTATCGCAAGCCCTGATATTTCTGATAAGTATTCAAGCACATGCTCCTTTGAGGAGTTTTTTTCGGAGCGAAGCGCGAATGTTTCAATAATACTCAAAGCGAATTCGTCAATAACAACACTTGTTGCTTCAATTTTATGGGGCAACCCAATTTTTTCCATTAATTTTTTCTCTTCCGCTTTGTAGGCAATAACAAGCCGAACACTATTTTCCTTTTCCTCAATTTTTCCACTCTTCAAGTACTCGCGGAGCATTAGAATTTCTTTTGAGTTAATTGCTCTGTAGAAGTGCAAATACTTTGGATGAAGCGCCACCCCAAGTTCTTTTGAAAGTGTAATCGCATCAGTTTCAGAAACTTTTTGGATTTCTGGTATTCGCACTTCAAGCAGCCGAGCTAGCCCCATGCCTGCAAGTTTTTTCTTTTTTTCTTCATCAGTACAGATTTTTTGTAACTCTAGTTGCCACCATTCCTCACAATATCCTACTGGCACAAGCGGGTGCGCGCTTTTTCTAAAATCCCCGTAAGTCGCAAGTAAATCCCCAAGGTAAATTATCTTTTCCATTAAAACTTTTACTTCCTCTGCTTCCTTCACACTATTTATTCTCTTCACTGTTCCGTCTTTGAGTAGTACTATTGGCCCGTCAATTGTTGTGCAGGGAAAGAATTGTGTTGCTTTTCCGGGCCGCTCAATTCTTCCATGTGTTCCTACCGCAATAAACTCATCAAGCATTATCATTGTCCCTGGGTTAATCGCTTTTGCCATTATCCCGGTATTTCTCCCTCTACCGTAGCGTAATCTAAATCCGCCCCATGCGCTTGGGTATGCAAGTATTGGTCTTCCTGCAGCGAGCCGATCAAGGAAGGCTTTGTTTGGTTTTACTTCTATTTTTGTCTGCGTTTTTTCTACTTTCACAATTTTTTCCAAAAAATCCCAGTTTAACCCAAGTTCTTTTGCAGTTCGCATCACCCAAAGTGCTTTAAGCGCAAGTCCTTCTGAGACAACAAGACCCATTCCGCCGCGTACCCTATTTGTTGGTATGCGAGTAAGGTCGCGGTGCGCGCTCACTTCAACTTCTTCAGTCGGAACACCGTTAATGCACACTGGGCAACCGTTAATTATTGTTCTTATTTCCTCATCGCTCATTGTATACTGGCGTGAGACTACTTCTGTTTGGTAAATCCCAATTTCTTCAACATATCTCTCTACTTCATCCTGTGTCGGCTTGTATCTATCAAGTTTTAAAAATGTTCTTGCATAATCAGCTAAAATTAGAGGAACAACTGTTGCCGATCCCCCTGCCGCCCTTATTGGTCCTGCAAAATAAATGTCAACATATCTTGACCCGTCTGGATTTGTGTTGATTTCTACTTTCGGTACTCCATCAAGCGGCGCAACAACTACTCCTTCTGTTTCAATTAAGAGGCATGCTTTGATTCCAATTTCTACTCTCTCCTGTTCGGGCATTTTCCACCATTTTTCTTCTAGAATTTCTTGAAATAATTTAAAGTAAGCTTTTCTTCTATCCTTTGCTTCGGCATACAAGTCACGAAATATCTTTGCGAGTCCCGGGAGCCCAATGATTGTTTCCGCTCTGTCTGCAAGGTCCACCGCGGGAGTTACTTCAACCGTGTCGGATAAATCAACCCCCATTTTTTTCGCGTTCTCTGCCGCCTCAAATACTCTTTTTGTTTCATTCTGCATTATTTTAAAATAATTTTTCACATTATCCTCGGCAGCAAATGGGGTGTCCTGCATTATTACTTCAAGAGGCGTGCCTTTCTTCGTCATTATCTCAAGTTTCTTTTTTTCTTGCTCCGTAAAGGGTGTTTCAAATTTCTTTTCTTCCACACAAATCACATTCAAATTTAAATTTTCAATTTTCTCCAAATTATTCTACTCAAGCACTCTCTCTGTTGTTTCTTTTGAGAAATGCGTTTCAGTTAACTGTCTGTTCTTCAAATTAATTGTTGTGAATATGCAGGGGGTCGGCACGTGCCCCATTTTTTTCTGAAAATCCGTTTGCGCTTCCCAAGTTCCTGAGTTTATCACGCTTGTTCCGCGGTAGGTTGCGTATCCCTTATGGTGCATATCCCCAAACCACACAAGGTCCGGCTCTTCCTTTATCACCATATAATCTCTCCCTTCGGGAACGTAAGGATTTTTTCCGCCGTACTTTGGCATGAGGTCGCGTTTTTTTAAGAGCTCAACCATTCCTTCCTGCGGGCGGGTCATATCAAGGAAGCTTACGCTGCTAATTAGGTCATGCACACTTGGGCCATGATAAATTAAATTTTTCAGCCCTTCAGTTTCCACCCACGAAGGGGAAGAAATGAAATGAAAGTTTCTAAGTTTTGATAAGCGAGGAACAAATTCTTTATCAATTGCGGGCTGCGGCTCCGCTCTTCTTACCGCATCATGCTGCCCCGGGCACATGAATACATGAATATACTCGGGGATTTGGAGCATAAGATCTTCGAGTTTTGTGTACTGCTCATAAACATCTTTAATGATTAAGTCCTCAAGCTGCCCGGGGTATACCCCAATTCCCGCGACATTGTCGCCAGTGATGAATAAGTATTGTATTTTTCCCACTCGTTCCTGTTGTTTTTCGCTTAATCCTTTTCCGTTAATGTAATCAAGAAATTTGTTGAACTGCTCTTCGTAGAAAAGTTTGCTTCCCACGTGCAAATCGGTTACTTGCCCAGAGAGTACTTCTTCATTTATTAGTTTGAATGGGCGCATTGGAAGGTCCGGCCAGTAAACTTCTTTTATTATTATGAAATCCTTTCCCCACTTTATTCCTTTTATTCCGACAACATTGTCCTCAAGTATTCTCTCCGCTTTTTCTATTATCGTTTTTTCTTTTTCCATCGCAAGCGCAATGCATTTTGCGTCAAGGTCCTCTATTTCAAATGCGGTGTGCCCTTTTTTTGTTATCCATTTTTTATTCACCATTCCAATTACATCAATTTGCTGTTTATCCGCTGTTCCCGCAAGATTTTTTATTGGAACAGGATTAAGGTTGTGGCGCGCGCGGAGCATATTTGAGAGGAGTTCATATTTGCTTCTAAAGAGCCGCAAAAAATCATCCACTTTTCCTTCTGAATTGCTCTTTCCCGTGACATCATATTCTTCCATTACCCTAAAACTCGGCGCGCGGTCCTTTGCCTGCGCAGTAAATGATGCTCTTCTTACTTCAACATCCTCAACAACTGAAGCAAGTTTTGTACGGGCGAGTTTTTTTTCAAGCGAAGCGGGATCAATCATGAATACTCCTTCGTTTGCGAGTGCTTGGAGGACGTCCTTCCACTTATCCTGCTGAAGGAGCAGCGCCACAGCGTCTTTTGAAAGCATAAGTCCCGTGGCTTCAGCGAATGAAAGTATTTCCTGCTGTCTTACCGCTGTTAAATCTTCTATGCCCATTTTTTTATCGCCAAATATTTTTCAATTGGCTAACTTTAGAATCAGATTTCTTCGCAAAAATTGTTTAAGACAGCAAAATTAATTCTCTTCTTTAAAAAGAATTATTTCATTTTCTCTTTCGCTTCCTCAATTAGTGATATTAGGTGCCAGATGTCCGTCCTTGTATGGTCAGGCATATTGACATCATTTGAGATATCGTCAAGGAGGTATATTGCCTCGCTCATTGAAGTAGCGTTATTCTGCCTTACTTTTCCTGTTGCTTCCTCTACTTTAGCCCGAATGTTTCTTGGAACGGCGCGGTCGGAGAGGATTTCTCCCATTATCTCCTGTATTTCGTCGTTTACCACTATAACACCCTAGCCAACTATTTTGCGAACAAATCAATTATGATTCGCGTGTAACCAATAATAAAATACTTCCATGAAGGCTTTTTAAAAGAAACTACGGGGAAAAATAAGAACTAATTTTTTTCCACTTCCACACTTGCTTTCTTTTCCCTAATCATTAATCTTTCTTTTAGGTTGTTGAGTCCGTTTCCTTCAAGGATTATTTCATATCCTTCAAATATTTTTCGCACGTCCTCAACTTTGTCAGCGGGAGAGATATCCGTTTTTGTTACAACTATTATGAATTTGTGCTTTGAAAATAATTTTTTTAATTCATCAAATAATCCTTTTTGTTTTATCATATCATCAAGCGGGTCAACCGCAAAGAGTATTGTTCCTTCAAGATACTGAAACGCTGTTACCGCTTTTAATTCAATTTTATTTCTCTCATGCAGTGGTCTATCAAGTAACCCAGGAGTATCAATTACTTGTATTGGCAAAAATTTTCTGTGAAATACCCCAACATTAAGTCCTTTTGTAGTAAATGGGTACGCAGCGATTTCTGGTTTTGATTCAGTGATTTTTGAAAGTAAAGTGCTTTTTCCAACGTTAGGGAACCCCGCGATGATTATGCATTCTTCATTTGTTCTGATGCTTGGTAATTCATTTAGTTTTCTTGCGCTTTCATTAAAGTAAGCGATTGGCTCTTTTAGTCCTTTTAGTAAAGAAGCAATTCTTCCAACATATGCTTTTGTTATTTCAAATGCTTTTTTCTCGTTCCCATGAACATAGCGCAGCTCTTTTAGTTTCACAAGCCCCTCTCTTCTCTGATTTTTTATTATGCGCGCAACAGAAGTAATGCTTGAAAGGTTTTTTCGGAGTTCATTAATATCAATTATGCATTCATATAAGTCACGATAAAACGGCTCGAGCGTATCAAAGCTTGGAAATTTTGATACTGCTTTGAATAGTTTCTCTTCAAGGTATTCTCCAGAGATATCAATTTTTGTGAGTTCTTTTCCCTTTACTGTGTAGAAGTGGGTTTTTTGCTTTGCGTAGCCTGCGGCTCCTTTTCTCCCGCGTGAGAGCGCTGCGTCAAGTAAAACCTTTGGTTGTTCAATAAAAGGAATATTCATTATCTCACTATATAGAAATGAATGAGCAGGTTTTAATACCTATAAATCGCTCAAAAAAACGCTTAAAGCCCTAACACTTCGCTGCTCAAAGAACCAATTGCCACGCTTTTTAATTCTTTTGAATTCAAATCTATGAAACTAAAAGCCTTTCTAAGTGAGCCATAATGCACGATATTTACTCCAAGAATTATAAGCGAATGGTGCTTATTCCGCTGCTTATTTTAATTCCCTTGATTTTGTTTGCTTTTTTTGTTCCAGGAGTAAAAGAAGGTATTGACCTTACCGGCGGAAATGTACTTATTATCCGCTCGGATAATCCTGTTGACCCATTGCAAATTGAGGAGATTCTATTAAAGGATTTTAATCTTCAGAGGTAACTGTATCCGCGGTTAATTCTCCAGGGGCTTCAGGGGCTTATATTGAATACAGCAAAAATAGGCTGGCTGTTGACACCGAGGAATTAATTAAGAGTGCTCAGCTCGCGATTGACTCTAATAAAGATAATTCGGAAGCGGAAGCGCTCGCTTTTTCTGTTTCTGCGATTGAACTTTTAACTGGGGAAAAGAAATCCTTTGATAATGCAAAAATTGCTCTACTAGCCGCACAGACTGCGCTCTCTATTTATAATGAAGAGTTCTTTACGGGGCTTGAGAAAGCCCTTAGCGAGAAACTTAATTTAGGAAGCACAGTAGATTTTCAAAGAAGAGAAGTTTCCCCGGCTTTTGGTAAAGCCGCAACCGAATCAGGAATATTTATTATTTCAATTTCGGCTTTTGCGCTTATATTAATAATTTTCATTTTCTTCCGCCAGCTTGTGCCTGTTGCAGGAATTGTTTTCGCTATGGGTTATGATGTTCTTGCGGCGCTCGCCGGAATGGCTCTATTTGATGTTCCTCTTTCGCTTCTTACAATAGCAACCCTGTTAATGGTTGTTGGTTACTCGGTTGACACAAACATCATGCTTACCTCAAGGATGCTTAAGGAAAAGGAAGGCACTCCCGGAACAAGGGCGACTTCTTCAATCAAAACAGGGTTAACAATGAATGCAACAAGCGTTGCAGCACTTATTGCAATGATTGCGGTCTCCGTTTACTTCAATATTGATGTTGTTTTCCAAATAGCAATTATCTTAACCTTTGGAATTATTGGGGACATAATAGCGACTTGGTTTATGAATGTTCCAATCCTCATGTGGTTTGTTGAGAGGGTGAAGAAATGAATCCAATTATTAAGAACTGGCAGTTTTTGCTTGTTGGATTCTTTGTTATACTTGCGATAGCTTCTCTTGCTATTTATGGAATTAATTTTGGAATTGATTTTAAGGGAGGAACACTTTACCAAGTGGAACTTCAAAAATCCCTTAACTCTGAAGAAATGCTTAGAATAATTACTACGATTGAGCAGCGTATTGACCCTAGCGGTCTGCGCGGGGATGAGCTTTCCGCAGTAGGAAGCAAGTATATAATGATTAAGACCGCGGTAACGGATTCTAAGGAGCTTGAGAAGATAGAGATGCGTATTAGGCAACAGGGAAAATTTGAATCAAACTTAAACGGAGAAATTGTTTTCACGGGGGATGAGATTAAGAAGGTGCAAAGAGGAGACACTTCCTTTGGAGTATTTAGAGCAAGCAGTACTGTTTTCGAATGGAGCCTTCCATTTGTTCTGAATGAAAAAGCCGCAAAGAGCTTTAAGGAAAAAACTTTCCATCAGTGCAACGCAACTTCATTTAGCACAAGCGGTACTCCGATTTATGAATGCGCAAAAACTGTTTTCTTTTTGGATAAGCCCTCCGCTTTGATAGTTAACACAGAAGCGCAGTATGATGAGGACTCTGCTCTTTTCATCACAGGAAACCAGTATGAGAATATCCCGCAGGACACAAAAATTGATGATTTTATCAGAGACACAATTCTGCCCGTAGTAATTGTGGGAGATAACGCTTCGCTTGATATGAATATTGTAAATTTGGCTCTCGCAAAAACAAAAACCGCAATAGTTTCGGCCGATGTGAGCGAGAAAACACTTAATGATCTTAATTCGCTTGGCTTTAGCGTTCTTCTAGTGAATAAAGAAGAGAATATTCCTTGGATTTGGAGTGCGACTAACGCAAAACAAATAATAAGCCTCACTGAAGGAATAACTAATGAAGATGTTGCTGACATTTCAATGGCAAAGGAATTCACTAACCTTAGAATTTCTGGTCAACGCGCAACAGTGGAAGACGCAAGGGCTGACCTTGAAGAACTTGCAATATTACTTGAATCTGGCTCTTTGCCTACACCGGTTGCAAGTATCTCAAAGGAAACAATTTCTCCTTCTCTAGGAAAATCATTCCTTAGTAATATCATTCTGATGGGAATACTTGCATTAATTATTGTTGCGGCGGTAATAATGATAAGATACCGCGACTATCGCCTCGCAATTCCCGTATTTGCTACAGTAATAAGTGAAACACTAATACTAGTAGGGCTTCTCTCGCTTCCTTTCATCAAACAGCCATTTGACTTGGCCGCTCTTGCCGGATTAATTGCGGCGCTTGGTAGCGGGGTTAACGCGGAAGTTGTTATTGTTGATGAATTAACAGGCAAAAACAAGCGCGAAACTCTTTCACTGCTTCAAAGAATTAAGAGCGGATTATTCATTATCACTACTTCGGCTGTAACTATAATAGGGGTAATGGGTCCGATTGTTTTCTTCTCAAGAAGCATGCCCGGATTAAGCAGCCTCTATGGCTTTGCTCTTGTCGCAATACTTGGAGCAATAATCGGAGTGCTCATAACAAGACCTGCTTTCACAAAGGTAGTGGAAATGGTTGTGCATAAAAGAGAAACCAAAGAGCATCAGCACCACGAGCAGAAATAATTAATTGCGCAAGGTAGCAGAGCTCATACACTAAATTTTCTTCACGCGCATACTTTTTGCCAGCCAAACTAAACTAGTTCGCTAAAATCCTTTACTTTTGCGATTCTTTTTGTTCCATAATACCAAATCAGTAGCACGGCAGCGCTCATAATAAACCATGTTAATGTGTGCACTAAGTCAGCGTCAAACCCGATGCTTGCGGAGTAAAGAACAAGCGCAACGCGCGGGATGTTTATGAGCATCAAAAGCACTAATCCCAAAAAGAACAGCGCTATTTTTTGAGCTAGTTTTGGTCTTCGTAGTGAGAAAACGATTGCGGCAAGCACGCTTGCGCTCACTAGCCCCGTGCACAGATTTGTGACTGTGAAAACGGCCCCATTAACAAAAACCATGCTGCCCCAATAACCTAACCCCAAGAGTGAAGCGGAAGCATACGCAATAAAATAATTAAGCGCGGATAAGTCGGCAAGTTCGATTAAGTATTGTAAAACAACGTAAATGATAAAGAATTTTGCACAGAACCAAATTATTTTTTTGGCGTGAGAGTCTTTCACGCTATTGCTCTTCATTCGCTTAGGTTTCATCTTTTCAAGTTTAGTTTTCTTATTCCTCTTTCCCATTTTTCACCACGGCACTTTCTTTAATTTTAATCTAAAAGCAACAAAATTAGTTGCGGAGTGAATAAAGAAGGTTACTACGAGTAATGCAACAACCACCCACCATTCAGGCATTCTTGCAAATATCGCACTAAGAATTACTCCGCCTACAACAAAATCAAGCTGGTCCGCAAAATCCCACTTCTCTCCGCTTTTAATCCCGTATCTTCTCTTAAAAAAGCTCTTCAATAGGTCTCCAAGTATTGCCCCAAGTCCGAGCATAAATGCAAGGAACATATAATTTGGAATAATGTCAAGCACTGCTGGAATAAATATTGCTATTACAGCCCCTGCGGCAGCTCCCGCGATGATTCCGCTGGCGGCGCCGATAATAGTTTTTCCTTTCCCAAATATTGGTTTCCCCCACAGCTTTTTATTAAAATCAAGGGGGGTTTTGCCGTGAATTAGTATTGGGGTGGCGTTTGCAATATAAAGAGGAACAAAGTAAAGAATGAGAATAATCAACCCAATAATGTAATCCATTTTCTCACCCTAATTCCAAAACTTTCTTTTATATCCCGCAAGTAAAATAAAACTTTGTTGCAAAATAATAATACTCTGCACACCTTTATATTAGTACTCCAAGGAGGAAACAAAATACTGCTCCCGAAAGCGAACCTATCAAATTTACTTGTGTTTTGTCAAGTTTTCCTTTGGTCTCAAACACCCCGCCAAAAACAGAATCAACGTTTGATCCAATTATCCCCGCGGCAAGTATTGCAAGCGCGGAGAAAATATTTTGATAAACAAAGAAATATAGCATCGCAATTACTAGCCCCCCAAAGAGTGCCGCCGCTTCACCAAGAAGTGTGACTCCCCCATCTGTCCCTCTTGGAACTTTCTTAAAAGTTGTTATCATTACAGGAGAACTCTTTGAATAGTACCCGACTTCTGATGAAAGCGTATCAGCCAGCGCCGCCGAGATTGCCCCAAAAAAACACAATTCAAGCAGCAAATAGTTTGAAGGAAAGAATACTATTAGTATAAGCATTAACAGCGCCGGAAGAGAATTTCCAAGCACATTCCATATATTTCTCTGCCCGTGTTTCTTTCTTGGGTAATTACTCGCGATTTCTCCGAGCACAAAGAATACTACAACAACAAAGAAATCAACAAGCGGGTTTGGCCCGTAGGTTATTGCCGCAAGGCCCACTGCGTTACCAACAAGCACCCCTTCAAAATCAAGAAGCTTCTTTTTGTAAGAAAGAATTGAGAACGCTGCCAAAAAAGCAAGAAGGGAGAATAAAATAAGCGTATCGTTTAGCACCATATGAACCATTTGCCCTTATGAAAATAATATGGTTTTGGGTATTAAAAGGTTATTTCGCCCTGTGCCCAAGAAGCCCTTTTATCATTTTTTAAAAAATTAAATTACTCAAAACAAAAAAATAGAAAACTATTTTGTCTGAGTGAATGTTGATTTTGAAACGATTACTTTCTTTACAGGAGCAATCTTTGAAGCTTTTTTGAATAAATCATTTGAGAAATTTCCGAGCAAAAGTTCCTGCACCAAAAGTTCAAAATCTTTTCCAGCAAGTGAGGCTAATTGTTCTTTTATCATAAGCCTAATAGTAGCTTTCTGAATGTTTGTTGCTTTTCTCTCAGTTATTACAACAACTGTTGTCATTGCTTCTCCGCCAACAACAGGAACCTTATCAACAAGAGCAACTTTACTATTCCTTCTTCTTATTGTTCTTCCAAGTGTTCCCTTATTTACTGAAAATTCGGATATAACTGTTGATGCTGTCTGCCCCTGAACATCATTTATTTTAAATGAAACCGAGTAATCCCTTTTCATTCTCTGCCCTGTTACTGTGTCAAGTGTTACTTTCATTGTTCTTCCAAGAACATTCTTTGGCTTCTCTCCGGGAGTTTCGCCAAGGGGCCTTTTGTCAAATATTTTTGAAGCAGTAACGTTAAACCATTTCTTTTTCTTCCACTTATCAACAGTTTTTCTTGCAGCGCTTGCTTTTTGTGCTTTTGATTGTTCAGCCATAAAAATCACCATTTCGCATTATCATTGAATTCCTTTTGCTTTCTCATTAATCTCATTTCTTTAACAAATCATCAATTTTTTTTAATGCTTCAATTCCTTCGCCCTCATAAACAATTTTTTTGTTCTCAAATAATTTTGCTTTTACTTTCATCCTTTCACTTCTTTCATCCTTTAAATAAAAATACCAATTTGACCCGTAACCTTACTTCACGAGTAATGCCGCCTGCTCTGGAGTGTACGCCCACCCTTGCGGGATTCTTTTCTTCTTAGCATAATATTTTGTAAGTCTCCTTATTTTTGAAACTGTAAGCTCGTATCCGTGCTTTGCGGAGTAATCGTGCTTATTCTTGTTCATGTGGTTGAATAATACAACGCTTCTTCGAATAAGATTAAGCAAGTCTTCTGGCATTTCGCCTATTAAGTTGTTTTCTTTTAATACTGACTGGATTGTTTTTCCCGCTTCTTCTCTAAAATCCTTAATTCCATGTTCGTCTCTTAAAATAATTCCTATGCTACTTGGGGAATGCCCTGCATTTGCCAAAGACACAACCTGTTCTTCAAGTTCTTGCCGCGTCATTGCACTAGTTGCAGTAGTTTCTTTTGCATTAGCTTTTGCTTTCTTTGCCATAAAAATCACGTTTATATCAAGATTCAACAATTCCAATTTTTTCTAAATTTAACCTTTCCAACCACGCTCACCAATTTTGGCTTGGAAAAGAACAACAAAACTAATAGATAAGATAGAAAAAAGAACCTTTTTAAAGGTTCTCCCGAAGTTAAAAAAATTCACTCACTTAAGTTGCAGCCCACATAATCAAGTGAATACACAACTCTTCCTGACTCTTTTATTATCTCATGACCCCTAAACCAATTCGCGCCCCATTTTGGTGTGTTTGAATAACTAAACTTGCCTTTGGTGAATTTTTTTGGCCCCCTAAATGGTTTCTTTGCATCAACGAGTGCTAACGCTTTTCTAAGAAAAGAGTATATTTCTTTGTGATTTTTCGCGCTCCGTTTAACTCCGCCGGCGTAATCCATAAACCAAACAGCTTTTTTTCCGGCAAAAACAGTTTCCTCCCCGAAGAAGAATTTTTCCCCAGAGTATTTGTCAACATACCTAAAATTTCCTTTTCTGAAAGTAAATTCTTTCAACCCCCCTTTGAGTTTTTTTGCTTCAATGCCTTTTGCGTAAGTATTTTTCTTGGCTTCAACAAGAAAGTCAGCTAATTTTTTAATATTCATATGACCAACTCAGCGCGCTAATTTTGCGAGCAAATCAGCTTCTTGCAACAGAAGAACATATACTTTGGAATTTTGTAATCTTTAAGCAGCTCTGGAGAGTTTTTAACCGGTTGCGGCTCAATAATTGACTGAACATATAATCCCGCTCTTTGCAGCAGTAAAAAATAGGTTTCTAGTGTCCAATGAATATTAATAAAATCTATTTGCCCACCCCCCAGCAAATGAACCCTTGACTTAAACAATGAAGCATCCTCAAAGTAAGAGAACCCCTCCAAATGTTCTTGATGTTCGGTTAATTTATTTGGAATCATTAATCCTGAGGGGTGCAGGGCGGTGAAGATAAATATGCCATTATCCTTAAGCACTCTCTTCACTTCAGAGAATATTTTTTGAATTTTGTCTTTTGATTCAATATTTATCAGGACCATATTCATAACAACAAAATCAAAGTTTTTATTTTTAAATATTGCTAAGTTTGATGCATCCAAGCAGGCATAATTAATGTTTTTTATTTCCCTGTTCAATTTTTTTGCAGTTTCAATCATTTCTCCAGATATGTCAACCGCATCAACTAGCGCACCTTTTTCAGCCAGCAGCCTAGAAAAATCCGCCACCCCGCAACCCAAATCCAAAATTCTTTTTCCCTTGACAACACCCATTAGCTCCAAAAGCTTTGGAAAAACAATATACTCATGCCCAAATATCCTTTTCTTATAAACCGAAATGAATTCTTTTGTTGAATGATCAGTAACACGCATCCTTTCACCTTTAATGATACCTTGCCCGCTTTTCTATTGCTTCCATGCGCGCGAGCATTTCTTTGTCCGCATTGTACCCCTTCATCACTAGCCCCCATCCATTTTTTAGCGAGGAGTGGGTGGCATTGAAGGTTTTCTTGAATACAACAAGATCGGTTGCCTTATCCTCCAGCTTTCTTGAGAAGTATCCAAGTCCAAAATCAATGAAGAATAGCTCCCCTTTCTTCGCAATGCGCTCTTTTGTGGCCGCGTTTTCTTCCGCAGCTAAAATGTTTGATGTTGTAAGGTCGCCGTGTATTATTCCTATGTCGTGCAGCGCTTTTATTTTTTTGCCTGCTTCGGCGCAAAGCATGGGGCGCTTTGAAATCGCTTCCTTTAGCACCTTGCCCGAAATAAACTCCATTACTATCTCGGACTTTTTTTCATCAACACTAATTATTCGCGGGGCATTAACAGCGGATGCTGCCGCCGCAAGGAGTTTTACTTCTCCGCGTGTTCTTTTTTTTCTTATGCTCTCATCAAGCGCAGCGCTCCGATACCCCTTTGGGATTCTTTTCTTTGAGAGGGCGTCTTCCCCGTCAACGGTAAGCTCAAGCAGTTCTGCCTCCGCTCCTTTCTTATAAAATTCGCTGCGCCTTTTTTGCATAAGAATTAGTTTTATCTGGTTGGTTTAATTAAGTTATTGTTGTGCGCTGCTTTACGCATTTAAAGTTCAACACTTGCCGTCATAAAAATTTTTTGTTGGCAATATTTGGCTCTCATAATTTTGCATCATCTCAAGCTGGTTTGTTCTTAGTTTTGATTTCTCGCTTTCAGATAGTCCGCTAAGGGCAGTAACTGCTTTACCGACATAATTTGAGGCAAGTGTTAAATCACTCATAAGGGATTTTACTTCCTTAAGAGAACACACAACATCAGGGTAACTCACTGCTGTTTGCTCGGCAAGAGCTTTATTGAAATAAAAAAATGCCTGTGCTGAGTAAAGCTCTGCGTCAATTATTTTTGCCGCGCTCCCGCCCGCTTTTCCCCTTAGTTCAGCAAGTGAGCTAATATATGAGTTCATTGTTGCCTGCGAGGTTGAGAAGTTTTCATTAACAGAGTATTTCGCCTGGAGGGTGGCGAATTGAAGCAATGTTTTTTCATCGCTTTGTGTTGTGCAGCCGAATAACATAAAGAGCGCAAGCACTAGCACAATTAGAACAACCCTCTTTCCCATAACCATAGTACTCATTACCTTCAAAGTGTATTAAATCCTTTATGTTAAATCAAAAAAGCGATTATTTGCGCTTTTTCTTAACTGATAATATTAAAGTTACAAACGCCAAAAGCGCGATTATTGGAACCATGCTTGTATCAGGAATATTTGAATTGCCTGATGAACCGCGTGATTTTGTAACCGCAAAGAACGCGTCCTTCATGCAATTAGCATCAGCTATTCTTGCTCTGTAAATTCCTTCAGGGCTTGATGAGGGCAATGTAAACTTGCCGTATTTTTGTGTTGTTGTATTACATGGAATATTTAAGTTTGTTCCAAGCACGTTTCCACTTGGGTCAAATACAATAAGGGTCTCATTTACGCCATCATTATAGCAGTCATAATTTATCCCAATATTAACATCAGCAAGCGTGTTAGAGTCAAGTTTTAACGCGTCAGCAGAAATGCTCTTTATTTTGCATCTCTCAACAGGGGTAATTATTCCTCCCGCACTTGGAATTGTGACATTAAAAGTTACTTGGGGCGATTTGCATGCGCCGTCGCTCGTGAACATTTGCGCCACAAATGTTTTTGGATTATATGTGCCCATATCAAGCTGCGCGGAATTTAAATCAAATGATTTTTGTGCAGGTCCGCACTGGTTTAAATTCGTTCTGAAGAAATTGTTTATATCAATCCAAACATTTGCGTCAATATTTCCTGCGGGGCAGCTATAAGTAAAAGTAATTGTTTGCCCGAAATTTAAATCAGTCTTGTTTGCCAAAAGATTCATCTGAGGACAGCTTGGCTGGGTTGTTTGGAATTTGCAGCAAAATTTGTATTCTGGATTGAATGTATTGCACGCGGAAAGGTGTGCATTTCCAATGTCACTTAATCCGAACATGCAGTTGTACCCTGTACTTGCGTCGCATGATGCGCTCCAAGTGAAATAGCATGCCCCGCTTGTAAAAGTGTTTGCGCTCATGCAGACATTATTTCCGGCGAAATTTGCAGGGGTTAGTGTTCCAGCATCAACATGCGCATCAGTCGGGTCGCTTAGCCCAAGTATTTTTACGGCAGCACTCACCCCGCACGTTCCGCTAAAATCAGAGGGGATTTTAATTAGTTGATTATAAGCACAGAGCATATTTCCCGAAGTACACGCATGTGATTCTGTTGTATTATTATAATACGCAACAAGATTTGCGTCCGTAGCGAACGCAAAAGCCACAAACAGGCATAGTGCCACTAAAAGAATAATTTTCCTCATTTTGTCACTCCACAAAATAGGGTTTTTAGATATAAAAACTTGCTGGCAAAAACAGGCGTATAATAGCCGAATTAGCTGCGCGGGACAAATAGTACGATTTAGGCAAAAAAGGATTATTCTTTTCCCATTAATTTATCAAATAGACTTTTTCTTTTCTTTGCACTTTGTACTTCATTTTCAAGTTTTTCAAGTAATTCCCTTTGTTTCTTGGAAATACTTTTTGGGGTTTCAATAATTACTTTTACATACTCGTCCCCTTCGCCCTGCTTATTCAATCTAACAATTCCTTTTCCTTTCAGGCGGAATATTGTTCCGGTTTGAGTGCCTGCAGGAATTTTCAGCTCGGCTTTGCCGTCAAGCGTTGGGACTTCTACTTTTGCTCCAAGCGCTGCTTCAGTGAATGAAATTGGTATTTCGGCATAAATGTCCTCCTCATCGCGTTTGAATACTGCGTGGGGCTCAACAAATATTAATACAAACAAGTCGCCTGACCCGTGTCTTCCTTCATGCCCTTTTCCTTCAAGACGCAAATGGTTTCCTGAATTTACGCCCGCAGGTATTTTTACAGCAAGTTTTGTCTGTTTTGCTAAAAAAGCATTTCCTGCACAGTGCTTGCACTCTTTTTCGGCAATTTGCCCTTTTCCATGACAAGTATGGCACACAGATTGGGTTTGAAATACCCCAAATGGGGTTCTTTGCTGTCTTACTTCATATCCTTTTCCTTTACAGACTGGACATTCTTTTACATGCCCTCCTTCAGCGCCGGTTCCGCCGCATTTCTCGCAGCGTTCTATTCTTTCATAAGAAATTTCTTTTGTTGAGCCAAATGCCGCTTCTTCAAAAGTTATTGACAATTCCATTTTGATGTTTGAGCCGATATCCTGTTTTTGTCTTGCGCCTGCTCCCCCGCCCCGCACACCTCTTGCGCCGAATAAATCCCCAATATCAGAAAATGAGGAGAAGTTGGAAAACCCAAATTGATTGAAAATATCTTCAAAGTCAAAATCTGTTCCCTGCCCAAATCCCTGCTGTTTGTATCCTTCAAAGCCTTTGTATGCTTCTCCATAGTTATCATAATTTTGTTTTTTCTCAGGATCTGAGAGAACTGAATAGGCATGATTTATTTCCTTGAATTTTTTTTCAGCTTCGTGCTCTTTTGAGACATCAGGGTGATATTTCTTTGCGAGTTCTTTGTACGCGCGTTTTATTTCATCAGGAGCCGCTCCTTTTTTGAGGCCGAGTATTGCATAGTAGTCACTCATTTTGACGCCTCACATTTAATCCCAATCTTTTCTAGCTCTTTAGCTTGCGAGCCACATTTCCTGCTGAAAGCTGGGCAAATTTTTTTTCGCAGCAATTTTTCTTTCAGAAATTTCTTTTTTTGCGCCGGTCTCAAACTTCTGATTTTTGGCGTACTGCCCTTCTTGCGGTGATTTTCTTTCTTCCATAACTTTAAGCAACTTGCGCGTGGAAGTTTGACTTATTATTTTTACTTTTTCTTTCCTTTATCCTCAAACTCCGCGTCAACAACTTTGTCTTCTCCACCATTATCCGCGCCGTTGTCTTTATTATTGTTTGCGCCTGCCCCTGTCGCTCCAGCTTGTCCCTGACTTTGGGAGTAGACCTCTTGGCCTACTTCCTGCAGAACAATGTTCAGCGCATCCATTTTTTCTTTTACTTTCTGCGCATCCTTCTTCTCTCCTTCAAGGGATTTCTTGAGTTCCTCAAGCCCTGAAGTTATTTTTGATTTGTGCTTCTCGCTTATTTTGTCCTTAAGCTCGGCGAGCATTTTTTCTGTGGAGTATACTGTCGCTTCCGCATTGTTGAAGATTTCAATCTCTTCTTTTACTTTCTTATCCTCATCCGCGTGAGCTTCAGCATCTTTCTTCATTCTTTCAATATCTTCCTCGTTGAGTTTTTGCGAGGCAACAATTTTGATGCTTGTTTCTTTTCCCGTGCCGTTATCCTTTGCGGTTACGTGAACTATTCCGTTTGCGTCAATATCAAAGGATACTTCAATTTGAGGCATTCCTCTTGGCGCCGGGAGTATTCCAATTAACTGGAATCTTCCTAAGGATTTGTTGTCCTTCGCTAAGGGTCTTTCTCCCTGCAGCACATGAATATCAACCGCTGTCTGGTTATCCGCCGCAGTTGAAAACACTTGTGATTTCTTTGTTGGAATTGTGGTATTTCTGTCAATTATTTTTGTGAATACCCCCCCAAGTGTTTCTATTCCCAAACTTAATGGAGTTACATCAAGGAGTAAAACATCTTTTACTTCTCCCGCAAGTACTCCTCCTTGGATTGCAGCGCCCATTGCAACACATTCCATCGGATCTATTCCGCGTTCAGGTTCAAGCCCAGTAAGTTTCTTTACAAAATCCTGTATGGAAGGCATTCTTGTCGGCCCTCCAACTAAAATTACTTTATCAAGTTCTGCCGCGGTCATTTTTGCGTCAGCAAGCGATTGAGTAACTGGTTTTTCGCATCTCTTAATTAGAGGCGCTATTAGTTCCTCAAGTTTTGCTCTTGTTAATTTCATTACCAAGTGTTTTGGTCCTTCTGGTGTTGCTGTAATGTACGGCAAATTAATATCTGTTTCAAGCACGGTTGAAAGTTCTATTTTTGCTTTCTCCGCCGCTTCTCTTACTCTTTGTGCGGCCATTGAGTCTTTCATTAAATCAACGCCCTGCTCCTGCTTAAAATTATCAACAATGTATTTGAGCAAGTACTCATCCATATCTGTTCCGCCGAGCTGTGTGTCCCCTGAAGTGGATTTTACTTCGAACACTCCTCCGCCCATTTCCATTATGGTTACATCAAGCGTTCCTCCGCCTAAATCAAATACCATTATCTTTGAGTCTTTTCCTTTTTTGTCAAGTCCGTATGCGAGTGACGCCGCTGTTGGCTCGTTAATTATTCTTACTACTTCAAGTCCAGCGATTTGTCCGGCATCTTTTGTCGCTTGTCTTTGGTTATCATCAAAGTAAGCAGGAACAGTAATTACTGCTTTTTCAACTTTGTCGCCAAGGAAGCTTTCCGCGTCTCTTTTTATTTTTTGGAGTATGAATGCTGACATTTGCTGTGGAGAATATTCTTTGCCGTCTATTTTGTATTTATAATCGGTTCCCATTTTTCTTTTTGCTTTTGTAATTGTTTTATCAGGATTTGTTACAGCCTGCCTTCTTGCGGGTTCCCCAACTAAAAGTTTTCCATCTTTTCCAAACGCTACGTAGCTAGGGAATGCTTTTCCATAAACCGTGTTTCCTTCCGCTGACGGGATTATTTTTGGTTTTCCACCCTCAAGCACAGCTGCTGCGCTATTTGATGTTCCTAGATCTATTCCGATTATCTTTGACATATTCTCACGCTCCAATTCTCTCCAAGTTTTTATTTTTATTACTAAAAATAAATATAATCATTTTTTTTCTTTGTTATTGTCCTGCGCCGATTCTTTTTCTTTCTCCAAAACATTCACACTTACTTTTGCCGCTCTCAATACTTTTCCGTTCAATAAATATCCGGTGAGCATCACTTGCGCCACTGTATTATCTGCGCACCCTTCGACTTTTTCCGACATTAAGCATTCCATTGTATCGTGATTAAATTCTTTTCCCGCTTTTGCGTCAATTTTCGCAAGCCCGTTCTTTTTTAGTATCCCAAATATTTGTTCATATACTATCGCAAGGTCCTTACTGTGGCTCATTCCTGCTTCAAGTGTATCAAGCACTGGCAATATATCCTCAATTACTCTCGCATTCGCATATTCTTTGTACGCTTCATTCTGCTTCGCGTTTCTTTTCTGGTAATTCTCAAATTCTGCCTGTAAACGCTGAAGTGTCTCTGTAAGTTCCTTCACTTTATCAACACTCATTTCTTTTGGCGCACTTTCTTTTTGCTTTGCAAAAATATTTTTTATTCCTTTTTGGTGTTCAGGTGCTTTTTGCGGCTGCATAGTTTCTTTTGAAACAGTCTCAGAGGTCTTATCTGTCTTGTCCTCGCCCCCCGCAGTTGTTACATTTTCAGCCAAATTACCCACCAGTGTTGTTTGTAAGTATATTATTGTCCTTAGGCTTAATTTATAAAACAAGCCTTTTCTGTCTAAACTATCTGGACAATAAAGTAATTGTTTAGTCAAAACCTTTATAAATAGTTCCCTCAATAGTATTTCAGTTGGTTTTATGGCGAAATCTAAGCGTTTAAGCCCTATTTATCCTGATATTTATCGCCCAGAATTAGTAAATAATATAGCCAAAATCACTCAAAAACAGGGCAAAAAGCCTCTTAAAAAAGCCAAAAAGAAGGATTTTGCAGCTAAAACTAGTGAAGAATACGCTTTACCAATAATGAAGGGTTCAGTTAAACACGTACCCACTAAGCGCTCCCGCTTCAAAGTAGTTGTGAGAAAAGTTGAGCGCCCGTTTAGGGATGATTTTGAGCACCAGCTCACCTGGATTTGTTCATCCCTTGGTTTTTTTGAGCCGATTGATAAGGAAAAAAATGCGGCTGCGGTTTTTAAGGAACTTGTTCTTGCTTCAGAGAAAGGAGTGGCATTAACAAGCACCGCGCTTGCGGAAAGAATTGGTATGAGTAGAGGCGCCGTAATTAATCACTTGAATAATTTGCTCCGCTCAGGACTTGTGGAGAAAGCGGGAAGATATTACTCGGCGAGAAGCCGCTCAATGAAGAGAACTATTGAAGAAATTGAAGAGGATGTTGAGAGAATCTTCACTCAATTAAAGCGCGCCGCGGAGGAAATTGATACACAGATTGGATTTGAGGAATAATAAATCTGATTCAATTTTTCCAAGCAGCATTCAGCGTTCAAATTATTATTCTTCAAGGTGTTTTGCGGAATTAAACTCCAGCAGCTCTATTTTGTTTCCATTAATACGAATTTTTGTAATCGCGGTGTTGTGATACCTTAGTTTATCAACTTCTTCAAATCTTTTCCCGAGGAGTTCCATAAAGAACATCTTTGAAGTAATTCCGTGGCAAACAACTAAAGTGTCTTTCCCATCGACAACTATTTTTTTTAAAACTTTTTTAACTCTTGCGCGCACCATGTGATAACTCTCGCCTTTTGGAATCACAAAATTAAATTTGTCTTTTTCCCTTTCTTTCCAAATCGGGCTTATTTCTTTGTGCTCAAAAGCTTTTTTTTCATTTAACCCTTCCGCAATCCCAAAATCAAGCTCCTTAAGATTGTCATCAATAATTAGTTTTGCATGCGGAGAAAGTTTTTGAATTTCTTTTGCGGTGTTTAGCGCTCGCTTAAGCGGGCTTGAGTAAATAACCTCAAATTTTTCGCCTGAAAGTCTTTTTGCGAGTTTCTTTGCCTGTTCTTTTCCTAATTTGGATAAATCATTATCAGTGCTTCCTTGAAAAAGCGCCCCATCGTTCCAGGGAGTGTGCCCATGCCTTGTAATAATTAATTGCATATTTATTCACTAATAGAAACTAAGTTTGGTTAATTATTTAATTGTGCCCTTACTGCGAGTTTATTGGAAAACATTTTGTAAGAGCTGCACTATTGCTTCCTGATGATGCGGCAAGGTCGCGTATTAAAGTATTCAGATATTTTTGGTTCCACCACACTTTGAATCCGCCGTTTTGTGTGGGACCAACACACATTCTCTGATTCTTTACTGCCCCAAGTATTTCTTCTACAGAACCATAATATGGGGAGCGTGCGTCAACATAGCTGCTAATTGAAGCGGATTTATCTCCAGCAGAATAACTATTTATTGTTACATTCGTCTGGTCGCCAAGATTTACTGTTATTGGGGTGCCGATAGAGTTTGGTGCGAAGAATGTTGTCGCGAGTTTTATGTACCCCGTTCTTTCCGCATTCCAGTTAAGCTGGCGTTTATTTGTGCTTGCATCGCTAGTGTCATTATAGTAAACCGGCTGTTTATTTGCAAAGTCAATGCAGTAAGTATTGTCAAGATTTGAATCAATTATTCTCCATGTTTTTTGGAAGTTTGAAGTGCTTGTGGAAGGATTAATAAAATACTCCGCCTGCACCGCGGATGGCGCCAAACCATTAACAGTAAGTATTACGGGAGTTGGTTTTGTAGAAAGAAGTGTTAATTTTCTTGCCCCGCCTTCAATTGAATATTCAAGAACTGTGCCATTATTTAGCCGCGCAAAATTATTGTCGGTTGTAACATCCAAGTTCACAAGCGCGTGCGAAGAATCATATTGATAACTAATTAGGGATGCTGCTGTTTGAGGAACTAATCCATCCGCAAGGTTTAGTATTTTTGATGTTCCAAAAAGAGTGCCGTTTGCGCTTGAGCCTCTCCAAGCAAGCGCATCGCTGCCAACTATCCCCTGCCCAACAGACCCGTCAAAAGGTAATTCATATAAAGGGTTTGCGTAGGGGGGAGCTTTTATGAACTGGAAAGTTATATTCAAATCTGCTTGGGGGCCATTTAATCCCATTATAGCGACATCCCCCAAATCATCATAAAATGGTTCTATTTCTACACGATACATTCCCGGCTCCAAAAGATTTGCTCCAGAAGTAACATTGCCAATAGAATTTCTCGTGAAGAAATGTATTCTTGGTTTGTTATCTTTGGACGGGTCTTTAATGAACTGATCATACCCCACGCTTCCTCCCACTGTTCTAAATATTGTATCCCCTTGAGCAAATCCGGTGTAAGTTGTTTTGAACGCGTCAAGGAAATATTGCGAGTAATTATCCTTCATCAAGTATGCGTAAAATCCGCTTATTGTCGGAAGAGTCGAGTCCCCGTTTCGAAGAGCAAGATCAAGTTTTGGAAGTCTCTTAAATAAACTTATTGTGAATTGTGTGGCATCACAGTAACTGTAGTTTGCATTATTTGAATCGCACTCATTGTAACTAATCGCATTCCAATCCCAATTAAATTTCAATCTTGGCGCATAATTTGAGCCCGTATACCCCGCTTCGCCTGTTGGAGAGAAGCAGTTTGCTGCGCCCGCTTTGAGTTTTATTCTAAATGTTCTTGATTTTAATTCAAACGCGTTTGTTTGCGGATTTTTTACCCAATCAGTGACAGTAATGTCAGAATAATTTGTGTCAAAGACGCTTACGTTTGTAATATTAAAATCAATATTTGGGGCTGTTACTCCCTGCTGCGCGGCGGTTCCTGTGTACTCCGCTTTCACTTCGCCATTTTGTAAATATACTTTTACTCCGCTCGCAGCTAGTGTACTCGCATAGCTCTGCGGGATGTAATACATTATTTTTCCTGTATCATCGTATTCTACAAGAGGGTCGCTTGCGGGTTTTACTATCCAAGGAGTTCCTGTTGTTGTTGCCGCTTCAAGCGCTCTTTCAGGATTCACAAATGAGGCCGCGTCATTTCCATAACTGTATCCGCTTGTCTGCTCGGCAACGCTTAAAACTTTGAAGATTGATGTTGTGGGCAAACCCGCAGGGGAAACTACATTAACGTACCCCACCTTAAGCGGATTATTATTTACTCTGGCCCATTCGCTGTCACTAGAATAAGAGGACATGTTTGTCCATCTTGCCGCAGGAGTTGCGCTTGTAGTGCCAAAGAGGTAACTTATTGAATCCTGATTTGAGGCATTGTTTGGAATTATATGTATTGTCCCTTGGAATATTCCTCTTCTTTCTTTAAGTAATTCTTTTTTCAAAAGCTCTCCAAACTGGAAACCGAACGCATACTGGTTTGTGTACCAGTGCGCCATTGGTCTTGAAACTTTAAGATAAAATGTTCCGTTTCCAAGGTCTGCACTTTTTACATAAACACTTTCATTAGCAGCCGGAACCGCTTCAAGACAATACTGGCTTGCCTGTTCGGGGTTTGTATTATCCACTGGGGGGCAGAGAACAAGCACTTGCCCGCGTGTATCATCAATTGTTCCTATCCAAGCCGAACCTAAGCCAAGCTGGGTTTCAATAGAGGGACTGACTCCAGAACCAGTTTCAGTTGGATTTAATTGGGGAATATTCAGCAAGTTTCCATAGAAGTCCGTTATCTGCCCATTCTTTTGCCCCCAAAGCAGTTCAACATCAGTTGCATAAGGGTAAGGTCTTTCTGATATTGTATTTACTCCAAGTGGACTACCAAGAGGAAACCAAGCAAGACCCCGGCTATATGTATTGTCTTGGGGGGCGGAGTTATATGCATCAGTAAGCTGCTGGCACCCAAGCGGACCGCAGGAGCTAGCTGTAAGGTTGTTAGTTGCAGTCCATGCGTTCCACTGGGCGATAAGTGATGGACTTGCGACAATTGAGCCATTTGCAACACTTATTCCGTTCGCCACAAGCGCGTTTGGATTCCTCGGGATATTAATATATGACCCTTTTCGGATTGGGTCCCCAATAGAAGCCTGATTCTGCGGGGTAACTGGAACAAAGCTTCCAAATGATGCAGAAGAAACTTTATTCGCCTCGGCTTGGGCAGATACCCCCTGCTCGGGTTTTGCAATTGAAATTCCATTATAATCCATAGTAGCGCAAACATTATTTAGCATAGTTGCAAATCCGTTTTGTATATAATCCGCGCTGATGTTTCTTGGGAAAATGATGTTGTAAGCAGAAGAGTACGGCGTATAGATTCCATAATTTATATTTGTAAATACTCCCCCGCACCCAATTACGCTTTCAATTGCGGAGCCGACTACATAAACATCTAAATCAAATGGCGCGATATACCCTGGTTTTTTCCAGTCCAAGGTAATTGAGGAATCTATTGTGTTTGTGCCTGTTTTTTTTGCTTCAAGCTTTGGATTAAATATATCTTGGCGAACCTCCCCGCCAATACAATTGTTTGTGATTACTCCGCTCGCTGTTTGTTTTTCCAAAAAATCAAATTTTGTTTTATCAATTGTAAAGCAATTTCTTATTGTGTTTGTGTCTGTGAGATTTATTTCAAGTTTTCCCGCGTACTCCAAATTCCCTGTGGGCTGCTGAGATGAATTTAACGGGGTTATGCGGGCAATTATTTGATATATCCCAAGCATTGAGTAATTTGACTGCGAGTACGCGATTATGCGCGCAGGCGGGGAATCGGCATCAAGAAGCAAATTTGCTGTATCAATTGATACCCCGTTGCTTCTTGGTTCTACTGAGAATATTACTGAAGTGAGTCTTCTGCATTCAGGCACACCGCCATCAATTTGCACTGTGAACTGCATATTTTTTCTCTGCGGATCATTAATATTCAAATCAATTGGATCGCTTTCAGAAGTGATTCTATTTTCTCCTGCTTTAATTATTAGGCAATTTGTAGGCGCAAGTGAAGAAATCGGCATTGCTTCGGTTACAATAACTTCTCTCTTCACGCTTGCTGAAGAATAATCATCACTCGCTTCGAAAATTATTTTTGCTCCCTTTTGAACATTTACTAAATTTAGGCTTGTTATTTGTCTTCCGCTAGCGTCAGTAGTTCCCTGTCCCACATATTGCCGCGGGGTTGTGCCATCAACATACGCAACCCATTCAGCGGGAGCATTTTCATCCCGAATTTTTGCCATATTCGCGCTAGGATCAACAAAGTACGTATTCACAATTACCCCAGGGTATTCTGAATTTGCGTAGAGTGTGTTTTCCACCCCTGTCGCGTTAAATGAAATCGTAATTGTTTTTCTGCTTTTTATTAAAAAGTTCAAATCATATTTGTTGCCTGGCATATCAGCATAGGAAACGCTTCCGCTTGCGGAGCGCACTTTTTGAGTGAGTTTTATTATTCTTGCGGCGGCTGTTGTTGGGGTTACTCCTTTAGTGGTTATTTTTATGTCCTGTTTTTGTGTCTGGCCGAATGGGGCGAGGGATATTTCTTTTGTTGAGGAAGAAAGGTTTGGGAAGATACTCAAATAATTTGAATCGTTTGAGGAAACCTCATACGCGAGGTATGCTGTTCCAATATCTTTGTCAGTAGTATTCCTCACTTTTGTTCTTATGTGATAATTATAATCAAGCCCGCCGCCGTCATACAGTAGTTTCTCAGGATTTGCTATTGGTGCATAATCCCTTCCGTTCCAAGCAATTTCTGTATCAAATAAAAATTGTGGACAGTCAGCGAAGCAAAACTTTTCGCCTATGTTAAAATCCTTGCTCCCTTCAAACCCGAATTGCATATTTGATTCGGCTTGATAATTCACATACACTTTTCCTTTCGCGTTAGCATCAACGCCAATAACAAGTATTATTGGCAGCACTTGAGGGCCTCTTTGCTGATTATAAGCAACATTCACTTGTTTTGCTTTTGGGTAATCCATAGCGGCGGCTGTTGGGTCAACAAAGAAAGGCGCGGATTTTGTATCGGTTTTTAGGGTTATTGAGTTATCAAGGGAATACGCATCAATAATGAATATGTTTGAGTCCGCAAGCGCTCCAACAACCGAATTTTTGTCGCTTGGGCTCAATGAGAAACTCGCGATTGTATTCATATCATCTACTTTGTTCAGCACAAGGTCAAAAGCAAAATAATATTTTGCGCCTCGCGCTAATTTATCCGCAGTTGTTACTGTTCCGCTTGTACTTCCGTCAAAAGGATTAGTGGAATATATTTGCCTTAGCATAAGCTGGGTTTCTTTTGTATTAGGTAGCTCGGATTGTTTTCGCAAATAAACATTGAAAGATTTTGGATTAGGCGTTCTGGTTACATTTACCAGCTGGCTTTCATACTTAAAATAATTATCAACGCGGGCAATCATTTTTATCTGCTTTTCAACTCTTAACTCTGAAGTGGCGCAAAAACCATTTGAGGAAACTACTGTTGAAATCTTTGTAAAAGTTGTTCCTGTCTTTTCGTAAAAATCGCATTCCCCATCCAGCGGCTGATTGTCTTTTGCGTTAAAGAGGAAGAATTTGATAACCCCTCTTCCAGTAAGTATTTTTACGGTAACATTAGTCCTATTTATCCCGTTTAGCACTAACCCCCCAGTCGAACCGGAATCTGTGAGATTATTTGCGTCAATTCTATAAGTTCCCGCGGGAAGGTTTAGAAAAGTCACGTTCCCGTTTGAGTCTGGACGTACCGCCCTGTACAGTGGAGAAGAAAATCCAGAAATGTAAATTGACGCGTTTGTTGAGGAATCTTTTTGGGGCTCATTAAGATCATTTACTATTTTTGCAACAATTTTTGCCCCGCCCGGAGTCATTGGCACCTCAATTGGCCCGAGTCTCCTTGGTCTTGGCACTACATCAATTACTTTTATTTCATAAGTTGCATAACTGACTATTGCTTTGTAATTATAATTTGTATCTGAAATATACGCGGGTTCTATTGTCCCGTCAGTTGAGGTGTACCTTGTGAGAAAATTTATGTTGCTGCTGCCGTCTTTTGCTATCTGATATAATTCCACCTGCGCGCCAAAGAGCGGAAGCGTTCCGGCTGTTGTTTTTATTTGAATCACGTTAGCATCCGGCAAATTCACATCAGGGGTAGGATCATCAAAGTGCACGCTGACATCCTTTAATTCTTCAGCGTCTAAAACAAAATCCCCCGTTTTTATTTTTCCGCCGAATGAAACAACATATGAGTATGAGGTGGCCTTAATCCCATCAAAAATGGCTTCTCCCGAGTAATTTGTTGTTTTTATTGGAAGCACTTCATCATCCAAAGTGTTTGTCAGCGATACTTGCGCATCAGCCACAGTGCCATCCTCATTGCTTACTAAAAATGATACTGCCCCAGTGATAATTATTTTTTCAAGAACAATATTTTTTAGCGACTCCCCGCTTGTTATTGAAATTGTGCTCTCGCGATACCCGCTCATTTCTCCTTTGAGCTGGATTAAATCACAGCCAGTAGGCATTGTTACAAAAAATCCCTGGCTTGGCTGATCTGTAGTTGGGTTGAAAAGATTCTTGTCAATATTGTTTCCCTTTTTGCAGATAACTGTTAATTTTGATTTTTGCAAAAACTGCCCTTCGACATCTTTTATTGATATGAGCACAGGCGCAATAAAATAATTTGGCATTGCTTCAAGGGAAATTTGCGCTGCTTTCTCTCCTGCCAAAATTGTAACCCCGTTTGATTTAAATCCGCTTTTTGAAACGCTTACTTGGGCATCAGCCAAGCATCCCAAAAGAATTGCTTTTCCGTCGGCATTAGTATTCGCGCTTATTGAATACGCTTTGCCGCCGCACTCCTGCAAAAGGTTTACTGAAGCATTAACTAAAGGGGCTTTTTGCGCGTCAAAAACTCTAATTTCTATATTCTGATCAAAAACGGGCGCTGAAAAGAATAACAAATAAGCAATTATCCCGATTGCCGCTATTATTATTACTAATATAATAATAAATATAGGATTGTGAAGGCTTGGCTTAAATTTTTCCGTAAGTCCCCCAAGTTCCACAAAAATCACGCATCTAAGTTATGCAAAATAAATGCTTTTTTTGGTTATAAACGTTGCTGAGAACAAAAAAAACAGAGTTAATTGAAATTAACGCGGTTAATATGAAGTAAAAGTAATTTCGCAGTGAGCCATTTTTTTATTAAACTCAAGTTCGGGTTTGAGTTCTTTCCAGGAGTCAACGAGTCTGTCAAATCCTTCCCAAATTAAAAACCAGGAAGCGGGTTCCGCAATGAAAAATGCCACTCCGCTTATTAGTTTAATCAAATCAGATGGAAATCCGTCAAGTTTGTGCAAAAATATTGCGCCCAAAACCGCTATTACAAGCCCTACTCCTATTCTTATTGTCCCGTTTCTTTTCACAAGCGCAATATCTTTCGCCACCTGGTCGTGGTGTTTCTTAAAATGCTCCTTGAGCCTCTTTCTTATCATATTCTCTGTGGATTCCTTCCTCATTTCAGCGGGCACAAGAAAATGAAGCTCTATTACTCCTGTAATCTTTTCTCTTGTTGCGCGGTTCACCTCAATAAGAAAATCATCGGAGAGGGCGCGGTGTTCAAAGTTTCTTGGGTCAAAGTCAGAGAAGAGGTCATCATAAGTATCAAGAATAAGGCTAATTTCCGAGAGCTGGAGGAGTTTTTGCCTCTCTGCCCACTCATCAGCTTCCTTAGCTATTTTTTTTACAGGATCCATGTATTCAGGCATGACTAATATAATTCTTCGCTATTTTTAATCCTGCGCCTTGCCTCTAAAGGCACAATCCTTAACTTTTGAAACTCATTTAACCCCAAGAATTAGATTTTAAATTCATGCATTTATGGGGTAATTACTGAGTAAGGAATTAGCTTTACAGCAGTGGTGGATTGGTGGGATAATGAAGAAGATGTGCGCAAGATGCGGAACGATTTTTGAGGCGAAGGAGAACACTGAAAAGTTTTGTTCTACTCGGTGTGGAAATATTTTTGCAGAATCCTCTTTAGGGTACATAAAGAAAGGGCAAACCGAGAGGAAGGTTTATGCTCCTGAAATGCAATAAAAGTTTTTAATAAATTATTCTTAAGTTAACAAATTAGTTTAATTTTTTATTTAGGGGAAGTGCTCAAGAAGCACTTTTTCTATTTCTTCAATTGTTTTGCTCATTCCAAATTTGTTTCGCATAATTGCCGCCCCGCTAAATCCTTTTGCGAAGCCAATGAAATACGGACGAACATCATTTACCCCAAGCTTAAATTCCTTTGCAAGTTCTAAAAATCTTCGCGCTTCACTTACTGATTCTTTCTCTGTGCGCTCGGGAATTTTCTCCCCCCTAAGCGCGCACTTCACTTGTTTGAAAAAAAAAGCGTTTCCAATTGCCGCTCTTCCAACCATAACAAAATCGCATTTGGTTTCTTTCATCATTCGAACTGCATCTGGCGGCGAGCGAATATCCCCGTTCCCAATTACAGGCACTTTAATATTTTTCTTCAGCTCCAAAATTTTTTCCCACTGTGCTTCGCCCGAGTAACCCTGTTCTCCAAAGCGAGGGTGAAGTGTTATTGCATCAACTCCCGCGCGTTCCGCTTCCTTCGCAACTTCCAAAAAAGTTTCCTCTTTCAAACCAAGCCTCATTTTAAGTGTTATTGGTTTTTCACTCGCGCTTTTCATCTCGCCTAAAATATGTCCAACAATTTGAGGCTCATTCATTAGGGTGCACCCATATTTTCCTTTGAGCGCTTTTGGAACAGAGCAGCCACAATTAAGATCATACCCTGCAAAATTGTCCTCAAACTTTTTTTCCAATAGTTTTATTGCCTTCCCAAAATCACTAGGCGCGCTCCCAAAGAGCTGTAAAAAAACCGGCTTCTCCTTTTCGCTTACAGCGAGCATCCGTTCGGTTTTTTTGCTTTTCATCAAAAGCGCTTTTGATGAAATGAGTTCTGTATAAGCGAGCGCAGCACCGTACTCTCGCGCAAGCACCCTAAACGCAACATTAGTATAATCCGCCATCGGGGCGAGGAACACTTTTCCGTTTAATCTAACCCCTCCAATCTTTTCCATCAAGTAACTATAAAAGCAACCCTAAAAAAAGGTTGGTAAAAGACAGAAAAACGTCCAACTTAATGCGTGCGAACAATCCCCTTATATTGCTTTTCACAGGTGAATAATATAAAATGAACCACAAATGCGGGATTTGCGGTGTCGGCGGAAAAGAGAACGCCGAGTACTTGTTATACAAAATGCTTCTTCAACTCCAGCACCGCGGCCAGCTCTCCGCTGGAATCACAACTTATCACCCTGAGAGCACTCAGCGTCTATTGACATACAAAGAACTCGGTCTTGTGAATAACGCTTTTCACGCGGAGCATAAGGGGAAATTCGCTTCAATAATGCAGAACCATAAATCTCTCACTGGAATCGGACATGTGAGGTATGCAACTAGCGGAGCGGATGATAAAAACTATGCTCAACCTTTTGAACGCCAGCATGGAAGAAAGAACAAGTGGTTCAGCTTTTGCTTTAACGGAAACATTTCTAATTACGCGGACCTTAAGCGCGGGCTTGAGCGGGATAATTATCACATCGTGCGGGAAACTGACACTGAAATAATAATGCACATGCTTTCAAAATCAATTAAGACAAGCGGAACTATAGTTGATGCTTTCGCTCATGCCTCAATAAAACTTGATGGGGCATATAATCTCGCTTTTATGAACGCGGAAGGAACAATTGTTGCCGCAAGAGACCCATTGGGATTTCGTCCCCTAAGTTATATGGTTTCCGACGGGAGCATGATTTTTGCTAGCGAAAGTGTTGCGCTTACCTCAAACGGTTTTGATCACTTCAACGACCTCGCCCCTGGGTGCGTATTAATAAAAGAAAATAACAGCATCAGAGTAGAGCGTTTTGCTTCTTCTGGAAAGAAAGCCCACTGTTTTTTTGAGTGGGTATATTTCGCCCACCCGGCTTCTGTGATGGAAGGAGTACTTGTTTACAAAGCGCGCCACGCTCTTGGAAAAGAGCTCGCAAAGCTTGAAACAAAGAAAATGGACAAGGATTGCATTGTTGTTCCTGTCCCTGACTCAAGCAGACCCGCTGGAGAAGGATTTGCGGAGGCGCTTGGAATTCCTTGCGTTGAGGGGTTAATTAGAAACAGATATCTGGGAAGAACATTTATTGAGAGCGGGGATAGGGCGCAGAAAGTCAAGGACAAATTTACTCTTGTTAAACAGGTTATTGACGGGAAAAAGATTTTTTTGATAGAGGATAGCATTGTAAGAGGCACTACTCTTCGCAATCTCGTTGAATTTATTAAAAGAAACGGCAACCCAAAAGAAATCCATGTGAGAGTTTCCTGCCCGCCGGTAAAGTGGCCCTGCTTTTATGGAATTGACATGAGTTCAAGAACGGAGCTTGTTGCCGCAAAGTATGAGAATTCAAAAAGTATTGAAGATTCGGTGTGCAAAGAACTTGGGGCGGATTCGCTAATATACCAAACTGAAGAGGGGCTTGTGCAGGCAATTGGGCTTGATAAGAATGATTTATGCCTTGCGTGCTTAAACGGCTCATACCCCACAACAATGGGCGAGCAGTTAAAGCTTTTCTGCGGCGGCGGGAGAGCGGCTGATCAAAAGTGCAAGTAGCTTGTTTCACAAAAAAAATGTTTTGTTTAGAATCTTATCTTTTCTTTCTTACAGCTTTAGAGTTTTTTTTCTGCTTTTGAATAAGCGTAGTTACAGCGTCAACCGCATAGCAGGCGTCTTCTGTCACAATAAGCGGATTTATTTCAAGCTCGCTTATTTGCGGATAAGTATTTGCAAGCGAAGCGATTGATTTTATTGCTCTCTTTAGCGCGTCAACATCATACTTTTTCTTTGTCCTCGCCCCGCGAAGAACGGCCGTTCCTTTTACCTCATTTAGCATTTCTTCAATATCAGATTCACACAACGGAGAAATCTTCTGCGAGAAGTCCTTCATTACTTCAACAAATATTCCTCCAAGCCCGTAAGTAATCGCTTTTCCAAAATCGGTTGTTATTGCCGAGAGCAGTACTTCCTGCCCGATTATCATTTCCTGCATTGCGAGAACCGGTTTGATTGAAAGTTCTCTTGACTTTGCGAGCATAAAATCAATTTGCTTTTTGAGTTCCTCTTTCGAATTAATATTTGCCTTAACGAGAGCGTGGTTAGTTTTGTGCGCGAGTCCCGAAGCGGTCTTTAATGCAACAGGATATTTTACTTTCTCAAAATCAATTTCGCTTTTCTTTGCGAAGAAAATTGTTTTTGGGGTTTTTATTCCGAATTCTTTTAAGAGAATAAATGAATCCTCAAGAGTGAGCACCGTTTTTTTAATCAAAAGATTCTTGATGCTTTTTTTAGGGGCAACTTTTTGCTCAAAGCATTTCTTCATTTCTTTTCTTTCATAATAGCTCTGCAGCCTTGAGAGCGCTTTTATTCCGCGTTCAGGCGTCTCAAACTCCGCTACCCCGTTTTCTTTTAAGTATTTTCTCGCATGCGCTACCGCGCTTCCCCCAAGGAAGGAACAGATAATTGGTTTCTTGCCGTTTAAGGAAACCACCATGTCAGCTACGCGCTCTGGCTGTGTCATGCTCTGCGGAGTAAGGAGGGCATAAATAAGGTCAATTGATTTATCCTCCTGAAGAACTGAAAGCGCGGTTCTATAGTTTATTGGTTTTGCGTCCCCAATTAAGTCAAGCGGATTTGCTGCATGAGGATTAATTTGCCTTACTGCTTTGAGTGTTTTTGCGCTAAAAGCAGGAAGCGTGAATTTGTGAACCGATGCGGAGTCAGCAACTATTACTCCTGGTCCGCCGGCATTAGTTACAACTGCAAGCCGCAGGCCCTTTGTTTTTTTCACCTTCGCAAGGAGCTTTGCAATATCAAAAAAGCCCTCTATTGAATTTATTCTAATCAGGTTTGATTTTTTGCAGGCAATGGAGAATATTTTGTCATCCACGCTCATAGCACCGGTGTGAGAGGAAGCGGCTTTTTGTCCTTCTGCGCTTCTCCCGGATTTTATAACTACAACAGGTTTTTTTCGTGCGAGCTGTGCAGCCTCTTTTAGGAATTTATGCGCATTCTTCACTGACTCCATATAAACTAGCACGGATTTTGTGGAAGGGTCGTGCTCGAGGTAATGAAAATATTCCGCTTCCCCAAGAAAGGATTTGTTCCCGGTTGAAATGAATTTACTAAACCCGATTTTTTCCTGCCTCGCCCAATCAAGTATTGCCGTGCATAGCGCACCCGACTGCGAAACAACTGCAACTCCCCCGCTTTGGGGAAAGTTTGCCGCAAATGAGGCATTGAGCCCGTTTTCAGTGTTAATTACCCCAAGAGTATTTGGTCCCACTACAGCCATTTCTTTTGCCTCAACAACTTTTCGTATTTCTTCCTCAAGTTTTTTTCCTTCCTCGCCAGTCTCAGAAAAACCGGCGGTAATTATTACGGCGGCTTTGATTTGTTTTTGCGCGCACTCCTTAATTACGCTGGGAACAAATTTTGCGGGAACGCATATTATTGCGGCATCAACATTTGAGGCAATTCTTGCGACAGACGAGTACGCAATGAGCCCCTGTATTTTTGGCTCATTTAAATTAACAGGATATATTTCCCCTGAAAAGTTCGCTTCAATTAAGTTTCTTACTATTGCATACCCGACTTTTCCAGGAGTGTTTGAGGCGCCCACTATTGCCACGCTTTTTGGGTTAAAAAGAACTTCCAAATTGGCCGAAGATTTGCTTGACATGAAAGAATAGCTACTTATGATTATTAAAAGGTTTTGAGTATTTGAGCAAAGTTTTGCGGGTTAAAAAACTTCCTTAAAAAAGGTTAATAAGCAGGAGAAACCAATTATTACTTGCGATAAAATGAATAAGATAATCGACTTACTCATAATTTCCTCTTTCTTTTACGGGCTCGCCGCGGGGCTGCTTGGACCGATTTACGCGATTTATGTTGAGCAAATAGGCGGAGATATCCTTACTGCGGGTTACTCTTACGCACTGTTTACAATAATTTGCGGGGTATTCATTCTCTTGCTTGGTATTTGGGAGAACCGCACAAAACACCAAGAAAAAATAATTATTGCTTCAAGACTCCTAGCGGTAATTGGGTTTATAGGCTACTTGTTTGTTTCAAGCCCGGTTGATTTGTTTTTGGTACAGATAATTCTTGGTATCTCAGTGGCATTTGTTGTGCCCGCGTTTGATTCGTTTTACTCAAGGCACATTGATAAGAACAGAGAAACTGAAGAGTGGGGCGCCTGGGAAGGAGTATACCAAATCTCACTTGGTATATCGGCGGTAGCCGGCGCATTAGTAGCGGATTTCTTTGGATTCAAAACGCTTATTTGGCTAATGATACTATTTGCAATATTCTCTTTGATTGTTGCTTGTTTTATGATTGTGAAGAGCAAAAAATCAAAGCAAAAGAAAAAAAGGATTCTAAGACGCCACTTGCGCTAGGCATATCTAAAAATAAAAAATTGGGGCATCTCCCCAAAAAATCAGCAGATTCTTTTTGAAAAGTTTAAGGATTCTCTTCAACAAACTTCTTTATCGCATCATAGTTCTCAACTATGAGTTTTGCCTTGCCTTTGCCAAACTGAAAAGGAAAAGTGTCCTGTTCGTTTCTCTTTAGGATTATCATTTTATTGCCTTTGAATTCACCGTATTCTACTACCACTAATAATCACCTTAAAGAAGTTGGCTATGGGAAATAGTTAAAAAACTACTTAAACCTTCGTGCCGAAGTATTGTTTATGGAGAACCTAAAAGTCCTTAACAAGAGTAACCTGAATTTGTCGGTTGTAGTGCATTCGCCAAGGTACCCCGTAAGCTCCCCGCTTGTGCTGCTTCTGCACGGTTTTACTGGATACAAGGGGGAAGCGCATATAGAGTCCCTTGCTGAGCTCTTGGCAAAAAATGGTTTCTTCGCAGTGAGATTTGACTGCTCTGGCTCGGGGGCGAGCGACGGAACTATTGAGAATGATTATAGGTTTTCTAATTATTTAAGCGATATTGGATTAGTGCTTGATTTTGTTAAAACTCTTCCAAACGTTGACAAAAATAGGATTGGGATTTGGGGGCATAGTATGGGCGGACAACTTGCATGTATTTTTGCTTCCACTCACCCTGAAATAAAGTCTCTTTGCGCAATTTCTCCCCCTTCCATTTTCATTCTGCCAGACAGCGACATGGAACAAATGAAAAAATCAGGTTTTTTTGAGAAAGAGAGTCCTGTGCTCGGAAAAATAAAAATTCCCGCGGCTTTTTTTGATGACCGCGTGAAATATGATGCTTCAAAAGCAGTCAGAAATTTGTTAATCCCAAAATTGATTATTTGGGGAACAAATGACACTATCTGCCCCGCGGAGAGAACGAAATTGATTTTTGATTCTGCTGCAAAGCCAAAAAAAAGAATTATTTTTGAGGAAATGGGCCACGATTACAAAAACTACCCTATACTGCTTGAGAAAGTTAATGAGGAAGTGCTGAATTTTTTTGGGGAAACATTACTAAGTAAAGAAACTTTAGCAGTTCAAATCGCCCCAACCACTACTCAAACACCAAAACCTCTTGAGAAAATTGCTCTTGCATATTCTGTTCAAGACCCTGCGGGAATGCTAATTGCGGAAAAAATAAAAGAAATTGGGGTTCCAAAGTGGGCTGTGATGTATGAGCTTGATAGGGACATCGTTTTTATTGACCCCGCGAAGATAAAGGAAAATAAAATTATTTTTCTCTCAAGGCATAAAAGTGAAACTGGAACAAAATCGCTCACTGTTCATATGATTGGTAACTTTGATGATGCCAAGTTTGGCGGAAGAACTAGGGAGCTTGCTGGCGCCTTGCCGCAAATCGGGGCGAATTACTTGCGCGTATTAAATGAAAAAAATATTTCAAGCACTCTCTCAAAACAGGGCTTTGTTGTTTCTCTTGAAGTGACTCATCACGGTCCGATGACACAGAAAAAATGTGTTTTCATTGAACTTGGAAGCGCGCCAATTGACTGGAAGAATGAAACCGCCGCTAAACTTATTGCGGAAACTGTTATTGAAGCAACTATGAAAGAAACAAAAGATAAAATCGCGATTGGCTTTGGCGGAGGGCATTATGCCCCTGATTTTACTAAGCTCTCTCTCCGCAAAAATTATGCTTTCGGGCACATATGCCCAAAGCATCAGCTCCACAATCTTAACAAAGCCCTCATCCAGCAGATGATTGAACGAAGCGGGGCAAGCGAAATTGTTCTTGACTGGAAGGGACTAAAGGAGAATAAAGAAAGGGTTCTTGAGTTATGCAAACGAACAATGCTTCCTATTGAGAGGGTCCAGAACTTGCTTAAATAATTATTTCTTTTTAATATAAAATTCCTTGAACTTTCTTACCGCGATTCCTCTTGCGCTCATTGAATTCTTTTTTTGCCGGCTCATCTCGGCGAAAGTTTTCGTTTGGCATTCAGGAAGAAAAATTGGGTCCCAGTCAAAACTTGATTCTCCTCGCGGGGAAACTATCTTTCCTTTTATTGTTCCCTCAAAGAAAGTGATTTCCCTTCCGTTGGAATACCCAAGAATTACTTTGGCTTCCGCACCAAACAACCCAATCTTTTTGACCATTTCATAAATCCCTTTTTTTCCAAGTGCCTTTATGAACCATTTTATTAGCGGACCCGGAAGCTTCAGTTCAAGTGCTTCAAGTAAAACAGAAGTATCCTCAACAAGCAATTCTCCAGTGTGATATTTCATTGCCTCAATTAGCTTGTGCTTTATTACTTCCTGCGGACTAATGCTTTGTATTTCATCAAGCTCCGCTTCAAGCTGGTAAACCTTTACCTGCGGAGAAAGTATTTCATCAAACTCCTCAAACTTATGCTTATTTCCCGTAATAAAATATAAAGTCATTTTGATCAGCCCCAAATTCAGCTCCACTCATCCAAATACTTTTGAACCGAACTTGAATTAATTTGTTCAGGCAGGATTTTTAATTTTTTAAACATCTCTTTTTCAATGCCTTTTGCAATAAGCGTGAATCTGCGCGAGAATTCTTTATGCTCTTCATCTCTATTAAAATTATATCTTTTATTCCCCTCGGCAAGTCTTTCCTCAAGAGAAACTACTCCCTGCGGGGAGCATCGCAAGTCTGAATAAAGAAGTATTTTTTCATCAAATTTTTTGTAAACATTTGGCAGAAGCGGATTGACTTCTTTGCTTTTCAATAAATCAATTACTTTTTTGTTTGCGCCAATCTCAAGCGCGATTTTTGTATTTGCCTTATTGTCGTTGAAACCATATTTTTCAATGAATTCTTTTTTCTTTTGCTTAAAGAAGCCAATTCTTTCTCTGTCCGAGGGATCAAGCAGATTAACATTTCCATTATCAAGTTCCATTTTCACAAACTGGGCGAGATCATGAATAAGAGCCGTTGCAATAATAGTCTCTTTGTCAACCTTCATTTTGGAGTTGTCACAAATAAGTGCGCTAACCGCCGCCACTTGCTTCATGTGCCTTTGTAAATTAGTTGGGGAATAATATTTTTTATAAATGGAGTTTATTGATTTAATTATTTCGCTGCTTTCCATAACAAAAAGGTCTTTGGAAAGTAATTTATTACTTGTTTTTTGCAATATACTCCTCAATTCTTTTTGAGAAGTCCTTTGGATCAATGGGTTGCACGCCCAAATCCGCAAATATCTTTCTTAAATTTGGTTCGTGCTCCTCGGGGTTATTTTTCTCCGAGAGCATTTCCGCCTCCATTATGTAAGCAAAGTTCTTTATGTCCTGCAGGCACACTACATAGGTTTGCCCGTCAATCACATATTCAAATTCGTGCTTGTGCTTTACCCAAGGGGGAAAAGCTTTTGCCCCGGACGCAATATGTTTTTGCTCCGCTAGATCCAAATGCTTTTTGCTTTGGAATTCCCTTCTTGTTTCTCTGCGTGAGATACAAGTTGAGTCGCCCTCTTTCTCAACATATTCATTTGTTTTATCAGAATGCCTGAATCTTATGTCCCCTGGCCCATAGCGGGTAGTGTGCATTACTTCTTCATTTATTTGCTTAAGTTTTTTTGGCAGGTCTAAAAGGAGCTTTTCATATTGTTCTTTTGTTAAAATCCCTTTGAGTTCTATTTCATAAACTGTTTCTGCCTTCAACCAAACTCAACCCCTTTTGACTCAACTAAATTATATCCTGCTGCGCTTTGTTCAATTACAATATACGCGCAATCCTCAACGTTTGTAATTTTTTTCTTTAAGTGTTCTTCAAGTATTCTTCTTATTGGTCCCGCGTGCGTCACTATTGCAATATCTTCATCAGAATCATTTACGACAGTCCTAAATGCGCCAAGCACTCTGTCTTTGAACGCGTCAAACCTTTCTGAGAGTTTGACTTTGTGATTTACTCCTGTTTCAAATTCTTTTACATCAAATGGAAACTTAAGGGCGGCTTCTTTTTTTGTGAGCCCCGTAAGTATCCCATAATTATTTCTCTCTCTTAAATTGTCAACAATCTTAACTTGCACATTAATTCTCTCGGCAATTATTTGCGCAGTAGTAAGCGCTCTTTTGCGAGGACTAGTGTAAATTGTTTTTATTCCTTTATCTGCGAGCGTTCCCGCAATTTCATTAGCCCCGCTAATTCCTTTTTCAGTGAGTTCGTCATCATAATCCCCGCCATAGCGGTCCTCAACATCGCCTGTTGTCTGGCCGTGCCGAATCAAATAAACTTTCATAAGTAAAACTTTGGGGGGAGAACTTTTATTTCTACATTCTACAATAAAGTTTCAAATATTTTTTTTCCCTGAATGCTTTCAAGGTATGTGAAGTGCTCATCAATACCTTTTTGTATGTGCTCCATCTGTTCAGGATTCAAATGTTTGTATCTTCCTTGTATTGTCAAGTACTCATGTATTGGTTTTTTCTGCTCTGGTTTTGAGGTAATTGTTAATACTCCGTTTTCTATCTCAAACAGCGGGAACGCGTTTGTTTCAAACGCTTTTTTTGCGACATCAAGTGTTGCTGATGCGTCAATCTTCCAGCCTGGCACGCATGGAACAAGTACTTCAATATAAGTCGGACCGTTTATGCTCAGCGCTTTTTGAACTTTCTTCTTTAAATCAAATAAATTTGTTACGCTCGCTGTTGCAACGTATTTTGCCCCGTGAGCAGCGAGTATAAATGGAAGGGGTTTTTTCACGCCCTGTTTTCCATTAATTATTTTTCCGGCGGGCGTCGTAGTTGTTGCAGTATATTCTGGTGTTGCTCCGCTTCGCTGAATTCCAGTATTCATGTAAGCCTCATTGTTTGTGCATACATACAAAAAGTTTGTTCCTCTCTCAAATGCCCCGCTTAGTGAGCCAAATCCAATATCGTATGTCGCTCCGTCTCCGCCCATTGCCACTACTTTTGTCTCTTTATCCCCTTTCATATTAAGCGCAGCGCGTACTCCGCTCGCAACAGCAGCTGCATTTTCAAACGCACAGTGCACCCATGGAACTTCCCAGGAGGTTTCAGGATATGGCGTGCTTACTACTTCCATGCACCCGGTTGCCTGTACTACAATTGTTTTTTCGCCAGCGGCTTTTAGTACATGTCTTAGCGCAATCGCCTCTCCGCATCCCGCGCATGCGCGGTGTCCGCTTGAAAAGAATTCTTTTTCCTCAAACCCTAATATCGCCATAAAAATCACTTCACTTCAAACAACCCAAATATATTCTAAATTTTCATTAACCCCAATTTTACTTCAGCCAATATCCTTTCTTTCCTTTCATTATTACTTCAAACGCGTCGTTTAGTTTTGCTTTACTAATATCTCTTCCGCCAAGCCCCGCAACAAATTCTTCAACAATAACTTTCTGCCCGTTTAGCGCGCTTTTCACATCATTGCTTAGCGCTCCGCCAAACCCTATTGAGGCATGTCTGTCAATTACTCCAAGCACTTTCACTTTCTTTGCCGCAAGTCTTAGCTGTTCGGCAGGAAATGGTCTTATTGATTTTATTCTTATAACCCCAACTCTTTTCTTTTTCTTTCGCAGTTCATTAACTACTTCTCGCGCGGTTCCGCTTGTTCCTCCAACAGTAATTAATGCGTACTCCGCGTCTTTCATTTCAATTAATTCAACAAGCCCGTTTCCATAAGTTCTGCCAAACTTTTTCGCGAATTCGCCATGAACCTGCTCAATTACTTTTTTGGCTTCATTCATCGCTACTTCTTCCGCCTCCTTGAATTCAAAGTAAGTGTTTGGAAAAGCGATTGCCCCAATGGTAACCGGCTTTTTTGGGTCAAGCATTACGCTTGGCTTGTATTCGGGCAAAAACGCGTCAACTTTTTGCGCGTCCTCAATTTGCACGGGTTCATATACGTGGCTTAGTGAAAAGCCGTCAATGCAAATCATTACTGGGAGTGAAACTTTTTCTGTCTCGGCAATTTTAAACGCCATTATTGTAGTATCAAACGCTTCCTGCGCACTTTCGCAGTAGAGCTGTATCCATCCCTGGTCTCTTTCGCTCATCGCGTCAGAGTGATCATTCCAAATATTTAGCGGACCCGAGAGTGCTCTATTCGCTACTGCCATTACCGCGGGAAATCTTGTTGCCGAAATTATTGGAAGTATTTCGTGCATTAAGGCGAGCCCCTGTGATGCTGTTGCTGTGAATGAGCGTACTCCTGTAGCATATATTCCAAAAAGCGCGCTCGCCGCGCTGTGTTCGCTCTCAACATAAATTATTTCGGCGTTTAGTTCGCCATTATTAACAAACTCTGAAAGCCGCTCAGGTATTAGTGTGCTTGGAGTAATTGGGTACATTGGCAAAACTTTTGGTTTGCATAGCTTTACTCCTTGCGCAATCGCATCCGCTCCTGAAATTACTTTTGTTTCTGTCATAATAATCATCCTTCAACATTTCTTAGCCCGCTTAATAATCTTCTTCTCCTCAATATGTTTCTTTTTCCCCTCTTAGTTCCATTTGACTCAGCTATTAATTTCATTCTTCTTGCGGCGATTACTCCCTGCGCCTGGGGACCAAGTGTGATTCCTTTCTTTGTTCCATTTCTTCCCGGTCTTACAATTCTACCCAAATCTTATCACCAAATAAAAACACTCTTCAAAAATTTAAATACTTACTTTTCCTCTACCACATAAGGTATGCATTTCACGGGACACTCTTTTGTGCACAAGAGGCATCCTTTGCAGTAATCATGATTTATTTCAAATTTTCCGTCTTCTTTTCTCTGGTTTATTGCGGCGTCAGGGCAGACCATCCAGCATCTTCCGCACTTAATGCATCTTGCAAGGTCAATTGTGGGTTTATAGGTCCTCCACTCCCCTGTTTTGTATTTTTTTGTTGAACCTGGCTCAAGTATTACCGCGCCTTTTGTAATTGGAATACTTTGATTAACAACAATTTTTTCTTTTGGATTATTCCCTTTTAGAGTTTTATTTTTAGCCATAATTCTCACATCAAATTATTTTATTTCTTCGCAAGCGCGTGCACTTCAATTATCGCCGCGAGGTTTTTCTCAAACACCGCTTTCTTTTCCCCCATCTGCTGTTTTAGAGCTTCTTCAAGACCCTTAAGCGATACTTCTTTTGTAATTGCCGAGAATGCGCCTAGTGCCGCAATATTAACGAACGGTTTTCCTATTACTTTTAGCGCAACGCTTGTGATGTCAACGCATTTTATTTTTGCTTTGGTGTTAAGCCCCACTTCTTCAGGTTTTTTATTTGTGTTAACAATTATCAAATCGGTTACTTTTTCAGTAAATCCTTTTGCGAGTGTTTGGTCAAGTATTATAGCATAATCCGCTTCATACACTTGCTCCCTCAATGTAACTGGCTTGTTATCAATTCGGCAGTAGCTTCTAACAGGTGCCCCCATTCTTTCTACCCCAAAATTTGGGAATGCTTGTGAATGCAAGCCGTCCTTAAATGCCGCAATCGCAAGGACTTGAGAGCTGGTAACCGCACCCTGTCCTCCGCGTCCAAGAACAATTATTTGTTTCATAAAATTCACGATAAGGCATTTCCTTTTGCCCCGCACAAGCTAATTCCTCTATAGCCCACACAGCGCTTTTACAGTTACTATTTTAACATCTCAAGCCTTTATAAAAGCCATACCCAAAAACGAATATAAATACGGCAATTGACGAGGGTTATTAGCGAGGTTTAATTTCTCACAAAAATACTAACTTTTGCATGCACCAAAAAAAAACTTCTTCAAAAAGCACCTCACGTTAAGTTTATTAAAAGAGAGCCGCACTTTGATATCATGGACTCGGGAAAATACACTTCTAGAACTGTTTCTACTTTAACCCTTGGATTAGTCTTGCTGCTAAATTAGCGGGGACTTCAAGGCTTGCAACCGAGGGGTTCTTTTTTTAATAGCGCCAAAAAAACGCGCGGAATATTTTTTTGTCTGCGGGTGCGATATTTTAATAAAATTAATAAAAAAAATGAAAAAAGAATTTTGAAAAAAATATGGAGTTGCAAGAAAGGATGTGTTTATGATGGAAAATGATGAAAGAGTCATAATTTTTGATACTACGCTTAGGGACGGAGAGCAGAGCCCTGGAGCAAGCATGACAAAAGAAGACAAAATTATTGTGGCCCGCGGGCTTGACGCGCTCGGGGCAGATGTGATTGAAGCGGGTTTTCCCGTTTCAAACCAGAAAGATTTTGAGGTATTCAAAGTTATTTCAAAGGAACTTAACGCGCAGCTCTGCGGGCTTGCGAGATGCGTGGAAAAGGATATTGAAGTTGCTTGGGGCGCGGTTAAGGAAGCGAAAAATCCAAGGATTCATGCATTCCTTGCAACAAGCGATATTCACTTGAAGCATAAGCTTGGGATTTCAAGGGAAGAGGCGCTTAGTAGAATAAAAAAACAGGTAGCATACGCAAAAAGTCTCTGCCAAAATATTGAATTCTCCGCAGAGGATGCTTCGCGCACGGATATGGATTTTCTTAAACTTGCCTTTAGAACGGCGATTGAAAGCGGGGCGACTACATTAAATATTCCTGACACTGTAGGGTATTCTCAGCCAAAAGAGTTTGGAAAAATTGTATCACAAATCGCGCAGATGAAGGAAGTGAAAGAGAATAAAGTAAAAATTAGCGTTCACTGCCACGATGACTTGGGCCTTGCTACGGCAAATTCTCTTGAAGGAATACTTTCTGGCGCAACGCAGATTGAGTGCACACTTAATGGAATAGGGGAGCGCGCGGGAAATACAGCGCTTGAGGAAGTAGTTATGGCGCTTATGACGCGAAAAGATTTTTACAAAAAGAGCACTAGGGTTATAACGGAGCAGCTTGTTCCGATGAGCAGACTTGTAAGCGAAAAAACCTCGATGATGGTTCAAAAAAATAAAGCGGTTGTGGGGGTAAATGCTTTTGCTCACGAATCTGGGGTTCACCAGCACGGGGTAATAATGCATAACCAAAATTATGAAATCATGAGCGCGGCGAGCGTCGGAGCAAAAAGCAAGATTGTTCTTGGAAAACTCTCCGGAAAGCACGCGGTGGAAGAATTTCTTAAGAGCAAGGGAATTCCGGCGACTGAAGAGGTTGTAAAGAACGCTCTTGAGGCGATTAAGGGCGCGGAAAAGGGTGAGGACATGGAGCAAGTAGTGCTTAAGGTTACGGAAGGAGCGGGTACGTATTTTCCAAAGAAGGTGCTCATATGAAAAATGCCCGAGGCGCTGTATTTATACGGGATTCGGCAAGGTTTTTTTTAGGTGCTTTGCGATTAACGAGTACAAGCTATCAGCAAGACAGGACTATTTTGGGGTTTAAGTGATTTTGATGAGGGGCACGGAGGCACTATTAAACTCGCTTATCGCCAACAAAACAAAGCACCTCTTTGGCTTTCCAGGAGGAACAGTAATCCCTATTTTTGATGAACTCCTTAATTATGAAAAAGACTTAAGGCATATTCTTGTGAGGCATGAGCAGTGCGCTGCGCATGCTGCGGATGGTTATGCGAGAGCAAGCGGGGGCGCAGGGGTATGCCTTGCAACTAGCGGACCCGGGGCAACTAATCTTGTTACTGGAATTATGACGGCATATATGGATTCAAGTCCATTAATTGCGCTCGCAGGGAACGTCCCAACAACACTTCTTGGCAATGATGCTTTTCAGGAAACTGATATGATTGGGGTCACTCTTCCTATTACAAAACATAATTTCCAAATCAGGAGCGCAAATAATATTACTTCAACAATAAATAATGCATTTACAATCGCGCTGAACGGCAGACCGGGGCCAGTTTTTATTGATATTCCTAAAGATGTTCAAATGAACCAAGTTACAAACGAAAAGTCTACGCAAAAGCTTGAGGGATTTGCCCCTGTGCTTAAAGGACATCCAGAACAAATCAAACGCGCGGCAAAAATGATTCTTGATGCACAGCGCCCTGTAATAATTGCGGGCGGGGGGGTAATAATTAGCGGCGCAACCCAAGAGCTATCAAAAATAGTTGAAGGATTTAATATTCCAATCACATGCACGTTCATGGGGAAAAGCTGTATTGAAGAAACTCACCCCCTTTATTTAGGCGTGGTTGGGATGCATGGAAGAAAGACCGCAAATTATGCAGTAGGAAACGCGGATGTTATTCTTGCTATTGGGTGCCGCTTCAGCGACAGAATAACCGGCGATGTGAAAACGTTCGCTCCTGAAGCAAAAATAATTCATATTGATATTGACTCCGCGGAGATTGGTAAAAATGTTCGCGCGGATTTGCCGATTGTTGGGGATGCAAAGCAAATCCTAACCGAGCTTCTTGATGCACTCAAGGCACATGCGAAGAAAGGTAAAACCGAGTGGAGCAAAAAAATGGAGAAATTTATTAAAGAATGTAACTGTGGCTTTGATATTTCAAATAATCCGATTGACCCGAGAAAAATAATTCACGAATTAAACAAAGTGCTTGCTTTGCATGATATTGTTACTGCAGGGACAGGTCAGCACCAGATGTTTGCGGCGCACTTTCTTAAGCGCTCGCACCCTCGAACTTTTATTTCAAGCGGTGGGGCGGGAACCATGGGATTTGGTTTCCCTGCCGCGATTGGGGCAAAAGTTGCAAAACCAAATTCGCAGGTTATTGATGTTGACGGAGATGGAAGCTTTGCGATGGTAATGCAGGAGCTTGCGACTTGCAAAGAAGAGCACATTAAAGTTATTCCCCTTATTTTCAACAATTCTTATCTTGGGATGGTTCGCCAGTGGCAGGAATTATTTCACAACAAGCGCTACTCGGGGGTTCGCTTAAACAGAACACCAAACTTTGCAAAAGTTGCGGGGGCTTACGGACTTAAAGGACTCACGGTTGACCGCGAAAGCGAAATAAATAAATCACTAAAAGAAGCGCTCGCGCATGATGAAACGGTGCTTGTTGATGTTCTTATAAGAGAAGAGTCAAATATTCTCCCGATGTTTGCTTCAGGAACCAAGCACACTGACATGTTCGGCGGATGCATTGATGTTAAGGGGAAATTATATTGAAGATTAATGGTGAAGAATATGGGTAACGGAAATGGAAACTGCAAGGGCGAAATAAAAAAGCACATTATCGGTTTGCTTGTTGAGGATCACCCTGGTGTGCTTGGCAGACTCACTGGACTATTCTTGCGAAGAGGATTTAACATTGACACTATTATTGTCGGAAGCACGGCAAAGGCTGGAATTTCCCATATTGTTCTTAGTCTCCTTGGGGATGATAAGACACTTGAGCAGCTTGAGAAACAAGTTTACAAAATCATTGAAGTGCTTAAAGTAATTGAACTCTCAAGCGGGAGTGTAATTAGGGAACACTGCCTTGTGAAAGTGAATTCTACTCAAAAAACAAGACAGGATATAATTAATTTTGCCCAATTGAATAAAGGAAATGTGCTTGAGGCAAATGCGAATAGTATTTTGATTGAAATTGCTGCGGAACCCGCTAAAATTGATGATTTAGTTGAGGCATTAAAGCCTTTTGGAATAAAAGAATTAAGCAGAACCGGCATTAACGCGATGCTAAGAAAATGATATTTAGTTATTTAAGGAGGAATTTCGGATGAAAGTATACACAGACAAGGATGCAAGTCTTGATGCACTAAAAGGACTCACGGTTGCCGTGATTGGTTTTGGTGCCCAAGGAAGAGCACAGGCATTATGCATGCGCGACTCTGGAGTAAATGTTGTCATGGGACTGAGACCAAATGGTGACTCCGCTAAGGAAGCCAAAAAAGAGGGACTCACAGTTCTACCAATTAGCGAAGCCGCACAAAAAGCGGATATTGTCCATATACTAATTCCGGATGAAGTACAGGGAGAGGTTTATGCAAAAGATATTGCTCCGTACATGAAGAAAGGAAAAACATTATCATTCTCGCACGGGTTCAATATATCATTCAAAAAAATAACTCCTCCGGCGGATATTGATGTATTAATGGTTGCACCAAAATCACCCGGAACCGAGGAAAGAAAAAGATACCTTGAAGGTTTTGGAGTACCGGGACTACTTGCGATTTATCAAAACTCAAGCGGAAAAGCTAAGGAAAGGGGACTTGCAATGGCAAAGGCATGCGGATTCACTCGAGCAGGAGTAATTGAATGCACTTTCCAGCAGGAAGCATTTGAGGATTTGTTTGGAGAACAAGCAGTTCTTTGCGGAGGATTATCCGAATTAATCAAAGCAGGATTTGAAACCCTAACTAACGCAGGCTATCCTCCCGAAATGGCTTACTTTGAGTGCCTCCACGAAATGAAACTCATAGTTGACCTTGTCTACGAAGGGGGAATGACATATATGCATGATGTTGTTAGCAACACTGCAGAATATGGATCGAGGACTAGGGGAAAAATGATAATCACTGAACAAACCCGGCAAAACATGAAACAAATATTAAAGGATGTAGAATCGGGTAAGTTTGCGGATGAATGGATAGCTGAATATAAAGCAGGCTGCCCAAATCTAAATCGGATGAGGGAAGAAGAGAAAAACCACCCCATGGAAGTCATTGGCAGAGAAATAAGAGCCATGTTCAAAAAGAAGTAATTTTCTGAACGAAACCAAGCACCTGTTTGCTTGGTTTCTCTTTTTTATTATTAATTAAATCCTTATTGTGCTTAAGCACTATTTCTAATACCTCATTCTTTTCAGCGCCCTCCAGATATTTTGTGCTTCCGGAGATTTTCATTCCAGAAAAAAACCCTCCAATAGCCTTAAACTTTTCAATAGAACTTACCTTTCCAGTAGATAAAGCGCCTAACCCAGACCAAGTGTTACGCGCTTTTTGAACTCTCAAAGGAATACCTACAGCCTCGGCTAATCTCTTCACATACTTGCACAAAGATGGATTTGCGCAGGCGATTTCAAATTTTGGGTTCTTTCCAGTGTGCCCAATATATCCTTCCGCCGACGCATAACTTCGCAAAGCGGTTTCTTTTTCAAACAAGGATGATTTCTCCAAATATTTCATGTGTGGTTGTTTCTCTTTTAGAAATTCTGCCCTGGATTGACCGTGCGCGGGTTCTGATTTAAATGAGCCGCATAAATTAAGCAAATCTTTGCAAGCAATTTTAGAAATAAAATAAGTTTTGTAGCAACCGCTTTCATTTGAGTCAAAAAAATAGCCAGAAGGTAATAACTTGTAAGTGTAAAAAACCGCATCCGCAAAAATGTTGTGCAAGCTGACACATTTTCCAGTCAGCCAAAAATCTTTCTTCTTACCAGAGCCATCACTTTGAAGAAGAGGCATTATTATTGCTTTTCTTAAATCAACCCCTTGCTCAACAAGCCCGGGAACAATTTTAGTTAGGGGAAATTTAAGTTTACAAACCTTTTGATAATTGTAAAAAGTTTGTAAAAAGTTAACCACTGGTTTGGAATAAATTGCTCTAAAAGATTTTAGAAAATTAATTCTTAGATTAAATACGCGTTTTATCTTTCTCAAATTCTCCTTGCCCGCATTTAGACTTATTTTCACAATTCTATTTCCTGCGGGTTTCATAAACCGAACAATATCCTTAATTTGTGACTGTGCCCCAGGTAGAGTTACTCCGTTTTGAACCTTTGAAAAATGCAAATCATTTGATGAACTGGAAAGTTCTCGTTTTTTCTTGTAAAGCTTGGCTAAATCATAAAGAGTGTTGGCTGGAATTCCAACTTCATTTTTTTCAAAACTTATAAGTTGAAACCTGTTTGCAAGTCCAATTTTTTGCACAATCAGCGCTTGAGTTAAACCAGACTGAATCCTCCATTGTTTTAGTATTTTTCCCAACCCAAAAACGGGCGCATTCAGTTTCGAAAAGTCAAAGTATTCTTCTTTAGACTTTGGAGAAACGACCACTTTCCAAACAGTATTTTCAGAAAAAATCCATTCCATGCACAGAAGCATCTTGTTATTTTTATAATAGTTATGTAAGTGTCTTGCCGGCGGTTCTGGTAAACTACTTAAACTTAATCGAATATTTGTTTTATATTAAAAGTGAATATTAATGAACACAGCGCAAATCAAAGAGCTTCCTGCGGCAAAGAGCCTTTTTCTTGCTGATGGCGTGAAGAAGGATTCTCTAAAAAAGCCCTTCATCGCAATTGTGAATTCACAGTGCGATGTAGTTCCTGGGCATATTCACTTGGGTGCGCTTGGCGAAGAGGCCAAGAAAGGAGTAATCGCCGCGGGAGGAGTTCCATTTGAATTTCACACTATCGCTATTTGCGATGGAATTGCTATGGGTCATGAGGGAATGAAATATTCTCTTCCCTCAAGAGAAATAATTGCTGATTCAATTGAGGCGATGATTAAGGGGCACGGGGTTTTTGATGGCGCCATATTTATTTGCTCCTGTGATAAAATTGTTCCCGGGCACTTAATGGCGGCACTAAGATGTAATCTTCCAAGCGTGTTTGTTACTGGCGGACCAATGATGCCTGGAAAATTAAATGGAAAAGAAATGGATGTAAAAGATTCTTTTGCGGCTAAGGGCGCGCTTGAAGGAAAAAAAATTACCCCCAAGGAGTATGAGGACATTATTTGTAATTCCTGCCCTGGGGCTGGAAGCTGTGCCGGATTATTTACCGCAAACTCCATGGCTTGCATTGTTGAAGCATTAGGTTTTTCTGAAAAAATGTGCGCTACCACTCACGCTATTACAAAGGAAAAAGGAAAACAGGCGTTTAATTCCGGAGAGAAAGTAATTTCATTAATTAAATCAAAAACGAACGCAAAAGATATTGCAAATAAAGATGCTTTTATGAACGCGCTTCGAGTGGATATGGCGATTGGTGCTAGCACGAATACTATTCTTCACTTGCCTGATATTGCAAAGGAAGCGGGAATTGTAATTACGCTTGATGACATGGATGAAGTTTCACGTGAAACCCCGAATTTAGTTAAGATTTCTCCAAGCAGTTCGTTTAGAATGATTGATTTGCATAATGCTGGAGGAATTCCTGCGGTGCTTGCAGAACTTGCTAAGAAGAACCTCATTATTGACACTAAAACAATTGATGGTGAAATGCTCGCGAGAATTAGCGGAGCAAAAATAACTAACACTGAAGTTATTCACACAATTGAAAGTCCATATTCTCAAACAGGCGGGATTAGTATTCTTTATGGAAATCTTGCGGAGAATGGAGCTGTGATTAAATCAGCAGGAGTTGGAATAAGCGAGAAAGTATTTGAGGGCAGTGCGGTTTGTTTTGATGATGAGGACTCCTGCTCAGAATATATTGAAGAAGGGAAAGTAAAGAAAGGGGATGTTATTGTTATTCGATATGTTGGTAAAGCGGGTGCTCCGGGAATGCCTGAAATGCTTTACCCTACAAGCGCGATTAGCGGTCTTGGTCTTGACAAAGATGTTGCGCTAATTACTGACGGGCGCTTTAGCGGTGCGACAAAAGGAATTAGTATTGGACACGTTGACCCTGAAGCGGCTCTTGGCGGAAACATTGCGCTCGCAGAGAACGGCGACAAAATCAGAATTGATCTTGAAAAGAAACGAATTGATTTAATTATCAGTGAGGGTGAACTCGCATCAAGGAGAGCAAAACTCAAGAACAAAATGAGAGAACTGCCCGAAGGGATGCTTAAAAGATATAGAAAAAATATACTTGAGCAAAACAATGCTTCAAAGTAATTCCAAAAACACATTACAATTTTATTTTTGTACTTTTAATTTCTTTATCAAGAAGCGCGTTTTCTAAGTTACCTTCTTTTAGCAAATTAAATATTTCAGCAGGCACGCCGTTTAATTGCTTTGCAAGTTTTTCAAGTTTTCCTTTCATTCCGCCAGTTACATCCACTGAGTTTGAGTGCGAGGCTCTTTTGAGCACTTCATCCAGATTATCTTTGTCAATATTCAAAATTAGTTCAGCATTCAAATCAACCTTAGGATCAGCTGTATAAATCCCGTCAACATCCGTACCCATCAAAACTTTCTTTGGCTTCAACTGTTCCGCAAGCTGCGCAACAACAACATCCCCGCTCATGGGGCTCCAAACAAGTTCATCATCTTTAACCATTATGCCCGCGGTAATTGGCACAAGCCCTTCATCAAGCGCTTTTCCATAAGGCAAAATAGAAAATCCGGTAACTTTTTTTCCTGACTGGATGCAAACTTTATATCCTGGAATGTATTGCGATTTTACTCCGGCTTTCTTTAGCGCTTTTGCAACTTCTTTTCCGACAAAATCGCATGCTTCGTTTGTAATCTTTACCCCTTCTCGCTGTTTCTCAGTTTTTATCCCATTATTCAAATCGTATTTCATGACATTTGTGTGCCCAAACGGCCCCACTCCGCAAACAAGCGCTACTTGTAACTCTTTTTGTTTCTCAAGAGCACTCGCAAGTTCTTCAGCCGCTTGATTCAGCACGGCTTTATTCATCTCAAACTTGTTCTCCGATTTTTTTGTAATAGAAGAACCGCCGAATTTTATTACGATTAAGTTTTTCACTTAAATTCACCAAGAAGAAAACTATTGCACTTCAACAATTCCTTTTTCAGCATCAACTTTTAATTTTTGCCCGGTTTTGATTTTTGAAATATCTATTTTGTCAACGCACGGGATTTCTGAAATTATTGCCCCTACGGCAACAATTGTTTCACATTCGGAGTTAATTATTGCTTTTGGCGCAGTGCCCTCTTTTTTCATTCTGTAAAGCGCATAACTTCCTACAGTTGAACCTTTCCCTTGAGGGAAAACTAAAATTTTATCACAAATGCTTTGTCCTTCAAGCGGGTGACCTTTTTCAGTTACTATTCCTTTATTGTCAACTCCGCCAAAGAAGCTTATTCCTTGCGCTGACACAAGCGCTTCTCCTTCGCTTTTTCCGCTTTTAATTGTTCTTCCTTTCATTTCCATCAAAATCACCATCGCGCGGGCAAGCACTTTACTTGCATGCTTCCTCCACAAGTTTCTTCACTGACATTATTTTTATCTTTGACTGGTTCTTCGAGTAAGCATAATAGCATCCTTTCGCTGAATCAGTTGCGAGGCATTTGAATCTTCCTTTGATTGGCGCAACAACACAGCAAGTATCCGCAGCGAATTTTGCTCCTGCTTCTTCAATTATTTTTGAGTATCCTACTTGGTCCGCGATTCTTTTTGTCGGGCGTGCGGTTGTTACCCAGAACTCTTTCTTTACTTTCTTTCCTTTCAAGAGCTCCGCGAGTTTTGCGATTTCCGCAAGGCTTGCGTGCGGGCATCCTACGCTAATAAAATCAACTTCGCAGTCCATGTTCATTTCTTTTATCGCTTTATCAATATCTTCTCTTGTAATTACAATTTCTTCTTTTGGGGTTTTTGTTTTAGTTGGAGTAATTCCTTTCATGTGAAATATTGCAGCTCCGCCGTATGTTGCGATGCTTGCGCTGAAGGATTTTAGTTCATCAACGGTCGCTTCTTTTATTCCTGTAATAAGTGTTGGTTTTGCTTTTACTTTTTCCCCTATTGCTTTTCCTAACGCACCGAATTCGTGTGTTCCGTCAAGTTTGCATTTAACTTTTACTTTTATTTTTGCTTCTCTTGCTTCATCAAGCTGCATTCCATAAAGAGGAGTTTTTCCTGTTAGGGCGCTAGCAAGAGCGCTTGGCCCACCTTCTCTGTTTGTTCTTGCTCCAAGAACTGAATTAGCATAAGCAACCGCCGAGCTTTCGCTCCACGCTATGTGTTCATTAAAATGCGGGTCATTTCCTACTAAGTAAGGGGTGCAAGTGCAAGTTGTTACAACACCCATTTTCGCGAATGCTTCAATTACTTTTTTCTGTTTTACTGCAAAATCCTCAGGTATTCCTAGTGCTTTGTAATTTTCAAGATCCATTCCGGCAGGATTCAAAGTTGTAAGAACTCTTACTTTTCCATCCTTTGCGAGTTCATCCAAATAGTCAAGCCCCGCGTCTCCAAGGTTATCATAACTAACCCCCGCGATTTGCACAGAGGTTACATCAACGAGTTTCTCTGCTCCGTAAATCTCTCCAAGAGCAATTAGTATTTCCATGCTCTTCTTTACGGCGTTTCCATATTTTCCTTCCGCCATTTTCTTTTCTTCATTTGTCAGCTTCATAATAACACCATGCTGCTTAATCCTTATAACACATTCACAAGTATTTCTTTATATCATATTTTGGGAACTGTGTTCTTGTCATTTTTTCTTTTCTGTCCATTCTTCCTGTTAAATCAAATCCAACTTTGCATGTTTCGCGGTATGCTTTTCCTTCTACTGCTTCTGAGCTTGGGTCAAGTGAGGAGCCTTTTTGTTTTGGGAACAAGTACAAGTTCTTGTCTCCTTGGAATCTTGTCGCCATGCTCCACTCGACTTCTAAAGGGTCGTAAATGTTTATGTCTTTGTCAACCACAAAGAAGTGTTTTCCCGAGGTGTGTCCTTTCATTGCGGCTTCTATTGTTTTCTTTCCATCCTCTTCGCTTTTCTTGTTAATTTTTACTATTACGTGGAACCACGAGCTTCCGCCGGCATTAACACTTACATCAATTACATCGATTCCAGCTTTTTTTACTTCATCAAATACTGTTGGTTCTCTTGGCATCCCCATCAGGATTTTGTGTTCAAATCCGCCTGGGAGTAATGCGTGCCAGATTGGATTGGGTCTTGCATAAATCTTTTCCACTGTGAATACTGGCTCCTCTCTGATAATATCTGAAGTTCCAGTTAAATCAACGAATGGCCCTTCTTTGTGTCTTTCGTTTAATGAGAGTGTTCCTTCCATTATGAATTCAGAGTCAGCTGGAAGTTCTGCATCAAATGTTTTTGCTTTCACTACTTCTATTGGCTGAATTGAATTTGCGATTTCTAGTTCATTTACTCCTAGTGGGGGCGCCATTGCTGCCGCGAGCTGGGTTTCTCCTCCACATCCAATACAGTAAGCCGCTTTCATTGTACCGTTGTTTTTCTTTAACAATTCCATTGTATTTCTTTCAAGTATTCTAAATGCCATTTTGTTTTTTGCAAATACCATTCCTCGGTGATAGCATACATTTTGTCCAACCGCCGGGTCTTTTACGATTACAAGTCCGCTTGAAACATACGGCCCGCCGTCTTTTTCTGTGTGAATAAGTATTGGTAATTTATTCAAGTCAACTTCAAGTTCAACGTGATCAGTTTTTGTTACTACTTTTGGTTTTGTTGGCTTGTTAAGCGCCGCAATCATTTTTGGAACAAGGTCTTTTACTTCGCAATTAAGGTATTTTGCTACTTTTTCTTTTGATGCGAATACATTCGCCGCAACTTTGTATTGTGATTCCTTCATTTTCTCAAACATTACGCTTTTGTCGCCCGCGGAAGTAATTATTCCGCTTGCCTCAAGTTTCACCGAAACGGATTTCTTCACCACATAATCTGTTTTTTTTATGAATTCTCGAAAACTCATTGAAATCACCTTTAATTGTCATTTGGGTTAGTGCCTATTTCCTCTCCCATCTATTATAATTTTGGTTTGAAATTCCTAATAAATCCATCGCCTTGCCTGCTATAAAGTCCTCCAAATCGGCTATCTTCTTTGGTTTGTTGTAAAAGCCGGGGCTTAGCGGGAATATTATTGCGCCGTAGATTGAGAGCTTCCAAAGGTTCTCAAGTGCGGGTCCGCTTAGTGGGGTTTCTCTAAATCCAACCACTAATGGTTTTCGTGTTTTTAGCATATTATCAGCGCATCTTGTGATAAGGCTCGATGTGTGTGCGTGTAGTATTTCTGAGCAGGTTTTAATTGAGGCAGGAAGTATTATCATTCCGTCAACCAAAAATGAGCTTGAGGAAATGCTTGCAGCCAAATCTTTATTCGAATAACTTTTTGTTGCGAGTTTTTTAAGAGCAGAGATTTTTTTGCCGGTTTCAAGCTTTAAAACTTCCTCCGCCCACTCGCTTACAATCAAATGTACCTCAACTTTTTGTGCGCGAAGCGCTTTGAGCAGAGCTAAAGCATAATTTGCGCCGGAAGCACCCGTTACTGCGACAATTATTTTCATAAAATCAACCACAAAATAATTTTTACTAAAAAAAATTAAAAATTAAAACGAATTTATCCAATTACTGTGCGTGATGCTTTGTATCCCTTCGATTCTATTGCTTTTGCAACTTTTTCCTGTAGTTCTTTTCCAGGAGTTAGTGCGATTACTAGCCCTCCGCGTCCGGTACCTGTTAGTTTTGCCCCGTATGCTCCCGCACTTCTAGCAGTGTCAACGATTTCATCAAGTTCTTTGCACGAAACTGTAATTTGCCCAAGCAACGAATGATTTTTGTTCATTAACTCTCCAACTTTTTTCAAATCGTATTTTTTTATGGCACTTTGAGCCTCTTTTACAATTTTTGTGTACTCATCAAATACTTTTCCAATTCGCGCTGGCTCCGCCTCTTTAAGTTTCTTCACGTCTCCAACAACTTCTTTTGTAAGTGCTGTGAGCCCTGAATTCCCCAAAACGATTTCAATTGGTTTTTTTACTTTTATTAAATCCATTTTGTTTGCTCCGCCAGCTAAATTCTTTTGGAATACTAAAAATCCGCCGTATACTGCAACAGTGTTATCTATTCCGCTTGGTGTTCCGCTTCCTGCGGTTTCTCCTTCAAATGCGGCTTTGTTTATCTGTTCATCACTCCAATTCATTTTGTATTCATCATTTATTGCGCGCGCAAGGGATGCCGCAGTTGCGGCGCTTGCCCCGATTCCTGATGCTGGAACTAAATCCCCCCCAAGCGTGATTTCTAATTTGTCAGGAACCTGCATATATTCGAGTATTCGAGAAATTAACGCAGAGTATTCAAATTTTTTTTCTTCCTTATACCCTGGCGTTGCGGGGCGGTTATCAATTAAATCATACCCCTTGTCACCGTCAATTGGTTTTACTTCACAAGTAGTAGTTACTCCAAGCCCTGCAGGGATTCCTTCAAGCCCGTAGACAACGAAGTGCTCGCCGAATAGAATTGTTTTTCCGTAACCTTTTCCTTTTCCCATTTTAAACCGCCTTGAGAGTTTGCGAATTCTTCGCTGAAAATAAAAGTTAAAACTTCGGCACAAACTTTGTCCCGTAGTGGATTACGCCGGCTTCTCCGCTTGAGTAGAATTTGCGGAATACTGCTTCTACTTCTGTTCCTATTTTCAAATCCTCATACTTGCAGTCCATTACCTGCGCTTCTATGCGCGCCCCTTCTTCAAGGTCAATTACGGCTACACAATAGGGTGTTTTGTTTTCAAATGCCTCGGGTCCGCCGTGGATTTGGGTGAAAGCCACAATTTTACCCTTGCCGGAGAAATCCATTTCAGTAAAGTCAAGATTTCCGCAGGTGCACATTCCTTTGTACTCAAAGTATGTCGCCGAGCATTTTGTGCACTTATATCCGCGTAACTTGTAGCGGTCGGAGTAATTTCTCCATCTAATTATTGGGCTTTCACGAAACATTTTTCCACCTTTATTATTTCTAATCACTCATTCAAATTTATTTTTATTAAAAAATTAAATTTTTTCAATTTAAAATCTTTTTTTCTTAAACTCGCTTCTTTTTACAAGAGGCTCGTTCATTGCCTGGTCTTCTCTCCATTTCTTTGCGGCAAGGTAGCGGCTTCCTGCTTCATCCTCGACGGGAACTTGTGCTTCTACCGCAGGTCTTTTGTATTCGCCTAACCTTACAACTTCCTCCGTTTTTTTTCCTTTGAAGATTTTATCCATTATTCCCATGTTTTCACCCTTTTTAACTTCCTAAATATAATTCTCTCACAGTGCATTATCCATCAAATTATTATTTCATTTTTTTAAACACATGTACGCATGCTGTTCCGCCCGAACCGCCTACATTGTATGTTACCCCAGTTGTTGCTCCTTTTACTTGTCTTTTTCCGCCTTCTCCGCGAAGTTGCATTGTGGCTTCAATTGCCTGTTTTATTCCTGTTGCGGCAACTGGGTGCCCGCATGCTTTTAGTCCGCCTGAAGTATTAACTGGTTTTTTGCCGTCAAAGTATGTTTGCTTTGAGGAGTAAAGCTGTGCTGCTTCTCCTTGCTTTGCAAAGCCAAGTGCTTCTACTGCATAAATTTCCGCTATTGAGAAACAATCATGCACTTCTGCGAATGAAACATCTTTTGCGCTGATTCCTGCTTGTTTGTATGCGCTTTGCGCCGCATTAATTCCCGCGTCAAGTCGCAAAAGTGATTTTCTTCTTGCAAGTGAGAGTGTATCTGTTGCTAAGCCGGAACCTGTAATATAAACTTCAGCACCCATTTTCTTTGCGGTTTTTTCTGATGCTAAAATTATTGATGCTGCCCCGTCTGTGATTGGTGAGCAGTCAAACAAAGTAAGCGGGTCAGCAACCATTGTGGAGTTAATTACTGTGTCAACTGTGATTTCGTTTTGGTATTGTGCATATGGGTTGCGCGCGCCATGAAAGTGATTCTTTACGCTTACTTCCGCGAGCAACTCTCGTGAGAGCCCGTATTCTTTCATATAAGCATTTGCTAGTAATGCGTAAAGCCCTGGGAAGGTTAATCCATTGAATCCTTCAAGTTCTTCGTCTCCCGCGCCCATTAGTGCGGTTGTTACTTGTTCGGTTGAAATATCAGTCATCTTTTCTACGCCTGATGCCATTACTATATCCGCGCTTCCGCTTTCGATTGCGGCGATTCCCTGCCTTAATGCAAGCGAGCCTGATGCGCATGCCCCTTCTACTCTAATGCTTGGCTTATTCAAATTCAAGTTCTCCGCGGCCATTGCGCCAATGTGGAGTTGCCCTGATGCGGGTCCTGCTATCATGTTTCCTGTGAATAGTGAATCAATCTGTTTCGGTTCAATTTTTGCGTCGTTTAGCGCGCGCAGCTGCGCGTCAAGCAGTAGCTCTCGCAGTCCCTGTTCCCACGCCTCACCGAATTTGGTTATTCCGATTCCAATTACTCCAACCTTCATAGCATCAATCCTTTTCATCATCAAATTTTTTCTGTCCTCTTGCTCTTAGCCCCATTCTGTGCCCAATCTCTTCATGCAAATCTTTGTTGTCCTGTTTTATTTTCTCAATTGTTTTTTTATCCGCCCCTTTTGGTATTTTTTTATCAGGAACAAATATCTTCAAAATTTTTCCATTGCTTAATACAATAATAATTTCTCTTCCGCCTTCAACTCTTTTTAACTCAACTTTTGCAAATTTGCTGAATAAATATTTCTCCTCAGCACCGGTTATCTGGTTAAATATTCTTAATTCCTCCCCGTATCTCACAAATGAAACTTTCTGCCCGCCCATTGTCCCTTGAATGTATTCAGGTGTTGCGCGGTCCATCATTTCCTTTAACTGCATTCTGAATCTTCCAATCCCAAATGGTTTCTTGCTTCCAAGTTTTATGCTGTCTCCTTCTTTTCTAAATCTTGCTTTCCCAATTAATCTGTCTCCCTTAACAAGCATTGGCTCTCCTTTTGAATTAAAATATAAATAATCTCCGCCTAGTTTTGCAACCTCTTTCCTAAACTCAGGATATCTCTTCATTGTTTCTGCAAGCTGACTCGCCATCCCGTCTGTTGTTCCTCTTATGGCGCCTGCCGCGTCCCTCAAATCTCTTACTGCTTTTAATCCGGTCGCCCCAAACGCAAATTCTCTTAATGAAGGAATGTTTCTTTCACTAAGCATCGTCTTTAATCTTTTTTTGTTTTGTGTGTGCGGTGATTTGGCCCACGCTCCCCTTGCAGCCTTTAATTTATCAGCCGAGCTCTTCGGAAGAAATTGGCTCGTTGGGGGAGTTATTTTTTTTCGGACCATAAATACCACTTACTTATGTATTCCCTCCATGTGTTTTAGGTACTGCGGGTATGTGATGTATTCTTTTCTTGAGATATAATCATTTACTTTTCGCGCTTTTTTTTGCGCCTCGGTGATTTTTTTTGTTGTAGTAAAAATAAATGCGTCACTTCCTGAACCTGAGCCATAACTTGTAACCAGAATTTTGTCTCCGGGCTTTGCGATATCAAGCACGCTTGCGAGCCCTAATATCGAGGAGCCTGAATAAGTGTTTCCTATTTTTGTTACAACTAGTCCTGCTTCTATTTGTTCTTTTGTCGCGCCGAATTGTTTTGCCATTCTTATAGGGAACTTTCCATTAGGCATGTGGAAAACAACGTATTTGAAGTCCGTGATTTTTGCTCCGCTTTTTTTAAGAATCATATCAGTTGCGCCTGATACGTGCTTAAAGTATGCAGGTTCGCCAGTAAATCTTCCGGCGTGCGAAGGGTATGCTTGCATTGCTCTTCTCCAAAAATCAGGAGTATCGCTTGTGAATGAGCATGTAAAGTCAAGTGTTGCAACACTTTCTGAACTTGGGCCAATAATAAATGCCGCCCCGCCTGCTGCTGCACTATACTCAAGCGCGTTGCCTGGTTCAGCTTGTGAAGTATCTGCGCCAATGCTTAATCCGTATTTTATCATTCCTGAGTCAACAAGCCCCGCGTTTATTTGTATTGTCGCGCTTCCTGCTTTGCATGCGAATTCTGTGTCAACCGCCATATATGAATTTCCAATATCAAGTGCTTCTCCAACAATTGATGCTGTTGGTTTTACCGCGTAGGGGTGTGATTCGCTTCCGACATAAACAGAACCGATTTTTTTGCGGTCAATTCCGGTTCTTTTGAGTGCGTCGCGCGCAGCGTGAACCGAAATGGTTGCGGTGTCCTCGTCTTTTCCTGGAACACTTTTTTCGGTTAAGCCAAGTCCGGCTTTAATTGCCGCTGCATCCGCATTTTGAACTTCCGCAATTGTTTCGGCTTTTATTCTGTACTTTGGAATGTACGCGCCCCATCCAACTATTCCTGCCATAATATCAACACCATGATTATCTCTCTTGATAATAAAAAACCAAACCATTGAAAGTTTGAAACAAATTTAGTGCCTCAAATCTTCAACACCACTAGTAACTACTTTCTAAGAATCCGCCTTTAAAAACCTTTCCAGCGAGACGAAGTCAATTACGGCAATTGACGTGTTGTTTTGGGTCGGGGAGTAAAAGAACTAAGCAGAAAATGAAACTATGCTTTTTTTCACTTAAACGAATGAATTTAAAGCATTGTTTATTTTGTTTTATTTATGCTTTTTGAATTACTTGTTTCGCTTATCATAATTTCTCTCGCCTCTTTAATTGGAGTGTTTACTCTTGGAGTAAAAACTTCAAAACTTGAGCATTTCCTTGAGTGGATGGTGGCTTTTGCGATAGGCGCGCTTCTTGGCGATGTGTTTATTCATCTTCTACCCCAGCTAGGGGAGAATGGTTTTCCGCTTGATATCTCACTAACAGTTCTAGCAGGAATTGTCTTGTTTTTCATTCTTGAGAAATTTATTCACTGGCATCACTGCCATCACGCAGCGCATGGGGGGAAATGTGAATCTTATGGTTATATGAGCATGGCGGGGGACACTCTGCATAATTTTATTGACGGCGCGATTCTTGCAGGAGCATTTATTGTAAGCCCGATAGTCGGCTTTTCTACTGCAATTGCAATTCTTCTGCACGAACTTCCGCAGGAAATAGGGGATTTTGGGATAATGCTCTCAAGCGGCTTCTCGCAGAAAAAAGCGCTTGCGTTTAATTTCATTGTTTCTCTCACCGCTTTTTTGGGTGCGGGAATAGCATTACTTTCTATTAGCACTTTCGAATACGCCTCGCCTTACATCATTGCGGTTGCCGCGGGAGGATTTCTCTACCTTGCAGGAACTGATCTTTTGCCTCAACTAAATAAAAAGTTTTCAAAAAAGCAGGCGCTCTTTCAGCTCATTTTCATATTAATTGGAATAGGGGTTATGTCGGCTTTATTATTATTTGAGTAAATATGCTGCTTGAATAAGTAGAAGACCGGCAAAAAGAACTTTTCTTTCTAAAAAATGTTTTCTTGTTTTTAACTTAAGAGATAATCATTTTTCCTTTTGAGGGTGCGCTTCCCCGTAATTCTTTTAGTATACTTTCAGCTTTTGCCTGATTCACTTCTTTTGCCTCAACCATTTTTTGGGCAACCTCATCAATTTCTTTCTCGTTCGCCCCCGCTTGTACCGCAATATTTTTTGCGTGTAGCTTCATGTGCCCTGATTGTATCCCCGCTGTCACAATTGCCCTTACTGCCGCAAAGTTTTGTGCTAGTCCCACGGAAGCGATTATTCTCGCAAGCTCTTGTGTGCTTTTAACTCCAAGGATTTTTAGCGAGAGCTGCGCCAGCGGGTGGATTTTTGTTGCGCCTCCGACAAGCCCAAGCGCAAGAGGAAGTTCAATTTCCCCGACAAGATCCCCGTTTTTATTTTTGTAATATTTTGTAAGAGGGGCATACGCCCTTTGATAACTTGCAAACGCGTGCGCGCCTGCTTCTATCGCGCGAAAATCATTTCCCGTAGCAATTACAACAGCGTCTATTCCATTCATTATTCCTTTGTTGTGTGTCGCGCAGCGAAACGGCGTTGCTAAGGCAAATGCGTAAGCATCAAGTATTCTCTCAATTATTTCGTCCCCGGTCATTTCGCCTTTTGTGCTCTCAGCCAGCATTTCTTTTGTCCAAACAGTTGTAGCGCTTGCTTTTCGATAAACCGCCAAATTAGAAATTATTTTTAAGCGGGCCTCCATTCCGGTAAGCTCTTCAAGTTTTGGAGAGAGTTTTTCAAGCATTGTGTTTATCGCGTTTGCACCCATTGCGTCGCGCACATCAACAAGTAACTGCACTTCAATCATTTCTCCTCTCTCGGTTTTCAGCACTGTTGAAATCAAGTCTTTTGGCCCGCCGCCGAATTTTACTAAAATTGGGTCAACATTTTTTAAAAATTCTAAAAGTTCTTTTTTTGCGGTAACTATTTTGAGTGCGGCGTTTGTGACATTCCCGTTGCTTGCTGTTGATGGGTTTCCAGCGCTGTTTCCATTTGAATTCCCAATAATATTTTCAGAAGGGTTTTTTGAAACGAGCTGCACTTGCCCAATCATTATTGGCTCGTCCGCTTTTGTTGTAAAGCCTGTACTTAATTTTGCGCCATTGCTTGCAGCTGCAACCACGCTTGGCTCTTCAAGCACAAATGGAATAATATATTCCTTTCCGTCAATAACAAAATTGGTTGCAAGGCCCATCGGCAACGGAAACGTTCCTATCACATTCTCAATTAATCTATTTGCAACTTCAAACTGGAGGGGGCCTTCTTTTGTGAGGAGGGTTTTTTCAGAGTCATTTAGCGCGAATTCTCTTGAAACAATCCGCTGGCGTTCAGCCACGCTCTTCTTGTAGAATCCTGCAAAATTTTCTTTATTCATTTGCTCACCAATCAAGTACTCCTCGTGTGTAATAAATATAAATCCTGCCCCTGCAGCTAAATCCTTTAATGCCAAATTTAATCCATTTGTGAAATAAAGTTAATTATACTTTTGGGCAGATAATGTGAAGAGGGCTTTTTGAGAGCGCGATTGTTATTTTGTCCCCTTTTGTTAAGTATCTGGGGCTTGTTGAATCAAGCACAAGAATCATTTCCTCTCTTTTCGCTACAAGCTCAAATTTTACAGCGGCGCCGTCAAGTATTTTTCCCGCGGTTATTGCGGGTTTTTGGCTCACTACCCATCTATGCGGCTCGCGTACTAAAAATCTTGCCTCATTTAGTTCGCATCCAAAAGGTTTTCCGCCTGCAGAGGCAAACCAGGATGTGCTTCCTGTTCCTGTTGCAATTAATACTCCTGAACTCTTCTGCAGTTCCCTCTTATCCCCAAATTGTATCTCATATTCCGCGAGTTTGTATGCTTTTTCTGAGCCGAAGAATACTTCATTTAGTACTGGCTCCTCAAGAGGAAATCCGTTTACGCTTACTTCTATTCGCTGGCGCACCTTTTCAGAATAATTTCCTTCAATTATGCTTTGCAATTTAGGTAATTCCAAAATGCTAAAGTCGGAGAGGGTGCATGCGCCTACGTGGCTCTCAAGCCCTATGCATATTACTGGCTGATTTGTTACATGTTTGCATGTGCGAATAAATGTGCCGTCAGTTCCAACTATTATTATAAGCGCGCTCGCGGGCAAATCCTCTTTGAGTAAAATTGAAGCTGGTTTCTTTTTGCAGGAAATTTTTTTTGCGCGGAGCATGCGCTCAATTTCTTTAAGCGCGCTTCTTGTCGCAATATCCGAAACTTCCCTATGAACCAGAAATGCTTTCTTAAACTTGCCCATGCCGAATCACTAAGAGTAAGTGAGGTTGGTATTAAATTTCTTTGTTTGACGGGCTGCTTAGGAATCCTCGCCCAAATCAATTAAAATTAAATATCCTTATTCGAGTGGTCAATTTTTGGAGCAACTTTGTCTGACTCATCAACTCGTTTTATTCCCATTGCGGCGTCGGCAACTTTTCCGTCAAGGTATTTTATTATCTGCTGTGCCGCTTCTCTTCCTGAATTAATTGCGTGTATTACTGTTTTTGGCCCATGTACGCAGTCGCCCGCGGCGAATACATTCGGCAGAATTGTTTGGTGCTTTTCATTTACCTTTATACAGCCGTCTTTCTCTGTTCTTAGCGGAGCTTTTAGTGAATCCTCATCATCATGCGCCTGCCCTATCGCATAAATCGCTTTTGTGCATTCAATTTCCCCTTTGACATGATTCTCATAAAGTATTTTCTCAACTTTTTCCGTTCCGACAAATTCTTTTGCTTTTACCCCAAACATAAACTTTATTCCCTCTTCTTTTGCCTCTTCATAATCTTTTGGGGAGACATTTCTAAAAGCGCTTTTCTCGTCAGCAAAAGTCATGCAGGTTACTTCTCCGCCGAGGCGAAGAGCGCTTCTTGCGGAATCAATTCCAACATATCCCGCGCCTATTATTACAACTTTTTCTCCGGGAGAAATCATCGGGATATTGCTTTGATTTAAATTCACCAAAAATTTCATTGCGGACATTACTCCTTTTAACCCCGAGCCGGGTATATCAAGCACTCTTGATTTTCCTACTCCTGTTCCGACAAATACCGCGTCAAATCTTTTTGAGATGCTTTCAAGGGATTCTTCATTTACTTTTGAGTTTGGCTCAAAATCAATTCCAAGTTCATGTAAGCCCGCTAGTTCTTTAGCCACAACAACTTTAGGAAGACGAAATTCAGGAACACCATATTTTATTACTCCGCCAAAAGAATTCGTTCCCTCAAATACTGTTACGTGCATTCCAATTTGTGAAAGGTATGCCGCAACTGCGAGCCCAGAAGGACCCGAACCTATAATCGCGATTTTTTTTCCAACTAAATTGTGGCGCGCGGGAAAGGGGGCATTATCTCCGATAAATCTTTCAATTCCGCCGATGCATACTGCCCCTTGGGGAGATTTTCCTAAAATGCATGCTCCTTCGCATTGTTTTTCCTGCTGGCATATTCTTCCGCAAATACTTGGAAAGAAATTCTTTTCTCTAATAATTTTCACCGCTTTTACTACATCCCCTTCCCTAAATGCCTTAATAAAACCAGGAATATTTACTCCGGCGGGGCAGCCTTTTATGCAGCTTGGCTCTTTGCACTGGATGCACCTATTCGCTTCGGCTATTGCGGCGTCAAGCGTGAATCCTACTTCAACTTCCTTAAAAGTAGTCTTTCTTTCTGCAAGTGCAAGCAATGGAACCTTCATCAAAACACCAATTAACCCAAATTAAACAAACTAAAATCTAATTTCGTCCTTATCCTTCAAATTTCTTCTTTACCTTCCGAAGACAAGCCAAAAATACTTACTTTTCTCCAAATGCGCTCACCATTGCGCCGGAACAGATTATTTGGAAGTGGCAGTATAAAAAGCTTTGTAAAAAGCGAAGGGCATTACGGCGATTGACGAAGAGAATTGGGTTTGGGGGGTTAATTGTAATCAACATTAAGGCCATTTTCTATTATTGTCAGTTTAATCGCTCTTTTTGCGTCCCCAAGCGCATTAATTTTGTATTTACCGCTAACTCCATTCACTTCTCCAATTCCCTTAACATAAGCTGTAATGCATTCCGCTTGTTCTCCGCCGAGGGCCTGCAATCCGCTGGGTGAATCCCCCGCGCACACCCCAATCGCATCCCTTAGCAGCATATAGTTATCATACCCAAGCGCCGCGTATAATTCAGAATCACCGGAAGTAAATTTTGCGCGATAATCCGCGAGAAATTTTTTCATTAGGTCTGAATTGTCATCATACGCGTATTGTGATACAATTGTGCCGTCAGAGATTTCTCCAAGCACAAGTACCGGCCTAAACGCAAAGCTTTCATTCCCGATAATTTGTTTTGTTATTCCAAGTTCCTTTGACTGTTTTAGTGAAATTATTCCTGTTGGCGCCGCAAGAGTCAAAATCAATATTGCATCCGCATTTGTATCATTTAATCTTACGAGCTGCGCTTTCACATCAGTGTCTTTTGAGCCAAACTGCTCCACGGCAATAATCTCCCCACCGAGCGACTCAAAACTTTGTTTGAAGGAATCTTTCCACCCTATCGGGTAATCATTTAATTCATACATCACTGCGATTTTTCTAAATCCCTTAGAGTAGGCAACTTCCGCGGTTTTAGTTGCCATATCAACGGATGAAGAGGAGATTCTAAAGAAGTTTTTTCCAATTCCGGAGAGTTTTGGGGAGGCGGCTACAGGAGAGGAAAGTGAGAATCCTTTTTCATTTGCATAAGATGCGATTGCAAGTGTTGGTCCGCTGAAAGCCGAGACAATTATTTTTAATGAATCAACTTCAACGAGTTTTTTTGCGGCGGAGAGTCCGGTGGCGGAATCGGCTTTATCATCCTCAAAAATAACTTTTATTTTTTTGCCATTTATATTTGGAAATTGCTCGTTTGCAAGCTCAAATCCCTGCTTTGCGCTAATTCCGGTTCCCGCCCCGGGACCAGAGAGCGGCGCAATAAAACCGATTTTTATTATTTCACTATCTGCGGATTCTTTTACAGGAATTGTATAATAATTCAAGGCAAGCGCAATAATAAGTACTGCAACCAAAATTATAAGCGCAGGGCGTTTTTTCATTTAACCACTAAAAGTAAGCAAAATTTAGGGGAGCTTAATTCTCCGTCCATTCTTTTAATTTTCCAATGATTATTGGTTTCTCAGTGTGGAGTTGGGCAATGTTTTTGCATCCGACGAGGAAGGACGCTATTTCCATTTCTTTCTTTAAATCAGTTAATTGTTTTTTTATTCCAGCGCACCCGTTTTTGTTCTGAGCTTTTAGCATTGGCATTGCGCTTCCGGCCATGTCCGCTCCAAGCACAAGCGCTTTAATCGCGTCAATTCCGTTTCGCACCCCGCCTGAAGCGATTACTTTTTTTCCTGTTCCGTGAATTGCACTCTTTACTTGCATTAGTGATACTGCGGTAGGTAATCCAAAGTCCCTGAAAATTTCCCCAAAACCCGTTTTGTGTCTTAGTGAGTCAACAGCTGTCCATGAAGTGCCGCCCGCGCCCTGTATATCAATCGCTTTTATTTTTGTATCCTTTAGTGCAAATGCAACTTCGTATGATACTCCGTGCCCCACTTCTTTGACATAAACTGGAACGCTAATTTTATCCGAGAACTCCGCAATTTTTTCAATTAATCCGGAGAAATCCGCGTCTCCCTCGGGCTGCACTGCTTCCTGCGCGGCGTTTAAGTGTATTGCGAGCGCATCGGCTTCTATTGCACTAAGTGCGCCATTCAAATCATCAGGGGTGAATTGTTTTAATTGCGCGGCGCCAATATTTCCTGCAAGGAAAATATCAGGAGCGACATCTCTTACAAAATAAGTTTCTGTTAATGATGGGTGCTGGAGCATTGCGCGCATGCTTCCAAGGCCCATTCCTATTCCTATTGCCTGGCAGGCTTCCGCTATGTCAGTGTTAACTTTTTTTGATGCAGCCGCCCCGCCTGTAATCGCCGACACAATAAATGGGAATGAAAACTTTTTTCCCAAAAACTCGGTGCTCAAATCAACATCATTCAGGCTTATCTGGGGCAGGCACTTATAGTTTAGCTCAACACATTCAAGTAAAGTTGTTTTGTCGTGAAATGCAACATCTTTTGTCGCGCAAAGCTTTAAGTGGTCAATTTTTCGTTTCTCGGTTTGTGATACCATAAATAAAACCTTTAATTCAATAACCCGTGTTTTTGTCTAAATGCCATTTCCACTAAATGAAAGGGTTCTCTTTTATTTCCAAGAATTTCTGCTATTTCCATCTCGGCCTCAAGTTTTGCTAATCCAAATATTCCTGGGTCCGCTTCAATATAGAATGGTTTTTTTCTTCCAGTTGGATGAAATACAAGAAGGGTTTTTTCAGCCTCGCCCATATTCACGCCTTTTTTCGCGAGAGCCTCTCCATTTTTTCCCGCCTGCGCAAGAACCTTCTGCGCCTGTGCCGCAAAATACTGATAGTTAGCAACACTTGCAGAATATTTCCTCTCTCGTCTGATTCGCGTATTTAATTCTTTGACCAAAAACTTAACCACTTTTCTTGCAGCTCTTTCTTCGCACACCCCTTTGTTGCTTTTCGCAATATCCGCGGCTTTAACCATTCTGAATAAATCAAGCGTCTCATGTATCTGCGCCCAGGGCATCCCAATACTTTTGAGAAGCTCCCTTCTTTTCGCCATTACGGCCTCATTTCTCTCTGCAAACTTCGCAAGGGGCACCCTTAGCGGGGCGAGCATTGCCCTTTCGGGTCTGAAAAAAAGAGAATACTTTTTGCCCAAACGAATTTCTCTCTCCGCTTGTGCTTGTGAGCGTTGCGAGGGCAAAAGGACACGTTCAGTAGCATGTTTTATTGTTAACCCGATTAATTTTAACCCTGTAAGTTTTTTCATAAATTTCACTTCAAATTTTCCTATCCACCAAATACTCGGCGAATTTCTTCAGCATTATTTTTGCATTGTTCTCAACAAGAACTTTGTCAACTTTTTTCCACGCATCTTCAACTAATTTCTCTGCGGTTTTCTTTGAGTATGCAATCCCATCATACTTATTAATTATATCAAGCGCTTCCAAAATTACTTTCTCCTCATTTGTGTGAGAATCAAGTATTTCTATTAGTCTTTTCTTATCGGCTGAACTTGCCTTTTCAAGTGTTCTAATGATTATAAGTGTTCTTTTTCCTTCGTGGATATCCCCGCCCACAGAACCTTTCTTTTCCTTAAAGCTTGTTTCGGTTAATTCTAAAATATCATCTTGTATTTGAAAACCTACTCCAACTATTTGCCCAAAGTCACCAAGCGCCTCGTATTGTTTTTGTGTTGCTCCACCAATAATCGCGCCAAGCTGGCAGGCGAATCTGGTTAATACTCCTGTTTTGCTTAGGCACATATTCAAATAGTGTTTTTCATTTGGAGTGAATCCTCCGTGATGCCATGCAATATCCCATGCTTGGCCTGAGCATACCCTCAAAAGCTCTTTTGCGTATAAATCATAAATTTGTAATTTCTTTTCTTTCCCGAGTTTGAATTCATCCGTCATTATTTTTGCGAGCGGCCAGTAGAACATTATTGTTCCTGTGTTTACCGCGGTATCAACGCCGAATATCTTGTGTGTGCACGCCTTTCCTCTTCGTGCAACTGAATCATCCTCAACATCATCCTGCATCAAAGTATTGTGAACAGCAATTCCGTTTGCAATATAGCTGTGTGTTTCCTCAACTTCAATATCATAAGTCTGCGCTAATTCTTTTTCCGCAATAACTTCCCTTACCTCAACAAATCCTAATTGATCAAAACTCAGTTGTTCAGGAAGTGAAGGAACTTTTTCTTCTTGTCGTAGAGAAATTGAACGAACTCCGTTCCAATTCATAACATTTTGTGTATAAAGAAGAACTGTTTGTGCTTGGTTTACTGAGAGCGTATAAAGAGTTGTCTGTTTTTTTATTGCATTTGGAAAGTGTTCGTTTGAAACAATTTTTTCGTTCACGTTTCCTGTGATAAAACCTATGCTGTCTAAAAGCATTTTGAATTGTTCCATAAGCAGTTTGTTTGCACAAGCGAGTCTTATATCGCCCCTTTTGGCAATGTGCCCATCTGAAGCTATGTATCCTTTAACAAAGGCTATTTTGTATTCTCTTGGAAGTTTAAACACCCAATGTGGAATTCCAATATCTAAATGATTTTTTTTCAGCCCCAAGTAGTCAAAAAGTTGCACTAATGCTGTTGAGCAACAAGTAATACTATTTTTGTATTTTGAAGACTCTGCTTCGAAAATTTTATCAGTTAATGCTTCATACTCTTCTCTTCCATCGACACCTTTGGGGATACAGAGTTCCACTTTGTCTTTTGCTATATGCCCATCGCCTACAATAAAACCACATAATTGGGCTAAGTCTTTTGTCATTAATGTTGGAACGGTGTATCTATCTTTGATTTTTTTTTCAATTAGAGGCAAGTCAGGCAATATCCCTTCTCCCTCGTAAACATTTTTTCCAACAACAACAATATCCCCCTCGCCCAATTGTTTTGTGCGTTTCCATTCAAACTTCACTTCTGCTTTTTCATACAAACACTTATGCTCCTCAAAATCATCCCAATTCATACCCTGCTCTTCAACTAAATAATCAGCAAGCTCTCTTGGCAAAAAACAGCCCTTGTATCCGCACAAGGAATTCTTTGCGGCACCTTTAGCCATTCCAAAATCATGTTTTGCAAACAGCTCATCAACTATTGAGGAGATTGTTTTGCCCTTTCCTGCAAGGTTTTGGCGGAGTTTCTGTATAAATTCTTTTTTTATCGAATAACGAACTGGCTGGCTCTTTGCAACTGTTAAAAACGGATGCTCTTCGGTCGCGGTTAGTGTGCGATTGTTTGTCTTTACTGTAAAAACTTCTTTTATGCCATTATTATGCTTGTGTGAAACCCTTCTTTCCTTTAATCTTCCATGTTTATCAACAGAAACAACATAATCCCCCACTTGGACATCCTTCATTTTTCTTGGTGTGCCATCAGCCATCCAAACTAAAGAGTTTTCTTCAATGCAGCCGTTATGAATTAGTTCAACCATCGGGGCAAGTTTTAGTGCTTCTTCCCAATTTCCCCCAACGGCTTCCGAGCAAATGCATGTCATTACTGGACGAAATCTTTTTCCGCCTCTGTCAAGTAAATCCCATATAGGCTCATTTACACCTTTAGTGTAGGCTTCAAGGTCAAGTTCAAAAATAGTTTTTCCTAAGGCGCTCTCAATCCAATTCTTTGTGGCTTTTCTAGGAATGTAATTCTCAATTTCTTTTTCAACTTCGCCAACTTTTGATTTAAGGAATTCCTTTATTGGCATTTCGGATTCTTTTTTTGTGACCATATCGTTCGCCCTTAACTAGAAAGACTTGTGGTTTAACCAATTAAAAAACATATCCATTTAAAGAAAAAAGAAGGGGCTATTTATACCCTAAAGAGCTGTTCTTCAAATTTCCTACCAAGTAGCAGTAAAAATTCATCAATTTTTTCCGCAGGCACGCGTGCTCCTGCGGCTACTTTGTGCCCCCCGCCCTCAACTCCCTCAATCTCCGTTCCTATTTCTTTTAGGGCTTTTCCAATATTTAGTCCTCTTCGCACAAGAGTTGAGGTTCCCCTTCCGGAGACCTTCATTGTGCCGTCATTATTCCTCGCAAGCGCAATAATTGGCTTATTTTCATCAATCACCGAACCATACAGCATTCCTGCGATTATCCCAACCAAAGATTCCTCTATCTGGTCCGCCGCGTCAAAAAAATAGAATGACTTTCTTTCTTCTATTCCGTGCTGGTTGACAAATTCAATTCCTCTTCGCAAGGCTGTTCGGTGTTCATCAAGCATCGCGATTGCTTCGCCGAATTTCCCGCTTGGATTTCTATCCCCAAGGCAAATAGCAAGCCCTATTTCTGGTTTTTTGTGGCGACCGCACGCGTTAAGCGCGGTAGCAAATTCTTTTCCATCGCGAAGCGGACTTTTAGGGGCTTCTTTTGTGAAAGTATAAGTTTCTCCTATGAGTTGTTTTATTTTCCATTCCTCAACCCCAACAGAAACCATGTGGGTAATTAGTGCTGTTGAAAATATTTTTTTTTCTTCCTCAGAGAGGTCTTCATATGAGAGCCACTGCTCGGTGAATGGGTCCTTTAGCAGTATCCCTAGCCCAGCGAGAAATGCTTTGCAATTATCCTCATTTGCTGTGAGTCCTGGAATTATTGGGTTTGAGGAATAAGCTAAATATGAAACAAGCGGGCGCGAAATTCTTCCATAAAGCGCTAAATCTTTTTTTACAATAACTACTTTCGCACTTTGGGCAATTTCAATTATTTTCCTGTTCAACCCAACAAGCGCAGAGCCCGAGTTGTTGTCCTGCATATCCCCGAGTGCGCCGACAATTGCGAGCTGTGATAAATCAGCATTATTTTCATTTAAAGCCATGGCAAAAAAGAATGCGGCCCCGGCGCCGGAAAGTTCTTTTCCGCCGTCAATTCCAAACAACAATGGATTCGCGTGCCATTTGAGTTCAAGCACTTTTCCTTCATAAGTTACGGGTTGGTGGTGGTCAATTATGAAAAGATTTCCGTCAAATTCTTTGAGCAAATAATCAAGCTGACCTGAGCCAAAGTCAACAAATAAATAATTTTTTCCCAAAGCACGAATCTCGGAAATGTTTTCCTTATATAATTGCTTAAGGCAAATGTGAGAAACTTTTTTTCCTTCTCTCTCAAGCGCTTTAATTGTAATTGCCCCGCTTGAAATGCCGTCCGCATCATAATGATGTACTACAACTAATTCATCACGCTTCTTTATCTCAATCGCCATTTTGTCAAGTAGGTCAAAAAAGCCCTTCTCATCGCGCGCGCTAGGCGCTTCCCCATAATGCATAATTAATCTGTGGTTTGGAGGTGTTAAAAGATTAAGGTTAGCGCCGTGCCGACGAGCCGTTAAACCCCCGCAAAAACTAGAGGATTTGACTTTGAACCAAGCATATTTTAACCATTAATTTTATAATTTTATTATGGTTTTTGGCGGGTTAAAGGGGTTTTTCTCAAAAAAAGAGGATTCTCCTTTCATTAAAATTGCGATTGAGCAGGTCCCAATGCTCATTGAGAAGGAATTTCTCTTAAAGAAAAATTCACTTGAGGATTTCTCGGCGAAGAAAATAGCGGAAGCAAAATATGTTCATGGTAAAAGTTCTGCATTACTTGAGCTTATTTCAAATCAAGAGCTTGAGGGAAAAGCGAATGAAAGATTGAACAAAGCGGCGCTCACTTCAAAAAAGCAGCTTGAGAACCAGTTAAGAAAACTGCTTGAGAAAATCAATCCGGCTGATAGGGGAACCACTCTTGATGATGCCAGAAAATACGCAGGAGAATCAAACGCCCTTCTTGTTAACGAAATTGTGGGACTGCGAAAAAACATCGCTTACACGAGCATTTATTTTAAGGACGAAATGAAGGCGCTTGGAGAGAACTTGCAGGAGCTCCTTAACGCCTTCTCCGCAATGAATAAAGAATTTGCAAACGCTTCTGAATTATTTGAATTTGAGAAAACTAAAGCGCTTGTTGGCGCAATAATAAAAAAGAAAAAAAACATTGAGGAAAAAGAAGAGGCATTAAGAAAAGCTGAGAGTGAGATTGGAACTGTTGAGAAAAAATCCTCCGAGCAGAAGAATAAGCTTGTTGAGAAGCAGGCAGGGGAGGAGTTTGTGAAAGCAAGAGAGCTTGATGAGGAGATGAATAAATTAATGGGGGAGAAGCAGGAACTCAAAACCGAAATTAGCACTTTGTTAATTAATATTGACAGACCGATGCAGAGGTTTAGGCAGTTAGTTGATTCGGGGAGATGGAAACTGCCAAAAGATGAGAAGGATATGCTTGAGCAATTTATTACAAATCCAATCCTTGCGCTAAAAAAGGACCCGCGCGCGGATATATTCAAAAAAGTTTTAGGAGAGGTTGTGGCCGCAATACAAGAAGGAGAAATAGAACTAAAGGACAGGGAGAAAGAAAAACGCCTTGAGGCATTGCAGGAAATAATTAACTTTGATTTTTTCGGAAAAGTGTTTTGGAAAATGAACGAGATACAAAAAAAACAGGACGAGCTGAACAAAATAATTGCCGAGAATAACGCTAAGAAGGATATTGCAAAAGAAGAGGATGCTCTAAGGGAACTTGGAAGAGTCGGGGCTGAACTCTCTGATAAAAAAGAATTCGCGCAAAAAGAACTCCAGAACGCAAGGCGCGAAACCGCTAGCGAACTAGCACAAATCAAAAAATTCGCTGAAAAAGTATTGGGGAAGACAATTATTTTTGAGGAAGAGGCGTTTTAAATTATTTTTAGTGATTGCTTGAATTAATTGGGGGAATAAAAATGAAAGCACTTGTGGTTTTTTATTCAAGAACAGGAACAACAAAAAAATTCGGGCAGTTTTTGGCAAAGGAACTCGGAGCAGAAATTGAAGAGCTAATTGATTTAACAAACCGAAAAGGGCCCATTGGCTGGCTTGGCGGGGGAAGGGACGCCGCAACAAAAAAAGAAACCCAAATCACACAAACACACTTTAATCCAAAAGACTTTGATGTTGTTCTTCTTGGAAGCCCAGTTTGGGCGGGAACAATTGCACCCGCATTAAGAACATACTTGAACAAAAATAAAGGTAATTTCAAAAGAGTCGCTTTCTTTGGAACATATGGGGGCTCTGCAGGAAGTTTATTTACTGAATTTGAGGGATTGAGCAAAAAACCAATTGGTTGTGTTGGGTTCAAAACAGCTGATGTTGTGAAAAACGCTTTTGAGGAAAAAACTAAAGAGTTTTGCAAAAATATTTCAAAAATATGAATTTGATATTATGAAAAAACAAATTGTAGTTGCGGCTAGCGGATACATGGACCCCCTCCACGCAGGCCATATTGAAGCACTCGAGCTTGCAAAGAAACTCGGAGATAAATTAATTGTAATTGTGAATAATGACAAGCAAGCGATTCTAAAAAAAGGTTATGAGTTCATGCCATTCGAAGAAAGGGTTGTAATTGTTAAGGCACTTAGGTGTGTTGATGAGGTATTTGAGTCAATTGATACTGACAGCAGCGTATGTAAATCACTTGAAGCAATAAAGCCAGATATTTTCGCAAAAGGAGGGGATAGAAAAAGTGGGGAAATTCCTGAGGGAGAAATTTGCAGAAAGTATAATATAAAAATTGTTGACGGGTTAGGGAAAAAGATTCAGTCTTCTTCTGATTTGGTGAAAAGAGCGAAAGAAATTGAAAAAACACAGCCAAAATACCCCTAAAAAAACTTCTCTATTACTCACCAAAGCCGCATTAAAACGCGTTTTAGAGCCGTTTTAAGCCAAACCAAAAAGCCCTTTTTTTAAGCATTTCCCACCAAGGGTTATGTATGAATTCAGAGAATGAGATTAAGCTATGCAAGTACTTGCTTGAGAAATACTCTGACATAATTAATGAGCGCGAGAAGCGCACTATCGGGGAAATCAAGGGTCTTGTTGATGGGAACGACCTTTCAATCCAATCATTTGTCGAGGATTTTAAGGGGGCGGCTTACTCTTTTCAGAATGATTATGAGAAAGCACTCAAAACAGCATTTGATTTTGTAAAAAAAGAAATTAGTTTTGTTGATGCTGAACTTAATGTGAATTATTGGCTTGCGCCAAGGGAAATACTTGAATTAAAAGTCGCTGATGATGAGGACCTCGCGGTGTTCCTCTGCGCGGTAATGAAGGCGCTTGGGGATGATAAGGCGGAAGTCATAATTGCGGAGCTTGATAATTTGCGGACACACGCATTTGTTCTTACTGAGCTTGGGCAAAAAGCGCTTCTCCTTGACCCCGCGCAGGAACACAACTTTGATGATTATTTGGATACAAAAGTTGAGATACTCAAGAAATACGCTTTTCAGAAACAGAAAATCAAGAGATTCCTCTACAGATTTAATTCCGAGAAATATGAGCAGTTTTTGGAGTAATCTGAAATAAATTAGAACTATAAAAAACTAGAGCCGCGGAAGTATTAGCCAAACTGCTTGCTGTTCTCCCACCAAGCCAACTCCTTTTTTCTCATTTCTGGCGCAATCTCGGCTGCACGACTAACATAATCCACTACTTGGTACCATAAGGGCATAACTGTTCGACCGCGCGGAACAGCCTTTTCATCCACCTTAAGAAAATGCGCAATTTCAGCAATTGTTTCTTGACAATTGGTTCTCACTTGCCCCCTGAAATTGCCCCTATCTAACTCATACAAGGGTCTTAAATCCAACTTGATTTCCCTTTTTTTAGAACCATTCTGTGCAATAATACTTACCCCTTCAACCCTATTAAAACCCCTTTTGAAGTCAGGAGCTGAGCCATGCCACCTAATCTCAGCTGGCGCAAAAGTAAGTATTTTCCCCTCACCAAAAGTAATTATTCTCCTCGCCCCGGTTTTGTGCCTTAGAAGCGGGGAGCGCTGTGCAATTCTTGCCCCGACTACCCGCTTAGCTCTTTGAAGAACTTCCCAGTGTGGAGCCCTGCTCTGTCTTTCTCTTGCCACTTCTCGCGACGCCCTTAACGGAGTAACCATATACCTAAGGAAGGTTAAGTGGAATATATTCTTTTCGGGTAACCAACTCATCAAATTTCATCAAAACTTACTTGGTTTTCCCTTTGCGCCTAAATTGTTTTGCCCCGCCTTTGGCAGGTTTTTTAAATCATACTAATTAGGAATAACTTAACTAAATCGGTGAACAAATTGGTAGCAAAAAACAACTCAAATAAGTGCGCTTATTGCGGCGCGTGCGTAGGCATCTGCCCTGTAGCGGCTATTGTGCTAAAGGATACACGAATTTTTATTGATGAGAAGAAATGCATTTCCTGCGGGTCTTGCGTAAAAATCTGCCCTGTTGGGGCGATGAGTCTTGAGATTAAAAAGAAGTAAACAAAAAAATGTTTGAAGTGATTTTGATGACTGGAAAAGAAATTGTTTACGATGTTATAATTGCTGGAGCGGGTCCTGCTGGACTTGCCGCAGGAATTGAGCTTGCTAAAGGAAAAGCGAATGTGCTAATACTTGATAGAAAACAGGAAATCGGCTGCCCGAAGAGATGCGCTGAAGGATTAAGCAATACTTGGTTTAACATAATGAACTTAAAACCAAACCCAGAGTGGGCGGTTCAAAAAATCAAGGGGGCTGTGCTTTGGGCGCCTAATGGAAAAAGCGTAAAGATGAAGGACTCAAAGGAACTTGGTTATGTTCTTGAGCGAAAAATGTTTGAAAAACACCTCGCAATTGAAGCGGCAAAACTTGGCGCAAAAATTCTTTTAAAGCACCAAATCATTGAAGCTAAAAGAGAAAACGGGGTTGTTACATTAAAAGTTGAGGTTCATGACCATGTTGAAGAATTCAAAGCAAAAATGGTTATTGCCTGCGACGGAATTGATTCGCTTGTAGCAAGAATGCTTGGGCTTAACACCTCAAATAATTTGAAGGATACTGATTCGGGTTACCAATACGAAATGACAAATATTTCTGGATACGATGAGGATTGCCTCCACATGTACTTCGGCAATGAAGTTGCCCCAAGAGGATACATTTGGATTTTCCCAAAAAGAGACGGAACTGCAAATGTTGGAATTGGAATAGGGGCATATGTTTCCGCTGAAACTAAAATTAATGCTAAAGGTTATCTTGATAGATGGATTGAGAAGCAGCCAGGACTAAAAGACGGCTCAATAATTGAAGTTAATGCGGGAGGAATTCCTGTTGGCGGATTCCTTGAGAAAATGGATGCGGATAATTTGCTCGTAGCGGGAGACGCGGGGCACATGGTTGACCCAATCCACGGCGGGGGAATTGGTATTGCAATGGAAGGCGGTAGACTAGCGGCGCAAATTGCACTCAAAGCAATCAAAGCGAATGATTATACTTCAAAGACACTTGGAACTTACACTAAAGAATGGTTTACACTTAGAGGAAACAAACTCAAAACAAGATTAAAATCAAGGCACTTGCTTGAGCAATTAAGCGATGAGGATTTCAATTATTTAGCTGAAAGCATTACAATGGATGAAGCATTAAAAATCGGTAACGGCTCGCTAACAAAAGCAGAGAAACTTGTTTTATTTACAACAAAACTAATCAAGAGACCAAAACTCATTGCGATAATGAAGAAATTCTTTGTTTAAACTTTCTAAAATTTCAACCAATTCTTCGCACAACTACCACATGGCGATGAGTGGGCGTAAGAAAATCCTTACTTGGTTCTTCCCAAATCTTTTCTTTAATACTAAACTTCATTCCATCAAGTTCAATTGATTTTAATTTAAGAGAATCCCCAGGAATATCGGTTATTAAAATTCCGCCTTTTTTTAAGCAAGGGAGAATAACCTTTACATGTTCAAACGAATTTGGTAAATGAAAAAACCCCAAGTGTGAATAAATCACATCAACACTTTCTTTCTTAAAGTAGCGGCGAAAGCGACTATCTCTGCTAAGAATAAATTTTGTATTCTTATTACCAAGCCACTCTTTGTAAGAATGCATTGAAAACCCATATGTCTCAGCTTTTGGAAATTTAGCTGCTAAATTAGATATTGCGTTGCCTATCCCGCAACCCCAATCCACCAAAACAAATGGTTTGTCCTGTTTGAAAGTTTTGTCTAAAAATCTGCGCAGCGGAAAAGCCAATCTGCTTTCAATATCTTTTATATTATTACGCTCTGAAAGCCACAATTCATTATTCTGCCCGCGCCCCTTAAGAGCGGACATTCCTCTTGAGGTTCTGTCATACCACACCTCGCCCCTATCAACAAAGCTTTCTTTTCTTGCTTTAAGTCTTTGCCCACTACTACGCCCTTTCCCGAAGTCAAAAAACTTTTTAGGTGGTTTTGGCACATGCATAAATATGGTTCGTTGCATCAAAATTTAATTGTTTCCAAACACTACTTCTTCATGGAAACCGCAAAAACAATCCAACTTAGCAACCTTACGCTTAAGCACCTCGTTGCGGAGCTTAAGTTCCTTGAGAACGGGTTTGTGAATAATGTGCAAACCTTGGAAAACGGCTGGATGAAGATGAAGGTGCATACTAAACAGGGGGATAAGAATCTCGTGCTTACCCCAAACGCTCTTTTCATCTCTAATTACTCTTTACAGGCAAAATCAAGCCCTGGCGGGTTCTCAGCACTCCTCAAAAAGTATTTGGATAATCAGCGAATCATCTCGCTTGCCCAGCGCTCCGCTGATAGGATTGTTGTTTTTGAATTTATGAGCGTTTTTATGATACTTGAGCTCTTTGCAAAAGGAAATGTAATACTTTGTGATAAAGAAATGAAAATAATTAAAGCGATGAGAAGAGAAGAGTGGAAGGATAGGAAGCTTGAGCAAAACGAGGAATACAAATTTCCAAGTTCTAAAGGAATTAACCCTGTTGAGGAGACCCCAAAAGAGTTTGAGAAGAAACTCGCTGAAAACAAAAAGACTCTCTTTGGGGCGTGTGTGGATATACTCAATACTTCTCCAGCGATACTTGAATATGTTTTTGATGAATTAAAACTTGATAAGAAAAAGAATGCGAACGAAGCAACCAGCGCAGAAGCAAAGAAACTTCTAAAGAAAATGCAGGACATTTATGAGAGCCCTGCAAAGAAAGCATTCCTAATTGAAGGGGCGCTTTATACTACTGAAATTGGAAAACCAAAGGATAAGGAATTTGAAAGTGTTAGCTCCGCACTTAACGCATTAATGCTTAATGAGGAAGTAAAAGAGAACGCGATGGCGCTTACTAAGGAAGCTAAAGTAGAGAAAGAAAGCAAATATGAAAAGGAGAAGCGCGCAAAGGAAAACCAAATGAAGGGACTAGAAGAGCAGGCAAAACAGGCGCAGGAAAAGGGAGAACAAATCTATCTCAAGTACAACGAACTCAAGGAACTCGTTGAAGTAATAAAAAAAGGCAAAGCGAAGGGGCTAACTGAAAAGGAAATTATTGAGAAAATTAACTCAAAGAAGAAACTAATTAAGGAACTTGATTTTAAGAAAAACAAACTTATTATTCTTTAACACGCAAATTGTAATATTACAATCAGCACTCACTTTCTTCAAAAAACCCAAATAAACATAACCCAAATTCCATAAGTAAGCAGTCTTTCCTTAAGAAAAAATTATCGCCTTTCTTCAAGGCTTGTAACAACCAAAAAAATTAGTAATAGTGTGCTTGGGAGTCTAGTCCAAACTCAAGCGCTTAAGCGCTTGGTCTGGTTTTAAACATTAATCCTTTTTCTGAGCTTCTTCTAGGATTTCTCTCTCATCAACAATGAACACGTCGCTCACTGCTGTTACTGAGGAGTATGGTACTTCAATTAATTTGTCCACTTTCCCTAGTTTTGATAGAAGTCTGGATGTTCTGTCTACTTCAACGACCAAGAACTCTATGTCCCCGCCAACTTCGGATACGATTATGTCAACTAATTTGCCAACTTCGTCTCCTCTGTTAGTGATTACTCTTTTGGATGCTAGCTGTCTAGCGATTGTGTATTTGTACATTTTTTGACACCTGTAAAACTTTAACAGATAGAAAGTCTAACTTCTTTATAAACATTTGCCCTGAAAAAAGCGAACTAAAAGAGGTTATGTATTCTTCATTCCGAAGTGTGAAAAATGAGTTGTGTCCAACAAAGAAAGTGAAAAAGCAAAACAACGCTTATGTATAGATACATAAATTTTGATTTTTATTTGAGTTTTGAAGAGTTTTGAAAAACTTTAAAAAAATCACACAAAAAAATTTCAAATTTTTACGCGCAACTCAATTGCAAATCTTTTTATTAACCAAAAACCTAAAACTAAGCATGTCACTATCAGATCCTGATGAAGATTACACTGAACTAGCTGGCGGGAAGAAAGGAAGAGTAAGTCAAGCCGCAAGCGGAATGAAAAAATATGCTATCGTGCTAGTGATTGGCATCATTATTGGATTATTCTTGCAATTCTACTTCATTAGTCCCATAATAGCGAGCGCGGAGGCGAGCACCTGCAAGGACTGCTCATTAAGCAAGCTATTACTCAACAAGGAAAATGAGTGTCTCTACAAGTTATTGCCTGACGCAAAAACCGCTTCAGAGCAGTGCGGAACAATCGCATACAACGAACAGCAGGCGAGCACGCAAAAAGACTTTAATGAGGAAGCGGCTTAGCCAAACTAAGTAAGCCAAACCAATTTATAGAAGAAAGACTCACTTCTTCTTATGCGCGGAAGAAAAGCAAGACTAAAGAACTTTAATGAAAGAGCTAAGTCATTCGCACTTGGGACCGCAAGAAACCCAGCGCAAGCAAGAAAACTATTAAGGGATGGGCGGTCGCTTCTAATTGGATTAACCCCACACAAAAGGCTTGCATTAAAAATGAAGCCAAGTCATCTTAAGGCCCTTCATATAATTCAACGGGCAGTTTTTGCTGATTTAAAGATGCACCCGGCAAGAACTTTCAAACTAGTAAAACTTATGGTCGATATGAAAACAGGGGTACAGGAGTTTCATAACAAACCATCCTTAAACATATTAGAAAATTATTTTCTATTAAAAGCGGGTGAAAAACCATCAATAACCAGGGAAGAGTATTTACTTGCAAAGCAATTTGCAAATCAAAATAAAACAATTACCCCCAGATTGCTTGGTAGATTCAAAAAAGAGTTTAATGAGATTACAAAAAGAAACCTCTCCCAAAAGATTCCAATTGCCCCTTCAAATGTAATTATTCTTGGGCATAACCGCGATGGCACAATAAGAGCTGCGCTTGTGGATATTTAACTAAACAATCAACCCAAGAACTAAAGCGGTTTTGAGATTCTCCACAAGTACTTAAAGTATTTTCGATTACTCTCCGCAAGATCCTTATCCTCAATCACAAATGCAGTTGGATTATCGCCATAAATCCAATTAGCGACTTTATTGCCATAAAGACCAATAACTGTTGGATTGCCGCTAAATTCCTTGGGTAAAAACCTCACATATTCAAGTTCCCATGGCTGTTTTATTTCCTGCCTCATCTCCCATTTCAAGAGATTATATGCAGGAATTTTTCGCTTAATTCTTTTCCTATTCCATTGAGCAAAGAATGCGGGAAATTTTTTTGGAACATAACGCCCAGAACCAATCCAAAGAATCTCTGAGTAAGTCAATTGCTCCATCCACGAAGCCTTAATCCCCTCGGCGCCGCGATAAATCTCCGCCCTTGTTTCTGGAACCACCGCATTAAACTGTTTTACTAAAGAAGGGAGAACTTTTTCCAAGTCTGCCTGATTTTTCTCTAGCGCCTGCTTTTTCTCCTCAATATAACTTGCTATCTTTGACGGATGCCCAAGCTGGAAGAATCTTTTTTTGTTTTCATAAATATAACTCACAAGCCCTCTCTCAACGAGCTTATTTAAAATCCCATAAATATTGCTCCGCTCAATTCCGGTTCTTTCGTGGAGCTTGCTTACCTGCGCCTTGCCATAGCTAAGCAGCGCAGAATACACTTTCACTTCGCCATTAGAAAGTCCTATTTCTTTTAGCAATAACGCTGAATCCATTCCAAACTAAAGGCAAGAACATATTAATAATTGTTGTATTGTAGCAATACAACAAATACTTAACTAACCCGGCCAAGGCAATTGGTATTATGCAAAAAGCAACAATTATCCTGGTGGCTGGATTAATTCTAGCAACGATATTCCTTGCGGGCTGTACTCAAAGCCCTTCAGGACTTGCAACCGCTTCGTCAAACGCTCAGCCCCACTTAAAAGTTGGTTTTCAAACACAGGATGTAAGCACTCTTGTAGTAATCGCCGACCAAAAAGGATTATTCAAAGAAGAGGGGCTTGACATGGAACTCGTTGATTTTTCAGCAGGGAAATTTGCACTCCAAGCACTTCTTGCAAATCAAGTGGATTTTGCTATTGTGGGCGATGTTCCAATAGTATTGGCAGCGATGGCGGGCAACGAGTTTTATGTTATTGGACAGCCAATTGAGAGCAGTAATGAAAATCGTGTAATTGCTTTGAAAGATGGGGGTCTGAATAATCCAAGAGATTACTTTCTCGCAAAGAAAAGAAAGGTTAGCACATTTAGCGGCGGAACAGCGGAGCTTTTCACTGCGGAGTTTATGAGCTATTATGGAATTAACATGAACCAAATAGAACTCGTCTATCAAAAGCCTGAAGACAGTGTGGCGGCAATTTCCTCAAAATCAATCGATGCAGTGAGTTTTTTTGAGCCTTACCCTTATATTGCAGAGAAAAAGCTTGGAAATGAAGTGATGAGCTTTGAATCACCACCTGGAATTTATTCATCGCTTTATTCAGTAGTTGCACAAAAGCAACTTGTTGATAAGAATCCGCAGGCGGCGGTTAAATTCATGCGTGCATTAATCAAAGCACAAAAGTTTGTTGAAGAGAATCCAGAAGAAGCGCAAAAGCTCGTGGCAAAGAGAAGCGGATTTGCGCTTGATGAAATACAAGTCCCTTGGGATAGATATGTAATCAAAGCAACCATTACCAATCAACTCATATTAAATTGGGAAAAGGTTGCGAAGTGGGCAATTGACACTAATAAAACAAAATCGGCCGTTGTTTTGGACTTTAACAAAATCCTAAGAAAGGACTTGTTTAATGAAGCGGCGGGCGTTGCTAAATGAAAATAAATTTTCACGGGATTTTGTTTATTGCCGGCGTTCTAGTAGTTTGGCAAATAATCTCTTCGCTTAACATATTCAGCGGACCGCTTTTTCCTTCGCCAATAGAAGTGTTCTCTGCACTTTTTACAATCGCGCTAAGCGGGGAACTATTAGCCCAAATCCTCTCAAGTTTTTGGAGGGTGCTCGCGGGACTTGCACTTGGAGCGATTGCGGGAATATTTATTGGGGTTCTAATGGGAAGAAGTATTTTTCTTAATAAAACCGCTTCACCATTACTCAATATTCTGCGCGCATTCCCGCCTGTTGCGATGATTCCGCTTTTCATTTTATGGTTTGGGATAACTGATTCATCAAAAATCATTGCAATTGCGCTTGCGGTGTTCTTTCCTGTGTGGGTGAGTTCTGTTTCTGGGGCAAAACAAATACCTGTGGATTATATTCGCGCAGCGCATTTATTAATAAAATCAAAAACCAAGCGCTTCTTTTTTGTAATTCTCCCCGCAGCACTACCATTCATAATCTCAGGGGTAAGAATCGGAATCGCGATGGCATTCATAATGGTTTTTGTATCGGAACTAGCAGGCGCCTCATCAGGACTAGGGTTCTTTATCTCAAATGCACAAGTCACATACCGAATTGATAATTTACTTGCCGGGCTAATCTCGCTTGGGTTGCTCGCGGCACTCACCGACCAAATATTTGTCTCATCAACAAAATACCTTTTTCCTTGGGTGATTAAGAATGAGAGCTAATTCAGTTGAAATTGAACACTTGGGCGTCTCATACGGAGAGCACCTCGTGCTTGAAAATGCTTCTTTAGAAGTAAAAAAAGGCGAATTTTTGGCAATCGTTGGTAAAAGCGGAACCGGAAAAACTACCTTACTAAACGCAATCGCGGGCTTCGTTAATTACAGCGGAAGCATTTGGGCTCCAAGAAAGATTGGTTTCTTGTTCCAAACATACTCTTTGTTTCCCTGGCTGAGTGTTAAAGGAAATATTTCTGTTGGGGCATCAAGTAAAAATAAGAAAAAGCACTTTGCAAGGATAATAAAAACAATCGGGCTTGCGGGAAAGGAAAATGCTTATCCTTCGCAGCTTTCAGGCGGGCAGCAGCAAAGAGTAGCTTTTGCTAGGGCTCTTGCAACTGAACCCGAACTCTTGCTTCTTGATGAGCCATTTGGAAGTTTGGATTATTATACAAAAATAAGCATGCAGGAGTGGCTCAATTCGATACTGGCACTTGAAAAAACAACTGTCATACTTGTAACACATGACATTGATGAAGCGATTTTTCTCTCTGACAGGATAATAGTGACAAAAAACCGCTCATTCACTGAAGAAATTAATGTGCCCTTCAAAAGACCAAGAAACCAGGAAATAAAATATTCCAAGGAATTTCAAATCCTTAAGAAAGAAATTCTCAAAGCAGTTGAATAGTACAAATTACTATGCACCCACAGGCAATTGTCGTATTCTTGTAAAGGTTTTTAAGCAATCAAAAGCGGGCTTTCTTTCATGACAAAAAGAACGCAAAAGATAACTACTCAAAAACCTGGACATATTTTAAGCAAGCCAAGAAAAGGAAAAGGAACCGTTGAGCCAAAAATAATTTCTTTTGTTGCAGCAATGCTTCTAATTATTTTGCTGCTTTTTGGGTGCACTGAAATGACTAGAACCCAGAAGAATTTGTGCTACTCGCTTGCGACAAAAAGCTATGCTTATGTGCCTGTGTGTGAAACTGAAAAAAGCTGCTTTGAAAAAGTTACCCCGATGTTTAAAACCTCTTTAAGCGCAGAGCTTGAGAGTGAATTGTATGGCATAAAGAACCATGTCGCGAGGAGCTGGTTCTTTTACAATCAGGCAATAACTGAAACTAAGAAAATCGCTGATGCGTGCAAAGCCGGCAACTCTTCAAGCATCGCAGGAGGAATAAACCAAACGGAGTTTTATATGGATAAGTCCTTTCTTGAACTTGATGAGGGAATGAAAGAGAGTTTCAATGTAATTAATGCGGAAGAAAGTTTGCTCAGCGGGCAAAAAATTGATTTAGTAAAAGAAGAAAGCTTGTATGACTCTTTAATTGAGCTAAGGCAAATTGTGGCTGAGCTTAACGGCGGACCAACTAATTCAGGGAGTTATGTTTCTTATTACTCCGCAAAAGCCAATGAATTCGCAAACTCTGCAGCAAATAAAGGATTTACCGAACTTGTAGAAAAAAGACCTTTTTGGCTTGAGGCATTTACATACACTGGCGGAACAATCCTTGCACAAATGGGGGCAGGAAAAGAAAGCTCTTTTGCATTCATTTGGCCGATTTTTGATAATGCTTTATCCGAACTTGAAAGTGTTTTTTACACCAAGCAGGGGATTTTGGCACTCCAAAAATTTCCAATAAATGAATTCATGAAGCTCTACTCGGGACTTGGGGGAACTGATTTTTCTGCGCTCAAAAAATTCGCTGAACTTCAAAACCGATTAAGCATAAACCAAAAATCCATAAATGCGCAGCAAAAAACGCTTTGGGATTCTGTGAAGCTTGAACAAAGCAAAATTGAACAGCAAATTTTAAAGTTAAATTCTAATTCAAAATTTGATTTGCTCGCAAAAGAGCTACTTGGGACAGAAATCTCAAGCACACTTGAACTGGAAGAGAAATACTTTGCGGAAAGCAAGTCGCTTGTGATTTTACGCGAAAGAAAAGCAAAAAATGAGCTTCCTTTGGGGGAGGAACTTTTTGAACTTAAAAAAATTCTTTCAACATTCTTGGAAGTGTCCAAGTATTTGGGTTATGGGGAAAATGAATACTTGCAAAAACTTGGGGCTGAGTGCGACAGCGCAGTTGGCGAGTTTAAAGACGAGACTTTTCCAGCAGAAAGTGAGAATTTTACCGCCCTGCTTGAAGACACTAAATATTATGCCTCAAAAACCCTCACACTCAGCGGGGAATCAAAATTAGCATACTGCTCAAAGTTCTGGGAAGGAAAAAAACAAATCGATTTGGTAAAAGAGGATTTTGCTTTGCTTGAATCGCAAAAGAAAGACGCCGCTAAAGATTGCTTTGCGTATTTAGACAAGGTGTTTGAGTACGCCGAATTTTACGAACTTGAAGAGAGATACTCTGAATTAAAGAAAACAGAGGTTACAGAAGAAAGCTTGAATGATTTTGTGAAACTCTGCGAAGAAATAAAAATTCAAACCGAAAATGAACTTGTTAATGAGGAAAAAGCGCAAGACGCAGTTAAAAAGTATCAAATATTAAGAAACGCTTCTTTGGAGCTTGCGCAAATCAATTCAAGCACACTAAATAAAGAAAGTGATTCAAAGATAAACTCTTTATTGAAAAGAGTTGAGCAATATAATGAATATTTTGACGCGCAGGGAAATATTTTGTTTGATGAATTTCTGCCAATCCAAACCGAAGTAATTAGTTCGATGGAAAAAACATTAAGTGACTTAAAAGAACTCATTGAAGAGAAAAGCATTGAGCTCATAAAAGAAACCGCTCGAATTGTTTATTTGGGCCAAACAGCGGTAAAAATAGGAACTGATACAAATATTAGGGCAAGACTTATTTTGAACAACCGCTGGAGCGAAGTTGAAAAGATATTTTTTATTGATCTTAATCTCTCAAATGTAAAATTGCAAACCGACACTGACTGCCTAGGAGAGGTATTTGAAATTGAGAAGGGAAAAACAAGATTTTTATTTAACTCCCTTCCAAGCGGGTTCACAGATATTGCATTTACCGCAATTGAGCATATTTCTACCTTAGAAAAAGATGAATTCATTTTTGTTTCAAATGAGGAAAGCACGCTCAAAAGAACTATCTTCACAAGTAACTCTGGAGAGATTTTGCGCGCATTAGTTGAAACAAAAAAGCCCGCGGGGGCATACAAATTCGCGGCGCTAGGCGCAGGAAACGAAAATCGGGTGATTGATTTGGGGAGTGTCTCTGTTGAAATTATTGCAGAGCCTCTGCCACCGAACGCAAAAATTGAGGTGTATTTTTATCTTCACGGGGTTATTTCGCTTGAACTTTTTTCGAAAAATTCAAGTATTGGCACGGAAGAAAGCCGCTTGATTTATTTAATAAAAACCATAAATACTTTTGACAATGAACTAAATGCTTCTTTATTTCTTAATTTGCCAGTTAACACACTCACAAAGAATCTGCTTATTTCTGATGACACTGGAAAAATTTACTCTCCAGAAATATATTCTGGAAAAATTGTTTTGAAAAACCAAACATTTATGCCAAAACAGGAAAGAAACTACACATTAGAAATAACCCTAAGCAATACTATTGAATATTACCTTCTGGAACTAGAAAGGCAGCGCAATGAATTCTTGCTGTTTAATGCGCAGGACAAAGCTATTGAGATTGAAGAAGTTCTTTCATTAGGGCAAGAAAATAACCCTGTTTCGCTAAAAAAACTCTTTGAGTCAAATGAGAACGCGCTTTCTTTGCTGCGAAAAGCAGGGGAGGAGAAAAAAAGCGCGGAGAGTATGCGCCAAGAACTTCTCTTAAAAATTGAGGAGGCAAAGAACAGTGTTAAGCAGCTTGAAGAGGCCGGTCTAACTGCTGAAGCAAAAAAACTTGATGAAGTTATAACAAAAGCGCTTGGAGAAAACAATCTTGAAACCTTCGCAGGAATATCAAAGGCATATAAGGAAATAATTTCGGTTTCTTTCAGCGCAAATGACTCTGTGGCTAGTGAAGTGAAAAAGATTTTTGAGGATGCAAAAAAGCTTTACACTGCCAAGCCGTCGGAATTTAAAACACTCTTTGAAGAACTATCTGCGCTCAGCAATAATTTTGAGTTGGTTAAAGGCACGAATCCAAAAGAAGCTCAAAACGATTTTATTTCAATGAAGAATATTTACTCAGAAATGATTTCCTTAAAAGAGGTCTTGGATAAAAATGTGTCAATAAATTCAAAATTACTAAAAGAAGAAGTCAAGAAGCTTGGAGTTACTGTAAATGCGCTTTTAGATTCTCTTGAAAGCGAATTGTACCCGCCCGAAAGAAATATTAACAGCATTAAGTTCGTGCCCCCAATTACAGAATCAAGGCTCAAAACACTCCGATTGAATGCTTCGGAAATATTAAACTCTGATAAAAGTGATGCGGAGAAAAATGAGAAGCTTCAAAAAATAAAGAACGAACTTTCAAAAGCATATGAATATTTGCGCAGAGAGGCAATAAGGGTGTTTAATAATTCAATTGACGCGGGGACGACAAAAGCAACTCTTTCTTCCGCAAAAGAGGCGATTGATGAAAACAAGTTTGTTTCTGCGCTGTTTATCCTTTCAGGGGGCAGCGAAGGAATTATCTTTGGGTTTGATTATATTGGGCTAATTCCTATAGGGGTTATTCTTGCAGTCGCATTTGTTTTGAGGCACAAATTTGCAAAAAAAGAGAAAACCGAGGAGAGCGCAAGAAAAATTATTCTTGAAGAATGGAAGGATTGAATACTAAAAAGACTAAACTTAGCAGAGCATTACAAAGAACACTAATTGCTCTTCATAAAATATATCCAAGCAAATATTGCTAAGCCCACAAGCACTCCAATTATTGCAAAGATTATTTCAAATGAGATTCCGTTAGATTTTGCCTCTAAATTAATCGGATTTGAAGTATAAATATCATTTACATCAACAATTGATGCTGAGAACTCATATGTGCCGGCGGCAAGCTGGGTTTTAGCATTGAATGTTACCTCTCTTTCCCCTCCGGCAGCAACAATAAAGTCCATTACAGGCTCAACAAGAGCTGTTTGAGGAGTCAAAATTACTTTTCCAGAAAATTCATCTGCGGTATTGTTCTTAATTAATGCCTTTAGTTCAAATGGCTGAGTATCGCTTATTGAAACAAGTGATACTTCAAGCGCTTCCTGCTTTTGCACTCTCATAAACGGGTGGTTGCTCAAAATAACCTGATTCTCGCCAAAAATATTTGTAAAAAACATTGCTGCGGAGGGGAGATTAAAAGTACTCACAATGCTTGGCTTTACATAATAATCAAATTGCTTTGTTTCGCCTGCTTTTAGGAAAGTATACACACTGCTATCCCCGTCAACAATATCAAAACTTGTGATGCTAACTTTTGCCCTTGTATCTGGATGAATGAATTGTATGTAAAGATTCGCGTCGCTTGTGCCGGTATTTGAAACTATCGTGCTGAGTTTTGCCCTCTCGCCCAAATGTATGAGTCCTGGAGCTAAGTTTTGGATTGAAATTATTGGCGTATTATATATTCCAACTGTTGAAGTGGGCAAAACATCAATACTTTTTGTTTCCCCTCCAAGAGCGGTACAAATAGTTAATCTTGTTTCGCTTGCTTTTATCTCAGGAAGGAATATTCTTCCCAAGCAGGTGTCTTTGCAGACAAAGTCTTCTGTCCAAAGCATTTTCGCTTCGGCGCCGTTAATTGAAACTGCTACAAAAGTGTTGTCTACTTTTGGGTCAGTGAAGCTTGCATTTATTGATAATATTCCTGCTCCTGCTTCATTTTTTGCTGAGTCGGGAATGCTTATTACTACGTCTTGGCATTTCTCCGCAGGCTGGCCTGTTAAGTTTACTTCAGAAAAACCATAACTTGATAACGGCGCTTCATATGCGAGTGCCATTTGTGCAATAAATAAAAATGCCGCAAAAATAACTAAAATCCTTAAATAACGCATTTTTTTCACTTCTTCACCGGGATTGTGATAAAATAAGTTTTAAAACCTGTTTTTTCTCTTTTTTTGGCTTTCATTCCCCTAACTTTTTGAGGGTTTGAACAAAAGTCATCTTTGAGGAGGACATTGATTGAACAATAATCACTTTCTCTTTTGGGTAGTTTCTTTCTGCGTGTTTTTTGCAGTACTCTATTCCTTCGCAAAACACATTATCCATTATTTTCGCGGCGTGATAATTCCTCTGCTCAAGCCGCGCTTCAAGTTCTTCAGGATTAATTGTGAGAACGATTATTTTGTCAACCGCTAGTTTCATCTCGCAGAGCACATGCCCCTCAAAGAGCACATTGTCATTCTTCTTTAAAAAATTATTCGCCTTCTTTTCAAATTCTTTTACTGGAATCTCAAGCTCATTCTCCTCATTAAACGAACCAAGCTTGTTTTGTATGGCAAAATCTTTCTCATTAATTACTTTTAACCCAAGGTGCTCCCCGAGTAACTTTACAAGGGTTGTTTTTCCCCCGCCAGGGGTGCCGGTTATAGCTAGACGCATAAAGTATACCTAATCAAAAGAATTAAAAAAAGAAAAACTATGAATAAATTACTGCCGAAAATTTTTTGCGAATGCCTCGCTCTCATTTGAGAGGCACTTTCCCTTAGAGCAGAGCGTTTTGTAAAGCAAAACACTTTTTTCTGGGCAAGAAAACTCGCTAGGCATAAAAGACATCGATTAGTTAATGATTTTTTGAGTATAAATACTTTTCTTGCGCGAACAAAAACTTGGACACAGTAAATATTTTTATGGAATTTGGCATAGTTGCTTAGTGAAGTGTATCAAAAAGGGATTAGTGAAGAAAAGTTTGGAGAAGACTCTGATATAAAAGCTCAAAAGTAAATTCTTCTGTGCAGTATTTTCTTATTTTTTCATAATTTTTTTCTGAATAGAATTTTGAAACATCTTTTCCGCTGGCTTCTTTTATTGGGATTTCATAATATGAATTAATTGTTTTTTGGGAGATTGTTCTAAAATCCTCATCGCGTTTTGTCGCTTTTGAGACAGCCATTCCCAGTTGCGCAAGGTCAATGTGGCGTGGTTTTGAAAATAACACGCTAAAAAGCTCTTTTTCAGAGGCAATTTTGTGTTTATTCATTCTCGCAAATAAATAGTTCAAATCATACGCAAGGTGATTAAACCCGACTATTTTCAAAAAGTCATCTTTTTTCAAAATCCCTTTCAATAAATCAAAAAACTCCTCAAGCATTTTCTTTTCAGAACTAATTTCCCACTCAAACAGAAATGTGGGCGGCTTTACCTGCTCTTCTTTTGGCGCGGAGGGGGAAGAATAGTGATTGTATGCAATTACAAGTACTTTGCTTTTTTCGTGAAATGGATTTAATCCAGAGTTTTCATCATCAGGATCAACGAATGACTCTATATCAAGAAACAAAAAGCCCATATCTTATTTGTTCAGTGAAACAAATAAAAAGGTTGCAAAACGCGCCGCCTGACGGCAAAAGCGGTGAGTGCCCTTAAGGGATTGCCTAAATTACTTACTCGATGATAAACTTCTCTTGCAATAGGGTTATCTGTACTGGGCTCTTTTTTCACTCTGGACGCACTTTTTGTATCCAGACTTAGGATTAGTCCTGTTACTAGCGTGAGCATCATAATGTTATACATGCTCACTTCCTGTCCGAGCCACTGGCTTATTCCAATTAGCGTAGCAAACAACGCGACCCCTTTTGCAATCTTTCTTTCCATACAACCCCCTACTGACATTATTGCCCCTTAATGAATTAATTAATTGTTCCAACCCGATGCACAGAATTTATCAAAAACCTTGTGCAAAATAACTAAATCTCACTAATTCTGTAAGAATAATTAATTATGTGAAGTTAATTGTTGTGCATACAAAAGATTTAAGTTAATTGACTGCGCAGGTAGTGTATGCACGACGCAAATAACTTAAGGAGAAGAATCCTTGACGGAGCATATGTTAAAGGAATTGAAAACGGCGAAGGGCTTCTTCACAAGCACTTGGGTTTAAAGAAGCAGACTGTGGATTATGCCTTAAAAAAACTTGAGAAAGAAGAGCTTTTCTTAAAAACAAAATATGAAATTGATTTGAATGTTATAGGGTTCACTAAATTTGCGTGGGTATTGCTTGGAATTGACTGGACAAATTATTCTGTTGAAAAATTTATAACTAAATTATTGTCCATGCCCCAAGTGCTTACTGTGGCTGATGTTACCGGAGAAAGTGATTTAGCAGTAAAGGTTTTTGGACCAAATAGAAACAATATTAGCGCGTTTATTCTTGAGCTTGAAAAAATATTTCAAGGAACAATAGTTGACACTAAAGTTCTTTATGAAAACGTCGAGTATAAACGACATTACATAAAAGTGCAGGATACCCCTGCATATTTTCCAAATAAAACAGACTGTATTGTTCTCCACGAGAAAATGAAATCCCCAAAGTGTACGCTTAATGAAATCGCCTCTCGACACAGGATGCACCGTAATACTGTTTCAAATTCCTGGAAGAAACTCTGGAAGAGAGGAATAATTGTGAAAGAATTGCCTGATCTCACGCAGAAAGGATATGATGAGATAAAAAAAGGACTCAAGGCTGTCATAATAATTAAACCAATTCCCGGGAACGAGGAGAAAATAATTCAAACTCTTGTAAAACAAAAAGATATACAAGATGTTTTTACAACACTATCAAATGAAATCGTTCTTATGATACGAACAGAGAACAGCCGAACACTTGCTGATGCGCATAGATTAATTACAAAAGTTGATTCCTCAATCAGAAGAACCAACACAAGCATTTTTTTGAGTAAATACAACAAAACCTCTCTAGGACTAGCTGAAATGAAAGCCCTCCTAAAGTCCTGTAAAGAAGCGTAAAAAAGCAGTCTTTTTTAATTGTTTTGGATTGAAGTTTCTTTTAGTGATACTATGTTGATAAAAGATTTGAAAGCAAGAACACCATTTGACGAACTCATTGTTGAGGTTGTTACTAAAGGCGAACCAAGGGCATTTGCTAGCGCAAACGGGCAGGGAACTGTCTGCAACGCCGCAGTAAAAGACGAGAGCGGGGAAGAAGTTTCTCTAACTCTTTGGAATGATGAGTACAAGAAAGTTAATGACGGCGATAAAGTAAAAATCACTAACGGCTGGGTTTCTGATTACAAAGGAAAACTCCAAATCAGTGCCGGAAGAAAAGGAACACTTGAAGTAATTAAATAAGCCTTAAGTTAAATTTTTTTTAGGGCTTTCTCCTAACTCGGCTGTGCCCGCGCAAGTGGCCAAGTAAAAATCCTTTGAAGGATTTGTGGTGCTCTTCTACAGTTCCTGTGTGGGTTCCACCCCTTATTTTCTTCATTTGCTCCGCACGCGGGTTAAGAACCATTATTTTCCCGTGTTCAATTAGCATCCCCGGATGACGCGCCTTAACAAATTTATAAAGCCGAGTTTCTAGGCTCACTCCAAAACGCTTTCCTCTAAACAACTCATCAAAATGTTTTCCGTTGAAAGATCGTTCAAACGGATAAAAATTTTCAAACACCGCTTTATTCTTTTCTTTTGAAACCCTTAGCATAAACGTTCCAGTCTCGCACCCCTCTTCATAGGGGGCTGATTCCAAAGCCCTTCTTAATTGAGAGCCGACCGAGTCTGAACTCAAAAATTGTTTTAATCCAAAAGGAATTACAATTAAGCTTCCTTCCAAAACTCTTGATTTTTTTGTTAAGATAACCCGAAAATCCAAATACTTATCAAATTTTGTGGAGTTAGGGCGTAATTCAAAACAATAAGCATCTTGTACAGCCATTATCAAATCACTCTGCCCAGCAATAAATAGATTTGTTTTTTATTAATTTAAAGAAAAAGCTGTTGGCAAAAAGCCTAGGATTATTTCCTAGCTTTTCCAACTGTCTTTGCTTGCTTTGAATCGGTTCTTGGCTCAAGACCTAATATCTCTTCAGCTGTTTTCTTCCTGTTTCTACCGAAGTTAGCATATTTTCTGAACTTGGTTTTTGTCCAAGCCTCAGGCTGCTTTGATCTTAGCTTTAGTTCCTGCGCAAGCAGTTCTAGGCGTAATTCTTCATCAACGCCCGCGTTTAGTAATATATGACTCATTATAGCTCACCTTTTGGTTATTTACGGAAAAATTCCCAAAAAAAATAGCTCCTATTACATATCCCTGCGAATGATATATATAAGCCTTCTTATACAATTTAAATGGGTTTAAACGATGAAATACGCCATTTTGACTAAAAGTACCGCAGAAAAGCTGGTTTCTTGTATTACCTCTCATCAAAAAGAGACTTCTCTTAGTCTTGACCTTGGAAAGAGCACTGAAAAAGTGGCTTTGTGTGAGGGTTTTGCATTGCTCCGCGGGGAGAAAATAAGCAAGATTGCGCTTGAGAAAATTAAGGAAGATACTTGCTATATCGCGGAGAATGGGGAGCTAAAAAGTGTGAACTTTTTCTCTCAAGAGACAAATCTCTTTTACAAATTAAGACCAACAAGCGAGTGGCCAACATTAACCCTTTCTTCAGTTCCAATGCATCGATTCGCGCACGTTGGTCCAAAGAGGCATGTTGAAATGATGCTTAAAGAAATCTCTCCAATCAAAGGGCGGGTTCTTGACACCTGCTGCGGCTTAGGATATACAGCAATTGGCGAAGCAAATACCCCTGCGGTGGAAGAAGTGATTGTTTTTGAGATTGATAAGAATGTTCTTCGAATCGCGGAGCACAATCCTTACTCTGAGGAACTTTTTACTAGTAAAAAAATTAAATTAAAAATTGAAAATGTGTTTGATGGGATAAAAAAACTACAAAATAATTATTTTGATAGAATACTACATGATCCTCCCACCGTTTCCTTCGCAAAAGAACTTTACTTTGAGGAATTTTATAAAGAACTCTTTAGAGTGATAAAAAAAGGCGGAAAACTTTACCATTACTGTCCTAATCCAGGAAAAACAAAGGGAAAAGAATTTCATCCAAGCATAATTAAGTGGCTGACAAAAGTCGGATTCTCTAATTGCGAATATCATGAGAAGAGCTCTGGGGTTGTAGCTATAAAAAAGTAATGTATATATTTTTTAACAGGGATTTGAAATGGAAAAAGAAAAAGTTAAGAAAATTGTAAAAGAGGGGTATGCACAAATAGCAAAAAAAGGAGGAAGCTGCTCGTGCTGCAAAAATATTAAAGAAGAAAACGAAAAAATCTCAAAATCACTTGGCTATTCTGACAAAGAAATGAATTTGGTTCCTGAAGCAAACTTGGGCCTTGGCTGCGGAAACCCAACCGCGCTTGGAGAAATAAAAGAAGGGATGACGGTTCTTGATTTGGGTTCTGGGGCGGGCTTTGACTGCTTTCTCGCAGCAAAAAAAGTTGGCGCAAAAGGGAAAGTTATTGGTGTTGATATGACTGAAGAAATGATAATAGCTGCACGTGATAATGCAAAAAAATATGGTTTTAATAATGTAAAATTTATTCTGGGGGATATTGAATCTCTTCCGATTGAGGATTCATCAGTTGATATAATTATCAGTAATTGTGTGATTAATCTCTCCCCTGACAAATCTAAAGTTTTTAGTGAAGCGTTTCGTGTCCTTAAGGAGGGTGGGGAGCTCTTTGTTTCTGATATTGTTTTGCTTAAAGAGCTTTCAAAGTGGCAAAAAGAGGATAAAGCGCTTGTCACGGGTTGTGTTGGCGGCGCAATAATGCGCGATGATTATATCAAACTCGTTGAAAGAGCGGGGTTTAAGATAAAAATAAAATCTGAGGATAAAGAAATAAGCAAACGCCAATATGAAGGAATTCCTCTTGAGAGCCTAAAAATTGTTGCGCAAAAAAGAAGCTGCTGTTAAAATAAATAAAAAAAATAAGCTTACTTTTTCCCTTTCTTCTTCGGCTTTTCTTCGCTAACTTTTTCTACGCCGGATATTTCATCCTCAATTGAGAGTTCACCTTTTTCCATCGCTTCAAATTCTTCTAAATCATCATCGTCAAGTCCGAGTTCTTTTAATTTAGCTTTATGGTCCTCGGTTTTCATTCTCTCGAATTCCTTCTTCCATGCAACCATGTCGGCGGTTTCCTTCATCTTCGCTCCCTCAGGAGGTTTCTGTGGTTTTCGCATCATACAAATAATATTCTCCCTAACGCGCTTAAAAACCTTGCCAAAAGCCAAAAGAAATTAATATAAATATCAAAAACAAGGGTTAGTTATGGATAACAAAATGCAGGATAATCTTGAGGGGCTACAAACGGGTAAAATTGAGCCACTGACACCCAATTCTTCCATTAAAGAGGTTAAAGAATTAAAACCGGAGAACCCTGAGTTTGAAAAAGTACTCAAGGAAGTAAGACAAGAGCTCATTGTTGAAGGTTATTCCGCAAAAACACTGAAAATGTATATGCTTTACTCGCGCGAAGCGATGTATTACATGAACAAACCACTTAACTCGCTTGTTAAGCAGGATATTGTTGGATATTTGGCGCACAAAAAAGAAGAGGGCTGCGCAAATTCCACACTCGGATTAATTCACGCTGCGATGCAGTATGTATTTGAAAAAAAAATGAAATTAAAAGTGCTTGATGAGATTAAAATTCCTAAAAAAGCTAAAACACTTCCCAAAGTTCTTACTCGAGATGAAATTAGAATACTATTTTCTAACACACGATTTGGGCGAAATAGATTAATGCTTCAATTTATGTATGGCTCAGGCTGCCGTGTATCTGAAGTAGTGAAAATGAAAGTGGAAGATTTGAATATGAAAGAGAGAATTGCAACTATTCGCGGAGGAAAAGGTAACAAAGACCGAATGATTATACTCTCAAAAGATTGGCTGCACGATTTGAAGAAATACTTAGAAAAGAAAAAAGTAAAAAGTGAGTTTGTGTTTTCAAAAAAGACTAATGGAAAACCGCTAACCACTGATACTGTTCAGAGGATTGTAAGAAAAGCCGCTGCAAAAGCAGGAATAAATAAGCACGTTACCCCACATTGTTTAAGGCATTCGTACGCCACCCACCTTCTCGAAGCCGGAACAAATATTCGTTACATTCAATCCCTACTCGGGCACTCCTCGCTTAACACAACCCAAATTTATACAAACGTTGCGAGTGAACAGCTCAAGAAAGTGGTTAGCCCGCTGGATAAATTATAAGTTATTAACATTAATTGTTTTTTGTGAACAAAATGAGTAAAAAATTAACTATTGAAAATATGCAAAAATTTGCAAAAGAGCATAATGGGAAATGTCTTTCTAAAAATTATTTTGGCAGACCTTATAAATTAAAATGGCAATGTGTTGAAGGGCACACCTTTGAGGCGTCCTTTGCGTCTCTTCGTAAAAGTTGGTGCCCATACTGCTCAAGAGCACAAAGTATTGGGGAAAGAATTTGCAGAAAAGTATTTGAAGTGCTATTTGATAAAAAATTTCCAAAAATAAGACCTAACTGGTTAATTAATTCTAAAGGAAATCGAATGGAATTTGATGGATATTGTAAAGAGTTATATGTTGCTTTCGAATATCATGGCAAACAGCATTATGAAGAGGTTAAACATTTCAACAAAAAAACACCTCTTGAAGAAAGAAAAAAATACGATGAAGAAAAAAGGAATTTATGTAAAGAAAATGGAATCTGCTTAATTGAGATACCGTTTACATTAGAATTTGATAAGATTGGAGAGTATATCTATAAAGAGTGTAAAAATAGACAGATTAAAACTTTAGAACTTCCTGTCAATTTTAATTATAGATTATTAGACATTTATTCTCCTTTATTTTTAGCGGAAATGAAAAAAATAGCAAAAGAAAGAGGTGGAGAATGTTTATCTGAACGATACATAAATTCAGAAACTAACTTAAAATGGAAATGTAAAGAAGGTCACATTTGGAAAGCCACACAAGAAAATGTAAAAAGGGGGAGTTGGTGCCCTGTTTGTTGTGGTACATTAAAACTGAATATTAAAGAAATAAAAGAACTTGCTAAATCACGTGGTGGAGAATGCCTATCTGACAAATATGTTAACGGTAAAACCAAGCTTAAATGGCGTTGCAAAGAAGGGCATACTTGGTTTTCTAGACCTGTAAAAGTAAAAAATGCAAACCGCTGGTGCCCTTATTGTGGTGGTTCAATGAAATTAACGATTGAACAAGTTAAAGCCTTTGCATTAAGAAAAGGAATTGAATGTATATCTAATAATTATGTTAATGCTCATAAAAAACTTAAATGGAAATGCAAAGAAGGTCATATTTGGGAAGCTGAATATGCTACGATTTACACTAAAAAAGAAAACTTATGCCCTCAATGTGCAGGATTTGTTTTTCATACAATTGAAGAAGTTAAGGATTTTGGGATAAAAATGGGTGGGGAATGTCTCTCTGACAAATATATAAATGTTGATTCAAAATTATTATGGAAATGTGTTAAGGGACATACTTGGAAAAAGAGTTTTTATAATGTAAAAAATAGGGGTTATTGGTGTCCTTATTGTAATAACAAGCGAGAATTAATTTTAGAAAAAATAAAAACTATTGTTAGCCAGAAAGGTGGCGAGTGCATATCTAAAAAGTATTTAAACCCAAGAAAAAAACTCTCTTTCAAGTGTCAATTAAAGCATAGTTGGAAAATGAGTGCACAAAGAATACTTGCAGGGGGTTGGTGCCCAAAATGTAGATTGTTAAAGTTTATGAAAGAAATGCAAGAATTTGCAAATAAAAACGGCGGGGTATGTTTATCAAAAAATGTTAAGACTTTAAGTACGCCTCTTAGGTGGCGTTGTAAAGATGGACATGTTTGGTCAGCAAATGCTTATACTATACGGAGAGGATATTGGTGTTCATATTGCAAAAGCAATCCTGAATTAAAATTAGATTTAGCAAGAAAATTAGCAAAGGAAAGAGGTGGAGACTGTTTATCTGAATCTTACCTTAGTGTAGATTCTAAAATGAAATGGAGTTGTGACAAAGGTCATGAATGGATGGCAAGTCTTTATAACATCAAAAATAGAAGGTATTGGTGCCCAAAATGCAATCCAATTGTAAAGATAACTTTAGAAGATGCAAAGAAAATTGCCGAAAGCAGAGGCGGAGAATGTCTATCTGAGTCTTACTTTAATGTAGATTCTAAAATGAAATGGAGTTGTGACAAAGGTCATGAATGGACTGCGAGTCTCTATAATATTAAAAATAGGAAGCAATGGTGTCCTTATTGTGCAAAGAATGTTAAGTTAACATTAGAGCTGGCAAAAAAAATAGCAAAAGAAAGAGGTGGAAAATGCCTGTCCAAAAGTTATTTTAATATAGATTCCAAATTAAAGTGGAAATGCGCCAAAGGACATAAATGGGCTTCGAGTTTGTATAATATTAAGAATAAGAAGTATTGGTGCCCACATTGTGCAAAAAATCAAAGGAAACTTAATTAGAAATAAACAAGAAATTGTCTTATTGTTATAACGCCCTCCCCCCTCACTTCCACTACTTTTGGGTTTTCTAAGTTCTCAAAAACCCTCAAAAACTTTTTTCACTAATTTCGTTTATTTTTCAAACCTTTTGCCTAAATTTGGTTTTTTTAATCATCTTTATATAGCTCCTTGTTGTTTGTGATTGTATTAAACCATTAAAGGAGGTTTTATTGATGAGCGTTAGATTGTCAAAATTGTTCGGAATGGATGTTTACGACTTCGAGGCAGGCTATAAAGGCAAGGTTTATGATATAATTATTAACCTTGAAAAAGGAAAGCTTGAGACTATTACTACTGAGCCTTTGAAGGTAAAGACCAAGTCGGACGCAAAGAAAATCTTGAGCGAGAAGAGTATCCCATACAAGAACGTTAAGTCTGTTAAGGATATAATCATCGTTTCACAAAGAGATGTTCCTTTCTCAGCTACTCAGGATGCACCTGAAGAGCCACAAGAAAAAGCAGCTTCACAGTTAAGATATAAATATTACAGAAGGTAAAGGAAACTTTACCTTTTTTCTTTTTTTTTTCTATTCCTTGACCAAGGGCTCTAATTAGTGCTAGTTAATTCTTTTACCTGACTCTTAAACGTAGATCATCTTTTTTCATTCCAGATTGTCTTAATCTAATTATTGCACGTGTATATTTTCTGCAAGCAGCAGCTGTCCTATCAGCAGCTTTATCAATTTGGGCACGCGTTGCGTTAGGGGTTATTGCAGTAAGGGTAAAAGCTTTTCCTGCCCTGCCATAGTGTTTTTTAGCTTTTATTACACTTCTCCTTAAACTTGTCAAAAAACCACCAATAAAATAAAGGTTATTGAAATATATAATCATGTTGACAAAGCTAGCTTTACACCTTAATTGAGGAATATATACAAATTCACTTTTGAAAACATAAAAATTAACTCAAATTCCTGGACATTCTTAAACTTAATCAAATTTTAAAAAAAATTAACTCAATTTAAAAATTAATATGTATATATAATATACATAAGTTGTTTTAGTTGTTAAGTTGTATATAATAGTGGAAGTATGGGGTGTGTCTTGATGACTGTTAGGGGTTATTTTGTTCAATATAGATTCATTTTACCGGATTCAATCAAACATTCCTCTTATACTTACCAGAAGCTCTTCAGAGCGATTTATGGTTACACTCAAGCGGTTCATAAGTCCTCAGGGAAGAATTACTCTTATCATCGCTCAGGGATTCTCTCAGATTTTCCCTACCTTCGACCGGGTAAGAATTGTGTGATTATTCCTCCAGCAGCCTTCCAGTCTTTGCAGGATTTTTTCAAAACAGGTCACAATCCAACCCATAATTGGGAGACTAAGGGGGAGTGGAAGTGTACTTATTTTTTGAATGAAAAAGACATTGCAGAAAAAGAGATTGTTTTGGCGCTTGAGAACCTCCTTACCCGAAAGTTTGTTGGAGGTATTGAAGGTCCAGCAACTCTTCTCGCTGAAATGAAGAGGGTAAAAGATAAGGGTTCTTCCCCTGAGTATCGCTCGGCGGTAGTGAAGGAAGCTCAAGGGATAGTGGATCTTGATTGGTTCAAACAGACTTATCAGCTGTCCCAACCACTCATTGACTTTTACGAACTCTATAAACACATAAAAAACCCCCAAAATCAGCAAGTTCAACCTTCCTAATAGAGTAAAAAATGGTAATTGCCGTCAAAACTGACACAAAACCACTTTAAATAACTTCTTTCTTTCCTTTTGACATTTTAAAATATGTCCAAGAAAAAGCGTGATTGATATGTTGGCAAGTGGTGATTTTAAAAAAATCAAAGCAAAATTAATCCTTTTTAAGAGCTTCAAACGGTTAATGTTGCTTCTTTAGCCGTTTCCGCTTCTTTTTTTGCTTCTTTCCCTTCATTTTCAATTTTTATTAATAAGTCCTTCTTTCTCCATTTGCGCCTGCCGCCTATGCTATTTGTTTCTATGAGTCCAATATCAACCATGGTCTTCAAATAGGGATAAAGTGACCTCTCATTTTCATAGTCTACTTGGAAGAGTTCGAATATCCTGCGCCGTATCTCGTCCATAGTGGCCCATTCATCGAACCTAATGACACTCGCTAGGTGGAATGCTTGGGTGTGTTCATTGAATTGGAGGAAGTCCCAGATAGACCTTATCTCAAGCCCCACTTTAGCCGCACTCACTGGCGCCATTTCGACCACCTTTGCTTGCACCTTAACCCCTAAACCAAACATTGCTCTTAACATTTGTATAAATCCCATCATTACCACGTAATGATATTAATGACCGTAATGATTTAAAAACATTACGGTAATGATTTGTAGTTATCCTCATTACTTGTAATTACGAGTAATTACTTAAATCTTGGTAATTACTTCCTGTGTGCTTTGATTTTAGATTGAAATTGACAAAAAGTTGCTGTAATTACCAAAGTGAGCCTATTATTTGAGGGGGTGTTTTGGGTAGTTGTCCAAAACAGCGGTAATTGTTCTTTAGTGAGTGGCCTGTTTTGGGTGGTTTTTTGTAAGTTTCATGAACAATAAAAAACAACTTGTTTGTAAGTACAAAATCTAATTCCAGTAATTAAGTCAATCAACGTAATTTAAATATTTATTTAAAGGGTTGAATAGGGGAACTATTGGGGGTATTTTCTTACAGAATTAGCTTAAATATGTCATAGCGGGGAGAGGATTTGAACCTCCGACCTCCGGGTTATGAGCCCGGCGAGCACTCCAGGCTGCTCTACCCCGCTAGTGTTCAAGCACAAATAAAGAGTTTTTCAAGTAAAAGAGGCTTAATTTAAGTCAGTTTCGCTTTTTGTCTAATTATTCTGCTTTTTTGTTCAAAAGAACCACTTTGTGGTTCTTAACAACTTCTTTTCACTACTCTAAAATATGTCCAGGTTTTTGAGATATTACTTCATTTTCTGGAGTATTTCTAGCTCTTTTTCTATTTTTCTTATTTTTCCACCTAGTTCTTTCTGTCTGCTCGGATCATTAGCGGAAGTCATGCTTCCACCACACCCTGGGCAGATGAAGTTATATTCTGCCGCTATTTCAAATACTGCTCTTTCATTGCATTGATTACAATCAAAAAAACAATAATCTGCTTCTAAATTTTTTTTCTGGGTTAATTTCTCCAAATTCTCTTCTTGTTGTTCCCCAATAATTTCAGCTATCCTATCCTTCTTAATTTCCCAAGTATAATTATACCAGCCCGTTTTTTGGTTCCTGCTTTTCTGATAGCATGCAATTCCTCTGTAATGTAATTTGTTAAGTATTGCCCTAATATCCGTAACCTTCCTTTTCATCTTTTTTGAGATTTCTTCATCCGTAGCCATTTTCTTCTTTTTCTCGCAAATTTTGACTAGTTCAATTGCCTCCTGCCCCCCGATTATATCAAGCAAATCCCTGACTAGCACAAGCTCAGTAATGGATTTTTTAGGCATGAAATATTTCCCTCCAATAAGTGTTTTTAAATAGTGCTATTTTGAGTTTTGATTAATCCAAAAAACTCCTTTTGTCTTACCCTAAAAATTAAGCACTTTCTTTCCTCTTTCCTGGGGAATGATTTGGCGCTTCGCTCCCTTATAATCCTTTGAAAGTTCAGCCCCGCCTTGTACCCTATCCAAAAATACTGCTAGCGCTGCGATTTCGCTATGCGGCTGGTTGGTTACCCCAACATTAAAATCAGCGTTTTCATATACTGCTCGCTCTACTTTCTGTGAACCAATAATAATTGCAATCTTTTTCTTTTTCGCAAGTTCGCTATCTACTTCCTGTACCGGCAACCCATACATAGTTAAGTGCACAATAGTGAATCCTTTTCTCTTCAGTCCCTTAACAACCGATAGCCAGCCCTCCGCGAACTCTACTTTGAACTTTCCCCCCCACCTATCATTAACCCCTTTAATTGTGGTAATTAAACTCTCATCCTTCTCTCCGCAGACAATCATTTTGTCTGCCCCAAATGCCCTTGACACAAGTGCGCAGTGCCCTGTAACACGGTAATCTCTTACTTCCCTGTGTCCATAGCGTACAATTACAATTTCCTGCTTGCTCATTTTCTCACGTTCCCTGCGTTGCTTTAAAAATGTTTTTAGTGGCAATTCTTTTAATACAGCGCCTGGTGGCGGTATTTTATAATAAGAAGCATAATATAGCTCTGCTCGGCACAAAGTGCAAGGGTGGAGTAGCGAGTTAGGGGCCTGTAGCTCAGGGGTAGAGCACTGGACTTTTAATCCAGGTGTCTTGGGTTCGATTCCCAACAGGCTCGCTGCCTTTTCTCTTTTTAAAAAAAAGAGACCAAGCAAACAATGTTTGCTGGCGCAATGAAGCAATAGCTTCATCGCGAAATGTAAGTTGCAAGAATTATAGTAATTACCATAATTACTTGGCGCTTACGGGCCCGTAGCTCAGTCGGTAGAGCACTAGACTCTTAATCTAGGTGTCTTGGGTTCGATTCCCAACGGGCTCGCTTATTTATTTAAGCAGTACTTATTCTTAGTTGTGTATTGTGGTTGCATGGGCAAAATAGATAATGCGTTAAAAAAATTACTTGAAACAAATCCATTGTCCTTGTCCACAGTTGGAAAAAATAATTGCCCCCATACAATTTATGTTACTTATGCAAAAGTTGAGGGAGATAAAATTACAATCACCGACAACTTTATGGAAAAAACAAAAGCAAATATTCTCCAGAACCCAAATGTTTCTCTTTCAATTCTTATTGGTGAGGCGGGGTTTGAGCTTATTGGAACGGCAGAGTATTTTTCCTCAGGAAAACTGGTTGAATTTATAAGGTCTCTGCCTGAAAATAAAGCTTTTCCGTGCAAGGGGGCTGTTGTTGTTTCTGTTTCAAATGTAAAAAAAATGGGTTAGCCATAAGTTCATCCTTTTTCTTCTTTTAACCAAAGCTTGCTTTTGCCGAAGCTGGATTAAGGCGCAATTAAAAAGCTTTTCTAAGGCTTATTTTTTTACCAGGGATTGTAGCTCAGCCTGGGAGAGCACAACGCTGAAGACGTTGGTGTCGCGAGTTCAAATCTCGCCAATCCCATAAGTTTTATCTCTTTTGCCAGACAACCCTTTTTCCGGGGCATTTTCTCCCATTGCCCACTGAAAGGTTTATAATCCTCCAATCTCTATTATAGTAGTTGATTTTATGAATCGGGTAAAGACAGGTATTTTTGGATTTGATGAATTAATTGAGGGGGGACTGCCTGAGGGAAGGGCTTTTTTAATTTCAGGCGGTGCAGGTACAGGCAAAACAATTTTTGCGACAGCGTTTTTAGTTAACGGCGCTCTTGCTGGTGAGCCAGGGGTGTATCTCACGCTTGATGAGCGCCCAGAATTAATTAGAGAAGACATGCTTTGTTTTGGTTGGAATTTGCGTAAGTTTGAGGACCAAGGGGTGCTAAAGATTGTTGATGGCACAATGGCTAAGCTGGGTATCCCAAGTGATGAGGAGTTTTCTCTTCCTGCAACAGGGTTTGATTTGGATAAACTTCTTTTAGAATTAATGCGTGCGATTAAAAAAATTAAGGCGAAGAGGGTTGTTATTGATTCTATTCCCGCACTCGGGTTTAATTTTGAGAATGAGCACGAGGTTAGGAAAGCTATTTTGAAGACAGTTTATTTGCTTTCCCGCGCAGGGGTAACAACTATGTTCACTACCGAAATTAATGAGGACTCAAAGCAGTTAGGAAAATATGGTGTTGAGGAGTTTGTTGCTGATGGGGTAATAGTTCTTCATTATATGGGGCTTGGCACCCAGTCAAACAGAACTTTGCACATTAGAAAGATGCGTGCGACAAAGCACAGTGAAGATTTGCATCCTTTGCAGATAACAGAAACAGGCATTAAAGTACGAAAAGTTGAAGATGATTATAATCTGTAATTTTTTTTAACACCAAATTAATTTTTTAAAAAGAGTTTTTGAAGCAAAAGAATATTTCTTTTGCCCCAATTTTAGTTTTTTTTATTTTTTTGTTTTCTTTCTCAAAAAGAAGTTCCAAACAAGGAACCCAATTATTAATATTGCCGCAATTACTATCACAGGGCTAGTTCCCGCTTCTCCAACAAGTTGTGCTTTTACTGGCACGTTAACAACAGTTTTTTTTGTTGTTGCGTCCGCATCTTGGTAAGTAATTGTTGCGGTCACTATGTGGTCTCCAGCCGTGCTGAATATTATTGGTGTTTTTATTGTATCCACGTCATTTGGTCCGAGGGATCCAATGAACTGCTTTGGTTTTTCTATTGTTGTGTTCTCAGCGCTTAGTTCAACAACAACAAATTCAGCTTTTCCAAGGCCCTTGTTGAATAATTCTAGCGTAATATCTGCCTTCTGTCCGGGCGTAATTGACCCCACGATTTCCTTTAATGTGGCATCAAGTTCTACATTTCCAAACACACTTAATCCAATATAGGATGTATCAGTGGTTCTTGTCCCGCCGGAGTTTCTGTAAGAAATTGTTATTGGCTGCGTGTATGTCTTTACCGTTGCTGTGCTGCTTACACTTACTTTTAGTTCCACAGTTTTTTTCTCTCCTGGATTTATTCCTGATAAGTATGCTGTTGCGGCCCCTAATGGAACAATATCTCTTTCCACAACACTCCCTGTTGTAGTAACTGTCCTATCTTCCTGCATCTCAACAAGAACATCGTATGCGGGGCTCGTTCCAACATTTTGCACTTCAAGTACAATGGTTTTTTCTTCGCCTGGAAGCAGTTTATTTTCCACAATGCTGACAACTTTTACGAGTGGTTCTTTCCCGCTTACATTAATTGTATAATTAGCTTTTGTTCCTGTTGCGTCATCTGTTGTTTTTATGGTTATTGGCAGATTATAAGTTGTATTTTCTGCGGATGGGTCAACATAAACCATGAATTGTGCCTGCGCTTTTCCGTGTCCTGCAATATCCCCTATAACTGCCGGGTTTGGCTGTGTATCAGTTGGTTTTATTGTAAAGGGGTATGAGTTTTCAAGTTGTGCGCTAATCCCCTTAAGTGTGGAGTCGTTCTTGTTTTCAAGTTGTATTGTTACAGTAATTGTGCTCCCTGGTACTGCCGGGCTTGGGGTATAAGTGAATTGGCTTACTTCAGGTACCGCAGCGAATGCCCCGTAGGCAAGCATTAGTATCATTACAAAAATAATTCCTTTTAGAACGAGTTTCATCTCACCACTTCCTAGAAATTTGCTTTTGGAAGTGTTTAAATAGGTTGTTTTTTTTCCTGTAAATTCCTTTTTTACCCCCTTTGGGCGCTTTGTACAGAAGGAATTTCCTCAAGTTTCTCAATCAGCTTCTCAAGTTTTGCTGCGCTCCCTATTTCTATTTCAAATATTGCCTCAGCGTATCCAGAATGCTTCATCTTGAAGCTTGTGTTTATAAGTGTTGCTCCAGAGTGTCTTATTTCTCCAAGCATTTCCCCTAAAATTCCAGGTCTGTCAATTACCGCCACCCTTAGTAGGGTTTTTCCTCTTTCTCTTTCAAAATCAATTTCCATTAATTTAGTTTTGCTTATTTTTGGATGTTGGGGCAGTCTTTTTTGTGCATCACAATTTTTCTTTTGGTAGTTTTTACTCCAACAACATCTTCCCCCGGGAGCGGGTGGCAGCACTCAGCCATTTTTATTTTTTTAACATCATTTATTCGCGCAGTTATTTTTTTTACGGGCGTACTGCTCATCCCAAAGAATGTTTTAATTTTTGCCCTTGCTTTGTCGCTTAGTGCGCTAACAAGCCAGTTTTTTTTCATTTGCTGTTTCTCAGAAACAATTATTTCCACCTTGTCAAGATTATTTAATTTTGTCTCTACGGGCACATATTTCCCGTTAACTTTTGCTTTTTCCATTCTTCTTCCAACATCAGTGTGTACTGCAAAAGCAAAATCAATTACGGTTGCGCCTTGAGGCAGTGCGATTGCCTCGTTTTTTGGAGTAAACGCAAATATTTTTCTTCCCGATATTTTTTTTCCAAGCGGGGCCTTTCCTATTTCTTTTTGCCATTCAATTAATTGTCTTTCCCAGCTGAGCTCTTTTTCAAATTCCTTATCCTTTCTGATTTTTTTATATGCCCAGTAGCTTTGCCCTAGCGCGCGTAAGTGCTGTTCCCATGTGCGTATTTGTACTTCAACAATATCTTTTCCTCTTTTAACAGCAGTATGAATGCTTTTGTATCCATCGCTCTTTGGTTTAGCAATATAATCGTCAAACGCTTCCGGAATTATTTCATATTTTGAGTGTATGTACCCGAGTGCTTCGTAGCATTCCTTTTCCTTGTTGCATATTATTCTTACTCCGTAAAGGTCATGCATTTTTTGGAATGGGATTTTCTTTAGTTTCTCATATATTGCGCGGAAATTTTTCGGGCGCCCCGTTACTTCGGCGGTAAGTTTTCCATTTATTAATTCCTCTATCTCTTTTCGCACAGTTTCCACTAGTTCCTCTCGTTCCTTTCTTGTTTTGTTTACAAGATTTTTTATTTTTCTCCAACCCTCGGGGGTTGTTACTTTGAATGAGTAATCCTGCAGTTTCCATGCATAATCATTAAGCCCAAGTTTTGTTGCCATGGGTGCATAAACATCTTCTGCGATTTTTACTTCTTCTTTATCCATTCCTGCTTCGAGTTCGTTTGCGGTTTCTGCAAGTTTTACAATAATTGGTTCAAATTCGTTTGATAGGGATAGTGCGATTGACCCGAGTGTTTCCGCAGGAATTTTTCCATAGTTTGTCTGGATTATTTCTTCCATGCGAATAATTGTTCTCATTATTTCAAGTGTTTTTTCCCCGAACATTTCTTTGATTTCGTTTTCATCAATCTTCTCTTTTGGAAGTTTGTGGAGCATTAGTGCGAATATGGCTTCTTTTGGGATTCCCTTTTTTTTGAGCTCCTCCACAGTTTTTTCAATAATTTCTCCCACGGGGGCTTCTCGTTCTTTTAGGTATCCTTCCGTTTTTTGTATTTCTTTTTGTGTTATCTCCTCGTTTGGCATAATTAGCTTTGTCTCAATTCTTTTTTTAAAGCGTTTGAACCTGTATTTGTTGCTTTGAGGCAGTTTTTTTGGCTGATTAGCTAGTATTTTCATCATTGTTTTTTGGAGGTGTTTTTGGTGAATAATTTTCCTAATGTAGAGTTAGTTAAGTTCCCTGAATTTGATGAGGTTGATGAGAAATTATTTGAGAGTGCTCTTTCGCATTTTTTCAAGAAGGTTGGAGAGGATGCAAAGCTTCACATGACTCTTAAGCAGTATAAGAAGGGCGGTCTTCGTACCCAGCACGAGGCGCACGGCACGCTCTCAATTTTGGGCAAAAAGTTTTTTGCCTCAAGCGAATCCTGGATTTTAATAGATACCCTTCAGGGAGTGCTTGACAAGTTAGTAAAAGAGGTTAAGAAAGCTAGTTCAAAAGTGGATTAGCTCATCTTTTTTTCTTTTTTGCCTTTTTCTTGGGCTTTGCTTTCGCTTTTGCCTTTTTCTTAGGCATCTTTTTCTTTGCGGGTCGCAAGATTATCCCAGCTTCTTCCTGCTCTTTCTTGAGTTCTTCCCTCATTTGTTCTATTAAGTCCTTAACAGACATTTTTTTCTCAAAAACCATCATAAACCACGTTTATTTGCTTATTGAACGCTTTTATTATATAAAAGCTTTTCCGACACTTTAATAAAATAACCACTTTTACATAACTTTCATTAAGTTCCAAATTAAACAAGTTAAAAGTAGTTTAAACGCTTAATTATGTAGTGTTCTTCATTAAAAAAAGTTTTATTTTTGTTCACTTGTTGGTATTCTCAAATAAAAATAGTCCTATGTGTACAATGGACACGCAAGGCAATGGATTTTTAGCTAATATTAGCATTTCACTCTAATGACTCCACTCCGTTTCCCTTCAGCGTCTCCCAATAAAATTACCGTTGCTGCATTCCTGCCCTGGCGGGGTTCGTTTCAGTAGGACACCTGTAAGGACAGAGCTTCGACGCCACCAAAATGGTGCTAATAATAGCATACGAACCTCTTGCCTCGCTTTCGGCCCCATCATAAAGCGGATTTATGGTTACAAGCCACCGCTAGCGGCCCGGCCTAGTCCGTAAATATTACGGTTTGAAATGATTAAAATTGTATGGTTAGCTTTAAGTTTTGAAAAGCTGTAGTTTTTTTATGGCCCAATATGATTCCGTTGCTAGCAAATACTCAGAAATGATTATGGTTGACCCAATAAAGAAGTTTGCTCAGCGTCCCCAGCTCCTAAAGTTCCTTTCTCCAAAGAAAAAAGAATTAATTTTGGATATTGGTTGTGGTGATGGTACTATTGCGCGAATGGTTGCAGAGAAGGGCGCAAATGTTGTTGGTTACGATTCATCAATTGAACAAATTCTGCTCGCAAAGTCCAAAAGTGCAAACACTAAAAACATTGAGTATTTTGTTTCCACTCCATATATTTTCACTCATCCAAAAGTTTTTGACAAAGCATTTGCAGTAATGGTTTTAATGTACGCGGGTTCCGAAGAAACCCTCCAAGAATTTTTTAATTCCGCTTACAAATTACTCAAACCCAAAGGATTATTTATTATCCTTGACGTTCTTGAAGAAAAAATTCCGTTTGGTAAGGATTTTTATGGGCGTTTATTTGTTCGCACCGGAAAAGAAAAAGGAAAATTACTTTTTAATGTTCCTGACTCAAAACCCTTCGCGGTTGATATAATTACCTTTTCAAAACAAAAGCTCGAGTCCTGTGCAAAGAAAGCCGGTTTTACTTCAATTGGGTGGAAATCCCTTGCGCCCGAAAAAGATGGAATTAAAATTTTAGGAAAAGAATATTGGGAAGTATTTTCAAAGCAAAACCCCTGGGAATGGATGATTCTAAAAAAGTAAATTCTTCCGCTGTCAAAAACCCGCTTGTAACCATTTTAATATTATTCTTTAAGTAATTCATCATGTCTTGCTTTGAATTAACCCACGAGTCCGCTTCCTCGCTTGCGCGCACGGGAATTCTTCACACAGCGCACGGAGACCTCGAAACCCCTTTCTTTATGCCGGTAGCGACAAAGGGTGCGGTGAAGTTTGTTGAGCACCCAAATTTGTATAAAATGAAAATTGATTGTTTGATTACGAATGCTTTCATTAATTATCTCAAACCAGGGCTTTCTATTATTGAAAAAGCAGGCGGCTTGCACAAATTTTTTGGCTGGGAGAAATCTCTCTTCACGGATTCGGGGGGATTTCAATTGCTCTCAGAGGATTTTGTTGATCACGTTACAAATAATGGCGTTCATTTTCGTAATCCCTTTGATAAAAGTATTCATTTGATTACTCCAGAGCAGGCAACGCATATTCAAAACACTTTGGGCAGTGATGTTGCGATGTGTCTTGATCATGTTCTTCACTTTGGCAAAAACAGATTAGATTATTTTGACGCAATGGTGCGCACAACCGAGTGGGCGTTAAGGTGCAAAGAGTCTCACAAAAACAAAAACCAGCTTCTTTTTGGAATTACGCAAGGAGGAACTTTTCTTGACTTAAGAAAGAAATCCACTCTTGCTCTTGAGGCGATGGGTTTTGACGGGCTCGCGATTGGCGGTTTGTGTATTGGTGAGGATCCAAACACAATGCATAATATTACTGAGTATTCAAAAAGGTTTATTGCAAAAGAGCGTCCGATTTATTTAATGGGTGTTGGCTCTCCGCTTGAAATTTTAAACCTCGTTGAGCGCGGAGTGGATATTTTTGATTCAGCATATCCAACAAGGATGGCGCGCCACGGTAGAATTTTTACTCACAAGGGTCCGCTTTTGATTCAGCGCTCAATTCACAAAGAATCGTTTGCTTCTCTTGACCCCGAGTGTGACTGTTTTGTGTGCAAGAATCACACAAGAGCATATCTTCATCATCTCTTCAAGACTTATGAGCAGAATGGTTTGATGCTTCTAAGTTACCACAACACTTATTTCATAGCAAAATTAATGCAAGAGATTCGCGTTGCGATTAAAGAAAACAATTTTGAGAAGTTTAAGAAAGCGTTTGAGCAAAAGTATAAGTGATTGCGAGCAAATTAAACGGATTTTCTTAGAAACATTCTTTTGGTTCTGCTTTCTCTTTCAATTTTTCTTTTTCTTTTAATTTCCTGCGCGATCGAATTTCTTCCCATTAGCACAAGATTTGGTATCCCAAATCCGATTCTTTCCGTTTTTGCTAAATTGTGTGTTTGTGTTGATTTTCGAAAAGGTGCATGCATGTAAGCAGGATACCCATTTAGAAAAATAGTTTTGTTTTGTGCAATTAGTCTGTCAAGCGCCGGCTCTAGTGCCCACGCTTTGCCAGTCATCCCGGTTTCTCTAAATGCCTTGTTAAATCCGTGCCAAGGAAAAGGTGCTTCAAATAAGTATTGCATCCACTTTTTATTTTTTTTAAAAATTGGGTTTAGTGCGGCCATGTTAAACGCCCTTTGCCCGCACGCTTCGCGGTATTTTTCTCCGATTGGGCCAAATCTCTCGCCTTTTTTTAGTTTTTCTCTTTCTGCTTTACTTATTTTTGCTACGATTTGAGGATATTCCTCATTTTGTTGCGCGATTGCCATTAAGTTTCTCCCGCCTCTCACAGCGCTAATCATTCTTCTTAATGTTCTTATTGGCAGTTCAATTAGGTCCGCATCAAAGTATAGCATTACGCTTGCTCCGCGTTTTTTTGATGCGTATGCCGCGCTTATGAAGTTTTTTGCCCTTCCTGATTTCTTCTCGTGGCCCACAACGCTTGCGCCCATTTGTTTTGCGATTCTTGCAGTGGCATCCGTGCTTCCGTCATTTATTACAACGATTTCATCTATTAGTCCCTGTCTTTTGCGCTCATTTAGCACGCTAAGCGTGTGCCCGATTAGTTTTGCCTCGTTGTGCGCAAATACGCACGCAACCGTTTTTCCCATATTAATTAGATAGCCCCTTAAGATTATAAGTTTTTTTGTGCAAGTTTTGTTTATGAAGAACATTCACATTATTACAGGCGGTCCCGCTTCAGGAAAAACCACTTTGATTAGAGCTTTGCGTAAAAAAGGCTTTAAGTGCTTTGATGAGGTTGCGCGTGAAATAATTAAGGAGCAGCTCGCGTGTAAAGGTGATATTGTTCCGTGGATTAAGCTTGCTGAATTTAATCTGCTTGTTCTTGAGCGCCAGATTAATCAGCATTTGGGTGTGGGCGATGAATTGCATTTTTTTGACCGCGGCATTCCTGATAATATTGCGTATTTAACAAATGGTAATCTTCCAGTTCATCCTGCGCTTAATGAGGCCTCAAAGAAGCACAGATATAATGAGAAGGTTTTCTTCCTTGAGCCCTGGAGAGAGATTTACAAAAATGATGCGGTTAGAAAAGAGCCTTTTGATGCGGCGGTGAAGATTTCCGAGCATATAAAAAATGCTTACCTCGATTTGGGATATGAAGTGATAGTTGTTCCAAAAGTTAGTGTTAAGGAAAGAGTTTCTTTTATTTTAAGCTATGTTGGCTCTAATGAAAAAAAGAAAAATGACTGAGCACTTTTCATGCCCAGTCAGAATTAGTTTTATTTTTTATACTTCGCCCTGATTCTGAGTATTTCGCTCCCGTCCTATTCCTCAACATCCTCTATTCCGTTTTCGGTGATTCTGTAGAGTGCTTCTCCGTCTGGGAGTGATGGGGAATCAACGAGTTTTGCAACTCTCTTATCCTCTTTGCTTTTTCGCAAGTACAACCTTGTTTTGCTTGCGTGTCCTACAACATTTCCCCCAACAGGTTCAGTTGGGTCACCAAACAAGATATCTGGCCTTGACATTACTTGGTTTGTTACAAGTACCGCGACATTGTTCATTTCTGCGGTTTTTTGGAGTGAGCGCATGTGTTTATTCAACTTCTGCTGTCTTTCAGCGAGGGTTCCTCTTCCAACAAACTCCGAGCGGAATTGCGCAGTAAGCGAATCCACTATTAAGAGTTTAATATTTTTTTCCTTTATCATGTCGGCGGCTTTATCAACGAGTATCATTTGGTGTTCGGCGTTGTATGCTCTTGCAACATAAATATTTTTTAGCGCGGCATCCGTATCAAGCCCGAATTTTTTTGCGACTTGTATTACTCTTTCGGGTCTGAATGAGTTCTCCGAATCAACATATAGGCACCCGCCTTCAAGCCCGCCCTGCTCTTTTGGCAGTTGCACGGTTACAGCCGTTTGAAAGCACCATTGTGATTTTCCGCTCGCCATTTTTCCATATACTTCTGTGATAGATTGGGTTTCAATTCCTCCCCCAATTAAATTATCAAGTTCCTTTGAGCCGGTAGTTAATCTTCCCACAAGTTTTCGTTTTTCCGCGAGCACATCAGCGGTTTCATATCCCATATCAAGCGCGTCTCTTGCCGCTTTGATTGCTTTATCAGCGGTTCCTTCTCCTAGCCCCGCAACTTCTTGTAGTTCGCTCCCGCTAGCAACAGCGATTTGTTCTAGGGTTTTGTACCCTGCTTCCGCGAGTTTCTTTGCAGCAGTTTCTCCTACTCCCGGCAGGTCTTCTACTCTCTCTATTTTCTTAGCCATTTAATCCACTTCCTGTTTTTGTGCGTTTCGAAACGGGGTTTTTTGGCAAAAACCACTCGCCTACTTGCACCAAACAACAAATGAATTGTGTTAGGTAGCTTATAAACGCTTTTCTAGTGCCGTGCCGGTGGTCGGTTTGAGAATTAGTTTTATTTTTTAACAGTTCTTCTTGGTAAAAGTGTCATTCCCTGTCCAGTTCTTCTTCGGAGTTCCTGTATTACTCTTAATCTTTCAATCCCGGTTCTTCTTGAAGCAATTCCAACCAATCTTGCATGCTCAAGCACCCTATTTTTAACTTCTTGCCCAATTTCTCTCGCAAGTTCCTTTTTTTCTTCAGCAGGCATTGTTTCCAAAGTCTTTTTATCAAATCTTTTCCCGCGTTTAATAAATGCTCGCACTTGTTCTCTTGGCAAAAAGTGTTTGTATGTGTGATCATATTGCGTTTTGAGTCTTTCTAAATTTCCTTTAACTGTGAGAAGTTTTCTTACAAAGGTGGCCGCTCTTGGGTTTGTTTGGGCAAGTGCTTTTCCCATAATTATTACCCTCCCTAAGTCATATCCATCGATGTGAGTTTTTCCACTTCGTAGTCTTTCAAGAATAAATTCTCTAAGTACAGGGTCTTTTGGCACCACTGCCCAGGTTTGTATTCTTGTTCCTTTTTCTTTCCCTGCGGGTCTCCCAGTCCACCCAAATAGTGCACCCTCTCTTCTTGCTTCATGATAAACAGGAGTGTTCTTTTGGGCGAGCATAATATTCATGTCCCCATACCTTATTGAGCTCCTTAAATTTCTAAGATCTTTAACAAGTGTGCGATAATATGATTCCAAAAAATCTATTGATCTAGTGTGTATTCCGCCGGCAATTAAGAAATTGTGTGTTGTAATTCCCGCCATGCTCAATGCGCGGTTCACTTTCATTGCCTGAACTGCGGTATATCTGCCGCTTTTAATTTCTTTAAGCATATTATCATTGAGTGCCTCAGTTCCGATTTCAAGGTATCTAAAATTCGCGTCCCTAATTAATTTTATTAATTTCCCGTTTATTCTTTTTACGGGCTCTCCATTTATAGTGGTGCTTTTAATGAAAGAATCTATTGTTGCAAGGCTTGAGAATTGAAACCTTTTGTGTAAGCCGTGTGCCATTATTTTTCCAAGCAAACGCATTGTTCTTTCTTCATTAAAAAAAAGTTGGTCATCAGCAAAATCCACTTGCTTTATTCTCGCATCTTTAGCTAATTCAAGAAGGCTTTCAAGTATTCTTTCATCACTCACTGCGACAGGAACACCTTTTCTTGGCACCCCGCAGAAGATGCATGCATTTGAGCACCCGCGTTCAGTATAAGTATTTGCACGATGTCCTGTGATTGCGAAAGTTAAGGGTGAATTGATTATTTGTTCCGCAGGTAACTTCACAGGGGGAGTTACAATAATTCTGCTTCTTTTTCTAAAAACAATTCCTGGTATTTTCCCAACCGAATCTTGTCTGCCTTCTTTGAGTGCTTTAATTAATTGTGGAAACGAATTTTCCGCTTCCCCCCTTATTGCATAACTAAGTTTTGCCTGTGAAAAGAATGCTTTTGGGCTTGAGTTAAATGCCGGCCCACCCCCAATTAGAACCAAAGAGGGATGAGTTTGTTTAAGCCTTTTTGTTAATTCAACAACTGGGCCAGCTGCGGATTCAGTATCATACATCGTCATCCCGAAGAATTTTGTTCCCTTCATTAAAGGATGTTTTTCCAGCATTTGTATAATTTCTCGGTAGGTTTTTTCAGCAGTCTCTTTCTTCAAAAAAGGGGCATCACGAAATCTCTGTGCAAGTTCTCTAGTAATGCCTATTACTTCTGCATCTAGTCCGCTTTGAATTAAGGAGCGGCGTAGAACTCTTACGCCTATAGAAGGTTCTGCTGCCCAGTCAAACAAAACCACTTCAGCCATAATTAACTATGTTTCTTGTTGTTTTAATTGGTTTTGGTGGTGATTTTCCAAAATTTTTCTTCAGCAAACATAAAAAGTGTCCTAATTTTTGGGTGTTAAAGGATTTTCTTTTTAAATCTATTGAGTATTTGTTGTGAGCCGATTTTTTTTGAAGATTTTCATGATTAGCTTTATTAACTCATCACATATTGGTAGTTGTGTGCCAAAAAATTTGCCTTTTTTGGTGAGAAAATCGGAAATGGTGAGCTAGTAAAATGTGTTTAGTGCATAGCGTTGAAATATTTTTCAGTATTTAATATATTTTTTTTGAAAATGAGAAGTATTTTCCGGCGTTTCGTATTTTTTTGGTACAAGCATCACTTTTGATGCGTCGTTTTTGTACCTCAGTGCATTAATACGTCAAATTCCTGGTTTTTTTAAATTTAGGGCTTAGTATTGAAGTGTTTTTAGTTTGGTGTTGTATATGGGTGAGTCAAGGTGTTCTGCATGCGGTGGCACAATGGTCGCTATTGAGAATGAAAGATATAACTCGCATTACATAGTCAAAAAAGATACTTCTTCCTGCTTGCGGTGTTTTCGCGTCGTCGAGTCAACCCGTAAAGTTGACGGCATTGATTACAAATAACTTTTTTCGCCGTCAAAGTTTTTCTTAGGGGTGTTTTGTTATGCATGAATTTGAGGAATTGGTGTTGTGGTTAGAAAAAGAAACAAGGGAGCCTATTGCTAGAAAAGTAATGGTTTCGCGCAGGATTCCAAAGAAGCATTTGATAAATTAGGGTGGTTAAGATGGTAAAAAAGAAGGATTCATTTAAGCAATTGTATGTTTCGGCGCCTATAGTTTCGCAAAGCGAAGCGGTGTATTCAAATTTCGCAGGGGTGTTTGAAAATATTTTCTCAATTAAAGATAAAGATGTGCTTCAAATAATGGTTTGCGCTGTTTTATCCTTTATTTTCCTTGTGCTTTCTTTCTCCTTGAATATTTTGTTTCTCGCCGCGTTTTTTGTTTCAGTTGTTTTTCTAGTGCTTTGCGCGGATAAATGGTATGCTTTTCAAGTGATAAAAAAAGATTTTGAGGAGAATGGGATTTTCTAATAGTTTTTTTTGGAAATTTTTAATTTCCCTGCATTGCATCGTATTTTTTCCTTACCTCAATTATTCTTCCGCACATTAGCGCTCCTTCCGGACAGGGCCCATGAGTGCACCCCGGGCCGATTTTATCATAAATAACAGGCGCGAGTTTCTTTAGCAGTGTGAGTTTTTTTTCGTATAATTCTCTAATTTCCCATTGTGCGTTATTGCAAAGCCTCTCGCACATAACCTCTCTGTCAATTCTTGCGTTTGTGGAGGTAATTACTTTGAGTAAGTCGCAGTTCAGTAGTAAATAAGCACCTGCTTTTCTTTCCCCAATTTTAGCAAGTTTTTCTCTAAACTTTTTGGTTTTTTCCACAATTTCCTCAAATTTTTTAAGCAAAACTTTTTCCCTTTTCACCGCTTCAGGAATTAATGCTACTCTTTGGGCAGGAATTTCCTCAAATCTTTCCCGTATATTACTTGGAAGTCTGTGTCTTTCAAATTGGTGGTAGCAGGTAAGGCTCATCATTAGCCCGAATGTGGTTCGTGCGTGTTCTACAATTGATTCATGCCCGTAATTTAGCACTCTTTCTGTTACTCCTCGCGCCTTTTCCTCTGTTTTGTGCTCTTTTTCCCACCCTTCAAGGATTGTGGAGGGTGTTCCTGCATTTGTTGAGGTGAGTGCCCCAAGTCCGCTTCGAAGTAGAGGATTTTCAAATGAGTTTATTACAACACAGTTCTCTTTTTCGCTTATTTTTTCAAAATTCCCTTCTTCAAATTCAATTATTTTCTTCTCATCCACGCAGTCATTATCCGCGAATTCATTTATCTTCTTTACAATATTTTCCGCCCCAATCGCCTCATCAAGTTTTTGTAAAAGTTCCTCGCTTTCAGCAAATTTCGCCCTTTTCATAATCTTGTAAAAATTAGTTATCTTGGAGAAGTTCATTGTGACAAAAATATTCGTCATGATGCTCACTGGCAGCACATATCTTCCGTCCTCAATTTTTATCCCATAAACATAATCCTTCTCTGTCGCTTTTCTCCCCGCAAATCCTTCCTTTGTTTTTGTCATTTCGTTGTAGAATTCCAGTATCTCTGTATTTAGTTCATTATATTCCTTCTCAACCCCTTCTCCGAGTTTTTTAATCTCCTGGGGTGCAATAAACGCACTCGCCCCCATTTTTACATATCTTTGGCTTTGCTGGGTGTACGAGTCAAGGCTTTCGCACACGTGGTGGCTAAGTAAGCGCGAGCATTTTTCAAGCGAGAAGGAGAAATTAATTGGTTTTGCCATTTCAGAGAAAGTTTCTTCATTAAGTTTTAGATTTTCTTTTTCCCGCAGAAATTTTTCAAGCTCCAAAAGCTCGTGCGTATTAACTTCAACAAGTTTTATTTTCACTTTTTACACCAGGGCATATATTTTAGTGCGTTCATATTAAAAATTGTTCTGATTTTATTTCGTCGGGTTGATTTTTTTTGTTCGAAAATATTCAAAAACAGGATAAAGTTATTTATGATTTGATAATGGCTGAGAAGGAGCGCCAGATGGGGGGAATTGAACTTATCCCGAGCGAAAACTTAGTTTCAATGGCTGTGCTTGAGGCGTTAGGTTCATTCCCAACAAATAAATATGCTGAAGGTTACCCAAATAAGCGTTATTATGGCGGTAATGAGTGCATTGACCAGATTGAGCAGCTCGCGATTGACCGCTTGAAGCAATTATTTAGCGCGGAGCACGCAAATGTTCAGCCTAACTCCGGTTCTCCAGCAAATATGGCGATGTATTCAGCGCTTCTCTCTTTAGGGGATAAGGCAATGGGGCTCAAATTAACCGAAGGGGGGCACTTAACTCATGGGCATAAAGTAAATTTTTCAGGAAAGATGTATAATTTCGTTCAGTATGGGGTGGATAAAGAAACCGAACTCCTTGATTACGACAGCATTAGAAAGCAAGTTCTCCAAGAGAAACCAAAATTAGTTCTCTCTGGGTACACTGCATATCCTCGTTTAATTGATTTTAAGGAATTTAGAAAGATTTGTGATGAGGCGGGCGCGTTTTGCGTGGCGGATATTGCGCATATTGCTGGTTTGTGCGCAGCAGGGGTGCTTGAGAACCCCGTTCCTTACTTTGATGTAGTTACAACAACCACTCACAAAACTCTTCGCGGTCCAAGGGGTGCGGTTATTATGTGCAAGAAAGAGTTTGCGGAGAAGATTGACAAAGCGGTGTTTCCTGGCTTGCAGGGAGGCCCGCATGAGCATGTGATTGCGGCTAAAGCAGTAGCGTTTAAAGAGGCTCTTGCTCCGGAGTTTAAGGATTATGCTTCGCAGATAGTAAAAAATGCCCGCGCACTTGCAGAGTCTCTCCAATCGTATGGCTATCGTTTAGTTTCAGGAGGCACTGATAATCATTTGATTCTTGTGGATGTTAGAAAGAGTGGCATTTCAGGGATTGAAGCGGAGAGGGCTCTTGAAAAAGCCGGGATTTATTGCAACAAGAATACAATCCCTTATGAAACAGGCTCTCCTTGGGATCCATCAGGAATTAGAATTGGCACTCCTGTGCTTACAACAAGAGGAATGAAGGAAAGTGAGATGAAGCAAGTTGCAGAGTACATGCATTTGGCACTTGCGAATCGCCAAAATGAGCCAAAACTTGCGCAGATTAAGGTTAAAGTAAAAGAATTTTGTAAAGATTATTTATTTTATAAATAATTTTATTTTTTTACGCAATAATTTATTTTTATTAAATAATTTTTCTTTTTTTCAGAAGTTTTTTTACATTTCCAAAAATATTTTCTTTCTCACACACACTCCTGGACGATTTTCCTAACCTTTTTCTCATTTTTTGTTAGGTTTTCCACTCATTTTTCTCTTTTCTTGGACATTTTTTTGGATTTGCTAATGAAGGGGGTGTTATTGCGGTTTTTTTATCAAACTTCTTTTTTCTTCAGGGTAAGGTTTTTATATAAGAGAATCGTCACTATCAAAGCTTTTCAAAAATTCAGTGGAGAAAAGATTTTTTAGAAGAAAAATTAGTTGGGGTTGGTGCCTGGTGCCGAAATTTGTGATTAAACGTGATGGTTCTAAAGCCATTTTTGATGAATCAAAAATTGGTGTTGCTATTTGGAAGGCTGTTGGGGCTGTTGGCGGTACTGACCGTAAAAAATCCGATGAGATTGCTAAAAGGGTCATTGATAGAGTTGAGGATCAGTTTCGCGGCGACGCAGTTCCAACGGTTGAGCAGATTCAAGATATTGTTGAATCCACTTTGATTAAAGGCGGGCATGATAAAACCGCTAAAGCCTATATTCTTTACCGCCACCAGCGCGAGTTATTAAGAAAAACCGAGGACATGGTGAATAATTTTGAGATAATTAATCAATATATTACACAAGAGGACTGGAGAGTAAGGGAAAACAGTAACATGGCGTATTCTTTGCAAGGAATGAACTTTAATATCGCGGGAAGAGTAGTTTCTAATTACTGGCTTGGAAGAATTTATCCAAGGGAAATTGCAGAAGCCCATAAAGCAGCCGATATGCATATTCATGACCTTGATGTTTTGGCAGTTTATTGTGTTGGATGGGATTTAAAGCAGCTCCTCCTTGAGGGATTCACAGGAGTTAAGGGAAAAATAGCTTCAAAGCCCGCAAAGCATCTTCGCTCGGCTCTTGGCCAAGTAGTGAATTTCTTTTACACTATGCAAGGTGAGGCGGCAGGCGCCCAAGCATTTAGTAATTTTGATACTTACCTTGCTCCGTTCATTAGGTATGATAATCTTTCTTACAAAGAAGTAAAACAGGTTCTTCAGGAATTCGTTTTTAACGCGGCGGTTCCAACTAGGGTGGGTTTTCAGTGCCCTTTCACAAATGTAACAATGGATTTGATTGTTCCTCCTCACATTGCGCATGACCCTGTGATTATTGGGGGCAAGCCAACTGAACTTACTTACTCAGATTTCCAGGATGAAATGGATATGTTCAATCAGGCGTTCACCGAAGTAATGGTTGAGGGGGATGCAAATGGAAGGCCGTTTACTTTCCCAATCCCAACTTATAATATTACAAAAGATTTTGATTGGGATTCAGAGAAATATGACGGGATTTGGGATATGACTGCTAAGTATGGTATTCCTTATTTCTCAAATTATATTAATTCAGATATGAAGCCCGAAGATGCCCGCTCTATGTGCTGCAGGCTCCGATTGGATAATAGAATGTTGAATAAGAGGGGGGGTGGATTATTCGGGGCAAATCCGCTAACAGGTTCTATTGGGGTTGTAACAATTAACATGCCAAGAATTGGTTTCAAGGCAAAATCAGAAGAGGTTTTCTTTGACAAATTAGGCCACTTAATGGACTTAGCAAAGGAATCTCTGGTAATTAAAAGAAAAACTCTTGAGCGCCTCACTGAACAGGGGTTGTATCCTTACTCAAAATTTTATTTGCGCGGAATTAAGGAACAAACTGGGCAGTATTGGACAAATCACTTCTCAACAATTGGTCTCTTAGGTATGAACGAGGCTTTGATTAATTATATGGGTAAAAATATTGCTTCAAAGGAAGGCGCCGTATTCTCAATTAAGATTCTTGATTTTATGAGAGATAGGATCCAAGGTTACCAAGACGAAACAGGGGACATTTTTAACCTTGAAGCAACTCCTGGCGAGGGAACTTCAAGGAGATTTGCTTGGGCTGATAAGAAGCAGTACCCGGAAATTATTGTTGCGAATGATAAGCAGGTAAAGGAGCACGGAATTGCGCCATATTATACAAACTCTTCTCAGCTCCCTGTGAACTTGGGTTTAGATTTATTTGAATCCCTTGATTTGCAGGACCCATTGCAGACAAGATACACTGGAGGGACCGTGTTTCACGTTTTCCTTGGGGAAAAATTGCCTTCAAAGGAAGCGACAAAGAACTTAGTGAAGAAAATTGCGACAAATTACAAGATGCCGTATTTTTCATTAACTCCAAGTTTTAGTATTTGCCCGATTCACGGTTATTTATCAGGGGAGCATGAGTACTGCCCGGTTTGCGAGCAGGAGTAAAGGGCGGCAAAGCAGTAGCGAAAGGTTTTTACGCAAGATGAGTGTTAGTAGTAGCGTCAATGAGTTGAAATGATTTTTAAAAATGCATTAAGAGAGTTAATGTGTTTTTGGAAGAGATATAGGGGTGAAAGTATGGTTAAAACAAAGTGCGAAGTGTATAGCAGAGTTGTTGGGTACATTAGACCTGTGAGCAATTGGAATGACTCAAAGCAGGCCGAGTTCGCTGACAGAAAGAAATTTGATTCAGCTGTTGAGCCAAAGGGCGATTGTGGCTGTTAGGTAAACTTGCGAAAAGTTTTTTATTAACGGCGGAAAGTACGCGTGCTTTTCGCTATTGCCTTTCTTGCACAGCAATTCTTTTTTTATTTAAATTTTATTTTCCTTTCGATTGGTATTTCGTATTTTTATATTGTTTGATGATTAATTTCCTCGCTTTGGTGTTGTAATGTTTATTGGGGCTCTTCAAAAAACCACTTTAATGGATTTTCCAAATAAAGTTGCATGCATTGTTTTTTTAGTGAATTGCAATTACAAGTGCAAGTTCTGTTACAATAAAGAACTTACTTCGTTTAAGTATTTCAAAAAAGGTAAGAGGGAATTAATTGAGGAAAAAGACTTTTTCGCTTTTCTTGAAAAGAATAAAAAAATGCTTGACGGGGTGGTGATTACTGGAGGAGAGCCCACAGTTTCTCCCGGGCTTCATAATTTCATAAAAAAAATTAAAGCCCTTGGGTTTTTAGTGAAGCTTGACACGAACGGCACAAACCCAAAAATTCTAAAAAAACTCTTCTCTGAGAATCTTTTGGATTATGTTGCGATGGATTTTAAGGCGCCAAAATCAAAGTATCACGAAATCACCCAGTCAAGGCTTCCGTTTGAGAAGATTCAAGAATCAGTTGATTTGATCCGCGCTTCAGGTGTTGCGCATGAGTTTCGAACCACACTTTACCCCAAACTCACAATAGCTGACTTAAAAGAAATTTCTCATTTTTTAAAAGGAGAGAAATGGTTCTTGCAGCAGTTCCAGTCTTCTCGCGCCCTTGATCCAAAATCAAGGAAATTAAAGCCAATGAAGCTCTCAGAGATTAAGGAATTCATTTCAGAAGTAAAGCAGGATGTGGATGTTAAGCTAAGGGGAGAATAAATCTTATCCATTAATTTTTTCTATTTTTTAAATAACCAAAACTTGTTTTGCTCCAGCTCTCAAGTTGTTCGTATTTTTTCCCTATTTCTTCAGGTGTAATAAAATTTCCCTCATCAAGCTCCTTTTCGCGGAGTTTTGCGTTAGAATTTTTGAGTTTTGCTTCAAATATAATTCCAAAATGGACTCTTTCCACCGCGCCCGAATCATCATTAATATATCCAAGTAGTTTCAGTTCCTTTTCTCCAGAGTAATTAATTTCTTCATTAAATTCTCTTTCCGTGCTTTCTTTGATTAAATCTGTTCCCTCTTTAACATCAATTGGATTAATGTGCCCCCCAATTCCTATTGAATATTTATCTCTCAACCTTTGCTCTCCCGCTTTTGTTGTTCTTTTGTAGCAAAACATTTTTCTTTTGTGTGTGAGCACAATATAGGCTATTATTTGTTTGTACTCCTCATCCTCTTCCGCGCTTTTTGTTTGGCCATCTTTTGCGATTTTTCGGTAAAGAAAAACTGCTTCTTTCATTTTTTCTTCATCAAACTCAAATTTCCCTGCGGGCATAAATCCATTGAACGCTTTTTCATCGTGTTCCCCAAATAGCACTTTTCTTTTTATTGCGAGTACTTTTTCATCCATTTTTTCACAATTTATTCCGCTTAGTTGGTATTAAAAACAATTATGCGCTTTTTTTTCTTTGGTGTATTAATGCTTTTAGGAATTGTTGGGCTGAATGGTGCGGGAAAGGACACAGTTGCGCATTATTTGGTGGAAAAACATGGTTTTTTTCATAAGGATTTCGGTCAGGAGATTCGCGATGAATTAAAGGTTCTTGGCAAAAATTCTCTTGATAGAAATGAAATGGTTTTCCTTTCAAATGAAAGGAGACAAAAGTTTGGTTTTAATTATTGGGCAAAGCGTTTGCTTGCCGGCTACTCCAAAGAGAAAAATCTTGTATTAACTTCTATTCGCAACCCCGCGGAAGTTGATGAGATTAAATCAAATGGCGGGGTAATGATTGAGGTTTTCGCTGATATTAATACAAGGTTTGCGCGCACAGTTGAGCGGGTAAAGAATGACCCAAGCGCTCACGGGGATATAGTGAGTTTTGAGGATTTCAAATCAAAAGAAGAACGGGAATTAAAAAGCGCTGACCCTTCTAAGCAGCAGCTTTTGAAGTGTATTGAGCTTGCAGAGTACCGCCTTGATAATAATGGTTCTGTTGAGGAATTGAATATAGGGATTGAAAAGTTATTTAAAAAAGTAAAGAATAAGAAGAACTAATCTTACTTTTGGTCAGGGTATTGTGCGGTTGTTTCGCTTAATACTTCATATTTTACTCCTGCTTCAGCAAATAACCTTGTAGTGTCCTGATCAGCGTGGTATCTTTGCTTGCACACAACTCTTTTGATTCCAGCGTTAATTATTGCCATTGTGCATGTTCTGCAGGGGGATTTATTGTTGTATAGTGTGGCCCCGTTTAGGCTTATTCCAAGTTTTGCCGCCTGGCAGATGGCGTTCATTTCCGAGTGAACTGTTCTCACGCAGTGCTTTGTTCTGCTTCCGTCCTCGTGAATTGTTTCCTTAAATTCATGTCCAATTTCAGAGCAGTGAGGTAGTCCAATTGGGGAGCCAATATATCCCGTGGTAAGTATTTGCTTGTCCCTTACTATTACGCACCCTCCAGGCCCTCTGTCGCAAGTGCATCGTGTTGCCACGGCGTCGCTTATTCCAATAAAGTATTCATCCCAAGAAGGTCTTTTGTGCGTTGCTTTATTTTCTTCACTCATTTTTAACCCACCAAAACTTGTTGCAATACCCTTAAATGTTTTCCTTCGTGTTTTTTTTCAGATTATTTCCTTCGCCATAAACTCATTGTTCCCGGAGAATTGGTTCGTTTTCATATAACCCAATACTTTGATTTGTTTCCCAATTAGTTTCCCGTTGAGTTCAGCAATTACTACATCAATTGGTTTATCCGCAAGTACCTTCTCAAGTTCTTCCTGTGTCATTCCAATTACTTTTAGCGCGTTTTCGCGAAACATGGTGGTTTTGATTGTCCCTGTTTCATCCTGAACAACTACTCCAACAACAGCATTCTTTTTGGTTTGGGTTTCTCCGCATGTTTCACACAAAAACCCGTTCTCCGTGCGCGTTATTTTTTTATTGCACTTTTTGCACACATCATATGCTAAGTTTCCCCGCTCAACCCCGTTAATTGTTCCAAGTATTATCGCATTCTCCCCAGGGAGTATTTCAGATATTTTTTTTTCTTTAACAGAATCCTTCATTAGTTCAGCCGCACCCAAAACCTCTTTTTTAGTTTCAGCAATTTCTGCAGTGTACCCTAAATGCAGTTCCACTCCAAATCTTCCTTCTTTTGTGTAAGCATTTTTTATTTCAATTGCCGCCCCTTCCTCAAACTTCTCTATTTCATTTGCTTTTTCATTCCAAGCAGTTGCTCTTAGCATTGCGCTTCCATCACTCAGTTGGAATGAGCATAATTTTCCCTTTCTATCGGCGGTCTCAAAATCCTTGCAGGGGAATTTTCGCATTATTCTTCCAATAACATTTACGCTCGTCATTGCGCTCTTTAGGTCAGAGAGTTTCTCAAACTCCTCTTCTTTTTTATTCAATATCTCAATTATCCCGTTAAATCCTAAAGTGATTTGTTTTTTCTCATTGAATTTGCTTACAAGCACATTGCTTATTTTCACTTCGCTTCCCCGTGTGAGTTCATATTTGTCCACTTGATCATTCCAAAGTGTAACGCGAACTTCTCCTGTGCCGTCACTAAGTATAAATGATTTTAATTTTCCTTTCTTCCCGCCTTTATCAAATTCTTTTACAGGAAATAGTCCCTCAACTTTTCCTTTTACTTCAATTCCTTTCATTCCTTCCTCAATTTGTCCGATTTGCATTTGTTCGAGTTGTTCTTTTCCCATTCCGAGCTCTTTTTGCACCATAAATACTGCGCCTTGTTCGGTTAATAATCCCTCAAACTTATCCACCTTTGCTTTAATTAAGCCCGCAATCTCTTCCTCGCTCTTCCCGGTTTTTGTAGCAAGTTCCGTTATTACTTGTGCGGTGTTTTGTGTTTGCATAATATCACTAAAGAGATTTTTTATTATTCCTTTACCAGTGCTTTCTTCTAACATTCTTCTCTTTGCATTGATTTTATAACCTTTCGAGGGCGCTTAGCCGTTATTAGTTTTACTGATTCTAATAGCCATTTTGGCGTATTTTATCGCGCCTTTTTGCGCGCCCATCAAAGCCTTTTTATACTCCTTTTCTCTTATTTTCTTTAGTGATGGAATGGTACTAAAAGGAAGACTTCGTGTTATTGGAAATAATATTAGAACCGAACGCGGTTTGTTAATGGGTTCAAACTTTGTGAAGAAAGGTTTGCCTGATGGAACTATTCAATTATCAAAGAGTCCTTATAATGCATCGAAAGCACATAGAAAGCAGGAAGTTAATCTTGCTTTTAGAAGAAATAATAAAGAAAGAGCAAGGTTAAGGAAGGCGGTTCCATGAAGGACGGAAAAGTTTACACAAAATTACTTTCGCAGTTAAAGGAGCAGGCAGGAATGTTGTTCTTGGTAATAGATCCTCCAAATCAGTCTCCTGAACAAGCAGGCACAATGGCAAAGATTGCGGAGAAAGCGGGTGCTAGCGCAATTGCTGTTGGCGGTTCTCTTGGCGCGCAAGGAAAAATACTGGATGATACGTTAATTGCAATTAAGGATAAGTGCGCGTTGCCAACAATTCTTTTCCCAGGCAATATTGCAACTCTCTCAAAGCTCGCTGACGCTACTTACTTTATGTCAATGCTGAATAGTAATGATCCTTATTATATTTCAGGGGCGCAGACAGCGGCATCTTTTCCAATAAAAAAAATGGGTCTTGAGGTTATTCCAACTTCTTATATTATAGTAGAGCCGGGAAGGGCAGTAGGATTTATGGGGAGAGCCCAATTAATTCCAAGAAACTTAGGTTACCTCGCAGCAGCAACAGCGCTTGCAGGGCAGTACATGGGTTCAAAAATAGTAATTCTTGAGTCAGGCGGAGGGGCGCCAGAGCCCGCTCCAAAGGAAATGATTGCGCAGACAAAAGCCTCAATCGACATTCCGCTAGTTGTTGCGGGTGGAGTAAGGACTCCTGAATTCGCATTTGATTGCATTTCAAGCGGAGCAGATATTGTTCATGTTGGTAGCGCAATAGAAAAAACCAAATCCGAAACAGAAATTAAGCTTAAACTTGAAAAAATGGTTGACTCTGTGAAGAAGGGTGTAAAAGCGAAGAAGTAATTTTTTTTGTCGTTACTATTTCTTTCTCAAAATTTTATTTTAGTTCTTTAACAACTTCTTTCATCGCTTTCTCAAGTGTTGTTTTTGGCGTCCACCCGAGTCTCTCAATTTTTCGTGTATCATAATTCCTTTCTTTGCTTAAGTGTCTGACGTTTTCCGCGGTGAGCGCTTTTATTCCAAATAATTTCCCAATTAATAGTGCAATAAAAGTGGGCATGTGTTTCATTCCTCTTTCAAGTCCAAGTTCTCCTTGCGCCATTTCGCAGAACCCGTTTAGTGTTGGTTTTTCTTTTCCGGATACAAGGTAAGTTTCCCCACTTTTTCCCTTTTCAAGTACAAGTACAATTGCGCGTGCGAGTTCTTTTACATAAATTATTTGAAAGTGATTATTCCCGCTGCACGGAAGAGGATATTTTTCCTTAAGCAGAGAAAACATTCTTCTCCAATAATTATTCGCCCCAAATACCATTGCGCTTCTAATTACACAAACCGCCATTCCATCTCGCATCTCCATGCAAACTTTTTCCCCTGCAACTTTGCTTTTTTCATATAAGTTTTCAGGATGAACAGGACTTTCTTCATCCACTTTTCCTTTTGTCATTCCGTATACTCCAGTGGAACTCATGAACACGAGTTTTGTTTGTTTCATTTTTTCCGCAGCCTCCGCGACATGTTTTGTGCCTTCAACATTTAATTTCCAAAGTTCAGGGTTTGATTCCTCAAGTATCCCTGCAAGGTGTATTACCGCATCAGACTTTTTCATCTCAGTTATTAGGTCATGTTTGTTAAACAAATTTTTTTTCTTTACAAAATCATATTCAATTACAGAGTGTTTTTTTCTTATGAGTTCTTCAGTAACACATTTTCCGATGAATCCGTTTGAGCCTGTTACAAGTACTTTCATTTTTTACACCCAAAATAACATCATCACAAAATCAGGATAAAACATCGCAACTAGTACTCCAAGGAGAATGAACGGCCCAAATGGCGGCAGTCCCCTTAACACATATATTGCCTTTATCCCGTTTTTTGTTAATAACTTTACTTCTTTTTTCCCTATAAGCTTTTTCCCTTTGATTAAATCCCTTATTTTTTGAGAATTCTTCCCTTCGGCAATAACCTCCTCCTCAGTTATCTCTTTTAGAGTGATTTTTTTCTCAAAGAAACTATTCGTGATTCCTTTTTGTAGTGCCATAAAAAGGAGGCCAAATAGTAGTGGAACAATTATTATTTCCGCGCTCGCAAGCCCCATCATTCCAAATACTGTGAGGAAGTAAAAGTACGCAACAATTATTGCCCCAAAGAGTAGTGCTTTTTGTATTCCTTCCTTATTTTCCTCATAACTAAATCCTTTTCTGTAATATTTTATTGTGTAATATGCGGGGTAGAATACCATTGCGCTCATTGCCGCAGTAAATACAGCAGTGAGCAAAAAGCCAATATCATTTTGCGGATTAAGGAACGCGATTGCCGCAAATAATTTTACATCTCCTCCGCCGAGTTTTCCAAAGTAGTATGCAATAAACAAAACCGCAAAAATTACTGCCCCAAGTGCCAAATTTGTCCACTGCTGCTGTAGTAGTGCAAGTATTATCCCAAGTCCAATCATTGGGTAAGTTATCCAGTCATAAATGTATCCCGTGCGTGCATCAGTAATTGCGCCTAGCGCGGTTCCGATAAGAAGTATTGCTTCCTGTATTAGTACAAGCATTTAGAGAGTAGGTTTTTTGTGCTTATATAATTTGCCTTAAAAGAAAAATTGATGAAAGGGGAATATTTCCCCTCTCACAAAAGTAGTTTTATACCATATCCCCTATTGCAATTTCTCCCGTGTCCACCCAAGTATTTGTTGTGTCCGCTTGGGGGCCCGCATTATCTAAAGTGGTTCCGGCATTCACACCATCATCCACCCAAGTGGAGTTTATTTCCGCTTTTACTTGGTCTATTCCGCTTGGGGTGCTTTGTGTGCACCCAAAGATGAATAGTGCAATAAGGAGTATTGCCGCCATTCCAATGAATTTCTTATTCATTAGTCATCACTTCCTCTTTGGTGTTCCCTTAGTCTTTCTTCAAGCTTGTCGCTTATTTCTCCAATTCTTTGGGAGAGGTCCTCCATTCTTTCTCCTCTTTTCTCAAACCCGTTTTTGTTTGCATCCTCTGCTCTTTTTTGGTACCATTCTCCAAGTTTCTCAAGTCTGTTTTGTTCTCTCTCAAGTAATCTCTCAATTAGTTTTTCTTTTCCTTTCTTGAGTATTTCTTTTTCAGAGATGGTTCTTTTTATTGCGTTTTCTTTTATTAGCGAATCAACAATTGCTTTTTGCTCTGGGCTTAGTGCATTATACGCTGCGGTTACCGCATCCTCAACTTCTTGTTTTGTAGCATTCCCGTCAGTGATTCTTTGTATGAGTTCGGGGTTGTTTATTCCCATTAGTTGTAGTAATGCTTCTATTTTGTCAGCGTTGAACTGGTTTCTTACGCGATTAGTTTGTTCGCTAATTATTTTTAGTTCATTTTTATCAATTGATTGAGTCCTGTCTTTTATTTCCTGTTTATCAGTCGCAGTAAGGAGGCTTCTTGTTTGTTCCCTAAACTGTTGTGTTAGTGTTATTCCCTCTTTTTTGATTTCAACAAACTTTTGCACGCTTATATTTGTATCAGTGTTCTCAATTATTGTTTGTAGTTCGTCAGTAAGTGCCTCTAGTTCATCAAGTGTTCCTTCAGCCGCCACCATATTTGCATCAGGGTGGTTCTTATTTATTACATCAATAACTATTTGCCCTGTGAGTACGTTTTTTGTAAGGCTTTTCTCAAGCTGCAATAATCTTACATGCGCCCCCAAAGGGTCCGACATTATTTTTATCTCATTTGCTGTATCCTCGCTTATGCTATTCGTATCATCCGTTTCAGCGAATGCCGCCATTGGTATTGCCAAAAGCGCTACAAATAGTAGTGCGATTATCCCTATTTTATTTTTCATAATATCTCCTCCAAGCGATTTACTCGCTTTCATGCAGTAATTGCCGCCGGAACAGCTATTATGCATTCCCCAAAATTGGGCGGAACAAGCCGGAACAGGTTGGAAAGAGAGGGGGTTTCTTTAGAATTAGTATTCAAAATTAATTCTTCTTTAGCATTACAAGCATTGTCATTCCTTTTCTTTCTTTTGTAATAATTCCTTTTCTCTCAAGCGTGTCAAGGTTTCTTGAGAGGGAGGCTTTTGGTAATTCAAATTGTTTTTGCAGTTCTGCTTGTGTTGCACTTCCCTTTCCTTTTTCCAAGTACTCCACAAGTTGTAATTGTCTCTCCGTGAGCGCTTCTTTGTTGTATTTTGGCTTCTCAATCAAACTCGTCTTTATTTCTCCGCTCTCACATTTTTTCCTTTTCCTAAGTTCTCCCGCGCCCCATATCCCAACAAGTATTATTACTAAGAGTAAAAGCCCCACAAATACAAAAGTCAGGTTTTCTTCTTTTGGTTGTGCGCGTGTGATATACCTTGCGCTTACTAAATAAGTTGTTTGTTCTCCTGTCCCAATTATTCTTATCCGATCATTTGTCGAATCTATTCGGTTTCCAGTAGGTGAGTTAGTGTCAATTAATTGCGCTCCTGCGGGAAGAATTATTTCGTAAACGTATTCAGAGAAGTCTCCAGAAGGGTTAAGTGTTATTGTCCATATCCCGTTTGTTTTTGAAGTAAGCTTTTCCTTTACTTGCGCCCCGAGTTCAGGGTGGTTTGTTGCTCCGCTAATTGTGACGCCCCCATCATTTGCAATATCAAACACTGTGTCCGCGTAGTATTCCTGCGCGTGTGTGCCTGAAAGTATTAGCGCAAGTACTGCTAGGAGTAAAACAATTCTTTTCATGAGTATATTTTCAAGTAAAGGGGTTTTATTTGTTTTGGGGAGTTCGTTTCCTGCTCTAAACTCACTTCAATCTTAGTTTCTTCGCCGCTTTTTTCGCCTGCATTTGTCGTAGTGCATCAGCGAGTCCTTTTTCACCAAAGTTTTTCATCGCTTTTTCGCTTTGTATGTTTTTGAATTTCTTAAACATTTTTTTCATTTGCTTGTATTGTTTAATTAGTTCGCGTACATCCTCTACTTTTACTCCTGCCCCTTTTGCAATTCTCTCCACTCTTCCTCTGTTCAATACCTCGGGATCAACTCTTTCTTTCTCTGTCATTGAATCAATTATTACTTTGAATGAATCCATTTTTTCTTGTCCTGCTTCAAGCATTTCTTTTGGCATTTTAACAGAGAGTCCCATCATTTCCGCAACTTTGTTTAGTGGCCCCATTTTTTTTGTTGCTTTTAGTTGTTCATAAAACATTCGTAAGTTAAAATTCCCTTTCATGAGTTCTTCAGGATCAAGGTTCTCCATTTCTGCTTCCTTCGCCCTTTCTAAGAGTCCCTGTAAATCCCCGTACCCCATTATTCTGCTCAAGTATCTATTAGCATCAAACGCTTCAAATTCATTTATTTTTTCTCCGGTAGAAATAAAGTATACGCTTGCTCCGGTTTCGTTGCATGCAACTAGCGCTCCTCCTCCTTTTGAGCTTCCATCCATTCTTGTGATTATTACCCCATTTACTCCTACGGCTTTATGGAATGCCTGTGCTTGTTTTTTTGCAAGATTTCCAATATCCGCCCCGATTACAAGTAATTTTTCATCTCCGTGGAAATTATCTTCAATTTCTTTTATTTCTTTTACAAGGTCATCATCAAGCGCGCTTCTTCCCGCGGAGTCGCAAATTATTAAGTCGCAGTCTTTGAGTTTTTCCATTCCCTTTTTCACAACTTTTCCCGCGTTTCCCTCTCCCTTTATCCCAAAGAATTCCGCTCCCGCGAGTTTTGAGTTAGTTTCTAACTGTTCGTAAGCGGCTGGTCTGAATGTATCCGCGCAGATTACCCCTACTTTTTTCCCGCGTTTTTTATAGTAGTGCGCTAGTTTTCCGGCGGCAGTGGTTTTTCCCGCACCAAATAACCCGCAGAGGAGTATTCGTTTTGGATTTTCGGGCGCCTCTTTTCCCCCAAGTATTTCAATTAGTGCATCATAGGTAACTTTTGTCACAAATTCTCTTCGGGAGAGTTTTCCTTTGATTTCTCCAAACGCATTTTCCTCAATTTTTTTTGAGAGCGCAAAAACAGTGGTTGTATCAACGTTTGATGAAATAAGCGCTCGTTGGATTTCCTTAACAGTTTCCTTTACGGTTTCCTTATCAATTGCGCTAGCCCCTTGGAGCTTATCCATTGCTTTTCTTAGTGTTTCCCCTAGTCCCATTTTCCTTTCATCTCTAAAAAGAATCCTTATGCAAACCATTTTAAAGGTTTTAATACAAAATAAGGTAAGGTGATTTTGTTGGATCTTATATTAATAGTTCTTGGAATTATCGGGGCAATAATCGTTTTAGGTATTATTGTTGCAATAGTAATTTACAATGCATTAATTTCAACACTAAAGCAGGTTGAGAATGCTTGGGCTCAGATTGATGTTCAATTAAAGAGGAGAGCAGATTTAATCCCTAATTTGGTTGAAACTGTTAAGGGTTATGCTAAGTTTGAAAAAAGTGTTCTTGAGGGAGTAACACAAGCAAGAACCGCAATAATGTCCGCAAAATCTCCAAAAGAATCAGCAAAAGCAGAGAATATGCTTTCAGGCGCATTGAAATCATTATTCGCTGTTGCAGAGGCGTATCCTACGCTAAAAGCAAATGAGAACTTTAAGGCTTTGCAGGAAGAACTCTCAAGCACCGAGAACAAAGTTGCTTTTGCAAGACAATTCTACAATGACATGGTAATGAAGTGGAATACAATGATTCTAACTTTCCCAAATAATGTTTTTGCGGGAATGTTTGGAATGAATAAAGAGAAAGAATTCTTTGAAGCAACCGCTGGCGAAAGAGCAAGCGTCAAAGTTGATTTTTCAGGCATAAACAAGTGAAGGCGTTAAGTGCTTTCCTTGTTTTTTTCTTTTTTAAATCACTTAAGGTGAAACCAAAATGGCAATGGATTTTTATTCGCAGATTTCAAGCAACAAAAAAATGACCGTGCTTCTCTTCATTGCCTTTTTTATTCTTCTAGGAATTCTTGCAGGGATTATTTCCCTTCTTCTTGGCGGGTTCTCAATTGTGGGCGGATTTTTCTTAACAATTTTTGGTATTCTAATTATTCTCTTCGCGATTATTTCATATTACACTTGCGATTCAATAGTAACCGCTGTGTCAGGGGCAAAAGAAGCTCCCCCTGAGAGGTTTAAACAGCTCCACAATTTGGTTGAAGAGTTGTGTATCGCAAGCGGTCTTCCAAAGCCAAGGGTTTTTGTGATTGAGGACACCGCGATTAACGCTTTTGCCACAGGGAGGGATCCAAATCATAGTGTTGTCTGCGTTACAACCGGTGCTCTTCAGTTTCTTAATAGGGAAGAGCTTCAGGGGGTAATAGCTCATGAGCTTTCACATATAAAAAATTATGATATTCGCACAATGACAATTGCAACCGTGCTTGTTGGGATTGCGGTTTTGATGTCAGATTTTCTTCTTCGTTTTGCGTTATTCTCAAGAGGGGACTCAGATTCAAAGAATGGCCAGCTTTTCATAATAGTTCTTGTGGTTGGCATAATTCTAGCAATCCTTACCCCGATTATTGCGCAGATAATTCAATTCACAATTTCAAGAAAAAGAGAATTCGCGGCGGATGCCGGGAGCGCGGAAATGACAAGAAACCCGTTAGGGCTCGCTAGCGCGCTTGAAAAAATTTCAAAAGACAAAGAGCCTCTTGAAGCAGCGAATAAAGCAACCGCGCACTTGTATATTTCTGATCCGTTGAAGAACACAAAAGGACTGTGGCTCAAAGGATTATTCCAGACACACCCTCCAATTGAACAAAGAATTGCGGCGCTTAAGGGAATGAACTAATAATTTGTTTTTATGCAAAACACAGTGCCAATTTCGCGCATTGATATTATTGTTTACCCTTTCTTTTTAGGTGGATATGAGCACGCAAAAACAAATAACGCAAGAAAAGTTCGTTTATGGATAAAGTTAATGAAAGCAGCTTTAGAAAAAAGGGATACTGCATTCATAGCAATTCATTATAGTGACACTGACCTTACGGAGGTTCATTCTAAAGCAAAACCCCTCCTAAAAAGATTTTCTTCAGTTGCCTTGGAGCTTAAAAAAAGAAATCTTTTTTGGTCAAGTGAATTCTCCTCATGGAACACTGCGTGTGAGGCTCTTAACCATTTTTCAAAAATTGGTTTTGCAAAAGAGGTTCTTATTCGCGGGTACGGGCAGCACCAGGATGCGTGTGTTGAACCTGTTGCGTGGGGCACGGCAAAATATATGGCAGAAGTTCTTCATGCAAGGCACGGGGTAGTTTCAAAATATGCACTTCCCTCCGGGCTTTCAATAAAACATCCTGAATTGCATGTGCTTAGAATAACTAATAGTTCGGTTTCACTTGAAAAAGCTCGGCGCCTCGCATCAAGAATTGGAAAAAAAAAGTTAAATCCGTTTAGACTGCGGAGGTTGCGCAAGCCAATCTAAGTATCCTTTCAAGCATAATTAAATTTTTCTAATAATGCTCTCCGCCTCGAATGCTGGGTAGAGTAGGGCATTTTCTATTGTTCCAAGCTGGTGCACTATTGCACGGAAATATTTTGTATATTCTTCAGGAGTTTTTGCCCCCATTCGCTTGATTAGTCTTTCAACACTAGGCTGTCTCATTATTGTATTTAATTTCCATTCATGTTCGCTCGTTAGTTCCTGCAATTTCTTAAGCGCTTCCTGTTTGCTCAAGTTTCTTTGTTTTATTAAGAGGTCAACCACTTCATTTGTTTGACTTAACCAGTCTAATTTAGGATTGCAAACAATTTCACGTATCCCCTTATCCGGCACAATCTTTTCCGCGAATTCAGTAATTAGTATTTTTTTTGCTTCAACAGAAACTTTTCCAATAACGGGGCTAGGGTGAGTTTTTTGCAGTTTCATTAATCTAAACAGCATTTGTCTGCGCACTTTTGTTTTTGGGCTGCGCGGTATCATCCATTTCACCTAAATTATTCTTTCAAGTATGAATTCCGGCGTGAATTCCTTAAAGTCATCATACCCTTGTCCTGTTCCGACAAAAATTATTGGTTTCTTTAATTTGTAAAGTAGTGAGATTGCGGTTCCGCCTTTGGCATCAGTATCAATTTTTGTTAAAATGAAACCATCAAGCCCTACTATCTCTTCAAATTCCTGCACTTGTTCGAGTAGTGTTTGTCCAACGTATGCTTCCCCCACATATATTTTCATATCGGGTTTTGCAACTCTCTCAATCTTCCGAAGTTCTTCCATGAGGTTCTTGTTTGTTTCCTGTCTTCCCGCAGAATCAATTATCACGACATCAATTTTTGCGGCCTCAGCAGCTTTGATTGCATCAAACGCAACAGCCGCAGGGTCTGCTCCATATTGCTGTTTAATTACCCTAACACCTAATCGCTTTGCGTGTTCTTCTAATTGGTCAATTGCGCCAGCTCTAAATGTATCAGCAGCCGCAACAATGCTAGTTTTGTTGTGTTTTTTGAAGTAGTGAACAAGTTTTGCAATTGAAGTGGTTTTTCCTGCGCCGTTTGGTCCAAGCATTAGTATTTTGAATGGTTTTTTGTTTTTCATCTCTTCAAGCAGATTAATTTTTTTGGTTTGCATCATTTCAGTAAGTATTTCCTTTATTTGCTCTTTGAGATATTCATCAAGGTTTTTTGAGGATACTTTTGTCCCAATAAGCCGCTTCTTGATTTGTTTTACAAGCTCCGAAGCTGCATCCTGCTCAACATCCCCTTCAATTAAGCTTAGTTCAAGTTCCCACAATAGGTCCTCTATTTGTTTTTCAGTAATTTCAATTCCGCCAAAGAGGAATCCTTTGAGTCCGCCCGTTACTCCTACCTTCGCTTTGAGTTCGCGTTTGTCCTCTTCAAGCGTTTTTATTTCAATTTCCCTGCTTTTTTCTCTAATTACTTCCGGTTCCATTTGTTCTTTTACTTCAGTTGCCTCTTCATCCTCATCAATTAAGTCTTGTTCTATTTCATCAAGCGCCTGTTTTTTCTCTAGTCTTTCTTCAACATGAATTGCTTTTGTGAGGGTCGTTTTCTCTTCTCTCTTTTCCTCAACTTTTTTTTTCTCTTCAATATCTTTCTGGATTTTCTCAGCGTGCAATTCATCTTTCTTTACAGGAACTTCTTCTTTTTCTTTTGCTAGTTCTTCTTTTGCTTCCTCGACAATTTCTTCCTTCGCAGGTTCAAGCCCCTCTTTTTTCATTTCCGCTTCAATTTGTGCGAACATTTTCTTTTCCATTTCCTCAGCAAGCTCTTCCTTGGTTTTTTTCTTTTTTTCCTCGCCCGCTTTATGCTTTTCCTCTTTTTTGTGCTCCGCTTTCTTCTCCTCGGCTTTTTTCCCGCCGAATAATTTTCCAAATAACCCCGCTTTCTTCTCGGCAGCTTTTTCCTCGGGTTTGTGTTCTTTCTTTTCTTCAGAAGGAGTTTCTTTCTTTGGTTCAGGTTTTTTTTCCTCAACCAGCTTTATTTCTTCAACTTTTTTCTCTTCTTTTTTAGGTTCGGTTTCTTTCTTCACAATTTTCTCTTCGGTTTTTACCGCAGGCTTCTCATTTGGCTGCTTATTTTCTTCAGTCTCAACGGTTTTTTTGAGCTTGTTTCCAAAATCAGAGATTTTTTGCTTTAGGAAGCCGAACATCTTTTCTTTCACCTTGGCTTATAAGTAAAAAGCGCTTGCTGTAGAATTTATTTTGATATTGTTGGGGGCGCTCTTCTTGAGTTCTCAACCATTTTTTTCTTTTCCCCTTGTATTTGTTTTAAAATTCCTGTGATTTGCACCATTCTTCCTTCGCTTTCAGCGTATTCCTTTGAAATAATTTCAATTTGTTTCTTAATATTTTCTTCTTTTTTTTCAAGCCATTCAATTGTTCCGTTTATTTTTTCATCTTTGTATCCGTTTTCAGTGAATCCTCTTTTGCAGTTTTCGGTGTCTGTTACCATCGCTTCAACCATTATTGTTGCGCCGATTCCAATGAATATTTTTCCCTTATTCGCCTGTATTTCTTTTAGACTATCTTTTGAGGTGGTGATTTCTCTATAGAATCCGCTTAATTTTTCAAGTATTGCTTTCTTTTGTGTAAGTATTGAATCTTCTTGTCTTGCCATTTGTACTAGCTGTGTTTCCGAAACAGTTGTTTGTGTGTCTTGCTCAGCCATAATTTCACCTTTTTACTTTGCCGCCTTTATGCTTTCTACTACTATGTGTCTTCTTGTTATGCCTTGTTTTCCGCCGAATTCAGCAAATACTTTTTCTTTCACAAGTTTTTCGCTGTTTGCGTGCACTTGTATAGTAAATGTGTGTTTTCCATTCTTTGTGTAATTTCCTTTTACTTCGTATGCTTTCATTTTCCCACCTTTTTCCTATTAATTTAAGTATTTCAAATGGATTATAACCTTTCCCTTTTCTTTTTTGGGTTTTTATGCTTCTCCTGCGAGTGCTTCTTCGATTTTGTTGATTTCGTGCGGAGTAGTATTCTCTCCTACCAAAATTCCTTTTTTATTAGCAAGTACAGAGTTTCGCACAAACATATCTCCAGTGTTTGCGGTAGCGCTTCCGCCCTTAACTCCTAATGCGCTAGCAATTAGTTCGGCTTCTTCTTTTGAAACATAAGGGTTAACTAAAAATCCTCTGTTTGTTGCAACAATACACGAACCCGTAACATCAGTTTTTGCGATATTTGTTTGTGCAATCATAAGTCCGCTTTTTCGCATTTCGTCCACTGCTTTCTTCCCAAGCGTTTTTGATACAATGGCGCCAGTATCATTTACTTCCATCATATTTCCTAGCGCGTTTTCAGTAGGAATAAGTTTCACCTTAATTTCTTTCTCAATTGCCTCAATTTCTTTTCCTTCGGCAAATGATGGAAGGTATGCGTGCTTGTTATTCATTTTCGCGAAAACAGAGAGCAGCGCGCTTCCATAGATGCTTGCTTTAATTGCTTTTGCTTCAAGCACTTCCTCAATTATTTTGAGAGTCTTATCATCGATGGATGTAGGAACAAGGCACAAATCATCATTTGTCACGCAGAATAGCCCCGCATAGGTGGAACCGAGTACTCGTATTTTTGCTATATTCATTTCTTCCATTTGTATCAAAATAAGTGCAGCTCCTTAATTAGGTTTTCTAAAGGAAGCTTGCGTAAAATAATTATTTCTTTTCTTCTGCTTTTGCAGTTGTTTTTTCTTTTGCGGAAGTTTTCGCTTCTTTTTTATCTTCAGCTTTTTTAGCCTCAGCTTTCTCTTCAGTCTTCTTTGCCCCTGTTTCTTCTTTCACTTTTTCCGGAGCTTTTCCTTTCTGATCCTTTTTGTCTTTCTTCGCCTCGTATTTTTCTTCAGGAAGCATAATTATTCCGTTTCCCTTTTCAGCGATAATTTTCACAGTCATTTTTCTTGGGGCGTTAAATCTTCCTCTGCTCCAAATGAGTTCATTCACTTTGTTGCTTATTTTTAGTTCCTTAAGTCTTGTTTCTTTTCTAACAAGGTTTTTGAGCACGTGGCTGGAATTAATCGCTCGTTTGGTAGTTGGTTTAGCAAACACCGCTCTTAAATTTACAGTAATTGTCTTTTCTTTGAATTCTTGCGCCATTTTTCAATCACCTTATTTTATTCAACCTTAGCAGAAACATGTTTTGAGTGTTTCTTATGGTCTCCGCTCTTTCTTGTATTTGCCTGCTGTTTTTTCTTCGCAGCGAAAAACCCCATTTTCATATCAATATTTTTCCATGTTCTTTTTTGTTTTGTGTTCCAGATTCTCTTTCCGGCTTTTTGCATTAGCCATACAGGTGCATTAGTAAGTCCTGAGCCCACTTTTTTTCTTGAGCTTATCATGTAGTCCTTAAAATCCTCGTCCTTGTGTCTAGCCATTTACTGCTCACCTTCTTTTGTTTTCTTTTTCACGGATTTTTGTGATTTCTTATCATCAACTTTCTTGCCGTGTCCTCTTTCTTGTCCTTTGAGAGTGTCTTGTACTTCTTTTCTCTTCTTCTCATCAAATGCTTTTCTTTCTTTTGGCTTGTTCGCGTAAACATTCGCGTTCATGTTCTTCTCAGCGATTTTTGCCATTTCGTTCAAAAGTTTAAATCCTTTTATTGAAACCTTTCTTCCCTTTGGCTGTGCTCTTTCAAGATAACCAGCTTTCTCAAGGTTTTGTACGCATGAGCGAATAACTTTTCCGCTTGCTTTGTAATGATGTTCTCTTTTTACTCCGCGGTTTCTTCTTCCGCCGTAGTAAGATCTAAGTGCTTCAGTTCCAATTGTTCCCCATTTGAATGCTCTGTACAGAATGCTTGCCATTCTTACGTAGAACCAGTCGTCTCTTGCGGGTGCTCTTTCATTATGAACCCCTGTTTTAACATAATCAGCCCAAATAGGCTTTTCTATTCCTTCGCTTAGTATTTTAGCAGTTTCTTCGATTAAGTATTCTGCCGGCACATCATGTATTCCCATTCGCTCACCTTTTGACTTATCTCAGTCGTTATATGCTCAACCCCTATTCAGGGGAGCTAACAGACTCAATTACAGAAGACCCCTCTCAAAACCTTTAAAAAGGTTGGTTCTTGGGTTTTATTTTCTTCGCTTTGGGGCATTTGTTCTTCGCCACTTAGCGAAAGAAGTTTGCTTTTTTTCCCTTGCTTGATGATATTGTGCTTGTATTTCTTTTTCAGTTCTTGATTGTTTACTAACTTTTGTTGTGACATATTTTCCTTGCTTTCTGAGTACATTTCTTATTCTTCTTCTAAAGAAATAAACACACCAGTCTCTGTGCTGTCCAGTCACTTCTATTTCGACTTTTTTAGCGAAATGCATATTTTCAAATCCTTTCATAATTAATTCAAGCGCTTCCTTTTTCAAAGTTGCCGGGTGTGCGGCTGCTGCGGGCAGTATGATAAGTCTTTGTCCAAGTTCCCGTTGTGCAAATTCAAGAAATCTGTTTCGCACATGTTTTATTCTTGGGTTGACCTTGGCTTCTCTTGCTTTGATCGCCGCTGCATCAAATCTGTCACTTGCGGTGTTTGTATCTACAAGAACGAGTATTGCTTTCGGATTAGATTTTGTTTGTTTTACCATTAACCCGTATTGGTGTAGTTCGTTTCTTGTCAATGCTAAACCAGCTTTGGTTGGTACTCTGCTTTCAGTAGCCAGCATATAGAATGCGTGGTGTTGATAAAATAGTTGGTGTACAATTGCATTGATTTTTGTTATTACCACTTGCATCCATCCCGCCCAGTGTTATTATTCCTTAACTTTTCCTTATGGCTACTTCTTTCTCTCAAGCCCAAACTTTTTAATAAATCCGCACTCATTGCATTTCACAACCAAGAATGGTTCCTCTTTTTTTTGCGTTATTTTTAGTGAGAAGCATTTCTTGCAGTATTTTTCTTTTATTTCTTTTGGCACGCTCACCCTGCACTTCTCCCCGATTCGTTTTGCGAGCTGTAAGTATCTTTTCACGTATTCCTCATTCCCTTCCGCAAGTTCAAACAGCCGATAAATTCTCTCAAGCGCGATTTTTTGATTCCCTTTGAGTTTTTTCTCGCCGCGAGTGCCTGTTGTTTTGTTTTCAGAGTTCTTTTTTTGTTTCTTTTTTTCACTCATCATTGTCCCTTCGCTTGCTGTATTCTTTGTTCAATAAGTCTTCTTGCTTCTTTATATTTTGCCCCTTCTATTGCGTGCATCAGCGCTGAGGTTCCTTCACCAAATTGTTTTACGGCTTCAAAGTAAGCGGATTCTATTGTGCTTGCCAGCGGATTAAATGTTAATTCTTGTTGTGCGTGCCTTTCGCCTTCTTTGGGCAGGATTAAATCCATTCCGCTCATTGCTATTTTTATTTTTCCAAGCACCTTGATGGCATCAGTTTCCCCGCTCGCCATTGTGTGTACAAGTTCCCCAAGAGTGAGTTTTCTCTCTCCATTATTTGTTGCGGCGTTAATTGCTCTTGTTATTGTTGGGAGGTTTCCGAATGAATGTTCTTGTTTTTCAAGCTCGGCTTGGACTAGCTCGTTTAATCCTACTCTCTTTTTTGCCCCCTCCGCTGTCTCAATTGCCTTTTGTTTTTTTTGTAATTCCATTGCGCGGGCGAGTTGTATTCTAGCAAATGACCCTTTGGGATTCTTTCCTGCAGGAGTAAAAGGACTTTTCATAATTAAATCTTGCTGCGATTAGAATAAAAAAGAAAGAGTGCGCCCGCGGGGATTTGAACCCCGACAAAAAGCTAGCAACCCGCTATTGTTTGCCGCAAGGGTTTTCTCTTTTGGCAACTTACATTTTCTCTTTTTTCAAAAGAGAAAAGGCAGGTGGAAGGCTTTTATGCTACCATTACATCACGAACGCATGTTTTACCAAAAAAGCTTTGCTTTTTGGGCTTTCTAAAATAACTTCCCCTTGCTCTCTTTTTTAAAGGTTGCGAATGGGGCTCAAAAGTAGGGGTCATTGCATAGGCTGAAGAATTGGTCAGCTCTTTTTTCACCCAATAGTTCTCTGGTTCGTTTTTCTAGCTGCTGTGTTATTGGATCAGTTTCCGCAACAAACCTAAATCCCATTGATTTTGAATGTTCTCGTTTTCGCATAATTTTTGCGGTGAATTGTCTTATTGCTCGCTTTTCCTCTTCTGTCGCATATATTCTCTCAAAAGCTCGCCCGATTTTTTTTGATATGGGCTCTGCATTTCTTTTTGGTCTTATTTTTGCCGCCCTTAGAAGTCCTGCCCTTACCCCTCTCCAATGCATATTATTTGTTGTGCCGCAATTCCTTTTTTAATCCCTTCAACACTTATTTTTTCAGTTATGGGTAAAGGAAAACTAATTGTGATTGAGGGTACTGATGGTTCGGGTAAAGCAACCCAGTCAAAGGAATTACTCGCAAGGCTCGCGAAGGAAAACATTCCTACCGCCTATTTTGACTTTCCGCAATATGGGCAGAAGAGCGCGGGAATGGTGGAAAATTATCTGAATGGTTTGTACGGCTCCGCGAGCGAAGTAAACCCAAGGGTTGCCTCAATGTTTTATGCGATGGATAGGTATGATGCTTCCTTTAAAATGAAAAAAGATTTGAAGGAAGGGAAAACTGTTATTTGCAATCGGTATGTTTCCGCGAACATGGGTCATCAGACCGGAATGATTAGCGGCAAAGATGAGAGAATCAAGTACTTGAATTGGCTCGAAGAGCTGGAATTTAATTTTTTTAATATTCCAAGACCCGATATGGTGATTTTGCTTTATGTTCCGTATTTAGTTGCCCAGAAAATGGTTGACAAAAAAGGACACCGCGATTATGTTGGGGGATCAAAGCGCGATATTTTGGAGGCGGACACTGATCACTTAAGAAAAGCCGAGGGGGCATATATTGAAGTTGCTAAGAGATATAATTGGAAAGTAATTGATTGCACAAGAAACGGGGAGATTCTCCCGGTTCCTGCGATTCATGAAATGATTTGGAAGGAAGTTAAAAAAGTTTTGGATAATTAGTTTGTTTAGGTGTTTTTATGTCTGGAGCATTTATTGTTTTTGACGGCGGTCCGGGGTCGGGAAAAGGAACAATGATAAAAAAAACTTTTGAGTATATTTTTGATAAGAGTAAGAAGTATGACAACGTTTTGGTTACTGATGAGCCGACTAATGGCCCGTTTGGGATTAAGGTTCGCCAGTTGTTTAAGAAGCAGTCCTCTCCAACTGATTTTGCGGAAGAAATATTTCAGGCATTTGTTGATGATAGGGCTTGGCACATTGAGAATATAATTAAGCCCGCGCTTGAAAAGAATTTTGTTGTGATTTGTGACCGCTACAAGTACTCAAGCATCGCATACCAAACCGTTCAGGGCACGGATTTTAATAAAGTGTTTAGCGCGCACAAAGATTTTCTCGCCCCCAACCTTGCATTAATCCTTGATGTTGAGCCAAAGGAAGCCGTGAGGAGGATTTCTAGCGCGGAGGACAAGGATAAGCGAAAAACGAGTGATAATTTTCGCGAACTAGAGTTTGTTTCAAATCTTCAAAAGTATTTTCACAAGATGCCTTCCTTTTTGCCCAGAGAAAACATTAAGCTAATTAACGCGAACAAATCAATCGAGGAAGTTTTTGCGCAGATAAAGCCTCTTGTTGAGAAAGTATTATTTTGATCACTTTGCTTTTTTGTTGGTTTTATTAAAAAGGGGAATATTTTTAAACAAGAAATCCCTTCTTTTTGGCATGAATTACGCAAGGGTTGTTTCTTCTGCTGTTTCTTGGGTTTCAATGAAGAAAGTAATGTGGTTTTTGATTTTCTTTTGGATTGCCTTGCCTGTTTTAGTATTTTTACCTGATGTGGTTGACAAAGGACTTTATCCCAGCGCAACGCTGCCTGTAGTAATTGCTTTGTATGATATATTGTATTTTGCTGTGATTGTGGGGGTAATTGTTCTTATTCAGGGGTGCTTAGCGCATAAGCATTCAGAGTGCAAGGGGCTTTCAATAATGCGGTTGCTGAATTTAGTTGTGCTTGTGTTCATTGAAATGTTTTACATTTTTATTTGGAGTATTTATAAGGGATTTAGGGCGGTTCAGTTATTGCTTATTGTTCTATCCTTGTTTATTTTTTACTATTATTCCGTTTCAGGTTTGGGTTTTATCCATAATTTGTTTATTCTTTCCCTTGTAGCATACTTTATTGTTGTAGTTTACAATGCGATAAGGGTATTCTTCTCCACAAGCGTTTTTTGCTCAGACGGGGTTTCTCCGCTTGAAGCGGTTAAGCAAGCAGCTGACTTAACAAAACACAGTTTTTATCATACTTTGACTTCAATTTGCCTTTGCGTAATTCTTGCGATAATTCTGTTTTCATTTATTTCTATTTGCCTTTGGGTAATAGCTTCCTTAGTTTTGAGTTACTTCTTCATTAATCCTATTGCGCTCTCGCTTGGCTTCAAGGCGGCGGTAATCTTTGCACTAGGCCCTACGCTAATAGCTTATCATTATTCTATAATAGAGGTTTTCACCCAGCTCTCCGCGCACAGAGCCGCTTCGCACAGAATACGAAGAATACTTTCACATAGAGTTCTTCATCCAAAGCACAATGCGGTTAAGCACAGGGCGCCGGTAAGGAAATTTGCTAAGAAGAAAAGAAGATAATTAAAAATCTATTATAGCAAGCCCGATTTCCTATTTCGCCTTGTCCCTCTCGCTAGCTCCATACACTAATTTGGATTTAAATTATATAAAAAAAGATGCACTCCTTAAAAATATTATTTATTGGTTAAATAAAATTATTACCTATTTTGTTTGGCAAGTATTGTTCACACACGAACAAATCCATCCCCTAACATTAACACAAGGGTCATTATATGTCTTGGCCCATTCTGCATTTACACATCCGGCCCCGCAAGTTCCAATACAATCAGAATTTTGGTCACAAGAAAGTTGGGCTTTAGTAGTGGTTGTTGCTTGGGTACACCCAAATATAATTAAGCTGGCCATTAAAAAAATCACAGCTAAAATTAATTGAGTTTTCATACTTCTTATATGCTAACACAAGTATTTATTTATTCGTTTATGCTCCTTTCGTATTGAATTAATTTCAAAGATGCGGGGGCCGGGATTTGAACCCGAGCTCCTACCTTGGCAAGGTAGAGTACTACCACTATACTACCCTCGCATTAACCGCTAAATGATTCTTTTTGCCAAACGCTTTTAAATCCTCATTTGGGCGGGGAAAATATTGGTTTATTCTTACTCCCCTGGTCTCCTTACCAATTAAACGTATCTCTTATTCACCCAGAATAGGATAAAGAGCATTACTGCTATTCCTGCAAGTGCCACAATAATTATTATGATTGGGTTTGCAACGAGCTGATTTGCAAGATTTTCTTCTTTATTAACATCGATTATTTGCGTTACTTCATCCTTTTTCTCTATCACAGGGATTATAGTTTTATTAGTTGGGGCGACAATTAGTTTTTGTTTTTCAGGAACAATTGTTTGGGTTAATACGCTTGTGGGGGTGGTTATTTCCAAGTAATATGCGTCATCGTTATAATCATCAATTTCCCTGCTTATTGTTTTGCTTGTAAAACTTGAGATAAGTTCTTCGCTGTTATTATCTATTGAATCGCTTTTTATTCGTATTGATATTTTCTTATCCTGCGGGAAGAAATTTGTAAGCTGTATTTGTATTAATAGTTGTTTTGCGTGGGCTATCGGGGTGACATCATTTATCACAAACTTTCCTGTTGAGCCATAAACCCCCTTTAGTATCTTTATGGTTTGAGTTGCCGGTTCGCTTAGCGAGTAGTATGTAAGGTTTGTTTGTATGTAGTGCTGCTCATCCAGCGAAATGTTTGGGTATAGCCAAAAAGTTACTGTCTTTGTTTCTTTTGGCGCAAGCATTACTGATTGCTTTGCTTCTTCTACAATTAGGCACTGGTTTGCCTTTTCTCCAACGCAAGCCACTGTGTCTATTTTGTTATTGTTTGTGGTAGTCTGGATTTTTAGGGGAAATATCATTTCCCTGTTTGTGAGATTTGATATTTTTACCTTAACCTCGTTCCACTGCATTGTTTTTAGTTCTGCCGTAGGAGCCTCTACTTTTACTTGATCAAAATATTCTTTGTTTATTATTTTAACATCAGGGATTGTTTGTGTGTAAAATGTTACGCTTGCGCTTTGTGGGAAGAATGCTTTTGCGAGTGAGAGGGATACATCGGTGAATGAACCGATTTTGATGTGCATTGCATCAACAAATCCTGATTCCCTAAAAGTCGGATCGCTTGGTATCCAAGTACCCATTTTGTTATGATATATTTCTATCCATGCGTGGTTTCCCCATTCCCGCCCATCATAAGTAATTCCAGTAACTATTTTTGTTGCGAATCCTTTTGCGCGAAGTAACCCTGCTGCAAGGTTTGAGAATTCATCACAAACCCCCTTTTTTTCCAAAAGAGTTTCCATTGCGGATTTTTGAAGCAAGTAATATTTAGTGAAATCTTTTCCTTGGGCATACTCCACGTAATCATTTACCCAAATTATTGTCTTATTCAGCGAATCGGTGAAGCTGTTTGAATAAAGTTTGTTTTTCTCGGCAGTAATTATTTCAACCGAATCGCTTTCAATTTTTTCGCTCGGCAATAGATAGAGTCGGGCTTCCTTGTTGACCACTTCAAGGTTATAGTCTCTAACTTCTCTTATTAGGGAACTTGTTTGTATGTTTGCTATTAATTCATAATTAAAGTCCCCGTTCTCGGGGATATCGAATACAACATACCTGTTTTCGAATTCATCCACGATGTGCGATGGATAAATTGGGTTGCCGTTAATGTACAGTACTTCAGTCACAATTTGTACTTTTTGAAACTCGCTTTCCTGAAATGTGAGTGTTTGAAACTTTGCCTGTTCATTTGCCAAAAGGCCGGATATTGTTCCGTTCCCAAACATTCTTACCTTTGCATCAAGCTTTCCGACAGTTGTTGGGTAAATCAATTCCTCGGCAAAAGCAGTTGTGCATAGTATTAGTAATAATAAGAGAGCAAAAACGATTTTTCTCATGCAATATGAATGCTTTTCTCATATAAAAATAGTTTAGTGGGGCATTTTGGACTACCGGTGTGGAGGTTGGAGATTATTTAAAAGCAGATAATTTTCCATTGATTTATGAATGATTATCTTGTTGTTTCTTCAGAAAAACAAAAGGAGATTCTTCTTTTCTTTAAATCAAAGCTTGGTTTGACTTGGCGCAAACTTGCAAAGGTTCTTGGGATTAATAAGAGTATGATTTATTTTTACTTAAGCGGTTCCTCAAAAATTCCTTTTGTGCATATTCTAAAACTCTGCGAAGTTTCTGGCGTTTCATTAAATACTTTTCAAGACCTGCCGCACTCAAAAGTTAAGCATTGCGGACCGAACACTTTTCTTGTGCCCGACACAAATTCAGAGAAATTTGCAGAGTTTATTGGAATATTGCTTGGCGATGGCTGCATTTACTCAAACAAAGAGTCCATTTGTGTCACGGGGGATAAGCTGCTTGACAGAGAATATTTTGAAAGGCACTTAAATAAATTAATCTCTGAATTATTTTCAGTCGACTATTACAATTACTTGTGCAAGAAAAGCAGGGGGATTCATTGCGTTATAAACAGTAAGTCACTTGTTGAATTCCTTTGTCCCGCATTTTTTGTTGCAGGCGATAAAATCAAGGCGGGCGCAAAGATTCCTGAGAATTTCTTTTTGAAAAAAAATTTACTGAAAGCGTGTTTAAGGGGATTATTTGACACTGATGGCAGTGTTTGTCCGCACCCAAACTCAAAAGTGATGCTGATAATTACTATAAAAAATCCAGTGCTGATGGGATCTGCATTGAAAGCCTTTGACAAAATAGGGATTTTGGCTAAGCAGTCAAAAGGGGACATTTATTTTTATGGTGCGACAAAAGTTAAACGTTTTTTTGATGAGGTTGGTAGTTCAAACCCCAAGCATTTGATTAAATGGGGTATTTTTTTAAGAAGCGGGATAATGCCTAAAACAAAAGAACTTGAAGAACTTATTTTTCTTCGGGGAGTGGGTCCGCCCGGATTCGAACCGGGAACCCCCACCTTGTAAGGGTGATGCTATACCGTTAAGCTACGAACCCACGACAAAGCAACATGTTTCATTGTTACTTCGCATCCCGAATAAAGTAAAGGTCGGTCGGTGTTTTTTTAAACCTTGACTTTTCACTTTTATTGCGCTTTTTAGTGCGGGGAGAGGGTTTATATAGAAGGTTTTTGTTTATGTTTTAGGTGATGTTTTTGAGGAAAACAATTTTGTTTCGTTTCGGGAGCAAGGACTTCCAGTGGACGAGCGTACTCGGTATTTTCCTTGGAATTATCGCTGTTTTGATGCTCATAAAGTCAGCAGCAGTAATGTTTGACTCTTGGCAGTCAGTGCGCGATTTTGATAAGTGCGCTGAGTTCTCAGGAATCAATGATTTGACTAGTTTGGGCAGTGCTGAGCAATTACTCGCGCAGATGAAGTATAATGACTGCAAAAGTTCATTGTATGAATTAACTGGCGCGCAGATACCTGCATCGCAAGTATCAATGACCTCAAGGCAGGCAGTAACCGCTCTAGTTGAGCCAATAGCTTGGTTCTTCTTCTGGGCAGTACTCTTCCTGATAGCGTTGTCATTATTGTTCAACAAATCAGTGGTTATCCCAATAGAGGAAATAGAAATGCCGACAAGGCCATTTCATAAGAGAAGATAAATTTTACTAGTGAAGGGGAAGCTTCCTCTTCACTAACTAATTTTTCAGATTTAAATTTTTTTGTCTAAGATACTTTTTTTCCAACAACCATTGAGAAGTTTGGCAAAAGGCACTTTTTTATTTTTACATTCTTAAATCCCGCTTCAATCATTATCTCCTTTAATTTGATTGGGCAAATATTATACTCTATAGGGTGTTTCCCAGAGTAATCTTTACTCATATCTTTTAGGAACTGCTTCCAGCTTTTATCAAATTTGTTTGCTAGTGTGGGATTCTTTTTTCTCAATACTTGGACCTCTTTTTTGTAAGCCGCAGAGGGAACGAAATAATCCCCTATAATTACTTTTCCCCCCCGTGGTAAAATAGAATTCAATTTAGCTAACACTTCTTTTTTGTCCTTTACATGGTGAAATGCCACGCTTGAAACCACAAAATCAGATTTTTTTATCTTTATTTTTTCTATTGGAGAGACTAAAAATGCGATATTTCTAAGCTTTATTCTTCTAACTTTTTTTTGTGCCTGTTTTATCATTCCTCTTGAGATATCCACTCCAATTACGCTGGCATTTGGGAATTTTAGTGCGAGGCGTATCCCTAACTCCCCGTTTCCAGTTCCCATATCAATTATTTTGGAAGCGGGTTTATTAATTTCACTAAAAACATTCTTTATAATCCATTTATAGAAGAGATATTTGTATCTGCTCTGTTGTTCATATTCCTCAGAGAACTTATCAAAAAAGGATTTTGCATCTTTTTTCATAGTTAATTAAAAACTTTCATATATTTAAACAAGTGTTTGTTATATTTGAAAGTAATGTTTCCTCCTTTGTTTGTGGGGTTATATTTAAAAAAAAGTTTTAGGAAAAAGCGGTTTTACCCGCTCTTTCCAAATAAATAGTTTTTACATTGTATATGCTTTCGCTTTCTGCGGATTTATTGCGCCTTTTTTTACGCCAACAATTACTTTGACGTCCTTTGCTTCCGCAGCTTCAACAAGTCGGTTGGTTATGATTCCGTCAAACATTACAGTCCCGATTTTCTTTTTGGTTTTCTGTATTGTTTCAAGTAAATCCTTTACCTCAACTTCCTTGATTTTCTTTCCCTTTTCATCAAGTATTCTTGCTTTTGATTTTCCTTTGAGTTTATCAAAGTCTTTCTTCATGTCAAGAACTTCCTTTGGAACAGGTTCTTCTCTTGGAGTGAATGCTGGTGTGTACGGTCGGTCATTTGAGAATGAGGGATTAAATCCTCTGTCTCTAAATCCTCCGCTTCCTCCGCGTGAGTCAAATCTTGGTCTGTCACCAAATCTTCCTCTTCTTTCTCCGCCAAAGCTTGGTCTAGCGTTAAAGTCTCTGCGTGGTGGTCCTCTTGAATCAAAGTCTCTTCTTGGTGGACCGCGCCCCCCATCAAATCCTCTTGGAGCAAAGGGTCTTGGCTCAAAGCTTCTTGGTTCGAATGTTCTTTGAGTTTGTGATTCAAAGTTAGTTACTCCTTCTTTGAATGCTTCGCTCATAGGAACTCTTCGTTTTAGCGCTTGCAAGATTTCTTTTTGCACGAGCTCTTCAACTTCTTTTCCGTCAGGAGCTTTTGCAACAAAATCAACTTTTGTCAGTGCAGCGAGTTTCTTTACGTTGAGTTCTCCGCCTCTATCGCCATCAATCAAAACAGTTACAGTTTTTTCCTTACACAATCCGATTAAAGGAGGATCAATGTTTCCGCCGTTCATCGCTACAGCGTTATTTATTCCGTAGCTTAGAAGTTTTAGAACATCCGCTCTTCCCTCAACAACAATTATTTCGGGACTTGTTTCAACTTCAGGTCCTGCTGTGAGTCCTCTGAAATTTATTACTTTTTCAGTTTTGATTTCAGTTTTTATTGTGTCGGCAAGTTCTCCGCTTTCAACGCCCTCAAACTTTTGCATGCGTTTTAGTAGTTCCTTTGCTCTGTCAGTGATAGTTTCCCTTTTTTCTTTTCTTGTATCCTGTATTTTCATTACTTTTACTTTAGTATCAAACGGGCCTACTTTCTCAACTGTTTCAATAGTTGCAGCGAGTATGCTTGTTTTTACCATGTCAAGGGAGCTTGGGATAATTATTTCCCCAAAAGTAGTTCCTTTTCCTTTTTTTACAGTAATTTCGATTCTCCCAATTTTTCCGCTCTGCTGGAGTTCCTTAAGATCCATATCTTCCCCAAGGAGTCCTTCGCATTGACCGAAAATTGCCCCAACGATATCAGGTTTTTCAACAACCCCCTGTACTTCGTAGTTTGCGAGCACCTCGTATTTTACTGTGCTTAAATATGTTTTAGCCATTTTAATTCACCTTTTTTAATTTTGTAATTTGCAAATTTCTCTGCATATTATTTACACTTTCTTGAAAGTGTTATGAAAGAACCTTTTTGGAATTTTTGTAGAATTAGTTTGTGCTACTTAGCAAGTTCAAAACTTCTTGTTTTGGTAAACTTATTTTTATTCTTTTTTTCTTGCTTTTTAATCCGGAAACAAGTTCAACTTGTGAGTTAAAAATTTTTTTTAATTCCTTGATGATTTCTTTGTTCGCTTTTCCTTTCTCTGGTCTCTCGGTTATTTCAATGATTAATATATCATCTTCGCTGTCAAAAGACAAACCGAATTTTTTCTTTCCAGTGCGGATAATCGCGTTAACAATTGTTTCCATTAACACAAACCATTTTTCACAAATACTGATTTAATCAGTATCAATAAAGCGCACTCGCGCTCAAAATTCCCTAATAAGGGTTCTTTTACAAAGAACATCTTGCTGCAAGGGCATTTAAACTTATTCCCCCTTAAGAAAGCGTGTGATGAGTATGGGTAAGTTTATGGCAGATAGCGAGAAAACACCCGGGGATGGCTCTACTTTGCCAATAGGGAAGAGAATAAAGAAGTGGTTCTATAACCTTAAAGTGGGTTTGACCCAGGATAAGGCGAGCGAGCACGGTGTAATCAGCCAGTTTGGCAAAAGAAGGAAGTAGTCCAAAAACAGGGTTAATTTGGTGGTTGGTTTTGGAGAAAAAGAATCCTTTTAGCGAAGCATCCAAACAAAGGCGTAAACTTCTAAACGAGAGAAACTCGCTTAAATCGCCCTCTTCAAAAGACGCTAATGTTAAGAAGCGTGATTTGGATAAAGAAGCAAGAATTGATTTAAAACGAAAGGATAATCTTTCTCCTAAAGGGCTTTATGTTTAGTTTTCACTTTTTCATGCGATACGTTTAAGTTTTCCATAATTCTTATTTTGTAGTAAATTAAATTTTGTGATAATATGGCTCATTACAACAAAGGCGCAAATGCTGAGCGGGAATTAATTCATACGCTTTCAGATATGGGTTTTGCCGTGCTTCGTGTTGCGGGCTCGGGTGTCTCGCCATTACCAAGTCCTGATGTAGTTGCTCTAAAGAACGGACGAATCCTTGCGTTTGAGTGTAAAGCATGGAAAGGAAATTACTTGGCGATTCCGATTCAAACTTTTGATGATGAAGTGAATTGGGCAAAAATTGCGGGGGCAGAATTTTTTGTAGGGTGGAAGATTCCCAGAGAAGGTTGGCTCTTCATTAAGTCAGAGCATTTTCACAATGCGGGAAAAAATTTCATGGTTTCGCTTGAGGAGGCGAGAAAATTCTCGATCTCACTTGAAACTCTTACTCAAATGTAACTGGTTTTGTTTTGTTTGCATTAGATTTTGTAAAACAATTTTATGCACTCGTCCAGGGCAGGTATTAGATTCATTTTGAGCGCATTTTTTGGGGTAACCCACTTGTAATTTTTGTGTTCCTCAGGATTTAGTTTAATTTCTTCCTGTCCTTTAAGTTTTGTTTGAAAAACATGGTAAACAAAATCATAATTTGGGTATTTTATATAAACTTTTTTGAAGTATTTCAAATTAGATTCCTTAAGTGTAAGTCCAGTTTCTTCTTTAATTTCTCTTAGCATGCCCTTCTCAAGAGTTTCCTTTTCGCCAAGTTTTCCGGCCGGCACCCCCCACGTATTTCCTTCGCGCGTAGTGTCCTTTCGGTGCAATAGAATAATTTTTCCTTTATTTTCAACAAAACAGGATATTACTTCAAAATTAGGGTTAAAATCAGCGGGTTTTTGCAGTGAAATCATTCAGAATTAATTGCAACAAACCGATTTAAACCCGAGTTCGTTGGCTTTTTAATCCTTTTTTTGAGGTAATAATTTATGCGCCTTGCAAATGATGATATTATTGCGGAATTAAAGACCCGCTTGGATAAAGAAAAATCCATGAAAAGAAGAGTTCAGTTAAAGCAGATGATTGATTTGCTTAAGCAGCTCTAATTTTTTCTAACAAAAAGTTTTCTAATTAAGTTCACTTTAGTTCATGCTTTTGGTATCTTTCAAGTATATCTCTTCCCGCTTTTGACACATCAGCGAGTCCGCCCTTTATTACCATATTTCTTTTGAGTGCCACTGCTTCAAGTATTTCTTCCTCATCCATTTCCTCTATTTTTTCTTTAGTAAGTTCTAGTGAGAAGAATTTTGCGATTTTTTCTTTTCCAAGTACTTGTATTAATCTCACAGCAGCGGTTTCAGGGTCCTTTAATTGATTTGGATTCTTTGATTCAACTAAAAATAAATTAAATTCTTCTTCTTTGAATGGAATAATTCCAGGGGAATCAATTAAGTATAATCCTTCGCTAATTTTTATCTTTTGTAGTCCGCGTGTAAGCCCTGCTTTTCTTGAGGTAGCAACTCTTCCTCTTCCTTTTCCGGCGAGAGCATTAATTAGAGTGCTCTTTCCGACATTTGGGTATCCAATAATCCCAATTGTGAAAAAATCTTTTCCGCTTGACTCCATGCCTATTTCTTTTCTAATCATATTTATTCCGTCTCTTTTGAGTGCGGAGATAAAAATTGTTTTTGCCCCGCTCTCTGTCGCGATTTCGGCTTTCTTCTTCTCCATTTCTTTCTTATCTTCAATTAAATCAGCTTTGTTAATAACAAGCACAAGTTTTTTTCCTCTTTCAGTAGTCATTTTCTCAAGCTGTATGTTCCTTGTCTTCTCGGGGTGGCGCGCATCAAGTATTTCTATCACAATGTCGCTTGCTTTGATTAGAGTAAGAACATGATTCATGAAGCCTTGTTTCATAAAGAAGTATTCTTTGCTTGATTATTTAAGGGTTGCTTTGGCTTTTGGCGGTTTGAAGCAATTAGAGTAGTTTTAGGTCCTTGAAGTACTTGTTAGCCTTCTCCTCATCAACAGGCCCGCATCCAAAGCATGTTTTTGAGCCGGGTTCGATTTGCGTGTGCCCCGCGTCAGTTATGAGTGCGCAGGGGAGTGTTTTCTTTGCCCTTTCAAATAGCTCAATAAGTTCTTCCGTGTTTTTTATTTTAAGAACAACTTTTTTCATTCCCTCGCTTTTCCATTCGCTAACATCCGAATCATCAACTTTGTCAAGCACGGATACGGATGCATGTGCTGCCTGACTTGCAATCTTGCCCTTATTCATGCCAAGCGAGGTATTCACAATAATATATTGCACTAGTCCCATGAACAAGTAGTGGGGGTAAGTGGTTTTAAAGTTTCTGTGGGGCTTTTAGGCATTTATATCAACAGGTATTTCGTTAACCACTTTTTTCACTAAGAATGGTTTTGTAAATGCGCCTTTTCCGTCAGAAATTAAGTGCCCGCTTGCGCCAGTATATTCTTTTACATTTTGCAAATACTCTGCAAGAATTGTTGTATCAGTGCTTTTTGTTTCTTTCATTGCCTGTACAATTAGCATTACTGCATCATATGCAGTATCAGCACCAATATCGATATTCCCAAATCTTTTTTCATATTTTTCCTTAAATTCAGTTGTTGGTGTTAAGAATGTTAAAAATTCCATTTCCTCGTATGCTCCTTGAGCTGATTTTATTGTGTCAGCATCAATTGTGACAGAGTAAATTGGTAATTCTACTCCGAGTTCTTTCGCTTTTTTTGCAACAAGTGCCCCGACAAGCACTCCGTCAGTAACTGAAACAATTGCGGTAATATTTTTAGCGTTTTTTATTTTTGTTGCCTCTATTCCAACTTCAGTTTGTTCAGGAGTGGGTTCAACAAGTATGTCAATTGTCCCCCCAAGTTCAATAAATCTTTTTCTAAAAGCATTTGTTTGGTCTTTTGTCCACACTTCCTCTGCTCCAATGAGTGCAACTTGGGTGTGTCCTTTGTTGTAAACATAGTCAGCAAGCGCGCTTGAGAGTGTGACATCATGCGGCCAAGTGTTGAATAGGTACTCGCTTCCCTCATTGAATTCAGGTTTTCCTAATGAAGGGGAAACCATCAAAACTTTTTTCTCATCAGCGAGTTTTATGAGTGGCAAGCCGTTGTTTGACCATGTTGTTCCAAGTATAATATTAATTCCTTTAATATCTGTCAGGTAATTAAATGCAGTTACTGTTTTTGTCACATTTCCCCCGTCATCCTGAAAATCAATTGAGAGTAATTTGCCGTTCACCCCCCCATTTGCATTGATTTCTTCAACCGCAAGTGTCGTGCCATTCTTTGCGGCTTCTCCCCATGAAGACCCCTGTCCTGTCAGTATTCCAATGAACCCGATTTCAGTGGTTTCGCTTTGTGTGCATCCAAAAAGTAGTGCAATAGCAAGTATAAATAAAATAAGTAAAAGTGTTTTCTTCAACAAATCACTTCCTAAAGTAAGCTGGTTGTGAATAAAAAGGTTTGGGGTGTGTTTGAGTGTTTTGCGGAATTTAGTGCATATGTTCATCAATTTCTACCGGCTTATCAACTTTCAAGTCGTCCCGATTGTTTTTCACTTTGTAATCATATATCGCCGCGCGTAGTGCTTGGTCGCCAAGTACAGAGCAGTGTATTTTTATTGCAGGTAATCCGCCAAGCCTGTCCATAATATCTTTTCCAGTAAGTTTGAGCGCTTTTTCGAGTTTCATCCCGCCTTTCTCTTTTAGCATTACTGAAAGCATTGAGGTGCTAGCAATAGCCGAGGCGCAACCAAATGTTTTCCATTTAACATCCTTGATTTTATCATCCTTGATTTTTATCCACATCTCCATTAGGTCCCCGCATTTAATGTTCCCGACTTTTCCGTATCCATCAAAGTTCTTTACTTCTTTATCATTTTTGTAAAAGTTTTTTGGCTTCATGAAGTGTTCTTTCACTGCTCCAGTATAGAACCAATCCCCGCCCTCCATTTTCATCTTAATCCCCTCATTCACTTTTTTATTTTTCTTTTCCATTCGCCTTTTTCCCAAACTGGGGAAATTTCTCGTAAAAACTTTATTATTCCTTTGAGTTCTTTTATAGTATAATCAATTTGTTTTTTTGTTGTCTCGTGTCCCAATGAAAATCTTATGCTTCCGTGCGCGAGTCCGTGCGGTCTTCCAATTCCAAGGAGCACATGGCTTGGTTCGAGTGATTGCGAGGAGCATGCGCTTCCTGTGCTTACTCTAATTCCTTTTTCGTTTAACCTAAGCAAAATACTTTCTCCCTCTACTCCTTCAAATGAAATATTAACATTATTTGGCAGTCTTTTTTTTGGGTGCCCGTTGAGCAGTGTGTTGGGTATTTCTTTTTGTATTTTTTTTATCAAGTGATTACGCAGTTTCAAGAGTCGTGCGCTTTCTTTTTTCTTTTCTTTTTCAGCTATTTCAAGCGCTTTTGCAAATGCAACAATTCCTGCAACATTTTCTGTTCCTGCTCTTATTCCGCCTTCGTGCGCCCCGCCGTGTATTAGAGGTTCAATTTTTACATTATTTTTCTTAAACAATAGGCCAGTTCCCTTGAATGCGTATACTTTGCTTCCGTTGAGTGTCATCATATCAACGCCCAAATCCTCAACATTCAAATTCAAGTACTCCGCTCCCTGGCAGGCATCAGTGTGCATTAGTACTTCGTACTCGTGGCAAATGTCCGCTATTTCTCTTATCGGCTGTATTGTCCCAATTTCGTTGTTCGCGTACATTATTGAGACAAGTAAAACATTTCTTTTGTTCTCTTCAAGCAGTGCCCGCAAGTCACCCAAATCAACTACGCCAAATTCGTCAATTTTAACATTAATTACTTCAAATCCAAGTTTCTCTAGCCACTCAAGTGTTTCAAACACCGCGTGGTGCTCGGTTTTTTGTGTAATGAATATCCCTTTCTTCCCTTCGAGCATTGTCAAAAAAGCAATTCCCTTGAGCGCCAAATTAATGCTCTCGGTTCCTGAGCCTGTAAATATAATTTCGTTTGAATTTGCGTGCAATATTTTCGCGATTTTTTCCCTCGCGCTCGCCATCGCTTTTTTTGCAATAAGTCCGGTTGAGTGAAAACTGCTCGGGTTCCCAAATTTCTCATTAAAGTAAGGAAGCGCCTCAGCCAGCACTTCTTTTCGTGTTGGGGTAGTTGATGAGTAATCAAGATATATTTGCTTCATTTTTTCACCAATAAAATTTCTTAAACAAAAATTCTACAAATACAAATTCAATCGCTTCTGTGGCTCTTGCAGTATTTCTTCGCGTGCTCCTCAAATATTTCAAAGAGCGGCGCATTTTTCTTTTTTGTAAAAATATCTGATTTGATGTAGTAAATGCTTTTTTTGCCATCCTTTCGAAAGTCAACAAAGGAGCATTCGCGCAGCTGCATTAGAGCGTGGCTCACAAGGCTTTGTTCTCTTCCGAGGGTTGCGCAAAGCTCCTGCACCGTGAGCGGCTTCTTCTGCAGGGTGCAGATGATTTCGTTTCTTAATTTATTCCCGAGCACTTCCATGCATTTGTGTGGGATGTGGCTGTCTTTCATATGAATTAGTGTTCATGCAACTGTTTTAAAGGTTATTTGTGGGCTTCAAATCAAGGTTATTTTTATGCGCCAATTGCCTGTTTCATTTTCATCATTGCTTTAATTAATTCAGCCCTCTGTTTGGGGTTCATTTTTGGGGAGCTATCAAATCGTATTTGGGAATTCAAAATAAACACATTTTGCGCAAGGGCCTTGTCCATGCCTGGCGTCATGTCAAATTTTCGGGCTAGTGTTGCAAACTCCATCCGCACTGTGTGGGGTAACGCGCGTCTTAGTCTTTTTACTTCAGCTCTTGTTTCTGGGGAGACTGCCGCGACTTTTGAAGAAGCTCTTCTCGCAGTCATGGTCTTTGCGCCCGCAAGTGTCTTGCCAGCTGGTTTTCTAATTAGTGTTCTTCGCACAACCATAACTAAGTTATTTGACCGTAGTATTTAATTGTATTGCTGTGCCTGTTTGAGTATTTCAAATAGAGTCTATTTTCATGAGAGAAAATAAATAAAGGGCATTTGCCCCTAAGAAGTTGAGTTTTGTTTATTGCTGTGGTGTTGTTTCGGTTCCGTGCAAGGCTTCTTCAACGATTCCCTTGTAAGTGATTTTTTTGGTTACGCCATCTTCGCCCCACATGTAGGTCATTTCCATTGGCTTGTCCTTATCCATTACAATTTGTTTGTCGCCCGGATTTGGAACTTTTAGAGTAAATAATCTAGAATATTTTACAACAGCTCTATCGCCCGCGATTCGAATTAACTGGTAAACCTTCTCGTCGTTTCCGTTTCCCCTTATCTGGTCAAATTCCGCATTCTCATCTACCTCATACGTTTCATCCGTAATATCTTTTTTGAATGGAGGTTTCCATGAGCTCTTAATTGTCCTTACTTCAAATCTTGCTTTCATATAAAAACACCTTCACTTTGCTGTATTTTTATAACCTTCAAATTTCTGCTGAAATTTTCAGTCATATAAAAACACCTATAATCCGGAAAATATTGGAACTTTTTCCAAACTATACAAAGCCCATGAAGTTAATAAATGTTGGTGTTTTGGTTGGCGAACAGGGGGGTCTTGGTCAGTTATGGGGGTATTTGTCAGCTTTTGGAGTTTTGGACCAAACTTCAGCTCGTTTAATTCATCCAGTTATTTCGCCCGCATAGTTGTGTGTCATCATTTTTGATATTTCTTTTATGTTCTTGGTTTGAGCGAGTGTCCACATTAGTTTTACTGCGGCGCATTCCGCCGTCATATCCTTTGCCGAAATTGCTCCCGCTTTTGCCGCGTTGTTTCCGCCTTCGTAAGTAAGCATGTGGCTTGAGGTTCCTCCGGAGCATTGAGTGGTGATTACAACAGGTATGTGAAACTCACAGGTAGCCTTTCTAATCATTGGAATAAATGATGTCCATTTGTTTGGCACGTTTCCCGCGCCGAATGATTCTAAGATGAGTCCTTTGCAGTGTCCCGTTTTCATTATATACTCTATAAACTCAGGGTCCATTCCAGGAACGAGGTTTATTTGGAGAACATTTTTCTCGAATTCGTTTTTTAAAATAAGTTTCTCGTCTTTTGGCTTTCTTCTCAGAGCAGAGTTTGAGAGGGTTATTGTTGTAGTGATTTCTCCTACATCTTCCGTCATGTGTGATACGAATGCATCAAGCGAGACTTCGCTCCATTTCTTTGTTCGGTTTCCCTGCAGAACTCTTGTCCCAAAGCAGATGTATACTCCGCGAAGATTCATAGAGGCCACTCTGCAGGCGTTAATAATATTGTTGGGTGCATCGGTTGCAGGGTCATCTGGGGGCATTTGGGATCCTGTGAGCACAATTGGCTTGTTCAGGTTTTGAAGCGCGAGTGAGAGCGCTGAAGCGGTGTATGCCATCGTGTCCGTTCCATGCGTGATAACAAATCCGTCATATTCATCATATTTTTTGTATATTTCTTCCGCAATCTTTGACCATAAGAAAGGCTGCATGTTTGTGCTGTCAATGTTTACTATAAATGAATAATCAAGTTCAACAAGTTCATTCACTTTTGGGGAAATCTTAAGAAGGTCCTCCACAGTTTTTGCCGGAATTAAGATTCCTTTCTTGTCTCGTTTCATTGCTATTGTTCCGCCGCAGAAGAGGAGGCAGATTTTTGGAAGTTTCTTATTTTTTGTTGCGGGGTTTACCGCGCTTGCTTCTTTTTCAGCTAAATTCACGCGCTTGTCAAGGTCATTCTCTTTATTCCTTATTTGGGCCTTTGTAGGAACCTTTGCGCCCAAATAAACTGAGAGCTTTTTCCAGTTCCCGTTTATGTCTTTTACGTTTTTGTCAAGGTAATAGTATTTCTTCCCCTTCACTTCGCGTGTAGTAAGGTTAGGCAACTTAGGCATAATTAATTTTCCCAAATAAACCTTTATAAACCTTGGTGATAACTCGTTATCACTAAGAAGTTAATTTGGTAGGTGTGCGGCGTTGGTTTGGTTATCAGCAGCAAATCCCAAAATAGTCGGCATTTCCCCTGACTAATCTTTAAATAACCCCGAAGCGTTGTTTCTTTTATGTTTAATGAGTTCTTTGAGCGTGCAATTAGTGCTGTTAATGCTACCCACTCATTTAATTCAAGGCTCTCAGAATCCCTCGCTCCGCTTAGAAGCACTCCTTCCCCTAATAATTTTGACCAAATAGTGGTTCCAATAAAGAAAGTCCTTTTTTCTGGTTCCGTTGCGGGGGTTGACTCTGGGTTTGTTTCAAAGAAGCTTTCATTTATTGATTTAGTTTTAGTGAAAACAGCCGGAGTGGTTTTTGATTGCGAAAAGGGCTCACTCGTTAAGTCCACATATTATCCTGCGCCCTTCTCTTTTCCCGAACCAATGATTCTTCGCGCTGGGCTTGAGAAGGATGAGGAACAGCAAAGCATTTCCCTCTTGCGTTTAGAAAAAGAAGTTTCCTGCGCCACCGAAATGATAAAAAAATTTAAACCAGAGTTTATGTTTATTGACGGCTCTATTGTCCCCCAGTACCAGGATAAACCAAGAAAAGAATCTGGTGTAAATGAGGATTACGTTTCCATAATTCACTCATTCCAAAAATTGTACAAAACCGCGGAGGAAAATTCCTGTAATTTAGTTGCGTGTGTGGAGGATTCTAGGGGCACAAGATTTCGCCAGCTCCTTGCGGAAGAAATTATTCCAAAATCAAAACTAAAAATCTCAGCTTCCTCGCTCAATGGAGCATTTGATGCATCAATTTTGGATTACTATTTGCGCCCAAGTGAGAGAACATTTGTTTTTCCTTACACAAAAGAGCCCGAGAGTCACGCGATTCTAAAAGATTATTCAAAGGATTGGAGTGAAAGCATTTTTGTTTTCTATCTTAAAGCGAGCGAGTATGACAAGCCCCTGCGCGTGGAATTTGTTTGCAAGAATCAGAAGAACCTTGCAGAGCTTTCAGAAAAAATTTCAAGTTTGATTTTCTCACTAAGCTCTCTCCACAAAGAATATTCCTTTCCAAGCATTCTAATTGAAGCCGACCTTCGCGCGGGTCTAAGCGAACAGGAAATAAGCGTTGTGTATGAAAGATTAGTTGATAGACTCGGAACAAAAATCAGGATGAGAAGGGGAAATAGGCCGTTTGGGTGAGGATTATGTTAGCTAAGGAAATAGAGGCAAAAGGGTTTCATCAAGCAGGGGTTTTATTCTCGGGTCCTGTCCCGCGTAATAAATCTGATGTTTTAAGAATTCGCGGCTTTGGTGTGAAGAGAATCCTTGCATTTTTTCCATGGAACAAGAAACTAATCTCCTTTGCCAAATCAAAAGGCATTGAATATGTTAATGCTAATGTTAAAGAACATGAAGTGTTTTTCTTTGAGCAGGCACTTTTGGCGGACGCAAAAAAGGAGCGTTGTTTTGTGAATTGTATTGCCGGAGGAACTTCCTCACATTATATTGATGAGTTTGCGCTTGCCAAGCGGGGGCGCTTTGATGTGTTGACGTACGGGCTAAACCTAACCCATTTTAGAAAAGCGCTGGCAAAAGTGAGGCGGCAAAATCCTTCTTCAAAACAATTTCTTGATTACTTAAAAGCACGCGGATTAGCAATAACCAAAAGAAGAGCCGAACTTGAAAGAATTGCAAGAAAAAAATCTTCTTACCCGATGATTGCTTTAAGGAGAAGATGGTAATTTGGTGAATGTGATGCAGGAAAGAGAAATTGAAAAAGTCCAGATTCTTCCGTGGACGCATGACTTGTTTGCCCAAAAACATCAGGAGCTTATCCAGCAGATAAAGGCAATTCCTAAAAATTCTGTTTTGTTTATTGAAGAATCTCCACTTGGAATAGATTTTCTTGCGGGGCTCCCGCAGGCCGCCCGCAGAAATGAATTCAAGGGGTATTATCCGCGCGAGTCAAGGCTGCTAGTTAAGAATTTGAAGCCTAAACTAGCTGCTCAAAAAGATTATAATTATTTGAATATGCTTCTCAGCGGCGGGCTTGCAACAGTGGATGTTATTGAGGAGGCGAGGAGAAGGAACCTAAAGTTAATTGCGCTTGAAACCACAACCTCGCGCCTTGCCATGGGCAGAGCTATGCGGGATATAATAAGCACCGGATTGTCTGAACACTATCTTGAGTTTACCTGTGATAGTTTTAGGAGGGAAGGGGTTTTTGCAAGGCAGATAAATAATGCGATAAAATCTCTTAAGGGTAAAAAGGTTTTTGTTTTGTGCGGTGCAAGTCATGTTCCTGGGCTTGCGGATGAACTCGCAAAAACGGGTGTTGCCTTTGAGATTAATACGCGCTCTTTTAGCGAGGGCAGCCGAAGAGAGTTTTTTCAGACATTTAAGGTTAATGAGAAGGCCCGCGCTTTTTATAAACAAAAGGACATGGGGGCTCTTGGGAGAATGCTTCCTCTAATTTATGGGGAGCATTCATATAAGCTGTCTCCTCTGCAGCCGGAGGAGCTAGTTGCGGCGCTTAAAAAGAGGCTTGATGAGGGAAATTTTAAGCCCAGATGGGATCATAAAAACAAGACGCTTAGAAAGTTAAAAGTAAGGAATCATAAATAATTTATTGGTGAATGAAATGATTAAAGCAATCATATTTGATTTATGGGATACTCTTATTCCCGCGACAATTAATTTTGAGCATGTGAAGAGGCTCGCGAAGCATGATCACTTGACAAAAACCGAGTTTGTTATAAGGTATGAGAAAGCTGTGCAGTTAAAGAAGTACAATTCATTTGAGGAAATGCAAAATGACTTTTTCACAGAGTTTAATCAACATGGCAATAAAGAGCTTTCAGCGGTGCTTGATGATATTTATGTTCATCGAATGGAATCAATTCATTATTTTCCTGATGTATTACCTGCGCTTGATTCGTTGAGAAAAAGCGGATTAAAACTTGCTTTGCTCTCAAACACCGAGAGCCCTGGTTTTCACAAGCTTGAGTCGCGTTTAAAGTTCTCAAATCATTTGGATGTTCTCGCCCCAAGTTTTATAACAAAAGCCCTTAAACCAGATAAGAAGGGCTTTTTGTGGGTGTTAAAGAAACTCAAAATAAAGCCAAGCGAGGCATTAATGGTCGGGGATTCTCTTCGCGCGGATATTTGCGGAGCGCAGGGAGTTGGTATGCACAATTGCCTAATAAATCGTTCGGGTAAAAAAGTAGATGAGGCGATTGCAAACCCTGAGTTTGTAATAACCTCCTTTTTTGAGTTGCATAAAGTGATTGGTGAATTAAATGGGAGATAGTGCGCCTGATATTGCGAAGACTCTTGATAGGGCTGGCAAACTCAATAAACTTACTGGAAAAGAGTTGGCAAAAGTAAGGGTGCTTCTTGACGCAATTAAAGCGAATCAGGGAGTTCGAAGAATTAAATTTGCTCAACAGCACAGATTGCCATCAGCAAAGTCAAAGGTTTTAAGACAAAGATTAATGCAAAAGTGATTGAAATGCGTGAACAACTCGGCACAGTAGTTTCCTCAATGGAAGGACCTTCTCCTTCAAGCGTTGATTTTGTTGTGAATGAGGGCAAGGCACATAAGGGGATGTTTGCGGAGCTTGAGTACTCAGAAGGAGTGATGATGCTTCTAGTTGAGGATGTAATTAAAACGAATAGATACTTTGAGCGCCCTGATTCAGTGAAAGTTATTGGTGCGGAGCTTGAAAAGAATTTTCCCGCAAGCGAGTGGGAATTCTTAATTGCAAAAGCAAAGCCGCTAGGGGTTTTTACAGAAAACGGAATACAGCGAACAACTTTTCCACCCTCTCCAGGCTCAAAAGTATTCCTCGCGGATAATGAGCGAATAAAAAAATTCTTGAACTTACAAAATGATGGGTTGAATTTAGGGCGCTTGCAGTTTCATGATGTTGAACTAAAAGTAAATCTCTCAAGGCTTCTTCAAAAGCACCTCGCGATTGTTGCCACAAGCGGTGCGGGTAAATCATATTTTATTTCGGTTCTCTTAGAAGAGCTTCTTTCAAGAAAAAAAGAGCAGGGGCAAATAGGAGTAGTTGTGATTGATACGCACGGAGAATATACTTGCTTTGGCGAGCCAATAAAGCAGTCAGAATCAAAATCCTTTGTTGATTTTTCCTCAAAAACAAAGATTGTTGATGGAACAAAAATAAGAATCGCGTGCTCAAAGGTTCATGTTGGAATGATTTCGCAAATTGTGGAACTCTCCCCTAACCAGAAGAGAGAACTCTCAAAGATTTTTCACAAATTAAATGATGAGATGCGCTCAGGCGCTGGTCCATTTGACCTTAACGCGGTGCGGGCGGAGATTGAGAATGTTGATAATGAAAAGACCGCTGCATCGCTCCACGCAGTAGTTTCAGAGCTTGATGATTTGAATTTGTTCGGTAAAATTGATGAGCCCGGAATAATTGATTTTGTTAAGCCGGGGCAGCTTCTTGTAATTGATTTGAATGGCTTAACTTCAGAAAAGAAGAAACAGGTGATTGTAGCATACTTGTCAGGAAAACTTTTCCATGAACGAAGAAGCCCCTCAAAGAAAATTCCCCCATTCGCATTATTCATTGAGGAAGCGCATAACTTTATTCCAGAAGGAACGGCGGCGGAGCATGCTGTTGCTCGCTCTTCACTTAGAACAATCGCTAGAGAAGGAAGAAAGTTCGGGGCGTCACTTGTAGTAATCTCACAGCGCCCAAAACGCCTTGACACCACAACTCTTGCGAACTGCAATACAAATATTATTCTTCGTGTAACAAACCCCTACGATTTGAAGCATATTGCAGAATCCTGCGAGGGAATTGATTCAAGCACTGAAAGAGCAATATCCTCGCTGCGCGTAGGGGAAGCAATTGTTGTTGGGGAAGCAGTTGGTTCGCCGACATTTTTTAAAGTCAGATTAAGAAAATCCCAGCCAAGCAGGCACGAAACTACGCTAGAAGATTCAGCAAGAGCTTTCGCTTTGGGCGAAGAAAAGAAAGATGAGGAAGTTAATTCGTTTTTGTGAATTTTAACGAAACTCTTTGTGCCATTTCTCGTATTGCTTGTGTGTTCCGATAAAAACAATCGTGCGCGTGTTTGTTTCTTCCGCGTAACATATTCTGTATTGCCCGGTTTCAACCACAAAATAATTTAATCCGTGCTTTAGGTGCCGTGCGCTTTGTAATGTCTTAAGTTGGTTCAATTTTTTATTAATCCTCAATTGAATGCTTCTGTCCATTTGGCCGAGCTGTTCTCTTGCCCCAAAATCAAGAAATACATTGAACATCTAATCCCCTATTTCAAATTGTATTTTTTCTGAACTTCTTCCAACGTATAAACTTTTCTTTTACCTTCTTTGATTTCTTTATCAATTCTCATCATTTTCTTAACAACTAGTTCATCCTCTATCTCTTGTGCGCTTTTGAACAAATTATACTCTTTGTTCAGCCCCATAATTCCTGCGCGTATTGCTTCGCTCCTTGTTTTGAAGATGCCCATTTTTGTGAGCTTATCAAGGATTAAGTCCTGTGCTGGCTGTGTTCTAATCAACAAATCTACCATAAAACCACCTTTGAGTGGTTTTATGTCCCTCAAATTCCACGGGAATTTTCGGACCCATTTTTACCACCATATCAAATACATATCAAAAAGATATATATGTTTTTTGGTGACTGGATAAATTTCATTTTCAGACTTTAACTTCTTTTTGGAAGTGAATTGCCGACTAATCTTTTGACCACCGGCATGGCACTTCCGAAGCGCTTTTTAAAGCCAGAAAAGGGCTTGTGTCATGTCAAAGCATAATGCGTACTCCGCGCAAGAGATTTATTACTTAACAAAAGTTACATATAATGAGCCAAAGGCAGAGATGTTTGCCGAGTTCTCCAATAAGTTTCACAAAGTAGTTCAGAGGCACCGATTCTTCCCATTCACCGCATTCGCAGGAATTGAGGCAGAGAAGTTATCCGAGTTAGTCCTTTCGCTCGGATTTAAGGGTTTTAGCGTGGAAGAAAAGAGCGGGATGGTTTTGCTTCGCGCTCTTTCTTTCTCAAATTTAAAGAAAATTTCAAACGCTCTTGCGCTTCATATAAATAAATTGCCCCTAGCACTCGAGCCGGAGCGTGCTTTCTTAATTGAAAAGAATTGGGCATATTTTGATTCTTTTGAAAAGCTTGGAGAGGAGTTCTATATGGTTGGAGAGGGCACGTATTCGCCGACAGAGCAAATGAATACAAATAGCCAAGGGGCTTGTCGCGTTAAAGACCTTGGCTTTTTTCTTACAAAAGAAATTCCTTTTAGTGAAGCATTGAAAGTTAATGAAAGCGATGCATTGTTTCTCGTTGAACAATCCGCTTGGAGTTCAATTCTTTGCGTTCCTCTTGAAAAAGTCCCAAAAGAAATTGGGGAGAGGGTTGAACTGTTCTTGGAGAACGTTTTCTTCCGCCACGGAGAAACGTTGGCATTTGAAAAGAATAATAAAGTTTTTTCTTCAATGGATTATGATCCCATCTCAAGGGACTCTACCTCAAAACTTGATTTTTCGTATGTTTGGGCGGAGCTTTTTTCAAATAATTTCTTTAACATTGGTCCTGAAACAAAGAATTGCGCATGTTGTACTCCAGTAACTCTTGAATCAAAGAATTTGCTTCCCTCCTCCTTAATTAAAGTAAAATTTATAGAGGATAATTTGTTCTTTGAATCCTCTTCGGGAAGTTTCGCATTTGATTATCACAGCGCAAATCCCGCAAAAGAGCAGCGCGCGAGCAAAAGAAAAGAATTTTTCTTAAATTCATTCCCGTTAGGTCCGTTCTTTAAGGATTCAATTGAGCTTGTTCCGATTATGGACGCGCGCAGATTAATTAGTGAGGGAAAAGCAGTTCTTGTTTCAAGTAAAAGCAATGCACATTCTCAAGGTCCGCAAGAAAATACTTCGCAATCACAAAACCCTTCCCATGAACTCAATTGGTTTTGCTTGAAGAATGAGAGTTTTTTCTCAAAAGAGGTGCGCGCGTTAAACTCTGAGATGTTTGAAGTAAGAAAACTCGTGGATTCTTCTGAGTCCTCATTATTTCACAGTACTTTTGAGTACTTTTATTTTAAGTTCTATTTCTCTGCGCTTAGCAATGTTCTTTGTGCGCTGCCATCACAGCTTACAAGCACTAACTCAAAATTCTTTTCTACGCAGCTGGCAAAGAGCATTGTTTCAACCCAGGAAGCAACCATTGCAAAGTTCAGAGAGTTCTCCGAAAAAGAGGGTTATCGTGTGCTACACGCCGGACAGAATTTTGCGAGCGTAAAAGGTTTCTCCTCACTAAAACTCGCGAAGGATTTTGCAAAGGAATCAAATCTTCCGCAGCCGCAAATAGCGGGCTTCACCGCGAAGGCGAAGAGGAACTATTAATACCAGAAGAATTTTACTGGAACGCCAAATCGTTTTTGTATTTGTCTTTTATAGAATTTCATTTTTTTCTCTCGTGCCTCTTCAGGTCCACTCAAATTTATGTGCACACACACTATTTGTGATGCTTTTGCTTTGCGCAAGTAAGGTAAACCTTTTGGCAGTTTAATTGGGGCCATGAACTCAAGTGAGTATCTGTCTTCAATGGTGCGTTTGGTATTTCTTTCAGGTAAGGCATAAGCGCCCCCGTGCAGGAGTGATTTTTTTCTTGATACTTCTTTTGGCGTCTCAACATTATATGGGGCCCATTTCCATGGTCTGCTTGGCGCGTTAAATCCTTTTGATAATATTGAAATAAGGTCGCGATAAGGGCTTGATTCCATATATCCAGTTTTATTTCTGCCGCTTATTCCATGCACAACTGGCAGTGGAGTGATAAGTATCTTGCCATTTATACGTTTTATTTGAACAAATACATTTCCATCAGAAGTAACTATTTCACGAACCCGTCTGCGGTTCGTCGCTTTTTCCGCGCTTTTTTTTATTATTTTTAGAACACTTGCCGCTTTTGCAGTTGCGGTAGAGTTTTCGTCCGTTTTTGCCAGAGTTGTGCCTGATTTTTTAAACGCGTTAAGTAGCTGCATAGGCGTTGTTTTTTTGAGTTCGCGAGAAGTTCCTTGGAAATAAACCATCGGTCTTGCTCGTGCCCGTTTAGGGTTTGTTTGTTTTATTGGCATTCAAAGCGCCCCGATTTCTTTTATTTCAGCTTTCAGCAAAGTATTCTTATCTTTGTAAAATACTTTTCCGCCAAACTTTTTTTGTTTTACAAATAATTCCAGCCAGTGCTTGTCAACCGGCCACATTTTGTCATAAGGTATTTCATTTATGTTAAACCATTGCGGTTTCATTTCCTCGGTTTCAATTGCTTCGCCCGTGTAGGATGTTATTCTGTAAAAATGGAGTTCAAGTTTTACAGGGTCATTCTCAAACTCAAATTCAATTTTCCCGTAGTCCTCAAGTTTTAGCGCACAAAGTCCGGCTTCTTCAAGTAGTTCGCGTTTCATTGCCTCTTCATTTGTTTCGTTTGGGCGCACTTTTCCGCCAAATCCATTCCATCTTCCTTCCCCAAATCCGCGTTTCTTCATACCGAGAAGAATTTTGTCTCCTTCAAGTATTAGTCCCACTGTCATGAGCTTTTTCATGCACTAATTATAGTTATTAGTGTTTTAATGTCTTTTCCATTTTCCGAGTTTTTGCCCTTTTAGGTGCATTTCAAGCATTGTGAGCTCATCGTGTATTCCCTCAATTAAATCATACTTCTTCGCTTCTTCAAGCGTAACCCATGCGTATTCTGTAAGCGCTTTGCACAATCTAATCTCGCCGCTCTTGTAATTCGCGTACAAACTCACAATTATTGTCGGCACCCCGTCATCGCGTATATAAGAAAGGCTTGTGACATACCCAATATCCATAATCTCAAGTCCGACTTCTTCCATTACCTCTCTCTCAACAAGTTCCTCAAGCACATTATACCATAAGTTTCCTGCATCGTTTTTGCGTGAAGTAAATTCCTTTGACTCAAGCTTTCCGCCTGGAACAGTCCACTTATTAGGAAATGCGGGCTCATATGAAGCGCGTTTTGCAATCAAATATTTGCCGTTTCTTACAATTATGCATGTCGCAACCAAATAATGCATTTTCTGATTTTTCACTTCCTCTGCCGATTCCAACAAATCACCAAAAGTATTCCGTTTGGCTTTATTTATAAGGTTTTACTCAACATTTATTGAGTAACTGGGCGGGTAAAATGAAGCTTAATTTTGATGAAAAGAGAAAGAAAATCTTCCAGCAGTTCCTTTACGCGGAACGATTGCGCTTCTCCGCGCTCCTATCAAAAACAAAAATCAAATCAAATTTGCTCGCGTATTTTTTAAAGAAAATGGTTAGTGAAGGGCTGCTTGAGAAAGAAAATGAGCAGTATAAGCTCTCTGAGAAAGCCGAGAAAATGATTCCTTTTTTTGTTCCTGATTCGGAAAGAATTTCCCCGCTTGTTGTAATACTCGTCGCGCTTGTTCATGAAGGAAAAGTTCTTCTAATTAAGAGGCATGAGCGCCCCTACAAAGGGCTTTGGGGCATTCTCTCGGGAAGATTATTAATTCAGGAATCAATTGAGGAGGCAGCTAGCAGAATAATTTCAGAAAAAGCTTATACAAAGTGCGAGTATTGCGGAGTAAAAAGTGTTGTTTATGAACGGGTTTCAGAAGGCAATAAAGCGAAGCATGGTTTTGTTTTCTTTTTAGTTGAGGCAAAACCAAAGAACATTTCAGAGATTAATGAAAAAGACTTCTTGAAATGGTTTGAATTAAAGAAACTAAGCAAAAGGTCAATGATTGCCTCGGACTATTGGATGCTCAAAAATCATTTGAATTTGGGCGCAAGCGTCTTTGAGGAGCGGATGGAACAGGGCAAAACCTCCGCTAAAATGCGCTTAGAACACGTTTAAGCCCTATTTTTGGGAACATCGGGGCTACGTTTTTAAAGCTTGCTTTGCGAGTAATTTGTATTACTTGGTGAGTTTGTTGGTTAGGTTTACTAGATTTGAGATTACTCGTGTTCTTAGCGCAAGAAGTCTACAATTGTCTTTAGGCGCACCGCCTTTGGTAAAAAGAACAGCTGATTTGTCAATGCTTGAGGTTGCCGAAAAAGAATTAAAGGAAAAGGTTTTGCCTTTGAGTATTTTAAGAAAGTTTCCAAGCGGAAAAATCACGAGAGTTGAATTATATTAAATTGGTGATGGTAAATGGGTAAGAGTGTTGCTAAGGGTTTAAAGTATAGAGGAGAAGTTTTGCTTGAAGAGTTTCCTGAGGAATTCGGAAAAGATTTTGTAAAGAACAAGGCTGCTTTAAATAAAATCCCTGATATGAAGCTCTCAAAAACCACAAGAAATATTCTTGCAGGGTACATTGTAAGAGAAGCTAAGAAAAAAGAAGCTGCTAAGTTAGTTTAATTTTTTTCTTTAAATCCTATTTTCTAAAATATTTTCATTTCTTGTCCCCGGGGTGTGTTTTATATTCTCTTTCTAAGCAACACTAATTTATGAAAGAAGTAATTAGAATTGCCGCAATAATAATTCAGAATAAATCACTGCTTTTGGTAAAGGGCGAGGATAAGTACAAAGAGTATTGGACTCCGGGCGGAAAAGTGAAGAAAGGGGAATCAGATTTGGATTGTCTTCAAAGGGAGCTTACTGAAGAAATTAATGCCAAAGCAGTTTCTTCAAAGTTTTTCGGCGAGTATGTTTCCCCGTCTTTGTATGATGCGGGAATCGTTTACAGGAGCAGAGTATATTTAGTGGAAATTGAAGGCAAAATTGTTCCAGGCAATGAAATTAAAAGTTTTGTTTGGATGTCAAGGGGAGAATTTGATTCTAACAAGTATCCGTTAATTCCTGCGACACGGGGTAGAATAATTCCTGATTTGATAAAGAAGGGTTTGTTCTGATTCAGTAAGTATCAAGCACTTCCACTTTTGTCGGCTCGTCAAGATCCTTATTTCGTGTAAGTAAATATAAGTTACTGCTTGCCGCATTCTCAAGTTCCTTATCATGAGTGATTACAAACACCTGCTCCACTAATTTTGGCATTTCTTCGCGCAGCATTTCGCTTAATTTCTGCACAGCATTAGAATCAAGGTTGTGTGTTGGCTCATCAAGTATTAGCATGGATAACTTTTTGGTAAGCACAAGTGCGAAAGCCATTCTTATGCAAAGGGCTGCAGCGCTTCTTTCTCCGCCAGAGAGTATTCCCTCAACTCGCACCCATTCGCCGCCTCGGTTCATTACCTGTAAATCATATCCGTCAGTGGTAACGCATAAGCGCGCGTCAGTAAAGTCCTTGTATGGGTAAACCGCTTGCCAAATGCTTGTCATTGCGCCGTTAATTGTTTGTAAGAGTGATTCGCGCAGTTCAATTTGCGCCGCAATTAAGCAGTTCGCAAACACCCCGAGTTTTTGTGCAGCTTCTTCTTTTTTCACACAATTCTTTTCCTGTTCCTCAATCGATTTTCTTATTTGCGCGATTTTGCTTATTGTTCCCTCATAACTTTTTTTGAGTTCCTGTTTTGACCTAATCTTTGTTTCAGCGACGCTGATAGAGGATTTTTTCTTATAATTCTCCTCGCGAACCATCTCAAGTTTTTTCTTATCAAACCCGAGTTCAGCGAGCTGCTTTCTCACTTTCGGCGTTTCCTCAGTAAAATTCGCGAGCTGTTTCTTTTTCTCTTCAACAGAAAGCGCCTCTTTTTGCGCCGCCTCAAGTTTGTAGCATTTGCTTTTTAATTCATCCATTTCTTTGCGTAGTTTTTCCTTCTCTTTTTCAAGCACTGCGGCTTTCTCTTCCGCAATTTTCTTTTTCTTTTCAATTTCACTAATCCACGCGACAGTCTGCGCCATTTTTTCAGAATATTCTTTTGTCAGGTGTGTTTTATGCTCTTCATTTAATTCCTGTTTGCAGGTTGGGCACTTGCCTTTTAGCGAGGAGACTGCTTTTTCCTCATCAAGAATCTCTTTTTTCTTGTACTCAAGAACTTTTTGGTCCCCGCTGTGTTTTTTTACTTCCTCAAGCGTCTCTTTGAGTAGTTTGTCTTTCTCAATAATCGAGTGAGTGAATTTTTCAGCCTCTTTCTTCTCTTTTGCGAGTTCTTCCTGAACTTCTTTTAGTGAAATCTTCTCATTCTTTGCAACATCCTCTTTGAGTGTCTCGACGCGCGAGGTTAGTTTGATGAGTAAATCCTCAAGAAGCTTATTTTGTTTTTCTTTCTCCAAAAGAGTTGAGAATTCTTTTTCAATGAGCGCAAGTTCTTTTTTGGTTTCAATAATTTCTTTCTCAAGCAGAGTGATTTCTTTCTCCTCGTTTTTGATTTGCGCAAGCAATTTTTCCTCTTCGTGATTCTTTATCGCGCTCTTTTGCTGCTCAATGTATTCCTTTATCTGTTTATTTTCCCTAAGCATGTCATTTTGCAGAGTCACAGAGTTTTTGCGTGCCTCTTCATATTTCTCAAGCTCCAAAAGTTCATCAAATTTCTTTTTTCGCTCTCCGGGGCTTAATTTCAAAAAGAAATCCATTTCATTTTGTTCGGCATAAACCGCTCTGCTAAAGAGTTCATAATTCAGTCCGAGGAGCATCTCAACTTTTTCATTAACATCCTTTTGCTTTGGTCCTGCTATGAGCCTGCCTTCCTCGTAGAGTTTTGCCTCATTTGTCCCGTCAGTTTTGATTATTCTCTCCACGCGGTACTTCTTAGCATCCTGCTCAAATGTGATTGTGGTTTCCGCCCGATTCTCCGCGTTTGGCTTATTCATTATTACTTCTTTTAGCGATACACTTTTGTTTTTCATCGCGGGGAATGTGCCAAAAAGCGAGTAACTAATTGCATTTACAACCGAACTCTTTCCCGAACCCATTACCCCAATTATTACGTTTGTCCCTTTGCCGAACTCAAGTGTGGTTTCCTTATGCGTTCTCCAGTGTTTAAGAGTTAGGGAATTAAGCATGCATTATTGTTCCTGCAAAACCCATAAAAATTGTCTTAAGGCGGTTAGCCGATATTATTAAATTTGGATTAATGAATCTATATTTATGCGTAAACTCGGCAAGCGATTTGCAGTTAGTGCTGCGGACCGCTCTGTGGTTGTCAAAAGCTGGTCTTCACACAGGAGGACTAGCGCGTCAAATCCAATTACAAAACCGACTTCTGTGCAATTAAAGGCTGAAATGACTGCTTTGGATAACTTGTTGAAAAAACACCCTGTGGTAAACACAACCATAAGGTCTGCTTATTTGAAGTCTCACTCGGTCCATCCTCGGCAATACGCAATAATGCTTGCGGTTGCAAGAAAAGCATTTCCGAAAAAACCTTCTTCAGCCAGTGATATTGTTGCTGCTATAGAAAAGCCCGCAAACGTTACCCATGAGCAGGCAAATTCATTTGCGCAGTTTATGCTGTGGAAATGGGAACAGCTTTGATTTAAATTGTTTTGTCAGTTTTGTTAGTTGGTGTCCTGCTTGAAAAAACTAATTCTTTTGATAGTTGTTCTTGTTGTTATTGCAGGAATATTTCTTTATGTCTCTCAAGCACCTCGGCAGAAAAGCGAAGTGCGAATTGTTGCGCTTTTTCCTCTAACTGGCGGTCTTGCCCATTATGGCGATGCTGCACAGAAGTCAGCGCAAATTGCTGTTGATGAGATTAATTCTTCAGGAGGGATAAATGGCACAAAATTAGTGGTTGATTATCAGGACCACCAGTGCAGTCCGCAGGCCGCAAAGAGTCTTTTTGAGCAGTTTTATTCTGTGAATGGGGACAGGGTTTTTACTTCAATTGCGTGCAGCGGAACAGTTCTTGCGATTGCACCGATGCTTGAAGAAAAGAAAGCGGTTTTGTTTTCAACGCTTGTAACAACGCCCGCAATCACGGGGGTTTCTCCTTTTGTTTTTAGGAATTGGGGTTCTGATGATGCGGAAGCGAGGTTATTCGCGGAGCAAATAAAATTGCGCGGAATAAAATCAGTTGGCGTGATTTACGAGGAGACCGATTATGCGAGGGGGCTGAAAATTTCTCTTGAAAAATATCTCGCTGATTCAAATATAGTTATTGTAAGCGAATCTTTTGTTACGGGCTCTAGCGATGTTCGCTCCCAGCTCTCAAAGCTTTCCTCCGTCAAAACTGAGGCGCTTTTTATAAGCCCGCAGACAATTACTTCCGGCGATATTGTTCTGAAGCAGATGACTGAACTTAATTTCAACCCAAAAACAATTTTTGTGAATGATAATATAACAAAATCAAGTCAGCTTCTCTCGGCGTACCCAATTCTTGAGGGAGCAATTGGCGCGGATTTTGTTGTCGGGCAGGGTGAGGGGTATGATGTGTTTATGAAAAAGTTTTCAGAGAAGTATGGTTCAAAGTGCCCTCAAGAGAATATTTGTGCAGGAGTATATGATGCGATTCATTTGCTTGCAAAGTCAATTGCTGTGAGTGGAACCGAACAATCAGCCCTTGCGAATTATTTGAAGAATGTTGATTATATTGGAATTTCAGGAAAAATTAGATTTGATTTCAATAATGATAGAAAGGACGCGGTCTACTCTTTGTTTGTAATAAAGAACGGGGAAGCAATTAAGCAAAATTAATTGCTAAAATTAAATTAGTGTTAGCATTTCTACTTCTGCTTCGTTTATTCCTTCAACTTTCTTTACAGCATCCTCTAGTTTTGTCATTGCGCCGTCAACTTTGTCAGGAATTAAGTATCCCACTCTAATAACTTCTATTCCAAATCCGATTGGCTCTCTCTTTAAATCTCTAAAAGTGCCTTCAGTGATTTTTCTTAAGCCCGCTTCTACCTTATCTAGGTTTTCAGGGTCAACGAACACTTTGAAGACAACCATCGCGAGTCCCATAAAAAATCCCTATTTTTTATTTGCCCATAATTTCTGCTGAAATTCTGGTCCCATTCATGTTCACCTAAAATTAGTTGCTCGTGTTCATGGTCCTTCAAATCCGCATTCTTTGCATTTATAAGTCTTAGCGGTTTCTTTGCAGTTAGCGCACCTTACAATAGTGCTCTTGCTGCAGCTAGGGCACTTAAACTCAATGTGTCTCATTGTCACAACTTTATTGCATGTAGTGCATGTTTTCATTATCTCACCTAGTTAACTAAAACCTCTTCTGGAAGCTTTTTAAACGTTCCCTGAAAGCAAAAAAACCAAGTGCCACCTCCCTGCCCGAATTTTTTCTTTGGACTCTGCTTTTCTCGGCTTAAACCTTTCCCCCGCTTTTAGCGGGGTCGCCGTTGCTAAAGGTTTAATGCCTCCAAAAGCAGCAGAGCCGTCCATGAAAAAATTCGTTTTTCTGGAGGTGGTAAAAATGGTTTTTTCAATTAGTGAACCCTCAAAAGAGGAAATCTTGTCAGTAAGAAGACTGGCAAAGTATAATCCTGAAGATTTGGATTCAAGAGAACTTTGGGTTCTCGAGCATGCCGTTGAAGGTGATGAGGATGACTAACTCAACACCGGCAAACAACTTCCAAAAAGAAGTTAAACAAAGAAAAAAGGTTTCTTTTATGGAACCTTCTTTACCAAAAGAAATGACTCCCGATTTGGCTGAAATTTGTGGTATTCATGCGGGAGATGGATATATGCGTTGCCGTGATGGCAAACGTTTTGAACTCGATATAAGCGGGAATGTTGATGAGAAAGACTATTATGATACTCATGTTATTCCCTTGTTTGAGAGAACATTTAGAATCAAGATTAAAGCTCAATTCTTTCAACCAAGAAACACTTATGGTTTTAGGCTGGGTAATAGACAAATCTGCGAATTTATACATTCACTTGGCTTTCCTTATGGAAAGAAAACACTAACTGTGGAGGTGCCTATGCAAATTCTTCAGTCAAAGAATCTTGAAATAATTTATCGATTTATCCGCGGAGTATTCGATACAGATGGTACAATTTCTTTCAAAAAGAGAGGAGGATCAGGTTACCAAGAGTACTTAAAGAAAAGGCATACTTATCCGAGCCTTAAACTATTAGTGTGCTCAAAAAACTTGCGCGATGGTGTTGGGATTCTTTTAATGCAAACAGGGTTCCAGTTTTCATTTTCACACCAAACAAAGAAAAATCTTTGGAATGATTCATATGGAATTTCACTGGAAGGTGACCAGAACTTGCTTTTATGGATGCATAATATTGGGTTCAAAAATCCCGTGAAAGTAAATAGATATTTGATTTGGAGAATGTATGGATTTAATCCCCCTTTATTAACATTTGAACAACAGAAGGCAATATTGTATGGAAAAGTTAATCCACACGATTATTATGAAGAAAAGCTTGTTGATGAAAATGGGCTTCTTCCGAAATTGGTTGGTAAGAGGCTGGCATTGGCTCAGGTCTTGGAATCGCTTATTCCTAAAGATTAAAAAGACAAGTGCGGGCTTATTACATTAGTGGCCCCGTAGCCCAATGGATCAAGGCGCAACGCTTCGGACGTTGAAATGGGTGTTCGATTCCCCCCGGGGCCGTTTAGTTTTCAAAGGGTGTATTTGTGAAAATTCTAATAACAGGTAGTTCGGGTTACTTTGGCGGGCCTCTTACTAAACAAGTAAGTAAGATTCATGCTGTTATTGGGTACGACTTGCTTGAAGGCAGAGATATTTTAAATTATGTGCAGCTTAAGGGGGCAATGAAGGGTTGTGATATGGTTGTTCACACAGCTGCTATTCCAAAGCCTGATGAAACAAAATCTTTTGATGATTATTTTTTAGTTAATTGTGTCGGCACCATGAATGTAGTTAAGGCGGCGATTGAGAATAAAGTTAAGCGTCTAATTTTCATTAGTTCTACTGGATATTATGGTGTTGAGAGGGGTGTGCCGGTAAAACTTCCATTAAAAGAAGACCAGCAAACCGTTCCAATGTATTTGAAGGCGGAGGATTTGAAGTGCGAGAATAAGGCGCTAATGTATTCACAGAGTAAAGTAATCGCGGAGAATATTCTGGCGTTTTATGGTTTGACAAAACAAATTCAGATAATCTGTCTAAGATTTCCACGGATAGGGGACAAAGAGGGTCCGCACGGCACTCGTGTAAGCACAAGTAATGCCATTCAAGGAGTAGTAAAATCAATTGAGAAAAAAGAAAAGCTTTGGTTTGAGGCGTTTAATGTTTCTGATGAATTGGAACTGATTGATATATCAAAAGCGAAGAAAGTATTGGGTTATTCGCCCCTCTAGACCCGCTTTAGTTAGTATTCCCAATTTCTCTCTTTTGGGCCATCTTGGAATGGGGGCCTGGATTTTTTATTGCCGCGTAGTCTTCTTTGGGCACTCTCTATTGTTTCGCCTTTTCTAACAATAACTTCTGCCCCAGGATGAATTTTTGAGTGTATTCCTTTAAGTGGTCTATTGCTTTCTCTTAATCTAAGTCCGGTTCTTTCGAGTGCGCGGGTTCTGGCGTTTTTTGTGAGTTGTAACACAGGTACTCCTAATGTCCTTGCAAGTTTTACTCGGTTTTGTCTAAATGTTTGTGTTCCGGATTTTCTTGGCATTAAATCACTTCCTAAAAATAAACCACTCTTGTGATATATTAATCTTTCTTGTTCATTCAAACAAACGCAAACCTTGGAAATTCCTTTCCATCGCGTTTAATTTTTTCCAAAAACATTTTCTTGCTTCGCACCCACATTTGCCCGGCAGGCATCTCCTTCGCCGCCTCAAGGTGTTTATACACAACAATCTCTTCAAGTGTTTCAGAGTCAAGCGCGATTCCCACTATTTCGCAGGTGCTTCCCTTAAAGTGTTTCCAGATTTGTCCAGCTTTTAGTTCCCTTTCTTTCATTTCAAAAGCCCCTTCTCAAAATAAATCCTTTTTGTACTTGTTGTTTGGCCAGTTTCCATTTTAACAAGCGAGTATTTTCTTTTAAGGAGGTTTGCGAGTTGGGCTTTTCGGGTGCTTCTGGTTTTAATATTTATTTTTTTGTATCCTTTTTCTTTTGCCCATTTCTCTGTATAATCCATGAGTGCAGTCATCGCTTTTTTCCGCCTGTATCTTGGGATTACTCCCGCCCTCCAAATATAAAAAGTACTTTTATTGGCGGCGTATCCAATCAGATATCCTGCTGGTTTTTTGTTTAATACTGCGACAAGGATTAGTTTTTTCTTTCCTTTCAAACGTTCTTTGAATTCTTTGGTCGGGTCATTTCTAAACTCAGGGATGCTTTTGTGAAGTTTTAGAATTTTCTCAAGCGTTGTTTGCTTAATAGTGGGCGTCATATAATCACTCAAATATTTCTTTTCCTTCCAAATACTTTGTGAAGTGTTCGGCAAAGCCGCCCTTGTAGTGTTTTAGTATTTCGCTTTCGGGCAATACTTTTGCATGGGTGAGTCCCTCTTTGAGTCCTTTTTTCTCGCTCTTCTTTGTTTCTTCAACAAAATCCCTGAGTACAGCCGCGGCACTCGTTCTTTCTCGTTCGGCTTCAATCACAATTCTTCCATTCTCTTCGCGTGGTCCTGAAATCATTTTTCTTTTTCGCGCCAAGAATTTTTTTGTATTCTCCGCGTCGCCAATAGGGGGCCCGAATACTTTCTGCACCTTTGGAAGCGTTAGTGTGTTTAGTTCGTACATAAAAAATATTTGCTTTTCATCGCTCCAAAGAGCGCTCTTTTTGACAATAAAATCATTTTCTTCCAAATGCGTCGCGGCTTTGCGCAAATATCTTCGTAATTGTCCCCATACCAAATCAGGGAGTATGTTTGTGGGAAAGTCCGCCTCAATTGCGATGAATTCTTTCTTGCATAATTCCTCTCGGACCTTTTCAATCGGCCATTCATTTAGTTTTTCCCCGAAAAAGAATTTTTCACTTGGTTTTTTCAAGAACTTTTGCGCGGCGAGTATCATTTTGTTGTATTGTTCAGTCGAGAGCGCGCTTGCAACATTTCGGTTCTCATCAACCGGGTCAATTAACACAAGCGGGGCAATGAATTCCTCGCTGACATCTCTTTTAACTTTTTCAATCTTAATTACGGTTTTTTCTTTCCACTCGGAAATCGCTTTGAGCGCTTTGTCAAATGTGCCATAATGCAGGGTGAGTAACTCAACTCCGTATCCCGGGAGCGCCTGATTCTTCAAATCCGCGCCATATGCGCCGATTCCTTTTAGGAATTGTTTCAACAAGCGGGTTTCCTGTCTTTGCGAAACCTTCATCTTCTTTAGCAAATATTTGTTATGAAACGGAGTTCTATCAACCGCGCTTTGTTTTTCTGCTCCGCTTGCGACAACATATCCCGGTACTATCTCAACTTCAAATCCATTTATTTCTCCTCGCACATAAGGGTGCTGCGAGTAAGCGATTTCCCATTTGTGTCCGCTAAAAATTTCTTTTCCAATGCGTAGTCCTTCTTCCTCAAGCTCCTGCGCGCTTAAATGTTTGTCAAACATTATAAATAAATCAAGGTCTTTGTCGCCAGTGAGGTGGGTGCCGCGTGCGCTCGATCCGCACCACTCAAGGTGCGAGTGCTTTCCGTCCATTTCATCAATCTTTCTCTTTATCTGCTCAACGAGTTTTTTTTCCTGCAGAAGTTCCTGCTTTTTGGGAGTGATTTTTTTTAGTATTTTGGAATAAAGCGTTTTCATTAAAACTCACTTTTTAAGTATCTTAGTTTGTTTGAGTAGATTATTATATTACTTTCTTTTATATATACTCAATGCCTGAATGGTTTTAGAAAAGCCGTTTAAGCAGTAAGTGATTTTGATGCGTTTTACTGAGGTTAAGATGAAGAAGCTTGCGAGCACTCACCTTGCTGATGTTTATCAGGGGCTTTCTTCCAATTTTTATGAGGTGAAGCAGGCGGTGCTTTCAGAGAAAGAAAAAGCCTTTGCCGATTTCTTAATTAAGGATATTTCAAGAGGTTCCTCGTTTAAGGGAAAATTTGAGGGCATATCAAAGGATTTTTTTGACGGGTTTGGAGAAGCGGTAATTCCTATTGTTGAGATGAATAGTCTTTCGCAGAAAATGCCTTCAAAGCAGGTGTTCATTGAGCTTCTTGGCGGAATGATTGAGTCTGTCTCAAAAGTTGATTTTGTAAAGAGCAAAGAATTTTTTTCAGAGTACGTTTTGCACAACGCGGTTGGGTTAAAGCAGCTCGCCTTTTTCTCTCTTGATGATAACTTAGAGGAACTAATGGTGAATGGGCAGAACGGGGTGTTTGTTTTCCACAAGATGCACGGCATGTGCAAAACAAATGTCACGATTGGAGAAAAAGATTTGGATAATTTGGTTCAAAAAATCGCTTCAACTATTGGAAAGGAATTTAATCAAAAAAATGCTTTGCTTGATGCGCGCCTTCCAGATGGGAGCAGAGTTAATGCTACTCTTCCCGAGCTTTCCCCGACAGGAATCTCTCTTACAATCAGAAAATTCTCTCCAATTCCCCTGACAATTCTTGATCTCATTGAAAATGAAACTCTCACTTCGGAGGTCGCGGCGTTCTTATGGACGATGGTTGATGGCATGGGTACATATCCGCAGAATATTTTAGTTGCGGGAGGCACTGCTTCAGGCAAAACCACTTTTCTAAATATTCTCTCAAACTTTGTGCGCCCAAATGAAAGGATTATTTCAATTGAGGATACAATTGAACTTTCTCTGCTCGCGAGAGAGAATTGGGTTGCGCTTGAGGCGAGAAATTATTCTGGTTCCGAGATTACAATGGATGCTCTTCTAAAAAACTCTATGCGTATGCGTCCTGATAGAATTATTGTGGGGGAAGTGAGGGGCAGCGAGGCGCTTACGCTCTTCACTGCAATGGATACGGGTCACCAAGGGTGTCTTGGAACAATTCATGCGAATAATTCTCGGGAAACTCTTGTAAAGCTTGCGGAGCGCCCGCTTTCGGTTCCGCAGGCAATGCTGCCGCTTCTTGATTTTATTGTAATTACCCAGAGGCATTATTCAAAAGAAAAGGGGATGCAGAGGAGAGTAACGCAGATTGTAGAACTCTCAAGAATGGAGGATAAAGTTCTTTCAGGAACATTATTTGATTATGATTCAAAGCACGATTCAATTTTTAGAACAGAGATTCAGGGAAGAGTGCTTGAGGAGATGGCGGAGCAGAACTCAATTACAAAAAATGAGTTAAAAAAAGAGATTGAGGCGCGTAAAAGTGTTCTTGACTGGATGATTACGCAAGGGATAAGAAAGCCGCTTGAAGTTTTGGAAGTAATTGACAGCTACTATTTTAATCCTGAAAAAGTTCTCTCAACTATTTCTGGTTTGCAGTGAAAAATTGGCGCTAGTATTTACTCAAGCATCCTTTTTGCTTCTTTTGCAAGTTTCTTTATAAGTTCCTGATTTTTTTCAAACTTTTCATTCCCCTTTTTTATTAAGTATTTTAAATAATCATCGCTTGCACAAATATTTCCCTCTTTTATTGGGGCATTTATGTTCTGCGTGCCGAGCAGTTCAACAATATACTTTCCGTCTTTTGCCACTTTTATTCCCGCGCGCTTAATTCCAGCTTTTTCACAGAGCACAAGCAATTTTTTTGCGTTCTCAATATTGTTTGCTCCAAGATGAAGTATTAGCGGTTCCTGCTTGAACCAAAGCACATTTCCGCTAAATTCCTTGACCGCTTCAAGTACTTCTTTTACACTCACTTTTCTGTGCCATTTGCGGTAAAACGCGCTTTCCTGTTTTGTTTCTTCTTCCCCAAGACCAATAAGCGCGATTCTTCCCGCGCATGAGCTGCTTGTGAAGTAATTCTTTGTATTTTCAACGTAGTCGCATAAGGGGATAAAATCTTCATCCATTCTCCCAAGTGCTTTTGCTTCTCTATAAGTTTTTGAGTGGTGTCTTTTTGTCATCTCAAAACGGCTTTTTTCCTCAAGGCGGCGTTTTTTCTCCTCTTTCTGGCTTTTTCTTTCATTCGGGTGCATGAGAATAACCTTTATATTTCATTCTTTTATTAATTACTCTGATTTAACATGTTTAAAAAAGCATTTATTGTTGTGGCAATGTTGCTGCTCTTATGCTCAAGTGTTTTTGCTGTTCGATTAATTGATCCTATTTCAAAAGAGCTTTCTTCAACTGAAAACAATTTCACAGGAACTGTTGCTGTGGGAAATACAATTGAACTTATTTTCTCAAAGGAGCTTACTGACAAATATGAATCAATCGAACTTGTCACTGAACTTCCTGGCGGTTTCACTTATTCCACAAGAAACGAGCTTGAATCATTAAAGCTTTTTATTTCTGTTCCTGCTGATGCCGTGATTGGGAATTATTCGATAAGCGTTAATCTTTCAGGTTCAAAGAGGAGCGATAAGGTCTCTCTTTATTTTACTGTAGTTAAAGGAATGCTAAAGGTTTCTCCTTCAGATGTTGTTGAGCAGGTGGTTAATGTTGATTCTCCTGCGGAGTACAAAATATTCTTTGTAAATCCTACTGATGCTGACGCAGTTTTCACAATCTCTCCCACTCTTAGCGGAAACTGGCTGAGTATAAATGCTTTCGCGCAGAACATCTCAACGGATGATTTGCATAATATTGTTGTAGTTGTTCCAAAAGGGCAAAAAGTGGAAAAAGCGTTCTTTGTTTATCCAAGGATTGAGGGATTAAAAGAGTTCAAGACAATTGTTTCTTTTGAGGATACAAAGAAAGAATTTAGTTTTGCGGTTAATGGAAAATCAACTTTTAAGAGCAAAATGGAAGCAGTGTTTTATGGCCTTCCCTTCTATTCCTTTTCCCTAATGCCAAGCTACTATGCAAGCGGTCTTCTTTCCTTCTTATTTAATTAAATTCAAATTTCGCTCCTTTCTGCAAGTTTTTTAACTTGGGCGCTAGGCATATTATTTTATGATTAAAGAGCATCCAAAAAAGGATTTTGTTTTTGCAAAAAAACTCTTGGGTGAAATATACTCCAAAGAGATAAGCACTTCAAAAGACTTAAATCAGCGTGAATTCTTTTGGAGTAAAAAGTTTTTTCTCTCGCACATGCCTTCTCACCCCTTTATTTTGGCTCAGGCAAAGAAGCCCACAAATAAAATGATTGAGCTTCTCTCAATTAAGCCCACAAGAAGCATTTCGGGGGTTCAAGTTATTGCGGTTATGCTTCCTCCTTTTCCCTGCCCTGGGAAATGTAGTTACTGCCCGAGCGCGATGGAAGAGAAAACCGCACCAAAATCATATACTGGGCATGAGCCAAGCGCTCTTCGCGCGCAGCGCCTTAATTATGATACATATAAAATTGTTTCAAACAGAATAGGGCAGCTTGATATCACAGGGAACCGTGCGGAGAAAATTGAATTAATTTTTCAGGGAAGCTCTTTTACCGCGATGGGGAAAAAACGGCAGGGGTTAATTGTAAAAAAAGCTCTTGATGCGATTAATGAGAAAAAATCAAAATCGCTAAAGGAGGCAAAAACTTTTGCGGAGAAAGCCAAGCGCAGGTGCGTTGGAATTACTTTTGAGACCCGCCCTGATTTGTGTGATAAAGAAGAAATCAAGCAAATGCTCTCGCTTGGCGGAACAAGGGTTGAACTTGGTGTGCAAAATCCCGATGATGAGATTTACGAGAAAGTTTGCAGGGGGCACACAGTAGCTGATGTCACTTACTCAACTCGGCTGTTAAAAGACTCCTCATTCAAAGTGCTTTATCATTTAATGCCTGGTTTGCCGGGAAGTAATTATAAAAAAGATTTGAAGAATTTTAAACTGATTTTCTCCGACCCGCGCTTTAAGCCTGATATGGTAAAATTTTATCCGTGCCTTGTTATTAAGGGGAGCGAACTTTACAATGACTGGAAGAGCGGGAATTTTGAGCCGATGGGGGAAGTAGAAGCCGCAAAACTTCTTGCAGAAATAAAATCCGAAGTTCCAAAGTGGGTGCGCGTGATGAGGGTGAATCGTGATATTCCAAGCACCGTGATTAGCGCGGGGGTAATGAAAACAAATTTGCGTCAAATGGTTGAGGAAGAGCTACACAAAATGGGCAAAAAGTGTAATTGTATTAGATGCAGGGAAGCGGGTATTGTTGCGCGCGAAAAGGAAGTTGATATTAGTAAAGCAAAAATTCAAAAAGAGTTTTATGATGCGAGTGGCGGAGAGGACGCATTTATTTCTGCGGAGTCAAAGGATGCCTTGTTTGGTTTTGTTCGTCTTCGAAAACCAGCGGCGCCTTTCTTAAAAGAAATTACAAATAAAACCGCGCTTGTCCGCGAGCTTCATGTGTTTGGCAAATCGCTTCCGCTTGGAAAACGAAGCGAGGAAAGCCCCCAGCATCAGGGCTTAGGAAAAGAATTGATGCTTGAGGCTGAAAGAGTTGCAAAGGAAAAGTTTGGGGCGGACAAAATGGTTGTGATTTCGGGGCTTGGAGTAAAAGAGTATTACATAAAGAATTTCAAGTACAAAAAAGAAGGGCCTTTTGTTTCAAAGAGAATTTGAGTTTTATATTTCTAAACTTTCAAGTTCTTTCCCGTAATGCCTAAAAACTTTCCAGCCCGTCCAAGTCTTTGTATCCTTCATCGTGTATCCGAGCAGTTTTACAATTTCTTCGAGTTCTTCCTCATTTGGAGACTCTACTTCAAAAAAAGGGGGTATTTCTTTGTACTCGTCAATTTCAATCAAAGAGTTCATCAATTTGTAAGTAGTTCTTTTTTTTGGCTTTGATTTGCTGCAAACAAATCCCAATCCAATAAGAAGCGCTTTTGTTTTGTCAAAATCACTTACTTCTATTTCAGTTTCTTCGCAGGTTTTTGTTTTGCCCTCTTTCACATTGTTTTTATGGGTAAGTATTGTCTTATTGTTCTTCTTGCGGAGACGCAAAAGTTCTTTTTTAGAATTCAAATCTTTGTTTTGGGTGTCAAAGACAACCGATTCAAGCGCATACTTTCCGACAAGTTTTGCTCCGAGCGCTAAAAGCTTTTTTTCCAAAGAGGCTTTGTTAACATCGAGTATCTTTACTTCCATTTCTTGCATAAAATGAATTATTTGCGATTTTATTATTAACCTTTGCGCGGCAATTAGCCCAAAATAGGTTTAAATTCACAAAATTCTTTACCTTTGTCATGTTTGAGCTCGTTTTCATTGCGGTAATAATTATATTAGTAATTGCCATAGCTTTCATTCTCAAGCTTTTTTTCAACATGAAAGCAGAGTATAATTCGTTGTTATTCTCAAAGCAGTCCCAAAGTGTTAAGTATGGTCAGCTTACAGAGCAGTGGCTTCCTTTTTCAAAGAACTTTCCATTTAACTCGCAGAATTTTCGTTTTATTGGAAAACCGGTTGATGGGGTTTGTTTTGAGGATGACAAAATCGTTTTTGTGGAATTTAAAACCAACAAATCGCAATTGAGTGAGGCGCAGAAGAAAGTAAAAGAGCTTGCGAAGAACAAAAAAGTTGAGTGGTTTGAGTTAAGGGTTGAGTAAAAATTTTATTATTTACTTTCAAAAACCATTGGTCTTTGAGTCATGACCCCATAACCAGTCCACCTATTCCTTGTTTTTGCCCTGCCTATATAAGAAAGGTCTTTTTGAAATTGGGTGTATGCGGTATAAATTAGGTAATCTCTTAGAACCTGTTTATTCTCTTTGAGAATTTGTGCGGCTCTTTGGGAATCACTATTGTTAAGCAATCGGATTAGTTCAGGATATTTAGCAACCTCTTTTCTATCAAACCCAAATAATTTTTCGCCTTGTTCTCTTTCCGCCTGTTTTAATTTTTCGGATGCGTAAACCCCGACTCCTGCGGAGAGAGTTTGTGAAAATTTCATTCTTCTGGCAGTAAACACGGCCCCCTTATCAGGCGCCTTTGGGTAATACATCCTCGCATAAACATAATATGGGGTTGGCTCGTCAAGATATCTTGAATGCTTGTTGGATTCAGCAATAACCTTTCGCAGGTGTCTTCGCTGAGCCTTATTTAACTGTTTTCCCCTATTATAATCGCTCTTCTCAGCAGTTGCGCTATCTTGTTGCCTTGCCACTACTGACATTATCTCAGAACCAGTTTTGTTTATGAGTTCAAATCTTTTTTTGTTTTCAGCAATTGTTTCTTTAAGAGCAGCCACAAGTAATGCCCTGTGTCTTACTGCTTTGCTTGTGGCGAGTCCTGCGGAATAAAGTGCAAGATTCTCTGATCTTTTAACAATTCCCTTGATTGTTGTGAATGTTTGTTTTATTCCAACAGTTCCTGCACGGAAATGTTCTAAATATTTAGTTTCCTGTTCTTCCCCAAAGAGGCGCGCGTTCGTCATAAAGTTTGAGTGAAATACCGCGTCAACATCAGCCAGGTAAACTTTTCCTGTGTTTGTTTTTTTGTCAATTACGAAAAGCCAAAGGTCTCCGTTATGCGAATATTGAAGTTTTCTCAGAATTAATGAATCATGGTGCATTGAGTCAAAAATTTCTTTTGAATTTTTAAGACCCTCAACCAGTTTTTGGAGTTTTTTGTTTCTTACAACTGAATTTATTGGGAATACAACTTTCTTTCCTCTTTCTGTGAGGTCGGGCATCTCAAGGCTTCTTTCAATTTTTCCTTTGGCTTTTTTTGTTATAACAAGTCTTACTCCTGGAACTATGTGTGCACCGGCTGCTTCAAATTCTCTTAGTATGCGATAATCTCTTTCAGGATTGTTAAATTCTCGGTAAAATCTCTTTTCAACCCCTTTTCTTTTTCCTTGTGCTGTTCGGGCGATTGAAAAACCTACCGTATTTGCTCCGCCGGATTGCTCGGTGTTGTCCCCTGTCCAAAAAAGTCTTGCGGTTCTATATAGTTTCCCAGGTTTTCGTCCATCTTCTCCGATGAACCATGCTTTGTGAGTTATATTTCTTGGTCGCCTTGGCATGTTTCTTTCACTCCAATTTGTATCTCAGCGTCGCAACAGCTCCGCCAAATCCCTGAATGTTTTTTTCCTGTGGGTTGCGCGCGGAGATTATTTCAACCGAACACTTGTATTGCTCCGCAAGGTCAAGTATTTCCTCAGCCTCCGCGCGGTTCTGCATTAATAGTGTCTCTGAGATTATTACTCTCTCAACCGCCCCGAGTTGAATTGCTTTCTTCACTTGCTCTTTTCCGTACTCCGCTTTTCCTTTTGCGAGCATCATGAGGAATTCTTCAATAATCTTTGATTCTTTGCTCAATTGAAGCTGTTTCTCAATAGCCTCAAGTTTTCCTTGGCTTAATAATTCCTTAAATCCTGTTTCTCCTGTGGAGTTTGTGGATTCAAGCAGCACTTGTGGGAAGCCTTTTGTTTTTTTATCATCAATAAACTTCTTCAAATTCTCCTTAACAAATCCGGGTCCCGCAAGGAGTATTCTCTTTGGCTCAAGCGCTTTAATTTTCTCGAGTATTTCGTCAAAGTAATCGCTTTTTTCCTGCGCGAATCTCTTCCCGCGCCTTTTCTCTTTCACAATCGCTTTTCTGCTAATTGAATAGTTGTTCACAAACGCGAGTTCTGCCTGCTCATCATCCAAAAGTATTAAAAGTAGTTTTGATGCTGCCGCCGTGCTCTCGGCTTTTTTCAATCTGTCAATCTGCCACTGCTTTAATTCGGTTTTTCTAATCTTAACCCGTTCCCCGATTGGTATCTCAAGACTGTGGTGGCTTTTGAGCTCAATATACTCTTCAGGCTTCCCCGAAAGGATTATCCCATTTATTCGTAAATTCTCGCTGTATTCCTGGAAATGAACATCTGTTACCTCAAGTTCAACAAATATCTTAATCCTTTGCGCCTTCTCCCCCTCTTTGCTTGGCTTTATCTTCCTGTCAGAGGAACCAAATACAATATCGCCTTTTGCAAGTATTTTCTCAAGGTGCCAGAGGTCATCAAGGCCCTCAGGAATACATGAAATGATGTTTTCCTTTCGGTCTATTTTAAGGATTTTCATATTGTTTTGCTGTCTGGAAATAGTTTTAAACTGGATTTATTATAATTTCCATCCCTATGACACACAAAAATAAGCCAAAAAAAGGCAAGCAAAGAACCAAGAGGTTTGTGAGGATAGTGGAAGCAATTGTTTCTGATTCTAAAGGAAGGGTGCTCGTTCTAAAGAGAAGTAAAAGCAATTCTATTTATGTCGGCAAGTGGCAGTTTCCTGGGGGAAAGGCATGGGTTAAAGAGAGCGCAGAAAAGGCGATTAAGAGGGAAGTGTTTGAGGAAACTGGTTGCAAATGTGTTTCTTTGAAGCAGATAAAGAAGCTGACTTTTTCGGAGCAGTTTAAGGGAAGGGTCTCGGTTGTTGAGCTTGTAAGTTTTTCCTGCAAGTTAAAAGGAAAGATTCAGTTGAGCAGGGATCATTGTGAATATAAGTTTATGAAAAGCAATGGTCTCTTGAAAAGAATTCTTGCGCCTATTTCAAAAAAAGTATTTTTTGATTAATTTTCTCTATCTTTTATTTCACTCGCAAAGTTTTTTCTCATGCATAGTAACTTCCGCTTTCTTTTTGCTCTCTATCAAGCACCGAGCCGTGTTTATTTATTCGCGGGCGTTTTGTGTCTTTATCTCTTCGTAATGTGATATCCAAATTCTTTAGGAGCAAATTCATTCCTTCATCCACCCCAAATGGTCCCTCCGCATTTCCGCTTCTCGCAGGCTCTCCAGTGAACACCATTATTTTATCGCTCAAATAATCAATGAATGCAAGGTCGTGGTCAATTACTAGCGCCGAGCAGTCCGTGATGTCAATATGATTTTTGATTGCCTTTCCGACAGCGAGTCTTTGCTCAACATCAAGATACGCGCTTGGTTCATCAAGTAAGTACAAATCCGCTTTTTTGCTTAGGCATAGCGCGATTGAGACTCTCTGCAGTTCCCCTCCCGATAAGTTCTTTGCTTTTTTCTCAAGGAGTTCCTCAAGTTCGAGGGGGCGAAGAATGCTTTGCCTTATATCAGGAATTATTCCGCTTTCAAACAATTCCGAAACAGTTTTTTCTCCAGTGTATGCAATGTACTGCGGTTTGTATGAGATTTTTATCCCTTTTGCGATTTCGCCTTCGGTTGGTTTTATTTCTCCCGCGAGTATTTTCATAAAAGTTGTTTTGCCTATTCCGTTTGGTCCCACTACTCCGACAATTTCGTTTTTCTTTATGCAATTCTCCTTAGCCTCAAGTTCAAATACTCCAAGCTTTGCTTTAAGTTTTGGCCACTCTGCGACAATTTCTTTTCTTTCCCTCTTATCCTTGCGCTGTTTTGAGAAGAAATCTATTTCATAATTCCTAAACCTATAATTTTCTTCTTTTGAGTATCCCTCAAGGTAAGTGTTTATTCCCTCGCGATTTGTTTTTACCTGGGAAACAAATCCGTAAACGCGGGGCTTTCCGTACATCAGCGTTACATAATCACTCAAATAATCAAGGAGCACGAGGTCATGTTCAACAACAAGCACTGCTGCGCGTTCTGCAACTCTGCGGATGAAGCGTGCCGCGCGCAATCTTTCCTTAATATCAAGGAATGAGCTTGGCTCATCAAAGAAATATAGTTCAGCATTTTTTAGTCCGGTTGCAGCGATTGCGACTTTTTGAAATTCTCCCCCTGAGAGTTCGGATGCTTTTCGCTCAAGCAGTCCCTCAATTTTAAGCTCCTGCGCCACTTCCATTAACCTCTTATCATCATCAACTTTTGAGAGTAACTCTCTCACAGTTCCGGTTGCTTTTATTGACTCAATGCTCTGCGGTTTCACCGCAACTTTTACTTGTTTAGCATAGAGGCGTAAAAAGAAATCCTGCGCGTCTTTTCCGCGGTAATATTCAATAACTTTTTTCTCATCCGAAGTTTTTTCGCCGAAGTTTGGGACAACTGCTCCTGAAAGTATTTTTATGATTGTTGTTTTTCCTATTCCGTTTCTCCCCACAAGTCCAAGAACACTTTTCTCTTTTGGGATTGAGAGTCCGTGGAGGCGAAACATATTTTTTCCAAAGGAGTGTATAACTTCGCTTAAATTAAACGCGATATTTACAATGCTTATCGCTTTGAATGGGCATCTGTTTTGGCAGATTTCGCACCCAATGCATATATCTTCAGCAATTACTGGTTTTTGCAACGGTTCATGCACAATGCATTTTTTGCCGGTTCGATTAACCGGGCACACTTTTTCGCACAAGTAATTCCCGCAGTGGTCATAGTTGCAGTTATCATAATCAATAACCGCAATTCTTTTCCGCAAGTCCATAATAATTCCCGTTTCGCAAATCAATTTAAAGCTGTGCCTAACTAGCCTAATTTTTTCTTATAACCATGGTTTTCAGAAGGCCTACTGAGAATGTTTCCTCACCCTTTGTTATTGTTGCAACACAGTTAAAGTCCATATTCACAAAGTTTGCGTCAGTTCCGCCCGGCCAAGTTGAGGGCAGATTTGTGCATTTAAGATAATCAATGTCTTTTCTTGCAAGAAGCGCCGAGGCATTTTGATCAACATATGCGGGCAGTAATATTTCGCTTGCCCTTAGATTGTAATCGTGCGCCATTATGTTAAGCGTTGTTTCATATGTGCTCAAATATGTTTTGATTTGCGGAAGCACTTCTTTGAAGGAATAGCTGTTTTTCACTTCAAAGTGCGCGCTGAGAAGTATCGCTGCGGAGACAATCATCCCAAGAACAATAATAATTCCAAGAAACCCTCTGCTATTCATTTTATCCACCTGCATAGTGTTTTATCGCTGAATGCTTTTGTTTGGGTAACATAAACCGTTATTTTTGAGCAGTATTGCTGCTGTGTGTTTGAATCAATGCTCTGTGCGGGGAGGTTAAAGTATAGCGCCGCCGCTTCCTGGCTCTGCGCCTGTATTTGGAGAATGTTTGTTTTTTGTATATAATTTCCTGTTGAGAAGTAAAACGTGCTAAAAATTGTAAGCACTATCATAAGCGCGGCAATTGTTTCTATTGAGAAGATAAATCCTTTCATCTTGCCACCTTCACAGTCATTTTGTACATTTTTAGATTGTTGCTTGAGCAATAACTGCCCGCCACGCTTCGTATGCATTCATTAAGGTCAGAGTATGCCGCTCTTGGGAATTTGCCGCATCCTGCAATGTTAAGGTCAATAGAAACAATGTTGTTTGAATCAGTAATACTATCGTTTATGATTTTTTGGTTAAGCGGCAACCCCGTTCCCGCTTTTAAATCAGTGAAACTAATATTTGCATTGTAATCTCGAAGACCAAGGCGGTTTTTAAAATCACTCTCAGTTATTTTTGATACTTTATTAAAATCTATCGAGTACGCAAGTTCAAGACCTCCGATGTTGCAGTCATAATCAGGGGAATTTACTAGAGCGATTGCCGCGCTCTGAGCTTTTTGTTTCATTACCTCATATAGTTGAGCTTGTTTTTTGTTATAAAAATTAATTTCTGCGCTTGCGGTAAGGAGTCCAAATGCCATGATTACAATAACTGTGGCGATTAAGAAGTCCATTGAAAACATTTGTCCTTTACGCATTTTTGACCACCATTATTCCGGCTGTTGCGGTACTCGTCACATCAATAATAATTCTGCTTGAAACGCCAAAATATGTGTTATAATCAAATACTCTTCCCGCAGCGGTTATTTTTCCGTTTAATTTGTTTTGATCAAGGATGCTTAGAGTCGGGTATGCGTTTTTGTTGTTTTTATTCTCATCAAGATAATTTATTTTCTGCATTTTGTATTGCAAGACAAAATTCATATCCGAGATTGACTGCGCGGAAGTAAGAAGATTTGCGCAATTTTCAACTATTGAAACGAGCTGTTGATTTACAAGCAGTTCATCCTGCGTTTTTTTCTCATTAGTTATTACATACCCAAATGAAGTCACAAGCACAATTGCGGTAAGCAGCGCTAAAAGTAAATCAAGGCTTATTTGGGCTTTTTGCATGCAGAACTAATGCTTTTTGGGGTTTTAATTTTTCTGTTGAGGTGTTTTCCCGTATTTTTTAGGCGCTACTCAATAAGAACGTTAATTCTCTCGCCATTTTGGTCATAAAACCCAATATTTTCTATGGAATATGGGAAACCAAGCACGAGATTCAGGGGGTATTTTAAGAAAAACTTTTTATCCTGCCTGCTGGGGCAATTTGTGCTGAATGGGTGCGAGTGGAGCGACCCAAGTATTGTTTCATCAATTGGAATAGAATATTCATCAATACTTGCGGAGGTCTCTGATGTGTTTGAGGGGAGGAATATTATTTCCAAAACAAGCTCTTTTTTTCTGTTCCCGCCAAGAAAACAAATATACTCTGCCGGCAGGTATCTCTCTGCAGAATGTATTGCGTCAAGCAGCAGGTTTTTTTTTATTCGCCACATAACTATGATATATCAAAGGACTTTAATAATTGAATCAAAAAGTCCTTTGATACTCACAAAAAGACATTAATTTGTAAAATCGATAAATGTCTTTTTATGATAGAATGAATATATAGAAAAACATTGCTGGGGCGATTAAGGATGACATGCAGGTGCTTCTTCGAACACCCTTTTTTATGGTAAGCAAACCAAGCGCTGTCGCAAAAAATAATGCTATTAATCCGTTTGCGCTGCTAAATACTCCGACAAGAATAATCATTATCCCAATGCTTGTAATTGAGAGTGTTTTTGTTTTTTGTTCATCCAAAAAACCCATGGCTTTTTTTGCGAGCAGTATTGTGCATAACCCTCCGATTCCTGCGGCAGCAACCATTGAAATTGTTCCAATAAAGAGAGTTTCCTGTGTGAAAAACATTTTGTCTTGTAGCGCAATCATTGTTCCATTGCGGGCTTTTGAGAGGGCGAAGAGGGTGGCGAAGGAAAAGAAAAAGTTTGATGCATTAATTGAGCCGAGCATTGCAAGGTAGCCTTTTGCGGAATTTGTTTTTTTAAAAACATTAATTATTCCTGCCGCGGTATTGCTTCCAATTCCGGGCATTACTGATACTAGCGCGCCTCCAATAAGTCCAACTATTGAACTCCCAAAATATTCTCGCCCCACCTCCGCTTTTTCGTCCTGCTTTACTTTTGCCTGCTTTTCCCAAAGTGAGTTAAGTGTGCCCGCTATCCCAAAGTATCCTGTTATTAGCGGAAATACTTGTCCATAGAAAAGCATTCCTTGTGTTGCTGCCGCTATTACAATAAATGCGGACCAAATATTTTTCTTTAAGCCTTTTTCAGTAAAAATAAAAACTAATAATGCGAACCCCAAAATAAAAGGGGTCAAGGTTATTATTTCTTGAGAATTTTTCTCGATAAAAGTAAAAAAGAAGGGAGTGAGCGCGCTTCCAATCAGCACTGCGATAAGTCCGCCCGTAACAGTATAGCAAACCGCTTCAAGCGCTTTTCCTTCAAGAAGCATTTTGTGCGCGGGGAGTACGCTTTCAAAAGTATTTTCGCTTGGAGCGCCAAGAAATATTGAGGGAATGAATTCTGTGAAGGATTGTGTTATGCACATCCCGAGCATAAAAATAGTTATTTCCTCTCCAAATAGGGGGCTTGCTAGCAGTAGTATTGCAACATTATTTGAGTGGAGTCCAGGAATTAGTCCCGCGATTATTCCTGCCGCGCTTCCAAGAAGCAGCCAGGGAAGTATCATTGTTTCTCAACCTTCTGCGCGTAAAGGTTTAATTGTTTTTTTGGTTTTATTATTGCAGAGCCTCCGCCGTTCTGCTGTTCAGGGCGGTTTTCAGCATAAACTTTTACAAAATCGTTTTGTTCAAGTGTTGTTGCGCGCGGATAATATATTAGCGCAAGATTTCCATCATCGAGAGTGAATAGGGTTATTGGATAATTCTTTATTACGGCATCAACTCTCCCAAAAAGAATTCCTTTTGAATTCTCTTTTTCACTAAGAAGCCCTATCGTGCTGTTCTCAAATTGCGGGGTGTAGGTTATTGCAAGCGCCACCATTCCCGCAATTGTTATAATAAAGCAGATTTGGGTTAATTGTGTGTCATTCATTAAGAGAGCTTTTTTTTGAGTGGATAAAAATAGTTCTTTCTTTTCGTTGCTTGACGAAGTGCGTTGCAGTATTTAAGGGGGTTTTGCAGTTATATTAAAGGGCAAAAACAAAGAAACTTTTTTGTCCTTTAATAACTATTGCAAATTGCAAGCAGTTTGCTATACCAAAAAAGCGATTGCTTTTTGTTGTATCAAAAGATATCATAAAAGTTTCCAGATTAATGTCTTTTGATATTAGCTTTGGAAAGTTATTGAAACAGATTGGTATGAACTTGCGTCCTGAACTCTTTGCTTTATTGCCACGAGATTGAAATCGGCCGCCTGCTTCTTTGGGGTCGTGGTTATTAGTAATTCTATTCCAGCGCTTTTATTCATTTGGATTGTTTCAATATAGATGCTCTCCTTTTTGTCGCCTATTTGGCGCAATAGTTCTGTTCTTGCGGCGCTTATTGCAAGCGTGTCTGCGTGTGTTTGCATATAAAAGCTGGTTATTGCTATTGCTCCCGTCATTATCACAAGCAGCACAAGCAGACTCTCAAAAGCTATCTGCCCTTTTTTATTCATAATAATCACATTTATTGGTAGAAGGCGACGGTTGATGCCTGCTTTTCAATTATAATTTTTGCCGCAACAGGACCGTTAATTCCTTGGATTTTGCAGTCCATTTGTGCGGAGGATGGTAAAGTAAAATCTTTTGTGCAAACCCCCGTACTTGCACTGCATTGCCCGGGGTATGGTTTTTCTTTTAATGTTGTTGTAAAAGAAATTCTTGTCGGGAAGCAGGAAATATTGCTGTCTGCAGGAACAAATATCAGCAGTGTTTCTCTTGAGCCAGTGCTTTGCATTGAAATATTTGTTATTGCGTTCACAATTTTTTGGGCTTCGCTGTTTACCCTTGAAACATTTTCAGTATCATATGCTAACCCTTGTGCGTTTCTCGCCATTGGGACAACCGCTGTAGTAAGGTACACTATCGAGATCAATATTAGGAACATGAACTCTATTGATGCTTGTCCTTTTTTCATTTCTAAAGCACCCCTATTAGGAATGTTATTACTAAATCTCCTAGTATTATGCATAACAAATACCCTAAAAGCATTGTGGGAACAAACGGCATGCTTTCTTTTACCCATATTCTTTTTGGCAGTTTTCCCTGTGCTGCGAGTTTTTTTACAATCTTTAATTCGTCATCGTTTAATCCCCTTGCTTTATTTGAGGAAATGATTTCTTTTTTTGGCGAGAACAATTCCTTTACTCCTTTAATATCCATTTTTTTTATTAGTTCAATGAGCTTTGCGCTGCTAATTCCCTGTGCTTCAACAATCCTTGTCCCTTTTTTTATAAGACTCTTTGATGGAATCATTCCCTCTTCAAGTTCTTTTATTGAAATTTCTGTTGCGAGGACTTTTCGCGAAGAGAAAAGGAGTTTTATTGCGGAATAGAGTCCAACGCTGATAAGGAGCGCTGCAGCTAGTGCCTGTGCCAGCAGAGCATAATTAAAGAAAATTGCCGCGATTACTGCGATTATTGTCGCAATTGTTTTGTATTTTCCAAGGAAACCCCAAAGGAGCAGCGCTAAAATAAGTACAAGCGAATTTACGCTATACTGTGTGAGCAAAACAAATGCTCCTGAAGCAAATATTGCCCCGCTAGTTGCAAGAATTACTTTTGGTTTCATTTCTTTGAATAATTCTCTTTGGAATTTTTTGTTTTTTGCGACTTTGTATGCTACAACAAATAACCCGTAAGGCAAAAATGCGATAAGAGAATAAATGAATAGGGTTATTGGAAAAATAGGGTAATTTGCGGCCCCGAGTGCGCCGCTGTTTATTAGCGCGGGAGTGAATGCATTAAGTGCTCCAAGCCCCATAAATAATTTTACGTCCCCTCCTGCGAATACTCCCGCTTTCCAAAGCACCCAGCCGAAGAAAAACCCAAAGCACAACCCAAGGATTGAGTAAGCAAATGGAAGGTAAGTTGATTCGATTATACTTTGCGCCCCAAAAAGCAGCAGCCCAATTAATGCAAGCCCATAGTTTAATTTATTTGGGACTATCCTGCTTTTTAGATCAGTGTAGGTTGCACCGAGGAGTCCCGTGACTGAGATAATTATTGCGGCGTAAAAGAATGCTATCATCGATAAGGAATAGTTTTATTTGTATTTAAAGCTTTTTAGAGGGCAAAAAAGAGAATTTGGGTTTAATAAAAACTTTTGATGAGTTAGGGGCGTGAATTCTACTTAGTCATTATATTTTCTATTACCCTGCTTCTTGTTGAGAGTAAATCAGCCTGTGCTTTTAACGCAAGGGAGCGCATTGCTTCAACTAGAATTGCCGCGCTTATTGCAAGCATTATCGCGAATACCGCAGTAAGAAGATACTCAAATGACACTTGCGCGGTTTCTTCCATAATTAACAACACTCTTTAGGGTCTAATTGCTGGTAGTGATGGGCACCTTGTTGTACCATTCAATAAAGAATCATTTTTTTTCACAGATAATGCATCACAATCAGCTTTGTTTGCTCTGGCTACTGCGGGAGGAGTGAGTTCAGTTGAGTAACCGCCTTTTGTTGAGTCGCAGGTGTAGCACCCGCATATCAGACTGTTTGTGTTAATTGTTTTGCAGGTGTAATCATATGCCGCTTGCCCGCCCCCTGCGAGCGGAGGGCCCATTGTGCTTATCATAAATGAAATTACTACTGTCACAACAACAACCGCTGCCGCTAGCAGTAATAGGTATTCAATAGCTCCCTGTGCTCTTGGGTTCATAACCGTCAGAATAGTTTAGGGTCTTTTGAGGTATTTAAGCGTTGCTAATATGTGCGGATGCCAAGAAGAAAAAATAAAAAAAAGAAATGGAAAGGCTTTTCTCAAAGGGGCCTTTCCAAAATGGATTGATTTTATGAGCAGCCGGGCTGTCCGTTTTGCAATTTGACTTTTGTTATGTCTGTTACGAGTGTGCTAATACAGCAGTTACAGCTATTTGCTGTATTGCTCACATTTGCCGCTAGTTTATTGCATATGCCTGTTCCTGATGCCCCGATTGAGGTTATGTCGGAATTGCACTTTAGCATGTTAGTAGCCTTATTAGCGTCTGTTCCTGTGGGCGGGGTTGTGGTTACTACGCTTGTGATTGCTACAATTACAATAGCAACTACGAGGATTGCCGCTCCGATTATTAGCAAGTATTCAATTGCTCCTTGTCCTTTTCTCTCCATTTTTTTCCCTCCTTTTTAGTTATAAGTATCTTTCCTATTAATGTTTTTGAGCTATTTAAACCTTGCTTTTTAGTTTTGCGAGGTTCTTGTAGTTTTAGGATTCTTGAGAGGTTTTTGCTACTTATTAGCATCCGCTGCCAATTGTCCGGTTTGTGTCACTGTGTTTGCGGTGTTTTTAATAAAAAGTGCGACAGCGCTGACTATTGCCACGGCTCCTACTATTATTAGTAAGTACTCAATGTTTACTTGTGCTTTCTCCTCCATAAATCCTCACTCCGTTCGTATTTATGTCGCCCAAAAATCCCGCTTGGATTCCTTGGTTTCATATAATCATATAAATTTTAATCTTAAAGCGCGCCAGCCACCATTCCCTTGACCACAAAACTTGAAACGTGGTAGGAGATGAATGCTAATACTAGTAGGATTGGTATATATATAATGCTTTTGTTAAGTTTGCCTTCTCTAATAAAAGCCATCATGGTTCCCGAGCCGAGAACTGTTATTATAATGTACATTTGTATGAGCGTGAGAATAAAGTTGCTTGATTGCTGTGCTGCCGGGGCTAATTCAGCGGTAATAGAATCTGAAGTGAATCTTGAGAATGCGCTTAGAACGGAATTTATTTCCCCAAATATAAGCGGAGCGATTATTCCTCCCGCGGCTATTATGAATAGGAATTGCATTGTGGTGTTTGCTTTTCGTTCATCCTTTAGTCTTGTAAAATCCTTTACATCATCAGCGATATCATCAAGTATGTCCGCAAGGCTTGCACCGGTTTTTATTGAATCAAGCACAATTGTTATTGTTCTCTTCACGAGCCTTGAATCTATTCTTGCGGCAAAACCGTTAAGCGCGCTTTCAAGATTTTCTCCGTCTTCAAGTCTCCTTAGCGCAAGACTCATTTCTTCAGAGAGTCTTCCGTATTCTGATTCAACTACTTCTCTGAGTGCCCCTTCATAAGTGTCACCGGCTTTTAGCGTGTCCGCCATTTGTTTGAGCGCATCGCTGAAGTTTTTCTCAATGTTCTCTACAATTGACTCTTTTCGCATGTAGGGGTATCCGATTGTAATTACAAGCACGGCTATTGTGAATGCTGCGGGGATTAGTGTGATTTCAGGGATTAGTAAGGCGCTTAATAATGAGGAGATAAGCGCGGTTGCGGCTGCAGCCCCAAGAGAAATCAATATCCAAGTGGGCGCATTTATTTTCATTTGGGAGAATTCCACCCACTCAGCGTATTTTTTTAGTATTTGTTGTATTTCCATTCCATCACATCTTTGGCTGCGCCATGTACACCATTACATTCATCAATATGAACAAAATTGGCATTACTACTAAATAAAACAACAACATTATTTGAGGGGTTAATGGAACTGCCTGGAAGAGTGATTGGCCCGATATGCCAAGAGGCGAGTTTCGTATCGCCCCGAGTATCATTATTGCAACAGGGAGCACGATTCCAATGAAAATAAATATTACTGCGAAGAAGTTCATTTGTTGCGCAAAAGTATTTATTCTGTTTTTTAAATCATCCGATACTTCATCAGCGATTTCATTCATAATGTTTGAGAGGTTTCCGCCTATTCTCATTGCTCTTATTATGTGCATGAGCGCGGTCTTTAGCGGTCTGCTTTGTGTTCTTAGCGCCATGTGTTTGAGAGCAACGCTTGTGTCCACGCCTTCTTCTATCTCATTTATTGTTCGCGCAAACTCCTCGCTTAGTAATCCATAATCTGCGCTGGCAAGCGCTTGTATCGCTTTGTATAATCCTATTCCTGCTTTAAGTTCAGTTGCCATGTGTCTTAGCGCAAAAGGGAGTTCGATTGAACATGCCGCTCCGCGCGAGTTCGCTTTTTGTTTTGGAATGTAGGATACCGCAAATATTGCCGCGCCTCCGCCGATTATTGCAAATACTATTGGTAGTAGCGGTACGAGTATGATTTGTCCTGTTGTCACAGCCATCATTGTGCCCACAAATAATCCAACAACAAATCCTAATAGCGCGCCCACTAGTCCTGCTGCGCTTGTTAGTGCCAAATACTGGTTTGCGGAGTAAGGCATGTCAGCCGAGTAAAGATAATATCCCATTTCGTCGCTGAAAGGCAATTTCTTCAGCATTTCCTGCAAGGGTTTTAGAATTGATTTTGTTTTTAAGTATAATCCGCCGAGCTGCTGGGCAAAGTTTGAGTTAAATGCCTCAAGATCCTCTCGTGAATCAATATCCGAGCGAGAGTATGTGTCTTCCGCGATAATTCCGCGTAGTTCCTTTAGGCTTCCCGATACTTCATCAAACTGCGTGCCTTCCTCTCGGTACTTTTTTTTCATCGTTTCAACGATTTTGTCTACTTCTATCTGGTCTATTTTGAATTCTTCAGCCAATTTTTTTCACCAAATACGTTCTCATTTCTCTTTGCTAAAATTTCTCTCCAAAGTTTTCTTAGTTTCTTTTAGATTAAATAATTAAACTATTAAATTAAATATTAATTAACTCCAATTACCGCTTTATCAATTAAATATTGCTTTGCTCTTTCCGAAACCTCTCCGATTGTTCTTATATTCTCACTCACGAGTCTTTCGAGGAATATTTTTCTTGCTCTTAGCTCTGATTCTATATTCTCTTTTGAGGCCCCAGTGAAATTTTGGAGCATTTTTAGGTATTTGCTGTCAACAAGCGTCCTTTCAATTACATCGCGTGCCGGGTCTCGCTGAAAAATTGTCTGCGTTCTTGGTTTTCCGTCCATCGCCCCGTATACTTCAGCAATTTCGCTTATTCTTCTTATTGTCCCTTTTTTTCTGTCATAAAATCTGTGCTCTACAATTATCATATCAAGCCCCGAGAGCATAATATTTGGAACATTCATTGGCGGAGAAGTCACACGAATAATTGTTTCTTCCGGAGAATTTGCGTGAACTGTGCCAAGGCATCCGTCGTGCCCTGTATTCAGAGCTGTGAAGAGAGTGAATGCTTCTTCGTGACGAATTTCTCCAACAATTATTCTATCAGGTCTCATTCTTAATGCGTTTTTTGTTAAGACATCCATCTTGAGTTCGCCTGTTCCTTCTAGTCCGGGGGGGCGCGCTTCAAGTCTTATCCAGTGCTTTATCGGCAAATTAAGTTCCGCAGTATCTTCTATTGTAATTACTCTTTCTCTGTCTGAAACAAATGATGCCAGCACATTTAGCAGTGTAGTTTTTCCAGAGCCAGTTCCTCCGGAAATTAATATATTCGCCGGCTTTGTTCCAAGTCCGTCAGAGCACATCCAAAGAAATGCCGCGGCTTCGCTGCTTAGGGTCTCCATTCTAATAAGGTCAACCATCGAGTAGGGGTCTTCACGGAACTTTCTAATTGTTAGTGTTCCCCCTGAAATTGATGCTGGCGGGATTGTCGCGTTTACACGGCTCCCGTCTGTTAAGCGCGCATCAAGGAGCGGCGCTGATACATCTACTCTTCGTCCAATTTCTCTTGCGATTTTATTTACCAAATCCTCGATTTCCTGCTCTGAGAAGAATTCAATATTTGTTGTCATCATCTCAAATTCTCTGTGGAAAACATACACTGGTTTTTTTGGGCCCACTACCATTATTTCTTCTAAATTATCATCCTTAATCAAATCATCAATTACCCCGTATCCAACCATTTCGCGTACAACTGCTTCCGCATAAAAGTTTGTTCGGCTTTCGGGGATTTTCATGCTCGGGTTGTTCTTGATTATTTCCATTATTCTTTGTTTGTAAACAATTCTTCTTTCTTCTGGGTTCCTTATTTTGTATGGTGCGATGCTGATGAGTCTTGTTGTGGCTTCTTTTAGCGTGTTAATTATTTTTCTCTCTGCCGCGGTTGGTCTTGTTGCGGGCACAAAGTAATATGCGAGTGGTTTTCCGGGTATTTTATAGATTTTTGTTTTTCCATAGCTCTTAATTTCAATTTTTCTGCTCTCCTCAAGCTCTTTCTCTATTTGTGTTTTTTCTTCAGGAGTGCTCTCATCCTCCATTTCTTGCACTTGCGTAACAGGTTTCATATCTTTTTGCTTTACTTCCTGCGCGATTTGTTCTTCCTTTTGCTCAGGCTTTGGCGCTTCTTCAGGCTGTTTTGTCGCCTTAGCGGTGTCAATAATCTCGTCCAAATAATCAGTTGGCATGCTAAAAATAGGATTTAGGATTATTTAAGGGTTGCTTATGCGGGAAATAAAGTAGGAAAGCCGGCATTTAATTGGCGTATTTTTGGCATTACAGAAGTGTTTATTCCGCATCCATCTTCTTGAGCATGCTAAGGAGTTCATCGTACCCAAGTTTGTATTGTTTTCCGCTTCTTTCTCTTACTTGGTATTCTTTTGTTGTTTTTTCTTTTTCCCCAAAGACGAGCATAATTGGTATTTTCATCATTTGTGCATTTCTAATCTTATTCCCCAAGGTTTGGTCTTTTACATCAACTTCAACTCGTATTCCGCCGAGTGCGAGTTGTTTTTTTAGTTCGTGTGCGTCATCAAGGAATTTCTCTGAAACTGGAATAATTCTAACTTGCTCTGGTGACAACCAGAAGGGCAAATTTCCGCCTGTCTGCTCTAGCATGAATGCGATTGTTCTCTCAAGGCACCCTACTGCGGCTCGATGTATAACAACGGGCATTTGTTTTGTTCCATCTTTTGCCACGTAGGTCATTTCAAAGCTTTTTGGCATTGCAAAATCAACTTGCACAGTAAATAATGTGTCTTCTTTTCCGTGTACATTTTTTACCTGTATATCAATTTTTGGTCCGTAGAATGCTGCTTCATCATCCGCTTCTGTGTAAGGCATTTTTACTGTGTCAAGTACGTTTTTGAGAATCGCTTGTGATTTTTCCCACATTTCGGGGTTATCAACATACTTTGTTTTGTTCTTTGGATCCCATTTGCTAAAGCGGTACCAGTACTCTTTGATTCCAAGTTTCTTCAAGCAGAATTGTACAAGGTCAAGTGTTGCATATAGTTCGGGTTCGAGTTGCTCTGGTGTGCAAATAATATGCGCATCATTTAGTGTGAACTGCCAAATTCTAATTAATCCGTGGAGTTCCCCGCTCTGTTCTTTTCTAAATAGCGAAGCAACTTCTCCAAGTCTTAGTGGCAACTCGCGGTAGCTGTATTGTTTTGATTTGTATATCATGAATTGGTGAGGGCAAGTCATGGGCCTTAGGAAATATTCTCCGTCCTCGATTTCAACATGGAACATGCCGTCCTTGTAGTGCTCGTAGTGTCCTGAGATTTTGTAAAGTTCAGCTTTTGTTATTACGGGAGTTCTTGTTCGAACATATCCTCTTCGTGTTTCTTCATCTTCAATAAATCTTTGAAGTACTTGCATCATCATTGCTCCGCGCGGAGCAAATAGTGGCAAGCCCTTTCCAACTACATCGCTTTGCACGAATAATTCAAGTTCTTTTCCAAGTTTTATGTGGGAATTTTCCTCTGCCTTTTTCTTCATCGCAAGGAATTCATCCATTTCTTTTTGTGTCTTAAACCCTATTCCATAAATTCTCTGGAGTTGCTTATTCTTTTCGTTTCCTTTCCAATAAGCAACTGAGTTTTTTAGTAATTTAACAACCCCTATTTCGGCGGTTGATTCAAGGTGGGGTCCGCGGCACATATCAACGAATTTTCCGTTAGTGTAAATGCTGATTTTTGTTTCTCCTTCGCGAGCGAGGTCATTAATCATTTCCACTTTGTAGGGATTATCTTTAAAGAATAGAAGCGCCTCTGCTACGGGCATTTCTGTTTTAATCATTTTGTCCTTTCTTTTCAGGATTTCATTCATTTTTGCTTCAATCTTTTCCAAATCCTTAGCATCAACGCTTCTGTCAAGCTCAAAATCGTAGTGAAATCCTTGTTCTATTGGGGGCCCTATTGCGATTTTTACATTAGGGTAGAGTTCAACGAGTGCGTTCGCGAATACATGCGCAGTCGTGTGCCAGAATTTCTCGTAGTATTCCTTTTCTTCGCCCACCATACTAAAATCCCCTTAAGAATTTGCTATGCAATAGAATTTTTAAATGCGCAAGATTGAGCACGTTTTTTGTCGAAGTAAAATCAGAGTATAGTGACAAAACCCATAACTTATAGCTTCTCGCGGTGTATTTAAACAAAATTTAATTTTTAGTGTAACGTTTTGTACATATTAATTTAGTGCCTGCGCGATAGAAGAGTGAATTAATTTTGTGCAGGGAAAAGCTCCCCTGCATTTAGAAATAATAATTAGTATTTTGGTCTTGCGCATCTTCCTTCCGCGCACCAGCCAAGGTATTCTTTGCAAAATGCTCTATTTCCTTGTTTTTTGTAGTGCTTGCAGCTCTCCCATGAGTTCCTTGGGAAGGGTTTTGCTGCAGGGGCTTCTTTTTCCTGCGTGCTTTGTGCTTCTTGCTCCACATTATCATCTCCAATTATCTTTGGCGCGCTCTGCTCTTCTTCCATTGCTTCTGAAATTATTTCCTGCGCTTTTTCAAGTTCTTTTCCGTTTCCCTCTTTTGGGGCGGAGATTTCTGAATTTGTTGCGGGTGCTGATTCTTCAAACACTCTTGCTTTGAAATTTTTAGGGTAAAGCATTTTTTCAACATCAGAGCCTGATGGGGTATACATTGCCTGTCTTTGTGCAGTTTGTGTTCCTGCTTTTGGTCGGGGCATTTTTTGTATGTCAACACTTTGTCCCATCGCAATCATTTTTGCGTTCATTCTTCTTGAGTCATCAACTATTGAACTAAAAGCCATTTTTTTCACCCTCTTATTTCTCAATATAAATATTATCTTCTTGCCTTTTTGCACTTTTCCTTGTAGCATAGTGAGTGGTATTCCGCGCAATAGTCTTTTCCAGAGTTTGATTTTCTGTGCCTGCACTCATCCCACTTAACGCCCATGTCATTCATTTGCTTATTCATGTCAGATTCGGAGGAAATATTCCTTATTATGCTTCCATGTTTTGGGTCAGTATTTTGTCTTGAACCAAATGTTCTTTGTCCTGGAACAAATCCCTTTATTTCCGAGTCCTTGTATGAAATATCCTTTTTAGTAATAGCAGGTTTTGCCCCTTCCGCTGCCTCAACAAGATTTTTTGGCTGTGCTGGTGAGGTTGGAACACTTCTAGAAGGCGTACTCTTCCTTGCCGAACTTACAAGATCCTTAAAAGGCATGACATACATTTAGCTAACTAAAATAAAAAGGTATCATTGGGGCTCAAAATAATCAAATTAAATAGAAATTAATACTTGTTTGTACAATATGCCCCTATGGCTTCCTTGTTTAATGCTAAATTTAACACTCGGCGAAGAAGAGGGGCTCTTACAGCAAGAATTAGGTCTCTTCAGAGGAGATTTCCCGATGAACGCGCGGGGTCTGTAAATATTGCGAAGAGAATTGAGCTTGCACTTGAAGTTGCCCCTAAAGTTTTAGCTGCTGAGCCGGCACTTGCAAGGATTTTTGTTTATAAAAAGAGTTTTCCAGACGAGAGTTTGCTTGAAAAAGCAGTTAGGGATCATTTTTTGCTAAAAAATAAAGGGGATAAATTAGCCGCTTCAAAACAAATAAAACTTGAGGAAAAAAAGTTGATGCTTAGATTTGAGATGGAATTTGGGAGTGAAAAGGTGTTAAGGGCTAAATTTCGAAAGCTTGGGGAAAAGAAGGGGCTTTCTGGAGAATCATTGAGGGTATTTGTGGAGAACTCTTGGCAGCACTCAATTTGCGGGGTGCAGTTTCTTGAACAAATATTCTCTAGTGCCGAAGGTAGAGCAAATGGAAGGATTCCAGATTAATTATTGAAAGTTTTTTTTATTCGCATTATCCTTATTAATTTCAACGACCTTATTTTCTCGTCGTGATTTAAATGATTTCCCCAGAACTTTGTATTCGCTGTAAAGGAAAGCTTCTCTGCGGGCTCTCTAAGTGCCCAATCCTTGAGAAGCAGGCGTCTCATACAAGAATTGTTTCCTCAATGAGCGGAACTAATTTCATTGGCGCCTCTCCACCAGGGTTTTTTGTTTCTTGGCAGAATTATCCAAAAGTCGCGGTTGCCCCCCTCTCAGCTCTCCCTGCTGAAATTACTGAAATGAGTGACCTTCCGGAAAAATGGTATGGTCTTCCTCAAGAAAAAATAATTTCATTTAGAGAATCTCTGCTCCGTTCATATAAGCCCATGCCTGTTTCGCTTGCGGCGGACCCTAGTTATGAGCTTATGGAGTTTCAGGAAATAGCGATGGCATCAAACCTTTTCGAAATGGAAGTCAACTTAGCGGAGAAACCAAGGCAGGAGTCTTCTTTTGATTCTTTCTCCGCCCCTTTGGGCCCTTCGGCAAAACTTGATAATGTTAAAATGATTGAGAATCCAAAAGTCCCAAAAGAAATTGATTATTATGTTTCTGATACTGCTGCAAAATCAAATACTGCATTAATTGAATTATTTCAAAAAGGATTTCCTGTGTCAACGCTTGCGAAAGTTCTTTCGAGCGGGGCGCTTGGGGTAAAAAAGAATCGAAAGCTTGTTCCAACTCGCTGGAGCATTACTGCTGTTGATTCAAATATTTCAAAATATTTTATTGAGGAAAAACTTCCTCAGAACAAAATAATTGATTCTTTCCAATTGTTTCACTCAAAATATTTGGATAATGATTTTTGGGTTCTTTTAATGCCGTATCCTTGGAGCTTTGAGCAGGTTGAGTGCTGGCTCCCTGGGGGAATTTGGACAAAGGAAGCAACAAAGTTCAATATTCTTTCTGACCACGAATTAAATGCTGGGCTTAAAGGTTATCCTGAGGAAACCGAAGGGGCGTATTTTGCAGCAAGACTCGCCGTTGTTGAGCACTTGGTTGATAAGAAATCAAATGCCGCCGCAGTAATTTTTAGAGAAATTGGAAAAGATTATGCAGTTCCCCTTGGAGTTTGGCAAATCCGTGAGAACGTGCGCGCTTCTCTAAAAGAAAAGCCGCTTGAGTTCACTAACCTTGATTTAGTTATGGATTTTTTATCAAAAAAACTTGTTGTTCCAATTGAGCAGTACAAAAAGAAGAGCGCTCTACTCACACACTTCAAAGAGCAGACAAGATTAAGCCAGTGGTTTTGAAAAAGAAGTTTGGTTTTCATTTTCTTTTAGGCAAAGCAGTTCCAATCGTGTTTTTTAGAGCTAATGATTTAGTCCCGCGGTACTTTACTTTTAAATGCTGAAAAGTTTTTAGTGGCAAATTAAAATTGCCTCTGTAAAATTCGTGCTTTGTATAATAAAGAGTAGTTTTTTTCACTACTGTATTCAAAATTCCGATGAAAGTGTGCCTCTGTCCCGCCTTGCAGTGCTGTTTTAGCCAAGCGTTAAGCAAATGATTGCCCTCTCTTTTTGAGTTGGCATCTTGTGAATAACATTGGATAATAATTCTTTTCAGTCTGGACGGAAATTCTATTCCGCTCCTGTGTGCGGCTTCCTTTGCTGAGGCGAACCAAAGCTCGCGGCTTATCTTTTCATAAACCATTTGTTTTTGTCCCTCTTCAGAGAGTTTATGTTTTAGCGCATACCACCCAACTTGTTCGGTGCACTTAGTGACAATCTTTTGTATTTGTTCGTGGGTTAATGGGTCTTCGAGAGTGTTTTTGTGTGGGTTCTTCATAGAATCACAAATTAGTTATAAAATCTTCTCAAGTTTTTGTTTCATTTCGTCATATGTTTCCGCTTGAAGCATATTTGGCTCTTGTTTTTTGAGTGCTTCGCATGCCCTAAATAATAATCCAACATCCGCTTCTTTTAGCATCTTAACATCATTAAACGAATCCCCGACAGCGATTACTTCGTACCCTGCTTCCTTGAATCTTTTTATTTGCTCAACTTTCCCATCCGCTTCGCGTAATTTGTAATCAACAATTTCCCCGTCAGGATTCACAGCAAGCGTGTTCGCGAACATGAATGGGTAACCAAGCTGTGCAACAAGCGGGGTAATGTATTCGTAATAAGACCCGGTTAGGATGCAGGGCTGTGCTTTTGTTTTCACCCAATCCATAAATTCCCGCGCGCCAGAAAGCGGTTTCATTTTGGAAACAATTTCGTGAATATTTTCCATTTTCAAATTATGCTCTTTTAGAACCCGAATTCTCATTTTCATTAATTTATCATAATCAGGTTCATCGCGGGTGGTTTTCATTAGTTCCGGAATATTTGTTGCGGCGGAAAATTCTTCCCAAAACTCGGGCACGAGTACTCCTTCCAAATCAAAGCAAATTACTTTCATTTTCTCACTATAAAATTAAGGGCTTCGTGAAATAAAAAACTATTTTTTGTATTTCATGAACTGCGCAAGGAGCGCTTCAAGCTGTATTCTCTCGTTTGCCCCCTCAACTATTCTAAAATCGTATTCTCCGATTGTGTCAACAAGCTCAACTTTTGTTTTTTCACTTATTTCTTCTTCTCCAAGCGCCATGGTTTCTCTATAAAGCTGAATAACAATGTCTTCCCCGCTCATTCCCTGTTCGTACATTAATTGCTCAAGCTTTTTGCGCGCCTCAAGAAATTTTCCTTTGAGTGCGAGCAGAATCATTTCCTGCACTTGTTCAGGGCGAGCTTTGCTTGAAACACTATACACGATTTCTTCGGTAATTTTTTTGTCAAGTGTTGAAGCTGCTTGTAATACGTTGAGAGCTTTTCGTAAATCCCCTTGGCACACATAATTAATTGCTTTTCTTGCTTTCTCATCAACGTGAAGTTTTTCTTTTTCTGACACGTGCTCAATTTGTTTTTCAACATCTTTTGCGTTAAGCGGTCGAAATCTGTAGATTACGCATCTGCTTTGGATTGGCTCAAGTATTTTTGAGGAGTAATTGCATGAGAGGATGAAACGGCAGGTCTTTGTGTATTTCTCCATTGTCCTTCGGAGTGCTTGCTGCGCATCCTGCGTGAGTGCGTCGCATTCATCAAGAAAAATTATTTTAAATCCCGAGTCAAAGGCAAGGGTTCTTGCAAAATCCTTTATCGTGTTTCTAACAACATCAATTCCGCGGTCATCGGAGGCGTTTAGCTCCAAAAAGTTTTGCTCAAAGTTTTTGCCGAAGAGTTCTTTTGCGAGTGCTATGCTTGAGGAGGTCTTTCCTGTTCCCGCGGGTCCCGAGAAAAGCATATTTGGGAGATTTCTTTTTTCAACATAGCTCTTCAGTCTTGAGGTTATCTCCTCATGCCCTATTACATCGCTTAAGGTAGCCGGCCTGTATTTTTCAACCCAAGGGAGCTCTATTTCAGTCATAAGAAGTCAGTTCCTAAAATCATGGGCGCAATAAGGGTTAAAAACTTATTATTTGCTACTTTCGTATTTAGTGTGTTTTATATGCATCACGAAAAGCTTGATCGAAATTTTTTGATACTGACAATCCTTTGGTTTGTTGTTTCTTATTTGGTTCTATGGGCAATAGGCGGTGCTTGTCTTAATCCAGTTAATGGCACATCGTGTCTAGTGCAGGACTCGCTTTCTGGAATAAGAAATGTTCCAGTTATTGGATTAATGATTCCTTTTAACACTTGGAATTCGTTAATGTACTTTTTGCTTCCAATAGTGGGGTATATTTTTGCTTTCATTTTAATCGGCTGGTGGAATGATTACTTTGAGACAAAGGAAGCGGCAACTCTTGCTTTCCCAATAATTCTTATTATAGTGCTGTTATTTGGTTATTTTATTAACTTGTCATTTTATGCGGGCGAAACTGCGGCGCTTAATTCAAACAACAATGTTAAGTATTCGCTTTACTTTTGTTTGGGCGAAGCGGAGAGCGCGCAGTGCAATGAAACTGTTTACAAAATAAATAATGAGCTCTATACTCAAGCGCAAAGTAAGCAGACAAAAGTTGTTCCGCAAAATTTCCCTGTTGCGTTTTGGCCCGAACTTCGAAAGAGCGTATTTTTCCTTTTCATTTTGGGCGCAATAGCCGGATGGGTTCCTTTGTTTATTCGAAACCTTATTAATAAGGATAAGAAATCTGATTAAATTAAGTTATTCTTTTCATTAGTTCACTATAAATCAATTATTTGATTTGTTGGCTGGTCTTATTATGCAGAGCTTTTTTGTTGAAGGCTATGGTTGTTCGCTTAACCTTGGTGAAACCGAGCAGATATCCGGTTTTTTAAAAAAGAACGGCTTTCGAAGCGAGGAAAATTATGCGAAAGCTGATTTTGTAATAATAAATACTTGCTCGGTTAAGCAGGCAACCGAGCAGAGAATGATTTCAAGAATAAAATTTCTTCTTGAAAGCAAAAAATTTTCTGCGCGTTTAATAGTTTTTGGGTGCCTTGCGGCAGCTGAGGGGGAATTAGTTAGAAAAATTTCAAAGGAAATTATTGTGCTTGATAATTCGCTTTCCTCGCTCTGCAGAGTGCTCAAATTAAAAGAGGAAAATTTTTCCCCCAAAATAATTCCAATAAAATCAAACGAATTTATTTCAATTCTTCCAATCTCTACTGGCTGCCTTGGGGCATGCACGTATTGTTCCGCGCGCCTTGCGCGAAAAGAACTTCACTCGCATAGTGCTGAAAGTATTTTGAGTGGAATGAAAAGCGCTCTTGCATCCGGCTCGAGGGAGATTTGGCTTACCTCGCAGGACCTTGGGTGCTATGGTTATGATATTGGCTCCTCTCTTCCCGCTCTTTTGCAGGAACTCTTAAAAGTTGAGGGGAATTATCGCATTCGTCTTGGGATGATGAACCCGAATCATTTTAATAAAATAAAAAAAGAAATGACCACGCTTTTTTGCGATGATAGGTTATACAAATTTCTTCATCTTCCGCTCCAGTCAGGCTCAAATAAAATTCTTCGTGCAATGAATCGAGAATATTCTGTGAAAGAATTTATCACTTGCGTTTCTTTTGCAAGAAAAAATATTCCAAATATTACAATTTCGACGGACATAATCGCGGGGTTTCCAAAAGAAACAGAGGCTGACTTTAAAAAAACCATCGCGGTGCTAAAAAAAATCAAGCCGAGTGTTGTGAATATTTCGCGCTTTGGGAAGAGAAAAGGAACGCCTGCGGAAAAGATGGTTCCTCAAGTATCTGAACTTGTGAAAAAAGAGCGCACTAAAACTCTTGCGAGTATTTGTGATAATATTTCTCTTGAGCAGAACAAAAAACTTGTTGGGAAAAATGTGTTGTGTTTGGTTTCAGAGCGGGCAAGGGGCGGGTTTAATGCAAGAACTAATGAATACCGCCCAATATTTGTGAGTGAGGGGTTTGGGGGGTTTATAGAAGTAAAGATAACTTTGGCAAAACCGCATTTCTTTTTGTGTACTGCGCTAAAAGTGCTTGATAAGCAGTCATTTTGAGCCGAGCCTAGGTTTGTTTTTAAACTTTTTTAACCTGATTTTAGTGCTTTGTTTATGTGGTTTCATGATTGATGTTGTTTTAAAGAGGGCGCTGGAAGAGTATGCATCGAACTTTAGGGTAATGCTTAGCTTTGGGGTATTATTCATTTTCCTTCCGGTTTTCTTATTCTTCTCGCAGTTCTTTTTTTCCTCAGGAACAGTGTTTTTATCAATTAACGCGGACATTTTGGCAATAATCGGAATTGTTGTCGCTCTTATTTTCCTTTACATATTCTCCTTCTTTGTTTCACTTACCGTTTACTCCGTTCATAGAGATTTGCAAACAGTGAACTTTGATACTTACTGGGACACTTTGTTTAAAGATGCGGCTCTAAAAATATTCTCGCTTTATTTGATTCTCGCAATTGTGCTTTATGCAATTGCTTATGTCGGGTTTATTACAGGCGCCTCTTCCTGGGCAATGCTAATCGATTTAGTAATTAGTCTTGCCGTAATGTATGCTCCGCAGAGTATTGTGCTTAATCAGGCGGGTCTTGGCGAGGCTGTAGAGAGAAGTCTTGAATTTTGGGCCGAGAATCCAGTAATTAGTTTTGTTATTTTCCTTCTTTCAGTTGTTATACTTTTAGTATTCTTTGGGGTAGAAATTGTTCTTGACTCAATCGCGCTTCCAGGAAAAATAGTTTCTTTCTTCCTTGTTCTAATTTTCCTCGTTCCTTTTATTGAGCAGGCAAAGTCATATGCTTATATGCTAAGAGTTGATTTGCTTCGAAGCAATGAAGTTACTCATGCAAGAGCCCCAAAGAAGGAACGCCCAAAATTAATATACAGCACAAGAATGAGAGAACAGCCAAGGCACGGGACTAAACTTTAAATTGTCCTTTGGCAAAATAAATTTCAAAGCAAATTATTTCTAGTCCGCAAGTCCCACATACTCAACCTGCTTCACTTTCTTGTCAATTAGCTCGTTTAGTTCCTTCATTGAGGCGGCTTTTCCCGTGAAGCAGCACTTTTTCGAGCTTAAACACTCGTCAAACGCGAGGGTTTCCTGCGAGAAAATTTCTTTTCCGCTCGCAAGGGCGAATTTTGCGCGGGCTTTTTCGCTTGCAAGCCCGAACAATAATTCATCATCAAATAATTTTGAGATTTCTTTAAGTGTTTTTGAGGCAAAATCAAACGGCTTTGAAGAAAAGTTCTCGCTCGCCTTGTAAATATTAGACAGCCCAATTCCGGTTTTGAGTTCGTCAAGCGCGAAAGGGGAAAGGTATTTTCTTTTTTTAAGTAATTCTTTTTTCACTTCTTTTAGTTCATGTATTTTATCAGAGACTTCTTTTAGTTTCTCAAAGAACTGGCTCTCATCGTTACCGTCAGCAATTTTCTCAAGGTTTATGTTAACAAATAATTCCATTCCTCTTGTCGGAGAGAATAAGTGCTTACTTAGCGGGTAATACTCTTCAAGCGAATTATTTAGTATCATAAATTGTTTTCCTTTTGGCTCAAGAAGTTTGAGCGAGTATTTTGAATCGACCCCTACAACAACATTTTCTTCAAGGAGTTCATTCGTGATTTTCACCGCATTCAATCGGTGCTCTCCAAAGTGTTCAAGCGCTTTTGGGGTGAATAATTCAAGAGAGAGGAGCGGCTTTTCTTCAAGCATTTCTGAGATTTCTCTTATTAATTCAGCCGCGTTTTCAGCGCTCTTTGAACTTTTTACAAATTGCGCGCATGCAAATGTTAATCCAAATACCGCGGGCTGAAGAAAAAAGTATTTTCTATTTTGTGAAACTGTTTTGAGTGAATTAAGAATTGTTTTGTTAAGGGAACCCTTCTCTTCGGCGACAAATGAGTATGCGTATGGTCTGTGAGAGAATCCTTCAAGGTCCTCAATGAATATTGTTCCGTCAAAGTGGAGTTCGCGCGAGTCTTTTGGAAGTTCGGAGAGAATATTATATTCGCGCACCCCTTCTCCTGAATACGGCGCGCTGTCAAGTTTCTTTTTAATTTCAAACGCTGGTTCTCCAACTCGCGCGTACTGGTCGCGGATTGAATCAAATCCATACGCGATTAGTTTTGCATTAACTAGCTCTCTAATAAGGCTCGGCGTAAGAAAAGATATTTGTGCGTCCTTTACTGAATTCTCAACTTCTATTGTAATTTTCTCTGCGGCGGTGCGAGAAATGCTTGTTTCTTTCAAAAGCGAGTTTACGATATTGCCTCTATTAAATCCGCGTATTGTTTCATCAGAAGCATATACTTTCATTTTGCTGAAGCGCTCATAAATTATTGCGGCAGTAGTATCAAGTTCTTTTAAAAGCTCAAGCGCTTTTTCGCGGAGTTTTTTTTCGCTTGAAGTGTTCATTTCGGTAAGGGATTTTATTATTTTTGTCACGGTCCACTGATTAGCGTTTGCCTCTTGGATTTCTTTTGCAATCAATTGGATTTTTTCCTCTACAAGCTGCATATGTATATTCTTTCAAATACTTAGTTAAACATAGTTCTTGTCCAAGTTTTTGATGCTTTCTTAACTGTATTAAGCCCCAAAAGGCGAAAAGCTAACTTTAAATACTTTTTTTGGTTAAGATTCCTAAACAAGGGTTTAGTATTCTGAACTATTTGGGGTTGTAAGGCTTTTGATTTCACTTGACAAGATTGATCATGTTATTCTGCAAGCGCTCCTTCTTGATGGAAGAGCCTCCTTCTCCGCAATTGCAAGGGAAACAAATCTCACTGATGTTGCGATAAAAAAAAGAGTAGAGTCACTAAAACGCAAAGGAGTTATTTCCGGCGTGTCAGTTGATCTTAATTATAAAGTTCTTGGTTACGAGAACCCGATTTTTGTTCAAATGAGGTGCGAGGTCTCAAAGAATAAGGATGTTGTAAAGAGACTACAGGCGATGGATTTTGTTCTTGAACTCTATCAGGTTCTTGGCGAGTATAATCTCATCACAAAACTAATTGTTCCTAATCTTGATAGCGCGGAGAAATTCATTAACCAGCTTGGATTAATTGACGGGGTAATTGACCTAAAAACAATGGTTGTGCTTTCGGAACTCAAACGAACAAAATCATTGCCAAGCTCTACTTTGCAGAATAAAATTTAAGCTTTTTCTTTAGTAAGCACGATTAAATCATAATCTGGATTGTGGGACTGTATTAGTTTGGATATTCCTTCCCGATAAATTAATTTTAATCCATTCTCTTGAATAAATTTTTTTGTTCTGTCATCAAAGATGCATCTTTCAATTATGGCTAATCCGCCTGGTCTAAGTCCTTGTCCAATTTTTTTAATTATTTCAGAATGTGCCCCCATAATTAGTTCTGGGAAATCAGAAAAAAGAAACATATCGCTTAGAAAAATATCCACACTATTTGGCTTGATTCTTAATTTTTGTGCAGAGTTATAAACCCGCAGTGCTTTTGAGCCATTTGCCTTTGCTTGTTTAAGAAAAGATAATTCATTATCTACTGCAAAAGCCTTTACCCCATACTTTCGTGCTAAGTAATCGCAATAATTTGTATTTCCTGAACCTAAATGCACAAACTTTTTTCCCCTCAATTCTCGCGCTCCGACATTTGAAAGCAAAAATGAATGTACTCTTGTATAATCATGGAGCCTTCGCCCCATATTTCGCCACCAATACTTGCTTCTTGGATAGCTCTTCCTCTGCGTGGCTGCAAGCCTTTTTCTCACAGTTCTTTGTTCAAAATATGTGCTTTTCTTAGGGATTTTACGATTTCTGTTAATTTGCGGTTTTTTGGGCATACAAGCATATCTGCATGCAGAATATTTATTTTCATCGGTTGACGTGATTTTGTGTCCTCTTTTTAACTTTTTTCCTATGCTTTGCTCTTTAATGGACCTTATTGTTTCAGAGAAAGCGATTGCCGGGGAGAGGATTGCCGAGCTACTTGCAGATTCAAATGTTAAAACAAAGATTGTCGCTGGAGCTAGGGTGTTTGAGTTCTCCTGGAAAGGAAATGAAATTCAACTCGTTCCTCTTCGCGGGCACATTTCGGATGTTGAGTACCCGAAGAAGTACGCGAACTGGCGCGGAGTGGACGTGAGGGACTTAATTAATCCGGATGCGGTAATTTACTCGGAGAAAGAGCTTGCGATTATTAATGCGATAAAGGAACTCGCCCCCGGAGCGGAAAACTTTATTGTTGCTACGGATGCTGATAGGGAAGGGGAGGCGATTGGGCTTGAGGCGATTACTTATGCGCAGAGTACAAATAAGAATATTGGCGTCAAGAGGGCTTACTTCTCCGCGATAGCAAAAGAGGATATTGATAAATCATTTAACTCGCTTGAGAAATTTGATTATAATTTTGCTTACTCCGCAAACGCAAGAAGAGAAATTGATTTAATTTGGGGGGCTGTTCTCACAAGATTCCTCTCAATTGTTTCCGGGCAAATCGGGAAAGATTTTTTGAGCGTTGGAAGAGTGCAGACACCAACACTTGCCTTAGTGGTGGACAGGGAGAAAGAACGCCTTGCGTTCATAAGCAAAAAATACTGGGAAATTGTCGCGCATTGCGAGAAATCCCAAATGGCCTTTGAAGCAATGCACCAAGAAGACAAGTTTTGGGATAAAGAGAAAGCGCTTGCGGTATTTAACAAAAACCCAAAGCAGGCGATTGTAAGAAAAGCCGAAAAGAAAGTTCGTGTATTAAAAAAACCTGTTCCTTTTAACACGACCGAATTCCTCCGCGCGGCAACTGCTATTGGATTTTCCGCGGGAAGAGCGATGGATGTTGCGGAACACCTCTACCAGCGCGGTTTTACTTCTTACCCAAGAACTGATAATTGCACTTACCCTGCTTCGCTTAATTTAAAAGAAATACTAAACAAAATCGCTTCTGTTAAAGAAATAATGGATGATGTTTTAAAAGTCCTCAAACAAAAAGAAATAATTCCTTCCGCGGGGAAAGAAACAAAGGATCATCCCCCGATTTATCCTGTTGCGCCTGTTCAAAAAGAAGCGTTAAGCCCAGAAGAGTGGAGAATTTACGAACTCATTTGCAGAAGATTTCTTGCGACTCTTAGTGAGGATGCAAAAACCGAGAACACTAGTGTTCTGCTTGATGCGGAAGGGGAGCCTTACGTCGCAAAGGGGCAGGTTATTTTGTTTGCGGGGTGGAAAGCGGTTTATCCTTACAGCGAGTTAAATGAAACAATCCTTCCAAAACTCGAAGAGGGGGATGTTGTTAGAATTGAGAAGCTTGATATGAGCGAGAAAGAAACCCAGCCGCCGGGAAGGTACAGCCAGGGCTCTCTAATAAAGTTAATGGAAGAAAATAATTTGGGCACAAAGTCAACAAGACCATCAATTATTCAAAAACTTTATTTTAGAAGATATATTTCTGGAAATAAAAGTATTGAGCCAAGCAAGGTTGCGTTTGCAGTAATTGATTCTCTTGAGAAGCACTGCGAAACTGTAACGAAGCCTGAAATGACTGCAAAGCTTGAGCAGGAAATGGATGAGGTTGCTGCGGGGAAAATGAAGCAGCGCGAAGTTGTTGACAAATCCTGTGCGAATTTAAAGCAGGTAATGGACTTGCTTTTCAAAAACAAGGAGGGTGTTGCGCTTGAACTGCGTATGGCGCTTCGCTTTAGCGATATTATGGGAAAGTGCGCCTGCGGCGGAAACTTTGTCACACGAAGAGGAAAATCGGGAAAAAGATTTGTCGGGTGCTCAAGTTATCCAAATTGCACGAACACTTTCCCGCTTCCGCAAAAAGGAACAATTGTTCCGCTTAATGAGTACTGTCCCGAATGCAAGGCGCCGATAATTCAAGTAAGAAATGGGAGATTCAAATACAAAATGTGCCTTACAATGACTTGTGTCACAAAAAAGGATTGGGTGAAGAAGGATGCTGCGGCCAAGGCTCCTGAGAAAAAACCTGAAGAGAATAAAAATGCAGAGAATGCAAAAAGCGCCCCTGCAAAGGAAGAAAAAGGTGTTGAATTAAAAAAAGAGAAGAAGCCCGCAAAACCAAGGGCTCCGAGAAAGAAGAAAGCTTTGGCGGAAGTTGGGGAAGAATTGGATAAGTGAAATGCATGCACAAAAAGTTGGACATTCTTGGTATTTTGAACGATGCGCTTGGTTTACTCCAAAAACACCCTGTTTTATTTATTCCAAAACTTTTAATCGCAATTTTTTATGGGATTACAACTTTAGTCGGGATTGATTTGGCGAGGAAGTTTTATCCTTTTGCCGCAACTCCCGCAAATATTTCTCTTTCAGCGGCTCAGGACATTTTCTTGGCCGCCGGAATACTTCTAATTTCAACTATTTGCATTTATTTCCTTGATTTATTTTTTTCAGGGCTCTATCCAGTGCTAACGGAACAGGCAAGGAAGGGAAAAATCTCTTTTAAAAAAGCTTTTTTGGAATCAAAAAATACTCTCAGGGTTTTATTTACTGCGGGAGTTATAGTTACTGTTCTTTTAATGATTGTTTCTTTCATTGAATCCCTTTTCTCAAGTTCCTTTAGTCTTGATGCACACAGCGCTTTGTTATATTTTGTAATCGCGTTCATTTTTATCTTTTTGTTTTACTTTTTGTATCCTGTCATAATTTTTGGGAAGAAGGGCGTGCTTAATTCAATAAAGAATTCCTTATCTGGCGCTTTCTCCAACAAAAGAAGTGTTTTTCTTTTCTCAATAATTCCTTTCCTTGCTTCAGTGATAAAATTCTGGCTCGCGATTTTCTCAAACAGCGTTGAAATGCTTGCAATATTCTGGGTTTTGACAATTTTGACAGGGATAATTTATGCGGTTCACGCAGTTTCAAATCAATTGCTTTATTCAAAAACTAATTCGGAATAATTTGGGGCGTCGTTATTGGTATGAATATAGCAAAAAAAGGCTGGCTGGACGTCTCAAAGGGGCATTCAATTTATTTTGAACTTTGCGGCAACCCGTCAGGTGTTCCCATAATATTTATTCATGGTGGTCCGGGGTTTGGTTTCTCCGATAAAGACAAAGTTTTTTTTGACTCAAATAAACACCAGGTTTTATTTTTTGACCAGCGCGGTACAGGCAGAAGCAGACCATTTGCCTGTATTGATGAAAACACAATTCAGGATTTGTCAGAGGATTTAGTAAAATTAATGGATTTTGTTGGATGGAAAAAAGCTGTTTTGTTTGGGGGGTCATGGGGCTCCACTCTTGCTCTTTATTTTGCGATTAATCTTCCATCGAGAGTTTCTCAGCTGGTTTTGAGGGGAATTTTCTTGGCACGCGAAGAGGATAATTCATTTTATTTGGGTGAAGAGAAAGAATTAGTGGCGCCAAAAGCATGGCGAAGGATGGTCGAGTTAGTGCCTCAAGATATGCGTTCTGGATGGAAACCATTAAACGAATTCTATTTTGAAAAGATTTGCTGCGGCGACAAAGTCATTTCAAATAAGTATGCCTATGAAAGGGCGTTTTACACAATGTCCTTGATGTGCTTGAATCAAAGTGACAATGCTGTTCGCGAAATATTAAAATCAATTCCATTTTTCTCGCTGGCGAAGCTGGAATCCTTTTACATGAAAAATAATTGGTTCTTAAAAGAGAATTTTATTCTAAATAATGCTGAGAAAATCAAATTCTTAGAAGCTTTTATAATACACGGAAAATCTGATTTGTTGTGCAAGCCCTCTGGGGCAGTAGATTTGCATAATGTGCTTCCAAATTCAAAGCTCTACTTGACAAATGCCGGGCATAGCGACAAAGAAACCGAAACCCTAAATTGCCTCAAAGAAATCTTCTCAAAAATCAACTAAAAAATCAGCTATTTTTTTCTTTTTTGAAACCATGGGGTTGGAATTAGAATTAGATCCAATTAAAGCCTGGTGAGCCTACCCCATGATTCCTTCCAAAAACTTTTTTCACAACTCTTGCACATCCCCCCTTGAGACTTTTTCAATACAATTAGTGGTCTCTTTGATTAATAAGTATTGGTTCAATCTTGGTGTGACAAAAAATACACTTAAAAGCCTTTTGATAGCATAATTTGTTGTTAATGGCGGTTTTCTCTGCAATTGACGTAAGGTGGGATTATGGCTCAAAAGATGCGTGTGGATGATGAGATTAGGCTTAACATACTTAAGTCCCTGCTTGAGAAGGGGTGTACTCAGCCTAATTTGCGCAGGATTAAATCAAAAACAGGTTATCACCTTGCTACAGTTAAGAGTTCCATTGATTATTTACAAAAAGAGAAAGTTCTCACCGGTTTTGGGCCGAAGCTTTCTTTTTGGAAAATGGATTACAAACTTGAGTGCATTGAGTTAATGCAGCTTGATTTTTCTAAATCTGACTTAGTGGAAAAATTTCTTGAAGCGGTAAAAAAAGACCCGCATGTTTATTCACTTAACTCTGTAATGGGGTCGGGAAACTTTAATGTAATAAGCATGCAATTTTATGAGGATGTTGAGTCATATCATAAGAATTTGCAGGAGAATTATATCAAAAAAATCCCGAATTATTATGATATTGTGAAGGATAGGCAGGTATTTTACTTAACCGAGCCGACGTTTAAGCGCGGTTCAAGGACTGATTCCATTATTGAGCTACTGCGAAAGAAATCCGGGCTTGATTAAAATTACTTTCCTTGCACTAAATTACTTAGCAAGGTGTTCAATATGGAAATAGAACTTGACTTATCCAAATCAATTGATGAAAATGCATCCTCATACTTTGAGAAGGCAAAGGAATCAAGAAGAAAAATTGAGGGATTAAAAAAATCCCTTGAAATTAATGCGAGAATTCAAAAACAGCGCGAAGCCGCAGAAATTCAAAACAAAAAAGATGCTTCACCAAAGACCGCAAAAGCTCAGAGAAAGAAAAAATGGTTTGAGAAGTACCGCTGGTTTTTTACAAGCGATAATTTGCTTGTTGTGGGCGGAAAAGATGCGCACACAAATGAAGAGATTGTAAAGAACCGAATGAAAAAGAATGATATTTATTTTCACGCGGAGGTATTTGGCGCGCCGCACTGTTTTATCCAAGCCCCTGAAGAATTAAAGGGGAATGAATTCACAGCGCCAGAGCAATCAATGCAGGAAGCAGCAAGTTTTGCTGTAACTTTTTCAAAAGCTTGGGAAGAGACCCGCGCCCAAGCCGATGCTTATTCAGTTAAACCTGAACAAGTATCAAAATCCGCAAAAAGCGGCGAGGCTCTTGGAACGGGCGCGTTTATGATTTATGGCGAAAGGAAGTGGTTCAAAAAAACCCCTCTCTCATGCGCGATTGGTTTCTTTAACCGCGAGCAAACACTTGTATGCGCTCCGCTCTCTGCGGTGAAAAAGCATTGCAGGTTCTTTGTTGAGTTAGAACAGGGAAGAAAAACAAAAGAGCAAATGGCAAGAGAACTAAAAGCGGTTTTTGAAAAGAAGGGACTTAATTTTACTATTGATGACTTTGTTTCGGCACTTCCAAACGGGTTGTTTGAGCTTGTTTAAACGCGCACTTTGCTTACCTTTTTAATTCTTTTATACCGGATTTTATCAAGAGAGAATTTTTTGGTGTTATTATGCCGAGCGCAAACGAGAGACCGGAGGAAGCAAAAAAAGAGCTAATTCTGCAGGTGCTCGACCCTGACCCTACTCACGTCGGAAGAAATATTGTTACTCTTGATAAGGAAACAAAGGCATTTCTTAACATTACTTCGGGGGATATTGTTCAAATTGAGGGAACAAAAAAGACCGCGGCGATTGTTTGGCCCGCAAGGACTGAGGATGAGGGTAGAAAACTTATTCGAATGGATTCATTCATCCGCCACAATGCGGGAGTTGCTCTAAATGAGCGAGTAAAAGTGCAAAAAGTTGTTCCTGCTGAGGCGAAGAAAGTTGTTCTTGCTCCAATAGAAGAAGTTAGAATTATTGCTTCGGGGTACGATAGAATTCTAAAGAAAAGTTTTTTGGGGAGACCGCTAAATATTGGGGATAATGTTTGGATTAGCGTATTCGGTTCAGGATTTGTTTATCGTGTAGTTGACGCAACCCCTAGAGGAATTGTGAAAGTTACTGATAATACCCAGTTTATGCTTAAAGAAAAACCAGTGAAGGATGCGCTTGCGGGGGTTCCTAAAGTTGCCTATGAAGACATTGGCGGGTTAGGGGAACAAGTAAAAAAAGTTCGCGAAATGGTTGAGCTCCCAATGAAGCATCCCGAACTTTTTCAAAAACTTGGTATTGTTCCCCCAAAAGGAATTTTATTGTACGGTCCCCCCGGGACAGGAAAAACTCTTCTCGCAAAAGCTGTTGCAAATGAGGCGCAGGTGCATTTTATTTCAATTTCCGCTCCGGAGATAATGGGTAAGTTTGTTGGTGAAGCGGAGGAGAGAGTAAGAAATATTTTCAAAGAAGCGCAGGAGAACGCGCCGAGTATTATTTTTATTGATGAACTTGATTCAATTGCCCCAAAGAGAGATGAAGTTGTCGGGGAAGTTGAGAGAAGAGTGGTTGCACAATTACTTTCATTAATGGATGGTCTTGAGGGAAGAGGGGAAGTAATTGTAATGGCGGCGACAAACAGAATCAATTCAATTGATGAGGCGTTAAGAAGACCTGGAAGGTTTGATAGGGAAATTGAGTTTGGTGTGCCTGATAAGAAAGCACGCGAACAAATAATGAGTATTCATACAAGAGGGATGCCGCTTGAGACTGAAGGAAAAGATAAAGTGGAGATGTCTTCATTTGCCGCAATTACTCACGGGTTTGTTGGGGCGGACTTGCAGGCGCTTGCAAAGGAAGCCGCGATGAAAGCACTTCGAAGGTACTTGCCCCAAATTGACCTTGAGGAGGAAACAATTCCGCCCGAAGTTCTTGAAAAATTAAAAATTACTCAGCAGGATTTTGTTGAAGGGTTAAAGGATGTTCAGCCTAGCGCTCTTCGCGAAGTCGCAATTGAGATTCCTAATGTTCACTGGAATCAGATTGGCGCGCTTGAGGAAGTTAAGCAGGAATTAAAGCAGGCGATTGAGTGGCCACTTAAGAGTCCTCAGTCATTTAAGGAAATGGGTGTGCTTCCCCCAAAAGGTGTGTTGCTTTATGGTCCTCCAGGGACAGGAAAAACTCTTCTCGCAAAAGCAATTGCAACAGAATCAGAAGCAAATTTTATTTCAATTAAGGGTCCAGAGCTATTGAGTATGTGGGTAGGAGAAGCAGAGAGAGGTGTTAGAAAGATATTTAGAAAAGCAAGGCAAGTTGCGCCGTGCATTGTTTTCTTTGATGAGATTGATGCGATTGCCCCAAGAAGAGGAACAGAGATTGGGAATAATGTCACTGAGAGAATGGTGAATCAGTTGCTTACTGAGCTTGATGGGGTTGAGGCGCTGAATAATGTTGTTTTCATTGCGGCAACTAACCGCCCTGATTTAATTGACCCCGCCCTTCTAAGACCCGGGCGAATTGATAAATTAATTATGGTTCCGGCTCCTAACGAGGAAGCGAGGGAAGCGATTTTCAAAGTTCACACGAAAAATTTGAAGATGGATAAGAGTGTTTCAATTAAAGAGCTTGCAATGATGACTAAAGGATTTTCAGGTGCTGATATTGAGGGGCTTGTGAGGGAAGCGGCTCTTGTGGTTCTGCAGGAAAACAAAATGAAACCAGCGCCTGTTTTTATGAAGCACTTTGAAGAAGTATTAAAGAAAACAAATCCCACTATTAGGGAAGAATCAGAGAAAGCATATTCTGAATTCAAAGAAAAAGCGCTTGACTTTCGTCCTAGTTACGTTGGATAATTTCAAAATTAGCTTAATAATTCAAAAACTAATTTCTTAATTTAGTTCAAAAGATGCTTGTAACGAGCTCGGGCATGAATGCGAGTAGCGCGCTTATTGCAATAAATACTATCCAAACAAATGGTTTCCACGCGATTACCTTTGAGCCATCAAGTGGATAGATTGGCAACAGATTGAATAGCGCGAACCAGAAGTTTATGAGTGCGGCGTAGCCTAGCATTTTTCCGATGAAGGCATCTGCTATAAATCCGCTGATTATTAGCAAAGCTATTCCCAGAATTAGGTTTATTGCGGGTCCCGCGAGAGAGATTATTCCGTTTTGTTTTTTTGTGACATTTTGTCCATAAAAGTATGTTGCTCCTGGCGCCGCGAAAATAAATTGTCCCATTGTGATTACGGCAAGCCCTATTGCAATGAGAAGCCCTGGGTACCATGCGCGAAATTCTGAGTGGAAGCCGTAGTGTTTTGCCATTTCCCGATGTGCAAGTTCGTGTAGAACAAACCCTGTTCCTACTGCAAGTAGTGCAAGCGGGAGTGATAATACGAGGTTAGTTATGTTAAAGAAAACTGGGTTTAGTACTACTGCAAATGCGAGGCTTAGTGTGAGCCATGAAATAATCAGGTCTTTTATTTCCTGCGGCGAGAAGTGCAGAATTGAAAGATTTTTTGTCATACATTTATTCTTGTCAGCAACAACTTTAAATAACCTTCAACAAAAACTTCCAGGGCACTTAGTCAATCGTCGTATTTTAAGAAAGCTTTTTATTCGCTCAACAAAGGGGTTCATTTCAGGGTGATGTGAATGAGTTTTTTTAGCGAGGAAAAAGCGCAAATATCTGTGGAATTAATTATTGTTCTTGCGGCGGTTGTTGCGGTGGTGCTTGTGCTTGTTTCTCAGATGCAGACAACTAGCGATGAGGGTGCAAAGAAGTTAAAGGAAAAATCGGACAGCGTGTTTAAGAAAATTGATGATATCAGTTAAGGGGTTTTTTTTGGGGGGGTTTTTGGTGAATCAAAAAGCCCAGTCTTCGCTTGAGTATTTGCTCTTGCTCGCGGCATTCTTCGCCGTTTTTGCGGCGTTTGTTCCGGTTGCCGCAAATATTTCAAATGGTTTTCTTGGGGCTTCTGATGATTTTCTAGCAAAACGAATTGCGCAGGATTTGAATGAACAAATTTCTTTGTTTAATTCCCTTGGCGAGGGCTCAAAGAAATCCTTTGAGTATTCACCAGCGTCAAAAATCATTATTTTCTCTCAAGGAAATGACTTGGTGGTTGGTTCAGAGAGGAAACAATTTAGTGCAAGTTTTTTGCTACCTCAAGTTATCCCAAAACAGGAATTCAAAAGCAAAATTATTCTTAATTTAGTCAAAGATGCAAAAGGTGTCCAGCTATTTGTGTCTGGTTCTTAACTCAGCTGTAATAGACAATAATTTTGACTTTTTTCTCATTAAGTAAGCCGTCAATAAGTATTCCTTCTGTTGCAATTGAGTTATTTTTTATACTTGAGCCAAGTAGTTTTGTTCCCCTAATCCAAAGCTCCGCGTTTCCAAGGAACATTTTATTTGTGTCAGAAATCATCTCAGTTTCTGCGGTGCTTTTTGCGCTCCAAACGCGGAGCAAATCATTTGCTTGCTGTGTAATTGCGAGTTCTTTTAGTGAAAACGCGTTTGGCTGTGGAAGTGAGGCTATCATCAGCGCAAGCATTAATAGCGAAAGTGCGGCTTCCATTGTGAAAATGAAACCTTTCTGCATCATGCTTTGCTTAACGCCCAATATATTGGACCTAGCACCCTTGGTGCGGGTCCAGAAAAAACATCGTTTTTTCTTGGACATATTTTACCCCTCCCTGCATGTTTGAATAAAAATTATTCCCTTTCCGCCGTCAATTAGCGCAAATCTCTTTGAAGTGATGCAATTCTCTGAAGTCTTTTGGGTAAGCGCTATGTTTTCCCTTCCCGAATTGGTTTCATAGATTATATTTTTAACAAATATTTTCCCAAATTGCATAAATTGCGCGCGTTTAATCTCTGCGGAGCTAAGCTCATTTGTTCTTACTCTTTTTTTCTCAGAATCATAAATACAAGCCCCGAGCAGGGGGTTAGGGGTATTGCTATTCTTCACCATCGCATCAGCAATCATAAGCGCTTTTTCCTCAAGCTCAAAATTTATGATGCTTTGCTCCGCAGAGCCAGCATACCCGTTCAGGGTAAAAACAAACACAAGCATTCCGACAAGAATGATTGTGAATGAAACTCCCGCGTCAAGGGAAAAAATCATTCCTTTTTCATTTTTATTGGTAATGTTCAATTGTTTGCACCTCTAAAACACTTGTTTTCTTCGCGGTCGTGATTATTTCAAATCTTTTTTCGCGTGTCCCAAATTTTGCAGAAACAATTGCCCAATTCGCATCGCACTTAATCTCTTCTAAATATTTCTCCGCAGAATTAGAGTAAATGGAATCAATTATTGCCCCGCATTTTTTGGCGAGCGCATTAGCTTTAATTGAATCCTTCGCGTTTTCCATTCCAGTTTTTTGCTCATTAATTGCCCCAATTATAATTCCAAAAGCGGCGGTTAGCGCTAGGAGCGCGATTATCGCATCAATACTATTCACCTTTTTTCACCTTTTCACCTTAGTTGAAATATTTTTGTTGTGTATCCGATTGGGATTTCAAAATAAGAAATTATTTTCTCTCCGAGTTTCTTTCCAATACGCGTATTCATCAGCGGGGTTGATGTAAAATTATATTCAGCGTAAATAGCTTCTTCTGTTTGCAAAAGCACAACCGCGCTGTTCTGGTTTAAAAAAGTACTTGTTACTTCCCCGATTTCTTCGTGAAATTGATTCATGCTCTTTGCTTTTTTATTCAGATAATTCGCAAGCGCGGAGTTGATTTCACTTTGGGCATCCGCAACATTAAAATTATTCTTTAGTATTTGCTCGTTTAGTTTGGAGTAAATTATTTTATCACAGTTATTCTCAAGCAGTGTTCTTTCCTTGTTTGCCTGCTCCGCTTTAATTAATTCATTTTGCGTTGCATTAAGTTCGTTCTCGCTTTGTACAATTGCTGCGCCGAGAAAAAATAGTAGTGCAACCATTGCGAGCGCGGCGGCGAATCCGAAGAACCCCTTCATTAAATAGCCGCGTGTTTGGCTCCTTAAAAATCTTCTTTATTTTTCGGCAATTGTAGAAAGTGTCCAGGTTTTTGAGTTTCTAATTAAAGAAAAATAAGCAGTATGAATATAACAAAAACCGCTATTGCAAATGCTCTATTTACATAAGCAAGCGCTCCTACCGCGGCAGGGATTAATATTGCTAAGAATGCCATATGCGGCCAGTAGTGCACCATTGCTATCCCGAGGAATGCGCCTATTGCGATTAGAAAGAAGAGTGACGCCACAAAGTGCTCAATTTTTCCTATGAGCCCTTTTTGTATTTTCCCAAACCACTTATCAACGCCCTTTTGTATTTCAACCATTTTGTTCACTCAAATAATCCCTCGGGCTTGTTTTCTTAAACATTTCTTTTTTGGTATGTTTTCCGCCAATTTTCATGCTTTCCCAATTTTTAATTAACTCTTTAAAGTTCTTTTTTTTGTATTGTAAAGCTTTAAAATAACGTTTTCTTTAATTTCATCATGCCTGCTTTGAATGATAAGGTAAAGGAATTAAGCGATATTGAGCGTAAGCTGCTTCTTTCGCTTTCAGATAAATTAATTCCATTAGAAGAAGCATCAATTTCTTCAGGGGTTCCGATTGATTCAGTTAGAAGGGCAAGCGCGTGGCTTAATGAAAAAGGTTTTGCAATAGTTTCTGAGAAAGAAACCGAGTCTCTTGTGCTTACCGCTGACGGAGAAAAAGCGCTCCAAAAAGGAATGCCTGAAAATGTTTTACTTGAGACTCTTACTCGCTTGGGCGGCAAGTCCTCATTCGCAGAGCTTGAGAAAGAATCAGGTCTCTCAAAACAAGAATTTATGGCGGCTCTTGGGATAAACAAGCGCAAAGCATTTGTTGTAATAATGCAAGGGGTAATTTCAGAAACAGGTGTGGCAAAGAAGGAAGATTTCTCCGAGCAGAATTTTTTGCGCGACATCGTTGACAAAAAGAAGGTTTCCGAAGCTATTGTTGCAGAACTACTAAAGCGCGGTCTCGCTGAAAAGCGCAGAAGCGTTGCGCGGGCAATAAAAATCTCTCCGCAGGGTGAGGATGCGAAGGAGTTGCTTTCAAAGGAAAATGTTTTGAGGGCATTTGATGTTAGTGCTCCTGTGCCAGAGATTTTCATGGGGAAGAAGGCTCCTTATATTCAGTTTCTTCAGCAGATTCGTTCAAAATTAGTTTCGCTTGGTTTCAAAGAAATGGATACAAAATTAATTGTTACAGAGTTTTACAATTTTGATGTTTTGTTCCAGCCGCAAAATCACCCCGCAAGAACTTGGACAGACACTTATCAGTTGAAGAATCCAAAGAAAGGAGCGCTTCCTGAGAAAAAATATGTTGACGCGATTAAGGCGGCTCACGAGAATGGGGGAAAGGCAAAAAGCAAGGGATGGGGGTACGAGTGGAGTTTTGATATTGCTTCAAGATTAATGCCTTCAGCTCACGGCACCGCGCACTCAGCAAGACAATTAATTAAGGGTGTAGAAATGCCAAGAAAGTATTTTGCGATTGCAAGATGTTTTCGTCCTGATGTTCTTGATGCAACGCACTTAATTGAGTTTAACCAGATGGAAGGATTTATTGTAGGTGAAGATTTGAATTTTCGCCACCTCCTTGGGATGCTAAAAGATTTTGCGGTTGAAGTAGCGGGTGCGGAGAAAGTAAAATTCTTCCCAGATTATTATCCATTCACAGAGCCAAGCGTTCAGCTCTCCGCTAAGCACCCTGAGATGGGTTGGATTGAGTTTGCGGGCGCGGGAATGTTTCGCCCCGAAATGCTTGAGAACTTGGGAATTAAAGGGGAAGCAATCGCATGGGGAATGGGTATTGATAGACTCGCAATGTTCAAACTCGGAATAAAGGACATAAGATATTTGTTCAGCGAAGACTTGGGGTATTTGAGAAACGCGAAAGGGGTTTTGTTGTAAGAATATTTTGAAGCAATGCAATGTTATTTTGTTTTTGTGATTTTTATGCCGAACTTGGAAGTATCAAAAAAAGATTTGGAGTTGCTCCTTGGCAAGAAGTTCTCAAGTCGCGAGGACCTTGAGGAAGTGCTTGAGTATGTTAAGGGTGAGGTTGAGTCTCTTGAGGGTGATGCGCTAAAAATTGACTGCAAGGAAACAAATCGCCCTGATTTGTGGAGCGCTGAAGGAATTGTTCGTGACTTAAAGGCAAGAATGGGTGGCGAGAGAGGAATTAAGGAGTACAAAGTTCAGCGAAGCAAAGTGGATGTTTTTGTTCACGAGAATTTGGAAAGAGTTAGACCGCTAATTGCGTGCGCAATAGTTAAGGATGTTACAATTACTGATGACTTCATCAAGCAGATGGTTCAGTTACAAGAAAAGGTTGGCGAGAATTACGGAAGAAAAAGAAAGGAACTCGGGGTTGGATTATATGATTTTGATATAATGAAACCGCCAGTATATTACAAAGGTTTCAAAGATAATGAAATTGAATTCATTCCGCTTGAATGGAAAGTCCCAATGCGCCCTAGCGAGATTCTCTCGCAGCACGAGAAGGGAAAGCAGTATCGGCATTTGCTTGAGGGTAAAACTCATTTCCCGATTGTTATTGATTCAAATAAAATGGTTGCCTCAATGCCCCCAATTATTAATTCGCAGACAACAGGCAAAGTAACAGAAAAAACCCACAACTTATTTATTGAAGTTACTGGTTTTAAGTGGGAAACCGTTGAAACCGCGCTTGAAGTAATATGTATGGCGCTTGCTGACCGCGGAGGAAAAATATTCTCTTGTCGTACTCACTTCCCAAGTGCAAAAAAGCCTTATCCCGCAAGAACAATTTACACTCCCTTATTCGCAACAGAGAAAATGTCCTTTGATAAGGAAATTGTGAATAGAAAAACAGGATTAGGGTTAAAGGATAAAGAAATAATTGATTTGCTAGAGCGCGCGAGGTATAATGCGGTAATTAAGGGGTCAAAGATTACAGTTGAATTCCCGACTTATAGAACAGATATTCTTCAGGCTGTTGATGTTATTGAGGATTTGTTGATTTCATACGGCTTCAACAACATCGCTCCGCAGAAAATTGAGATGAATGTTGTGGGTTCAGAGTTAAAGGAAGCCAAATATAATGATTTTGTCCGCGAGGGCGCAGTGGGGCTTGCGCTGCAGGAAGTAATGACATTTAACCTCTCCTCAAAATTAGTGCAGGGGGTAAATATGCAGTTTGCAAATGATTCATTTGTTGAAATCGCAAATCCTGTCTCGACTAATTATGAAATTCTAAGAAAGCGTCTTTCTCCCCAGCTCCTTGATTTCTTTTCAAAGAATAAGGGGCAGTCCTTCCCGCAGAGAATTTTTGAGATAGGCACTTGTTTAGCACTTGATGATAAAGCAGAGCAGGGTGTTCGCCAATCAACGAATGTTTGCGTTGCTCTTACTCACTCAAATGTTAATTTTACCGAAGCAAAATCATTCTTAACTTCACTTTGTAAGTACATGGGCGCGGATTTGCAAGTAAAGAAAAAAGCATTTCCGTTCCTTGGAGAAAATAGCGCAGAGATTATTGTTAATGGAAAGAAAGGCTTCCTTGGCGAAGTAAAGCCGGAAGTAATTGAGGCGTTTGGATTAAGAAAGCCAGTTGCGCTGTTTGAGTTTGAATTGTGATTATGCAATTAAATCGAAGAATGTCTCTTGCAGGTCAAAAGAAGCGGACTCCAAAGTCGCCGGCAAATCTCTCTGGCAATATTGTCGGGCACGATTTTAGACTTCTTGTTATGCGTGTGGGGGCAAAGCGCACTCAGAGGTATGTTCGCTCTTTGGGTTATGCATCAACTGTTGTTTATAGTTTGATAGGGGATAAGGCAATTGTAGTTTTTGAGAAAAAACTTCCCGTGCTTAAAGAGATTCTTAAAAGACACGGCTATAATGAAAAGGGAGTTCCTTCTGGCGGAGTTAACGAGGCCGAATTGCGAGATGAGTTAAGGGCTCTTTTGGATAGTAACTGATTTTCATCTCTTGCTCGCCATTCTTTTGTGCGCAAACCATACAATTACCGCAATTATAACAATAATAATCAAAACATCAAGCACTTGCGTATAAGCAAGTATTGAGTTCCAATTTTGCTGGAGCGACACTCCAACATAGATTAAGAAAGCATTCCACATCACTCCGCCAAGTGCGGTATACAAAATAAATTTTCTTCTTGGCATTTTCGCGATTCCCGCTGGAACCGAGATTACATGTCTAACAACAGGAATGAATCTGCATAAAAAAATTGTTTTCTCTCCGTGTCTCTCAAACCATTTCTCTGCGAGTTGTATTTCTTCTTTCTTGATAAAGAATTTCTTTCCCACCCTTTCAAAGAATTTCTCTCCAAGTATTTTGCCAATGTAATATGAAATAAGCGAACCAAGTATTGTTCCAATTGTTGATATTAAGAGAACAATCCAAAAATCCATTTGTCCTAGCGCAACTAAGTATCCTGCAAAGGGCAATACCGCTTCGCTTGGCACAGGCAAAAAAGTGCTTTCCGCAATCATTAGCACAAATACCCCAAAGTAGCCAAGAGTTTGTATTATTGAGAGGAATGTTCCAAGCAAGAGTTCTGTAATCATATTTATTCAGCTTTTTTTGCAATAATTAGGTTTGCAATATTTTTTAAACAATCGAAGCGTATTTGTTTTATGCATTCTGCAAGTTTTCGCGCAAGGGCACTAGCCAAAAAGAAAGGTTTTGATAGGGTTGGGTTTAAACATAAGAATCCGCTTGGGAAGCTGTACTTTTCTAATCCATACGCTGTGCCGGTTAAATCAGGGACATATTTTGGTGTAAAAAACATTGAAGCGCTTTATGTGAGAGGATTTGTTAGAGAGCCTTGGAACAAAGGTGAATTACATGGAAGTAGTGGAGCAATTGTTTGGGGGAAAGTCAAATTTAAAGGAGTGTCGAAGCCAAAAGTAGTTGCAATTAAAGGTTATTTTAGACCGAGTGAGTTTTTAGAAGCAGATTTGTCTGTGATTGTAGAACGCCTGAGGAGAAGTAAGGCCAAACATCCAAAGATGTGTGTTTTCCCTTTGGAGATTGGGGGAAAAAGAAATTTGTATTTGTTAATGGAGCCGTTTATTAAGGCTGGCCGAGACGGAATGGTTGTCTCAAAGTTTGAGCCTTATGAGCGAGTTGTAAATCAAATTAAGTTGTCTACTCCTGTTGGCCAAAAAGTTTTTAGAAAAGTGCTTGTTGAGGCAGCTGAGCTCGCAAAGGTTGGTTTGGCAGTGCCATACTCTCTTGGTGTTGCAAGGGATTTTATTGAATTAGGGTTGCCGCCAGAAGCGCTTAGACAAATAGCACATAAGCAGATTGATGTGTTTAATAAAATAACTTTGAAGAATGGTGAAACCCAGATATTTTCTCAAGATATTGATGAATTGCAAATTGTTGGTTCGCGTAGTAGGGCCTGGAAAGAATCTGTAAAGAATATTTCTGAAGTTGTACTAGAGAATAACCCTGTCCCGGATGCACAGCAAATTATTAAGGCAATTGCGCGTGAGGTAGAAAAAGCGCATGGTTTTCGTTAATTGACTCATTTGTGGATTCATTTTTAACTCTTTTAGTGCTTTTTCTTTTATGGCAAACATTTTTTCTTCTTCCTCAGGGGGCTCGATATTTCGTGATGAGCGTTTCCTTTACCCAGAGTTTGTTCCTGAACGATTACCTTTTCGTGACAAAGAGATTTCAGAGCTTGTGTTTTGTCTTAAGCCCGCTTCCGAGGGAAAGCGCCCCACAAACGTATTTGTTTTTGGAAAACCGGGCACAGGTAAAACTGTTTCATTAAAATTTGTCCTAAGCGAGCTTGAAGAGTACTCTGACAGGGCAAAATGTTTGTACCTTAATTGTTTTGAATATTCTTCCAAACAGGCAATTATTTCAAGGATAACAAACTTTTTGGGTTACGCAGTTGCTTCAAGAGGAATTAGTTATGCGGAACTTTTCAGCAAGTTTGTTGCCGTGCTTCGCACAAAAAAAGTTCTTCCAGTGATTGTTTTTGATGAGGCCGAGCAGCTTCTAAAGAATGAGGAAACAAAATCCCTGCTTTACGACCTTGCGCGTCTTCCAGAACAGCAAAAACTCCCAATCGGTTTAGCATTTATTTCAAATGATAGCTTTTTTCTTTCGCAGATTGATGACCGTATTCGCTCTTCACTTCAGTGTTCAAGCATTCCCTTTGAGCCTTATCTTCCTTCCGAATTAAAAGAGATTTTGAGAGAAAGAGCAAAGTACGCATTTAATGAATTCGCGCTTGATGGTGATGTTGTTCCGCTTTGCGCGGCTCATGCTGCAAAGCTAGGCGGGGATGCGAGGGTTGCTGTTGAGGTTCTTCTAAAAGCCGGTCGCCTTGCCGCAAGAGAGGGTGCAAAAAAAGTTTTAGTAAAGCATGTTCGCGCTTCTTTTATGCAGGAGAAACCCGTAAAAGTTGAAGTCACCTCAAATCTTTCCGAGCAGGAGCAGTCAATTCTTGATTTGCTTAAGAAAAAGAAGTCCCTTGACTCGGGCGCTGTTTATATTGCCTTAAAAGATAAATTTGCGGAGAGAACGCTTCGTTCTGCCCTTAGTTCCCTTGAGGAAAAGAAATTAATTGTCTCTGATAAGGAGATTAAGGGGCGGGGGTTTACAAGAGTAGTGAGATTGAAGGCGGAATGAATTATGGTTGTTGCAAAAACTAACAAAAATAATTTACAAAGATTTTTTCGCGGCACAAAACCAAAATCGCTTTCGGGCAATGCTTCAAGGAAAATGCGCGCAGCTTATAAAAATAAAGTTGGGGAGTTTGTTTCTCGCGGCGCAAAGCATATTGCCCCAAAATGGATGAAGCAGGCTGATGCTTGTTTGCATGATGCGAGTAGAAATAATCAGATGCTGTCTTGGTCAATTATTGGCTACTTGGAAAAGAAGGGCATTGAGTATTCAAAGCCTTTATCAGAAAACAGTTCATTTTACTTAAAGCAACTTGATTCTTCAAAAGCGAAAAGGCTAATCAATTTGGTTGGGGATTATTATTCTATTGAGGGTAGATTAGTTAGACTAACACACCAGTCTGCGATAACTTCGGTTGATGAATTAGCCGCTTCAAGGTATGCTTGTAGATTGCTTGACTTAAGCCACAAAATGCGCACTGCTTCTAGTTTTCTAGGCGAGGAATTAAAAGGCACGGCCGGCCTTGATCATTACAAAGCATATTTGGCGAATTTTGGGATAGTTAAGGCGTCTCTAAAACCCTTAGTTGAGCGAAAACCAAGAGTTTTTGCAGTAAGGTTTCCTGTCACTATGGATGACTTTTTCAAGGACTATTCAAAGAGGCTTTTTTTTGATAGAGAGGGCAATAAAGTAAAACCAATTTTTAAGGTTTCATCAATTTGGACTGTTAAGGTTAATGCGGAGGGGCTTCGTTCTGCGTTAGGTAATTTGATTCAGGATGCGATTAATCATACTCCTGGCACCCCGATTCATGTTGAATCAGGGGTAAGCAATGGTCACGTTAGTATTAAGGTCTTTAATAGGGGAAAACCAATTCCAGAGGAGCGCTTGCCTTTCATTGGTCATGATGCTTATTGGAGCAAAGGTCAGGGGCGCTTGCGCGGGAGAGGCAAAGTAAGCGTGAGATTGTTTTGTGAGGACCATGGAGGGGCTTTTAGAGTATATAACCTGAACGTGCGCGGAAAGCCATTTGGACCATGCCTTGAGATGCTTCTGCCAAGAGCTTGAACATTAACTCTTTCCGGTTAAGAAAGAAACCTTTTTATTTTGGTCCAAGGGTAGTATTTGTAGTGGTTGGTGGTTCTCGTGGTTAAATCAAAGACAGTTGATAAGAAAATTAATGCTTCAAGAAAAGTAATGCGCAAGGAGCTTAAGAGGGTAAAAAAGAAGAGTGTTGCGCAAGGGTCTGAGATAGCAAAACTACGAATTGAGGTTGAAAAATTAAAGAAAAAGAAAGCTAAGAGCGGCCACATTTCCGAATACAATTTTTTCATTAAGAAACAGATTCTTTCAGGATTAACTTTCACTCAAGCCGCAAGGCAGTGGGGAAAGTACAAGGCTTTGCAGAATAAAAACAAGCGAAGACCAAGCGCATACAACCAATTCATTGGTTCGCAGATGCGTTTAGGAAAAACTTTCCTCCAAGCGGTTGCGCTTTGGAAACTAGCAAAAGCTGGAAAGCTCGGAAAGAAAGGCAGCACAAAAACCATTACCAAAACAGTTGTTCGTACAATTAAATCAAAACCAAAAATCAAGTATAGAACAAGAACCAAGACTAGGACAGTTGTGCGCAGAATTAAGTCAAAGCCAAAAATAAAATACAGGACAAGAACACAAACCAAATACAAAACAAAATACAGAACGAAGACAAAAACTGTTGTTCGCAGAATTAAGTCAAAGCCTGCACCTTTGCAGAGGACTAGAAAAGTTACTCGCATTACCCGCCCAGGATTTAATGCTTCAGAATTCAAAAGAACAATTGAATCCTCAAGCATCTCAAAATCAGATTTGAGAAACGCGATGAATCCGGATGATGAGGAAATCGCTTTCAAGATGGTTGAAACATACTTCAAGGAAATCGCAAGGTTGGGTTTTAAGCGCCAGCTCTCTTTGGACGAAATAATTAACGCGTACTTCTACGCCCTCGCGAGAGTAAAAAGAAAAGGCGTTGAAGAAAAGGAAGTAATGGAAGCGGTTAAGGAAGCGGAGAGAAAGTAGGTGTATTGATGCCAATAATGCGGGTGCGGGTTAGTGCCTCTAAAAGAGAGCACGAACTTGCGAAAGCGCGTGTAGAGGAGCATATAGCTGCGGTTGGTAAGCATGAGCTGCTTGGAACAGACGCGTTTATGAAAAACAATATGTCGGCATATGTGAAGCATATTGCTGCAAAGCACAAGAATCTCAATGACAGAGTGTCTGCGAGTGTTGCTAGGGATGCTGCTGCAAGAGAGCTTCGCAGTGCAGTACGCAAAAGAAAGAGTATGCTAAATGCTTTATTGAGAAAAAGAGCCGCACTAAAGGAAGTGGTGGCGTCAAGGAAGAGTGTTGGCAAAAACATGGGGCGAGTATTATTTGCGGGCAGGAAGAAGTTTATGGTTGGTCCGAATGGGCACAAGAAATGATTTTTAGGGAGTGATGTGAATGAATGACGAGGAAATAGCAATGAGGATTGTGCGCCTCTATTTCGAGGAGATTGCGCGCCTAGGGTTTAAGAGGAGTCTTGACCTTGACCAGATGATTAACTCATACTTCTACACGCTCAAGAAACTAAAAGATAAGGATGCGATGAAGAACGCGACAATAAAAGTGGTTAAGGAAGAGAAAACAATTACTTCAAAGGAAATTCCGCAGGTAAAAACAACTAGCGCTCCTGTTGTGAAGGAAGTAACAACAACCACAACAACTGTTAAGTAAATTCTTTTAATAATTCAAAATTAGTTTTTGGGAAGGCAAAAGTTTTCTGCCTTTCATTTTTTCTTCTTCAGGGTTTCTTAAAAACTAATTCAATAGCATCGCCTGTCTTGAGCAGATGTTCTCGGCCAATTACTTGCTTAGTCTTAACATCTATTGCTCGGATGAACCCATCTCCCATATCAGTATGCAGCGCGTAAGCAAAGTCTATTGCTTTTGAGCCAGGCGGCATCAAAAAACAATCAGCGAGCGTCCTGCCCGATGAGTCAATTAACCCCTTAGTGCCAGCAGGGAATACCGGAAAATATCCAAGTAATTTAAATATCGCCGTATCAAGGCATTCTTGTACTCCGGTTCCACCGAATTTCTCAAGCACATTGTGTTGTATCGTGTCAAGTCCAAGCTTTTGTTTTTCATTTAATGTCCCGAGAACCTCAAAGTGATTCCATCCTGAATAATATTTCAAAATATTCGCTTTTGCGGCTTTTCTAAGCGAGAGTTCGCTTGCGGCAGAGCACGCGATTATTTGTGTACTCGGAAACGCTTCTTTCATTCTCTTAACATTTTTCTCCCCAGATGGTAAATCACATTTGTTCGCAGCAATTAGTATTGGCTTTGACCATACTCTGCATTTGTGCGCAAAGTTTCTTTTATCTTCAGGTGTCCACTCAGTTAATATTTTTTCATCAATTTTTAAGTCCCTCATTGCTTTCTCTATGTGCCATGGAAGGATTTTGATTCCGGCAAGTGCGGTCCCAAGCTGCGCGACTTTTTTCCCAAAATCCTTTTCCTGCATTCTTGCGGTTTTCACCCAATTATTCTCAATAATTTTCAAAAACCATAATTCAATTTCTTCTTCTAAAAATTTAACATCCTCAATAGGGTCGTGGCTTCCTTCAGGCACTTCTTTTCCTTCGGCATCAGTGCTTCCGCTCGCATCAACCACATGTATTAGCGCATCCGCCTGCGATAAATCATTTAGGAATTTGTTCCCGAGCCCCTTTCCCTCGTTTGCTCCAGGCACAAGCCCCGCAACATCAATTAGTTCAACAGGCACATAGCGGATTGGGTTCTTTGGGTCATCATTTACAAGGAACCCGTGTCTTGGGTTTGATACCACTCCAAAGAATTTTCCGGCATCCTCAACACGAACAAATCCAATTCCCTTGTTTGGGTTAATTGTGGTAAAAGGGTACGAAGCAATAGCAACATCAATTAGCGTTGCGGAGCTGAAGAAAGTGCTTTTTCCAGAGGAGGGTTTCCCTACAATTCCGATTTGCATATCATATTTTCTCTAAGGCATGATTTAAAATCAGTGCTGTGGTTAATTTTTTTATGAAGATTTACCCGAATGTTCCTATTGTTTATCCTGATAAGTTTCCCAAAGGGTTTGTTAATGATGTTAATGGGTGGAATGCGCAGGATGAAGTGCTTATTAAGAATAAAGGAAAGCTCCTGACCTTAGATATTGATTTTGGGAATTTTTGTTCCCTTAATTGTCCGCATTGTTTTAGAAGAAATAATCATGTTGATTTAGGCAAGCACAAATTAATGGAATATGCAGATATCCTAAGGGTTGTAAAGGAAGCAAAAAAGTTAGGTCTTCGCTCAGTAAAGTTCCTTGGTGCGGGTGAGCCCTTCCAAAACAAAGATTTCATAAAATTTCTTCGCGAGTTAAGAAAACTTGAAATTACACCACTGATTTTCACAAAGGGACATGTGATTGGCGATGATGCTGAGGTTGAGAAATGGTTCGCTCACGAGGGAATCACAACGGGAGAGCAGTTAGTAAAAGAGCTTGATGCACTCGGTGTTTCAATTCTGCTTGGGTTTAATTCCTTTGACACGGATGTTCAGGATGAAATGGTTGGCGGGGCTAAGGGGTACATGCTAAAAAGAAACAGGGCACTTGAGCTTTTAGTGGCACAGGGTTTTAACAAAACAAATCCCACAAGAATTTCAATTATTGCGGCGCCGATAACAAATCAGAATGTTGGTGAGATTTTTGAGATTTATTCCTGGGCAAGGGAAAGAAATTTTTGTATTATTACAACACCCACAATGGTTAGCGGAAGAGCCTCAGGGGAACCATTTTGGCAAAAAATCACCCCTCCTGAAGAAAAATTGGTTGATATTTACACAAAGATTTACAAATTTAATATTGATAGGGGCATTCAAACGTTAAAACAAATAGAACAAGAAGGGATTTCAGCGTATGCCGGGGTTCATCCCTGCACTCAGGTCGCATGCGGAATGTACATTACTTTAACAGGAATGGTTCTTCGCTGTCCCGGAGATGATGTTACAGAATTTGGTAGCATTTGGGATAAATCAGTTGAAGAGATTTGGAAGAATTCAGAAAACTTTAAGCGCGCAGGAACATATAATTGCAAGTGTCCTCCAAAGCAGGGTAAATCAATTCCAAATGGATTTTATGATAAAGTGCTTAAGAGACTAAAGAAAGAATATTCTTGAGTTCCTTATTTATTTTTTTATTCATTTTTTTTATCCCTCTGTTTTTGTTTTAATTCTTTCGCCACAGGGTATTGTTTATGTCCCACGATCTTTTTACAGATAAGTATGTTCCAAAGAATTTTGAGGAGTTTATTGGGAATGTGGAGATTGTTGAGCGCGCAATCGCCTGGGCGAAGGTTTGGAACGAGGGCACGCGCCAAAAACCATTGTTTCTTTACGGCGCCTCGGGCGTTGGAAAAACCGCTCTTGCTTTTTTAATCGCGAAAGAAATGGGGTGGCAGTTATTTGAGATGAACGCCTCTGATTTGCGCGATAAGGATTCAATTGAAAGGATTGCGGGTGCAGCAACCTCCAACTCTTCCTTATTTGGAGGAAAGCGTCTGATTCTCCTTGATGAAGTGGATGGTCTTCAGTCCCAGGACCGCGGAGGAGCGGGTGCGATTAATTCAATTATTAAAGAAGCAAATAACCCGGTAATCTTAACGGCAAATGATGCGTATGATAAAAAATTAGTTTCCCTAAGGACCTCAACTGAAATGCTTGAGTTTAAGAAAATAAATTATTTAAGTATCGCAAAGCACTTAAGAGAAATTGCGGCAAAAGAGAATATTGAATTTGATGAGGCTGCGGTTAAGGAGCTCGCAAAAAATTGCGGAGGAGATATGCGCAGCGCTCTTCTTGATATTCAATCGTTAGCACCAAAAGTTACAATGGAGAATGTAAAAGCGCTTTCTTTTAGGGAAAGAAAGGAGAAAGTTTTCCCAATAATGGGGAAAATTTTCAAGGGCCGTTCAATTAAAGAAATTAAAGAAGCAGTTGACTCTGCGGACATTTCAACCGATATGCTTTCTTTGTGGGTTGAAGAAAATATCCCGCGGCAGTTTGATGCGATTGATGCGGGAAGGGCCTTTGATGTGTTAAGCCGCGCGGATGTTTTTAACGGACGGATTATGAATCGCCAGCACTGGGGATTTTTAAAATACTCAATCTTTCTTTCAACCGCAGGAGTTGGCTTATCAAAAACAAAGGATTATCACTCATTTATTCCGCTGGCATTCCCCTCAATTCTTTCCTCGCTCTCTTCATCCTCTCCAAAAAGGGAAATGCGAAAAAAAATTGCGGCTAAAATTGGGGAGAAAATGCATTGCTCAAGGCGAGATGCATTAGCTGATTTGCCTTTCTTGCTTGAATTAATCAGGAGCGAGAAGTACGCAAAAGATTTTGCATATTTTTTTGGTTTTGACGAAGCTGAACTAGCTTTCTTATACGGGAAAAAATCCGATGATAAGAAAATCGCGGAACTGGTTAAAGAAGCGAAGGGTATTGAGAAAAATATGATTCTTGAGCGTCTTCATGGAAAACAAGCCACTCTTTTTGGGTAATGCTGCTTCAAAATTGGCTTTATTAAGTTTTTGTATCCATTTTTCCATTGTTGGGAGGGTTTTTAGTTGAAAAAAAAACCAATTGTTTCAAGCGTTTCGCAAACATACGGTCACAAATTGCCTTATGCTACTCGCTCAATTTGCCCGGAGTGTAAAAGACCAATTGCCGCAACAATATACTCAAAAAGCGGCAAAGTTTTCATTAAGAGAAAGTGCAAGGAGCACGGATTATTTGATGAAGTTTATTGGGATTCAGCCGCTGAGTTTGACCGCGCAAGAAAATTCGCAAATGATAGCACGGGAATTGCGGTGCATAATGTTTGCTTGACAAATAACAACGGCTCTAATTGCCCGTTTGACTGCGGTCTTTGCACAAATCATCACAATCACACGGCTCTTGCAAATATTGCTGTAACAAATCGCTGTGACCTCTCATGCTGGTATTGTTTCTTTTACGCAAAAGAGGGTGACCCGATTTACGAGCCCTCTCTTGAGAAAATTGACGAGATGCTGAAGAATCTGCGCGCGCAAAGACCTGTTCCCCCTAATGCAATTCAGTTCACGGGCGGGGAACCAACTCTTAGAAAAGATGTTATTGAGATTTTAAAACTCGCGAAGAAGAGAGGATTTGAGCATGTTCAGTTGAATACTCACGGAATTAATTTAGCGAATACTCCCGGGCTAGCAAAGAAAGTAGAAAAAGCGGGGGTTTCAACAATTTACCTCTCCTTTGATGGGGTTAGCGCAAAAACAAATCCAAAGAATCATTATGAAATTCCAAGAATATTAAATGAGTGCAGAAAAGCGGGAATTGGGATTGTTCTTGTTCCAACTTTAATTAAGGGAATTAATGATCACGAGATTGGCGCAATAATTGATTTTGCTTTGAATAATATTGATGTTATTAGGGGAGTAAATTTTCAGCCGGTTTCATTTGTCGGGAGAATGCCAAAAGCTCTAAGGCAGAAAGAGAGAATAACAATTCCTAAAGCTACAGAGCTCATTGAGAAGCATTCAAGAGGCGCGATTAAGCAGCGCGATTTTTTCCCAGTGCCTTGCGTTTCCTCAATTACTGATTTCATTGAGACTGTGACAAATCGGGACCAGTACACGATGAATATTCATTATGCGTGCGGAGAAGCGACTTACTTGTTCCTTGATGATGACAATAAAGTTGTTCCTCTTCCTGAGTTTTTTGATGTTGAGCGTTTCTTTAATTATTTGAATACTCACACAAAAAATATTGAGTCCTGGAAATCAAAAGGATTAACTCACGCGAAGTATGTTGAGCTTGCAAAGTTATTATTTGAGATTAATTCGTGCATTGATAGAAAGAAGCTTCCTAAGGGGCTTGATCTTGGAAAAATATTGTTTGATGTTCTTGTTCGGCACGATTATTCGACTTTGGGCCAGTTTCACCACAAAACTCTTTTCATCGGAATGATGCACTTTATGGATTTGTATAATTATGACCAGCAGAGGGTAGAGCGCTGCGATATTCACTACGCGATGCCTGACGGAAGAATTGTTCCCTTCTGCGCATTCAATGTTGTTCCGGAGCTTTATAGAGATAAAATTCAGCGGCAGTTCTCTCTTCCTTGGAAGGAATGGGCAAAGCTAAACCCAAAAACAAATCCATCATACAAGTATAAGCGCGATAGCGCAAAATTATCTTCAGAGCAGATATATAAGAAAACTTATATGCATAAAATAAAATTTTGGTGATATTGTGTCGGGAGAGAATAAATCTTCGAAGAAAGTAAATTTCCATGCGCAGGAAAATATTAATCAGCCAAGGGCGCCTTTTGAGGAAGTAAAAATATTGCACTTTTATTTTTCCGGGCTTAAGACAAGGGAGGACGCGGCGTATTTGCAGTACAAATTGCTTTTGATTCCCGAGGTGCTTCAGGCGCACATTGATTTTAACTCAAAAAAAGGAACAATCATCCGCCTTCCCTATGCGAATTTCTCAACAAAACTTCGCGAGCTTGGGGTTGAGCCAAAATATAGTCTCGTTGAGTGGGTTCCGTACGAGGAAATGGTGAAAAGAAATTCTCTTTGCCTAAAGAAGTAGTTTCTATTTTCTTTGGTTTTAGTTATTTTTTCTAATCAGAACCGTGTTTTGAATTAGGTGATTTATTCTTCTTTTATTATGGAGTGTTTTTCAACAAAGTCTTCTATTTTCGCGTAAATTCCTTTTCTTTGCCAAACAATTCCCGCAAGTATTAGGATTATTATTGCGATTAGCACCATTCCTTCTCTGCTCTTAAATAAAAAATTATTTATCGCGTTGAGGTCCACCACTGGTTCAATTTTTTTCCACAGAACATAATTTAGCGCGAGCTGATTCCCGCTTTTATATCCTGCCCAAGTAACAACTTTTCTTGCGCCGCTATTGCTTATTACCGCGTCTGGCTGAACAGTATCTTTAATTTCTGCTCCGGGCGGGAGCTCAATGCTTATAGTGGTGTTCTCAGGTATTATCCAAAGCCCTGACTGGTAGAATGAATTAAAGTAATCCACTTTGATGCTGTATTCAGTAAGCATCGTTGCCTCTTTGCCTTTTGCCGTTAATGGTTCAGTCAGGGAATAGCTTATCTGCAGATAGCTTTGTTCACCCTCGGTATATGATATTTGTTTGTTAGTTGATTTATCCCCAAGGCTTGGAGTAAAAAGAGGATTAAGTTTTTTCCATTCGTCAAGTATTGTGCCAAGCGCAGTGCTCTTGTCTCTAAATTGCGCTTTTGCCGCATCATCCTTAAACGTTATGAAGAACTTTTCCACTACACTATCCGATCCGTCAGGATTTATTTGTATGTTAATGCTGTGCCCGCCAAGAGAATAATTAAGCACTTCTGCCGCAAAGGCTGTTTGTGCAAAAAGCGCTAATGTAATCGCAATAAGTACTAAAAAAATCCCGGTTCTTTTCATAGTATAACTGTGTTTCTTTGTTTTTTTAATTCTTCGTTTTGCGCCGAACCTGCTTTGTCCAGGTATTTTCGCCTTATCCATTTAAATCCTCTTTGTTTCAAACTTGTGTATGGTTGAGCTAAAATATCATGGTCATTCTTTTTTTAGCGTGCATATTCCAGACTCAACAATTTTAATCGACCCTATTTTTGAGTCCAGTAAATGTGTTTTAAAGAAAAAATCCCGCCTTCGCGCAAAACAATCCGACTTCAAGAAGGTCTCACTTATCCTAATTACAAATGAAACCCCAGAGCATTTTGACAAAGAATCAGTTCGAGAGCTTGCAATGAAACATAATGCGCTTGTTGTTGCGCATGAGAGCGTGCTGCAGAAGCTTGATCTTCCAAGGAATCTTAAGGCGCCCATTATTTCCAATGCCGACCTTACGCTTCGTGGAGTAAAAATTAAGGCAAAGACAGCCCACTTCCCAAAGAGTTTTTATCCTCTCGGATATTTGCTTGAGTGCGCCGGAAAAAAGATTTATCATGCCGGGGTTACAACTCTTCTTGATGATTTTAACCAGATAAAAACAAATATAGCTCTTCTTCCAATAAGTTCAAAGACAATGGATGTTGTTGACGCTGTGCGCGCGACAAAACTAATGAAACCCGATTTTGTTATTCCAATGCAGCATGATGTTTTCGAGGACAAGAAAATTGATATCCCCGATTTTAAGAGAAGGATTGAAAAAAGTGTTCTGAAAACAAAACCCATTCTGCTTGACATGGGCGGGACGATTAGGTTGTGAGTTTTATGTGGGAAGAGATTCTCTTAGTGGTTGTTGCAGTAATTATAATTCTTATTCTGTTTGGATTCGGAATGAAATTAAAAGCGCATGATAATATGCAGCTTGAGAAGTATTTCAAAAAGAAATGAGTTCAAAATGAAATACTAATCAAAACCAAAATCATTTTCATATTTATTTTTTGTAAGCGTTGTATCTTTTCTCAATTCTTTCCCAGTTCAAATTATTTATGAAATTGTCGATATATGCCGCCCTTTTTGGTCCGTCCTTGTGGTAGTAAGCGTGCTCAAACACATCGCATGCGATAAGCGGTTGAGCTCCCCAAATATTTCCGTATCCATGTTCATCAACAAGGAGGTTCCTCAAATTTCCCTCGCTTAGTGCATCAATTACGAGCACCGCCCATCCTGAGTTCTTTGCGGAAAGTGCGGTCGCCTTAAAATCCGCTTTCCATTCCTCAACAGAGCCAAAATCAGAAATGATTTTTTTCACAAGCTCCTTTGCTTTCTCGCTCTTTCCATCTCCCCCGAGATTTTCCCAGAAGATATCGTGCAGTATTGCGCCGTTTGCGTTAAATGTTTCTCTTCTTTTCAGCTCCCCAAATTCAGAGTAGTTCGCGTTTGCCGCATCACGCAGCGCTTTTGCGCCTTCTTTAAGTTTTCTTTCAATTTCATTTCTTTTCACAACGTATCCCTTGTGGTGTGTGTTGTAGTGCCAGTCAGTGGTTTCGGCGCTCATTACTCCAAGAAGTATTTTTTTTGCTTCCTCATTAGTATAAGGTCTCGATTTTAGTACATGTTCCGTCATATTATCCTCTCCGTGTGCATTTTTGCATATTTTAAGTTTTTACTTTGTGGAGCGAAAGTAATTTAATTCTCACTGCAGTGTGTTGTTGTATGCTTGAGGTTTTTCTTTTAGTTCTCCTTGTGGTGCTTCTCTTCACCCTTCTTTTATTCTACTTTTCAAGAAAAACTATTTGGGCGCTTGAGAATGCCGAGCGAATAATGATTTCTGCGCAGGAGAGGATAAAAATTGCGGAGCGGCGTTTCATGCAGGGCAAAATAAAAAAATCCGTTTTTGATGCGTTGCTTGACGATTTGGAGCAGGAGCTTGTTATGGCGGAGCTTATTCTATTTAGATTCAGAAGGCTCCCTGATGTTTCAGTGGGCGAGAAAGTGGGGGAAGTTGTGCTGAAGCTTGGCAAATCCACGCAATACAGAAAATCAAAGATTTCGCGTATATTAATGGAAACAGAAATGCTTCGCCAGGAGATGGGTTTGCTTGAGGGGAAGCTTCTTCGTCACGAGATTAAGCAGTCAGTATTTGAGAGAATGATTAAGCAAAAGGAGCTTGTGTTGATAAAAAAAGAAAAGGAATTAATGGATGTAATTGAGCTTTCAAAATAATGTTTAATCCAAACTAAGTTCTGCTTTTAGGAGTAATCAAACAAATAGAGTGTATTTGTTTTTTCATTGAAGAATGCGTTTATTGCAAATAGTTCTCTTCTCTCAATATGGTTTGTTTGTATATGTATTTCCCTTGCGATAACTTGGTCAAGTAAATCAAGTGTGTGCAGCGCCCTGCGCTTTTTTTCATGGGACTTTAGGTCATTTACCAGCATTACATCTTCTTCGCCAAAGAATTTGCTTACAAAAAAGCTCATGGGCCAAATGGAGCCCTTATAAACTTTTTTTGCATCATGAACAATTATTGGTTTTATTGTTCTTACACTCATTCCCCCAATTTGGTGATTTTGTTGTTTTAGTATTCTCTCCATTTGATTCATCCCCTCAACCACTCTTGTTGAGGGTTTTCCGTGTATTTTTATAAAAAATGATTTTTTTGCTCCTCCGAAAGTGAGTGTTGCTTTTAGGAGCGCTGTGTGATTTAACCCCTCAACACTTCCTGTCCATTTTTTTTCAAGTAACACTCCGCCAACCTCTGCGCGGTAGTGTTGTGCTTTTGCGATTTGCAGAACATTTCTCCTCAAGAATTTGTAAACAGTATTAATTGTTTTTTTCATTTGCGGGCTCGTTTTTGATGAGAGAATGGTGTGGGTTTGTCTTGGAAGTGCGTGCCATCCGCCTGCAAATCTTTGCTTTCCAACCCTGTCCGCAACTTTTCGCAGTCCCAGAGGGCCGTTTCTTTGTGCGTTGCTAGTTCTATTTGGCGTGTTCATAATTAGATATAATTAGCACTTTTTCTTATATAATAATTGTCTCTAGTTCCTTTGACACAATCACATTCGCAAACTCTTTTTTCGCTTCCTCAAGTATTTCCGCTTCCTCGGTGTTGCGCGCGCTAAAGTGGAAGAGCGCTAGTTTCTTTACTTTTGCTTTTTTGGCAATTTCCCCCGCCTCTTTTGCAGTGCTGTGCAGCGCTTCAATCGCTTTTTCTTTTTGTTTATCAAGGAAAGTTGCTTCGTGTACAAGAAGCTCTGCCCCCTTCGCCTCGGAAACAGTTTCCTTCACAGGACGTGTATCCGCAACGAGCACAACTTTTCTTCCCTCGCGTTTTTTAGTATAATCCATCACATCTTTTTGAGTAAATGTTTTTGCTCCTACCTTAACCTTTTCGCCGTTAACAAGCTTTGAGTATAAAGGCCCAGGAGGAATTCCAAGCGCCTCTGCTTTTGCTCTGTTAAATTCTCCTTTTTTATCAGCCTCTTTGAAAACAAATCCGTAGCAAGCGATTTCGTGTTTGAGTGAGAATGCGCTTACCTCAAAGAATTCATTTTTCATTAGATTTCCTTTTTTGATTTCTTTGTATTCAATTGGAAAGCTTGGAAAAATTACTTCGCGCATAATTTTAGTGATTTTTTCTTTTCCGCTTTTAGGAGAAAATATTGTGAGTTTTTCTTTTCTCTGATTTAGCGTCATTGTGCTAATCCACCCGAATAGTCCAAGGAAGTGGTCAGCGTGCATGTGTGAAATAAAAACATTTTTTACGCTCATTAGGGAGTGCTCGCTTGCCATTAGTTGTCTTTGTGTTCCTTCCGGGCAGTCAAATAGGAGTGAATCCCCTCTGTAAGCTAAGAGTACTGACGCAAAGTTCTTGTCTTTTTGTGGTACGCTGCCCGATGTGCCCAAAAAAGTGACTTTAATTGGTTCCATATACGCTCAACACCAAGAACTGCCTGCAAAGTAATTAAAACTTCTCTTTTTGGCGGGCTTTTATTCGAACCAATTACCTTTTTTAACCCTTTATTCCTGGTATCTATTATGTCCGCGAAATTATCCTCTTCTAAGAGAGCGTCCGCTAAGAAAAAGAAATTGGGCGTGAGCGCGCCAAGCGTAAAACATGCTTCAAAATCAGAGGGAAAAAACGAAATGGAACTTAGTTTTGATTCTTTTGAGAATACTTCCCAGATTCGCGTGCCAAAGAGCCTCGTTGAGCAGGTTATTGGGCAGGAAAAGAGTGTTGAGATTGTTCGAAAAGCCGCCGCGCAGAAGCGAAATCTTCTTTTGGTTGGTCTTCCCGGGACAGGAAAATCTCTGCTTGCGCAGGCGATGAGCGAAATCTTGCCGATTCAGGTTCTGCAGGATGTTTTAATTTATCCGAATATGGAGGACCCGAATACTCCGAAGGTTAGAGTGGTTAAAGCGGGGGAAGGTAAAAAGATTCTTGAGGGCGCGCATTTTGAGTCAAGAAAAGCCGACGATTCTTCAAGATTAATTTCAATGTTCCTCCCAATCGGCTGGATGATTCTTGCAGCAATTCTTTGGCAGATGGGCTGGTATTCTGATGTAATATTTGCAGCGCTTTTATTGATTGGCGCGGTTTTTTTAATTGGTTCGGCTCTTGCTGGGCAGATGCGTCCAAAAGACAATATTGTTATTCCAAAGCTTCTAGTAAATAATTTAGGAAAAAAAGTTGCCCCTTTTTTTGAAGGAACAGGCTCAAGAGCGGGCGCGCTCCTTGGTGATGTTCGCCACGACCCGCTCCAGAGCGGAGGCCTTGGCACCCCTCCTCATTTGAGAGTAGAGCCCGGTATGATTCATAGGGCGAGCGGCGGAGTTTTATTTATTGATGAGATAGCAACTCTAAGCCACAAATCCCAGCAGGAGCTCTTAACCGCGATGCAGGAAAAAAAATATTCAATTACCGGTCAGAGTGAGAACTCAAGCGGTGCAATGACAAGGACCGATCCTGTTCCTTGTGATTTTGTTTTAGTTGCGGCTGGAAATTATGAGGATTTAAGGAAAGTTCATCCCGCTCTTCGCTCAAGAATTCGCGGTTATGGTTATGAGTGTTACATGAATGTTGATATGGATGACACCGATAAGAATCGCGCAAAGCTTGGGCAGTTCATTGCGCAGGAAGTAATTAAGGACGGGAAGATTCCGCACTTTGACCGTGCGGCTGTTGAAGAAATTATTTTTGAAGCAAGAAGAAGAGCTGACCATAAGGGGAAACTTACTCTAAAGCTTCGTGACCTTGGCGGGCTTGTAAGAGCCGCAGGGGATATTGCAAAAGAGAAGGGTCATTTGCTTGTTCTCCGCCAAGATGTGTTTGAGGCAAAGATGAGTGCAAAAACCCTTGAGAATCAGATTGTTGACAAAATGATTGACACAAAGAAAGATTATGAAGTTTTCCTAACGCAAGGAAAAATTGTTGGAAGAGTAAATGGGCTTGCGGTATTTGGCGACGGCAGCGCAGGAAGTATTATTCCAATTGAGGCAGCAGTAACTCCGCCTAGCTCAAAGAATGAGAGTAAAGTAATTGCGACAGGAAAGCTTGGGGAAATTGCGAAGGAAGCCGTGCAGAATGTTTCAGTTATTTTCAAAAAGATTAGCGGAAAGGATTTTTTGAAGGATATTCACATTCAGTTCCTCCAGACTTATGAGGGTGTTGAGGGGGATAGCGCAAGTGTTTCAATTGCGACCGCTGTAATTAGCGCAACAGAGAATATTCCTGTTCGTCAAAGCGTTGCGATGACGGGTTCTCTTTCAGTTCGCGGAGAAGTGCTTCCTGTGGGGGGAGTTTCCTCAAAAGTTAGCGCCGCGATTAAAGTTGGTTTTAAGGAAATAATTGTCCCAAAGAGCAATCTTGCGGACATTGTTATTTCAAAGGAAGAGATGGCAAAAGTGAAAATAATTCCAGTTTCAAATTTAATGCAGGTGCTTGAGGTCGCGCTTGATGATTCTCCTCAGAAGAAAGTTTTCCTAAAGGAATTAAGCAGGGTTATTTACACAAAATCTGAGTTAGCCGAGGGCTCTCCGAAGAAATTAATTGGAAAGCCGCTGCTTGCGAAGAACAACTAATTTTCTCTTCAGCTCGGAACGTTTTATAATTAGTTTCCCGTTTGATTTTTCTGGTATGAAGTCCCTTGGAAATGTTTGGAGAAGCTTGCTGAAGAAGAGCAAAAATAGGATTAAGCGCGTGAAAAGTAATCTTGTTCCTAGATTGCAGGCAAAAGTGGCGAGGCTTCGCAGGCGCTATGGTCCCGCGATGAATGCCATTCGCCATGCTGATGTTTTGATTGCAAATTGGCAGGGGCATCATTCACTTGTCAGAAAAGCGAGGATGAATATTAAGCGCGCAAAAAAATCAGAGATAGTTTCTTCGCTTGTAAGGGATATTGAGTATGGGAAAGTGCTTTGGATTCCAATTGAAAAAAGGGCGGGCGCGTTTTTGTTTGTTGAGCTTTACGCCGGCGGGGTAGAAGTTGAAGAGGCGCGCCTAAAGAAACTTGGTCTGGATGGTAGTGATGTTGAGGCGCTAAAACAATTAGTTAAGAATTCTTTGTGACGATTTTACCTATTTTATGCATTAACAACAATTCTTCCCTGCGAGAGGGTGAATTCGCTTCTTTTCTTTTGTATTCTCTTTCTGGTTTTTGGCTCTTGGATTATTATTAGGTCTCTTATTTTGCTTGCCTCAACAACTTTTCCAAGGTAGTTTCCTGCTTCATCCATCGCATTTAGCCCAACAAAGAGTTTTGTTGTTCTTTCCCGAACATCAAATACTTTTCCAAGCCTTAGCGCTATTATTAATATGATAAAGCTCAGCATTATGTTTGCGGGGAGCCATGAGAGCTCGGCTTGTCTTAGGAACACGAGGGTTCCCGCATCAACTATCGCCCACACGCAGATGATTGAAACCGCCTGTATAATATAATTCCCTATTTTATATGCTTTTTTTGCGTAAACTGCATCAGTTCCTCTTGCCGCAATTGCTATGAGCGCCGCGAACATAAAGAAGGGGTATGCGGTTCTTGCCGCGCCTGCCGAATCAATCGCTACATCAATGAATTCCGAGGACATTATTTTCAAATAAATAATCCAGATTCCGATTAGCGGTAGTATTATTGCCGCGATGTACATTACAAAGCTTATTCTCTGTTCAGAAAGACTATTTGACACAAGTCTTACGAAGGCGACTATTTTGTCTTCTATCCCAAACCCTTTTAGGAGTAAGTATGCTCCGGCAACTAGCGCGATTGCCTGAAATGATGCTATTCCGAGGGCAAAGTAAAGTAATAGTATGATTCCTGGTACACCGAGTATGAGTCTTGCAACCCCCGGGTCCTTTAGCGCTTCCTTAATAGTATAAAATGTTGATTCCACTGCGGGTGCCTGTTTTATTATTACTTGTTCTGTGGAAATTATTTTTGCCCTTGATTGGAGGAGCGGGGTAACTTGCGCGTCTTCTGCCCCGTCAGTAACTAAAATCCACCCGTCAATTAAGTAGCTTTTTTGTAATTTATCAAGTTGTCTTCCTATCTCCCTGTCCGCTTCAAGCCCAATTTTCCCTGCCCCAGTCAAGGTAACAATCTCGGCGTTTTTGTATAGTTTTTGCGCCTCATCAAGTTTTTTCACGGCTGCGAACATTGTGTTTGCGTCGCTTTCACTCGGATCAGAGAGGGCGAGTTTTTGGGCTGCCTCGAGGTTTCTTTCCCTTCCAATAACAGGCCCAAGAATTTTGGTTTTTCTCCCAAGGTCATTATCCCTATCAATGCATACAACAAATACTTTTTTCTTCATCAAAATCACTATATTCTTGCCTAGCGCGCATCTTTTGGCTTTTGGCAGAATGTATATAAATAACAATAGAAATAATCTTATATATAAAGGATAACTGTGTAATTTACTTAGGTGAAGTTGGGTTGGCTGCAGCGAGTTTCAAATACCTAGTTTTTCTATTTCTTATAGCGCTAATCGCTTTTGGGGCATATGCTTTGTTTGTCTTTAAAGATACTGTTCTAAGTAATGCGGTTTGGATTGTTTCCCTTGTTGTATTTGTTTGGATTATTTACAAATTTGATTTTATCCTCCAGCTCCTTGATTATCAGAGAGCTGTAATTTATCGTTTTGGTAAAGTGAATCGTGTTGGGGGTCCTGGGTGGGCATGGGTTTGGCCTATTATTGAGCATTATGATCCTGTTGATTTGCGTGTTAAAACAATTGATGTTCCAAAGCAAAATGTTGTTACTAAGGATGGGATAGAAATTACTGTTGATGCGATTGTTTACCTAAAAGTCAAGAAGGATAATCAGAGTGTAGTGAATTCAGTGATTGAGGTTGAGGATTATGTTCAGGCCTCGCAGTTATTCATTGTTTCTTCTCTTCGTGATGTTATTGGTTCGGTTCCGTTGAGCGACGCGATTTCTAGTATTGATGTTATTAATGCGAAAATAAAAGAGAACTTGGCGCAAGTTTCAAAGGACTGGGGTATTGCGATTGAATCAATTGAGATTAGTAATATTGAGATTCCTGAAACAATTCTGCAGGCAATGCACGATGAGAAAGCTGCTGTTCAGCAAAAACTTGCTAGAATGGAGCGAGCACTTGCACATAAAGCAGAGATTGATGCAGTGCGCGAGGCAACTTCAAAGCTTGATGAGAAAGCGCTTGCGTATTATTACATCAAAGCGATTGAGGGAATGGCAAATAGCAAAGGAAGCAAAGTATTTTTCCCTTCCGAGTTCACAAGACTCGCCCAGAGTTTTGCTGATTCCACAACCTCAAAGAAGTCAGCAGTTCCTGCAACGCTCGCCCCTTACAAGAATTTGCTCAAGACTTATGTTGATTCCGCTGTAAAGAAATCAGGCGTAGCGAAAAAGAAAAAGAAGAAAAAATAGCTCTGGTCAGTAATTCTTTTTATGCCAAATACTATTGTCAAACCCATAATGCAAAGAGCGCTTCATTTTAGAAATAATTTTGCCGAAAATCCTTTGTTTAAGAGGCACCTAGTTCCGATGCCTAATAGAGGCGCGCTCCTTTTGGAAGCTGAAAAGGTGATTAAGGCGCAAGAATATGTTGATGCAAAACGGCTTCCAAGACTAAAAGAAGTGGAGCACGTTAGGGCTTCAATTTTCAAATTTACTTTCCAAGGAAAACCTGTTGCCTTCAAAAATACTCTTGCAAGCAAGAAGCATGGTTTTGACCCTGCTTCGCTTCGAAATGATTTTCTCACTCATCAGCGCGCGGTCCGCTCTGGGCAAATAATTGCGGATAAATATGTTCTGCGCTCGCCAAAAGTATACGGCATGGTCGGGCAGTATTTGGTTATGGAGTGCATTGAGGGGGCGACTATTGACAATGCTTCCACTCGTTTTGCGCTTGATAAATTTCAAAGAAGAAACTTTTTTGACTCTGTTCACCAGCTTGAACAAAATTTCTCTAAACTATTGGCTGATGAAGCGCTTGCCGATAAGAAGCGAATGCCCCAGTGGACGGATGTAATGGTTGCGGGGCACAATAACGGCAAATGGGTTTTTTTATCTTCCTTATGATTACGGCTGATGCTTCTCTTAAGCAAAAGAAATATAAGAAAAAGAAAATTAGGTTTATTTTGGTTTCTTTTTCAATTTACTTTAACTTATCAAATTCTTTTTTGAATTCAGCGAGCTCTTCTTTTGTCTGCTTTATTGCTTCTTCAAGTATTTTCTTAGGAGCTTTTCCGCTGGTTTTTACAACAAATTTTGCTCTCTTATCGGACGGGTGGTCTAGTCTATACGCGCAGAATTCCACTCCTTCCATTGAACCGATTTTTTCTTTTAATAGGTTTGGCAGTGTGTGTCTTTCGCCTTCAATATAAAATTCCAAGTGATTTTTCTCATTTGATACTATTTCCAGTTTCATCCGCTCACCTACAAATTACTCAAAAACAAACTATTAAAAATGCCTATTTTGGCTTCAAAAAACGAATCCTTTTCCAGCTTCACTTTAGAAATTGTTTTGCCTTCCAAAGCTTCTATTATCCCTTCTTGGTGCAAATCCGCGATCGCCACCAAAACTTCTTCCTTCTCCGCCTTGGCTGCTTGAACCAAAAGAACCTTCTCTACGTCCGCCTGCCCCGTGTGAGCCTCCGAATCCGCTCTCTCTGCGTCCGCCTCCGAATCTTGGTCTTCTGTCCCCGAATCCTCCGCGTCCGCCAAAGCCCCCTCTGCCGCCTCCGAATCCTCCGCGTCTTTCTCTAAAGCCGCCTTCTCGTGGTGCATATTCGCGTGGTTTTTGTTCTGCTTCAAACCATTTTCTCTCTTCTGAGCTTCCGCAGTCTAGGCACATTAATTTTTCATTAGAATATTGCATTTCCTTTCTGCAGTTACTGCAGTACGCTTTTATTACTCCAAGTCCCTTTTCGCTTGTAAGTAGGTCAATTGCTAAGGGGCTAGCCATTTCTATTCGCGCTCTAATAAGGTCCCCGATTTTAACAGCTTTTCGTAGTTCAGCAACGTATTCAGTCGAAACATTTCTAATTGGTAATTGCGCCGTTTTTATTCCCATTATCTTTTTGCCGCCTTCCGCGCTAAGCAGTTCTATTACCGCGGTTGATTCTTTCACCATCATTACTTTTCCAATAACAATGTCTCCTTGTCTAAGTCTCTCCACTCTCTTTGCGCTTATGCGTGCCTCTTTTTTTACATCATCAAGCACCGCTTCGCCAATTCCAGTTGCGCGTATGATTCCCTTATCAGAATAAGTGTTTTTTCCAGCTGAATATTCCTCTTCAGTGGTTATGCTTTCTCCAGGGAGAACAATTTTTTGCTTTAAACTCATTTACTCACCAATAGTATTTTATACCAAAAAAGCGTGTTTTGTTGGTAAAGGATTAATTTCATAATAAGGGTTATAAATCAAGTGGTAGCAATGGTTTTGGAATCACTAATTGGGGAGAAGAATATTCGAAAGCACCCTATTTTCGTTTTCTTTCTGGCCATATTAATAACCATTGGGGCGATTTATTTCGCTGGAGTGCTTTTCCCCGCGCATGCCTCAATTCTCTCGGTAGCATTTGTGACTATTGGCCTTGTGCCCCTCGTTTTTAATGTTCTTGCTGATGAAGAGGCCGAGGAGATGGTTGCGCATAGGAAATTCGGCAATTTTTTCGCCCGCCACTTTAATGTGATAATGCTTTATGTATGGATTTTTGTTGGAATTATTGTTGCTTTTGCTCTCGCGTACGCGTTTGTGCCAATGGATTTGAAACCAATTATTTTTGATGAGCAGATTAAGGCGTTTTGCGGAATTTCAGGGGAGTGTAATGGTAATACCCCTTTCTCAATTGCGGGGCGCGCTTCAGCAATGGCAACAGGGGCATGCCTTTCCGCAACAAGCAGTCTTTCTTCCTGCGCATTATTTATTTTCCAAAACAACGCGGGAGTATTAATTTTCACGGTAATTCTCTCTCTTCTGTACGGGGTGGGCGCGATTTTTATTATTGCGTGGAATGCCTCAATTCTTGGGGTATTCTTCGGGGAAACTTTCCTTTCAGGCGCGCATCTAAAATGGGCGGGAATGTTTCAGAGTATGCTTGTTGGGCACGGTCCTCCTGAACTTTTAGGCTATGTTTTTGGCGCGCTTGCTGGGGCAATTCTCTCCGCGATGGTCGCAAAAAGAGATTTTTTAACTCACGGGGCAGGCATTCTAATAAAGGATGTTTTCTTCCTCACTGGACTTGCGATTTTTTCAGTTGCGTATGGTGCGGTAATGGAATCAGTCGGGATAATAGGGAACTCTGATTCAATGATGGCGTATCTTTACTACGGGCTTGGTTTCATTTACTTGCTTGTGATAATTCTTGCGGTGCTTGTTTATGGAAGGGCAAGACCGAATAATCGTCTTACCTGCTGATTCTTCCTCCTTTAGCGTTCTAAAATAATTTTTTAACGCGGGGGCACGCTGTGTGGTTTATAAATTGTTTTTCCTTCTCCTTTTTCATGGCGAAGTTCATTCCTCCCAAGAAGCAAAAGTCATATCTTGAGGGCCCAAAATCAATTTTTTCAAAAGTGCGCTCGCATTTTGCTTTTCTAAAATGGCTTGACCCTTTTACATACGTTGATTTGTTTGTAATGCCAAAAGTGAAAAAGGTTTCAAAATCCGAAACACTGGAATTTGTTGTGAATGTTGTTTTTGCTTTTATTTTCGCCGCGGCGATTTATACAATCCTTGGTCTGCTTCTTCAAACCTCAACTCCTCTTGTTATAGTTTATTCTGCTTCAATGGAAAATACATTTTTCAGGGGCGATGTAATGACTCTTGCAAAACCAAATTCGGCTGATAATTTTGGCGAGGTTGTCTCGCTTGATAGAAATATCAGGGACACCGCGGTGGCCGATTTTGCCTCCCCCAATTACACTGGCGGCAAGCTTAGTTCAATAACCTTTTTTAGTTTGGATTCAAGCATTGCAAAAGAAGTTTTGCTAAAAACTGATGGCTCGATTGTAGTTTACACGGCGTATCCTTCCGGTCTGCCCATAATTCACCGCGCAATAGTCCTGATTCATGCTCTTGACGGTGATTTTATTCTTACAAAAGGGGATAATATGGAAACAAACAAAACTTTTGATGAGGACTGCGGGAGTATCACAACTGGCTCATTATTTTCTCAAAAATCCTGTATCACACTTTATCCTGTTCCCGTGAATGAACTTGCTGGGAAAGTTGTTTTCATGATTCCAAAAGTTGGTTGCGTAAAACTCTGGCTTGTGGATGACTTTTCTTCAATTATTTCCCGCGGGCATTTGCCAGGCGACTTTAAGGGCATTTGCTGATTAATTTTAATTTTAACTTAACCTTTTTTCGCATTTTTCTCAAAAATAATTCTCAATTTCTCTCTTGCAAGCAGGTTTTTATTCTCTAAAAGCATATTTTTTTCATGTTTGATTTTTTTGGTTTTTCACTCGGCGAAGAACTCGTTTTTCAGTTAACAATTGCGCTTCTTGGGCTCATAATTCTCTTGGTTATAGTGATACTAATTCTTTTTGTTTGGAACATGCGCAAGTCCCCTGAAGAGAAGCATGCTATGGCGATTGCAAAAAAGGTTCTTTCACTTAAAGAGAATCCAAAAGAGGGTAAAGATTTTGAAAAGAAGCTTGAGATTAAGAAAGGGGAGAGTACACTTAAGTCTCTGCTCGTAAAAAAGCTTAAACCAAAGATTGAGTCCCAGCTTGGCAGTAAAATCGAGATTGTTGATATTAACGCTAAAGGCGAAACGTTCCTTGTGCTGGCTGATATTGCGGGCGCAAAGCTTCTTCTAAAGCTTGATTCTTCAGGAAAAATTCTTGATTATGAGCGAGCTAAAAAAAAGCAGTAGCTTTTTTTTGGTCCCGCACTAAAAGGGTGCTTGGGGCAAAGAAAAAGAAGTAATTCCTTCTTTTTTTCTTCCCAAACGTATTTTTTTTCACTCCCCCTTAGGGTTTTTTAAACCTAATGAGGTTTCTTCTTTATTGAAAGGCGATTAATGATGGAACTAATTCTAAAGGGTGCTGAGGTTTTTAAGAAAAGCATTGAGGCGATTAGCGTTCTAATTGATGAGGCAGAGCTTGTTATCTCTGCTAATGGTATTGAACTTAAAGCGACTGACCCAAGCCAGATTTCAATGGTTGATTTTTCGCTTCCAAAAAAAGCTTTCTCAAAATTTGAGGCGGTTGACAGCCGGCTTGGACTTGATTTAGATTATTTGAATCAAGTTCTCTCAAGAGCGCAGGCAGGGGACGAATTAGTACTTTCTCTTGACGAGAAAAAAGCTTTTTTAGTTGTTTCGTTTAAGGGGACCGCGGAGCGTTCTTTCCAAGTACCGTTAATTGATGTTTCAAGCGCCGATGTTCCAAACCCGCGGATTGAATTTGATGCTGAATTAATTATAAGTGCCGCCTTTTTGCAGAGCGCATTTAAGGATGCTGCGCTTATTAGCTCTCACGTTGTTCTTGGCTGTTCAGAGGATAAATTTTTTGTTAAAGCAAATTCTTCCAAAGGAAATTTGAATGAGGAAGTAAAACAGAACAAAGTTTCTCTTTCTGAGTTAAGAGTAAAACGAGAATGCAGGAGCATGTTCCCGCTTGATTATTTGCAGGATATGCTAAAAGCCGCAACCTCGGATACAAAAGTTGATTTATTCCTTAAGAGCAATGCTCCAGTAAAGGTTTCATACTCAATAGGCGAGGCAAAAATTGGTTATTTCCTTGCGCCAAGAATTGAGTCGCAGTAATTTCAAAGCTGATTTGAGCATTTTTTGCCCATAAGCCAATTATTAAATATTCATTTGTTTTTATTGTTTAACAGGTGTAGAAATGCTCGAACTCAAAAACACTTCTTTTTTCCGCTCAGCGGTGGAATCAATCGCCGCGTTTGTTCCTGAAGGGAATTTTCGCTTTTCTGATAAGGGGATTTTCTTTAAAGCGATTGACCCAAGCCAGGTGGTGCTAGTGGATTATTTTGTTGACAAAAAATGCTTTGATAAGTACCTGATTGAGCCGAATTTTGTTGGAGTGGATTTAACAGAGCTTACAAAAATTCTCTCGCGCGTAATGCCGAGTGATAAAATGGTGCTTGATATTTCGGATGCGGAACTTAAGGTGCGCTTTGAATCAGAAATGAAAAGAAATTTCCGCCTTCCATTGATTGATGTTTCTGATGAGGATCCAAAGGTTCCCGCGATTGAGTATGAGGCAAAAGTTGAGATAATGGCGATTTCACTTAAAGAAATTTTAAAGGATGCTTCGCTCTTTGGAAGCAGCATTGTTCTAAAAGTTTCGGATGGAAAGTTTTTTGTTGAAGCAAAGGGGTCGGCGGGCGTAATGGATGCGGAAGTTACAAAAGTATCTCATATTGCCTCAAAGAAAGAAGTTACCGCGAAATTCTCGCTTAATTTCCTCCAAAATATTGTTAAGCAGGCGGAGAATGAGAAGCAGATTACAATTGAAATGAAGAATGATTCAGCGATGCGCGTATCATACGCGATAGGACCGAGCAGGATAGTCTTCTATCTTGCACATATGATTCTCTGAATGGCGCCATTTTAAACGCTTAAATTTTTTCCGCCACTGCTTCCGCTCTCGGCACCCACTTTGCTTATTTATTTAATGCTTTCCAAAGGAGTGTTATTCATGGAGAAGCTTGTTTTCGCGCAAAAGTTCCCTTTTTCTGAAAGCGCGAGGAATTACTTAAAGCAAATAAATATTGACATGAATAAGCTCCCTGAAAGCGCGATTAAGCGCGCCGCGTTAATGGTTTCAAAGGCATTTTCAGGCGCAAGTTATAGTTTTGACCCGATTAATGCCTCAAAGGATTTGTATGAAACAGAGCTCATCGCTTTTCCGATTGCAAAAATGTTTGTCTCGCTAATGCGCGCCTCAAATATGGCTGAGAAATTTTCAAAAATGATTCAAAAAAATGTGTTTTCTGAATTAATTGACTCAAAGAAGCCAAGGGACTTGTGCGCTTCGCTCGCTGATGATCTCAAAGTGAATTACTCGCTTTCCGAAGAGGAAGGTTTTTTTGTAAGCGTTCCATTGCTCACTTACCTTGGAATTTATTTTGTTGACCTTGAGACAAAATTATTGAATAAGCCTCTTGTGAAAGGGCGTGTTCTGCTTACAGAAAATGATTTTGCCCGCTTTCTTTCAGAAGTCGCTTACGCAAAAGTTTTTTCCTCTCTTCCAATAGATAAAACCCAGATTCCAAAAGAGCTTGTGGTGCTTTCAAAGAGCATTGATTCTCAGTTAGTGGTGATTGAGAAAAAGAATTTTGACGCGAAGTTGCTTGGTAAGATTGATCCGAATCTTTTCCCGCCCTGCATGAGCGCGCTTTACACTGAACAGCTTGCGGGAAAGAAGTTGAGTTACTTCGCGCGCCTCACACTCGCAACCTTTCTTTATAAATTAGGGATGTCAAAAACAGAAATAATGTCGCTTCTCGCAAAGAGCCCTGATTTTGATAAACGTGTCGCGGAGTATCATGTGAACAGAATTTTTGACAAAGACCTTTCTCCTCCCGGGCATAAAAAGATTGAAGAATATGCGCTTGCTACTCCTGCTTGTGTTAAAGAGTGCCGCGGTCGCCACCCTGTGCAGTATTATATTTCAAAGTTGCGTGTGAGTAATAGAATGAAGAACACAAAAAAGTTTGCGGCGGGTGAAAAAGATGTATCCTGAGCAAAATTCCAAAGAAGCATTATTTATGCATAAGCAGTTTGCTTCGTTTTATTCTAAAAATAAAATCACTTCAGTTCCAGAGGTAAATCACCGGGAATTTGGTTTTGGGTTGTTTAAGAAAAAGATTGCGAATAGGAATATGTCTTTTTCTTCCGAGGGTGAAATGAATTCTTTTTTGCGCGAAAGCGCTCCGCTCTTTTTTTCTTACTCAAACGCGTATTATAGTTTTCCCGCGCGCACCCCGACAATTGCAAAAGAATTAATCGGTGCGGATATTATTTACGAGTTTGATGCTGATGAGCTCGGACTTGAAGTGGAAGAAATAAACGGCGCGCAGTGGTTTGAAAAACGCCATTTGGAAGAGGCAAAAAAGCAGGTATTTCGCTTAATCGATTTTATAGAAAATGATTTTGGTTTTTCTGCAAGCGAATTAAAAATAAATTTTTCAGGAAAAGCTGGTTTTCATGTTCACTTGCGCTCGGAAAACATTAAACACTTAAACAAGCAAGCAAGAATAGAGCTTGTTGATTATCTCACCGGCCACAATTTGGATTTTGAGCAGCTCGGGTTTGATTTTAAGAAACACTATGGTCCGCTTGCGAAAAATGTTAAGGGTTTGTGGCAGAAGCGCCTTCTTTCTGGAATGAAAAATTATTTTGAGAATGATTCAAAGGCCATAGCAAAAACATGTGTCGCTCCGCCAAAGAAACTTGCGCTTCTAATGGGTGATAAGAAAAAATTATTTGATTCTTTTGACAAAGGGCTTCTTCCGCGCCTCGACGGCAAGAAGAGTTCGGAGTTTTGGAAGAATGTGCTTCTTGAAGTTCTTAAGTTTCAGCGCTCTCCAATTGACAGACAGACAAGCGTTGATTTAAGTAAAATTATTCGTGTTCCAGAAACTCTTCACGGGGACACGGGGATGATTGCAAAAACAATTCCGCTTGAAAAGTTAAAAGATTTTGACCCTTTTATTGACGCGGTTGTTTTTGATGAGAAATTTTCCTCCGAGGGCGTGAAGGTGCACATAACTAAAGCGCCAAAGTTCTCCCTGATGGGAAAAGAGTTTGGTCCGTATGACGAAGTTGATGAAGTTTTGCCTCTGTTTGCCGCGATTTTTCTAATTGGCAAGGGTGCCGCGGTTCTAAAGTAGTAATTTTAGTAAATCTCCCCCGTTCTCGCTTTTTTTCAGGGGAGCAGGGCGAAGTTTTTAAGTAGTTCGTTTGTCTTTATTTTCGGGTCAAAGGGTTATGCGGATTGATTATGATGAGCTAAGGCGTATTCACCGCCTTGAGAAGAACACTTCAAAGCTCGTTGAGGTTGATGAGGATTTTATTGATTCTCTTGAGGAATTTGTTGCGATTGAAAAGAAAAAGTATTTGGCTTCATTAAAAGAGTTCTCCGCTTCTGATGCAAGGGAGTTCACAAATCTTAAGCGCGTGATTGAGGAAATATTTTTGATGCGCGAAAAAAAACTTTTGAATAAAGCGCTTATTTCTTCGCACACAAAGGAAGTTGACGGAGAGAAGATGGCGAGTCAGGAGAAAGAGACTTTCAAAAAACTCCTAAAGAATCTTGAGGATCATTATTCAATTTATGAATCACTTTTTGGGGAAAAGGAAAGGCGAGAGAGCGAGGCTGTTCGCGTTTCAATAATAAAAGATGTTCCCACTTTTGTTGGAACCGATATGAAAGAGTATGGCCCATTCTCAAGCGGACAAGTTGTTGAACTCCCTGCAAAGATTGCGAAATTATTTATTTCAAGAAAGATTGCGGAAGAGAAGTAACTTCAAAGTTTTTCTGATTCTCAGAATATTGTGCATTTTTTACCTTGAGGCACTTTTTTAAGGGTTTTTGAGGACTTTTTCTTTGTTGATAATATGGATTACCCAAGTAGAGACGATTTTGTTGTTGTGAAGGTTTCGCAGATACTTGATTATGGTGCGTTTGTTGACCTTTTGGAATACAAGAACGCGCGCGGGTTTGTTCACATTAGTAATGTTTCAAGCTCTTGGGTAAAAAACATTAGGAATTTTGTAAAAATTAATCAGGTTCGTGTTGCAAAAGTTTTGAATGTTGATGAAGTTAAGCGCCAAATAGACCTTTCTTTCGCTGGAGTAAACCCGATGAGAGAAAGACAGGTTCTTTCGCAGTTCAAGCAAATCAACCGTGAAGAAAAATTAATTGAGGTTCTTGCAAAGCAAACAGGAAAGCCGTTTGATGTAGTGTGGGCGGCGGTTGCCGAGCCATTAATGCAGGAGAAGGGAACTCTTTCTGATGCTTTTGAAAAAATCGCTCTTGGGTATGACCCTTCAAAGGAACTTGCGAAGGAATGGATTGCTCCTGTTAAAGAAATGATTGAGAAAAATATTGTTGTCTCAAAAAAAGAACTTTCAGGGTTATTAAAAGTTAAATCACTTTCCTCAAATGGTCTTTCTGATGTAAAGGAAATTATTGGTTCTGCCGAAAGCATTAAGGGCTGCGGGATTACTTATGCGGGCGGGGGAGCGTATAATGTTGCGTGCGCTGGTTTGACATTTAAGGAAGCTGATAAAATTTTAACTTCCTCAATGAATGCTGCGGAAGTAAAAGCAAAGAAGCTTGGGGCGACTTTTGAGTTTAAACGCGCAGAAAAGAAGTAAATCTTTTTTGGCGTGGTTTGCCACTTTTAGCCTCTTCTCCTTTAATCTCTTCCCCCAAAACTTTACCAGAGCTTTTTATTCCTTTTCTTTTAGATAGTTCTTCATGCCAACAAAGATTCTTGTTTTAAAGAAGCTCCAGTTTAAGGACGCTGTGCTTATTGTGGGCCTTCCAGGAATTGGTTTAGTTGGCAAAATTGCTGTAGATTATATGCTTAAGCAGCTCAAGACCGAAAGAATGGCTGAAGTGTTATCAGATTCTTTTCCCCCAAGCGTGCATACAAAGGACTCAAAAATTTCTTTGATTAAGGATGATGTTTTTCATTTGAATTTTAAGGGAAAGGATTTTCTTTTCCTTGCTGGTCCAGTTCAGCCGGCTCTTGATTTTAAAATTAGCTCCTCTCACGAGCACTACGAATTTTCAGAAACCTTGGTGGGGTTCTTTAAAAGTATTGGAGTAAGCGAAATAATTACTCTCGCAGGAATTAATGTTGGGGACAACAGGTTGAATAAAAAGCCCGAAGTAATTGTCGCTGCTATTGAGGATGTTTCGCTTGAGACTTGGAAGAAACTTGGGGCAAAGGAAGATAAAAAAGAAGGATTAATTTCAGGCGCGGCTGGATTACTTGTTGGTGTTGGCAGACTTCACGGAATGAAGGGCGCTTGCTTAATGGGTGAAACAAATCCACAGTTAGTCTACGGGGACCATGGTAGCGCAAAGCAGATAATTGAATTACTTTCAAAGCGCTTCGGCTTCGGGACAAAAATGAAGAGCATAGAGAAAGAGGCAAAAGCAATTGAGAAGGCGTTTAAGGAATTAAATACTCATCTTGAACCCGCTGTTGAAGAAGAAAAGTCCGAGAACGGGTTGAGTTACGTAAGATAAATTTCGGAATGTAAAAAACTAATTAAAAATTTTCCAAACTTGTTTGCTTTTTCTTTTCCTTTTTCTCATTGAGGAGCGCTTTTAGTTTCACTAAATCCTCAAGTCCTTTCCGGCCGTTCCTTAAGTGGTATGCGGGGTGGTAAAGAAAATGCATTCTTTTTCCGAGGTGTTCTCTTGTTTCTCCGACTCTCATCGCTTCAAGCCCAAATGCCCTTGCTGCACTTTTTCCAAGAAGAACAATTAATTCAGGGTTAATCGCGTTAATCATTTTCATTGTGAGCGGCAAAAAGTAATCAATCTCTTGTTGTGTTGGCGGCCGAATTTTTTTCTCCTCGCTTAGTGGAATAATAGGCACCACATTCATTATTGCATAGTCTTCTTTTCCCAATTCCATGTCCTTAACCCATTCCTCAAGGAGGGAACCGCTTCTTCCAACAAATGGTTTGCCCTTTTCATTCTCGCTAAAACCCGGCGCTTCTCCTATGAAAAGTATTTTTGCGCTCTCTTCTCCCCTGCCAAAAACAATATGCCCGTTTGTATCAAGCACATTTTTGTAAAGCGTGTGCTTTTTCGCGTGAGAAATTAATTCCTCGCGCACCGCTCGCAGTTTAGTGCTTTCATTTAGTTCCATGATTTATCTTTCCCAATAATGAATTAAATAATATTTTCATGTGGTGTTTTTTTGTTTTATATTTTTATATGAGTAGTCCAAAGAATTTAAGTAATAGCATCGCCCCAATTCCAGCGGGTCCAAAGAGCACGGAGATTACAAAGCTTGGTACGAGTGGTAATTGTACGTGAAAGATGTAGATGCTCACAAACCAAATGATTCCACCCATGATGCTGTTTGTGATTATTTTTTTTAGAAAGAAAAAAAGAAATATTGTCACTGCTATTAGTACTATTCCAATTACAAGTATGGTTGGGTTGCCAACAAGGCTTAAACCAAGGTTAGTTGCCTCCGCCACCGGCTGATTAAAATTTATTCCCTTGGCAAAATCCCCAAACAGGTCCAAAATCACCGGATTCATGCTGTATTATAGCTTTCTACTTTTTTTAAATCCATTGCCTCCAAAAACAGGTTTTTAAATTGAAGAGTGCGTGTTTATTTCCGTGGTGGCATGCCAAGCTTTTCAGACGAACAAAAGAAGATTGCGCTCTTGTTGCTCTCAGAGCCAAAGACAGAAGAGGAGCTTCATAAGCAACTTAATCTTCCTTATGATAAACTCGGCGTTGAACTAAAGCAGATGCTTAAACTTAGTCTGGTTCTAAAAGAAGGCTATCCCACAAAGTACCGCCTTCGTCAGGATATTATTGATGAGCTTCAAAAACGCAAAAAGATTAGTGAGGAGGATAAATTCAAAATAAAACTCCGTGCGATGATTGAACTGCGTGCAGTGGAAGAGAATTTACTAAAAAAGCATTTGGATAAGATTGGGGAAGCGCTGAAGAAGGAAGAGAAGTTCACTATTTACGGATTAAATAACGCGCCCATTATTGAGGAAGATGAGATGTATGCTTCTTTTGTTGAAGTAACTCTTACAGTAAAGGATTTTCCTGCGCTAGTAATGTTCCTTTTCTATTATGGCCCAACCTCAATAGAGGTAATTAAGCCCTCAAAAATAGAGTTCTCCCAGTACGAATTCCAGGAGGGGCTTGTTTCGCTCTCAGATATTTTCCAAAAGTATGCTGATTACTTCTCAAAGAAGATGACTAAGGCTGAAGTGGACAAATTTTACAAAGAAATATACTCCTAAGCTACTTTGCCACAAAGGGATTAGCTTTTTAGTCCTCAAAATGTTACTACTATTATTACTTTATTATAATTAAGGGGCAAACTTTGTTTTTTCCCGCCTCCTTTTTGGTTAGTACAAATCTGAATCAATTTTTTTTCGTCATTGGCAATCAACGAATAAATTTCCTTCACAAGTTATCTGATTCAAAAACCAGCTATTCTTACTCCAAACCCTGCTTTTTTGGCAAAATCCCTCTCTTTTTCGTCAGTATGTCTTACTGCTCAAAAAGAACCTCCACATAGTCAATTGACGTAAGGGTTTTCTCGGATTGGCGTAATTTCCCCCTTGATGGGCTAAATTGACGTAAAGCGCTTCGTTTCGCCAAGAGAAACCTTTTAAAGGCAAAGACGCAATTAGTAGTCATGCCTTATAGCTTAGCCTAGCCGCATTGTTGGCGGCGTAGCCAAAGCACAAAGGAATTATTTTTCGTTATGAGGTGAAAAACGAATGAAAGGACTGAACATAAAAAAAATAGTTGCGATCGGATTAGGCGCAGCTTTGGTTGGATCAGCTCTCGCACCAGCAGTTATGGCTGGAGCTTTTGAGAACTTGTCTACTAAGTTGACACAAAAAAGCTTGATCATAGATGCAACTACAGGCGCACCAGTTGTCGACATCGTTGTCGGAACAATCGGACAGCCTGCAGATGTTATCTGGGCAGGAAACATAGCTGCTAAAGTAGCACAAATGGCTACTGTACCAGTTGCTGGCTCAGGAACAAAAACAGTTGATATAACTGTTGGCGGAACTAGCTCAGTATCAGGCGCAGGCGAAACTGTTGAAGCATATGCTGACTTCGCTACCACTGAAGGTAAGCTTAGCGGTATAACTGTTACAAACACACAGATGCCAAGCCTAGTAAATAATCCATCAGCTAAAGTTAAGTGGGACTCAACTTCCTACGCAACTACTTCGGTAAGCGAAGACTTAAACGCTGTAATGGATGTTGACTTCCAGGGAGAAAAATCTTCCTCAAAGTACGGTGTTGGAGAACTCTTTGCCTCAGTTGGCTCAGGAAAAATTTTCTACAACGTTAATTTGGGAACAGGAATCGACATCAGCGCTGATAAGACACAGCTTGATGGTAACTCGTACTTTGATGTACAAATACCTTTCTTAGGTAAAGTGTACAGACTTGACGAGATAGATGCATCAGAGAATAGAATAGTAATGTACTCTGATACTACTCCTACTGAATTAATGGTTGGACAGTCAATCACTGTTACTCCTGCTACAGCATACGCTGGTAAAGCAATGGTAATAGATTTGGTTGATTTGGTACAAACCGGATCAGGAACAACAACTAACTCTTACGAAGCTAAGTGGGCTCTTAAGATTGACGGAGTAATTAAGAAATATGTGCAGAAAGCACCTTCAACTACATACAACTTGAAGGATGAGTTCGGCTCAAGCTATTTCGGAGACAATGTGTATGTAACAGCAGCAGGATTAAACCTTGCAGCTAACAAGTACACAGCTACGGTAAGACTTGGAACTGACAGACTAGAATTACGAAGCGGGTACGGTTATCCATACACTGCAGACAGTACTGTTGATTCAAAGCAGCCTTGGGAAGTTGTTTTCCAGAAAAGCGCAGCTAACGTTTTGACAAAGATTAGTTTGAAGAACCAGTGGAAATATGATAAGACTACTGGGTCAGAAAGCGATACTTCAAAGTACGTGAAGAAAGTTGGCGAAGAAATTGTTTTGCCAAACGAATTCGCTAAATTGAAGTTCGTTGGATTCCAAACTAAGCCAATAACTGATGTTGCTGTTGGTGACGTCGCTGAAATTGACGGCGGAGGAATACAATACATAGACTTGAAAGGTACTACTGTGAACGTTCCGTTCTACACGCAGTTCGATCTTGACTATAACACACCAAGAGTTGCAACTATAGCTGGCCAGGATTATACATTCTGGATTGACGCAGATTCTAACGCAGGCAACTTGAAGACATATTACATCAAGGGAGATTACTCATCAGCTGGGGATCACACTACTGCTACATGGAGTAGCGTACAGGGATTCATATACAACGCTGTTGATAGTAACGCGGGTGTAAAACAGACAGTATCAGTTGACCTTGGAGCAAAGGACTCTAGCGGATCAGTTGACACAGTTGACTACTACTTGGTAGCGGACGCAACAACAGAACTTGCTGGATTAGTACTTGCACCACAGGGGTTCAACTTGTACAACAAAGCAAAGAGCACAACTGCTCCTGCATTGTACTTCGTTGATACTAACGCAGCTAACTATACACAGAAGTTGTACTACTATCCAAACACTGTTGATTTCATAGATACTCTAATCAACGATAATGGATACAGCTCAAGCCAGTATATGGCTTCTCACTTGGAGTATATAGACAACAACGCTGATTTAGATAACAACGTTGATTTGTATATACGAACAGGCGACACAGCTACTGTTTGGGACTACGAGTCTTTGAAGAACGAGACTAGCGCAACAATTAACGGGCCAACAATGGACGCTAACTACTTCGCTTGGACTCACGCAATTAGAGACGGCGCAGATTACTTCGAAGAAGCTATGACTCAGGATGGAACATTAATTGTTTCAGACGGCTCAAAGTTCACAATAACTGTTCCTGAAGAACAGAGACTTGTTGAAGCATACCTAGGCGGTACAGGCACATCAACAACTACAACTGGCGGATCATCATACACCGGCGTTGCAGTTGGAGAAACAAAAGGTAATGTGACTGTTACTAACATCACAGGAGCTACAACTGGAGTTGCAGTAACTAAGGTTTCAAACATAGTTAAAGCAGATTCAGAATTCATCAGCGGCAAGGCAATACTTGTTGGTGGATGGATGGCTAACACAAAGGTTGCAAAATCCTTGATGGTTGACGCACAGACTCTAGAAGCTAGATTGACAAGCAGCGGAGACTATGTTTCTGCAGTTCTTGACAACGGCAGTATAGTAGTTGCTGGATGGACAGCTTCAGACACAGGAGTTGCTGCTCAAGTATTGATCTCAGCTCTTGACGGTCTAATTTAAATAGTTTAATTACAAAGGAAAAGGGGAAGTAATTCCCCTTTTCTTTTTTTCTTTTTTTTAATGATTTCTTTTTGTTGGGCTTAGCCACAGGCATTTATTTTGTATTCCTTTTTAACAATTATTTAGCCTAGTTTTTCTACTGCTTTTTTGTCTTGGCTTTTTGCGCGCCATATGGGCTTATTTTTATTCTTTTTGCACCCATTTTTTTGCATGAAGGGTGCTATGGATTCAAAAGAAACTAGAAGGGTTCTAGGCAAAGGGGTTATTCAGCCAAAATCACTTGCAGATAAGGGGCTTGAATATGCCAAAGCCACTGGTCCAGGTAGAAAGCAGCGCGAAGCGGGCTTTGGAAAGAAAGTGCTTTTTTTAGGAGCAATAGCCGTGTTTTTGGTTGTTGTTGCTTGGATTTTCATTGTTTTTTTGCCTAACCAATACCGTTTTTCCTTTACGGTTGATGATGTTCCTTATTACTCAAATGATTATACTCCAACCGAGTTTTTCAAAGTGGTGAAGGATTCAAATAATTTTGTTGTGTCCCTCTCCATGCTTGACGGTAATACTGACCCCTGGGCGGTTAATTCAATGAATCTTTGGCTTGTCGCGTTTAATTCCAATCAAAAAAAGACTGCTGTTGTGACTAAAGTTGTTGATGTATTCGGCGACATAAGAACCTGTTTTACTAATGACGGCAATGTTCTGCAAAGCCGCGAGATTTCAAAGGAGGAGTGCCTAAAGATTCTTGCGAATCCTTCCGCGGTTAAAATAAATTTGCACACAAGCGGAGAAAATAAGGTTGTTCTCTATACTGACCGCGCGGATATTTTTGCGCAGAGCGGAAGACTTAATTCCACCTTGAACTATTTGGTGATAAAAAACATTTTCCAAAATTTTGACACTACTCTTTCAATAATTAATGAGAAAATTAACGCGGTAAATCCTTCTAAGTGAGTAAAGGGCATTTTCAACTCTAAAAACACCTTATTTATTTTACTTTTCAGTCGACCCAAAAGCCTTTTATCCCCTTTTTTAGCAATTCTCTTAATGTCCGAAATAATGAAACTTAGAATGCGGGACCGCGTTTTGCTTTTATCTTTTCTAGCGGCACTGCTTTTGATTGTGCTTCTTGCAAGTTTTTCCTGGCCCCCAATTATTTTAATTGTCGCATTTAACGCGCTTTTCCTTTTCAATTTATTTCTTTACTTCATGCTCTATCTTAATAAGAAAGATTTTGGGGCCGCGAGAATGCCAAAGAAATTTCCTTCGCTCGCTGTTGTGGTGCCGGTTTATAATTCAATGAACACCATTGCTAAGTGCATTGATTCAATAAAAGCCATGAAGTATCCAAAAGAAATTCAGATTGTTGTTGTTGATGACTGTAGTACTGACGGCACGCGGGAGTTCTTGGAGAAAGTAAAAGGCATAACCCTAATAAAGCATGAAAAGAACGGCGGTAAAGCCGCGGCGCTTTCCACAGGAATAAAAAAAGCCGGTGAGAAGTTTATTGCTTTAATTGATTCTGATTCTTACCCTGAAAAAGCGGCTCTATTGAAAATGATGGGGTATTTTGAGGACAAAAAGATTGCGGCGGTTACCTGCTTGGTTCTTCCAGATAAGAAGAAAACTCTTTTGCAGAAAATTCAGTTCATTGAGTACCTCTCGGGGTTTGGACTAAACAATACTTTGCTTTCCTCAATAGGCTCAAGTTATGTTGTCCCGGGGCCATTAACAATTTTTAGAAGAGAGGTTTTTGATGTGGTGGGAAATTTTGAGGCAGGAAATCTTGCGGAGGATATGGAGTTTGGTCTGCGAATGAAAAAGCACGGAATGAATATTGCGAATTGTTATGAGGCGCTAGTTCTCACTGATGTTCCTGCTACAATAAAAAATCTTTTTATTCAGCGGGACCGCTGGTACCGCGGAGCCGCATTTAATTTCATAAGATATAAACAGCTCATGTTCAATAAAGAGAATAGGGATTTTGGTATGTTCATGATGCCTTTTCTTTTCTTCACTCAGGTTTTGATAATTGCAGTGCTTATTCGTCTTGTTATTTTCTTTTTCCGCGATATTTTAGTTTCGCTAAATATTGCGGCGACATATTTCTCGCTTGGGGGCTCTGTCACAGTGGGGTTTGTTCAGTCTTCAGTTCCGCCTTCCCTGCTTTTTTTTATAATAACTTATGTTTGCGTGGCTCTTTACTTTTGGCTCTGTTTTAGAACTGTTAAGTATAAGCCAAAACTTTCAGACTTTGCTCCTTTGCTAATACTTATTTTTATATACCCTTATTTCATAAGTATTATTTATTCTCAAGGGTATTTTAAGGAAATTTTCGGGGTGAAAGCAAAATGGCGAAGAGTGTCTACTTAGCAACATTAATTGCGACTATTGCGGTAATTTTGGTGGTTTTTTTTTCAGTTTCAGTTTCTGATGATGCGAGAGCGAAGCAGTTTAACAGCGAGATAAACCAGTTTGTTCTTGAGAATGAACTTCAGTCATCCTTTGCAGATTTTGATGCGAACAATAAAGCGGTTTACTGCACAATTGTTCAGCAAGGAATAATAAACCTTTCAAAGAGTGCAAATACTTTTGAGTCCCAGCTTTTAACATTTAAGGAGAATTCATTTAACACAACAGAATTTTATTCGGTAAAAAGGAATTACCTTTTAACCAATATGATTTTGTTTAGGAGTTTTCTAATGGCGAGAGAATATTGTGATTTTAACACAAAACCGGTTTTGTTTTTTTATGCGGAAGATAAATCCTGCGAGGAAGAGTGTGGTGTTATTGGAGCCCAGCTTTTTGATTTAAAGGATTGTAATTCATTTAGGGCATTTAATTTTCCTTACAATTGGCCCACCTATGAATTCACAAAGATACTTGAAGTTAAGTATGGTGTGAATAAGCCCGGGACGCTTGTTGTTGACGGAGAGAAACTAGAGTCACTTCAGTCAAAAGAGGTTCTTTCTAAAAAGCTTGGTTGTGCTTAAGCGGTTGGTTTCTAATGAAGCATGTGTCAAAAAGAAGCGGAAAAATTTCAGCCGAGTTGTTTATTGCGAAGGCGATTGAGTTTAAGTGGCTTCTAATTTCTTTTATTCTTTTTCTTTCCCTGCAGATATTTCACATTGCTTTTGTTCACTGGGATAAAGTTGCGTATATTTTTGGCGGAAAGTGGTTTTGCGGGAACCAGATTTATTTTGAGTTCCTTCGCCCCCCTCTTCCATCTTTCTTAACTTGCGTTTTTGGCGCGCAGGACTATTCAATTCTAATTACAACTGCTTTCGCGTGCATAGTTTATTTTGCTGCAGTGCTTTTACTTTACATAAATCACAAAAAAAAGCTTAATCAGGGTGTTTTCGCCCTGTTCGCGTTTTTGTTTCCGGCGATTCTCTTTAATTTTAACTTCGGTTCCGATTTGCTCGCGGTTGCCTTCTTAATGCTCGCGCTTGCCGTTAAAGGGCCAGTAAAGAAGGGCGCTTTTTTTGCTCTTGCAACTCTTTCGCGCTACAATTTTTTGCTCTTTGGGTTAATTTTATTCTGGCACGAAAGAAAAAATCCTAAAAGATTTGGGTTAATGCTTGCTCTTTTGGTCCTCCTTTGGATTCCCTGGATGATTTTTAATTATCTTTACACAGGAAACCCGTTTTTTAGTATTTATGAGTCCTCCGTGCTGAATGTTTTAAATAAAGGCGCAGCACAGCCGTTTGCAGTTGAGCAAATATTTATTCTTGTGCTCTTTGTTATTTCGCTTTTTGCCGTCAACATAAAAAAGATTCTCTCAAACGCAAAACTTCAATCAGGGGTGCTTGCCGCGCTAATGTTTATTTTCTCCGCGGTAAAAGAAACCCGTTTTATGGGGATTTTGGTTCCAATTCTCGCTTTTAATGCGGCAGAGGCTTCAATGCGCAGTCCAAAAATAAGACTGTTCTTCCTTTTGATTTTTGCACTTGCGTTTGTTGCGGCATTTTTTGGAATTTTTACAAAACCTTATTTTATTTCAGAATTTAATACTCCGACAGATGATTTTGTGAAACAATGCAGGGTTGCAAGCGATAAATGGGTTTTCTTTTATGAGAGCGGAATTGTTGCGGAGTGCCTTGCCGATATTTCTTCATGGGAAGAGTTTATTTCAGATGGGGGGAGTATTGTGCTTTATGAGAGAAACGGGGTGGATTTAAGTAAATTTAATGTTATTAACCGCGGGGAGTATGTAATTTTAAAATCAGATTTGTGTGCGCCTCAGCCTAAAAAATATATTTCCGGCTCTTTGCGAAATAATATTTACAATTGGCTGAGCAGCACGAACTCAAAAATTTATGATTATTCTGATTGGGTCAAATAATCATTTTTGCTTAGAGAATCATTCAAAGAATTTTAGAATATTTCTTCTTTTAGCAGTTCTCTTAGCACTGTTGTTGCATAATTTCCTTTTGTAAGGAAGAATGATACAACAAGCGTCTTTTTTCCCTCATTAAATATATCGTCCTCAATTCTTTCAAGTTTAAAATTCTCCGCCCGCAGAACAATTTCTTTTCTCTCTCCCTTGCTTGAGAGTTCGCTTAATTTATTTGTCTTAAAACTCGCAAAATCAAGTTCCTCGTTTTTCATTATCTCGCGCTCAAGTTCGCCCGCTTCCCCTTGGGCATAAACACTTTCAAATCCGGGGAGTATTATTGTGGGAACGCCGTTAATCATTATATCCCCATCAATCTTCTCAAGTGCTGCTGTGCCATATTTTGCAATTCTCTTTGCGAGTATTTTGTTAAAAATATCGCTTTGCAGTGCGTGAGTAAATAAGTATCTCATTTTTTCTGGGAGTTCAGTAAATGCCCCCGCAAAATCATTTGGAAATTTCACTAAGTGATTAAGCATCGCTTTTTCCGCTCTTGTTTCCATCGGGAACTCCCGCAAGGCTTTTTTGTAGTCCTTTGTTTTAGCAAGATTTATTCTTGCCTGCTTTATTTCTTCTTTTTCCTCTTCATAAGTATCAGTGAGGTATAGCATTACCGCTTCCTCAAACTTTCCAAGGAGCATGAGTTTTCCAACGCGGTGTGTGATTTGTCTCTTTCCCCCAAATCTCTGGTTCCCATAAAAGTTTGGTAATCCAATTTTTTCCGCTTGTTTTCCAAATTCCTCGACAATTTTTCGAATTTCTTCCTCGCTCTGCGCAATTTCCCTGATTGTTATTATAAATTGATTTCCTTTTAGTTCCCCAAGCTCCACTCTCTTATTGCTCCAAACAGGATTTCGTATTTCAATTCCTTTTACCCCAAATCTCTCAACGAGCTGTGCGTCAGGCATGTAAAGGCTTATTCTTTGGCAGGTTATTGCGCGCTTGTCTTTGAGCCCAGCATATCCAATTCTTTTCTTGCTCACATTAAGCCCGCGGGAGATTATTGCCATTGCGGCGGATGAATCAGTATTTATTTTTTCCATGTCCAAAAGCAAGTGCTCCTCGTCTTTTCTTTCTGGAACTTTGAATTCGCGCTCTTCCCTCTCTTCCCATGTTTTATTGAAGCGCTGAACTTTGCAAACATATCCGTCCTCAAGCACCTCTTCTACAATAAAATCAGAGTATCTTTGCTTTACTCTTCCAAAAAGCTTGGGGGTTGTAGTCAAGTATTCACTCATATTCATCATCAAGATTTATCCTAGAATCTATAAAGCATCAAAACCTTGCTTTTCAATTACTAAACTTTATATCGCAGTAGCGCAGCGAGTCCGCCAAATCCCTCAAAGAATTGTTTTCCTTCATTTGTTTCAGTGCTTATTACGCGTACGCTTGCTCCGCATTCCTTTGCTCTATCAATCATATAATCAAGGTAGCTTATTTCTTCAAGTGTTTCCACTCTTGAATCGCATTTTGTGCATCTCATTTTTGATTCTTCAAAAGTTTCAGGCTCTTTTACTATTTCTACTTCCGAATTTTCGCAGTGTTCGCAGAATTTTCTAAAAACAATCCAAGGGATGTCCTCGGAAATTATGAGAACATTCGCTCTTCTATCATCAAGTGCTTTTTCAACTTCCGCCTGCCCGTAAGTCGCAAGCCCGTCTTTTGCGACCTCTCCAAGGAATTTGTCAAGTATTTGTCTTTCTTTTATTAGTTCAGAATCCTTTAAGAGGTCCTGGCTTTTGTGTACAAGTTCTCTTACTCCGCCCTCATCAGTGTAAGCTGTATCAATTACCCCTATAACTCTTTTCTCAAGCTCGTGGTGCAGTGCTTTTTTGTCCATAAAATAATTTTTTGTCATTCCTGGTCCGCCGATTAGTACCCCGCGTATTCTTGGAATGTATGGTTCAAAGTATGAGTTGAAGTTTTCCGCTGATTTTTTGAAGAAGTTCTGCATTGCTTCTTCTCTTAGTCTCTCAAATCTCTGTGAGGATTGCCCCCCTGCTCTTGTTTTTCCAGGAACCATTGAGGTAAAGTGCCCCAAGATTTCATATTTTTTTCCCACGAGCTGCGCGATTGTGGATTCATTCTTATCAATCACCATTATTGCGTAGAAATCATTTGGCGCCATCATTTCTTTTAAGTGGTCAATGTGGAATGCCGAGTCGCACCAGTAGAGTTTTACCTTTAAGGGTCTCACTGGGGTTACAGTGAATAATCTAATGTCACTTCTTCCTTCGCTTTCGCTTATGTTTCCCGCAAATACTACAAGCCCAGTTGGGGGGAGTTTAAAGTTAATATTTTTTAAAAATCCAATTATTTTGCGCAGTGCCCCTTGTACGTTCTTTCTGGTGCTTGGGCTCTTTATGTTTCCGCTTTGGTTAATCTCTTCGCTTAGTGTATTCATTACCGTGCTTCTGTCAGTTCCGGGCGGAATGTATTGAGTAATTAGTTCTGTGTGTCTTCCTTTAATCGCCTCAAGCATTTTGAGTTTTTTCTTGAATACTGCCATGTCTGCCTCTGGCACTTCTTCAAGTACATGATGCGGTGCTCCGGCCATAAAATCATCTTTTTTTTGGTTTCTCTCAAACCCCAAGGAGTAAGGTATTTAAACTCCCTAAAGTATATATCTTCGGTTTAGTTATCTTTAAAAGCTTTGGATTTGGCATTGATTTTGATATTAAATAGAGGGTGAGCAGATGTTTGATTTGTTTGAAAAGTTTGACGGGACACCAAAAGCGGAGTCTTCAAGCTCCACGCAGAATGACCCTTATGCTTCGCTTGGACCAAATTCCACTCCTTCCACTTCGTATTCTCCACAAGGGTATTCCTCAGGCAAAAAAACATTTGTTTTGAGCGTTGGGGGAAGCGTTTTTTTTAATGAGAAACTGAGGGCGCCAGAAGTTGCAAAGTTTTGCGAGATTTTAAACGAATTAATTCGCGAAGGTTTTCAGTTTGTTATTATTGTTGGCGGGGGAAGGGTTGCACGAGTGTATCAGGCTGGGGCAAAGGCGCTTGGCGCGAATAATTTTGAGCTTGATGAGGTTGGAATTGCGGTTACTAGAGCAAACGCTTTATTTTTCACTTATGGAATTGAGAATGCTTGGAAGGGTGTGCTTACTGACCCAAAGGAAGCTGAGAGGGTACTACTTTTGAATAAAACTCCTGTATTTGGCGGAACGACCCCTGGTCAGACCACTGATGCTGTTGGAGCAATTATTGCGGAGCTCTTGGGCGCGGATTTTATTAATTTGAGTAATGTTGACGGAATTTATTCCGCTGACCCGGCAAAAGAGCCTAACGCGAAGATGTACAAAGAGCTAACGCATGTGAAAATGGTTTCTCTCTTAAAAGCTCAGGCTTCAAAGCCTGGCGGGCACTCCTTTGTTGATGCTCACGCGGCGGCGATTCTTGATAGGAGCAAGATAAGGGGATTTTTTATTAACGGCGCTGACCAAGAGAACTTCAAGAATCTTGTTCGCGGGCTTGAATTTAAAGGGACAATTGTTCAAACTCTCTCCGCTGATGAAAGAGTGACTGATGAAGAAAAAGAATAAATTGGTTAGATTAGTTTGTGCATCGGGATATGCTTAATCTCTGCTTCCATAAATTCTTTTCCAGTTGCCTTATAATTCATTTTCTCATAAAACTCTTTTGCATGTAGTTGTGCATGAGTTATTACTTTTTTGCAGCCTATTTCATTTGCTTTTTTCTCAAACGCTTTAATTAGTTCTTTAGCGATTCCTTTTCCACGGTTCTCTTGTGTAACAGCGAGTCTTTGTAGCTTTGCGTTTTTTCCGGATTTAACCAGTCGAATGGTTCCAACGGGTGTTTTGTCAATAAAAGCCAAAAAGTGAGCAGCAGCAGCATCTCTTGAGTCTCTCTCAATTTCAAGGGGGACATGCTGCTCTTCAATAAAAACTTTTTTTCTTATTGCAAAGCATGCCTCAATTTCATCTGGTGTTTTGCATTCTTTTATGATAATCATTTTATCACTCAATAAATAAGTTCAAGTTTGTATTTTTCATAATTCTTCTTCCCAAGCAAATATTCCACTTCAGGATAATTAATTATTGGTTTTTTGTAATTCAAGTAATCATCAATACTGATTCTTGGGCACGCAGTATTAATGTATGCCTCCGCCTCAATTCCAAGTAGTGCTTCTTGTGAAATAAAATCCATCGTGTAAATTCGAGCAATTTTTCCTTTCTTCTCAAGCTCTTTTTTTATTTTCTCCGCTTCGCTTGCCCTGTTTTGTCCTTCTTTTGTTGATACAAGTATTGCGTAGCTCTTCGCCTCTTTTGCTCTTTCAATTAGCATTATTCTTTTTCTAAAAAAATCATCTTTTTCTTCCTCAAGCGGGCGTATTTGTAAATCAATTGGGTTAGCGATTAATACTTTTTTTCCTGTTGCAAAGTGTATTCCTAGCGGATGGAAAAGACCGTCCCCAAAGTAAATTATTGTCGGGGCGTTTGTTTCGGCGGCGGAGTAATTGCATCCAAGTATTTGCCCCTCTTCCACTCTTTTTCCTTTCTCAATTCTTACTTTTACTTTACTTTTCTCAAGTTCCTTTTTCAGAAGCGGCAAATAATCCAAAAATTGCGCGGTAGTTACAATACAAACTTCCTCAATCTTTTCATCCTGCAAATATTCAGTAATTACTTTCAAGATTCTCTCAAATCTCTCTCCAAGTTCATATTTTAGCGGAGCATATACCGCTGGGACGCTTGTTTTTTTTACAAATTCCGTGTGGCCAAGGTGGAGTATTGCGTCGCACTCCATTCGTTTTGCCTCATCTTGCTTCAAATCACACGCGCCAAAGCACGGGTCCATTGAGGTAACAACTTCAAATCCTTTTTCCTCAAGTTCCGCTATAATTCCTTCGGTTTTTGTTTTGAGTCCTTCAGGCACTTGAAGAAATACCTTTTTTGCGCGCAGTTTTTTGAGTTGTTTTGTAGCATCGCTTAGTTCCAGTTTTAGCATAAAATAACCCTATTTAGCAATAATTAAGTAGTTTTGGTTTGAGTGCGATTTTGGGGATGTTTTGTCAGTATTGTGATTTATTCAGCTTTTTTGTAATGCTCAAGTATTTTCTTTTTCTCTTCCCTTATGACGGTTTTTCTTATTTCATCCACCGCATCAATGTTTGCTGATACTGAATCTATTCCGTACCAGATTAGTTTTGTCACCATCTCGGGGTTGCTTGCTGCTTGTCCGCAGATACTTGTTTTTACTCCCGCGGGTTTGCATTTTTTTATTACATATTCCAGCTGTCTTAGTATTGCGGGGTGGAGTTCAGAGAAGTTCTTTTGCACTTTCTCATTATTCCTATCCATTCCAAGTGTTAATTGTGTTAAATCATTTGTTCCAAATGAAACGAATTTGATGTGCGGGATGAGTTCATCAATTATCCATACTGCTGCAGGAGTTTCCACCATTACCCCGATATCAACTTCTTTTTGGAGTCCAATCTCTTCAGCGATTTTTTTTGCGCCAAGTAATTCATCAAGGCTTACAACAAATGGAAGCATTACTCCAACATTTTTGATTCCTTCGGAGTGTAATTCTTTTATTGCCATTAATTGTGCTTTAAGCAATCTTGGTTCATCAAGGTCTCTTCTTATTCCGTGCCACCCAATCATTGGGTTCTCTTCTTTTGGTTCCTTGTCCCCGCCGATTAATTCTTTGTACTCATCGCTTCGTGCATCAAACGTTCTGAACCAAACGGGCCCAGTAAATTTTTCCGCAACCACGCGTATTCCCTTTTTTACAACATCTTTTAGTTCAAGGTCCTTGTTCTGCCTTATGAACTCAGCAGGGTGCATTCCTGATGAAGTTATCATGTGTTCCGCTCTTAGCAGCCCCACTCCATCAGCTTTTGTCGCAGCGGCCTGCTCAGCGGCGTCAGGTAGCGCTACATTTACTTTAACTTTTATTGAAAGGTCTTTTAGCACATCAAGTAGTTCTTTTTGTTCCTCTCCCCTTTGCTCTGCGTTCATTTCTTTGTATTTAAGTTTCCCGAATTGTGTTTCAATTACTTTTATTTTTAATTTTTCTTCAACACTCATTCCAGTTTCTTTTGAATCCTCTTCAAGTTCTTCCTCAAGCTCGTCAATTTCCGATTCCTCAAACATTTTGATTTCTTCTTTTGTGTGAGTTATTTCCACTTTTCCAGCGTAAACTTTCCCAGTGAATCCATCAATTGTCACTTCTTCTCCATCGCGTAGTGCTTCAGTTGCGTTTGAGGTTCCAACAACGCAAGGAATTCCTAGTTCGCGTGAGACGATTGCGGCATGGCAGGTTCGTCCTCCTTCATTTGTAATTATTCCTTTTGCTTTTTTCATTACCGGCACCCATGATGGGGAAGTCATTTTTGTTACTAAAATGTCCCCTGTTTTTACTTTTTCAATATCCTCAATTTCAGGAACAATTTTCACAATTCCAGTTACTACTCCCGGCGCTGCAGCGAGTCCCTCAAGGAGCGGTTTTTGTGTTGTCTCAACAGCTTGCCCCGCAACTTTCTTTTCAAGTGTTGTGATTGGTCTTGCTTGCACAATAAAGAGTTCGTTGTGTTCCATCGCCCACTCAATATCCATTGGTTTTGCGTAGTGTGATTCAATTCTTTTCCCGATTTTTGCAAGTTCTATGACTTTTTCATCGCTCATTTTTTGCATTCCTGCTTTTCCCGGTCCAAGGTTTATGCGCACATTTTCTTTTCCTTCTTTTACAAGCATCCATTCTTGTTTATTTATTTTTTTAGAAACAATTTTTTCTCCAGTTTTATCAACTACAAAATTATCAGGGGTAATGCTTCCTGATACCACAGTTTCTCCGAGTCCAAATCCCGCTTCAATAATTACTTTATCTAAATCGCCAGTAGGATCCGCGGTGAACATTATTCCGCTTACCTCGCTTTCAACCATTTTTTGTACAACCGCGCATAAACCGACTTTCTCGGTTCCAAATCCCTGTTTTTTTCTATAATACACCGCGCGTGCTGTAAAGAGTGATGCCCAGCATCTTTGTACGGCATTAACAACTTCTTTTTCTCCCTGTATATTTAGATAAGTTTCCTGCTGTCCTGCAAAAGAGGCTTCTGGGAGGTCTTCTGCGGTTGCGCTGCTTCTAACCGCAACAATCGCGGGTTCGTTTTGACTTAGGATTTTGTAGTTTTCCATTATTTCTAGGCGAATTTGCCCAGGCATTCTGGTTTTTTCTATTAGTTCTCGAATACTAGCGCTTACTGCTTCTAGTTGTGCAGTATTCTCAACATCAACCGCATCAATTGCCGCAACAATTCGCTTTTGTATTCCCATATCTTCAACGAATTTAAAGTACGCTCCGCTTGTTACAACAAAACCGTTTGGCACGGGGAAGCCCGAGTTAACCATTTCACCTAAGGAGGCCCCTTTGCCTCCAACGCTAGCCACATCGTTCATGCTTATTTCGCTAAACCAGAGAATGTTTTTCATGTTGCATAAAAGAGGTTGTTGGATTTTAAAAGGGTTGCTGTGCACTTTTCGCGATGGGAAAAAATTAGAAGTTTTTATTGAACAAGCTCTATTTGCCCGTTCTTTAATCTGTAAGCGCTTTCTTTTATTTTCATTGCTCTGCTGTTGTTAAAATCAATTATCCCGGTGGCTCCATCAAACCCGCTTATTCCGCTGATTGCTTGTTTTATCTCTTCAGTAGTTGTTTTTCCTTCTAGTGCTTTTGCTATTACTTTTACAGCATCATAAGTTGGATAAGTTGCAAGGTCCATTAACGGCGCTCTTCCTTTTTGTGCAACAAATTTTGTAGTGAAGTCCTTTCCCATTCCCGTGTTTTTATTAGCTTCCCAGAAAGCAAATATTGTTCCCCCAATTGCCCCTTGTGAGGCACTTTGTAAGGAAGGGCTTGTTATTGTTCCTAGTGAGTAGAATTGTCCGCTAATATTTAGGTCTCTTGCCTGCTTCATTGCGATTCCAGTTTCATCATACCCTAAGAACACAAGTTCGTTTATTCCCGCATTCTTCATTTTGGTTAGTGTTGTTCGAAAGTCCCCTGTTCCAAAAATGTGTGATTCGGATGTAACAGTTAATTGCCCATTGAGCATCTCTGTTAGGTAGCTGTTAATTAGCGGCATAAATTCGTCCCCGTTCGCATATAAAACCCCGATTTTTTTGGTCCCGCTTTTGCTGATTTGTTCAGTAAGCACTTGGGCAATACTTTTTGTATCAGTCGCTATGCAGTAAACATTTTCTCCAACTGAGCCAATAATTTCGCTGCAATCAAGCGGGTCAATTAGAATTACATTGTCTTTTTTCGCCTGCTCCGCAAGAGCAAAAACGCTGCTGTAAGTATTTATCAGAATTATTTTTACTTTGTCAACTTCCACGAGTTTCTTGTACGCGGTAATTGATTTTGCTGTGTCATACTGATCATCTTCAACAATTAATTCAAGTTTTTTGCCATTCACTCCCCCCTGTGCATTTATTTCTTCAATCGCTATTTGCGCTGCAGTTGCGGAATCCATTCCAAGTACAGCGCTTTGCCCAGTGAGCGGTCCAATCCAACCGATAAGGATTTTGTCCTCACCAGAAGGGGCTTGTGTGCAGCCAAAGAGAACAAGGAGAGTGATTGATGCAATTGCAAGTAAAAAAACAGTTTTTTTCATAAACCAAATACCTACAGATAGTGTAATCTAAAACTATTTAAAGTGCTTCGCCTTAATTATGACGCTTTGGTGCCCAGATGTCATTAGTATTGCAGCTCTTAATGAATGGCCTTATTGCGGGCGCGATTTATGCGCTTGTGGCTTCTGGCTTTTCGCTAATTTACTCAACAAACAAATTCGTTCATTTCGCTCACGGCTCGGCAGTAGCAGTTAGCGCGTATTTCCTTTACCTGCTCTTCTCCATGTTCCATTTTGAGTTCTTCCTAAGCGTATTCCTCGTGATTCTTTTCGCTGGCGCATTTGGACTTCTCATGGACAAAGCGGTTTATTCGCAGTTGCGAAAAAGAAAAGCTTCCGGATTAATTCTTCTTATTGCGAGTATTGCTCTTTTGATTTTCTTTGAATCAATGATATTGCTTTTCTTCGGCGCGGATGTGAAAACAATTAATTTAATTAAAGTAGAGAAGGGTTGGGAGTTTTTTGGCGCAATAATTACTCCTCTGCAAATAGTAATTATCATCACATCAATAGTGCTTCTCGCCCTGCTTTTTGTTTTCATGAAACGAACAAGGTTAGGTAAAGCAATGCGCGCGGTTTCGGATAATAAGGATGTTGCGGAAATAATGGGTATTTCTTCTACAAGGATTTTTGCTTGGAGTTTTGTTATTGGTTCCGCTGTTGCGGGTGTTGCGGGTATTCTCATTGGATTAGAACAGAACCTTGAGCCCACCATGGGCACGAATTTAATGATTAAGGGTTTCACTGGCGCAATTATTGGCGGTGTCGGTAGTGTTCCCGGCGCAATCCTTGGTTCATTCCTATTGGGGCTTGCGGAGAACTTTGGGATATGGTTTCTCCCAAGCGGTTATAAGGATGCGATTGCATTTGTAATATTATTCATTTTCCTAATATTTAGACCGCAGGGAATTTTAGGAATAAAAAAGCAGGGAGATAAGCAGGTGGGGGCATGAAAAGTAAATTAATATTTATTTTTGTTTTGTTTGCAATCGCATTGCTGTTGTTTGGTTGCACTCAGCAAGCGGAATCGTCTTCAATTAAAATTGGCGCGGTTTTGCCTATGTCGGGTTCTGCAGCCAGCTATGGTGAAACTTGGGCAAATGCGTTGTCCATTGCTCTTGATGATTTTAAACGAGACACAAATTCAAATGCCGTTTTTTTGATTGAAGATTCCCAACTCAAACCGGAAATGGTTGTTTCAGCAACACAGAAATTAATTGAGGTGGATCAGGTTAGAGGAATTGTTACTGGGTCAGATACTTTAGTTCTGCTTCCAATTACGGGGCCAAAGAAAGTTCTTGTTTTTACTGCGGCAAGCAACCCAGACATCACACTAAAACATAATTTTGTTTTTAGAATTAATCCTTCTGATTTAGAGCAGGGTAAAAAAATGGCAGAGCTAATTTCCAAATATGGATTTAGTAGCGTTGAAGTAATCGGGTTTGAAGGAGAATATGGAAGAGGCCTTGCAGGGGCATTTTCGGAAAATTTTGAAGATGGCGGTGGTAAAAGAGTTTTCTCTCAATTCTTTTCAGATATGGAATCAGATTTCAGGTCCGTTTTGACTAAAGTTAAGGGGAATAACGCAGATGCTTTGTTTATTATTGCCCTTGACAGCCAGTATCCTCAGATTTTAAAGCAAGCGAAAGAGTTGGATATTAATATGAAAATATTTGCTTCTGAGACAATCCACTCAGATTCTGTTTTAAGGGATTCTAATAGTCTTGCCGACGGAGTCACTTTCTTTTATTTTCCGCCAAACGGAAACTCAAAGTTCAAGGATTTTGAGTCAAAGTATTTATTAAAATTTGGCGCTGAACCCGGGCCTTTTGCGGACTCAATTTATGATGCGGGATTATTGGCACTTTATTCTGCTTATAACTCTGGCAACAATTCTGACAAAGCGTTTAGTTATCTTCATTCTTTGTCTAATTGGAGCGGTGCGAGTGGAAACATTACCTTTGATGCAAAAGGGGACCCAATTGGGAAAACGTTTGAGCTTTACACTATAAAAAATGGGGAATTTGTTTTGTTAGGTGATTCAAATGATTGAAGCATATTTGATTCACTTAGCAATTCTTGTCGGGATTTATATTATTCTCTCAATTTCGCTCCAATTGAGTATGGGCTTTACCGGTTTGTTCAATTTTGGTCACATCGCGTTTTATTGCACGGGTGCGTATGTCTCCGCTCTCCTTGCGCTAAATGGCTTCCCGTTTTGGATTGCAATAATTGCCGCAGGATTAATTTCCGCAGTGTTTGGTATTGTGCTCGCGTTCCCAACAAATAAACTCAAAGGGGATTATCTTGCACTTGCCACACTTGGTTTTTCATTTGTAATATATGCAATCGCATTAAATTGGGTTGAACTCACAAGGGGTCCACTTGGTTTGCCGGGGATTCCTAAACCGGAACTATTTGGCTTCATCTTCTCGGATAATTTAGCATTCCTCGCCCTCGTTGTAATAATTGCCCTTGTCTCTTACTTGGTAATTAAGCGTGTAGTAACTTCGCCTTTTGGGAGAGTGCTTGAATCAATTAGGGATGATGAGCTTGCCTCAAAAACCCTCGCGAAGAAAACTTTTAGAGTTAAGTGCTATTCTCTCGCAATCTCCGCATTTTTCGCAGGAATTGCGGGTTCGCTTTACGCAAGTTACATTACTTTCATTGACCCGAGTTCCTTTACACTTCTCCAATTAATTCCAATCCTTGCGATTGTAATAATTGGGGGGCTCGCATCTTTAGAAGGCACAATTATTGCTGCAATAATTATTGTTCTACTTCCAGAGCCCTTGCGTTTCATTGGCTTTCCTTCAAGCGTAGTGGGTCCCGCAAGGCAAATAATTTACGCATTACTTTTGTTGATAATTCTTCTCTTCAGGCCAAAGGGGATTGATGGGAAGATTGAACTGGAATGATTTTTATGCTGCGTGTTGATAATCTCTCAAAGCACTTCGGCGGAGTAAAGGCTGTGAATGATTGCTCGTTCTCCGTAAAGAAAGGAAAAATTACTGCGCTTATTGGTCCGAATGGTTCAGGCAAATCAACTCTCTTCAATTTGGTTTCAGGTGTTTTAGTTCCTGATAAGGGAAGTATTTTGCTTGATGGAAAGGATATAACAAAAAAACCGGTTGAGAAGATTTCCGAGATGGGGGTTTCAAGATTATTTCAGCAGTCCCGCCTCTTCAATAATCTCTCCGTGCTTGATAATCTTCTCCTAGCATTTGATTCTCCAAGCAAGAATTTTTGGATAAGTTTTTTTGGTTTATACTCTGACAAAAAAGAGAACACTCAAATCGCGATGAATGCGCTAAAAGCGGTTGGTTTGGAAGCAAAGGCGCATGTGCACGCAAGAGGTTTAAGTTTTGGGCAGAAGCGTTTAATTGAAATCTCAAGGGCAATGCTAAAACCGCATAAACTCTTAATGCTTGATGAGCCAGTTGCGGGGGTAACTCCTGCGATGAGAGACAAAATCTCCGGAATGCTTCTTGAAATGAAGAAGACCCGAGCAAAGCAAAGCTTTGCGGGCGTCGCAAAACAAGGGTTTTGCAACGAAAAAGAAACAGTTCTCCTAATAGAGCACGACATGAATTTTACATTAAAGATTGCGGATGAAGTAATTGTGCTTGATGAGGGCAAGGTAATTGCCCAAGGCACGCCAAAGGAAATTAAGAAGAACCCGAAAGTATTGGAAGCGTATTTGGGGGATTAATGGTGTTCGCTTGTTTTACTCAGCGCCCTGTTTCCAAAGTATTTCAAAGTGCTTTTTGTAAGTCTCTGCAGTAATTTTGTCTTTTATTAGAAATACCATCGGGCTGCCTTTAGTGTGTGCTATTCCAACAAACTCATTTAGTATTATCATCCAAGCCGGGGTTTCAAACTCTTGTTTCATATACTTAACTTTAGTGAGTGCAAGATTTTTTCTTTTTTCTCCAAATTCTCTGCAGTCATGGTTGTAAAGCGCTTTGTTGAAGAATATAAATTGAAGTACAATAAAGAACCGATTTTTTTTAGCGCGTTTGCTTATGATTCCGCTTCAGTTCTCTTTAGTGTGATAAAACAAAACGGCACTACAAATGAGCAAATTCTTGCAGGGCTAAATAATCAGGCGAGAATTGATGGGGTGCTTGGGCAAACAGAGCTTCTCCCGAATCGTAATGCAGTATATCCTCTAAGGATAATGCAGATGAGGGGTGGGTCGTTAGTTGCTGTGAATTAAGTTTTGTTCGCTTACTCAAAAGGCATAAATACTTCTGTGTTGTTTTTCTCTCATGCTTTCAATCAAATCTCTCCATTCAGGCTACAACGGCAATGAGATTCTTCATGGCATTGACTTTGAGGTGCGTCCTAGTGAGATTGTTGCGATTATTGGTCCGAATGGTTCTGGTAAATCCACTCTCCTGAAAAGTATTTTTAATTTGTGTGGGGTTCACTCAGGAAAAATAATGTTTAAGGATAAGGATATTACTAGGCTCCCTACGCATGATTTGATTGAGGAGGGAATTAGTTTTGTTCCGCAAGGAAGGCAAGTATTTTCTGACCTCTCAGTGCGCGAGAATTTAGAGATGGGTGCTTACACGATTTCAGATAAAGAAGTAATTAAGCGGAACATGGATGAAGTATTCAAAAAATTTCCTTTCTTAAAAGAGAAGCAGAATGATTATGCTTTTTCCCTTTCTGGTGGCCAGCAGCAATTACTTGCAATAGCGCGCGCACTAATTCAGGATCCCGAACTTATTTTATTTGATGAGCCTTCATTAGGTTTATCCCCTAAAGCAATGAAGGAAGTGTTTGAGAAGATTTTGGAAATTAACAAAGAAGGTATTTCAGTAATTATAGTTGAGCAGAATGCAAAGCAGGCAGTAAAAATTGCGAATCGAACGTATGTTCTTGAGCAGGGAAGAATCGCTCTTGAGGGCGGGAAGAAGCTATTGCATGATAAGAAAATAAAGAATATTTATTTTGGGGGAGAGTAATTTTTGTAAAAAACAGCAGAGTGTATGTTTTGTTACACTTATTCGCTGAAAGTATTTATTAATCGCGGTCACGTTGATTTAGTATGCAGTGCGAGGGAATGACTTTTGAACTCCCGTTCGGAGTATCTTCTTCTATATTGCTTGCCGCTGCACTAAACGATAATGCTAATATCAATTAGGGCTAGCCAGGGGGCCCGTATCCAAAGCCTTGGTGCTTTGGAAGAAATTTTAATTGGCTTCATGTTCTTCCAATTGGTTTTTATTAATTGAAGCCTTAATTGGAGTTGATGTTATTATGGTTCAAAAGATTGTTGCGATTGGAGGGGGAGAGATTGGGCGCCCAAAGAAAGAAGGCGGGCGTTATCCAGTTGAGACCACTTCAATTGATAAGGAAATAATTAAGCTCTCGGGAAAGAAGCGCCCAAAAGTGCTTTTTCTTCCAACTGCGAGCGGAGATTCAAAGGGCTACGTTAAGGTTGTTGAGGAGCACTTTGGAAAAAGGCTCGGGTGCAAAGTGGAGCCTCTTTTTTTGAGGAAAGAAAAGTTTTCAAAGAAAGAGCTTGAAAAGAAAGTGTTCGCTAGCGATATTATTTATGTCGGCGGGGGAAACACTTTCAAGATGCTTCGCACTTGGAAGAGGACAGGATTTAGTAAAATCCTCGCGAAAGCACGCGAGAAAGGAATTGTTCTCTCAGGAGTTAGTGCTGGAGCGCTTTGCTGGTGCAGATATGGAAACTCAGATTCAAGAAAATTCAGCAACAAGAACGCTGATTATATTAGAGTGAATTGCTTGGGTTTTGTGGGAGTATTTCTTTGTCCGCACTATGATGCCGAAGCAGAAAGACAAATTAGTTTAAAGAAAATGATGAAGAGAACTCCTGGAGTTGCGATTGCTCTTGAGAACTGCAGTGCGCTTGAAGTGATTGGAGAAAAAGCAAGAATAATTACTTCAAGAAAAGACGCTAAGGGCTACAAGGTTTTTTGGAGTAAAGGAAAATACTTTAAACAAAGCATTCCTAAAGATAAGTGGTTTGATTTGCCGAGCCTTTTATCAAAGAGTGGTTTAATATGAAAATTTCTTTTGCGTCAAAAAAAGACAAGAAACAGTTGTTAAAATATTTTGGGTTCTACCGGGATGCCGATTATTCGGCTGCCCGGGTAGATTATTTTTTGAAATACGGCAAGACCATAATTGCGAAAGAGAATCGGGAGATTATTGGGCTTATGCAGTGGCATGTCAAAGAAAACCCGAATCATGGTTTGGCGGAAATTGAAGAGGTTTTTGTATACGGGGCGTATAGGGGAAAGGGTGTTGCCACTAAGCTTCTTAAGTTTGTAACAAAATCCATTCGCGCGCATTTTAGAGAGAAAAAGATAAGGGCGAGGAAGGTATTTTTATTTGTTCTCAAAAAAAATAAGGTTGCAAGAAGGCTTTATGAAAAAGCAGGGTTTCGAAAAGTCGCTTCTGTTGGAGAGTTATTTGAAGATAAAAAAAAAGATTTGTTATATGCGCTTGATTTGTGAAATTTCTTGAAAAAGTTTTTGGGGAGCACTTTCTTTGTGCTCTCCATAATTAAAAAAGTTAGTTTCCTCTTTTTCCAGGGTTCTTTGCAGGTGCTTTCTTGTCTCCAGCCGCTGGTTTTGCCGCTTCTGGTGCTTTTCCGCCTGCTGGTGTTTTTCCGGCTGCGCCTGGTGCTGCTGGCGCTCCAGGTTTTGCGCCTGCCGCAGGAGTAGTTCCTGCTGCTCCTTCTGCCCCTGGAGCAACTGCTGCTCCTTCTGCAGTAACTTCTTTCTTTACTTCTACTACCTTTTCTTCTATTTGTTTTGATGGTAGTGTGCCTAAAGATTTAATATCCTCATGGAAAACAATTTCAATTTTGCATGGGAATTTAGCGTTTGCTCTTAGTAGTGCAATTCTTACTTTCTCTTTTTGCTCTTTCATGCAAAGAACGCTCATCATTACTTGTCCCGCCCTAACTCTTGCGGTTCTTCCTATTGGTACTCCAAATGCGAGGGTCATTCCTTGGGATACACGGTCAGCTCCCGCTCCCTGTGCCTGCTTATTTTCTCTCATAATGTTGCTAGGGAATACTCTTACTTTCATGAAGTATGAGTCCTTACCCAAATCTTTCACAAGTTTTCTATTAACAGTTGACCTTACGCTTTCAATTGCGTTATCTCTAATATCAATTGAGTCCTTTACAAGTAAGTCAGCAACAGTGTCATATTTTAGTAAAGGATTGCCCATGTTAAATTGTCTGATTTTTAGTTGCGGTGCTGCTCCTATATAGTTTCTATCAGGAACATTAATTGCGATTCTAGTGTAAGCTCTCTGAAATCTCGTTCTTCTTGAGTGTCCGCTTGCTCCGTTACGTAGTCTCTTCTTATTTCTAGGACTTCTGTAGCACTTTGCAGGTCTTATGCCCATTTAACTCACCAGTATACTAAATAAACTAAAAATAAGCTTCTTTTACCAAGCCTTTCGAAATACTTGCTCATAAAAACCTTTAAAAAGGTTGTCAGGAGCTTCTCCAAAAACAATTGTGCCCTAAGCAAGGAGAGGGAGTTGAACCCTCTTAACCCGCTAACTACCTTCTTCAAAAGAAGCTTGCATGCGAATGCACGAAAGTTTTTCTTTTGGCAACGTAGCTTTTCTTGTCCACAAGAAAAGCCCGACTGCAGGCGGGTGCATGACCGTTCTGCCATCCCTGCACTTCTTTTGCCACTGCAAAAGACCCAACGCAAAGCATTGCTTTGTGTGCGACGCAAAACCCCTGGTTTTGCTACGTGCACTAGAACACCGGCTGCCTTTAGCAGCCTTGCAATGGTAAAGAAAATGTCCTGCGTTTTGTTTAAAAAACTGCTGAGTGAAATGAATTAAACCAGATAAAATTGAGTACCGGCACGGAACTTGAAGCAAGTTAATAAAAGCAAATAAAAGAAATAAGTAATGCGAAAAAAATATGAACAAATAAGGGAAGAAAGAGTAAGGTTCAAAGAGGGCATGCAAAGGCAGTTTGTGCAAAAAGTAAAACAAGCAAGTGGATTGACTTGGGGGCTTTTGGCGGAGAATTTGAATTTGTGTGAGCAAACAATCAGAGTTGATTGGGGAACAGAGCGCACATCAATTCCTGTGAGTTATGCAAAACGCCTTTTGGAAATTGGTCCTTTTGAAGAATGGAATGTTATAGAAAAAGAATGGATTAAAGATATACTCCCAAAAAACTGGGGGCACAGCTTTTATGGCGGTAAAAACAAGAAAATTATTAGAGTGCCTGAAAATAGTGAAGACTTGGCAGAGTTATTTGGGATAATTCTAGGCGATGGACGTTTAGATAGCAAAACATTAACTATTACTGGGCACGTTTATGAGAAAGAGCACCACGAGTATATTTCTCGTAAAATAAAAAAACTATTTGGTTTAGACACTTGTGTTTATGATTCAAAATGTTGTAAAGCCACCAATCTCAAAGTATATTCAGTTGAGCTCATAAAATACCTTCAATTAAACTCTTTTGTTTTAGGAGATAAAATCAGGAACAAAGAATCGTTGCCAAAATGGATTTTTGAAAGAGAGGAGTATGTGTGCGGGGCACTGCGTGGTTTATTAGATACTGATGGGGGCATTTACCAAAAGCAAAAGAAATACAAAAGGGCAATAATTGAGTTTCAAACGGAATCTCCTCACATTCGTGCAAATTTTTATGAATTATTGAGAAAGATTGGTTTTAATCCTTCAAAAAGCGATGTTAATGTTAGAATTCAGGACCAAGGGGAAGTAAGAAAGTTCTTGTCTTTAGTAGGCTGTGCAAACCCTAAAAACATTATGCGTTGTAAATATTTCATTAAAACAGGGAAGATTCCGTTTAAGGAACAGATTTGGGACGAAATAAAAGGATTGAAAGTTAAAAAGCCGTTTAAGGCGACTTTGATCTAACGGTATGAATTCACCTTCCCAAGGTGAAAGCACGGGTTCGACTCCCGTAGGTCGCATATGAAAAAAGTGGATTTAGGTCGCGTTCCGGGTTCAATTCCTATGCGTGCTGCATTGAGCCTTTGTCAAAGGCTCCAAACAAAGCAGAGCTTTGTTGGACCCGCAAACCTTTGGTTTGCTTGGTCGCGAAAGGTGCGACTTGTGAATTGCTGGCTTCGCATTTTGAGCGCTAGCGAAAAGAAAGCCAAAAAGGACAATGGTGGTTAAATGATATTAGTTAGTGCGTGTTTAGTGGGGATTAACTGCAATTATTTGGGCGGGTCTAAGTCAAATAAATTTTTGATTGATCTTGTTAGGGGGGGAATAGCGCTTCCGATTTGCCCGGAGCAGCTTGGCGGATTGCCTACTCCGCGAATTGGGGCAGAAATAGTTAACGGGAAAGTAATTACACAGGATGGCAGGGATGTAACAATTAACTTTGTTAATGGCGCAAAAGAAGTTCTAAAAATTGCAAAAATGATTAATTGTAAGTTGGCTATTTTAAAAGCGAAATCTCCTTCTTGCGGCAGCGGGCAAGTATATGACGGCGCATTCTTGGGAGAATTAATCTCGGGCGATGGAATCCTAGTAAAAGAATTGAAACAGAATGGGATAAGAGTTATTACTGAGAATGATATTGAGGGAAATCTAAAAGAAATAGAAGAGGCAATTAAATGAATAGCATTGAACTAATGACTCTCGTTGAGAGTATTGTTAAGCAGTCCTGCGCTTTGAAGAACAAATATACTGCGGAAAAGAGCGCTCCCGTGAATTATGCTTGTATATTTTCTCACACTGAAAGTGAATATAAATCTTTAATTGAGATAGCTAATTCTGTAGGAAAAATAATTAAGGAAACAAAAACGGGTCCGTTATTCCAAATAAAGCCTTTGGATACAGTCGCGGGAAAGCTCCAGTTGCTAAAAATACGCGTTCCAGATTTGACGCGGGTGGAGATGGGGGATGCCGATTTCACGGTTCCAGATTATATTGAGTTTAAGAGAAAGTGTCTCTTAAAAGAAAGATTTAAGTTAATTCTGCGCGAAGATTTTGAGATGATTGAGTTAATGGATTCAGCATTTAATGTGCGGGCTTATTTTTCCAATCCTCCACTAGATCAACAGCTTAACATTCAAAAAATGGTGATTGAATGAGTTCGGTTAAATTTGATTTGCAAAACCTCTCTCCTGGCTTAGCTGTTGATATTGATGAGACTCTGTCTTGGACAATTGGGTATTGGGTAGAGCGGTTGCAAAAACTTTTTGGAAACCCTGAAGGATTATCGGTTTCTGAATTAATTAAGAAATATCGTTACACTCAAAATGTGCCTTATTGGCAGTCAGCGGAAGCAATTGAGTGGATGGATAAGCATAGGGGCTCTAATGAAGTGCAGGAAGAGTTGCCGATTATTGAGGGGTCTTCAGTTTTTTTAAATAAGATTAGCGAAGTAATTCCTATTTCAGTATATCTTACAATCAGGCCAAAAAAAGTTATTAGTGGGACAAAGAGCTGGTTAGACAAGCATAATTTTCCAAAAGCGCCGGTTGTGTGTTGCCCGGATGAAGTTCCTTTTGAAGATAAAATAAGTGGAAAACCAAATTTCTCAAAGATAATTATCCCGTGATTAAAGGAGTTATTGATGATAATCCTGAAATATTTAAGTTCATTGACTCTGATTATAAGGGAACAATATTTCTTTATGATCATGCGCCAATTAATGCGAAATTAAATGTTATTGCATGCAAGGATTGGGAAGAGGTTTACAAAGCAGTAAAAAAGCATTGTTCTAAAAGTTAGAATTTAAGTTAAAAAATTCAAATTTTCCTCCGAGTGATAGTGATTTATACTTTTTGTTGCAACTCTAGATATGTTGAATAAGCCTCTTTTGGATAAAGCCGCGAATGATTGTTTGGCGCTTACTTTTAATGACGTTCGTCTCCGCACTGGGCACTCGCAGGTAATGCCTGATTTAGTGAGTACTGAATCCCGTTTCTCAAAAAATGTCGGCTTAAAGATTCCGATTGTGAGCGCCGCAATGGATACTGTTACTGAAAGCAAAATGGCAATTACTCTCGCAAAACTTGGCGGTTTAGGAATAATTCATAAGAATGTCTCAATTGATGAGCAGGCAAAGCAAGTGGCAAAAGTAAAGCATAGCTTGAATGGATTAATTGAGAACCCGATTTGTGTTTTAGAAACGGAATCAATTGAGGAAATACTGGCGAGAATGAAGGAAAAGAATTATTCGTTTAGGAGTTTTCCTGTTCTTAATTCCTCAAAAAAGCTGGTCGGAATATTAACGGGAAATGATTTTGATTTTTGTGATGATGAAACAAAACTCGTAAAAGATGTGATGACAAGTTCAGACCGCATTCTCACGGTTCCTGTTGGCACTGACGCAAAAAAAGCATTTGAGATAATGCAAAAGACAAAGAAAAAAGTTCTGCCTGTTTTAAAAGAAAACGGTGATCTTTTCGGAATGTATATTTTCTCTGATGTAAAGAGAATTGTCACTGGGAGTTCTGAGAAATATAATACTGATTCAAAGGGGCGCTTAATTGTTGGTGCTGCAATTGGAACCGGAAAAGAAGCGCTGCTTAGGGCAGAGAAATTAGTTGAAGAAAATGTTGATGTTTTAGTTATTGATACTGCTCACGGGGATTCAAAACCGGTTTTTGATACTTTAAAGGAATTAAAAAAGAAATTTCCAAAAGTTGATGTGGTTGTCGGAAATGTTTCAGTTGGTTCTTCAGCAAAGAGATTGGCAGAAGCGGGGGCTGATGGGATAAAAGTTGGCCAGGGTCCTGGCTCTATTTGTACAACAAGAATTATTGCTGGTGTTGGAAGACCGCAGGTTTCCGCGGTGTATGATTGCGCAAAAGCAGTGGAAGAATTTAATATTCCAATTTGCGCTGACGGAGGAATTACTTCTTCAGGGGATATTACAATTGCGATTGCCGCGGGCGCTAGTTGTGTAATGCTTGGGAATATGCTTGCGGGTACTGATGAGTCTCCAGGCGAAACAATATTTTTGCAGGGGCAGCCGTGGAAGAGTTATAGGGGGATGGGTTCTCTTGGCGCAATGGAAACAAATAAAGGTTCAAGGGAAAGATATTTGCAATCTGATACTTCAAAAGGAATGCTTGTTCCTGAAGGAATTGATGGGGTAGTTCCATACAAGGGAAAAGTTCGCGATGTTATTGTTCAATATGTCGGCGGGTTAAGAAGAGGAATGGGTTATGTTGGCGCCGCAACAATTGAGGAATTAAGAGAGAAAGGAGAATTTGATAGAATTACTAATGCTGGATTAAGCGAGTCCCACCCGCACGGAGTAAAAATCACAAAGGATTCGCCAAATTACAAAGGAACAACTTTTTAATTTCAATACAACGGAATTGGTGTAATGGATCATTTTGACAAAGCAATTAAAGAGGCAAAGGAGATTGTTCGGCAAATTGATGACCCTGCTCATGATGTGGTTCATGTGTTGGGTGTTGTGGGTATCGCATTGTTACTCGCAAGAGAATTTCCAGAGGTTGATAAAAAGTTCATTGAGGCTGCCGCATGGTGGCATGATGCGGGAAGACCTCAGTCAAATGATTGGCATGCTCAAATAAGCGCGAAAATGGCGAGTGACTTTCTAATAAAAATCGGTGCAAATAAGAAAGTTGCAAAAGAAATTGCGCTTGCAATAGTTGATCACAGCTGGAACGCACCGGTTCCAAAAACCCTCGAAGGAAAAATAATTCGTGATGCCGACAAACTTGATTTTATCTCAATTAAGCGCTGGGAGCATATGATAAAACATAATCGGGATAATCACATAAAAGAATTTATTGAAGTTCTTCCCCAGATAAGAAATAAAATTTTATCGCTTGACGCTTCAAAAAGCATGTATGATCAGATGTTTCCTCTCTTTAAGGAATTTGTAAAGGAACAAGATTGGCCCGGTTTTGATAAAGTAAAAAGTTTAATCGAGGAGATGTAATTTGGTGGTTTGATGACGAAACTTCTTCTATTTGACATTGACGGGATTTTGCTTAAGAACATTCACTCAAAAGGCGTGCCCTCCGTAACAAAGATTCTAATAAAGAAGCATTTTGGGATTGAAATGGATCCCGGAAAGGTTTATGTGAGCGGTATGACTGATCGCGGTGCTTTGATTGCAAGACTCAAGGGTGCGGGAGTGAAAAATCCTGAGAAAGACCCGCGTTTAGAAATTGCCATAAAGGATTTTGTGAATGTTACAAGAGAATTGATTGATGAGCACGGGGTTGAGAAGGTGCCGGGGGTTGAGGAGTTAGTAAAGAAGCTTTCAAATGAAGAAGTTGTTCTTGGTGTATTAACGGGCAATACTCCAGAACGCGCAAAACTAAAACTTGGGAGAGCAAATTTGTGGCACTACTTCAAAGTGGGCGCATTTGGGCATAATACAACAATTCGAAGTGAGCTTGTGGCGGTTGCGATAAAAGATGCCAAAGAAAAAACAGGGATTTCTTTCAAGAAGAAAGATGTTTTCATAATAGGGGACACGATTAGGGATATTCAATGCGCAAGAGACGGCGGAGTAAATGTTGTTGCTGTGGCAACAGGAAAAGAAAGCTTAGAAACCTTAAAAAAAGAGAAACCCGATTTTGCTTTTAGGGATTTTAATGATATTGATTCAATAATTCGAGTTCTCATTTAGTTTAGCCTAAAAGTAAGGTTTTCTCATTTGGCGAAATGGGGGGCATTATTAAATAGTTAAATGGGCATTGTATTTTAGTGGGATACTTAGTGTTTAATGAAAAAAAATTCTTTATCTTTTCGCTTGTAATTGCGTTTGCAATTATGCTTGTTTTTCTTTCTGGCTGTCCGGCTCCGGCGGGGTGTTCTTCTAATACTGATTGCAGTGCAGGGCAAGAGTGCTTGGATAGTGAGTGTGTAAGTATGGTAAGCAGTGAATGCTCAATAGATTCTGATTGCGAGAGCGGGCAATCTTGTGTTAGTGGCGAGTGCCTTACTCTTAGTGCCTGCGCTTCTGATGTGGATTGCGCGGCTGAAGAGATTTGTTCCTTTGGGGTTTGCGCTCCTAAATCAGCTGTTCCGGGCGAGTGCGAAAATTTTGATTTTGATTCAGAGCTTGCAAATATTGAGCAGCAATTTGCCGGGGGTATTTGCGATGCTTTGCCGACAAAAACAACCCGAATAAGTGAAATGGCAAATCTTTACATTCGCGACCCAAAATCCTTTGATATAAACATTTCTTCATCCTATAAATGCAGTACAGTAAATTCTGTAAAAGTTACTGCAGAAATTAAGTATCCTGATTATTTGAGTTATCACGTGCAGCCGTTTAATGGTGTTGATTATCTTGACTGCACAATCTTGTCTTTTAGTCCTCCGCAAGGATATACTCCTGATATGAAATATTGTGTTGTTCCGCTTAGTGTAAAGATTTATGCGGATGGTGAGTTTATTTCTGAGGAGAAGGGTTCAGTAGATATGTGGTTTAATGGGGCAAATTCATATAACCCAAATATGACTCTCCCTGCCGATGGGCTGGATAGGGTTTCATGCGAAGTAAATTTGGATAAGGTTTGTCCCGCGATTTCGGGTTCAAATCTTTGCGGGCAATGCTCGTTTTCTGATATATCAAATAGATATGCGTTCATAAAAAATCATCGCGGTGAATGCAGGTATTGTTCAAATAATCAAACTTGTAATGGGGGGGATGCGTGCGGGGAAGTTTATTGTGCTGGGGGGTCATCAACAATTAATAATTCAAAGTATTATGTGAGTTGTTCTCAATGCAAAAGTAATTACACTTATTATTACAACGGCTATGCCTATGACACTTGCAATACTTTGTACAATAAGTGTGTTGCAGCCGGCTGCGGAAGGATTCTTGATAATTGCAGGTAATTTCACGAGCGAGCAAGTATTTTTTTGCAGTTTGCCAATTTTTAAACAATTTCATTTAGATTTAATTTATGTTTCAGCCAAATTGTGTTATTGTTCATCCTTCCCCGGAGATTGCGATTAAGGGCAATCAAGTTCGCGCGTTTATGCAAAAGCGCTTGAAGAAGAATATGGGACTTTATTTTAAGCATGCAAAAGTTCCTTTTTCTAAAATGATTTCAAGCGCCGGTAGAATATTCATCTATTCAACAGAACCCACAAAAGCCGCTTTTGAAATAAGAGAGTGTTTTGGAATTCACAGTCTGTATCTTGCGAGAGAAGAAGAATATTCTTCACTAAAGGCGCTTTGTAAAAAAGGTGCTGAATTAAGCTCAAGATATTTAACAAGGGGGACTTTTGCGGTAAGGGGAAAGAGTTTCTCAAATGAGTTTAGCTCAAAGGAGCTTGAGGAAGAAATGGGAGGGGCATTACTTGATGCTTACCCTGATTTAAAAGTTAAATTAAAATCCCCTGAGAAAGAAATTCATTGCGTGGCATTCAAGGATAGAGCTTATATTTATTTTAAAGCGGAGGAGTGCGCTGGCGGTATGCCTATTGGTGTTCAGGGCTATGCGGGGTTAATTGTTTCAGTCGGAGTTAAGGGAAGTGACATTGCTCTTCTCGCAAAGGATTTGCTCAAAACCGGCTGTAGTGTTATACTTGCTGGTGAAAAAACCCCGGAAGAGCTTGCGGAAGTGGAGAAATATAATTGCTTTAATTCGTTTAAGCGCTTTTCAGTGAAAGAAGCAAATGAGCTTTATAAGTTGCATGATTTGCGGGGGTATTTCTCCGCGGCGAGGGATGAGGCGCAGGCAAAGAAGGATTCTGATTTGGTTGGGGTTAAGGCATTTGCTCCGCTTTTATTCTAACTCAGCCGCAATTGCTTTAAATGCCGGCATTTTGCTTTGCATTAGTTTAATTAACATTATCAGCGTTAATTAGTTCATGCTTCTGGGAATATTTTCTGATTCGCACTTGGGTTTTAGGGGCGAGGACCGCTTCGAGGAATCCTTTGTAAGATTTAAGGAATCCTTGGATATTTTCGCGAAGAGAAAAGTTGATTATATTCTTCATGCGGGGGATTTATTTGATGAGGCTGTTCCTGACCAGGAAGTTTGGCTCAAATCATTTGAGTGCTTTGCGAAGAACAACAGCAAGTTAACCAAAATGAAGCGAACTTACTTGGATGCTGAAAAGGAAGTTGAAATTAAAGGCACCCCAATTATCGCAATTCATGGCACGCACGAATTTAGGGGAAAGGATTTTGCTAATGCGCTTGATATTTTAGAAGAATCAAATTGTCTTGTGCACTTGCACGCGGGGCACATAAAACTCACAAAAGATGGGGAAAATGTTTTCATTCACGGGATGGGGGGAGTTCCAGAGAAACATGCAAAGGAAGCGCTGCTAAAGTATAACCCAAAACCTTTTCCAAATTCAACAAATCTTTTGCTTCTCCACCAATCATTCTCCGAGTATTTGCCTTTTGCTGAGGATGAAATGGTTGCAACTCTCTCCCTAACTGACCTCCCAAGCGGATTTGATTTGATTGTTGATGGGCACTTGCACTGGGCGCAGGAGCAGGGGCTTGAAGTAAAAAGATTTCTCTTAACAGGCTCCGCGATTTTTACTCAAATGAAAAAATTGGAGTCAGAGCTTCCAAAAGGGGTTTTCTTGTTTGACACAAAATCAAAAAAACTTGAATTCGTTCCATTTCCCGTGCAGAGAAAATTATTTTATGAGAAAATTAATTGCAGTGAATCCCGCCCGGAAGAAGTTGTTGCGCTTGTAAATAGCAAAATAGAGAAAATTGTTTCAAAAGAATACGAAATGAAACCGCTTGTGAGAATTAAACTCGTTGGTTCGCTTGCAAAGGGTTTTACGCAAGGCGATGTCTCAATTGACCTTTCAAAGTACGCGAATAAAGCAGTGTTCTCAATTTCAAAGTCCCTCTCCGCGGATGATTTTAAGAAAAAAATTGAGGGGTTGAAGGGCTTGCAGATGGAAAAGAAGAGTATTGCGGAAGTTGGGGTGAGTGTTCTTGAGAAAAACCTTGAGGAAGCGGGGTTAAAAGGACTTGACGCGAGAAGATTATTTGAACTCCTCTCAACTGGAGAAATGGAGAAAGCGGAAGCGATGCTCATAAACGCTTAAATTCTTGAGCGTTGCTATTTTTGTAGTGATTAGATGAAGGTTAGAAAGGTTTTCACGCCAAAGGATATTGCTTTGCACATTAAGGACAAATACGGGCGCGAGGCTAGTTTAAGGACTTTGACGTCTCTTGCAAGGAAGCTCCACGGAAAAACAGCCCGCGGGAGCACATTTACTCAAAAAGAAGCAGCTGCTGTGATGAAGGCGATTAAGCCCAAATTAAGCAATATGTATTTGTCAAAAGAAAAAGCGGATGAAGTAAAGCAGTATTTGTTTTTAAATCAAAAACTTCCTGCGCATGAACGCTTAACATATGATGAAATAGCCAAAGCGATTACTCCTCGCGCCCCTGCTAGCAGGGGGCTGATAAAAAAAATAGGCCGGACTGTTCGTGCTGAAAGGGTTAATGGGGGAAAAACTTTTTTGAGGGCGGTTTCAAGAACCAGCGGGCATTTGGTTCCTATTCCTGCACAAGTTGCAACTATTTTAGAAAGAAATCCAAAAATTCCACTTGCTCAGCTCCTTGCGGAGGTTAAGTTGCCAACATACAAGCAGCTGCATAATGCGCTTCATAAGATTGCCGGCACTACTTTGGTGGCAGAGCGCAAAAAAGCGCTTACTAATAAAATCCATGAAATGGATGCGGCGACAAATCACTCTTTAAGCACTGAGGAACTCGCAAAGAGGCTCCAAATTAAAAGGTCTTATGTTGCGGCGCACAGGGAGCGAAGAGGTCGTGGTTCAGGAGCAGGAATCCGCATTAATAACATAAAACATAGTGTGCTTCCTTGGATTGTCGCGATTTCTTCACATGAATCGCTTGCATTATCAGTTCCTGCTATTGTTGCGCTTTCCGGCGAGAAAAGTGTGCAGCATGTTTTGAGCGCATTATCTGAATTAAAACGCGCGCATTTGGTTGAGGAAATACAAAATCACTCCGGTCCAAGGTATATTGCAACCGCGAAGGGCGCTGGTGAAATGAATAGAAACGGGTTTTCTGCTGCAGAGAGGCAGGTGCATCTTGATGAGGCTGGTGTGCAGAAGTTAAAGGAGGCAAGGGCGCGTCTTGAAGCCGCAAAAGATGCGGGTGTGCCTATTAGCCCGCAGATATTCAGCATAATCGCGGATATTATTGCGAAAAAAAGAGGCAATGGTCTCGCAAGGATTCTTGCCCGTTAAGGCAAAAACAATTTGTTCTTGATTTTCTCAGGCAAATAGTGTGTCGCAACAAAATCAAGTCTTTTGTTCGCTAGCGCCTGCTGTTCTATCCTAATCTTCTGGTCAAGTGCTTTGTTTAATTGGTCCTGCCATTCTTTGTTCTGAAACCAGGGGTATGCGAGCATTTCTTTTGCTCTTTTAATATCTCCATCCGTCATTCTTTCAGTAACCGCTTCAAGTTTGTACTCTTTAACATCATCAATAGTCATTCCAACGTACCTTGCTTCAGGTACCGACATGAATTCAGAGTGTGCGGCCAGCGCCATTGAGCCCTGTTTAATTACTGAGTAAATGTACCATCCATAAGGGTCCCCGTCTGTGAATACAATTGTCGGCAAATCGAGCTCGTTGTGTATTCTGTGAATTAATCTTCTTGTTCCGCGTGCGGCCTGCCCTCCTGTTCCAATTAGTAAGCATTTATTGTCTTTTGGGTATCCTTCCTCAATTAGTCTCTCAAATATCGCTTCTGTTTCTGCGACAAGCAAGTATTCTGCGTTAGATTCAATAATCTCGATTTCTTCCGGCTCTACGCGTGACATTATGCTCCATCCGCCTCTTCCGAGCTTTGATGCATTGAACTTATCATTGTGGTGCATTCTATCAAGGAGAGTAATATCCCCGTAGAGAGTTCCTTTAGGATTTGCGTGCAAATTTAGTTTTTCTCTAATTGTGTCAACGCTGTGCTCAAGGTCAACTATGATTGGGTCTGATTCATCCTGCCCGTCAAAAGTGTTTTCCTTCGTATCAGCAACAGTGTGTTTTAATTCGTAGTAAATCTCACGTATAGATGCTGTTTTTTTATGGTTTAAGTATTCCTGCGTCTTTGCCATTATCATTGAGGTTTGCATGAATTTCCTCGCGTGTGCAATATTCAAAAAAGTTCGTGTAACTTCCTTTTCCCCAAGTTCTAAGTATCCTTTCTTTTCATCCCAAATAACATTGCTTTTTCCTCTTTGCATTGTAGTAAATTCCGGGTCCTGCAGTTTATTTATTTGCCCAACCATCGCGTTAGCGCTTTTTTCTATTCTGTCCGCAATTTCTTTTGGGCTTACCTTTTCAACCGTCTTTGATTTTCTTTTTCCTTTTTCACTCATAATTATCACTTCATGTTAGTGCCAGTTTTCAACTCTAAATATTATTTCTTCCCCTTTGATTTATCCTCTTTTTTGTCATCAGTTTTTTCTTTTGGCTGTTTTTGCTTTGTTATGGTGCTATTATCATCCGCGGCGAGTACTTTATCCACTCTTGCTTTTTCTTCAGCTTCTTTTGCTTCTTCAAGTTTTAATTTTGTAAGAACCATTTTTTCCATATTTTTTTTCAAAGTATCCTCATTTGTTTTTGTTATTGTGCTGAACGCTCTGCATATTTCAGGAATGTATTTGTAAAACATTATTCTTTTCTGCTGGTTCTCCGCTTCTCTTCTCTTGTGTGCGATATAAATTCCTGCTTTTCTTCCGGTTTGCATTAGCGCTAGTCTTATTTCCTCAAGCACTTCCTCTTCATCAGCTATTGCCTGCTTTCCAGCCCCCGTGTAAGGAATATGCACAGAGATAAAGTTAACAAATACAGTTACGGGCGCGTTCTCCACATCCTTAATATCATATCTCTTCCAGTCAACCGTTTGGATTGCTTTTGTTAGTGCGCAGTTTCCCGCATCAAATAAGAGCGGTACCCTGTTTGCAAATCTCATTATTTCCATTTGGGTTTGGTCGTTTACTTTTTTTCCAGCGCTTCCGCCGTAAGCGATTGCGATTTCTACTTGGAAAGGGTATCCTCCCGCATAAACCGCGGGTTTTCTTGTTAATACTGTTAAGAATTCTGGCTGTACGATGCTTTGGAGCGATTTTCTTATTTGGTCCTCGCTGATTGGTCTTAGCGCATCAGTTGTCGGTGCGATGAAATCAATTGCCTTGAATGCCTTCACTATTTCTTCCGCTTCTTCCCAAGTGAGTGTTTTTGGGTCCTTGTTCATATCAAAGTGTACTCTTTTTTTTACTTCCTCAATTCCCTTTGCCCCCATTCTGTCAAAGTCATTTGAAAGGAAAGTTGATACAGTCCGGCCCTTTGTCATTTTGCAGTATGATAATATATCATCAACAGTAGTTCCTTTTGGGTGCGGCTTAATCTCTTCGGGCTTTTCTGGTACTGCATTGTGCGTTCTTTTGAAAGTAAATTTTTGTCCCATTGGGTCTCTAAACGAGATTTGCGCGTGAGGATTAGCGATTACTGTTCTTCGCAAGTATTCAAGAGCGCCTTGGTCAGAATCTCTGTATAATACTCCTTTGAATTTTGCCTGCACTGCGGTTCCTCTAAAATCCTTATCAATTTCTTTTATGTTTGTCATTTTTGCTTCGTTCATTTTTGGGTCAATTGTTAGTTCAAGCGAGAGGGCTTTGCCGTTTCCTCTTCCCGTAATTACTTTAGTTGGTTTTCCGGTTGTCATTTGCGAGAGCATTGTGCATCCCGCGGCGCCTATTCCCTGTTGTCCTCTACTTTGCATCATTCGGTGAAACTTTGTTCCGGCGAGGAGTTTTCCAAATGCTTTCCCGACATTCTCTTTTGAGATTCCCGGTCCATTATCAGTAACAGTTACTTCGTAGTACTCTTCCCCGAGCTCATCAATTTTAACTTCAATATTTGGGAGGATGCTTACTTCTTCGCACGCATCAAGAGAATTAGTCACATATTCGTGTATTACCATTGTGAGTGTTCTTACTTTTCCATATAAGCCAATCATTTGCTTGTTCTTCTTAAAAAATTCAGCTACGGAGTGTTCCTTAAATTCGCTGTCAAGGTGTTTTACTGCGCCCACTGCGATTTCTTCCGCAGTTCCCTCAGATTTCTTTGATTTTTTTTCTTCGCTCACTTGCTCACCAAAATTAGCTTATGACAAAATAAAAACACAAAAGGTTTATAAGCCCGAGCATGGGATTTTGCCAATAAGTAGCCAAAAGGAGGGGTTTTATTGGGGGCTTTAAATACTAATAATTTGGGTGTTTTTCTTGTTCAAATGCGATTTTTCCCAAATACTAGTAGCCAGTGCATAGTAGTGCTCTTGAACTCCTTGTAATTTGGATTGGTTTTTATTGATTCTTTACTTGGAACTAAAGGAATTTCTTTAATCAATTCCATTCCGGCTTCCTTTGCAGTTCGCTTGTAATAACTTGTTTTTCGTATTATGTCTGCCAGAGTTCCCCAGCTTCTTTTTACCTTTATTGCATACTCTTCGTTGCTTATTTCTTCTAATTCAAGTTCGTGGCCGCTCCGTGAGGTTTTTGCATAATCATAATCCGACACAATTATTGATAGTTTGCCGTCATCAGCCAGCATGGAGTTAATTTTCTCAAAGACTTTTGCCACTTCTCTTATGTGACTAAACACTAATATGGAAATTATTAAGTCATACTTGTTTTTTGTCTCAAATTTTTCTATTGTGGTGTTGTGCATTATCAGTTCTTTGTAATTCTCTTTCGCGAGTTTAGTATTTTTCACTGAGGGTTCAATCCCTTCTGCTATTTTTGCTTTGCCCTTTAGTGCTAAATCAAGCAGCCACCCGCTTCCCGCGCCGATTTCAAGAACGGATTTATTTTTCCAGCTTTTAATTTGTTTCATCAAAGCTGTGTAGAATAGTTTTTCGTTAAGCGAAGAGGAGTTGTAGAGTGCCCAGTTTAAGTCTTCTTGGTCATATTGGTGGCAATTTGTGGCTCGCTCAATTATTTCTCCCATTGATTACCCCTTGTTTAAAGTTCAAATCTCCCTCTATTATATCCGTCAAGGAAATTTTCCATTGTTTCGTGTTTTGCGCCTGAGAGGAGCATTTCTACTGCGCGCATTGCGTCCGCTATTTCTCCAGCGAGTCCGATTATCGCAACGGTTTTTCCCTGTACTGAGATTAAGCAGTGGGTTTTCTTTTCAATTTCAAGTCTTGCTTGCCCACTTTTTCCAATTACTCTTCCTCGTTTAGCTTTTTGATTTGAAGGATTTTTTCCCGTGAACTCCGTAATATCAACTATTTTCAATAAGTAATCATCCTTGAACAAAGTAAATGCTCTGTCGGGTGAGAATCCTCTTCCAATCGCTTTTACAACATCAATTGCTCTGAAATAATTTTCTCCTTCGCCGATTACTTCGACTTCCCCGCTTCCCGAATCAATTTCAAGGTGAGCTTTTGTTCGCTTCTCAATTTTTGCTTTTACCGCTCCGCTGGGTCCAATGAGAACACCAACTCTGTTTTCTGGTATGCGAACGATTTCTTCCATTTTAATTCACTTGTGTGTAATTAACTTAGTTCTCGAAGGGTTTAAATAAATGCTTTGGCTAAGTTATTCGATTAATATGGGTTCAAAATCAGGACATGTTTTTGTTACACTTTTTTTAATTATCTCAATAACAATTCTTCTTTTTGGGTGCACGCAAATAGCGCCCTCTGCAAAAGAATACAAAATCGGCGCCCTTGTTCCGCTTACTGGGAATTATGCTACAATAGGAAATAATGTGAAGAATGGTTTGGAGCTTGCAAAATTTGGTATTGAGGCAAATAATAGCGCTTCTATCTCTTTAATTTATGAGGATGTCTGCCTCCCAAAGGATGCGGTTTCCGCTTTTAACAAACTTGAGGGACTTGATAAAATAGATATTTTAGGGGCGTCTTTTTGCATTATTGGTTTTGTTCCTGTAATGCCGCTTGCAGAGGAGAAAAAAATTATTACCTTTAGTATTGCCGCAAGCCCTGATATGATGCTTGACAAGAATTATGTTTTTACTCTGAATAAATCAATAAAATCTGATGCGTTTGATATGGCAAGTTATGCTGTGCGGGACCTTAACGCAAAAACCGCGTCAGTGATTTTTTATAATACTCAACTTGGCAGCGATTATAATCTTCACCTCTCTGAAAGCTTTGTTTCTTTTGGTGGAAATATTCTCTCAACTAATGTGACAGAACTTGATAAAGCGGATTATCGGACCGAGATTGCGCAGATAAAGAATTCCGGCGCGGAGGTTGTTTTTATTATCCAGCTTGCAAATTCACTTGGGTTGTTTCTTAAGCAGTCAAAGGAACTTGGGCTTAGCGCAATAATTATCAGTCAGTCTACTGCGGAGGATCCGAGTGTGATTTCTGCCGCACAAGGAGGGGCAGAAGGAATGATTATCTCTTCTTCAGCGCCTAAAATAATTACTCCCGAAATATCAAAGTTTAGAAGCAAATATCAGAAAGCATTTGGAAAAGTTCCTGATGTGCTTGCTGCGATGAGCTATGATTCTTTAATTCTTGAAGTCGCCGCGCTGAATAAGTGCAACAAAGATGTTGAGTGCATGCGAAACGAATTCTCTTCAATAAAGAATTATTCCGGCGCAAGCGGGTTAATCACAATGGGCGCGAACGGCTCAACTTACCGCGAGCCGAATTTTAAGATAGTGAAGAACGGGGAGTTTGTGCAGATTGAGTGATTTGTACTGTGTTAAAGCAATCATTAAATAGTCCTGTGTGATTATCTCTGAATGCTTTCAGATTTTCCTAGTAGAATCAGATCTTCTCCAACTGCGCTTACGCTTCTTGGGGCAAATATTTTAGTAATGATTTTTGCGCTCGCCCTGAATTGGAGTGTCTTGCAGATAATGTGGATTTATTTGATTCAGAGCGTAATAATTGGTTTCTTTTCGTTCCTTAAATTGCTTCACATTTCTTTCTCGTCTAAAAGTGTTTTTTACATTATTGGGGGTCTCCTCGGGTCACTGTTTTTTGTTGTTCATTATGGGGGGTTTCATTTAGGTTATGCTGTTTTTTTAACGCTTTTCTCGGTGAGCGGGGGCGCTTCGCATTTTTTTGTGACTTCACAAGGGGTAAACACTCTTTTCATGAATTTGCTTCCTGCGGTTCTGCTTGGTTCTGCAGTGTTTTTCGTAAATCATTTGTTTTCCTTTTTGTTTTATCTCAAACGAACAGGGAAAAGTAAGAAAACTTACACAACAAAAGATTTCAATGATGTAATGCTGTCCCCCTATCCGAGAATTATTCCAATGCATTTGACAATAATATTTGGGGGCGCATTAATTTCTTTCGGCATGCCAATTTATGCACTCGTAATTTTCTTAGTTCTCAAAACAATCGTTGATTTGATTATGCACCTTAATGAGCATAAGGATGAGATTTAAGAAAAAGTTGCCTTGTTGCAAAGAGATTCATTTTTAGTATTTCTTTTTCTTCTGCGTTTTCTCAAACGCAATTTTCATTTTTCCTGATAATTTCTTTATTTCCGCATACATTTTATCATAATCAGTGTCAACGCCTTTTTTTGCAAAGTACTTGCTCAAATTCAGTACATCTCTTTCAAAGAATTCTTTCGCGTTTGGGTGCATTGTGGTTACTGCTTGGCCTACATCAATTATCACAAGCTCCTCGTCATTATTCAAAATATTGTATTCGCTGAGGTCCGCGTGTATTAATCTCGCGTTAACCATTTTTGCCATGTAATCGCACAAAAGGTGGTATTGTTTTTCTGGTTCTTCAAATGGTTTGTCCTTTGCGCGCGGAGCCGGAATCCCGTCTTTTCCAATAAACTCCATCAATAAACAATTTCTGTTAGAAGCAATTGGAAGCGGAGCGCGTATTTTTGCTTTTGCGAAGTCCTCAAGGTTTCTAAACTCTTTTTTTGTCCAGAGTTTAATTATTTCAAGTTTATCCTTTCGCACATCCTTAAATCTCTCATCGCCAATAATGTAGTTTTGCATGTGGCGAAATTCCGAGGTGCTTACTTTGAATATTTTTAGTGCGTAGTAATTATCTCCGCCGTGGCAGCGAAAAACATTTCCTTCTTTTCCTGTTGAGATGATAAATTCCACTTCTTCAAAGAATTTCTTTCTTGCGAGTTCATAAACGGATGTAAGTGTGGCTCTGTCAAATACTTTATTGAATACGCTCCTTGCTTCCTCATCCCTAATGAGGCGCTCTTCCTTAACTATTCTGTCTTGTATTGAGCGCTCTTCCTGCGGGTCTTCCGCTCTGTCTTCTCTTTCAATTTGCTTTTTCATAAATAGAATTAGTGTTTCTTAATTTATTTAATTGTGCGTTTAGCGCTAGTTAGAATGGTAACTTACCAAGTTTTCCGTTTCTTTTTAGCCATTCAACTTGGTTCCCAAGGTATCTCCAAACAACATCTCCTTTGGAGGGCTGAAAGTCCCATAATCTGATAATTATAACATCATTTTCCCTTATCCAAACCTTTTTGAGTAATTTTCCAGGTATTCTAAATTGTTTTTCTTCCCCGTCCTCACATAGTGCCTTGATTTGGTTTGAACCCATTAATTGTGTTACTACCGCGAATTGCTCTAGTTCTTCTGGATTAGGGAGTCTCATTCTTTGGTAATAATTTTCTTGTCCTTCAGTGGTTTGCTGGGGCTGACCGAAAGTTTTCTTCTTGTTCATCTGGTTCTTTCTTTTCTGCGAATTAAAGTTAGCCACGTTTTCTCACCAAGTTCTATTAAAGTAATATTAATTCATCAGGTATTAAAACCTGCTTTTGGGGGGGTTTAAAGTGACTTTTTGAGTAGTTTTTTTGTTATCTTTTTAGAGTGAAGTAAAACAAAGTATTCTATTGTTATAGCCGATATACTTGCGCGTGCTTTATTCCTTTTATCACTATAATGCTTTTCTCACCAACAAGTCCTTTTTCGATGGCAATTCCAACGCACTTGTTTCCGAATAAATTTATTGAATCAGCTTCTTCAAGCAATTTTAGGAGGTCTTCCTTAGTTATCTCTTCCCCATTATAAAATCTCTCTGATGCGGTGAAGCAAATATTTCCTTCCTCAAATGTTTTGCCGATGTGTTCTTTGTCGCACACTGCAAGAGTAAGTTTGTATTCAACCTCGTGTTTTTTTGCCATCATATTTATCAGTAAAAGAAAAAGTTACAAGCCCGCTATTGGCTTTACCGCTCCGCACGCTTCGCACTTGAGCATTCGTATTCCGTCTTGTGTTACTACTTTTGTATCGGGTTTTTTGCATTCAGGGCATAAAACGAATTGGTTAAAGTAGCTCTCAATTAAACGGTTTAATTGTATTGCCCCTATTTTTCCGCTGATGATTAACTGGTTATTTCCTTCCGTGATTGGGGAAGCGGTTTCTTTTGTCAAGTATTTCAGAAAGTGTTTCTTTTCTCTTCGCATATTATTGATTAGCAAATTGAATCCTTTCACGATGGTCTTTGAGCCTTGTATGAAGCTCTCTACCCTTGGCACCTCAAATCTCTCGTGGCTCTGCGCTTTTTGCGGTATGCTGTTATATGCCTTAACCAACAAATCCTCGTATCCTGCCATTTTTACTCAACTCAATAATAATTGATTCCAGCAAAAACTATATAAATCAAGTTAAGTGCATGAAAAATAGGCTTTCTTTTGAGTTATTTTCGGCGCCCGCCCTTTTTTGCAAGTGTTGCTTTAAAGTAACCCGTGCCTTGTGGTTTTAAATTAGTTTTCTCATAGAAAGAATTTGTTTTTCCAATTCCTTGAAGTGCAACATTATAAATGCGCTGTGATATTAGTCTTGCGTTTATTTCGCCTAGAAGTTTTTTGCCAAGTCCCCTCAACTGGTAATTTGGTAATACAGCAAGTCTTTCGATATATGCAAAACCGGCGGGGGTGTAATGTGTTACTTGGGCATATGCGATTAGTTTGCCATCTTTTTTAACAACAATAATTCCTCGTTTATCAAGAGGCTCTGTAATCTGAGTAAATTTTTTCCCACTTAATATTAATTCAAGGTCTTCTTTCGTCGGGGCTGTTATTTTTATTGCTCTTCTTAAACTCTTTTGTGTCGGCATCTTATGCACCTAGTAAAATTGAAGCAATTATCACAATCACCATTAGTAGTGTCTGCGGCGGCAGCGCGGGCATTGGTATTCTCTTTTTTGAGACCATGTAAATGCTTATTATGAGTCCAATGAAGCTTGCGGCCAGCACTGCTCCGGCAATGAGTCCGGGGTTGTGGAATGCGCTTGTTGTTAGGATGCTTGATGCAACTACTAAAGGGATTACTAAATCCCCGTTTCCAAGTTCAAATGTGTGCTTTTCTGTGGGGAGCGCTACCATGAAAGCAAAATTATTTTCTTTTGCCGCATTCGCAATTGAAATCATGTGTTTTGTGTAGAACACCGCAACAATATCATACAATGCAAGAGCGATTATGAAAGCAAGTACGGGAATTAATCCGAGCGAGATTCCAATTATTGAGCCCGCGCCCGCGATGGCAAGCACGCTAGTAATATTTCTTATCCATATATTTTTGTGTTTCCAATATCTTATTGCGAGAATTATTATTGCGAGTAGTAGAACAAGATTATCGTTTGTCGGTAGAAATGCGCTGAACACGATTACGCTCGTTGCAAATATCGCCATTGCCTCGACAAGCCAAATTACTTTTCGTGTTTTTCTCATGCGGAGGAGAACGAGAAGTATTATTGTCATTACAATTATGTAACCGAATAAGTATGCTGCATTTGCGAGGTCATTCATGTCGGAACTGAAGAAGGTCTGTTGTTGTCCCTGAAAAAATAATTGCTGTGCAACAAAAAGCCCGAGAGTTTGAACCAGAACAAAAATTATTGCGAGGAGAATGAATACGCGCGGGTTAAGCCAGCTTTCTTTTTTTGAAATGAGTCTTTGTTTGGCAGTTACTTTTGCAATGCCCCGTTTAGCAGTTCTTCTTTTTCTTTTTTGTGCCATGCTAAGTTATGGGGGTTTAGTTGTTTTAAGTCTTCCTAAATGGCCCAAAAACTTAAGTCCTCACTTTCACGAGCCCCTTTCTTTCTTAGTTGGTTTCACGAAGTGGTGTTTTGGTCTGTAGATTTCGCCTTTTTTCTCAAGCTCTTCAAGCGCAGCGTTGATTTTGTTTTCATCAAGTCCTTTCTCTATTCCTTTTGCTGATACTTGTTCTATTGGAACCATGTCAATTCCTGTGGCCATCTCATCTTTCACAATTCTAAGCACAGTGGTTATCGCGTTTTGTTTTGCTTGTGTTATTCCGCTTGTCACAATATCAATATCAATTCTTCCTGTATCAGGATCAACCATGGTCTCTTCAAGCGATTTCTTCACTAGTCTTATTGCTCTATTCGCGTCCTCAATTTCAACTATGTCGCTTAATCGTACGCGTGCGCTTGCTTCGGCAAGTCTTACAATTCCTTCAAGCTGTCTTGCGGTTGCAGTGTATGTCCCGCCTTGCGAGCGTCCCTGGTCTCTTAAGCCAACATAAAAATCAGAAATTGTGTTTAGTGATTCTTCGCTTAGTACTGGGAAGCATTTTTGTCTTGCGAATGAAACATATTTTCTGAATAATTCATCCATAATAACTGGTTTTGTTCGTTTATCAATTTCTTCTCTTTCTTCTTTATTGAGCGCGAGTCCTTTTTGCTGGCTTTGCATTAATTTTTCCCCACTCTGGTGCGTTTTTAGAATGTGTTCCGAGATTTTTTGGTCCTGTGTCTTATCCAGAACATCTCTTATCATGAAGAATAAATCAAATCTTGAGATTAGTGAGGATGGCAAATCTATTTGCTCAAAAAACGGGGTGAATTTATCAAATCGGGAAAATTTTGGGTTTGCTGCAGCGAGTAATGAAGTATCCGCTTTGAATCTTGTTACAATTCCTGCTTTTGCAACTGAAATCATTCCTTGTTCCATTGCTTCGTGCAGTGCGCTTCTATCCTCTGGGTCCATTTTGTCAAGTTCATCCGCCATGCATACTCCGCCGGATGCAAGTACAAGCGCCCCCGCTTTGAGTGTCCAGCCGCCTTCACCGAATTCATCCTTTACAGCGCTTGCGGTTAATCCAACTCCGCTAGTTGTTTTTCCTGAAATGTAAATTGATTTTGGTGCGATGTTGTTCGTTGCCTGAAGTAGTTGACTTTTTCCACATCCAGGATCGCCGATTAGCAAAATGTGGGCATTGCCCCTTATTTTCTGATTATTTGGCAAGTGTTTTGTCACTCCTCCAAAGAGCTGGAGCGCAATGCTTTCTTTTACAACATCGTGTCCGTAAATTGCGGGTGCGATTGACTGCGCAAGCATCTCGTATATTTGCGGGTCTGTTGAGAGTCTTCTGATTTGGGCTTCCTCTTCTTTTGTAACATCAACATCCAAAAACTCTTTTGCGGTTTCTTCAAGGTAAATACAATCAATATATTTTCCATAAACATTTTTCTTATCCTTTTCGGGCGGAAGTAATCTTAGTATTCCAACAAATTTTGTTTTGTCTCCTGCACTAACTTTATTTACTAAATCATCGCCGACAAATACTCGAATATACTCTGCCTGCTCGTTTCCCTTTAGTTTTTCAAGCGGCTCCTGGATTTCAATTTTTTGATAATCTTCAAAGGTTGATTTTTCTTCTACAAGGTCAAAGTCCCTTGAGTGGCACTCGCACATTCCTGGGGGAGTGACTTTTTGTTTTTCCTGCGGTACTCTGTAAATATTTCCGCATCTTCTGCATTTCCACACCGCAAGTTTTAGTTTTGGCAATACTCCTGTGATTTGTCTCATTAGTCCCTCAACGCAAATCATTTTGTTTAAGTGCTTTGCTCCAATATTTCTAATACTAATTTCCCTATCCTTTGGTAAATTACTAAATCTTACGTGCGGTTTGAATGCTTCGGTTGTAAGAGTGGGGATGTGTATGTTTTGGATTGCGGTGTGCGCCGCTTCCATTACCGAGTCGGGATTATCTAAGAGTTCATCCGCTAGAATTGGGTCAAATTTTTCTAATATTTTAAAATCAACTACGACGCTTCGCTTATCAGGGTAGGATTCAATTATTCTCTCAATGTACTTCTTCTGCTCAGTATTAAAGAACTCCTCAAATCGTTCAACAAAGGGCGAGCCTTCCTGCTTTTCGATTTCTTCTAAGTTAAGTTCCATCCAATCCCCAAACGATTTCTTATTTTTTAGGCGTTAAAAGGCTTTTCTAAGTGCCGCGCCGGTACTCGTATGTTATGCTTACTGAAAGAAAAAGTGTTGGGGTTTCCTCGGGATTTTCCTGAGAAATTTTTCTTCTTACTATCTTACACCCAACTTGGATTAATACCTTCGGAGTTTGGAAAGCGAACTTGGAAAAATTTAGTTGCCTTCACTTGTGGGTCTTTAAACAAATTATTTTAGCTCTCTTTCAATCGCCTTCGCGGTTTCTAGCATTTCCATCGGCTTTGGTTTTCTTCGGTTCGTGTTTAGCCATATCCCGTCCCCGTGTTTTCTTGGGATTAAGTGAAAATGTATATGGGGTTCTGCTTGTCCTGCGGCTTTCCCGTTATTTTGAATTATATTTAACCCTTCAGCATCAGATACTTTCATTACCGCGGGAGCAAGTTTTTTTATTGCTTTCATTATTTCAAGCAAATATTTGTCTTCAACTTTCTCAATTGTCCCAAAATGTTTCTTAGGTATTACAAGCATATGTCCGATTATTGGTCCCGCGGGCATTTCATCAATAAAAGCCATTACGTATTTGTTCTCATATGCGATTGGTGCATCCGCTTTGTGCTTGGCATATTCGCAAAAAGTGCATTTCTTCATTTTAACACAAGAGAATTAGTTTTTTGGATTAATTAAATGTTTTGGTTGGAATAAAGAAACAAAGAAAAACAATTATTTTATCAAAAAGATTTCTAAAAAAAGAAAATAGTAAAGGAAGCGAACTTCCTTTACTTTTCAAACTAATATGCTTACTTCAAGTCAATCTTGAGTCCGCCAGTTAGTTTTGCTATGATTATGTTATAGATTACTGCTCCGATTATTCCTGAAATAGCTCCGTAGATTACCATTCCAATTACTGCTCCTATGAATCCTACGATTCCGCCCGCTGCACCAATCATTGCCATTCCTGGTACTGCTGCTGCGATTCCGCCAATTACGAGCATCATTAGGCCCATGATTATTCCCATTATTAGGCCGCCTACTGCTCCAACTTTTAGTGCTGACATATAGTCAACCGCTACTATTGATTGCATTGCCATGATATCATCTCCCTTGCCATTTTAGGCTTAATGCTGTTATATGAAATAAAACCCATTATTTAATGCTTTCTTTTAGCGCTTTAACGAGGTTTTCGGCGACTTTCTTGGCTTTTTCCTCTTCGCGTTCTCCCCTCACAAGAAGTTTGCCTGAGGGGAAGAGTGAAATTGTAGTATTTTCCATGCGTGCCATTATGAGCACTTTTGAACTCATTTCAATTGTTGCAACCATAGAAATTTCTCTTTCAGCAATAACCAAATCTACATGGAGGTCTTTCTTTGGTAAGAACTCATAGGCCATCTTGTTTCGGCATGGTTTTCCTGTGTAATCGCTTAATTCCACATCGCTCACCAATAAGTTTTCTACTTGCACGCCCCAATTATTTGTTTTGGTAACTCAATTTCCTTTGCAGTGCTCTCAATTCTTATTTTTAGTGCGGTTTTCTCAACAAGTTCTTTCATATTGCAGTGCGCTTCCTGCTTTTCCACATCTTCAAGTACGCTTTTTGTTTTTGCGTTCCCGCTTGCGAGAGCATCGCACATCTCGGGTCCCTTTGATGCCTCAAAGTAACCATACTCTCGGCTCTTGTTAATAATTTCCTGTTTGTTCATGAACAAAACTGGGCGAAGAATCTCAATTTTTGTTGCCTGGTTAATATTATTTAAGTTGCTTAGTGTTTGTGAGCTCACTTGCCCCAAACTCTCGCCGGTAACCAAAAACTTTGCCCCTCTCTGCGCGGCAATCTTCTCCGCGGTTCGCATCATGAAGCGTTTCATTAAAACAAAATAATATTCGCGATAACTGTTCTTCGCAATTTCATTTAACATCTCTCCTGCCTCAACAACAATCATTTCTTTTAATCCAAGCATTTTGCATAAGAGGAGTGATTTGAGTTCAGCAGAATCATCAGTGAAGGGTTCTTGTGAGAAATGAATCGCGAGTAAGTCATAGCCTTTTTCAAGTGCGAGTTTTCCGGCGACAGGGGAATCAATTCCGCCCGAAATGAGCAGGAGGACTTTTGGTTTTGAACTATCTTTTGTGTTTTTCATAAGTAAGTACTATTAGGAAAGTATTTTATTGTTCGCTTAATAAGGGTATGAAAATCGGTTTTCCATTTTTCATTCCCGCAAAAATCAAATGGCTTGAATTAATATTTGTCGCTTTGCTTATGCTTTGCGCTCCAAGAGAAACATAGTGCATAATATCAGTTGCAGGAATTTTTGTCCTTATTGAAACCATCTCAAGAAATTTTTGTGTATGCTCATTTTGCTTGTGTGTGAATAGTTCTTCAACTAAAGGAAAATTTGTTATTCTCATGGCGACTAAGTGTTCTCCAATCGCATAAGCGTTGGGCGGGGTTAAAATATAATTCGTGTTTTGGGTTAGTTTGTTGTGCTCTTCAACAATGCGTCTTAGCCCGATAATTGCGTCCGCGGCGGTTCTTCCGCGAGTAACTTTTACTGCTATGGCCTTGATTCGCGGATTAAGTTCGCTTACATCAAGTCTTTTTGCCCTTGTATTTTTATTTGGAGTAATTAAGGGTAGTTCTTTAACAAGTGCGCGTGCCCCCGCCTCGTCAAGATGCCCGTGTCTGGCTCTTAGTTCCCCTATTACTTTTATGGGAAGCGTTCGAATCGGCATAGTAAAATAGCGTCTGAAGAAGTATTTATTGACTAGTTTTTGGGATTAAAAAGTTAGAAAATGAATCAGAAAAGGATAATCCCTGCGGGATTACCTTTTTCTTACAATTTTAACTGCGTTACCATATTTTTGGTATTCAATTGAATCCCCGCTTCTTAGTGCAGGTATTTCGCTTTCAGCATCAGGCTTTGGCGCGTCAAATGTTTCGTAGGAAGCAACATCCATTATCTGAATTACTTCTCCAACAATTGCAACAACTGTCGCATCTGCTTTTGGAACAATTGGAATCTCTACTTCCCCGTCTGTCCCTTTAAGTAGTCCTCTTTTTTGTCCTGTGAAAATATTAAATGCGGTTACTCTTACTTTTGCCGCGCCGTGTTTGCCCGGCTTTGACTTTTCAACTGATTTTACCTGGCATACCTCGTTGTCAATGAGTACTAAGTGCCCTGGTTTTAGCGATCCTGCCTGCTCAAACTTCTTTTCGTCAACCATTTTGTTCACCCTTCAAGTATAATTGTTAAACAAGTTAGCAAAGTTGGGTTTAAAAATCATGGGGTGGGGGCAAAAATTTGGGAATTATTTATTGAAAAACTGTCTATTTTCACCATTCCAGTTTCTTCCCGTCAATTAGCACGGTGGGTTTTATTAGGATTAGGTCATTATGCACTGGGCTTTTGTTTTGTCCGCCAAATCCTGTGTTGTTTCCAAACGCTATATGCACGGTCCCGTAAATCTTTTCGTCATGAAGAATATTTCCGATTGGGGATTTGTGTGCCTTGTTTGTCCCGATTCCAAATTCAGCGATAACAAACCCATTCTCAACTGATTGGAGTGAAATATATGGTTTTGCTGCATCATTCCATTCAGAGATTTTTCCGTTCTCAATTTTTATCCATGCTTTATCGCTTGGTTTAATTAAATCCTTAAAATAATCAATGAATATTTCTCCTTCGGCGGTTTCCTCAATTGGAGCGCAAAAGATTTCGCCGTAAGGGAAGTTTTGGGTGTATCCCTTAGTTTTTGGTTTTAATCCAATTAGAGGTCTTTTCTTTATTGAGAAAGAAATGTTTGTTCCGTGCGGAGTAGTTATCTCTACTTTGCTCTTTCCTTTAAGCTGTGCAACAACCTTCTTTCCGATTTTCTCAATTTCTTTAGAATTAGCCTCATTTATTTTCAAAAAAATCTCTTCAGTAATTCCAGGCAAACTAATAACCCGCGCCCCTTTCTCAACCGCTCTTTTTGTTTCCATTGTGTGGGTAATGCTTTTTTTTGTCGGCGCGATAATGATTTTTGCTTTCATCATTTCTTCAAATGCCTCTGGGATTGGCGCGCTGTTGCTTCTCTCCTCATTCACCATAACTTCTTTGAAAGCAACTCCTCTTTTTGCGAGTGTTTCTTTTATCGCCAAATAAACATTGTTTGGCTCATAATCATTAATCAAAAGTATTTTTGAGGTTTTTCTCAGTCCTAGTTCGCTAAAAAGCATTTTTTCGGCTGTGAGAATTAATTTTTCATCCATGCTCATCAGTTGCAAAAATTATTCAATTTATTTCATAATATTTATGGCTCAATGTAAAATACCTGTCTTTTGTATGCCTCAAGCACTTTTGCGCTTGGAGGGAAAATATTCTGCGGAATTGCGTTAAGCGGGAACCATCTCCATTCAGTTATTTCATCAGGCTCCATTACATGTACTTCGCCCTTGTATTCCTTTGCCAAAAATCCAATTGTGACAAAGTGCGCTTTTTCTGTCATATCATTTTGCACGCATAGTACGCGCATTTTCTTTAGTATTAATCCGGTTTCTTCCTCTAGTTCGCGTGCGGCGCCTTCTTCAAATGTTTCCCCAAACTCCAGTTTTCCGCCGGGCATTGTCCAAGTCCCTTCTCCGCTTAATTCAGAACTTGCTTTCTTCGCATCATCATTGCGCTTTCCAAGGAGTACCATTCCTCCCCGCACAACCATTATTCCAAATCCCGCTCCAACGCGTTTCTTCTCTTCAACCATAAAATTCACTTAAAAAAATAATTTTCAATCAAAATTTAAACCAACCCTTTGAGGTATTTTTTTCTTTTCACTTCAGGAAACTTTTCAATTGAGTAGCGGAGCATTGTCCTTGGCATTTCTTTGTAATGTTTTTTCAAAAATCCTTCAAGCAATCCCAAATCCCGCTTCCCGATTTCCCTCAGCATCCAACCGACAGCTTTGTGCATTAAATCCTGCTCGTCATTGAGTAGTGTCTCCGCGACTTCAATCGGCTCGGCGAATTCTTTTCTGTAAATGAAATAGTAACATGAAACCATTGCAATTCGCCTCTCCCAAAGCAGTTCTGATTTCGCGAGCTTTTTGAGTACGTTTCTTTCCTTTGGGCGAGAAAATAAATATGCCCCGACAATTTCGTGCGAGCTTAAGTCAACCAAGTCCCAGTTGTTAATATATTTTGTATTTGCTAAGTAAAAATCAAATAGTTCTTTTTGTTTCGCAGGGGCAGTTTCTTTTGATTCAAATTTTTGTATTAGAATGAGTAACGCGCATAATCTCTCTTCATGTATTTTGGAATGAAGTAATTCCTCTGCCTCTTCAAGACTTACTTCTTTTCCATGCTTTTTTGCAATTCCCCTTGTCACGGGAACTTTTATTCCATAAAAAACATCCCCTTGTGCGTACTCCCCTTTTCCTGTCTTAAAGAATCTTTGAAGATTTTGCGCCTGCTTTGGGTCAGCGAGGGATTTGAGCTCATTTTGGATTTTTAAAAGCGCATCCATGCGCATTTATGGGTCTGCAAAAGTATTTTATTCACTTATTTGCTTATTATCTCAAGTAGTTTTGGTTTTGGTGGTTATTTGAATTTCCCAGTGGGCACGGTTCTTTTCAAGGGCGAAACCCCGTATGATTTTGCCTCAAAAGCGCAGGAGCTTTCCTCAAAATCCTTTAACGGTTATATTATACAAGCCGTCAGCGGGCATTTAGTTGAAGAGGGGGCTATTTTCTTTAGAGAAGGTGAAATAATAGGGTTTATTGTGGAGTGCCTTGCCGCTGATAAGACATTTAAAGGTAATGAAGCTAAGGAGTATTTTCTTAATGAGGTTCGGGGAATGGGTTTTTACCACTGCATTGAGTTAACAAAGAGCCAGGTGGATCTTGTAATGGCGTTTGATGAAAAGATTTTGGGGGATAAAATAAATTTAAAAGAGCTTGCAAAGCTTATTCCAAGTGCCTTTACGCCAAAGTTTGAGAGGAATAGTGCGCAAAAAAGCGCTCTTGAAGCGTATGGCCTTGGTGACCTAAAATAGGGTGAGATTTTAGGATTAATTGAGAAATAAAGTAAGGATTTAGTTAGGTGGAACGTTTAGGTTTTATTTTTAGTTCGAAGGTTTTTTCTATGTTTAAGAGAATGTTGCGCAGCTTTGCAGGCAAAGTACTTGCTGATGATACGTCTCAGCCGCTCTCGCAGATAGATTTCTTAAGGGATTTTCTCTCAAGGCACAAATATGTTTTTACTTCCGATTTTGAGGAGAACTTAATGGTGCTAAAAAGAAAGCACTTAGTTGATTCTTTTTTAGTCACAAATCTTGACGGCAGTATTGTTGTTTCAACTGAAGGGGACGGTCACACTGAAGGAATTATGGGCACCGCGATGCTCTCATACATTAAGAGCGAGATGCCTGACTCGGAATCCGTTTTAATTAAGAGACAAGGGCACTGGTTCATGCTTTTTCCATTAAACAAAAAAGTTTTCATAGTGAAGGCGGGGAGCGAATTATCAAATATTGAACTTAAAGCGCTTGCGTTTGAGCTTGACGGCTTAATGCAGGTAAATAAGCAGGCGGAGAAAAAAAAACTTAATCAGGTGGCATAAGAGTTATTAACGGTAAAATGGTTGTGAATTGATGGCTAGGGTTATTGCAGTGGCTTCCGGTAAGGGCGGAACAGGAAAAACAACTATTACCGCAAATTTGGGTATCGCGCTTTCAAGACTAAAACAAAAAGTTCTCTTAATTGATGCGGATGTTGCGATGGCAAACCTCTCGCTAATTTTAGGAATGCAATCCTCTCCAATTACACTTCACGATGTCTTGCTCGGAGAGGCGCAGGTTCATGACGCTATTTATGACGGACCGGAAGGGGTTAGATTTATTCCATCAGGATTAAGCCTTGATAATTATAAGCGCGTTGACAGCGAAAGACTTGCGGGAGTAGTTTCTCAGTTAAATGATGAGTATGATTTTATTTTGCTTGATGTTGCCGCCGGAATTGAAAAGAATGTTTTAAGCGCACTTAGCGCCTCACAGGAAACATTAATGGTAACAATGCCCACTTCTCCCGCAATTGCTGATGCATTAAAAACAAAAATTGTTGCGCAACGCTTGGGTTCAAAAGTAATTGGGGTAATAATTAATTTTGTTATGAGCGAGAAGGGAGAAATCAGCAAGAATGATATTGCGAATATGCTTGAGCTTCCAGTTTATGGTAATGTGCCTTATGACCCTGAAGTTAGAAAAAGTTTTATGCAGGAAAAAGTTGCTCCTGTAGTAGTAAGAAAGCCCGATTGCCCTGCCTCCGAAGAAATTACACGTATTGCATCAAGAATAACTGGTTTGAAATCTGAAGCCCCAAAGGCAAAGAGTGCCGGCTTTCTTGCGCAATTATTTTCTTTATTCAAAAAAAAGAAAAAGTGAGGTGTTTTCATGAATAATAGACCATTCGATTTATTGAATGATGCAATAGACAAAGAAGTACTTGTGGTGCTAAAAGGCAACAACCAAGTGAGAGGGACATTAAAGGCATTTGATGTGCACATGAATTTGCACCTTGAAAACGCTTCGCAGCTCGTTGACGGCGAAATGAAAACCAAGTATGGTAAAGTAATGATTCGCGGCGATAGCGTTGTGATGATTTCTCCATAAATCTAATTTTTTTTTAATAAAACACGGACTTCAATTTGAAGTCCTTTTTCATTTTTCATTTGGCTCCTTCTTGCCCTTGGTCTGCCATTTTGCTTTATTTTCACTAAATAACGCCCTTTATTACAGCAACCTTTTTATTCAGAAAAACCCACATATTTTCGTTTTACTTGTGGTTTAATGGATAATAAGGAAACAGTTATTGATTCTATTCAGAAGCTTCTCACACTTGGTGTTTCGGACAGCGAAATCGCCGAGAACTTATTTGATGTGGGGATTGAGAAGCAGGACGCGTTCGCGTTAATTAGGCAGGCGAAGGAGTTGCGTGATAAATCTGCCCAAGCCCCGCAAGCTAGCGCGCAAGTTTCTTCACAAAAACAGCAGTCATTTCGCGAAGAAGCTCCTTTACAGAATGTTTCGATGGATGAGGAGATAGCACAGCAGATTCCTCTGCCTAAAAAAACTTTGGGGGCTGCAAAATCTTCCCCGCAGAAAGCTCTTGACGATCTTGAGGAAAGCATGGCTGAGGATGTTTCGGCTGAAGGAGAAGCAAAGGATGCTGAGGAGCTTGAGAAAAAAATTGATGAGAATATGAAAGGGGCTTCGCAGGAATCTGTCAAGGAACCCTCAAAAAATCCTTTGCAGCCAAAATCAGAGAGTATGAGCACTGCCATTTCGGATAAAAGATTTGCTAGTCCTTTTCCAAGGAGCGACGCCCCAAAGACAAAAGAATTTGCTTCGCAAAAATCAAAAGCATTCGCAAGTATCCCAAAAGTTGATTTAGGGAATGTTGAGAATGAAATGATGGTTGATGATTTGTGGAAGAAAGGAATTGTGGTTGCGGTTAATGCAAAATTATCAGATATGAAAAAATTAAAGGATGATATTGATAATGAGCTTGCGCAGAAAGTTGATGAATCAATCCGAAAAGAGCTTTACCAGTTCAAGACATTAATGGATTCGCAGAAGGATTTGATGATTTCAAGCAACAAAGAGGCGCTTGAAGAGAAGCAGAAAGAAATAGTTTTTATAATTGATTCTAAAATTGCGGAACTAAAACAATACAACAAACAAATCTCCGACAATTTAGCTACAATTGATACTGCAAAACAGCAGCAACAGCTTGCACTTTCACAGATAAATTCCGCGCTTGAGGATGCGAAACGCACAAAAACACAAATGATTGTTGAGATGAACTCTGAAATGATTAAGACAAAATCCCAGGCGCAGGCGTTTATTGACTCCGCAAGCACTCACTTAAATCAGATGGATGAGCGAATAAACAAAACGCTCGAACTTGAAAAGAATATTGCTGACGGGATGCTTGCGCAGGCGGAGCAAAAAATCGAGACCCTTACAATTCAGCGCGCGGATGAGCTTATTTCAAGCCTCCAATTAGAATTGAACAAATTGCAGACGGAAACCCAAAACATTTCCCCCGAAATGCTTGAGCAGAAAATCAGGACGCTTGACGAGTTCAAAAAACAATTCTTAATTAGTATTCAGCAGAGTTTGAATCAGATAAATGCTGCGATTGATGATTTAAACAAAAAGAATTTGCTCGCCGAAAGAGCGCTTGAGGAGAAAACGCTTGCGATTGATGCAAAACTTGAGGAATTGACCGCGTTTGAAAAAAAACTTACTGAAAGGCTTGAGAAAAGCGTTGCAAAGAAAAAATAAGTTTGATTATTTTGAACGTAAGTTTTTAAGTTGTGAAAGAATTTTTTTTAACTCTTTAGTTTTAATTTGATTTTTTGCGGTTCCCCAGAAATCCTCAAAGTCTTTCTTCGGATACCCCTCTTTTTCATACTCGAGTGCCTGTAGCGCCATTTCGAGTTTGTCTATCTCCCAAACCGCTTTTGCTTCAGGAGATTTTTTATCTTCATATTCTTCCCAGAGCTCTAAACATCCTGAATTTTTAAATATTTTTTTAGCAGCCCCTCTTTCCAGCTTTTGCTTTTCTTCTTTTGTAGTATTAAATAGAGGCCCTTTGCCCTCAACAACCAAATCCCCCGTTTCTGCTTCCGCGAGGTCGTGGAGCAGAGCAAGTTTTATCATTTTATTCTCATCAAGTCCTAATTTCTTTCCTAGGAGAAAAGCCATTAAGGAAGTTCGATAAGAGTGGTCCGCAACGCTTTCGGGATTTTTTATACTTATATAAGTCCATCCTGTGCGCTTTACTCTCTTCAACTTTCCTGCCGCTTCAAAAATTCTTTCTAATTCGCTCATATACGTTCGCCTTTTGTAGTCGCACAAGTAAGTTTTTTGTTGTATTTACTGCTTACTATTGCGCTTTTGCCGTTTCCTTTCTGCTTCTTCGTCTCTCCCTTTATTTTTTCAATCATTTCGCACGCCTTGCATAATTCTCTTTCAGTTGGTTCACTGCACTGTTTGCATTCTTTAAGTTTTTGCGCAAGGAGCGGCTTTTCTTTTTCGCGGGGGCGAATAAGCGGCTTAATGTTTTCATAAAAGCGAAGGATTGAGAATTCAGTTCCTGGGAATCGCCCTTCAAAGTGATTAAGCATTTCGCGGTACTCGTTTCTTTTTGCGGTCCAAGAGTAAGGGCAGCACTCTTCAGAATAATGTTTTATTTCCAAAAATGCGCAGTAGGCAATTATTTCTTTTTCAGGGGTTTCGTATAAGGGTTTTATTCTTTTCACAAATCCGGAGTGCTCAATTACCCCTGCGCTCGCGCTCATTCTTTTCATTCTCTCAAAATCATTATTGAATACATTCATCACAAAACTCTGCACTTCATCATCCATGTTGTGTCCTGTTGCGAGTTTGTCTGCCCCGAGGATTTTCGCGTATTTGTTCATTATGTTTCTGCGCAGGGTTCCGCAGAAGGCGCAAGTTCCACCGAGCTTTGGATTATTCAAAATGAGGGGCATTAATTTGTCATTTGTGATTCCAAATTCCTTTTTGAACGGAACAAGTTTGTAATCTACTCCAAGTTTTTTGCAAGTTCCAACAGCGGACTTAATTGCTTTTTCTCTATAACCTTTTACGCCCTCGTCAATTATAAGTGCCTCAATTTTATTCAAGCGCGAGTAGAATTTGCAGAGCAAGTGAAGTAGAACAGTGGAATCCTTTCCTCCGCTCAAGGCAACAAGTATCTTTTCTTTCGCTCTGAATAAATTGTATTTGCGAATAGTTTTTTTGAACCGATTCTCAAAGAACTGCACAAAATGCTTCTCGCAGAAGTAATGCGGGCCGTAAGCTAAAGTAATTGCTGATTTTGAGGAACACTTATCGCACTTTCTCGCGCCTTTAGGCTTCTTTTGCCCCTCATTTTTTGCACTCATAAGAAACGTTTATATAAGACAAAGCTTAAATTTACTTAGTGATTCAATGCCAAGAGTTGTTGCAAAGCCGGTTTTAAGAAAGAAATCTCCATGGGGGACTAGTCTTTTCACCCAGCAGGCGACTAAGATGCTTGGCGGTCCCGCTGCCCGCGCGCTTTTAGGAAGGACTGTGGCAAGCAAGGATCACCAATTTATTAAAACACAGCGCAAGGCTCCAAATTCTCAGCATAGGGTTCAGGGAAGAATTAAGTCTGGAAAGGCTGCTCATGCGCATGGTTTGCCCAAGTGGACTCCCCACTCTTCAGATAAATGACTTATTTTTTCCGGCTTCGTCAGTAGCTTTATAAATGCTTTTTTTGAGTAATTTTGTTATACTGGTGAGTTATAGATGGGAGCAAATAAGTACATAAGAGCGGCTTTTCAAAAAGAATGGAAAGGAACTACTGACAGTAATTACGATTACGCTTTGATTATGCGCCAGCGCGGGCTTGAATACAGAAATTCAGGGGACGCGGTTGTAAAGATAGCGCACCCAACTAATTTGCCTTCAGCAAGAAGCGTTGGATATAAAGCAAAACAAGGAATTTTTGTTGCAAGAGTTAGGGTAAGAAAAGGAACTGGTACTCATCACAGACCAAAGAATAAAAGAAGACCAAAGAGACAGGGACAGGCAAAACTCTCAAGAAAAATCAGCACACAAGCAATGGCTGAGCAAAAAGCTTCTAAGAGATTTGAGAACGCTGAAGCACTTGGGTCGTACAAGATTGCTGAAGATGGTAAGTGGCATTATTTTGAAATAGTTATGGCTGATAGAACGGCATCAACTATTGTTAATGATAAGAACCTCAAGTGGCTGCAGTTCCACAAAGGAAGAGCAGAGAGAGGAAAGACATTCATTGGAAGAGTAAATAAGGAAAACAACAAGAAGAATATGCGAAAGCACAGAGCAAAAATCGCTCTTGACCATAAGTATACGCATAATTAAATTTAGATTTGGTTAACTTGCCCCGCAAAGCGGGCAATTAGTTTTCCAAAAATTATAAAGGTTATATTATGGATGTTGTGTATACACAACCGCTCAAAGAGCTGTTGCAGGTAAGTACTTACTTTAAAGAAACTCTAATTGTACTCGTTGCAAGTGAAAAAGACGAGAAAGTTGCTAAAACCAATGATTTAATTCCGTGCTATTTAGTTACGGAGAATACTTCGCAATCTGATTTACAGAAACTATCCTCAAAGAAAAGGGCGGTTGTTGGCGGAAGCATTTCTGCTAATGAGTTTGCTGTGAAAATCAAAGCGGATTATTTATTGCAACCCAGTAATACAAAACAATTCTTTGACCTTGGGCTCGCAAAAAAACTTTCTGATAACGGCACAACTGTTGTGTTAATGTTTGAGGAGCTCCTCAAAGCGAATTCTTTTGAGCGTCACCAGTACTGGAAAAATTATATTGAACTCGTAAGGTATTGCAAATTAAAGAAAACAAAATTCTTTGTTGCGAGCGGAACAAAGGACCCGTTACTCTTAAGACCAAGAAAAACAAGAGAAGCGCTTGCGGTTCTTTTGGGACTACCGCAGGAACTTGCTAGAACTTATATTGAAGAGGAAGTGAAAAGCAAATGACTGCAATAAAGATTACAAAGCAGAAGAAAACAATTACCCCTCTCTCAAAGCGCGAGCGTAAGCGCTATATTTTATTTGAAGTGCTTAATGCGGAAGTAACTGAGAAGGATTTTTATTTTGGGTTTTGGATTGACCTCCTTTCTTTCTTTGGTTCAAAGGGGCTCGCGGAAATTAATCCAAAAGTTGTTCTCTTCAAGGGAAATAAAGCGATTGTTAAGTGCGCTCGCGGAAAAGAAAACGAATTAATCGCGGGCACCGCGTTTATTGAGAAGATTAGGAATAAAAAAATCATTCTCGTTCCGGTTCTAACCTCAGGCACCGTTAAAACGCTTAAAGAATATGCTAAGATTGAGTAAGTTCAGTGCTGATTCTATTTCCCTGCTTCTTTTAGTGCCGCTTCTCTCCATCGTTCTTGTCTTCTTGGCGCATTCTCTGCATAATATCCGCGCGGTTTTTCAGCAAAACTATTGTAGAGCCATTCCGCTAGCGGTCTGCTTGGAGTATGTTTCATATATTGTTTTATGAAGAATTGAAATTCTTCTGCTCCCATACAGTGGTAAATGTCAACAAAAGTGTTTTGTATATTGAGTCCTCCAAGAGTTGTGTCTTTTGCCTTTCTTTTTGAGAGTTCCCCTAAGTCAAGAATTATTCTCTCGTATGTATCTCCTTTTTTATAAAAATGCCAAAAATCAACAACCCATGCCGCATAGTGGAGCTTGTGAATTTTTGCGAGGTCGCTTGAGAGGTCATCAATAAGTTTTTTGTCTGTTGAAAGTTTTAGTTTCTTAAGGAAAGTGGGTTTTGGGAGTCCTCCTTCATACATCCAGGATGAATCGTGTGTTGGTATGAGTTTTCCATATCTTCGCTCAAGGTTTGGAACAAATACATGCAGGCGCGTCTTACTTGATTTTCTTAAATCCACTTTGGAGAATTCAACTACGGGCAACCCGTTTTTTCTCAAATCAGCCCAAGTTTTTTGCTGGCGCATGATGCGCAGTTCTGGGAGAATATAATGCGTGTCCCTTCTGGTAAATTTTACTGCAAGTCGTCTTCTGCGCCCTGTTTTTTCTCTGACTTGGGCTTTATGGGCATCATAGAATCTTCCGTTTCCAAGTTTAGTGCCTATTTCTACATCTGCCTTGTGCAGAAGGAGCGGGTTTCTTCGTTTTGCCATAAAATAAGTAAGACGGCGTTATATAATAAGTTTAAGGCGAGCCCATTAACACTTTTTCACCCCTCCAAAAAACCTTTTTAAAGGTTTTTATGGGGTATTGTGTTGTATTGGAAGAAGAAAGCAGCGCCAAATGGAGGCGTTTTTTAGCGATTTCTTTTTAAGGTTTAAGTTAAGGAAGATAATAGTTTTGGCATATGAGTGCTAATTGAAGAGAGTTAAGGTATTGGTGATTTTATGTATCCTGTTCAGCAATCAAAAGTTCCTGCTTATGATAAGGCAGCTACAATGTTTTCTCCTGATGGGAGACTATATCAGGTAGAGTATGCTTCAAAAATAGTTGAGCAGGGAAGCACTGGGGTTGGAGTAGTTTATGCCGAAGGAATTGTGCTTGCGGCAGATAAAAGTATTTCAAGTAAAATGATTATTCCTGAATCAATTGAAAAAATATTTAAGATTGACAATAATATCGGCGTTGTCTCAGCAGGGCTTGTTGGGGATGCTAGAAGACTTGTTGGTATCGCACGAAGACAAGCGCAGGACAACAAAATGGTTTTCTCTGAAAATATTCAGGTAGAAACAATGGCAAAAGAAATCGCTGAAACAAAGCAGGCATTTACTCAGTACGGCGGACTAAGGCCGTTTGGCGTTGCATTTATTATAGGCGGATTTGACGAGAAGGGACCAAAACTATTTGAAACAGAGCCAAGCGGAGCGCTTGCCGAATACAAAGCTGTTGCTGTCGGAAGAAATAAAGACAAGGCTATGGAAGTTTTTGAAAAAGAATTCAAAGAAGGTATCTCGCTTAGCGATGCTGTTGTAATGGCCTATAAGTCAATTGAGAAGAGCATGCCTGAAAAAGAAAAAATCAGCGCCTCACGAGTAGAGTTTGTGGTTATTGATAAAGAAGGATTTAGACACTTGAGCGATAAAGAATTTAAGGCAGCATTCAAGTAATGCAAAAGTATTACATTAATCAACTCACAGTCCTGGGAAGGTTTGAAAGAAACCGGGGCATTAGTTTGCGATTAGAAAAGGATAAAGAAGGAAAGAATATGGTTAGGGTAGAGGACGCTGTTGTTGCACGTCTTGAAAAATTCGGTCACAAATTTGAAATACTTGTTGACCCAATTCTTGCGATACAGGTAAAGCACGGAAAGGATGTTCCGCTTGAGAACTTAATGGCGATTGAACGTGTGTTTAAGGACCCAAAAATCGGGGACGAGCAGAGTCCGGAGACTTTAAAGAAGAGTTTTCAAACTACTGACCTCAAAGAAATAGTGAAAAAAATTATTTGCGACGGGGAAGTACAATTAACTACTGAACAGAGAAGAGCGATGACTGAGAAGAAGCGCCTTGAAATAATTCAATTTATCTCACGCAACGCGATTAATCCTCAGACAAAGACTCCTCATCCTCCTCAGAGAATTGAGAATATTATGGAGCAGGAAAAGATTCATATCGACCCTTTCAAAAGCACTGAAGAGCAAATCCCTGAAATTGTAAAAGTAATGCGAAGGGTTGTTCCAATGTCAATGGAAAAAATTGATTTTGCGATTAAGGTTCCTGCGCAGTACGCTGGGAGATGCTCAAGCATCATACACAAATACGAAATGAAGAAAGAGGAATGGTTAAACGATGGTTCTCTTGCTGCGGAGTTTTTGCTTCCCGCAGGATCAAAGCAGGACTTGATGAATGAACTTAACGCAGTGACGCACGGGGAAATTATAGTTAAGATAATTGGGACGGGGCAGTAAAAGTAAAATTAAGTTAATGGGAATAATTAAAGCGAAAATTATGAATTATTTTTAATGAAGGTGAATAAATGAAGAAAATTGTAATACCTGGTGAGATGGTATCTGACCAGAGAAAAAGACTTGGGGGCAATGTATTTGTCTCTGACGGAAAAATATATTCCAAAGTACTTGGGATAAGCGATGAGTCCGATGAGAAAGCATCGGTGATTCCTCTTGAGGGAAAATACTTCCCGCAGGCGGAAGACGTGGTAATAGGAGTAGTGTCAAGGGTAGTGTTCGCCGGTTACGGCATAAACATTAATTCTTTCACTGAGTCTTTTATTCCGCGCTCAGCAATGAGAGAGGATCTTCGAGTAGGCGACCTCGTTTCATCAAAAATATCATATGTGAACGAGTTAAGAGAAGCCGAACTTGGTTTCCCAAGAAGAATGTTCGGGGGAGACGTAATAGAAGTTACTCCTGTTAGAACACCAAGGCTCATAGGAAAGAACGGCTCAATGCTTGAGCTATTAAAACAGGGCACTGGATGCGACATAGTAGTAGGAAAGAATGGGAGAGTTTGGGCAAGAAACGGAAATCTTGACCTCTTAAGAAAAGTTGTCATGTTCATAAATGACAATTCATACAAAAGCAATTTGACGAACTCAGTAGAGGCTTTCTTCAAAGCGGAAGGAATCCAAATAAATATTGCTCCCAAGGGAGAGAAAACAAATAATGCGGCTGAAGAGAGCGAAGTGCTTGACGCAAATGCAGAAGAAAGCGAAGTACTCGGGGGAGCCGAGTCAGAAGAATTAAACTAATTGAAGGTGAATGAAATGACTGAAGAAAAAATACCGGATTACAAAAAAGACAAGAAAAGAGTAGACGGAAGAAAAATGGATGAGCTAAGACCAATCAGCATCAAAGTTGGGGTATTACCTAACGCTGACGGCTCTGCTTACATAGAGTGGGGGCAGAACAAAGTTTATGCCGCTGTTTACGGACCAAGAGAGGCGCTGCCTAAGCACACACAAAATCCTTACAAGGCTGTTGTGAAAGTGACTTACAGAATGGCAACTTTCTCAGTTCCAGAAAGAAAACAGCCAAGACCAAATAGAAGAGACATGGAAATATCAAAGGTTCTCGGAGAAGCGCTAACAAAAGTGATTTTCACTGAGCAATTTCCTAACACTGAAATAGGTGTGTACGTTGAGGTTGTTGACTCAAACGCGGGCTCAAGAGTTGCCTGCTTAACAGCAGCTTCATGCGCTCTTGCTAACGCTGGAATCCCAATGAAGGATTTAGTTGCGGCTACAGGAATTGGAAAAGCATTTGGCGAATTAATCGTTGATTTGAATAAGGACGAGGAAGACGCGCCTGACGCAGTTGATATTCCTTTTGGAATAATGCCTAACTCTGGAGAAATAGTTCTCTTGCAGATGGATGGATTACTCACAAAAGAAGAGTGGGCTAAACTAGTTCCGTTAGGGATGAAAGCATGCGCTGATGTGTATGCGGTTCAGAAGAAAGCTTTGCAGGAAAAGTTCTCACTATCAGAGGTTTCAGAGAAAAATGTTGAAGCCGTTGTGGAAGCTAAGCCAAAGCAGGAAAAAGCTGATACTAAAACAGAAAAGAAAGAAGTTAAAGCAAAGAAGGTGAGAAAATGAGACAGACTGTTCTTGAAAACGACGTTTCAAAAATAACTGAACTTGCTAAGCAGGGAAAAAGACTTGATGGAAGGGAGCTTGACCAAATGCGTGACTTCACTCTTGAACTTGGACTATGCGAGAACGCAGAAGGTTCAGCAAAAATCAGACTCGGTCAGACTGAAGTCTTAGCAGGAATAAAAATGGGTGTGGATAAACCTTACCCTGATTCTCCTGACGAGGGCGCAATCTCTGTGGGCGCGGAATTACTTCCACTAGCTCACTCAGAGTACGAAGCAGGGCCTCCATCATTTGATGAAATAGAGGTAGCAAGAGTAGTAGATAGAGGAATTAGAGAAAGTAAGGCAATTGATTTCGCATCACTCTGTATTAAAGAGGGTGAAGCGGTTTGGGTTGCTTTCATGGATTTCTATGCGATAAACGCTGACGGCAATTTATTTGACGCGGGCTCTATTGCTGGACTTGCATCTTTCTTGAGCGCAAAAGTTCCTAAGCTTAATGATAAAAATAAAATCATTAAGCACGAATATAGCGGAAAACTATCGATGAAGAGAATGCCTCTACTAACAACATTCGTAAAAGTCGGCGGAAAAATAATGGTTGACCCGACGTATGTTGAAGAAAAAGCTGCAGAAGCAAGATTCTCAGTTTCTACAACCGAAGACGGCTACATGGCCGCAATGCAAAAAGGAATGGGCGGGTCATTCAATGTAGAAGAAGTAAACTACATGATAGACAAGGCATTCGTAATAGGCGCAGAAACAAGAAAGAAATTGATTAAGCAGATGAAGCAGTAAAAGTTTTAGAAGTGGAGGCGCAAAATTGCGCCTTCATTTTTCTGTTTTTTTTATTTTATATTTATTTGTGTGCCCTTTGCGCATTATATCTTTTTTGCAAGTAATTCCCAAATAGTTTTTGTTTTTTTGGAGACTGCGGTCTTGTGGTTTTAAGGAATCCTTTACCTAATCTTTCTTTGCCGTCAAAACTCTGCATGCCAATCCAATTCTTTATCATTTCCCGTTTGTATGGCAGGGCGTGATTTACCATGTCTGCCAAAGTTTCTCTTCTCCAGCTCCCAATAGATAGTAGTGGGGAGTGAAGTGCCCTAATCCCTGAAGGGATATATACTTTTCCGTCATTTGCTATGGTTAACCCTTGTGGCAAATTCCATCCGTGCGGATTTAAGTTTGTAGAAAATATTAGTAGCCTAGATGCCGCCGGACTTCCTTTTCCTTGAATTAAAGAATTAATAAATTCTGTCACTTGCGGTTCAAAGTTTTGGTTATGGTATTGCTCTAAACGATTTGCACGCCCCGAGTTATCATTTTTTACTTGCAGCTTTAATCTTCCCGGAATTGCCCGCTTTATGCTTTTTGGCCACATGTGAGTCCTTTCATAAGGGCTCTTTGTTACTGCGATTATTGTAAGGGTTGTTTTTGTTCTGCGTGCGGCTTCTGATAAGGCCAATATTTTTTCTTTAACCTGTTTTCCAAATCTTAAGTGTTCTCTATCAATTGACATGTTTATTTTTGGAAAACCCATTCTTGCAAGCAACCTTTCAGCCGCTACAGAGTTTGTTGGAAATGTTGACAGATTTGTTGTTATTGCTACTCTGTCTCGCCCAAGAATCCCGACAGCATAACTCATCATGCGCTCAATTTCTTTGTGGAGAAATGCTTCGCCTCCCCCAACACAAATATGGGGTTTTTGTCCGAGGCTTTTTGATGTTTCATCAATTTGATTAATTACCCGCTTAAATTCATCAAAAGTCATGTCGGGTCCGCGCATTTCATCCCGCGCAAAGCAAAAATCGCAGGCAAAGTTGCAGCGTGATGTTACGCGAATATTGATTGTTCCAAGTGGAAGGACTTCTTCTCCAAATTTAGTTGTTTTTTGGTGCATGAGGTGCTTCTCTTTTTTTGGCATAAAAATATACTTCCGAGGGAATAGTTAAGCCTTTGGTGGGTGATTTATATTAGTCTAAAGGTTTTTCTTTATCGCCTCAACTATCTGTCTTGTTTTCTCTTTGCTTAATGAACCGATTCTTCTGAGTATCATTTGGTGTTCAATAGTGAATATAGTTCCTGCTCTGGCGTAGCTTTTTTTATCAAGTTCTCCATCGGCTACTGGTCCATTAAGTTCAATGCATTGTCCCTGTTCTTTTGTTGTTATTGGACAGAACCAGTTATCAAACCTTGAATTAAACTCGTCATTTGAAACAACTATTGCTGGCCGTATCTTATAATCGGAAAGGTTGCTAAAAGGAAATTTTATCAGAACGATGTCGCCTTGGTTCATTTTTTCAGCCACTTTTTCTTTTCTTCTTCAGTAAGGAAACTTTCCCAGTATGCATCATCCTCATTTTCCCACACTTTTCGTAGTGAGGGGAGCGACATGTAATACGCATCATTCTTGTCTTCCATGTGTTCTCGAAAGAGCGCTCTAACTACTTCGCTTCGACTCTTGTAAAGCCCCTTTTTTATCATTGCATCAGCCCACTTAACCATCTGATTTGGGACATCCGCGCTTATTGTGACCATGTTCATAATTATAGCCCGCTATATTTTTTAATCTAACGAATTAGTTCAGGCGGATGGGGATAAAATAGTTTCGCAAGTGCCGTGCCGGTGGTGGTTTGAAATCAGAAAGCATTTTTCAACTATTCTACTTGAAGTGTTTCTCAAATTCCTTTATCGCCGCAATAAAAGTTGGCGCGAATTGCTTTGGGTTTTCTTTAATCATTCGCATTACTTCTTTAATCTCAAATTCTTTTGAGTATTGGATTTCTTTTGGGTCAAAAACAAATTCTTTAAGCGAAATAGGTTCAGTTGTGGTGAATATTGTAAAGAGGGATTTGTATTCGGGCGAATCATATGCAAATGAAGCGACTTCTTTTAGTTCATAACTTCTTCCAATCTCTTCCTTCATCTCTCTCACTGCTGCTTCAAGAGGGGTTTCACCGGAAATTGCTTTTCCTCCGACCGCGCAGCACCAGGTTCTCGGGTATGGTTCCTTATCTTTTGCCCGCAAGCTAAGTATTATTTTGTTGTTGCGCGCAATTGGAATCACTAATGATGCATTATGCAAAAACATTTTGCTTTTTAGGTGGCTTTTTGGGTGGGTTGCGATGATTTTTCCGTCCAAATTTACCTCATCAACCATTTCTTCCATAAGTGCAATAATGTCTGGTTTATTATAAAATAGGGGCGTATTTTGGGCATTTTTTTGTTTTGCCTTTTGAACATTTAAAAACCTTTCTTTAGGGTTATCTTGTATTGGTGAGCTAATTGGGTAATACGGTTAAGGTTGGAAGCACCGGAAGGTACAGCGCAAGGTACGGTGTTGGTGTAAAGAAGAGAGTTCTTGCTGTTGAGAATAGAGCTAAAGTTCCTGTTGCATGCCCTTTTTGCGGATTTTCTAAAACTAAGAGAGAAGCTGCCGGATTATTTAATTGCAGAAAGTGCGACGCTAAATTTACTGGCGGAGCTTACGAATCACAAACACTTATTGGTAAAACTATTAACAAAATGGTTTCACAAAAACAGTTCCTTGCGGGGGCGCAAGTATTAGCTAAGGCAAAAGAAAGCACTTTCTCTGATATTGAAAGAGAAGTAGAAAAAGCTTTGACAAGCGGAACAGAAAGTTCTCCTGCTGAAGATGCTCCTAAGAAAAAAGGAAAGAAAGCTAAGAAAGCTGTTGAAGCGGATGTTGTTGAAGTTGAAGCTGTAAAAGATGAATCAGCTGAGGAAAATTAAAGGTGATATGAATGGCATATAAATGCGCAAAGTGCGGTACTGAAGTTACTAATGTTTCTGAAGGATTAGTTAGATGCCCTTCATGCGGTCATAGAATATTATACAAGACTCGCGAACCTATTTCAAAAACAATTAAGGCAGAATAACTATTTTTTTTATGTTTTTGCTTGAAGTAAAACTTTGCTTTGATTCAAAGGATTTGGCAAAGAGATTTTTTGGTTCAATAAAACCGGAGCTTGAAGAAGAGTTTTCCAGGAGCAAGACAACTATTGCCCAAAAAGACAACGAGCTAAAAGTTCGTGTCAGCGCTTCAGACAAAACAGCTTTAAGGGCTTCGCTTAATGCTCTATTAAAGCCGCTAGTTTTATTTAATGAGTTGGAGGAATTGTGATGGATCAGGAAGAACAAAGAGTATTGCTACTAGATTTTGAGAGGAATAGGCAGATGCTGATGAATGTTTCTGCACAGAAGCAGCAAATCGCGTACCAGCTTGAGATGATTAATTCTTCACTTGAAGAAATGGGTAAATCAAAAGAGAAAATGGTTTACAAGGTTGTTGGTAATGTTTTGTTCCCAAAGGACGCTAAAGAAATGGAGAAGGAACTAAAAGAGAAGAAAGAAAGCACTGAACTTCGAGCAAAGACTGTTGAGAAGCAGGAAGAAACTTTAATCAAGAAACTTAATACAATCAGAGCAAAGATTGAGGGCACTCAAAAAGAAGCTGAAGATGGCGAATCAAAGTCTGAGAAGTCTGAAAAGAAAAAGAAGTGAATAACTTCTTTTTCTAAATTCTTTTTTTAAAATTTGTGACAGTAATGCTTGTTTTATTTCTTTTGGTTATTAATTATCGCAATGGAACCCATATTTAGTGCGATTGAGCAAGAAGTGCGTTCGTTGTTTTCTTCAGATACAACTGGGCACGATTTCTTTCATTTAAAGCGTGTTTTTAATATTGCTTTGACTATTCAGGCCAAAGAAGGTGGAGAGCTACTTGTTGTTGGTGCTTCAGCGTTGGTTCATGATGTTCATCGCCTAATGCAGGATGAATCCAAAAAATATTATGGTCCAAAAGAATCTTTGCAAAAAGTAAAGCAAATTTTAGAAAAAGCAGGCTTTCCACAAAAATTGATTCCAAATGTTTTGCATTGTGTTGAGTTTCATGAAGAATATAGTTTTACAAAAGAGGGAAAAACAGTTTCTGACATTGAAACGCTAATTTTACAGGATGCGGACAATCTTGATGCGATTGGTGCGATAGGCGTTGCTCGCACATTTTCATTTGGCGCTTCACATGGTGTGCCTTTCTGGACTCCAGAAAAACCATTTGACCGGGTGCATTATGCTGAGGCTGAAAAAGACCCTTCGACAATTCATCATTTCTATAGCAAGCTGTTAAAACTAAAAGACAATTTCTCAACTCCAACGGCAAGAAAAATGGCCCTAAAACGCCACAAATTTATGGAAACATATTTGAAACAATTTTTTGCGGAGTGGGATGGGAAAGTTTAAGTTATGCAAAAAAAGCTCCATAATCTAATTTCAGTAGAGACTAAACCTATAATAACAACTTCGTCCCAATTTACTGCATGTCTCTCACCGCAGCGCAGTTAGTAAAAAAGCTCAAAAAGAAGAGTGTGCTTTTGCTTTGTCACGAGAATGCTGACCTTGACTCGTTTTGTTCCGCCGCGATGATGCAGAGATTTTTGAAAAGGAAAAAAATTAATGCGTTTATTGGAGTTCCTTCGCATATTAATGAGCACGCCCAAAGTCTGGCCCTTCGTGAAAAGATTTCGTTTTATATTAACCCAAATCTTCCTGTGTTTAATGTTGTGATTTTATTTGATTTTAATCATCTTGAGCAAATGGGCAGACTTGGGAAGAGTTTTGAAGCATTAAGAAAGTGTGATTGTTTTGAAGTATTTGCTTTTGATCACCATGTTCCTGAAGAAGGGAGTATTGTGCACGGGAAGAACGCGATAATTAGTGATGCGTGTGTTTCAACCACCCAGCTTGTTCGCAATTTCCTGGACACTTTTAAAAATAACGAGGTGGATTTTTTGAATTGCCTTGGTATTATGGAGGACACAGGGCACTTTTTAGTTGGTGACACAGAAAGCTTTTCCTCATTTGCTAGTTCACTTAAACAATCAGGGCGCTCTTTTGCCGAGGTTCTTGCTTTTACAAAGCACAATTTGAAAGAGGATGAAAGAATTGCTTTCCTTAAGGCTGCTCAGCGCGCGCAAATCCTGAAATTCAGCAACACTATTATTGTAGTGAGCGAACTTTCATTTTATCAGGGTCCCGCCGCCTCAAAGCTCCTTGACTTTGGTGCGCATATTGCAGTTGTCGCGGGGCAGGAGAAAAATGAATTAAGCGTTCTCTCCGCAAGAGCGGATTCAGAGTTCAAAGTGAAAAACAAATTCAACTTAATGAAACACTTATTTATTCCATTACAAGAAAAACTTGGAGGTGCAGTTGGCGGGCATAGCGGAGCGGCGCAGTGGAAAGGAAAGGCGAGTGTAGGCGAGGCAAAAAGAGTTGCGATTGAGATTTTAAGAAAAAGATTTTTCTAATTATTTAAGATAAACAACATTATTTCCTTTCTTTATTTTTCCTCTGTCCGCGTACTTTATCAAGTAGTGCACGGTGGACTTTGGGATATTAGTAATTCTTTCAATCTCTCGAACGGTTTGAAAATCCTTTCTTAGTTCAATAATTTGGAGCATTTTGTCCATCGGTATGTCAATTGCCCTTCCTCTTCTTTTCTCAAGTGAGAGAGAAATTCCTTTTTCCTTTAATTTCTTCTGTGTTTTCCCAGGAAGCCTTTTGAAGCATGATGAAGAAAGAGTGATTGACTTTATTGGGCATCTTGCAATTAACGCAAGTAGTTTATCCCGCTTAATTGGCCTTACAAGATGTATCTCGGCGGTATCCTTTGGTATGCTTTCAATGTTAGTGTCTTCAGTTATTGAGTATTTCATTTATACCAAATCCCCGTTTTTACTGCATTATTTTCTTCTAAACAATTTTTTTCTTATCCTTGGAAATTTTGTCCTAATTTTTCGCAGTTTTACCCTCTTAGTTATTCTTTTTATTGTTTTTATTCTTTTGCCTAACCCTATTTTTCGCCCGATTTTGGTGTTTAATCCATTTTTTCTTTTCCTCGCGATGCTTTTTTTAGTCAAATAGCCAAGTCCCCCCAAAATTTCTTTTCTCCCAATCTTATCCACCGGATTTTTTGAGTAAATATTTGGTCCTGCCCAAATGGTTCTCTTATTTTTCAGCATCAAAAGAAATTCTTTTTCATTTTTTGGCATTTTCTTTAACTCAATTACTCCGCTCCCCAGTGCTTTAGGATAATGTGCATCACTTCCAGCCGTAATAAAGTAAGCATTTTTTGAAAAAAGAATTGGTTTTTGAATTCTCCCGACCGCGTTCTGCGCCATTTTATCCATTCTTGTTTTTGCTTTCGCCCCGCCTTTTGAAATGTGGAGTACTTTGCTTAATTTATTTCTCTCAACAAATGCCACAAGCGAATAAACTCGCCTCACCGCTTTTCCACCAAACACTAAGTAGCTCGCTGAACCAAGCATTCCGTTGTAATATTCTGTTCCTAATTTGTATTTTTTTATCAGCGTTTTTGCTTTCTTCTCCCCAATTACCTCGCATACCGAATCATGCTTGTATCCGTATGGGTGAGCAAAGCTTGCTGTGAGTTTTAGTTCCTTAACTCTCGCAAGTGCCTTCTCCACTGCAACATCTTTCTTCAAAAACTCCTCAACACCATAAATGCTTTCATCTTCCCCATATACAAGTAAATCCCCCGCGTTTGTTCGTACTTCAATTCCGGGAATTAGTAGTATTCCTTTTGGTTTTGTCGCTTTTAGTTGCAAATAAGCATCAAGCGGGTCATACTGCGGGTGTTCGGTGATTGCCACAACTCGAAGTTTTCTCTTCTTTGCCCCCTCCCACCAATCCCTTGGCTTCACTTTTTTCTCATTCAAATGAGTATGCAAATCAGCGAGTATTTTCTCCAAAGCCATGGCTAATTTGGGGCTTAACTACTTTAAAACCCTTTTCAGGATGCCTGTGTTTTTACCCAATAAGCCGTTTTATTAATTTTTTGCAGTAGATTTGTTTTAGGTGATTTAACTTGATAAACCCAAAAATCATTAGAGATGATCCAAAGAAAGTAAGGGAAAATTTGGAGAAAAGACATAATCCATCCCTTTTGTCGCTTTTTGATAGTTGGGTATCTCAGGACAAAGAATGGCGCGTTTTGAAGCAGGAAGTAGATGATTTGCGCGCAAAAAGAAATATCATTACTGAGCAAATAAAAAATGCTAAGGGTAAGGGCACTGATAGCAAGAAATTAATGGAAGAAGCAAAGAAATTGCCGGCTCTAGTTAAAGAGAAAGAAGCAAAACTGAAGATTTTGGAAGAAGATAATAAAGCCAAAATAATGCGCCTTCCAAATATTTTGCACGACTCAGTTCCATTTGGAAAAGATGATACAGAAAATGTTCCAGTGAAAACTTGGGGCGAAGCAAAGGCTCCTTCATTTGAATTAAAGCATCATGGAGAAATTGCAAAAGCACTTGGAATAGCTGAGTTTGAGCGCGCAGTAAAAGTTGCGGGCACAGGATTCTACTATCTTAAAGGAGATTTAGCTCTGCTTGATTTGGCACTGCAAAGGCTTGCTCTTGATATATTAATAGAAAAAGGATTTACCCCAATCCAGCCTCCTTTGATGATGAATCGAAAAGCATATTCGGGGGTTACCGATTTGGAAGATTTTGAAACAGTAATGTACAAAATAGAGAATGAAGATTTGTATATGATTGCAACTTCGGAGCACCCAATGGTTTCAATGTACATGGATGAAGTTCTTGAGGAAAAAGACCTTGATACTCCAATAAGATTTGCGGGAATGAGCCCTTGTTTTAGAAAAGAAATTGGGAAGCACGGACTTGATGAGAGGGGATTCTTTAGAGTTCACCAATTCAACAAGATTGAGCAGGTAGTAATTTGCAAGCCCGAGGATTCTTGGAAAGAATTTGAGATTATCTCAAAAAATCAGGAAATATTCTTCCAAAAACTTGAGATTCCGTACAGAATAGTGAACGTTTGTACGGGAGATATGGGCGTTGTTGCTGCTAAGAAGTTTGACCTTGAGGGCTGGTCTCCAAGAGAAAAAAAGTATATTGAACTTGGAAGCTGCTCAAATTGTACAAGTTATCAGGCGGTAAGGCTCAATATGAAATACCGCAAAAAGGATGGAACTAAGGAATATGTTCATACATTGAATAACACAATGGTTCCGACAACAAGGACTTTGCGTATTGTAATTGAGAATTACCAAATCAAAGACGGGACAATAAAGATTCCAAAAGCCCTTCAACCATACATGAATGGCAAAACTGAAATCAAGGCATAATCGCCTTGGTTTTTTCTTTTTTTATTCATGACTCAGTTGCTGTTGTACGCTCGCATTAGTAAAATCAAATTCTACTTTTGGTTTTATTATGAATTTGCATCTTTCGCAGTTGAGTGCTGCGCATTCCACTTCAACGCAGTCAATTTCTTCCTTAAACACCGCAGAAAATAATCCTGCGAGTGTTCCGCGCATTATTGTGTCAACCGGAAGAGAACTTTTTCCTTTGAGGGCTTCTGCAAATGGGGAGTTATCCACAACAATTATTGCTCTTTTCGCCTCGATTTGCATATCAATTACTTGTATTGCGCCCCACCCTGAGAACACAAAGAACTCTCTAATGAGTTCTGTTTCTTTTTCGCGTGTCATCCCTAAATTTGTTTCAAATTGCGGGAGTAATCCCTGCATTGTGCTTTTCTTTACTGCTAAATAAAGTTTTTTTAAGAACTCCGCATCTTGTACAGAAGAAATTCCCGTGAGTGTTTCTACTGGGGAGATTAGGAAAGGAATGTTTGTTAAATAAAAGTTGCTGTGTGTGAACTTTAGGGTTCCTGTGAAAATAAATTTATCATAAAAGTTGTTCAGCACTTAGCTCACCCCTTTTATTGTTGCATTTTCTTCTTTACTAAGCACTCCGCTTTCCTTTTCCCGCGCTTTTTCTTTTTCGTAGTGATCATTTATTGCGGTTAGGTGCTCAGGTTCGTGGTGTTTTAGTATTGCGTGTATGGTCCGGTATTTTTCCACCATTAATGGCCAAACAATTGTCCCGTTTCCTGCTTTTTTTGATAGAAGGAGCTTTTTCTCAACAAGTTTTCTCACATAGTATGAGTACTTTGTGCTTGCGCGTTTCTTCTTTTCCCTATCCGACACATCCTCATTGAATTGCTCAGCTATCTCTAAGGGGGTGCTTGGCCAAGTATCAAGTACAAAGAGGTAAATCTTCTTCTCAATCTCGCCTAAACGCAGTAGTTCTGGCAATGCAGGTTTTGAAGCGCTTTTCATGCCATTAGTATGCGGTTTGAAGTATTTAAAATAAATTGTTCTGGCTTGCCAGAGTTAAACCCTACTCACAAATGCTTTGGGTTAGGTTAAAATTAGTTTTATGGGGATTAAATATTCCTCTCCGCCCAAACAAATACTTTTGTTTCCTTAAATCCCTTCTCTTTCCAGAACTTGCGCGTGCTTTTGTGGTGGATTTCTTCAAGTATTTGCACGTAATGCACTTTTCTTTTTTTTAGTTCCTTATAGAGGGCGCTAATTAAGTGTGTTCCTATTCCGTGCTTTCTATATTCCGATTTCACCGCCAAATTATCAAGCATTGCCCACCCTGGTCTGCTCCAGTCAATTATTTTTGCGTAAACAAATCCAACAACCTGCCCGTCTGCTTCAGCAACTATGAAAACATTGTCCTTTTTTGGTGCAGCAAATTCCTTTAGCTCCGCTTTTTGGTGGAACTTGTACTTTCCGGAGAACCCAAGCTCCTTCATTTCAACTCCGGTTTTGTAAACCGCATTAACATCAGAGAGCTTTGCTTTTCTTATTTTGATTTTAATTTTCTTCTCAGTCATTTTAATCACTTTCTAAATTAATCCTAATTTACTCTAAAACTTTCCAGTATAAATCCCTATCTATGTATTTTCCCCGATCAAAGTAATAGTCCTTTGCGGTGCCTAGGAGAGTAAATTCATTTTTCTCAAGCACTTTCTTGCTCGCTTCATTGTTCGGGTCAGCGGTTGCTTCAAGCGTGTGCAGTTTCAAATTCTTTTTAGCGTAATTCACTCCAAGCGCGCATACTTTGCTTCCGAGTCCCTTCCCCCACTCTTCTCGCACAAGTCCATATCCAATAGATGCTCTTTTGTCTTTCGAGTTTATTTTATAAATATCAAGCACGCCGATTTTTTTCTTTCCAAAAAGAACAACAAAGAAAAACGTTTTTCCTTTCTCCGCTTCGCGTGACGCTTCCCTCACTTTTGCTTTTGCTTCCTCAATGCTTTTGTGTAGCAGTCTCTGGAGGTAATGTTTTTGATATTCCTTATCCTGCATCATTTCATAAATAAACTCAGCATCCTCTTCAGTAGCTAATCTCAAACTAAGTTTTTGTGCTGCCATAATTGTATTAATGCTGAAAGGTTTTTTATTTCCAAGCAGTGCAAAAAAAGCGGTTCACTTTAGCATAATTACTTCATTTTCCTCCATTCTTGGCGGATTTACTTGTGCAGGTGGTTTATGGGGTTTGTCCCTTGAGTTTGGGGTTGGTGTACTAATTCCTGTGCAAGTTAAGGTAATTTTCTCAAGTGCTTCGTATATTCCTTCTTGTGTGAGCGGCACCCTTATTGGTTGTACCTCTTCAATTGAATAAAATTCTTCAAGTCGCACAGCATACGCAGAGTAAGTGTGTTTTTTCTCAATTAATCTTCTTTGTACAATGCACCAATTCTTTTTTACAAATTGTGCCAACTTGCGGGTTTCAAAAATTTCAGTTTCCCACTTTGAATTAATTATCATTGTCCATTCAGAATTATTCATTAATTCTCTGTTCAGAACCCGAATTTTAATTGTGTTCTCTCCTAAGCCCCCAAAAGAAAACTTCTGGTCGATTGTTGTCCCATTGTATAAATAATCAACGCCATAGTGCGCATCTTCAATTGGTCTCATTTCTTTTGGGCGCATTCTTGAAAGCATTGCGCGTATAACATTCTGCTCCGCGCACGCCGGTTCAATGCGGGAGAATTTTTTTCTAAAAGAAGCTTTCCTGCACTTTTTTGCGCGGGCAAGGTCAAGTAAAAGTTCTGGCAAAAAGGCATTTGCTGTTGCTTCGAACATTGCCCTATTATTGTCCTTACGAGTTTATATTGTTTTCTCTGTGCGCTGTTTCTGTGCTATTGCTTCGCGTTTTGCTGATTTTGCTTTGAGTTTATCGTTAATTTCGGCATTAAAATATGCGGGCAAGTGATTTGCATGGTTGATTGCAGGTTTGTGACTGGTGCCGCGCCCCGTTGGAATTAACCCCACGTGCTTTAGAATAGTTATTGTCGCCCCAAAAGGTAGTTGCCCGGGAAATTTTGGAAAAGTTTTCTTTGGTGCGTGCATAAATTTCACTCCACAAACTTTATTTTCCCGATATTCTTCTTCGCTTTCTCAAAGTTTTTGTTGAAGTCCTCATAGAATTGTTTTGCGTAAGTAAAAGCATATTTTGCTTTGCATTCTCCGCAGAGGTTCTTGCCTGCAACGCATTCCTCATACATTTGGCAGAGTACTGTATCATTCTTTATGAAATGGTCTTTGCAGTATTCATAAATCATGCATTTTTCTATTTCTCCGCCTTTTGCGTGCTGTTCTTCCTTAGTTGCTCTTCCGCCAGTGAGCGCGCGATTAATTTTTTTCTCAACAATTTTCATATCTTTCTCAGGTATTTCAAGTTTCACAAGCTCCGAATCCGATTTGCTCATCTTAAATGAGCCATTTAGCGCAGGAGTGTATTTGTTATAAACCGCTGAAGGCAAAAAGAATCCATACTCAGTTTTCAATCTGCGTGAAACATCTCTCACCATTCTAATATGCGGAGCTTGGTCAATTCCAACAGGAATTACTCCAGGCATTCTTTCTCCAAGTTGCGGGAATAATATATCCCCCATTTGTGTGAATGCGCTCATTACTTTTGCAGGGTGAACAGAACCATATATTGCGCGGAACTCATTTTCAGTAATTTTTTGCGAGCATATTGCCGCGAGATTTGAAACTTTTTTATTCTCGCTCTGTAAATAAAAATTTGTTTTGTTAATATCGAGTCCGAGAGCTATGTATGCTGGTATGTGAAACTCAAGCGCTCTTTTCTTTCCCTCTTCAAGCGACACTCCGCGTGTGGCTTGTGATTCTACATCCGCAATCAGAACGTATGTTTTTGCTCCGTGCTCTTGAAAGTATTTCACGTTTTGTATTACTGTTTCCGTCCCTAGGTGTATTTTTTCGCTTGACGGCATAATTCCTGTGAGGCAGTAAAAGGGCTTTTTGGTCTTTATTGCGTTTGCGATTTGTTCTCCGTCCTGCATTCCAAAATTAATTCCTCTTCTCATTTGGAGGTTTGGTTCTGGAAATATATTATTGTCAAAGCTTTGCATCCCAAATTCCTTTATGAGCCTAGCATAATCATGCACAAGCGCATTTCCCCACGGGTCAATAATCACTTTTTGTTCTTCAGTCATGTTCTCACTTATTTGTGTATTTTTTTCCTCATCCTTGCTCTCTTTCACATAAACCAACTCCTTTTCCCTTTTTAATTCTTCTTGGGGGGCTTGGCTTTTAGAGGCCAAGTCCCTTTTCGTATGAACTTAAGTCAAGCAATCCGTGTCCGGATAGATTGAATACTATTGTTTTGTTTTTGTATCTCTTTGCCGCCTCTATCGCTGATTTTATCGCGTGGCTTGATTCAGGCGCGGGAATTATTGACTCGGTTTTTGCGAATAATTGCGCCGCTTCGAAGCACTCCGCCTGCGAGTAGGATTCCGCTTTCACTAGCCCGTGATCAACTAGCATGGAAACTATTGGTGCCATTCCATGGTACCTTAGTCCCCCCGCATAAATTGGTTCAGGAACATAGTCGCACCCGAGTGTATGCATTTTGAGTTTTGGTGTTTGCTTTCCCGTATCACCATAATCATGCCGATACTCTCCTTTTGTAATGCTTGGCACTTCTTTTGGCTCTACTCCAATTAACTCAATTTCTTTTCCGGCGAGTTTGTCTGCAACAAATGGCAGTGCTATTCCTGCGAAGTTGCTTCCTCCCCCAACACACCCAATTATTACATCCGCTTTCTCTCCAACTTTCTCAAGCTGTTTTTTTACTTCTTGTCCGATTACAGTTTGATGCAAGAGAACATGATTTAGTACGCTTCCCAAGCTGTACACGGTGTCCTCTCTTTCTTTTGCAACTTCTATTGCTTCGGCTATCGCCATTCCAAGACTTCCGCTCGTATTTGGGAATTTTTTTTGCATTTCTCTCCCGATTTTTGTTTCGCTGCTTGGGCTTGGAGAAATTTTTGCGCCGTACATTTTCATAACCACTTTTCGCAGCGGCTTTTGTTCGTAAGAACACTTCACCATGTATACTTTGAGGTTTAATCCAAAGTGATTGCATGCGAGTGCGAGAGCGCTCCCCCACTGACCAGCACCCGTTTCGGTTACAACATTTTTGTATCCTTCTTTTGCTATGTAATATGCCTGCGCAAAAGCGGTGTTTTGTTTGTGGCTCCCAACGGTGTTTGTGTCCTCGCGCTTAAAGTAAATTTTGCATGAGGTGCCGATTGCTTTTTCTAGTTTTCTTGCGCGCTGAAGAGGAGTGGGTCTTCCGTTTAGTGCGTAGAGTTCCCTTACTTCTTCAGGTATTGGAATATATTTTTCCGCGCTCATCTCCTGCCCCAAAATCGCTTTTGGAAATATTTGCGGCAAGAGTTCCAAATTCTCCTGCGGCGCTTCTAGTTGGAATGGCAAATCAGCGAGCACGTTATAGAAGTGCGTTGGTATTTCGTTCTTCTCAAGCATTATCGCGTCCTTTCCATAATCCTTTCCTTTTTCTTCTTTCATCAAATCAACTCCCTGTGCATCAGCACATTAGCATTTACTAAAATGCAATATGGGCTTGCAGGGAATCGGACCCTGTTTTATTGGTTACTCCAAAAATCTGGAGCCAATCGTGTTACCACTACACTACAAACCCAAAAAATTTCCATTGAGTTTAGTGTTGCCACCAGACTAAGAATTGTTCGTTTGAATTAGAAAAATGATTAGACCTTAAGAAAAGAATTAATTGGTGAGCAAGACTTGTCCGGAAGTTAAATGAGGTGAGCCTACAAATAGAATATTCATTGACTCCAGACAAGTCTTTCCATAACACATAAGCAGTTTGCGTCCTTTATAAAGGCTATTTTGATTTAGGTGTGACAAATTATACATTAAGAGGGTTTTAGACGTAAAATCAGATGGGCTGCTCACGGTTTAATGGGTCAAAACCAAGTTTTTTTAACTATCCGCCCCTGAATTGTTTTATGAAGCAAGCTAACGAGAAAACTCCTAAAACTAACACAAAACCGGTTTCGGAAAAGGAGCCAAAGGAAAAGATTCATTGGGCGGATGAAGTTGCGGCGCAGATAGTTAAGGCAAAACCAAATCAGGATTCTTTTACAGTGGCCTCAGGAATTACTCCTTCAGGCGTAGTTCATATTGGAAATTTTAGAGAAATAATTACTGTTGATTTAGTTGCTAAAGCTTTACGAAAACTCGGGAAAAAAGTTAGATTCATTTACTCCTGGGATGATTATGATGTTTTTAGAAAAGTTCCTGCTAACTTTCCAAATAAAGAAATGCTTACTACTTACCTTCGCCAACCTATAGTAGATGTCCCTGATCCTTTTGGATGTCATAAGAGTTATGCTCTTCACAATGAAGCAATGGTTGAAGAGAATTTGCCTCAAATGGGGGTTTCTCCAGAATTTCTTTACCAATCAAAAAAATACAGGGCGTGTGAGTATGCTGAAGGAATGAAAATCGCTTTATTGAATAAAGATAAAATTAAGGCTGTGCTAGATGAGTGGCGTGCAGAGGATTTGGAAGGGGAATGGAATCCGGTAAGAGTATTTTGCGAGAAATGCAATACTGACCGCACAATAATTACTGGTTATGACGGGAATTACACTTTAAGCTATTCTTGTGATTGCGGGTTTAGTGATTCTTTTGATTTTAGAAAAAAAGGTATTGGTAAATTACAATGGCGTGTTGATTGGCCAATGCGTTGGGATTTTGAAAAAGTTGATTTTGAGCCGAGCGGGAAAGAGCACTCAAGTGCAGGCGGGAGTAATACTACTTCAGAACTAATTGTGCAACAAGTGTATGGAAGAAGCCCGCCCAAACACATAATGTATGAATTTATTTCAATTAAAGGCCAAGGGGGTAAAATGTCTTCCTCAAAAGGAAACACTATTGATCTAAAAGAAATGCTCTCAGTTTACTCTCCGCAAATAATTAGGTATTTGTTTGTTTCAAAACGCCCTGAAAAATACTTTGAAGTAAGCTTTGAGGGAATGGATGTTATCAGGGCATATTCAGAATTCCAAAAGGTTGAAAGAATGTATTTTGGAAAAGAACCAATTGCGAAAGAAGATGTTGAATTAAACAATAGAGTTTACGAACTTAGCTGCGTTAATATTCCAAAACAAATGCCTGAGCAGATTGATTTTAGGCACATGGTGACGGTTGCGCAAACATATCAGTTTGATAAGAAAAAAATTGCCGAATTTTTTAATTCAAAAGACAAGAAATATTGCGATGCAATGGTTGATAGAGCAAAAGCATGGATAACTGATTATGCGGAAGAGAGTTTCAAATTTAGTGTTAATGAAGAAGCCAGCGATGAAGCAAAAACAATATTATCCGATGCTCAGAAAAAAGCAATAAAACTTGTTTCAACTCAACTCGTTGGAAAAAAAGAGGATGAATTAATTGAGTTGTTTGGGAAAGTGACAAAGGAAACTTCGCTTGATCAGAAAACTTTCTTCACCGCGTTTTATAGAGCGCTTATCAACAAAGACTTTGGCCCAAAACTTACTCACTTCATGCTTGTAATTGGTCTGCCTAAAGTGAAGAAGATTTTGGATTCGGTTGAGAAACCAGTTTCAAAGAAAGTTGCTGCTTCAAATACAAAAGAACTTGAATTGAATGGGTTAAAGTTTGAAATAAATAGTGCAATAACTTCAAAATACCCCCAGTTTCGCTCCGGAGTAGTTGTCCTTAATGGGGTAAAGAATGTAAAAGAGAATAAAGAAATCACTGCGCTTCTTCGCTCCGCTGAAAATGAGTTACGCGCAAGATTTACTGGGGTAGAGCCAATTACAATTCCTCAGTTAAAAGCATGGAGAGATGCTTACGCGTTGTTCAACGGCGACCCCGCGAAGAACAAACCTTCTGTTGATGCTTTGGTTAGAAGAGTATTGAATAATAATTCTCTTCCGAACATAAACGCGCTCGTGGATTTGTATAATTATATTTCAATTAAGCATTTGCTTCCCGCGGGCGGAGATGATTTGGATAAGGTTGAGGGAAAAGTAAGACTATGTATCGCTGATGGAACGGAAGACTTTTTTATGATAGGTGGAAAAATGAAGGAGCATCCAAACAGGGGCGAAGTAATTTACCGTGATGACAAAGATGTGCTCTGCAGAAGATGGAACTGGAGAGAAGCAGATAAAACAAAGTTCACGGAAAGCACGAAGAACGCGGTGGTGTACATTGAAAGCATACTGCCTGAAAACGACCTTGATGGCGCACTAAAAGAATTTTGCGCGCTCGCTGAGAAATACTTAGGGGCGAAGGCGCAGTACAAGATGCTCTAAATTTATTATACTCGCTAATCTATCTCCATAAGTCAATTGACGAAAATTGAGTGTGGCTTTATATATAATCAAAACGAGCTCCTTTAATGGTTGAAGATCACGTTCTTCGAGAAGAGCTTGGTAATTCCAAGGAGTGCATCCTTGTGACTTCATTCATATGCGATGAATTGTATAAACAAGTTCTTCGTTTTTCAGTGGTCTTATTAGTGAAGAAAAGGGATGTCCTTGTTGAATTGATACGCTTTGATGGGCGTGAGAAAGAAGCTGCCCACGTACATAAGTTTTATTTGCGTGATAAATTAAAAATTTGGCTTGGCGAGGAGATAACCTTTGACTTAATTGAAGAGTGTGTAATGGACATTAGGGCTAATTGGATGAAATATTTGCTATTATTTGAGAAGAATAGTAATTATTATATATAACTTTGGGTGTTATGTGTATGGTGTTTTGTATGGGTGAATTAGTTATTGTTGTTGGAAGGGATATGTTAAGCGACCTGCGCCGCGCGCGTGAGAGTTCTGGAAAGCATGGCCTCTATAAGAGTGCTTTGTATGTCAAAGACGCTGCCCAGGCAATGGATTTGCTCTCCAAAGAGAGGCTACGATTATTAAAACAAATAATTGATTACAAACCCAGCGTTTGCGTTTCCGATCTAGTTAAATCCACTGGCCGCAAACAAGAAGCAATCAGTCGGGACGCATCAATACTTGAGAGCCGCGGCGCAATAGCGAAGAAAAAGAAAGGCAGAAAAGTTTACTTAAAGCCGAAAATTGATTCAATACGAATAAAGTTTGGATGAATTTGTTAATTTTTAAACTCAGCCTTTTTTCCAAAGTAAGGCAGGAGTCTTTCCCAATATTGTTTTACAAGTGCACTATTTTTTATTCAGGACTTTTGCTTGACTTGCTTTCGTGTAAATGTCCATCAATTTTTTGTTTAGGAAGCCAGCTAATTGAGGATTTTTTGTTATTATAACAGTTATATTCATTTCAGGTTCTTTTCTAAGGGCAAACTCTTTGAAGACATCTTCCATATTGTGAAGTTTGTTATAATATTTTTCAAAAATCTTTTTAGAATCTTCTGAGAATTTAATCTCAATTAGGTATTCTCCGTAAACGAACAAATCCTCATCAATATCAACTTCAGTGCCTATTGGTGCACAAATTGCATTGATTCTAGTATATTGTGCATGTATCCATCTGCCAAAAGGAGTATCTTTTCTTATTATATTTATTCCTGCGGGATTGTTTTTTACCATCTCCATTAATGTAAAAAAATCCCCAAATTTAAACTTAAATGGAAACCAACCATATTCAAGTGTGCTGATACACCGTTTGTCTTCACTTTTTACCAGTACACGGTCGCGCAATAGTTCTGCAATAGAAACACACAACACCGAAAAACTTGTAAACTTAAAGATTTGTGGTTTTTCAGTTTCTTTATCAATTCTAATTTTTTTTGTTCGATCTATGTAAGTGGATTTTATTTGGTTCAATGCTTTTATTGAAGAATCGACCCATTCATTGTTTATTGAATATTCTCTGCCACTTTTTTCTAAGACACTCATTTTTTCAAGTTCAACTATTGCTTTATGTACCGCCTGGTAGGAAATGCTTCTGTTTTTTGAAATTTCTTGATAAATTTCTTTTATAGTTAATCTAGATTGGGTTAGCAAATTTATTATCTGATCTTTTACTGAGCCGGAGTTAAATTGAGCCAAAAGGCTATTTATTGCCATATTTATTATGGGGGCAAGTCTTTTAGAAAAACATATCGTTTGGCTCAAATAAGCCATTTTTTTTATTAAACTGCTTAGGCAGCTTTAAATACTAGTTTTTCGTTCTATATTGCAGATTCGCATGGCTCTTGAAGAAGTTCTAAGAACAAAGACTGGTATACAGGGTTTGGATAAGGCGCTAAATGGCGGTTTTCCGCAAGGAAACATTGTTCTCGTTTCGGGTGGGGCTGGAACAGGAAAATCAACTTTTTGCTTGCAATACTTGGTTAATGGAGCTACTTTGTTTGGAGAAAAAGGATTATATATTTCCACTGAACAGAACAGGGCAGAACTTGCTAAACAAGCTGCCGGGTTTGATTGGAGACTAGCAGATTTAGAGCAAAGAGGATTAATAAAAGTGGTTTATTTTGACATAACTGGGCCCGATGGATTTCCTGAACAACTAAATCAATTAATTGCAGAGTTTAAACCAAAAAGAATCGTGATAGACTCTCTAACAACACTTACAGATTCCTTGATAGTGTCTGGAATAGGGGAGGATAAACAATTCTCACTTGTTCAAATTGCTGAGACGGTTAATCCAATTCCAAGAACAGAACAAATAGTAACTAAAAATATTTTATATCGGTTGTTCAAAGAGATAAAAAAGTTTGGACTCACTTGTGTTCTAACAACTGAATTGCCTGAAAATGAGGAAACACTGAGTGCTGATGGCGTAAGTGAATTTATTGCTGATGGGGTTATTGTTTTTAGGGCGTTATCACTGGGTGACACCCTAAATAGAACAGTTGCAATAAGAAAAATGCGTTACACGCCAATGGATGGCGGGATTAAGAGTTATGATATAACTCAAGACGGAATTATTTTGACTTAATCTTATGAATATTCAAGATTCTGTTACGGGTTGGTTTGTTCAGAAATTTGTGATGCCGAGATCACAAGTGTTCGATTCCCCTGGATTTGTATCCATGAAAATAACCGGCAAAAAGGAGGATCTTTTTGTTAGAGAAGCAATAATGCCCGAGTCATTTTTTGTTAATGTGGAGAATGAAGTTGTTAATCGTTTTGGAGATAATGGGCGACAAAGATTATATTCAGCTGGGAAAAAATTTGGCTATGGCTATGTGTCAGTTGGGAATTTTCCGACTATAAAGAGTACTTCTGAAAAAGATTTTCTGAATTTTGTTTTTCTATTAATTAGGTACACTGAAGGGACATATGCTAAAAGAATAGCCCACAAGGTAATTCTAGAAAAATTTGAGATAGATTTGGAGCTTTATGATTATGTTATTTGCAATAAATCTGGGCACGGGTATTTTTTGTCATCTGGTGGGGCCGCAGGCATTTGGTCAAAGTTAATGGAAGATCCTTCTGTTGAAGGAACACAGATTCAATGTCAAGGTAAAGGGGTAGACAATTGTGTGTTAATTTGTGCGCCTGCTCAAGTTTTGGCTGAAAAATCAATGTCTTTTTTTAAAGAAACCAATGTTGGAAATTTGGAGATAGATTCCAGATATTCAGCATTAAATAAATTTCGGAAGACAAAGTTTTCACAGAACTCATTTCAAAGGTTTTTACAGTCAAAGATTTTCAATTACGAAAACGGGGTAATTAATGGGTTTGGTGAGAGATTCTTCTTGTGTGAATTAACAGGGGTTTATTTAATAGAATTTGAAGTTGCAAAACTTTCTGGCGGCGATGAAATACTATTTGAAGCCGCTTTTCAATCAGGGGTTAGTGTCGCGCAGCATAGTACGTCAAAAAACCCTGGAATGTTTATTCAAGATTTATTGTGTTCTTTGGGGTGGGGGGATGTTTTTGTCCAAAATAAAGGCGGCTTAGTTGTAGTAAACATGGATTTTTTTCCATGGACTAAATTTTCAGAAACGAGTTCGTTCTTGTTCATAAGGGGATTTGCTTCAGGGTTGTGTTCTTTTTTATTTAATCGCTCAGTAAAATTAAAAAACTTTAAGTCAACTACTATTCAAGGATTTTTGTTTGTTTCTTTGTCGGAGTGATTTTGATGTCCTTTTTTGATAAGAGTGAACGGTTTTTTGATTTTATTATTAGGGAATTAATAAAGGATTACTCAGAAAGATTATGCAAGAAAATTGATGGTCTGAAAGGGAATCGTGTGCAAGTTGGATCAGAAGCTTTTGTTAAAGGGAAGGTAATTTTGTCAAAGGGATCAATACTTTCACAAAGGTGTTTTGTTAATGGTAATATAGTTTTTGGGAAAAGGGTGTATGTTTCGCCAGGAGCGGTACTAACTGGCAATTTATTTATAGGGGATAACGTGTATATCGAAGTGGGCGCGGTACTGGACAGAAGTGTTCCAAAAAACACATATGTTTTTGGTAATCCTGCAAAGTTTAAAAGGATTAATATGCGGTTGAAACCAAAATTACTTTCTTGTTACTCAGAACAACATGTGGCAAAGAAAAATGAAATAAAAGAGTTCTTTAGATATATGGTTGATCTCGGCAAGGGGTCCAGTGTTGGTGAACAGGTGTATGTAGAAGGCGGTGCCGCAATAAAAATTGGTAGAAAAACACATGTTGGAGATCGGGTTATATTTGCCACTTCCCACCATGTTTATGATGATAAATCTCACCATATGTTGAGTGAAGAAAGATGGGATGACATAATTGTTGGTGAAAATGTTGTTATTGGGGGTGGTTCAATAATACTTGGAAAGGTTAAAATTGGGAATAATGTAATCATAGCCCCTGGATCGGTAGTTGTTTCAGATTTGGGTTCTAACTCAAAAGTGTCGGGTTGTCCCGCAAGACCAAATTTAAAAATAAGATCTGGAAAATCAATATTCTTTCCTTATATCGCAAACTTTTTTGCAGTTATGGGGCACATGTTTGCCCCTGTGGATTATTTTAATAAACTTAAAAATATTTCCATAGATTATACTGCTTTGATAAATAAGGAGATGCTGGTTGTCGGAAAATTTGGGTTGAAAGTTGAGAAATTAGCTCTAATTGCTCCACGTGTAATTTTTGTTACAGAATCGCAATTTAGTCAAGGAATGATTCTTGTTTCAACAGGAGCCTGGATTGGGGCAGGTTCGATTATTATGCCGGGACTAAAGATTGGTATAGGGGCTATTGTTGGTGCGGGGGCAGTTGTTTTTAATGATGTGCCTGCTTGGGAAATTTGGGCCGGAAATCCGGCAAAAAAAATTGGAGTTAGGGATTTGCATGAAAATTCATAAGGTTATTCTGGGGTCTTTGTTCTACTTTATTTATTTTGTACTTCTTAGATATACTGGGTTAATCTATATAATATTTTTTATTTATCGTTCATTAGTTAGAGCCCTGTCTCATAAAAATAAATTAAAATATGCCTTTACATTAGTTTTTCTGATAACACTTCTCATTATTTTATGTTTGGTTCTATTTCTGTGTGGATTATACTTGGCTTTAAATCTGTTTAAGTTTTGAATAATCTTGTTCTGATTGAATAAGAATATCGTATAGTTTATATTTTTCGCAAATTAGTTGTAGTACATTTGGTTTTTTACCCTTTACAAGTATTGTTAATCCGCATTTCTTCATAGTGTTTAAATCAGTTATTGCATCAGTTATTATCGCAACTTCTTTTTCATTAATTTGCCCTTCATGTGCTTTATAACAGTCTATTGCCAACTCAAGCTTAGTTCTAAATTTGTGCCCCCCGTATATTTTGTTATGGTCACTTACAAGAAATAGTGATTTTTTCATCAAACCATTTTTGTGGAAAGCCAAGTTTGTTCCAACTCCTGAGAAAAATGAAAATCTCTTTGCTATATTGTACGCAAGCACGTTTGAGCTTTTGGTCGCCACAATAATCTTTTTATTTGAAACATTGTCTTTTATGGCTTTTATTAATGAATAGTCGATTTTTTTAATCATTTTCTTATTGATTTGTGCCAAAGTATTTTTACTAAACTTTCCGTCAATAAGTTGATTCTCAGCATGTATCATTAAATCTTCTGCAGTTGCCTCCTTGTTTATAATCATAGTCATTACTTTTGAATACCTTTTGGCACCTGTTTTTTTTCCATATATTATTTTAAGGCCTTCTTCTAAAGTTGAGAAATCCTTTAGAATTGTTCCGTCCAAGTCAATTAGGATTAGTTTTATATTTGGTTTTCTAATTTTGTTAAAGAATTGTCTTATACTAAAAAACAATTCTATAAAGAAAAAGTTTACTTGCATAACTTTATTAGTTTCTTATAGATTTAAAACTATGCCTTTGAAAGCGCGTCTAGATTTCACAAGGTTTATATTATTTGTTCAGTTTATATATTATAGTTATGGTGTCAGTAGCAATTGTTGGGGCGGGTCCAGCGGGGTGTGAGCTGGCGAGGCGCTTGTCTGCTGAGTTTGAGGTTTTCTTAATAGACCCGCGTAGTTTCCCAAGGAACAAACCTTGTGGGGGCATATTAATTGAAGAGGCTGTTGAATTTTTGGAGGAGCTTTGTCCGCCAAAAGAAATATTTTCTATACCAAAACAATTGAATTTGTTGTACAAAGATTTTGATAACAAAGTTGAAATGAAGCAGAACAGAGGTTTTTGTAATATTAACCGAAAAAACTTTGATTATTGGCTATTTGGGCAGGCTACTAAACAAGAAAATGTGAAATTTGTACAGGGTGGAGTGCGTAGCGTTTCTCTGAACAAAGAATTCTCTTTGATAATTGAATCTAGTGGTGTTCTATCTGAAATAAATGCAAACTTTGTTGTTGATGCATCAGGGGCATATTCTATTTTGGGAGAACATAATTTAAAAAGGGCTAAGCCATATGTTGCAATTCAATTTGAACTAAACCAGAAAGGCTCTTTTGAAGAGTTCTATTATATATTTGCTAACACACTTTCAGATTATTATTCTTGGATAATTCCAAAGGGGAATTCTATCATAGTTGGTTCGTGTTTTAATAGTGGCAGTACTGCAGATAATGCAAAAAGATTAATAAAATTTTTCTCAGTAGAGTTTGGAATTGATTTTACTAATGCTGTTATGCAGGTTGCGCCAATTATTCGACCTTGGTCAAAAAAAGATATTGTTCTAACTAAAAACAAGATCTTCTTTATTGGTGAGTCTGCTGGCCTTGTTAGTCCAACCACTGGCGAGGGGATTAGTTATGCCTTAAGATCGGCAAAGATTTGTGCAGACTCAATTAATTCTTTTGATGATTTAGACGGGGCGCTAAAAGCCTACCAAAAAAACGCTAATTTTTTGGTTCAGGATATAATGAAAAAAATAACGAAAGCCAAATTCTTTGGTGACGTTAAGTTACGTTCTAAATTCTTCAATTCTCGTCACGCTTAAGCTCGACTATTATATTTCTGAATAGATCATTGATTAGTCCTTTGCCCGAAAGTTCTTTGCCTTGTAATTCTTGGAAAACTTTATTTAATTCTTTGTTCTCTGAATGGTCTAAAATATCTCTTATCTTCTTTTGGTTTTTGTAATCCTCGCCAAGAAGAGACTCCCATTTAGGTTCATAACTTATTAGAGTGGAAGATTTTTTCTCAAGAAAATCAATTATTACTTCTTGTGCAATTGTTGCTTCGTCTATGCACTTATGTATTGATCCTCCAAGCATTGGCTCTCCCCCAGATGCATCTCCAATAATAATCCAATCGCTGTTGGCTTTCCTATTTATCATTCCGGTTGGAATAAACCCGCCGTTTTCTTTTATTATTTTGCGGTGTTTATATTTTCCAAGATGGGCTAGTGAAAATAACCTTTGTTGTATCTCGGCTTTATCGCGTATATTCAATTCTTCTGCCCCAAACCCCACTTCTATTTGCCCAGGTTGTAATGGGATTATCCATCCATAAAAGCCCGGGGCGAATTCATTATCTATTATTGTTGTTATCTCATCTTCAGCTTTTACCTCCACAGAATAGCAAAACACATTTCTAGGGTGGGAGATTTGCAATTTATCTCTAAATTTTACCCCTAAAACGCCTGTTGCAAAAACAAGTACCTTAAAACATAATTGGCTTCCATCAATTAATTTGATTGTTTTCTCCTTAAGATCAAAATCAACAACATTTTTTCCCAGTTGAATTCGTTCTTTTTTAGTTATAGAGCTTAACAGAAAATCTTCAATACTTTTCAAATTAACTACATACCCGCGTACTTCTTCTCCTTGTTTTGATAAGGTTTTCCCGTTTGGTGAGTAAAAATTTATTTTTCTTATTGGTTTTATTAGAAGATCCTTGGGCAATTTTAGTTTTTCTAATGTATCCAAATTTATTACACGCGGACCATAAGTTCCCAAGGAAGATCGTTTGTCCAGGGTAACAAAATCGATATTTCTTTCCTCTAGCAGTTTTGATAAATAGAGCCCCGCAACACCTGCGCCAATAATGACTACATCATGTCTCTGCATATCAAAGTATTAGTTCGTTGGCATTTTTAATACTTAGTTGTTCAACTTTATTCAACAAATAACTGAAATGGTTTCTGCAGCCAAATGGGGTTATTCAGATAAATATGCCTTTATTTCTCTGGCAAGTATTCCTTCCTATATTCTTCCGCCAGTTCCGCGTTCTTTGTAATTGTCACTTCTATTTTTGGCTGTAGTTCTCTCATTGTGAGGAAGTGTTTTCCTAGGTTGAATTCTATGAGTTTTCTTGGTAATCTGTTTTGTATTTCCCAGATTTTGCGGAATGTTGATGGGTAGGTTATTTCTGCAATATAATCCCCAATAATCATTTTGTCGCTTAGCGGGGTAGCGCATTTGATGCCGTATTTTATTTCTTTTAGACCGTACTGTAGCAGAGTTTCTCCAAACATATGGTCTACTTTGTTATTCTCTTCGACAAACGCGTACCAATTATTCTTCGCAAAAGATTTTTTCAGCCCTGCCATATGCTTTTCCCCTAATCCAACAATAGAGTAACAAAATCTCCAAAGTGCTATGCCCGGTTTTTTTCTAGGGTTTGGCGCAACCATTAGTTTGTCAACCAAGAACCAGCCAACATCAAGGATTCCTTTGTAAGTTAATTGAACTGATTCGTTTTCTTCAATATCTTCTAAACGTACGTCTTTAATCCCCGATTTAACTTTCTCAGATAATTGCTCAATATTTGCTTTAAACTTCTCAACCCATACTGGATTAAGTGAGTATTTGCTGTCTTTTTTTATAAGCGCCTCTTCTTGAAACATAAGCGTTAGGGTTTTGTGTGTAGCTTGGTAAGAATTTGATATTGCAAAGTTTCTCTGTAATCGCAAATGAATCTGTTTAGCGCTTAGTGCTTGATTATCCGCCAAAAGCTGGATTATCTTGTCCTTTGTGCCACTAAATAAGTATTTTTTTGGTTCCTGTATCATGCACAAAAATTGGAAGATAGTTAATTTAAGCCTTGATTTTTGGAAGAAACTGGGGGTTAATGAGAAGATTGGGGTGAAGGGGGCTTATGGTATTGATATGTTGATTTTTAAGGATATAATTGTTCAGGTGTTTTATCCTCCAAAAATAAAGAGGGAGATTGACAAGGTTTATGCTTCTACTAAGGATCCTTCAAAACTCAATATTGAGGAGTTCTTCAAGACTGTTTTTGAGAAAAAAACTAGGATTCCTGTCTTAATAACGCACAATGAAGCGGTTGCAAAAGAGTTATTTGAGCAGACAAAGTCTTTGTTTGACAAATAATTCTTTACTATTCTAATTCAAGATTTGACTCTTTTGGATATTGCTTTGTAACTTGTGATTTATCTGCTTGGAGCTTAATATTTGATTATTTGCTAAAGGCTGAATTAGCTTATTCTTAGCGTCATAAAGCAGATATTATTTTGAATCCTGCAACGCACACAAATGTTGAGAGATGGTCAATTTAAGTCTTATTTTTAGAATAAACTTAACCAACACGGTGTCTTTTAGCAATAATTGTAATTAACAAATATCCTTTATTTTGCTTATTAATATTCGTTTTGATAACTCTAAATCCTGCTTGTTGTAAAAATAGCTTTGTCTCTTCAGGAAAAAGCAATCGTTTAATTGAAACATCCTGGCCGACTTTTTTTTCCCCGATAAAATAGCTATTTGTCGCGGTGCTTACTTGTTTTGCAACATCAAATGATTCAACTTTCAAAATTTTGCAATTATTGCCGTGGATAACCTTTTTCTTTATATTTGTGTTTAATGGGGTTGTAAATCGGATAATGAACAACCCATTTGGTTTTAGGTTCTTTTTCACACTTTCGAATGTGTGTAGTATGTCGCTGTTAGTTGTGTTATAAAGAATTGTGGAAAATATTGAGTAGCATGCATCTTGTTTTGCAGGTAAACAAAAATGCCGCATGTTTCCAAAAACAAAGTGGTTTCCATTTGACTGGTTATTTCGTTTGGCGACCGAGAGCATTTCTCTTGAATTGTCAATTCCTGTGATTAAGTAACCTTTGTTTGCAAGTAACTTAGCATGTGTTCCTGTTCCGCAACCTAAATCAATAACTGTTGTTACTTTATATTTTTTGAATTGTGTTACAAGCTCCACCAATTCTTTTTCATAGTCTCTTTTTGGGTAAAACGATTCATAAAGTGGAGCCAATTTTCCATAAAAAGTTTCTCGGTTTTTCATTTTTATCACTTGGTTGGTTGAAACAATCCTTGTTGTTTTTCTGGAATTAAGTATAATTCCCACACGATTACGTGTGGGAATACTTATGCACATAACTACTTTGATTGGTTTACATACAGGTTTTGCAGTAGTTATTTTTGTTTGTTGAGTACATTATTACTTTCATTATATCGCCCCCTAAAATTAATGTTTTAATTCAATTTTTGCCGTCGTGAGTCTTGTTGTTGGCTTTCCAATGCCTAGGCAGTCAATCATCTTGTTTAAGGTAATCATTTTCTCGTCTAATTGCTCGTTTGAATAAAATAGATTTACCAAAGAATAGAGGTTTGGGTCTAATTGTGACACTCTTTTTATTATATAATTTTCCTTAACTGGCAGGATTTTCTTTGAGAGCAAAAAGATAAACAAGATTTCTTTAAGTAAACAATTCATTAAGAATAGTTTTTGTGATTTGTCCTCTTTTTCATTCGCAATGTCTTGTATTCTGTCGCCTATTTTGTAAGCCCACCAATTAGCATCAAATTTTTCAAGTTTTTCATTAGTAATTTTCTTTGCCGCTGAGATAAGTCTATCCAGGGAGTTATTCTTATCCAAAATTATTTTGGTGTTCATAAACCATCCTGCAATGTTATAATCTTTTTCTGTTTTTAGCATGTTTAGGGTGTGTTCCTTAGGAAAGTAAAATAATTCATGTTCAATCCCACCAATAATTTTGGATTCTCTTTTCCACCAGTTTTCATTAATTAATACAAAAACATCGATGTCATTGTGCTTTCCTTCTGGGTTGCGTGCATAGGAACCAAAAATAAAAACCCCGTCTGTATATTTCTTATTTTTTATGTATGTCAAAAGCTCCTTTTCTGAATTCATTTCAAGACCCCCATGGATGAGTTTATTTTCCAGCACTGTGGATCTGGAGCCAAATAATCTTTGTGGATTGCATAAGCCATTCCTCTGCAGCCGTTGCAGTTGTCATGGTGCTCACAGCTTCCACAAACCTTTATTTTATCCTTATCACGCAAATCCCAAAGAATCTTGGAACCAAACCAAATGTCGAAGAAGGACTGTTTTCTTAGGTTTCCGACGATTAAACCTAGGCGTCTGCATGGCATTACGTTCCCGTTTGGGAGTATGGTGATAGTTTTCGTTGCGACTGGGCAAAATCCGCTAGATTTATCAAGCAAACACCACAGAGTTCTTGAGGTTGTGAGCGTAGGGGTTGTTTTGTTCTTTGATAAGGAGTAAATCTTTTGATAAATCTCTTTTAGTTCCAGGGGTTCTAGAACTTCTTTTTGCAGTCTTCTTCCGTTTCCCATTGGAACCAAATTACTTATTGTAACTTTGTTGACTCCGAGTTTTGTGGCCAATTTGTAATATGGTTCTATGTCTGAAGCATTTGTTTTTGTTGCGACAAAATGCATTGCTGTTTGAAGTTTGTGTTTTTTAAGAAGTTTAATTGAATGGAGAACTTTTTCGTAAACCCCCAGTCCTCTTATGGCATCATTTAACTCTTTTGTTGATGCCTCTAAGCTTATTTGTATTATGTTTGCCCCTAATAGCTCCAGTTTTTTGGCTGTTTTGTCATTTAGCAGAGTCCCATTTGTCATTACCCCCACAAATGTTCTTCGTGATCTCTTTTTAATATATTTGAGAATTTCAAAGAAATTCTTGCTCATTAATGGTTCCCCGCCAGTTAGAGAAAATTCTGGGGTAAAATTAAACGCTTTACAAAAATCAAATAGTTGATTAACTATTCCAATAATCTCTTCAAGATTTAATTCGTTAGAAGTATAATTGTGTTGGTAACAATGTTTGCAGCGTAAATTACAATTGTTAGTTAAGTGTAATTGTACATTAAACGGGGTTTTTTCAGTTGAACCGCTTTTATTTTCAAACAAATCTATTAATGGTAAAAAGTCTTTGTTTTCCAATTGAAAAGCAACTCCCTTTTGCGGGCTGTAAAAAGCAGTTGTTTCTGGGGAAACTCTCTTTTGAATAAAATCATTAGCCCTTACATAGTTTTCAAAACTCTTGGTTAACAGTGGATTTTCAACAGAAGTAATGTGCATAATAGTAACTTTGTTCCAGTGATTAATATGCTCCTGGTTGATTTTTTATCAACTAATTAGTTGATTTTTTTGTTTTATTTCTTTGGTAAGGTAGATAGTTTATTGAGATTAGTTCATAAATTTTTCGTAGTGTTATTTATTCATGAAATTATCCGTTCTTTGTTATGTAACTAAAAATGGGAAAACATTGATGTTGCACCGGGTAAAGAAAGAGAGTGATTTTACTAATGGGCAGTATGGTAAATGGAATGGTTTGGGCGGAAAGATTGAGTCTAATGAATCTCCTGAAGAGGCTGTGAGAAGAGAAGTTTTTGAGGAATCTGGGCTTAAAATAATGAGTCCTGTGTTAAAGGGTATAGTTACTTATCCCGAAACGAGTACGGATGAAGAGTGGATGATTTTTATTTTTGTTGCAAAGAAATTCAAGGGTAAATTAATTGAATGCAACGAAGGGGATTTAGAGTGGATTAAAACCTCAAAAATACAAAAACTGAATTTGTGGCAATCAGATTACTTGCTTCTGCCATTATTAAATAAAAAAGGGGTATTCACTGCAAAAATCACTTATAATCGCGAAAAAGTAATTCACTCAATTATAAACAAATACAAATAACTATGCGGACGCAAGTTCACACAATACTAAAAGGTATATGAAATAAGAAAAGATAATTTCCCAGCCGCACTTCATAAAGCAAGCGGAACATTAATACTAATTAACAAAAAGTAGGGGGCTTTGTGGTCAAACTTTTATTTCCATGCCGTCATACGCAAAATCAAAGTTAATGCTGGCATATTTTTCTTTCATTTTTTTTAGATATTTTAAGCCCCAGGCTTGAAGTTCGAGTTCTTCAATGTGTGTCAGAATTGTTTTCTTTGGGTTCAACTCTTTTATTCGATTCATTAAGTCGGGAAATGATATTTCGCTTTTGACCTTTTGGTATGAAAAGAGGCCGCATTCATTAATTAATAAATCTAAATTTGGGATACTTTGGGCGAAGTTTATTGTGTCGCAAGGTGAGTAAAGAACTCTTTTTCTTCCCTCCTTGAATAGAAATGAGTTGGTGTTTGAGTTCTTTCCAGTATAACCTATTGCAGTAACCTTCAAGTTTCCTATTTTTATTGTTTGGTTATGCTCAATAAAATGAATCTTTGCAACTTTAATCACATTGCTGTAATAATTTAAAACATTTATTTTACTTTCTAAATCTTTAAAAACTTTTTTTGAGAGGTAAACATTAATTCTACGCACAGCTTTATTCGCCCGAAAATCAAAACAGGATTCTAGTATAAGCCTTAATCCAAATGTATGGTCTGGATGCCAATGTGTTATGAACAAGTTTTCAACTTTCTTAATGTTTCTTCTATTTAATGAATCAGCAATATCTTCTCCACAATCAACTACCCCATTAATGTTTTTTATGAACAAAGAACTGCTGTTTCGCTTGTACGGCTCGCCAAGCCTTCTCGCCTTTTTGCAAACATTGCATTGACAGTAAGGTCTTGGGGTTGCTGTTGCCCCTCCAGAGCCAAGTATAACAAATTCCATTCTTTAACCACGCCCAAGTACCATTTACAATGTTTTTATGAGTTCTTTTTTGAATTCTGTGAAACCATACTTTTCATAAAAACCTGAAGCTGATTTATTGCCGGATAGTACATTTAAGCAAATATGTTTTATCCCTTTGGATTTAAACAATTTGGTTGCTTTACTCATCAAACTTTTCCCAACAGATTTTTTTCTGTACTTCTGGGAAACAAATAAATCACTCACATACCCAATCTTTTTTACAGTGTATATTTTTGGTCTGTCTTTTATTTGGAAATTAATAAAACCAGCTGCCTTTCCTTCTATTTCGGCAAGCAAGAGAAAATGGTTATATTTGCTGTTAATACATTTCTTAACATATTTCTTAATGCCTAAAATACTTTTTTTATCAAGAGTTTTAAGGGCTGGAGTAATGGCTCCCTCATGTTTTATTAAATCAATAAATAAGCCAGTCAGAGGATCTAAATCTTTGTTCTTGGCGGTTCTAATGTTCATTACTAGTATATGTAATTAAAATATATAAAGGAAGTTATTTCAAGAGTTTTAGCCCCTTTTTATAAGGTCTATTTCTTTTTCAATTAGTGGCATTTTGTAAGGATAAAAATCTGCTTCTATTATTTTTGGTTTGTCGAGCTTTAGTATTGGTTTTAGTTTGGTTAGTTGTTCTTGGTTTGCTTCTGTTAGGAATCCGTGGGCCCTCAAATTGCCTTTTTTTATCCATTGGGCGCTTAAATGTATTTCAACTAACTTGTTTTCAAATTTCAAGAAATCGGTTGGTTCAATATTGTTTTCTAGCGCATGGCACGCATCTAAAACAAACTTTAGTGATGGGTTTTTGTCTAAAATTAATTCAATTTCTTTTATTGTGCAAAAGCCCGTATTCTCTGGTTTCTGGTTAAGGTTCTCAATGCAATTAATCATTTGATTGTCAAGAGAATTGTAGTCCTTTATTGTATTTGGGTGAAAAATAATGTGTTCTATTGCGACTTGTTTAGCTAAAAATGAAGCCTTTTCAATTAGTTTGTTTGATTCTCTTTTGTTATCATACTGAATATCTTTAAATGGCATGTGTAATGATTTGAATTTTAGTGATTTGACAAAATTAAGTGTATCTTCTTCAAACTCAAAATCAAGTAGGTTTTTTGGTAAAGCAAACAAAAGCTCTATGCCGTCAATTAGAGAAGCGTATTTTTGAATAAAGCGTATTCGGTCTTGTATACTCAAACCTAAGTCGTAACAGCAACCCATTGAAATAGCAACGACCATTAATTATTCACCAACTAGCCGGAGTCACTATTTTTGTTCTCTATTTCTATTATTCCTTGGATTTCGTTTAAATTGTCAATATAATAATCCGGCTCAAAAACTTGACGCTTTTTGTCAAATTCAATACTCTTGGTTAAGATAGCCGTTTTAATTCCTAATTTGCTAGCGGCTGTGTCTTCATTCAAATTGTTGCCGACCATTAAGCATTCATTTGGGTGTATTTTATCCTTTCTTCTTTTATTTACTTTTCTCAATAAAATGTTAAATATTTTAAGTTCACTTTTTATAGTGCCTTCCTCATGCGACATGAGAAAGTGTGTAAAGTATTTGTATATGGTCTTCTTTTTGGCTATTATCCGGTTAGTATTATCATCTGTGTTGGTAATAACACACAAAATAATCTTTTTGTCGTGAAGTTTTTTTAAGGTGCATTTTGCACTTGGAAAGAGTTTTGTTCTTCTAATCTGCAACTTAGTATATTCTTCATGGAGTTGGCATGAAAGTTCTTTTCTCGGGCTTAAACCAAGCGCTGAAAAAAAGATTTTCTCAAAGTAGAATTTTGTTGGTGTCTTTTGAGTATGGCCTAATTTTTTCCATTTGCCAGCGGCAGCATAATGTGCCTGTTTTATTTTATTTACTGAAAAATCCATGTGGTGCTTGTTAAGAAAATTCTTGTATGCTAAAATGAAAACACTTTCATTATGGATTGATTTAACTAAAGTATCTCCAAAATCAAAAATAACACATTTAATCATATTAAAATCATTGAATAATTGTATTTTATTTGTGTCTTTTTCTTAAAGATACTATTTTGATTACCTGGTTTTTATCTTCTCCATTAGTTCTTCTTTCTCCATTGCCTTAACTAGCCATCCTTTTGTTGTGATTGTTCCGGTTGTTTCGAGTTCTTTTATTGCTTTGTCAAGCTTTTTCTCGCTGTAATTAGCAAAGCAGAGGAGTTCTCCTTTTGTGTAGTGTTTGTTCTCGTGGAGGAGCATTAGGAGGATTTGTTCGTGCGTTTTTGAGTAATTTGGGTGCTGTTCAGCCTTTTTTAGGTAAGCATTTTCTAGTACGGTTAATACCATTAGGGGTCACTTGTGATGATTGTTTCGGGTTCGGTTGGGAATTTTTTGAAATAGAGTTGTTTTGTTTTGGAAGTGTGTTTTACCAGTAAAAAGTATTTGTCAGCCATTTCATTAATGATGTGCGTAATCTCGTTCTCATTAGAATAATCAAGTATTCGCTCTTCCATGCACTAAATGCTGCTTGGGCGATTAATATGGTTAGAGTAGAAAAAGAATCAACTAAATGGTTGATTTGTTTTACATTTGTTTTCTCATCGGCTGTACTTTTAGTCCGTGGAAGTTTCTAATTCCTGTTGTTTTCTTATAGCCTATTCTTTGATAGAATGGCACGGCGTATAATGATGCGCGCGCGTTTACTTGTCTGGATTTTTGTCTTTTTGCTTCTTCTTCAAACCTTTGCATTAGTCTTTTCCCAATTCCAGCGCCGTGATGTTTTCCAAGCAAAAAAAGATTTGTAATTTTATTTGGTCGCCCCCTCGCAAGCCCAATTACTTTCCCATTTTCCACCGCAACAAAGAATATCGGGGTTGTTGAGAATCTTTCAAGTAACACTTCTTGAGAGAGTTTTGGAGAATATTGTTCGGCATATTCTTGTACCGCAGCTTTTGAGCCCTCCTGACTATTGAATCGCTTGAAGGTTTCAGAAATTACTCTCGCGCATGCTTTTGCATCACTTGGGTGGAATCTTCTGATTGTTATCATAAAACAGTAGGGATTTTTAAAGTTATTAATTGTTGTGGTATTGGCATAAAACCAACGTTTCCAACCAAAAGTCTTTTAATAACCTGTTATTAATTAATTAGTGGTGTTTGCTTTGGGGAAGATGGTTAGTTTTGAAATAGAGACGCCTCTATTGAGGGCTATTGATGCGTATGTAAAATCCAGTGGTTTTTATTCTTCGCGCAGCGAGTTCATCAAGGAATCTGTGCGCAAGAATCTGCTTGAGAGGGAAGAGTGGCGCAGGGATTTTCGCGGGCGTGCAGAGAATCTTCGTAAACTCGCTATTTCTAGGGGGATGCCGACAACACCAGTGACTCAAGAAGAGCGGGACGCGTTTGCAAGAGAGTATTTTAAGAAGAACAAAATTACAATAAAGTAGGGTTAATTATTTTTATTTTAGTGCTTACTTTTTCAAAATCCTTTGTGTTAAAAGTGGCTATTGCGTCACAATTATTTTCTATTGCGGTTGTCACATGGAGGGCATCAAGCCGGTGTATTCCTAACTGCAAAATTTCCTTACTCACATAAGTTGTGTTTGGTATTCTCTCAACAATTAAGTTCTTTTCAGTAAGTAATTCAACGGCTTTTTCTGAATTTAGATAACACATGCGTTTTATTTCTTCAAAAAACAATTTTGACAAAACAAGTGTGTGGCTATTATCATGGCAATATTCAAATAACTTCTCAGCTTCGTGATAAAGTGGGCGATAATTTCTCCCAATTTCTTCTCGTATGTAGCTAATGAATACGTTGCTGTCCAAATATATTCTCATGAATTAAGCCAATGTCCAGCGCTTTAAGAACTTTGGCTCTTTTTCGGTAATTAACGAAGCCTATTTTTAAACCCTTTTTCTCTTGTCTTTCTTATCCAAGTCGGGGTTTATTTGTATGGCAAAAAAGAGAGTTCTTGTTACTAGCGCGCTTCCGTACGTGAATAATGTTCCCCATTTAGGGAATTTGATTGGTTGTGTGCTTGGCGCTGATGCGTTCGCGAGGTTTAAGCGTCTTGAGGGGAATGAGGTTTTGTTTGTACTTGGCACTGATGAGCACGGAACAACAGCTGAAGCGAAAGCAATTGAAGAGGGACTCACCCCGCGCCAGCTAGTTGACAAGTACTTTAAGATTCACAAAGAGATTTATGAGTGGTTTGGGGCGAGCGCTGATTGCATGGGCAGGAGTTCCTCAAAAGAGAATGCGGAGATTACAAAGCACATTTTCCTAAAGCTCCACGAGAATGGTTTTTTGGTTGAGAGAACAATAACCCAATTGTATTCAGAGAAAGCGAAAAAGTTTTTGAGTGATAGGTTTGTTGAGGGTGAGTGCCCGATTTGCCACGCGAAGGGCGCAAGGGGGGATCAGTGTGATGCTTGCGGTAATTTGCTTGACCCGATGGACCTAATTAATCCAATAAGCAAACTTGATGGCTCAAAGCCAGTTCCAAAACAAACAAAGCACTTGTTTATTGATTTGCCAAAAATTGAGCCGGAATTAAAAAAGTGGATTGATACTAAGAGAAAAACATGGACCCCGTTAGCTTTGAACATCACAGACCAGTGGCTCAAAACCGGGTTAAGGGAGAGGTGTATTACTCGTGACCTTGAATGGGGAATCCCTGTTCCGCTTAAGGGCTGGGAGAATAAAGTTATTTACAGCTGGTTTGATGCGCCTATCGCATACATAGGAATCACCATAGAGAAACTTGGGAAAAAGTGGGAGACTTGGTGGAGGGATGAGGATATTACGCTTTATCAGTTCATGGGAAAAGATAATGTTCCATTCCACTCAATTTTGTTTCCTTCTTTCTTAATCGGAACAAGAGAGAAGTGGCATTTAGTTGATTACCTTGATTCAACCGCATATCTAAATTATGAATCACAGAAGTTCTCTAAGAGCAAAGGAATTGGAGTATTTGGGGATGATGCGATAAAGTCAGGCATTGCTAGCGACGTATGGAGATATTATTTGTTTAGGGTTCGCCCGCAGGAATCTGATTCTGATTTTGAGTGGAAGGATTTTGAGGCGAAAGTGAACACGGAGCTTGTTGGGAACTTTGGTAACTTTGTGAATAGAATTGTTGCGCTTAACGAAAAGTTTTTTGATGGGGTAAAACAAAAATCTGGCTCTGGAAATCTTCTTGATTCAGCAAAGCCTCTTGTTGAGGAATACAAAACTTTGGTAAACAAAATTCATTTGAGGGAGGCTCTTCTAAAAGCAAATGAAGTGAGCTCTCTTGGGAACAAATATTTGCAGGAGCATGAGCCTTGGATTAAAGTTAAGACTGATAAAGTCGCTGCGGGGGAAGTAATTGCGGAGTGCCTTGATTTGGCGAAGGTTCTCGCGGTTCTTTACTACCCGTTTACTCCAAAAGCATCGGAGAAAGTGTTTGAAATGCTCGCAGAGAAAGATATTTTGAAAGTGGGTTTTGCGAAGTGCTTTGATGGGGTAAAAGAGAAGACAAAAATCAAATCTCTTGGAATTTTATTCGCAAAGCTTGATGATAAAACGGTTGTTGAGCTTAAGAAAAAGTTCTCAAATCAGTAATTCTTAGTTTTTTGAATGGGTTTGATGGTTTCACTTACCCATATATATGGTTTCAGCACCAATCTTGTGGAATATTGGGTTGGTTGGAAGGAGCCAAAGGATTTGGCTTTGTTTTTAAACATTTTCAAGCGATTCGGTACAGGATATTGAGGGAGTATAATTCAGAAAAGAGAGTTGTAATTCAAAAGTATAAGTGATTTGCCTTAGTGGTTGTAATGATTTGTTTTATCGCGTGGATTGTTTTTGCTGTTCTTGGGATTTTCTCCGCAAGGTACCGCTCTTATTTCTTTGAGGCCACGGATTGTTTGTTTAGGAAGATGACTTTAAGAAAATGCACTACTTCTTTTGACCAGAAGATGAAGATGAAGGTTTCAACAAAACTCGCCGCTCTAAATAAGTCCCTTGGCTCTTTTGTTTTCAAGCACTTTGAAATAATTTCCTGGATTTTCACGATAATAATGATAGTTTCTCTTGCTTGGTCGGCTTATGCTACCGCTGATGGAATTTACAACTGGGTGGTTTTTGGGAATTGTTATGGTCCAAACAGTACAGAATTGTGCGTGTTAAATACTCTTACAGGTAAAACCCAGCCGGCAACCTCTGTAGCTGCGAGTTATTTGACGGATAATAATTTGCTGTGTGACTCAAATTTGCTGGCAAAAAGCGTTGCGGGTATTTTGGACAAGGGGTAGTTTTTTAAGTAGTATTTAGTTGTTTTTTTTCAACTTGGATGGAGGGTTGGTAATGAGTAATGAACATAAAGAACATGAACACAAAGAACACCACTCCGCGCATGAGCACAGCGGGAGTCACTCAAAACAAGAAAAGATTCTTGGGTTTGATTTGAAGGTAGTAGTGCTCGTTTTCGCGCTAGTAATTATGGCGGCGCTCGCAGGCACCTGGTTTGGTGCGATGAGTGCGGCTTCAGCTGCTAGTGCCACATCAGCGGGAGTTAATATTGACAAAGCTGCTCTCAAAATTAGTATAGAAGATTATTTTAATCAGAATAAACTAGCGATTTTTGGGAGTGATGCGATTTCATTGAAAGTAGCTAATATAAAGGATGCTAATGACGGGCTAGTATTAGTGGATTATACCATTACTGCTGGAACAGATAGTCAGGCTGGGACGTTTTTTGCTTCTGCCACAAGGGTTTATGTTGCCCAAATGGTGCTTGATTTGACAACTAATTTGCCGAAACCCACTGTTACTGCCCAGACGCAGGCCGAACCGGTTAAATCGGATAAGCCGGTGGCAGAACTACACGTGTTCTCTTACTGCCCTGCAGGTACTGCAGCGCTTGAGTCATTTGCCCAGACGGCTGATGCTCTAAAGAGTGTTGCTGATGTAAAAGTAAAGTTCTTTAGTGATATGCACGGTGCTCATGAATTACAGCAGAATAAGATTCAGGAATGCATACAGACAATTGCAAAGGACAAGTACTGGACTTACGCAGGAAAGTTTGTTACAGACATTTACCCTGTTTGCGGTTCATCAAGAAGCGTTGAGTGTGATTTGAATGAGTCAGTAAAACTCATGAATTCACTTGGCATTGATTCTACTGCGGTAATTAATTGTGTTAAAACTCAGGGAGACGCCCTCTATGCGGCAGACCAGGCTGATGCCCAGGCACTCAAGTTGCAATACTCTCCATCAGTAGTTGTAAACGGAGTATACTTTGGGAACGCGGATAGATCTCCTGAAGGATTGAAGAATCTAATTTGTGATTCATTCAATACAGTGCCAAGCGTATGCTCGGTGGCATTAGGCTCCGCGACTGCAACAAGCACAGGTTCATGTTAAAATTAGTGTAACTTAAGGGCTTTTGGTTTATTGCCAAATCCCTTGAGTTGTTCTTTTTTTAATTATCCTAGTGGTTTGTCAACAACTCCCTTTTTCTTTTCTTCTTTATTACTTTTCATAATAATTTTGGCGATTTTGGATGAATTTTTTTGTGCGTCATAAATGGTTCCTCTTTTTCCTTGCGCTGGTGAATTTCGCCGCGGGGATTTACTCATTCAGTTTTTACGCGCCCCAGCTTGAGGCAAATAGTCCCTTGCTTTGGTTTTTCATTATTGATTGTCCAATTTATGCGATTATTTTCGGAATTACGCTGCTTTTGATTGCGAGAGGAAAGGGAAGCGCGCTTCTCTCATTCATTTCCTTAGTTGGTAGTGTTAAGTACGGGCTTTGGACAATCTTTGTTCTTGGGATAAGCGACATGGCGGCGCTTTACCCGCTAGTAATCTTAGCGCATGTGCTTTTGCTGGTGGAGACAATTGTTCTTTTTAGAGTGTTCTCATTCAAAGTAAAGCACGTTCTTCTTGCGCTTGTGTGGTTTGTGCTAAATGATTATCTTGACTATACAATCGGGCTTCATCCCTTTGTTCCTGACGGGTTCTTAGCGCAGGCGGGCACCTTCGCAATTATCTGCTCGCTAGTATTGCCCTTTGTTTTGTCAATAATTTTCTCTACAAGAAGAGAAGTTGTTTATTCAGCAATGAATGCTCCAAAGAAGGAAAAGAAAAGGAAGTGGGCAAATTAGTTTTTTTTCACTTACAAAAGGCATTTAAATCAGTTCATTTCTTTATAGATAGTATTGGACAATAAATATTCTTTTTGTTCAAATCGCCTTTGATGAATTTTGATAATTATGGATAAGAAGTACTCAATTACGGGGCACGGTGCGTGCAAGGAAGTTGGAAGAAGCGCTTTTGTTGTTGACTTTGGAGAAAAATTCCTGATGGATTATGGAATAAAACTTAATATTGATGCAATAGAATATCCTACTGAAATCACGGAACCTGTGAAAGCGGCAATTATTTCCCATGCTCACCTTGACCACTCGGGATTACTTCCTTACTTTTACAAAAAATCAGAATGTTTAAGTTTCATGACCCAATCAACGCTTGAGCTTGCGGATTTACTTTGGAGGGACTCAATAAAAATCGCCGAGTTTGAGGGAATGGCGCCAAAGTATGATAAGGGGGAAATTGAGCAAACACATAGATATAATTTTGTTGTCCCTTACCAGAAAAAACTTAGTTTAACTCACGATGTTTCGTTAGAATTTTTTGATGCGGGGCACATATTGGGTTCAGCATTAACAAAACTTACTCATGATGAAAATACTTTTTTATATACGGGAGATTACAAGGTAAATGAAACTCAGTTGCACGTGGGTGCTGACCTTGATGTTGGTAAAATTGATTATGTGATGACTGAAGCGACTTACGGCGACCGTGAGCAGGCGGATAGAAAACTTGAAGAGAAGGCATTCTGCGAATCGGTTCAGAGTACTGTTGAGCGCGGAGGATGGGCGATAGTTCCTGTTCTTGCAATTGGAAGAAGCCAGGAAATTGTTGATATTTTATCAAAGTATAATCTTGATGCGCCGATTTACCTTGATGGGATGGGAAAGAAAGTTTCTGAGATTTATATGCAGCACGCTGATTTAATTAAGGACTCGCACGGGCTAAAAAAAGCCCTGAATGGAGTTAATTGGGTTGAGGGAAAGCAGGGGCGCTCAAAGGCAATGAAGCAGCCAAGCATTATTGTGACAACCTCAGGAATGATGAAGGGCGGACCAGTTATTGGGTATGTTCAAAAAATCATTAATGACCCTAGGAGTAAAATTCATTTGACATCTTATCAGGCTGAAGGGACTCCGGGAAGAACGCTTATGGCGGAAGGAAAACTTCCAAGAGAAAAGACAAAGGAACTCGTGAAAGTCGGGTGTCGCTACGAGAAATTTGATTTCTCCGCTCACCCAAGCCAAAGCGAGATGATTAAAGCGCTAAAAAAATGGTCTCCAAAAGAAATTTTCCTTGTGCACGGGGACGGAAAAGTAATGGATATTTTCTCAACAAAAATAAAAGAGGAGCTTGGAATAAAAACGACGGCAGTCTCAGCAGGAAAGAAAGTAACTTTTGGCGAGAAGTAATTCTCTTTTAGTTTGTGTTTATCTTTTAATATTTTTTTATTTTATTAAGTGGTTTTATGTCTTTTGAGAAGTTTTGCGCTAAATGCGGAACAACTACTGATGCGTTAATTAATGGTCTTTGTGCTGATTGTTACCTTAAGAGGCACGAGTTATTTGAGGTTAAGGAAATTAATATTGAGCGCTGCGTTAAGTGCCTTAAAATAAAATTCAAGGGCAATTGGCAGAATTATTTTGAGGATGCTGTTGCGAACGAAGTTGTATCAAAAGTAAAACCAATGCATGGTCTTGACCAGCCAAAAGTTTTTGTTGAACTTAATCCTATTACTGAGAGTGATTTTAGCGCGCAAGTAACTGTGGAAGGCTTTTTGAATGATGTTCTCTTGAAGCAGACAAAGCCGATTGAGTTTTCTTTGCAAAAGGTTTCGTGTGATTCGTGCATGAAGCTTGTTTCAAATTATAGGGAAGCGATACTCCAGCTTCGCGCGCCTACACAAAGCGAGGCGGATGCGATGCTTGAGGTTGCAAAGCAGCTTCTTAATTCAGAGAAAGCAAAGAACTCTTTAAGCGCCGCAGTAAAGATACTTAGCGCAAAAAACGCGTATGATCTTTGGATTGGTTCAAACAAGGGTGCAGTAAAAACCGCAAGAAAACTCGCTAAATTATACAAAACACAAATCATAGTATCCCAAAAACTAATCGGGCAGGAAGAAAGCGGGAAAAGAAAATACAGATTTACTTATTGTATAAAGGCTGGGAAATAATTTAGTCTTCCTTATTCACTAACCTTTCAAGTCTTCTTCTTGACCGGCGCCTGTCGGTTAAAGTGCTTAGTAATTCTTTTTGCAGAGTCCTGTTTTGGGCTGCGCTTCTCGCGATTTTTTTTGCTGCCCTCTCGCCCCTTTTTCTTTTTGCATCAGCAGATTCTTTTTCCAGTTGAATTTCTCTTGGGGACTTGCGTTTTCTTCTTCTTGCTACTTCAAGTTCAAAGTCAGCCCCCGGGGATAAAATTACTTTTGAGGGTTGTTCTTTGGCAGTGTTTTCCTTTGGTTTATATTTTTCAAGTGTTTTTCTCCCCCAAACATCCTCAATTCTTTCTATTAGTTCTTTCTCTCTTACGGATGCTAGTCTTCTTTCATGTACGATTGCTTCGCGTTGTGTTGCATTGTGAGTGGGTTTAAGCTCGGGTCTTGGCAGGTGCCTTGCTTCCCAGTAAAGCTCAGTAGCGTAATCATCCACCGCCTTTATTTTTATGTTGTAATAATTACATACTTCACGGAAAAAATCTACTGCTTCTTGAGTTCCAAGCATATTCCTAGCTTTCCACCTTATTCTTATTATTGCCTGAAGTGCCCTGTCTTGGTGCACTGGTCCAGTGGATTTTTTTCTTTGATGGAAGCGGTCAAGTTCAGGAACATCTTTCCCAAAGACCTCTGTTATGAATGCTAGTCTCTTTAAATCGGCTCTTTCAGTCAGAGGGTTTACTTCTTCCCCAACGAGTGCATATTTTAGCGCGTTTAATCTTGTTGGATCCGCGTGTTGGTGTTGTAAAAACTTGAAGTCAAGTATTACTGAATTTCTGATTAAATGTCTAAAGTATCGCTTTCCATAAGATTCAATTGATTGTTTTTCTTGGTGTGGAAATATTGCTGAATAATTCTTATTTTGCTCAGCTATTCTCCCAAACAGCGTATAAATTTCGCTCTCTGCCTTGTTGTCATAAAGCATGGTTTTTTTGAGTTCATGGTTTTGCAAAAGAAATCTCGCTGTTGAGAATATGAGCCGTTTGAAGTCGCTTGGCTTTGCCTCAATAAACGTTTGTATCCCGGTTATGACATTTTTTCTCTTTCTTGAAGCAAGATATTTTCCAAGCCCCCATCTTCCTACAACACGGAGCAATATTCCTCCTGTGCCCATCTGGGGCAGCTGTCCAGCATCCGCGTCCCCGCTCAGTCTCGCGAGTCTTTGTTCTATTCGGCTCCTCTCAGTTAAAAATGTGCTTCCAGAACCATACTCTCCAGTTTTTAGTGTTTTTATCCACTTCTCAAGGGCAGCCCTTCTCTGGGGGATAGTGGTTGGGTCTTTTATCAAAGCATCCGCGTGAGCTATTTCGGTGAGTATGCTGCTTCTAAGTGGTTTAGGTTTTCGCATCCTACTTATCCACGCTGGCATTCTTGGCATAAATGTGCACTTTGATTAAGTTTAATTTTTTTTTAAGAAATTAATTTTTATTTCTCAAATTCCCCAAGCGCTTTAAGCAAATCTTCTATCGGCATCGCTGTTGTGACAAGCGGGATTTTTTCGCTCTCGGCGATTTTTATCGCGATTGGGTCAACCGGTTTCTCTGTGGTAAATGTTCCGTGAAGAACAATTAAGCTTGGTTTCATATCGGTTGAGAATCTCCCGATTTTTACTGCGATGAGCGGGCTTCTTCCATTTTCAACATGTCTAAATATTAAAACCCTATTTGGCGTTTTTCCGTAGAGCATCATGTATTCGTGAACGGGTATTTCAAGTATCACTTTTATTGAGTCAATTACCGTGTAACCAAAAACAGTTTCTTCTTTTAGTTTGTGCGGGAGGCAGATTACCTCTCCATTTATTTTTCTCACAATCTCAGTTGCTTTTACCCCCGAAGTGAATTCGTGTGAATCAAATGCTGTGCTTTGCTGCTGCGCAAAGTCTTTTTCTAATTGTTTTACTACTTTTCCGCCTTTATTTTTGTCCATTTCAATTAATGCATTAACAAATCTCGCAATTACCCCAATCCCCGGGTTTTTTCTTCTTCCGCCTTCATAATCAGAAATTGTTGAGGAAGAGACTTTGAGGAAACCCGCAAGCTCTGTTTGGTGGATGGAGAATATTTCTCTCCATTTCTTCATGCTTCCGCCTGGGTCGCTTGAGAGAGTGATTTCTCCGGCGATAGTCATTGCTAATTTGTTCATAATTAGCTTAGGGTAAAACAACTTAATAAGCGTTTCGTCAGTTGTCCTTTTTCAGAAGTGTTTTTTACGTCTATGGGGGGTTTGTACTTTTATTGGCGTCCTTGCGGCCCTTAGGTCTTTTGCTAGTTTTTTTCTCAGAAGTCGTCTATACCTCGAAAATTTAATTTTTTCCCACAATTCAGATTGAGTTAATCCAATTTTGCTTAATTGTTTGCTTCTTCTTTCTGAAGGGGCAAAATTCTTGAAGGTTCTTATTTTTGGATACCTGCTTTTTGCTTCCTCTAGCACTCTTGTTTCAATCGTTGTAGCTATTCCGCTTCCGCCATAACCGCGCTTTGGGGCTTCGCTTGGAAAAAGAAGCGGGTATGGATAATGCGCCAGGCTTTCTAAAAGATTGAAGTCTGGATAATATCTTAGTTTAATATGCCCAAATTTAAACCCTGGTTTGATTCTCTTTGTTTTCAAAAGCTTTGTTACAAATGGGTTTACAATGAAATCCTTTGCGGGTCTTCCTCTTTCAACTGTTATGGTTGCTTTAAGTTCAGAGCAAGTTTTTAGTGGTGTTGTTTCGCCATATTTTATTCTTAGTCCTAATAAGAGTCGTGCCGATGCCATGTAATTCACTTCGTTTTAGTTATCTGGAATATTTGTTGACTTGGTTAGTTAAATAACTTTGTAATTGGTCCCCAATTAAGTATTTATAGTCCATTAGTCAATCCTATTTCATGTACGACATTTTTGGGGCTGACTGGAGCGGGACAATGGTAATTGTTATTGTCGCGGTCGCGCTTTACCTTTTCTTTGCGGTTTATTATGGAAAGAATATTCGCGCAAAGCAGTCAGTGGGTCTAGTGCTTGCGGGAATAATTTTTCTTGTGACTTTTATTCCTGTTGTTGAAACGATTTTTGTTAATAATTATTTCTTCGGTCTTGACGGGGCTTTTCTATTATCAGTATTCATAATGTTCGGCGCATTAATTGCGGTAATTAGAGAATACATTGAGCTTACAACTAGCGAACCGATTTAGAAAATCAACGAGCCTGCCGAGAATCGAACTCGGATCTACTTCTTACTCCTTTTTAAGTAGGAGAAAGTTGCCTTATCCATTGGGCTACAGGCTCATATACTAAAGAAGTCTTTAGGGAAGAAGTTTTTAATTGCTTGGCTTTTCTACAAAAGCAGTCTTATTGCGCTAGCGGCGAATAGCGGTACCCAGAGGTTATCATCAATTGGGATTAGTTCTATTATTGCGGCGATTAGCGCGGTTATTAGGGTAATGTGGATTGGATAGAAAACTGATACGCAGATGGCTGCAATCACAAAGCACGCGAAGCTTCCCTTATAGGTTTTATTCATAAGAATTTTGGTTTTGCCGTATCTTTGCCCCATTATTGCGGCGGCTGTGTCAGCGTATACTTGTACACTTAGTGCAGCAAGAACAATCAGCGGGGTGTCATGGAAAATAAACATTATCACTAAAGCGGAGATAAAGAAATAAATGGCGGCTTTTCCTGGAAACTTTTTCTCAGTAGTACGCTCAACCCCCACGACGAGTTTTGTAAGGAAAGGCAATTTGTATCCGCGTGCAATGGCGAGGGAAAGAAAGGTTCCAATTATTGTGCAAATTCCTATCACAATGAAACTTGCGTTTATTCCTGCAAAGTAAATGAGCAATAAAATAAGCGTGCCAAAGACTAAGTGAAATACTTTTCTTTTTGTTTCTCTTGAAACATTTCTTGATTTTTTCATTTATTTCAGTCCTTAAGCTCTTTTTTTATTTTCTCAGCAATTTCTTTTAGCTCTTCGATATTCCCTTTTTTTGATTTGCACGGGTCAAGGTCATTAATTTGGTTCACTGGTACAAGGTGTAGATGCACATGCCTTACTGAAATTCCTTCTATCGCAAGCCCAATTTTTAACGCCCCGGTTGTGGACTTCAGCGCTTTTGATAAGCGTTTGGCGTTTGAGAAGAGTTTTGCAAACAGCGGTTCCTCTGTCTCAAAAATATAATCAACGTGTTTTTTTGGAATTATTAGCAAATGCCCTGGGTGCATTGGGTTAATGTCTAGGAAGGCATAAGTTTCAGCATCTTCCCAAATCTTAACTGAAGGAATTTCTCCTTTGATTATTTTGCAAAAAACACATTCAGCCATATATTTCACGCTAGTAAACTAGTGCCTTTACTTCTTTTTAACTAATACTAAGTAGTGGTGTTTCTCAAACGGCTCAAGATTAACCACTTGGAGTATCTCAAACTCTTTTTCCAAAATTTTTATTTCTCCAGAAAGCACATCTGCTTTCTCTTTTGCCTGCGAGATGCTCTTTGTTTTTATTGCGATTGCCCCAAAGGCCCCTTTTTTGAGCAGCGGTGCGTTTCGAACAAAAATATCCGCCTGATTGCGCTGGGAAATATCCTGGAACATTGTGTCAGCTTTTTTCTCAAAATATTCTTCGTAATTCTTAGTTATTTGTGCATCACTAATTATTGGGAAAAGGTTTTGCCTCTCCTCAGCGAGCGCCGCGAGTTTTTTCATTGCAATTTCAGAAATATCAACACAAAATATCGCTCCTTCCTCGCCGACAATATCAGATACATGGCTCACTGTGGTGCCTTCCGCGCTTCCCAAATAAAGAACTGTTGCTCCTGAAAAGAAAATGCTTTTAGTTAATCCGCTTTTGAGGGCTGCGCAGTACTTTGAGCGGTGGGCGTCCCATTCGCGGTACTCTGCTCCATCAATTTTGACAAGCCGTTCCCCATAAACTCTTTTTCCGGGAAGAAGATTTTTTGTGTAAATCTTATTTTCTTCAGAGAATATTCCGTCAAATAGTTTTTGCATAACCAAATCAGCTTCTTTGATTAATAATCAGAATTTCTTAAACGCGTGCTTTGGCTTATTGAATCTTCCTTTCCCAAAAGCCTTGCTCTTGTTTTCATTTCTTCCAAAAGCGGGTCTTTCGGAGCGTTCGCCTCTTGGGGTAAATCCGCCGCTGCCAAAGTGCCTTCCCTCGTGGTGAGGCTTTTGCCAATTATCTCCTTCATTTCTTTTGAAAGGAGCTTGTCTAGGTCTCTCTCCTGTTCCAGTAGTTTTATTTTTCTCAGCAAAATAAGCTCTTCTTTCATCAGGAGTCCATGTTCTGCTTTTTTCAGAAGTTTCTTTTTTTGCTCCTTCAGTATGTTGCTCAATTAATTCCTTTTCTCGTCTTTCCTGTTTTGGTGTAACAGGCTCTGCGGCGATTTTTGCGATTTGTTTCTCAAGTTCCGCAAGAACTTCTTTTGAAGTATTCTCTCCATTAAAAAAATCCTGTTTTAGCGCAATCGCTAATTTCCCCGCGATTATTCGCGCAACTTTTCCTCGCTTAAAGCGCGGAAGCTTTTGCATCAAGGGGTGATTGAATAAGTGTCCGTGTTTTGGGCTCTTTGCGTGCTTTCTCATGTGAGCAAAAAGCGCTTTTTCCGCGCCGAGTACTTGTATTGTTGATGCGGGCATAAAGCATATTCTCTTTTTTGAGCCTGCGCTAGCGAGTAGTTTTGCTCCTAGAACTGGAGTAGCAAGCACGGCGAAGTTAGGGAACTCCGCGCTCATTTCTTTCTCAATAAACTCCATTAATTTCTTCTTTTCCGAAGCAATTCGTTCGGTGTTCTCAGTTAGTTCAGTAAAAGCATTTGCCGCTTCTCCGCTTGGCTGCCTCATTTTCCACTCGCTCGCGTTTTCGCTCATTAAGTTATTAATCGAATCAAGGTCTGAAAGCAGTCTCACGGCTTTAATAATGTGGATCTCTTTGCCCGCAAACTTCTCATTCATCTGCTCTTTTGTTTTCTTAAGAAGTTTCTTTCTTAGTTCCACTCGTGCATCCATCTTTTCACTCCAAAAATATTATTTTACTCACTGCTTTGCCGTTTTTTTTTGTGTCTCTTATTCTTTTTAGGCGAATTTCTTTCGCAAATTTTCCGCAAGTTCTGTAATTTTTATTCTATCTTGTTTTAATGAATCTCTCTCGCGTACGGTCACAGCGTTGTCCTTTAGTGTGTCATGGTCAATTGTTATGCAATAAGGAACTCCTATAGCATCAAGGCGGGAGTAGCGTTTTCCAATGCTTCCTGATTCATCATAATAAGTTCTAAATTCTTTTAGCGCGGCAAGAACTTCTTTTGCTTTCTGTGGCAATCCATCTTTTTTTATTAAAGGGAATACTCCGATTTGAATTGGGGCGATTTTGTTTGGGAGCGAGAGAACTGTTCTTTGCGCGTCAGTATCTCTTCTTGAGAACGCGAGGTCCAAGAGTGCGTAGAAAGGTCTATCAACACCGAATGCGATTTCGATTACATGCGGAACAATAACTTTCCCATCTTCAAGTCTTACTGTTAGTTCTTGTTTAGAAAATTTAGCGTGTTGTGTAAGGTCATATGTGGTTCTGTCATGAATTCCGCAGCATTCAGTCCAGCCAAATGAGTTTAGTTCTATTTCTAAGTCCCACGCGTCATCAGCGTAGAATGCTTTTTCATCGCTGTGGTGTTGTCTAAGCCGCATTTTTTCTTTAGGTATTCCTAAAGCCGTGAATAGTTTGTATGCTAAAGATATTGACCAGGCATATGCTTGATTTTTTAAAACTTTCTTGCTAATTGCTTCCCCAACTGTTATTTCTTGGGGCGCTTTATTTGCTTTTTGCAATGCCTCTGTCCATAGAGGAAGTTTTTCTTCCTTAATTTCTTCAAACAAAGGAAATTTATTTTTTAGTTCCTCGCTGATAAACATTTGCGCTTCAGCTTGAACGAATTCTCTTTGTCTCAAAAGATGTTGTCGCGGGGAGATTTCATTTCTAAATGCTTTTCCGATTTGGAAAACTGTGAAAGGTAATTTTCCCCTGAAAAAATTTACATAGTGTTTGAATGGAAGATAAGTTGTGGTCGCGGTTTCGGGGCGGTTGTATGCAACAGTGTCTTTTCCAATTATTGTTTTCATCATTAAACTGTGTCGTTGGATTTCTAGATTTAATCTTCCCTTGCAGGAAGGGCAACTAATTTCATGCTCTTTTATTGTTTCTATTAATTTATCATCTTTAAAGGAATCAGCAGAAATTCCTGCCTGCTCCTCAATCAACTTATCTGCCCTAAAGGAGGATTTGCATTTTGAGCAAATTATTACAGGGTCATTAAATCCATCAAGGTGTCCGCTTGCTTTCCAAACAATTTCGGGGGTTACTAGCGGGAATTCCATTTCAAAGAAGCCGTTTTGGGTAAATACTTTTCTTATTGCGTTCTCAACATTATTTTTCATCGCTTTTCCAACGAGTCCGTAAGAGTAAAAGCCCGCAACAGGGGTGTAAAGCTCAGGTTCAGGTCCGTAAATAAAGTCCTTTTCCGCGAGGTACTTTGCGAGGTCTAATTGAAAGTTCTTCTTCTGGTCTATTTTGTCGCTCATAATCAAAACTAATAAGAAAAGGAATATAAAGCATTTCTGGGCTTTCTTTAATGGCTAATCTGTTGTGGTAAAACCACTCAAATAAACAGCCTCTGTGGCTCCGCCCTTTTTCTTTGCGAAAGACCGGGCAAAAGTAAAACTTTTGCGAGGCGTCGTGAAGCATTGCTTCACAACGAAAAGTGTTAGGGTGCCCAAAAAGAAATGCATTCAAGATAATAGAAATCGCCTCTGTGGCTCAGCTGGTAGAGCGACTGATTCGTAATCAGTAGGCCGCGGGTTCAAATCCCGCCAGAGGCTTTTTTCTTTGGCAATTACATTTATTAAACCAGGAAAGTTTATTAGCCGGAAATGACTCTTATTATTGATGGCTAAGCGTCCCCTATTTTCAGAAAGGTTGTATCTTCCAGCGAGGGTAAGTACTGGGCTTAATGGCCGAGCAATAACTGGGACAAAGGCGTTCATTCCACCCGGAGTAAGATTTTCTCCCGAAGTTGCAAAAGAACTGAGGGAGTATAGGCGTGCAATTAAAGAAGCTAAAAAAAGAGGCGCGATTTCTGATAAATGGGACTTAGAACTTGCTGCAATACGTGCTGCTGACGGAGAAAGGAAGCGGCTTGCGCATAAGTCAGAGTATTTTCTTAAGCCCCTAAAATGGAAAACCCGTTTGATTCGCAAAAAACTTATTGAGGCAGGGGTTCCTTTGGAGATTCCACTGGCTCGTTTTAAAGGAAGGCTTGAGCTTTTTGAAAGGGAAGGTTTTAAGGGATTGCCTAAGCGCATTCAAAATTTTGATGGATTTAAGGAGCAGGTAGTTTCTATTGTTTCAAAAATGCATAATGCGGGAGTGGCGCATAATCATCCACATGGTCAAAATTTTGTGATTAATGAAGCGGGAAAGGTAAAGCTAATTGATCTAGCGCGTGCAAAAATCTATAAATCTCCTCCAAGAAATAAAAAAGAATTCTTTGAGAGATATGCTAAGGATATTTTTGTGACAGCACGCATGCTTGCCAATGCTGAACAGCAATATGCGTTCCCGCGCCAGTATGGGTTGCTTCAGGAGAATCTTATTCTAAAGCACACACAGGAGCTTTTGAACCACTCAAAGAATAGTTTTGGAATAACTGCGCGGGAGATGTACACGGAATATGCTCGGCAGGATACTGGCGGAATAAGACTAAAACTTAAGAAAAGAATTCCGCGAAAAAAAGGTGCTACTTCGAAGTAGTAACATTAAAAGTAATCATTTTGTCGCCTGTTTGTGTTTGCTGTGTTAATGGATTTATGTATCTCCATTTGAGGCTGCATCCAAGCGTGCCTATTGCCGCATCCACCGGGCGCGTGTCATAAGTTGGAATAATATTCATTAGTATGGGTTGCGAGGCTTCAGATGAGCCTGTTGCTGCAAGTGAAGGGATGCTTTTTGTGTTCAGCATTACCCAGCCTGTTCCTACTGGTCCAGCGCATAGTGAGGGCGAAGTTGAGTTTAATGGGTCAATGCTTACTTCAATATTCTTCACTTCTACATTTCCTTTGTTCACAAGTTGTATTTCTGTAGCGATTACTTTTGGCTGGCAGCTCTTTGTTGTGCTTGAACAGCTTAGAGTGAAATTTGATGTTCCCCCAAATTCAACTGAAGAGGTTTTTTCTCGTGTAACTTTCATTAGTAAGTCCTGGGTTATATCGCTCTTTAGAGAGTAAGAAGTTATTTTGAGTTGGCCATTAAATTCGTCATCTTTTCTGGCTGTTATTGGGGTGTCAACGAGCAGTTTTACTTGTTTTGATTCATTAGGGTCGAGTTTGTCAATTATAAATGTTGTTTTGTCGGATTCTGTTGCCTGATTAAATTTCATCCAAGTCAAAGCATCTGTGCTTGCGCTATCGCTAGTAACCACTCGGAGCACGATGTGTTCCATTGGTAGTTTATCAGTATTTCTAAGTGTGATTGTTATTGGTGTCTGCTCTCCCGCACCAAGGGAAGTGCTTGCAGCAAGTCCGCTTACAGTTAATTTTGTCGCTAGAACTGAAGGAAGAACTGTAATCATCTTTGATTTGCTTTTTATGCTTGAGCCGCTTATTACAAAATAAAAGTTAGTGTCTTTGCTTGTGGTATATTTTGATTTTACCGAGAGATTAAAATCAAATACTTTTGAGCTGTTGGTTCCAATTTCAATTGCGTTATCTGGATTGTTAATTGTAACAGAAAGAGCATCGTTTTTTGATAACGCGATGTCCGAGATTTTTATTGCGGGACCAGAATTAGTTACTTGTATTTGCCCTGTCATAGTCTGGGAGTCATAAATTTTATCAGGTGCCGCGAGTATTTCAATTGTTGCGGTCAAGTCACGCAGGAGCACTACCTGGATTGAGGTTGGCATATCTGATCCCATAGTAAATAATTTTGTTGTCTGCTTATAATTATCCGCGCGCGCGGTTATCGTGTATTCCCCGGGCCAAAGCGTCACATTAAATGAATTTGAGGTTCCCTTTGGGAGAACGCTTATTGGTTTTCCGGTATTGTCTTTTAGCGCAAGGGTTCCATTAAGCTCGTTTCCGCTGGAGTCAGTAAGATTAAGCATAATTGCTTTTTGGGAAGTCCACCACATTGTTCCCCCTATTAGTGCAGCAATAAGTATTACAAGCAGTATTCCAAATTTTATGTATTTTCCCATATTTGCGGGCATTTCGTATCCAAGCCCGCTTGAAGCATTTGGGCCATAGTCTCCGTCGCCTGGGCCGTAATTTGGTTCATTTCCTTGGTCAAACAAAAAACTCACTTTTTTTCTTTTATACTTAATGAATTGGCTTTTATAAGGCTTTTGGGCGGGCAGGGAAAAGAATTAAATTGCATCCAACTGTTAGTATTGTATGCGTATTACGTTCATTGGGTATAAGGAGAATTCAATTAATTTCTTTTCGGAGCTAGGGAAAATCCTCTCGGCGAAAATCTCGGGAGTTGAGCTTGAGGAGCGTTTTGTTCCTTTTGTTGAGGATTTGCCTATTGTAGCCGCGGAAGCGAGCGCGGACTCGGATTTTATTTTTGTTTATGCGCTCGTTGATGAGGAAGAACAAGTATCTGTGATAAAGCAAAAGTTAATCGATATTGAGCTTGCGTCAAAAACAAGAATCCTAAAGATAGTTGAGAATGATTCTTTCTCAGGAATTGGCGAGGATGATATACTCGATAAAAAAACCGAGCTCTCCCGCGAGTACGCGCAGTTAATCGTGGATATTTTGTTTAATGAGCACGCATTCACGCCGAAAGAGAAAGATTTTAATTGAAGCCTAATTCATTTGGGCGCTGGGAAAATGGTGTCAACTCGTTTTCTAATTTTATTTTTTTGATTTAATTTCGTCTTCAAGCTGCTCAATAAGTTTTTGCGCATGCTTTAATGCAACATTTTTTTCCTCAATGTGTTTTTTGAGCGAGTTAAGTTCCGCCCCATATTTCTCTTTTACCCTTTCCTCTATCGCGGCTTTTTTGTCCTCTATTTCAAGCACTTGCTTTGTGTATTCGCTGCGCGAGCGCATTGTTTCATGCTCAATCTCAAGAGCCAAATTCTTCGCGAAGTCTCTTTCTTTTTTGAGTTCTCTTATTAATTCAATAGATTTTTTTGTGAAAGCGGAGTGTATTCCATCAATCTCTTCTACTCTTGTCTTGAGCTGAACAAAGCTTCCTTCAACATAATTTATCTGGGCGAAGTGCGTCTTGAGGGATTTTTTTGTTTCATTAACAGTGTCATCAAGTCTTTTGTCCATTTCATTTAGTTCAACTTCGATTTCAGAAATGCTTTTATCGGCAGAAGTAGTGCCAAAAAATGTTTTACGTTTTAGTTCTATATTTTTCTGTTTTAATTCATTGAGTTCCTCTTCTCTTGATTGGAGCGCTTCAAGCAGGTTCTTTGCGGTGGAACCCTTTTTCACAAAAGGTGTTTTTCGCGCAAGCAAAAAGTTTCTTGCCTTATCCGCATTGTATCTCATCTTCAATGCAAGCGATAAAAGTTTTTGCTGAAGCGAGGAGTAAAGGTCTGGCACTTCAAGTGATTCTTTTTCATTTACTAGTTCAGAGCGGAGTTTCTTTTTCTGTTCCATTGAGATATTCGCGTCAAGCACGGTTAGTTCGCGCGCAACTTCAGAGAGCACAGAATCAAGTTCTGGGGTGTTTTTTTCAAGCAGTAATTTTAATTCGCGGTTTATCTCCCCCATTTGAAGATAAATATCCTTTATTTTCTTTGTGCTCTGCTGGAGCTCAAAAACGAATCCCTGTCTGTTGAGCTGTGCCCAATTAGTTCGCGCTACCGCGTCGTGGAGTGAGTTGATGTTTGAAATACACAAATCAACTTTTTCTTCAAGCGCATGCATAAGAGTCAGAATAATTAGCTTCTTCGGATATAAAAGAGTTGCTTTCGCTAGTTGACTTAAATCAATTAAATCGGGCAATTGGATAGTTTTCCCCAAATTTTCCAAAAGATTTATTAGAGGCTGGGGGCTTATTACTTCATGTTCTCGCAGGGTAATGGTTTATTGTTTAAGGATTTTACAATTGACCCCCACAAAGTGCCAAAAGGCGGGAAAGTTCTTCTCTCGCACGCCCACTCTGATCATGTTAAACTCTCAAAAAAAGCGGAGTTCTTTGCGACTCCCGAAACAATTGATCTTGTGAGGCAGAGATTTGGGGAAGCAAAGTTTTGCGCGCTTGAGAAAAACAAAAAACATATAATTGACGGGTTTGAAATGGAACTTTCAAATAATGGTCACATACTTGGCTCCGCGCAGGCGCTTTTTAGCGCTAATGGAAGAGATTTTGCGTTAACTTCCGATTTTCGTCTGCAGGACTCGCTTTTGTTCGAGGGTGCAGAGCCATTGAAAGCTGGTACACTTGTGCTTGAAACGACTTTTGGTTCTCCTGAATATGTTTTTCCAAAACAATTAGATGTTGCAAATGACTTGACGCGGTGGGTTGAGAAGAATTCAAAGCAAGGCTTAGTGCTCCTTGCGGGGTATTCGCTTGGCAAAGCGCAGGAATTAACAAAAATAAGCAATGATGCGGGGATAGTTCCGATTGTTCATGATTCTATTTATGAGTCCAATAAAATTTATGAGAAGCACGGAATAAAACTTGGTGAATCAATGAAGCTTGACCATAATTTGAAGGACTCAAGCGTTCTTATCATGCCTCCGCAATTAGTGGATAGGCACTTGTTCGCAACACTTGAGCACTTTGATAAAAGAAAAATATTTTCCGCGCTTGCGACAGGCTGGAAGCACCGCGGAGCATTTGATGAAACGTTCCCGCTCAGCAATCATGCGGATTATAATGAACTAATTGAGTATGTGAAACAATCAAATCCAAAACTTGTTCTCACTGACCATGGTTTTTGCGAGGAGTTTGCGAGAAAACTAAACAAACTCGGTTTCAACGCGAAGCCCTTAAAACAGCACAAACAGAAAATGCTGGGGGAGTTCTGATTATTAGATTTTGATTATTTTTGTAAGAAAAAATCTATTCCTGTATCAAATAATTTGTTTAGCGTCTTTTTAACCTGTGCCGTGCCAAATTGCGGGTTCCACTTTTTCTCATTTAATACATCTGAAACAACAAACGCGGATGCGATTTTTACTTTTCTTATTTTTGCAATTGTGAATAGTGCTGATGTTTCCATCTCAACTGTTTTTACTCCAATCTTTTTGTAATGTGATATTTCAGCTTTTGTTTCTCTGTATGGGGCATCAATGGTCCATGTTGTTCCAAATTCAAATTTTATATTCTTTGATTTTAGATACTCTCCAAAGCTTGCAGTAAGTGTCTTATTTGGGTATGAAAAGTTCCCGTGGGGTGCGTAGTGGTAACTTGTTCCTTCGTCCCTGATTGCTTTATCACAGAGGTATGTTCCAAAATTCGCAAGTCCGCCAGCGGTCCCCATATTTAGAAATTCTTTTCCTCCAAGGGCTATTACTTCTTCAAGAATGATTGTCGCATGTGGTGCGCCTATTCCCGTCATTCGCACAACGCCAATATTCTTGTATTGGTAAACTGTAATTGTGTTATAAAGTATGATTTTCCTTGGTTTATATTTTCTTTTGAATCTATTAAGAAGTTTTGAGGAGTATATGAAAATGTATCGCGATGGTTTTTTGCCCTTCCAACGTTTTGAAATTTTATCCCATTTAAAATAATCTTCGGGGCTGAAAAGTGCTTTTTCTAAGTGCTTTCCTTCAAAGTTTGGGTAAGCCATACAATCAAGCATAAGTGTGTTTAATCGGGATTAAATTCATTTCTGTTCCTGCTTTTGGTTTTATATTAAACCACTAAAGCAACATAAACAGAAATTAATTAGCAAATATTAGACTGCCGTCTATTTGGTTCAATGTGCATAGTACTATTTCTTTTGCGCTAGTTTTTGTAGTTGTGCTATTGTGTTTTTTAATGATGGGTAAAATTCGGGTTGGGCACTAACGAATCGTTGTAATCGTATTAATAGGGTGCGGGGAGTTCTGGCAGGGGTACGATACAATTCCCCAATATACTTGTGCGCACTTGCAAAGCGGGGATCGGTACTAAAATTACTTCTGCCAATCCTTCTTTTGACCCGTGCTCTACTTTGAATAAACACCACCACAAATAGTATGCATTTGGATTATTAATGCTTAACTGTCCTTCCTTAAATATTTTATGAATGGCTTTTGGTTTTAAAATACCTTTTAGGGTTGTTTTATTCATGGCTAAAGTAGAAGTAACAAAGGAGCTAATCGCAAAAGTGGCGAAGAATGCCCGCTTAAATCTTACTGACGCGGAGCTTGAGAAGTTTGTTCCGCAGATAAAGGAAATTATTCTTGATTCATTCAGCCTGCTTGATGAGGTTGATGCGAAAGAAGAACCCTCTTTTCAGCCGATAAGCATGTCAAATCGGATGCGAAAGGATGAAGTGAAGAAAAGTATTTCGCAGGAAGAGGCACTCAAAAATGCTTCGGCAAAATTAAGGGAGAATGGTTACTTCAAAGGGCCAAAAGTTCTCTAAGAAGAAAAGAAGGTTTGCTTATGGTAAAGAGGGAAGAAACAATTGCTTTTTTTGTTGAGCAAGCAAAGGAAGATTTTTCGCTTGTGGAAAAGAATCTTGCGGGAGTGATTTCTGAAATAAAAACTTCGACTGCAAAAAAACTAAATTATATTGAAGAGTTTGATGCAGTTGATGTGCTTCGGCAGGTTGCGGAGCTAAAGAAAGCGAAGTATAAAGGAAAATTATTTGGTGTCCCTGTCACGGTGAAGGACGCGATTTGCGTTAAGGGGATTGAGTCAAAAGCGGGTTCAAAAATTCTGCGCGGATATAAACCGCTTTTTGACGCAAATGTAATTGAGCGCGCAAGAGCCGAAGGGGCGATAATTCTAGCAAAAACCACTCAGGATGAATTTGGTTTTGGAACATTTGCGACACACACTGAGAAGGTTCCAAAAAATCCTTTTGATAATGAGATGAGCTGTGGGGGTTCAAGCGGGGGAGCGGCAGGGTTTACTGCGTTCACAAAAAATTTTCACGTTGCGATTGGGGAGAGCACTGGGGGAAGCATTGCGGCGCCCGCGAGTTTTTGCGGAGCGGTTGGTATTACTCCGACTTATGGGTTAGTTTCAAGGTACGGATTAATTGATTATGCAAATTCGCTTGATAAAATCGGCACGATTGGAAAAAATGCCGAGGACGCTGCTCTATTGCTTGAAGTAATCGCGGGGTATGATGCGCGGGATTCAACTTCGCTCACAAACGGGTTCAAAAAAGAGGATGCAACAATAAAGCGCATTGCAATAATAAAAGATTTCTTTGACGGGTGTGATGACGAAGTAAAGAAAATAGTTCAGAAAAAAATCAGCGAATTAAAAAAGTTTTATGAAGTGGAAGAAGTATCGCTTCCCTTAAACGTGAAATATGCGCTTGCGGCGTATTATATTATTGCGACATGTGAAGCATCAACGAACCTCGCAAAGCTCTCGGGTCTGCGCTATGGTGTGCAGGGGACGGTTGAGGGAAAGCACTTTGATGAATATTTCTCAGAAATAAGAAGTAAAGAGTTTAGTGATGAAGCGAAGAGAAGAATTATTCTTGGGACGTTTGCGAGAATGAGCGGCTATCGTGATGCATATTATCTCAAAGCGATGCGTGTAAGAACAAAATTAATTGATGAATTTAATAACGCTTTCAAGAGATATGATTTGCTTCTAAATCCGACCATGCCTGTGGTTGCGCCAAAATTTGATGAGATAGAGAAACTTACTCCGCTTCAAAACTTCGCAATGGATTTGTGCACTGGTCCTGCAAATCTTGCGGGCTTGCCGCACATTAGTGTTAACGCTGGGTTCATCAACGGGCTTCCTGTCGGATTAATGGCTATTGCCCCTCACTTGCAGGAAAATAGGCTTTACTCTTTTGCCAAGGTGATGGAATGAGCGAAGAAACAACTGTTATGATTGGGCTTGAGATTCACGCTTCGCTTAATACGAAGTCAAAACTTTTTTGTGGGTGCTCTACCGATTCAACTGACGTGCCTAATTCACAAACTTGTAATGTGTGTTTGGGTCATCCTGGAAGTAAACCGGTCTTAAACGAGAAAGCGGTCGAGTTCGCCACAAAAATAGGCCTTGCGTTGAATTGCAAAATAAATGAGGATTTCTTCTTTTCAAGAAAAACTTATTTTTATCCGGACATGAGCCTGAACTATCAAATTACCCAATATGAGATTCCGGTTGCGGAAAATGGTTTTGTTTTCTTAAATAGCGGAAAGAAAATCAGAATTAAGAGGGCGCATGTCGAGTGGGACCCTGCTGCTCTGATTCACCCGAGCGGAATGGGAAAAAGTTCCTATGTTTTGATTGATTATAACCGCTCCGGAATGCCTCTTATTGAGATTGTAACCCAACCCGACCTTTCAAGCCCCGCCGAAGCTCGAGAGTTTATGAATTTGCTTGAGAATATTTTGGGGTATTTGCAGGTTCTAAAACCAAATACAACTTTGAAAGTGGATTGCAATATTTCAATTAACGGGGGAGAGAGGACAGAGATAAAAAATGTTTCAGGATTTGCCGCGGTTGAGAAAGCGCTTACATATGAGCTTGCGAGGCAGAAGCAGGAAGTTAAGCGAGGAAATAAAATTGAGCAGCATACTCGCGCATTTAATGCAGAGACTGGAACAACTATTGAGCTCCGCAAAAAAGAAACCGAGGCTGATTATGGGTATATATTTGACCCCGACCTTGTGAAGGTCTCGCTTTCAAAAGAATTCTTAGTAAAAGCAAAAGCTGAGCTTCCTGAATTGCCTGAACAAAAAGCAAAACGCATGCAGGAGCAGTATAAATTGAGTGAGTATGACGCAAAGGTGATTTGTTCAGACTTATATCTTGGAAAGTTATTTGACGAGCTGGTTGCTGAAAGGGCTAACCCAATAATTTCTGCGCGCATATTGACTAGAGAAGTTTTGGCTGTGCTTAATCATGATTCACTTGATTGGGGGCATGTTGGTATTAATGCGTTAGAACTTGCAATGCTTGTCAATCTTATAGAGCAAGGAAAAGTATCTGATAAGAACGCAAAGCAGTCCGTGATTAATTATATTAGCGGTGATAAGTCCAGCCCGAAGAATTTCCTTGAGAGAAATAATCTGCTTATCTCCGCAAGCGTTGATTTGGATTCAATAGTAACTAAAGTAATTAACTCAAATAGAAAAGCTGTTGTTGATTATGCTGGGGGAAATGAAAAGTCTCTTAATTTCCTTGCAGGGCTTGTGATGAGGGAAACAAAAGGGACAGTTAGCCCGCAGATGGTTCTTGAAGAGTTGAAGAAAAAGCTTGCTTAACTGGGTTCAAATTATGCCTGGTATTTTTTCAGGTACACTGTTTATATGCGAAGCAGCTCGTCTTGTCCCAATAGCCCTTTGTAAGCAATTTTTTATAACTTGCATAGTCCTTTCAATCTCACCCGAAAGGCTAATTAAGCCCTTTGGGTATTTTAGTATTATCAAATGGGGTGGTTAGTTGGATTATAGAAAAATAGTACTTTTGTTCGGACTGGTTTCTTTTTGCGCAAGCGTATTTGCTGCTCCTTGGGACTTTTTGAGGGACCCTGTAAATGAAATCGCTCTTGCTAATCCCATTACTGCATGGATTGTTTTCTTAGTGTCAATTGTGTTAGTTGCGATTGCGGTAATGGCTTTTAATCGAAAAAAGTCTCCGAGACTTGCGTGGATTGCAGCGGCATTTGCAATATTCTTTGCTAAGCGCCTTCTGATAGTAGTGGATATTTATGTTTCTCCAGGCACCTTCATGAATGATGCTATACAGGGATTTTTTGATCTGTTGATGATTCTCGCTCTCTTTGTGGGAATATTTAGGAAGTAAAGCTGTCCGGCGGTGCTTGAGTTTGCTAAAGAAACTGGATGAAGTGGTTGCCCTAACCCCAAGGGACAAAATATATTCTGCCATTGCAAACAATCCTGGTCTTCACTTTAGAGAAATTCAGCGCAGAGTCGGAATCGCTACAGGCGCTCTTCAGTATCACATAGATTACTTGAAGAAAAAGAATTTCATTAAGGAAGAGAAGCAGGGAAAATTTTCTCATTTTTATGCTCTTCGAACCGAGCAAGTGGATTCAAAATTAATGAATCTTCTCCGCCAGGAATCCGTGCGCAAAATTGTTTTGTTTTTAATGAATCGCCGAATGGCAACGCTTCAGTCAATCTCAAAAATGGTTTTTCTTAGCCCCTCAACAACAAGTTTTCATATGCAAAAACTCACTGAGGGGGGAGTGGTTGTTCAAAAGAATATGCGCGGCAAAGTTTACTTTTTGTTAATTGATAAAGAATCAGTTCTCAAGCTAATAGTTCAGTACAAAAAGAGTTTTCTTGATGAGCTTGTGGATAACTTTGTTGATGTTTGGGAAAAAGAGCTTGCCCCTTAATAAACTTCAAGAATTATATTCGTACTGGCTCTATTTAATAAATTAATAAATACTTCCTAGCTCTATTTCTCCATGAAACTTTCAATTATTTTGTTCGCGCACGGGGATGTTGCTTCAAAGGAAAACATTTTGTGCGGGTGGATGAATCTTCCTCTCAGCAAAAATGGAATCGCGCAGGCGAAAAAACTTTCCTCAAAATTAAAAAAAGAAAAGATTGATGTGGCCCTTTGTTCCGACCTCTTGCGAAGCAAACAGTGTCTTGTTGAAGTTCTTGCAAACCACAAAAAAGCAAAAGTGATTGTTGACGCAAGGCTTAGGGGGAAGCACCAGGGAATGCTAACCGGCGCTAGGCAGGATGCATTAAAGAAAAAATCAAAGGTTATTTTTGATTTGATTCATACGAATTACCACTTTCATATCGATGACGGGGAGAGCCTGCATCATGTAAGCAGAAGGGTTTTTCCTTTCATGACACGGGTGCTTCATTTGATGAAAAGGGAAAAAGTTAATGTCGCAATAAGCGCTCACCCAAATTCTCTGCGCCTGATTATGGAATATCTTGAAGGATTACACACAAAAGATGTTGCAGAGATAGAGCATCATCCTGAGAAGTACAAAAAGTATTTGCTAGAATTTGATTAATTGGCTGCTCGTGCAAATTCTTTTCCCATTCACTTTAACTTAAACGCCGCAGCAACGAGTATTGGGAAAATTATGCTTGCTTCTCCCCAAACTTTTACATTATTTGAATCGGGTGATGCTTTGCCCCAGCTCTTTGCTTCTTCAGGGCTTGCGCCGGCGTTACTTCCTTCTCCTTCGTATCCTGTGTTAATGTAAACAGTGTAATTTGCGCCTTCGCGGAGCATGAACGCATTCATTATGTGGTGCTTTGGCACGCTACCGCCCAAAAGAATTGCGCCGGTTTTGTCCGCATCAAGAACGCGGTCATACAATACTTCTACTTCCTTAATCAAATCAATTGAGAAATCAGGGTGGTCTTTTTTGTATAAGTAAATGTGGTCTCCAATTGCCCCGTCAGCGAGTGGTACGCAAAGGAGTGGAATTTTATTTTTGTATGCCCAATAAGTGAAACTCTCTTCCGCGTTTATTTTCCCTTCAAGCGCGTGCCCCATTTCAGTAACCACATCAACACTATTAATTGGTTTATCATTTTTCTTTGATTTGTGGTAGAGTTCCTGCAAAACCCCTTTCATGAATGTCTCAAACCAAATGTATCTTTCATTTGGAACATAAATATTTCCTGTTCTATTCACTCCTTTTTCGCGCAGGCGTGCTCCATCAGCGTTAAAGTCGCCGTGCAAAAATGCGCCGTGTGTTTTTATCACATCTTCCTCAAGTCCGCCGGTTGTGGTGACTAAGAAGTGAACAAGTTTGTTTTTTACTAAATAAGTAATAATGTCGCGTAGTCCGGAAGTTGTAATGTTTGAAGTGAAACCCAAAAAAATAGTCGCTTTTTGTTTTTGCATTTCCTTTACAAGCTCAATTGCTTTTCCAAGGTTTGTTGCCTGAAAACCCGTATCTTTAAATGAAGCAAAAAACTTTTTCGCATCAAAGTCCTGTCCAAAATCATGCCCGCAAATCTTGCCCTCGCCTAGCTCGATGCTCTTCTTGAACAAAGCTTTTTTTGGATCAATTTTTCCCATTATTTTTTTTCACCTAAAAATTTAGATAATTATAGTGGGCAGGGGGAGATTTAAACTCCCGACCCCGCGATTGCTGTCTTTCTTTGATGTTATCAGTCGCGTGCTCCAATCGGACTAAGCTACCCGCCCATTTCTCTATCAAGGCTCTGCTTAGCAGACCCCATTAAAAACTTGTTTTGGGAAAGCTTTAAATTAGTGCCCTTGGGGGCTCTTTTTGGCAGGGGTGTGCGTGGGTTTGGTTCTTTGAATTTTTCAAAACCTATTTAAAGGTGTAAATACTAATATGGTGCGTTTTCTTTTGATGGTTTTTATGGCAAGAATAGAATTACACATTATTGCCCCTGAAAAGTATTTCAAAGGGGTGCTTGGGATAATAAAAAAACAATCAAAAAGCAGCTTGATTTATGTTACCACTAATAAGCCTTACTCAGTGCTTGTTGAGGATTTAAAGAAAAATAAAATTAACTCTGATAAAATATTTTTTATTGACTGCATTTCAAGGCACATTCAGCAGAAAGAAAATGATGTGCATAACTGTGTTTTCATTGACAGCCCGAGCAGCCTTACTTCGATAAGTATTGCTATTAGCGATGCGACAGCGCATTTTAAGGGGAAAAAAGTTCTTCTGCTTGATTCGCTTAGCGTTCTGCTTATTTATAATGACGCGAATACGATTGCGAAGTTCTCAAATTTCATTTTGAACAAAATGAGAAGTATTGATGTTGACACGGTGATTTTGGCTCTGGAGTCCGATGAAGGAAAGGATGTTCTAAAGCAGGTTGAATCATACGCCGACAAGGTAATAGGGGGTAAGTGAATGGATTTATTGATAATTGGGCTCGGGGTGCTTGCGGTTTTGTTCCAATTCAGCGCGGCATATTTTGTGTACAGGATACATAAATTTGAAAGGCTGTCTAAATGGTGCCTTGCGCTCGTTCTTGCGTTTGTTTTGCAGGGGCTAATAAGCATGCGTACTTTAATTTTAGACCTGTCCGTTATTGGACTAACTCAAGAAATGCTTTTTGATAGAGTTTTGATGGTTCTTGTGAGTCTGTTTATTTGTGTCGGGCTTTGGGGCATGATAAAAAACTTTGAGAGTTTTGACTTAATATCAAGGACTGTTAAAGAGAAGCTGAGCCAATTTAAGAAGTGAATTAATTTGCCCTTCCTTTTTTATTTTAGGAAGGAAACATCTAAACTTTGATTTTGTTTTCCTTAAAATATTTAGCGTATTTAAAGTCGTATTTCTTTAGGTGGTTCTCAAGCCAGTCAATCAGAAAATGCAGGAATTCATCTGAAACATCCTCCTTGTTTAGGACACGATCGTAGAATTTAATCGCTTTCTCTATGAGCTTCAAATGCTCGATTTTGTGCTCGCTTGCGTAAGGATAACTTGCGCCGTCAAATATCTCTTCTTCTGTCGAGAAATGCATTCTGGCATATTCAAGCACCTCTGCCAGCATTTTGTTTACTTCTTTGTTCTTCTTAGCCTGCACTAATGTGTGCGCCTTGTTCAAAAGCCCGATAAATCGTTTGTGCTGGTCATCAATTCGTTTTATTCCAACACTTAATTTCTCAGTCCATTCAACAAATGCCACTTTATTCACCAGTTTCCATGCTATTTGGGGGAGTTTTGGCTTTTAACTGTTTCCATTAAAATTGCCCTCACTCTCAAAAGCTATTTAAACTAAAAGCGTGTATTATTTTGGTTTGCGGGGTTGTTTTTGTGGTTAAGGTTCTTGTTGTAGATGATAATTTTGATGATTTAACCGCGATGAAGATGGCGCTTGAGGGAAACAAATTCACTGTGCGCACAGCTACTAATGGCGCTCAGGCAATTGATATTTCACACACAGAGGACTTTGATTTATTTTTGATTGATGTGAAAATGCCGACCCTTTCAGGTTATGATTTAGTGAGGCTCTTAAGAGAGCGACATAATGGTTCGGCAAAAATAATTTTTATTTCAATTGTTCCAAAGCGCGAAGTATCTGAAGAGGATGTGGATGGTTTCATTCAGAAGCCTTTCTCTAAGAAGGAACTAGTTTTAGAAGTAAAAAAAGTATTGGGCATTAAAGTGTCAGGTGGTAAAAATGACGGCAAAAAAAGCAAAAAGTAATTCAGCTAAAACTGCTGTGGGCAAAAAGCTCATAATGGTTGTGGATGATGAGCCGGATAATGTTTCTACTGTGCGCTCGGTGCTTGAGAGTAATGGTTTTGATGTAGTCTCCGCAGTTAATGGGGATGACTGCCTTGAGAAGCTTAAGAGGGTTAAGCCAGCTTTGATTTTGATGGATATTATGATGCCGGGAACTCCTGTTCGCGAGGTAGTGAAAAAAATCAAGGATGTTAAAATTGCTTATTTGAGTGTGGTTAGAACCTCGGAGGCGGAGAAAGAGGAGCTCTTGGGCCAAAAAAATATAGTTGATTTCATTCAGAAGCCGTTTGATATTAATGATTTAATCGCGAAAGTAAAGAAATTAACTAATTAAAACTCTCAGTTGGTGTGCGGATGAAGATGGATATTGTTAAGGAGCTTGACGCAAATAAAATAATTCTACTATTGGTGCCAAGCATTGAGTATAACGCTGTGGTTCATACAACCGCCAAAGCGCTTTCAAAGAAAAATCTCGGGTATATTACGCTTAACAAGACCTTTGAGGCGCTTAAAGAGGATTTTTTGAAAGCAAAAGTGAAAGTTGAGAACGTTTTGTTTATTGACGCGATTTCAAAAACCATAAAGAATGTTCCGGACCAGGCAAAGGGTGTGTATTATCTTGATTCCCCAAATTCCCTGACAGAAATCTCGCTTGAAGTATCAAAGCTAGTGAATCACAAGTTTGATTATATTATTTTTGATTCGCTGACAAATTTATTAATTTACCAGCAGAAGGCGCCGGTGGCAAAATTTCTTTCAACTATTATAAATAAGATAAGGGACAGTAATACTATGGCAGTATTTTTCTGTCTTGATGTGAAACAGCACGAAGAGCTTATTGAAGAAGTCTCAATGTTTGTTGATAAAGTAATAAAATTGCCTTAACCTTCACTTATTGACTTAGTGCCGGCTAATTATTCTCTAATTTCCGCTAATTCCTTCGGTTATTTTGACTTTTTGCCCTTACTGGAAACCTTTTTATTAGGCAAAAACTTTTTAGTATGATGAATGAAGGTGAATACTCCGGGATTAATAAGTTTTTCTTTGGAAGTATAAGGAAAAAACTTCTCTTCTCTTTTGGAATAATAATAATTTTAATGATTATTCTTTCAGTTTCGACTTTTTATCTTAATGAAAACATGCGCCAGCTTACTCTTACAATAAAGGATGTTTCGGCTCCAATGGATTTGATGATTCAGGAAATCATTGGGAATGATGCGATACTTACAGGACACGCACACTGGGCACTTATTGACGCATATAATGGAAACTTGGTCAAGATAAATGAGCATAAGGCAATGTATGATGAGGCGGGACTCAAGCTTGACACTTTGCTAAAAACGGATTACCGCGCGCTTTTGGATAAAAGCGGCATGGCTCTTGATGCAAAAAGCAGAGAGGAGTCTTTACTACGCGAACTTGATAGAGTAAATCTGGCGCTTGTTGATTTGGAAACAGGTGCGTTTGATAAAATGTCAAAAGGAGATTCAAATGGCGCATACGCTCTTATTGGGGGCGCAAAATACGCGACACTTAAAAAAGAGCTTAGCGATTTATATACTCAGCTTTCAATAACTCAAAAAGGGTTTACAAATAGCTTAAGGGATAAAGTGGCTCTGTCAACCGGATTAGTTCAAACTCTAAACATTATTCTTGCTATTGTAATTATTGCCGCAGGAATTATAGTAATGCTGCTTGTTTCAAGCAATATATCTGCCCCAGTAAAAAAGCTTCAGTCTGCCGTGAAAGAAATTGGAAAAGGAAATTTTGCGGTCAGAGTAGAGATAAACACCCATGATGAACTTTCAGAGCTTGGCGAGATGTTTAATCAGGTGGCGCTCACGCTTTCTGATACTGAGGAGAAAAGAAAAGAGATTGATAAAATAAAAACTGAATTCTTGAGTATTACAAGCCATGAGTTAAGGAGTCCGATGACTCCTATGCGCGCGCAGCTGCAGATGCTTCTTAGCGGGTATTTTGGAAAATTGAGCCCGAAGCAAAAAGAATCAGCGGAAATAGTTCTTCGAAATACCGAGCGCCTTGATAAAATACTAATGGATTTCCTCGAGATTTCAAGAATTGAAGCCGCAAGACTTAAATTCAGCTTTGTAAAAACAAGTCTTGCTCCGCATATTAAGCGCGTTATTGAGGAACTTAAGGGAATAATGCCTGAGAAAAAGATAGTTATTTCTCTAAAAATGGATTCGCTTCCGGAGTTTGAGGTTGATCCTGACAGAGTAATGCAGGTGTTAAGAAACTTAATTAGTAATGCAGTAAAGTTTGTGCCTGATTTTGGCGGGAAAATAGAGGTTAGTGTTGCAGCTAAAGCCGATTCATTGCTTTTTTGTGTAAAAGATAATGGAGTTGGTATTGCTGATGAGAATAAAGCAAGAATCTTTGAACCGTTTTTCCAGGAGGAGCAGACTATATACCGAAAGTATCAAGGCACTGGCCTCGGGCTTGCTATTTGCCGAGGAATTATTGAGTCGCAGAAAGGACGGATTTGGTTTGAGAGTAGGAAAGGAAAGGGGACAAAATTCTTTTTCACGGTTCCATTTACTCCTGTAAAAGAAATTGCTCCAATAAAAGTGTTATTCTCCCGGCGCGCGATGGTTGATGCGCAATTAAAGAAAGTAATGCTCCAGTACCTTGGGCCGCTTGGCGCGGTTGAGTTTGATGTGCTAAAAAAGAACGGGCTTGTGGAGAAGGCGGTTATTGAATATATTGATGAGTTGTATAAAAGTAAGATTATTTCAAACAAGGAAGAGTTTAAAAAAGAGGTTCGCGCATTATTTAACGAAAAGAGTGATGCTAAATGAAGATTGGATTTTATCTTGGGGTAATTTTTGTTATTTTTGCGCTCATTTGCGCTGCCGGATTGAGTTTTTACATGTACTCAAGCTCAACTGATTTAACTAGGTCCCTTGTTTTGAATCAATTGAGTACAGCTGCGGAATCAAGAGCGCACACAATCGAGACATACTTGCTGCTGAATAATGAAATGTTAAGGCTCACTACTACAAGAACAGTTCTTAGGGAAAGAATTTTGGCGTTTAACACTTATCACGACGAGAATATGCGGGCTCTATTAGTTGGAATGCTTCACGATTCAAAGAACGGGGTTGAGGGCGTAGAACGTTTATCTGTTATTGGCATTGACGGGACAGTAATTGCATCCTCTTCAGAGGAGTTTATTGGAAAAGACGAAAGTAATAAAGATTTTTTTGTTAAAGGAAAAGATGTGGACGGGGCGTATTTTGTTAATGAGAATGGCGTTCAAAAACTCTTTTTCTCAGGCCCCTTTATTTTGAATGGAAAAGTTATTGGGGTTGGGCTGAGTGTTGCCAACTTGGAGTATCTTAAGGAGATAGTCCAATTAAGAAGTGGTCTTGGAGAAACAGGCGAAATTTTATTAGTGTCAAAGGATCAAAATGGGTTGAATTATATTTTTGACCGAAGATATGAGAGTCAGGCGTTGGATTTAGGTGAAACTTCAAAAGAATTTGCCGCTCCAGCGAAAGCAGCGACCGAGGGTAATGAAACAGTTTTCTTAGATGCGCTTGACTACCGCGGAGTAAAAGTAGTTGCGGCAACGCATTATATTGCTTCAGCAAAGCTCGGAATAGTCGCAAAAATTGATTATGTCGAGGCGATTGGTTCAAATTTCTCAATTCTGTTTAATGCCCTTATTACTGGGCTGATTATTTTTGGAGTGATTCTCTTGGCGATTTCCTTTGTCATATCAAGAATGGTTGCAAGGCAAATATTACAGCTCTCAAAAGGTGTGGAGGAAATTACTAAAGGGAATTTGGAAGTTCAGCTGAAGAGAAGCAATATTGATGAAATCCAAAATCTTACTGATTCATTGAACAGAATACTTGCAAGTATGAAACTTGCGATTTTGCGTATTGGATTAAGCAAACAGGATTTGGGGCTTGGGGAGGCAATTAAGGCTAAAGAAGAGGCGGTGGATAGGTACAAATTGATATATACTGCATCAAGTGATGCGCTGATGACGCTTGAGCCTCCAACAGGGAAATTTACTAGCGCAAATCCTGCTACACTAAAATTATTTGACGCCAAGAATGAAGATGAGTTTAAGTCAAAGGGGCCAGGGGATGTTTCGCCTAAGAAACAGCCAAATGGAGTGCTCTCTTCGGTGCTTGCAAAGACTAATATTGAGACTGCAATGAAGAACGGCTCATCTTCCTTTGAATGGGTGCACAAAAAGCTTACTGGCGAGGAGTTCCCTGCGCATGTTCTCCTTTCAAGGTTTGAACTGAATGGAAAGCAGGTTCTTCAGGCGACTGTTCATGATTTGACATTTGAAAAGAAAGCCCAGTGTGAGTTAAAAGAAAGCGAAGAGAATTTCAAAAAGATTTTTGATGATGCGCCCGAGGCAATGTATTTGAGTGATTTAAAGGGAAATTTTGTTGACGGAAATAAGGCGGCTCAGAAGCTTATTGGATATGCAAAGAAAGATCTATTGGGAAAAAATTTCCTTGAAGTTAATCTTATTTCAAAGCGGGATATTCCGCGCGGAATTAAATGGCTTGCGATAAATGCTGCGGGAAAATCCACGGGGCCCGATAAGATTAATCTAATTAGAAAAGATGGTTCGGCAATTTTAGTTGAGATTTCTTCTCAGCCCCTAACCTTAAGCGGAAAGAAATTGGCTCTTGGCAGTCTGCACATAATAGATAACAAAAAGTAATTCAAAAGAAACCAAGTTTGAGCTTTTACTGGCGCGAAGTACTCTGCACAGTTTATCCTTCACTATTTGAATTCTTCAAATGACTGTTCGAACGGGTATATTATCATTCCCTGTGGCTTCTTTATTTGAACAGGATGAATTCTAAGCGAGTGATTTGTCGCCCTCATTTTCCTTACCCCAATTGCTCGGCTCATTAGGTTTTCTCTCTTATCAAGGTAAAGCATTATGACTCCGTCTGCAACAAATTCTTCCACGCTGTCTCTTGAGAGCTTTCCAGTATTCTCGTCAGCTTCTGTTATTGCGAGTGTGGTAACATCAAGCCCCTTAAGCGTCCTCGCAAGTTCAAGTATGCTTCTTCGTGTATTGAATTTATCCTCAAAATATAGCTCAAGTATTGAAATCGAGTCTATCACAACTCTTTTTGCTTTTATGCTGTAAATAGCCTCCTGTATTGCCTCAACAAGTTTGTCAAAATTATATATCTTTGGCTGCAGCACGAGGAGTTTTTTCTGCTGTTGCATTTCATCCATCTGCCAGCCAAAGAGCGCCATCTGCTTTTTGTTCTCATCAAATCCCTCTTCAAGCGAAACATAAACACCGGGCTCATCGTTCTTCGCCCCGTGTGCGAGAAAATTCATTCCAAAAATACTTTTTCCAGTTCCGGTGCCCCCGCTGAGGAGGACAAATGCGCTCTTTGGGATTCCTCCCTCAATCAGGTCATCAAATCCCTCAACACCTGTTTTTATTCGCACTATTTCATCCTGGGATTTTTTGGCAAAAGAAATTTTTTTTCCATGGTGCGCGTGCTTTCTATTCTTAGGCATGTCATATAGAAGTGTTTTTTGGTTTTTAATCCTTTTCAATGCAAAAAAAAGTGCTTGGGGAAATGAATAAATACTTGGTTTTACCTCTTTAGGCTGCAGTAATATTTTAAGAAGGGCTTATTTTGGGATTGAATCGGGATTTAGTGTGGGTATTTTTGTACTTCGTGGTGTCTGTGGGTTCATCTGCCGCCGCAGTTTTTGTAGAGAAATCTTTTCCAATAAGAAATTCAGTGTTTGGTCCCGCAAATGTTTTACTTTATCTCTCAATATTAACAGTTCTTGTTTTGGTTGTTCACGCGATTAATATGTTTAATAATAATGACAAACAGGGTTTCATCATAGGGATGCTTGTTGCAACACTCTGCGCGATTGCTCTTGTTGTAAGTATTGCACTCTTCATTACTTTTTAGTGTGTTTTTATGAATAAACGGGCGCAAGTATCAATTCGTGCACAGGCGGCGCTTGAGTACTTGCTCACTTACGGCTGGGCGCTTGTTGTGATAGCGATTGTGCTCGGTTCAATTATGTTCTTAACTTCTAATGCCGCTTCTCCGCACAACTGCCAAATGAATCCTTCTTCAGGCGCACTAACCTATGTTGATTATTATGTTTCTCCCGGGATTCTTAGCATAATGCTTCAAAATGATTCCGGAAAAACAATCAGCGACGTGAATCTTTCTTTCTCGGGCGACTTTATTTCAGTGGCGTCAAAAACGGGAAACGGCCCTTACACTTCAGCACAGCAGTTTAGCATTTCAACAACCGGCCTGTCGCTTAATAGCGGGACAGCATATAGCAATGGAATAATTATAATTAATTACAAAAGGAATAATGTAATTCATGTTTCAACCGCGGTCTGCACTGGCGTTATTTAACTGGCAATGGCGCGGATTAATTAGCCAATATTTATTTTACTAATTTTTGGTTCTCTTTGGTTTTCTGCTGTTCTAAATCCCAAGAACCATTTTCTTTAGTATTATTACGCTTGTGTAAAATATTGCGAGCGCGATTAATAGGAGTATTGGGAAGAATCGTATCCCTGCGCTTTCTTTGTTGTACATTATTACCCCGATTATAAGGCTCGCAAATAAGCATGTTAGGGTGAGCGCGATAACTGAGAGCGTTTCAATATCGCCCGCGGAGAAGCCGTTTGCCGGGTCATTTTTTCCGCCAAAGAGGCTGAAGAGCGGAAGTTTTGACGCCGCGGGGCTTACGTCCACTTGAATTGTCTGCTTTGTAAAAGAGAGCGCTACTACAGTTCCGGCGCTGAACATTACGGGCGCCCCGACTGCCGTCGCAATAATTATGAGCATTATATACATTGAGATATTCGCACCGATTTCTTTTTTTAGCGCGCTTTCTCCCCTTAAATCATTTGATATTCTAAGCAATAGTTCACCAAGCGAAGCCCCTTTTTTCATTCCTTCTCCTATTAAAAGAATAGTTCTTCTAAGCGCTTCTGATTCTATGCGTTTGCCGATTTCGCCAAACGCCTTCTCTATTGTGGTGCCCGCGAAAACATCTTTTGCTGTTTTTCGCAGAATAAACGCAAGCTCTCCAAATTCGGGGCGCGCCGATTCCACAAGGGAGTTTTCAATTGTCTGTCCGGAATTAATATTCACTGAAATTAATTCAAGCGCATCGGGCAGATTTTCTTCAATCTTTTTCGCGCGCACGCTCGCCTGATAATCAATCAGTAAATACATTCCGCCAAATGAAATAATCAGTCCGAGGACATAACTGCCAATTAGTATCAAGCCGTCTGCTTTTGGAAATAGCACCCACGCAACAATTGCAGTCATTAATCCGACAAAGAAAGGGTAGGTTACTATGAAGCCAACTTTTTTTCGACTTTCGTGCAATTCTCCGCCGTAGCTTAGTTTTCTTTGAATAAAATCAGAAAATTTTCTTGGGAGCAGGCTCTCAACTTTTATCATTATGTTCATTTAGACACTCCCCATCAAGTTTGGTCTTTTTGACTTTATAAGTCCCAAGAGCAGGAGTTCAAATAGCGCAACTCCCCCAATCAGCGCCCACGGGGCGAGTTTATTTATTCCCATGCTTGGAAGCGAGTTAATTACAATAAGAAAAGCGAGTCCCATCGCGGGAATTATTACTCCGAGCATTAAGAACAATAGTGTTAGTACGCGAAGGGAGGAGCCGTAAGCGATTATTTCATTCTTCTGCTCTCGCTCAAGGGAATTTAGGCTTTCTTCAATTACTTTTCCTATCGGGGAGCCGACCTTTAGTCCGCTCACAAGCTGCCAGAGGGTTTTTTTTAGAAATGGGCTTGGGTTTTTTGCCGCAACATCGCGAAATACTTCCTGTTCTCTCTCTCCCGCGCTTAATCTTTTGGCGATTTCCTTAAACACTGATGACATTTCCCCGAGTTTATATGAAGCAACCATTACAATTGAGTCAAAGAGGCTCACGCTTGCGTTAATTTCAACAAGCATCATTTTGAGTCCGAAAACCAGATTTGAGTCAATTGATTTAACTTTTTTATTTATTATTACTTTGAGCCCAAAAACTATTCTTACGAATACCATTACCCCAAGCATTGCTCCCACAATAAGCCCCATTACCGGCGGGTTGCCTACTTTTAGAATATTGAATACAATTGTCATTACTCCGCTTAAAAGCAGCCCCCAAATAAGAGCATTCATGAAGGCGATGGAGAAGAATTCGTCGCAGTCAATGTACAAATCTGTTTGCTTTAGCACAAATTCATAGTGTGGAAAACCCTTTTGGAGTGTTTCTCCCACCCCGCGAAAGGGAGTGCTTAGTAATTTTGATACGCGCAGCGGAAAAAAGGAGAGTGGTACGTTGCTCATCAAATCACTTCATTTCGAATTAATCTTCTTTGTTTAATTTCACCGCTTAAACCTATAGTGCCCATAATTTTATTCTTTCTTCTTTAGCAATGCCCTTGGATTCCTTTTTTCTTTTGCCATCGCTATTATTTTTTCCTTATCAAAGTAATATTTGGCAAACACAAGCGCAAGTTCCTCGAGTTCGAAGACTTTCTGCTCTACAAGCCACTCAAGTATTTTCTGTTTTTCCTTTATTTCATCCTCAATCTGCCCCTGTGTCAGCCCCGTGTGCATGCTTACTTCGTCAAAGAACTTTATGCTTACTTTGTATGGAATAAGTTTGTTTCGGATTGAATCATATTTGTATAGCACATTTGACTTTGCCTCTCTTTTTTCTCCTCTGTCCTCAACAACAATTTCTGCGATTTGGTAAACTGATCTAGTGCCCGTCTTTCTGTTCCTAAAAAGCACAATGTTCAGCGCGATTGAATCAAGCATGGATTCGGGGAGCGAGATTGGGGGATTTGAGAATCTTCGAACTGTTTCTTCCGCGGTATCCGCGTGGAATGTAGTATAAACGCTGTGCCCGGTGTTCATCGCTTCAAACATTACTTCCGCTTCGCGCTGTCTTCTTACTTCTCCGACAATTATTCTATCCGGGCGCATTCTTAGCGAGTTCACAAGCAAATCAAGCATTGAGACCTCTCCCTTGCCTTCGGTGTTGCTTATTCTTGTGGCTAGCGGCACCCAGTGAAGGAACGAGGGGAGAGTAAGTTCTCTAGTATCCTCGATTGTGATTACTCTTTGATTTGGGCGGATGAATGAGGCGCAGGCATTAAGGAAGGAGGTTTTTCCTGAGGCCGTTCCCCCCGTGATTAGAACATTTAGTTCGTACTCAAACGCCATCCACACTAATGCCATTGCTTCGCTTGTGATGCTTCCAAATAAAATTAGTTCACTTACTGTCCACGGTTTTCTTCTAAATCTTCGAATTGTTATGGTATTTCCCTTGCTTGAGATTGGATTAAGGGTTGAGTTTGCACGATCGCCCGTGGGGAGGTATGCATCAAGGAGCGGTGAGAGCACATTAATTTGTTTTCCCGCTCTTCTTGCGATTATTGAGGAAATGTTTTCAATTTCTTTTTCCGAATCAACTAGGAGGTTTGATTTGAGCCAGCCGTATTTTTTGTGGTAAATCCATGCGGGTTCCGCGCTTGAATTAATTACTATTTCTTCAATATTGTCATCAAGAAGCAAATAGTCAATATTTCCTAAGCCAAGCATTTCATTAATCAGAATTTCCTTCAGCACTTCAAGTTCGTCGTTGTTTTCAAAAGGAATTTTTTTCTTTAAGAGGCCTTCCGCGATTTCCTCAAAATCCGCTCTTACCTGTTTGGCAAATTTTAGGTCCGCCATTTTTTCCACGGGCACTTTTGTGCGCGAAAGTATCTCAATTTTTATTTCATTTACCGCAAGCCTTGTTCCTTCCCCGAGCCTTGGAAATTCCGCAAGGTATTCAGTGGCAAGCGCGTCCTCATCCCTTATAATATTAACCATTATTTTTGCCCGGCAGTTTGGGAGTTGGTATCTTTCAAGCTGTTTCATCCGCAAACTCCCCTTTTTCTTTTAATGCCAATTTTGGGGAACCAAATATCGGGTAAATTATTTCTATTTTCCCGGTTTCCTCAAAATTTCTCGCAAGGCTAATTAATTGCTCCACTCCCATATTATATTTCTTACTGAGATACTTAACCTCGACTATTTTATTTTGCTTCAGCTCGGCGTAAATGGAGTCATATATTGTTGTAATGGTGCTTTTCTCAGGCAGAAGCGGCTGTTCATTCACGCTGGGGCGGCTTATTTTTTTTACGAGACCGAATATTCTTCTAAATACATCCAAAAGCGAGCTTTTCTGTTTTGATTTTGAAACTTTTGCTTTCTCTTTTTGTTGCAAAATCCCCTTTATATTTCTCTTTGAAATAATCTTGGGCTCAATTGCGTTTAGGGTTTTTACAAGCTTTTGTTTTGCAAGTTTCTTTTGCATTTTGCCGATTGCTTTTCTCTCTTTTTGCAGTTCTTTTCCAATATCTTTTCGCATTTTTTTTATTCCGCTGTTTATATCCTGCGCGGTTTCTTCTTCCCACTCAGCAAACAATTGCTTTTCTTCTTTTATCTTTTTGCCGGCAAATAATCTAAATAAAAAAAAGCCTTTCTTTATTTTTTGCTCCCCCTCTTTTTCAAAATTTCGAATTCGTGCCGCTGCCTCTTTTTCTTTACCAGCCCCAAATGCCACTCCTTCCCTTATTGCATGCATGTCTAGATGCATTCCTTTCTCAACGCCTAATTTGTTCTTTTCGCGCTGCTCATTCACTATCATGCCAGTCGTTTTGATAATTAGGGGCGTATTTTTTGTAGCCTTAACAGAAGCTCTTTTTACTTTTTTGCGTGCTTTTGCGCGTTTCTTTGATTTTGGCATAAAGTGGCCCCCATTCAAGCCCTTTTTTTGTTTTCTTCGATTACTTTTCTTCAAATATAACAATTTTCTGCCATTTTAACTTATCCTTGGATTCCAAATGAGCTTAGCTCCGTGATATTAACCGCGTTTTTGTCCGGGTAGATGTCAAATAATGGATCGTTAAAATTGATTATTGAGCGGAAGTTAACGGTTGAGGAGTTTGCCGTCCAAAGGATGCTTGTGGGGCTGTAAGCGAGTTGTATATCAGGCGCTCCTGAGGAGCTGTTTAAGTCAAGAGTTCCTGCTAGAGAGAGATCAACTGTGTTGCTAAATGTATATGCGACTACGCCCGAGCTGTTTCGTACTGTGATTGTGAGCGCAAGGGGACTAGCGCAGTCTACGCACAGAGGGAGGCTTGGGGCGCCGTATATTGAGAGTGCAAGCTTGTCGGAATTAATATCGAATTTTGCCGTGTTGAATTTTTTTGAGGAAAAATTAAAGTAGAGCTGGGTGTTTGTTCCAAAACCATTTGTAGCGGAATGCTTAATGTTCATATCTTTTCCTGTAATGTTTATCTCTCCCGCATCATTTGTCTCCGGAGTATAAGTTCCGGCATTTGGAAACTCGCTGAAAAAATACGCCTTAATGCTGGAGAGGTTTTGAACGAGTTTTGTCTTTTTAGTTACTGCCGGGAATGTTTCACTATAAATAAATGAGTTATTATCATTAACATCCCAGTTTATTCCCGCATCATAATACGCGCTTTGGAGAATGCCGTAGAGATTTTCCTTTACAAAATAATTATCCTGCGCGGCGATTGAGAGAGTAATCGCGTTTTCTTCAAGCCCTTTCACTTTTTGGAGGTTTGCGGCCGCGGAGAGTAAAAGCAGGGAGAGCATGAATGCGGTGAGTGTAATAAATACCCCTTTTTGGGATTTTAGCGCGGTTGGTAAGTATTTGATTTGGAATTTTGAGTTATTCTTCATTGCACCCACACCCTTAGTTTTGCAGTATAGAATCTGTTGATATCATTTCCATAGTATGCGGCGAATATTTTTTTTGCTTCCACATAGTTTATTGAATTAAAATCCGGGGTGCTTCCATATGTGCTTGTTGCTTCAGTAGTAAAGTTTCCCGAAGGCATGCGTTTTGTAATTATGAGCTGATATGAATAGCTTGGGGGCAGGGTTGAGGAAACAAGCCCCTCTATCTCTCCAAAGTCAAGTCCCTGAAATTTATTCAAATCAATTCCTGTGTTTAAAATGTCCTGCGCGAGCTGTTTTTGAACAATTTTTTGGCTTGCGAATTCGTACGCATTCGCGCTGTTGCTTGAGACAAAGAGAATCGCGGCCATTATTACAATTCCCGCTACCACTCCGTCGAAAGCAAATGAAAAGCCTTTTTGATTTTTTGAAATAAATTTTCGTGTATTTTCTTTTTGCATAATTAATCACTTCTCATTTTTAAGAATAAAATTTATTCAGCAAATCATCTTTCGTATAACACAAAATTAATTTTCACTGGCGTAGTGCCAAGCGCCGCCGCTCTTTGAATTGATACAGCCCTTTTTGTTTGTGCTGTTCCTTTTTGCAAATAAGTGCTGTTAATATCAGAAATCCTTATTGTGAAATCATATTCATCAATTGAGAGCGCGCTTTTGAGTGCGGTGTAATCAAGCGAATTCACGCAGGAGATATTTTGCGGCGAGAGAGAGTTCTTTTCATTTATTAGTCCGCCGTTTGCGCAGTTCTGGTCGCTAAGCATTGAATTGAGCGCGTTAATTGCCGAGAAATGTATTTCCTGCAAAGAGAGCTGGTAAACCGTAGTGGTTTTTTGCGCGCTGTATGTGGTGAAGGCTGCGCCTATTATGAGCAGGAAGATGAAGCCCGCCGCCATCATGTCAAAACTCATCATTTGTCCTTTTTGATTCATAATAATCTCCTCAAGTTGCCCCAGTTCTATCATTGTCTAATTGTAAACCCCAATTTTTTATCATAAGAAATATTCAAATCCCCGCGAAGAATTTGTGATGTTAAGTTGGTGTCAAGTGTTTCGCAGTAAATTCCGTTGAACGGGGTGCCTGTGGAGTAATCAACATAAACAGTATTTTCTGAAACGTAGTAATCATAATCAATGTGTCCGCTCCAAGTGACTTCGCTGTTCTTTGCCTCATAAAATCCCTGCGCAACAAGCATACACGCGCTTGTTTTTGTTAATGCTTGTGACTGCAAATCAAGATTATTTCTCTCCAAGAAAACGAGCCCGGATATCGCGATAAATAATATTAAAAATATCGCAAAGCCAGACATGACTTCCATTGTTGCTTGTCCATTTGAATTCATTTAATTCAAACTCCTTGAGTGTATAAGCACCAGCTTCCTGCCTTTGCTGTTATTGCGGTTGCGGTTTCAGATTGAAATCTTGGTGTGAGTGTTCCGGCAGTTACATTATTAATGCTCCCCATTATCTCATAAGTTGCGTTTGTTGTTCCGTTTGAGTTTAGGTTTGCCTGCACAGTGTCTGATGCGGTGACATTTGTTGTGGCAATAGCGGTTGTTGAAGTCCAGCCGATTATTTTTGCGGAGAAGTATGTTGGGGCGGCGGGTGTCAGCATTGCCACCCAAATTCCAGTGGTTGAACTGTCCGCGTTCGCAATTATCCTGCAATGAAATCCGTATTTTTTATTTGCAAGCAAAATTGTGTCTAGTTCTGTTACAGAAACAAGCGTATTTGCTGTTGATTGGTCAGCTGTTTTAATTTTTATCAAAGGACTTGAGCCTATTGGGGCGTATCTTGCGTCTCCCCAGCTGTTGATATCCGTCTTAAGCGGGTAAGTTGTTTTGAGGTTTGCGTCAAGTGTTGTCCAGCTGGTTTGCCAGTTTGTATCGCTGACAGAATAAACCCCGAATGGTATTACCAGCAGAAATAAAATAAATAAAGTTCTTTTAGTTAACATAAAAATCACGCTTATGCTCCTGGCGTGTATTCGCACCAGCTTCCGGCTTTGATTGTTATATTCGTCGCGTTTTCTGATCTGAACCTTGGTGTGAGTGTTCCGGCAGTTACATTCTGAATTGCTCCGCTGATTTCGTACACGTAGTTTTCTGTTCCCTGTGAATTTGTTGTTGTGGTGTATGTGTCGGAGGCAGTCACAATCGCGTAAGAAAGGTTTGTCGCGTTAGTCCAGCTGATTATTTTTGCGGAGAAGTATGTTGGGGCGGCGGGTGTCAGCATTGCAAGCCTTATTCCAACGTTTGTCGCCCCGGAGGAAGCGGTAAGATAGCAGTGAAATCCATAACTTTTATTTGCCTCAAGAGCAATATCCAGCCCGGTGATGCTTGTGTTTGTGTTGTTGGTTGTTTGGTCAGCAGTAGTCACTTTTATTATTGGGGTTGTGTTTAGCGGGGCGTATCTTGCGTCTCCCCAGCTGTTGATATCCGTCTTAAGCGGGTAAGTTGCTTTTAAATTTGCGTCGAATTGTGTCCAGCTTGTTTCCCAGTTAGTGTCTATTATGGTTATGCATGGTTGTTCTGTTGAGCCTGGAGCATTTACTACAATTTGTATTAATGCGCTGTCGCTCCCATTATTTGAATCAACTTGCAAATATGCAGTGTATGTTCCTATTGGCTGGCTTACTGGAACACTCACGGCGACACTAATGTTTGCGTCTTGACCTGCCGCAAGAGTTGACGAGTATGAACCAATTGTGATGAGTGATGAAGCGGTGCCCGATTTTGTTATTACAATGCTTCCTGCAGCAGCTGGATTGCTGTTTAGTAGATTATAAACAGGGGTTTGATTATAGCCTATATTTGCGTCAACCGAAACCAAATATCCTTTTGGAGTAATAAATAATCCATACCCCGTTTCTCCCACAACAACTTTTCCAGCATCATTTACTGTGAGGGTTACATCATGCACTCCTTGTGTTATTGGGAGGGAACCTATAAGGTCGGCTTTTGTGTCGGCATAGTAGTGCGAGGGCTGGCCGTTTGCAGTTGTAATGTAGCCGACAAGCTGTGAATCAACGATTTGTGATTGTATTCCGCTTGGAAGATCCACAACAACATTAATTTTGCTTCCTGGTCCGAGAGCGTATACTTGGTCAATCGCCTTTGCGATATTATTTACTGCGGTCCTTGTTTTTGAGTCATCAACGGAGTTACTCACAATTGTTGTTGAGTACATGTAGGCGATTGCTATTATTATGAGCAAAAAACCAGCTATCATAAGGTATTCTGTTGCCGCTTGCGCCCTGCCGGATACCTGCCCGCGACTAACACTGTATTCGAATGATTTTTGAGTGTTTTTCACGCTAATAAAAGAATTTAACCAAATAAATATCTTCCTAAATCAAAAACCTGGTGATTTTTTATCTTCAAGAAACCTTTTTATACCTTGAAGTGCTAATTGAGTAAAACAAAAAAGGAGGTTAAACTATGGACCATAAAGCACAGTCAGCACTTGAATACTTAATGACTTACGGGTGGGCACTAATTGTTATTGCAATAGTAATCGGAGTCTTGATTTTCGTAACGAGCTCTGCTACTGGAGGGGTAACATGCCAAAGCCAAAGCTCTGGAGTTATCGTTACTGAACAATCAGTAACCCAGTCAACAGTTGGATTGACACTAAGGAATGCTACGGGCGGAGACATAAATGCGCAGGATATTTATGTTGACGGAACTGTTTTCACTAGCGCAGTAGGCGCAAAAGTTAATGGGGCTACACCTTCAGGAGTAATAGTTACAAAGAACACTACTTTCACTGTAACAGGAGTAACTGGAACAGGGACAGCAGGCTCATTCCAGAACGGAAAAGTAATTGTAAGTTATAAGACAGCTGGGGGGCTTGACGCAAACGGAGTAATCGCTTGCGCAGGAACCGTATAAAAGCAGTCTGTTTTGGGGCGGGTTCTTCCTGCTCCAAAATTCTTTTTTTTAAAAAGACAATCTTTTAAATACTCCATTGAGAGGCTTATTTTAGTTGAGCCATAGAGAGGGCTTTTTCATACTGCAAAGCGGAAATAGAAAAGACCAGCCCCTTCGTCTAGTGGCTAAGGACATAGGCCTTTGAAGCCTAGGACCCCAGTTCGAATCTGGGAGGGGCTATTTTATTGGTTTTAATTAATGAATTTACTTTTTATACTTCTTTGTTCATCTTTTGTTTGTTGATTTATATGATTGATATAATTGGTTTTGAGATTCCTGAACTAATCCTAATTGTTATTGGGATTCTTTGGCTCGCCTCAACAATTCTTGGAACACTCTTTAACGTAGCGATGTTTATTGATGTCTTGCGCCACAAATTTCGAAGCAGGGTAAGAAAAATCGCGTGGGCGATTGTTGTAATTGTAATCCCCTTTGCATCGCTTTACTATTTTATGCTTTTTATTTCTGACGAGCTTTTGGTTTGGATAAAGAAGCGCTTTGGCATAAATTTATTTTTTATTCTTTACAAAAAAGAGCAGTACCGCAGAAAGGGCCGTGAGTATAAGCGCTAACATAAAAGGGGCTGTGGGATTAATTGTGTCCCATAATATCCCAGCAATCACTGATGCGGGGAGCGCGCAAAGGCCAATTACCATTTGAAATCCCCCAAGCGCGCTTGCTCGGAATTTTTTTGGCGCAAGTTCAGAAACAAATGTTGTCTGAACTGGTGCGAGTGCTGCGTGGTGTAACCCATAGAATGCGAAGGTTAAGAGTATTGCCCACCATGTATTTGATAGAATAAATACAATGCAGGTAAGAGCCCAAAGAAGAAGAGAAACGTACATAACTTTTTTTCTTCCAATTTTATCAGAGAGCTTCCCAAAAGGGTAGGAGAATGCCGCTGTGACAGCGATGTAAATTAAATAAAGCAGGGGAAGCATTCCTGCCTCATATCCTGATTTATTAGCGAAAACCAAAAGGAAAGAGTAGCTGAATGAGCCAAGTGCAAGTATTGCGCTTAGCGCAAGGAAAAGCTTGTAGTCCCGCGTGAGGTTGCTTAATTGTATTCCTTTGTATAATTTTATTTTGCCGTCCTTTTTTTCTTTTATCAAAAAATAAACAAGCGCCACGCTTAATACAGAGGGCACCGCCGCTATCAGGAATAAGTTTGCGTAGCCGAGGAAATTGAAGAGCAGCATGCAGGCGATTATTCCGAATACTCCTCCGAGTTTGTCCATTCCTTTTATTATCCCAAAATGCTTCCCGCGGTTCTTGCGATTTGATTCATCCGCAACTATTGCGTCCCTTGGGGCATCCCTTATTTTTCCCGCACGATCAATTATCCTAAATGGGATTACCATTGGCCAGGTGGTTGAAATAGCATAACCAAAACGTGAGACTGCGCCGAGTAAATAGCCGAGCCAAATAAAGACTTTTCTTTTCTTTAACCGGTCAGAGGCATATCCGCTTCCTGCTTGTGAGAATGAAACAAGCGCGTCCCCTAGTCCGTCAACAAGTCCGAGCACTGACATATTTGCGCCAAGAACCGTTGTGAGAAATATTGGCCAAATAGGGTAAATCATGTTTGCGCCGAAATCATTTAGGAGGGAAGCAAATCCGAATATCTTTACTGTTTTGCCGTCCTTTTTACGAGAAACCCGTGGATTCTTTTGCATGCAAACAAAATGATTTTTGGCTTAATAATCATTTTCTTTGGTGTAAAAGCAGTTTATTGTTTTAATCTATAAATTTACAAGCTCATATTTCGCCGAACCGATTCCAATTTTTTCAGCGTATTCTAGGGCATATTTCCCGCCAAAGGGCATTTTGCCGTGGTATTTTTTCAACAAATCAGTGCAAGCCGCGTCAAGCGCTACGGGGTCGGTTGAGGCGAGTACGCCAATGTCTTTTGCAATCGGTTTCATTTTTGTGTCAAAGCAGTCGCAGTCTTTTGTAATATTTAATAAGAGGTTAATGTAAATTATTCTTTTTCCTTTCTGCGCGGCATACGCATATTCAACTAATTTCTCAAGGAACTCTTTTTTCCCCGTGCTTGCCCAGTTAATTTTTATCGCGTCATGCGGGCAAACAGCGGAGCACTTTGCGCATCCAATGCAGGTATTGTAATTTATGTGCGGGATTAAATCAATTATGCATGAATCAGTGGGGCAGTTTTTTACGCACGTCATGCACTTTTTGCACTGGAGCGGGTTAATCAGCGGCTTTGAGTGCGCGTGCATGTCAAGTTTTCCTCCGCGCGCTGCGCATCCCATTGATAATTGTTTTAGCGCGCCCCCAAAACCCGCGATTGGGTGGCCCTTAAAGTGAGCGAGCACAATCATTTGGCTCGCCTGTGCAATCTGCTTTCCTATCTTGAATTTCTTGAAGTGCTTTAAATTTTCTTTAGTGTAGTCAATGAGCGAATAATCTTCCCCAAATTCCCCGTCAGCAATAATAATGGGGATTTTTGTGAAGCCGTGCTTTTTTGCGAGCTCAAGATGCGTTGAGCGTATTGTTCTTTCTCCTTTATAGAGCGCATTTGTTTCGGTAAAATATATCTTTGGCTCTTTTTTTGCAGTGGATTTTTTTGCGAGCCAGTCAATAAGCGAATCAAAGTTTTTTGGCTCAATGAAAGTGATGTTCCCGTCTTCCCCCGTATGAATCTTTAGGGCGAGCTGTTCTGTGAGATTAATAACTTTTTCAGTGGTGTTGACTTTCTCGGCGAGGAGTTTTACTGCTGAGTTTATCTCCTTGGTTTTTGAGTAGGAATCAATGGGGACAAAATATACTTTGCTCATTTTTTCACCGTTTATTTTCTATTTTTTAGTGATTTGAATGATTTATATGAGTAGATTATTGTAATCGCTACCGCGGCGATTATGCTTGTGAATACAAGCACAAATGTGTGTTCGGGTGAGGCAAATGCGCTTAGAAAAACTATTAATCCCGCCACAGTGAATACCCTTCCGCCTATTCTGTGCGTGTCATCCCATACTTTGTCGCTGTGAAGCGTCCAGGGGGTCCTTATTCCTATAAAATAATTTCTTTTTGTCATTGGGAGAATTACTCCAATTACAATAAAGAGAATTCCAAGTGCGGGAATCAAAAGTTGTGTCATGTTTATGTTTGTGCCAAGGTTTATTGCGAGCATTATTACTTGCAGATATAAAAAGAATCCGCATAATGCGGCAATTAACACATGGTAAGCTGACTTAAACTTCTCAATATTGGCTTTTAGTGGGTCAAGGCGCGGGATGTAGTAAAGCAGCGCAAGGAGTGCAATTGAGATTATTGGCACAATCCATGCTCCAGCTTCTTTTGGCATGAATCCGTTTGCTTCTCCGTTAATTCCCCAGTGGCTTATCATTGTTTGGGGCAGTACTTGGTAAACATAAAGAGTAATTACAAAAGTAAGTATTACCATGACTGCCGAAGCGGCCAGTATTTGATTACCTCTATTCGTTGGCTTAGCTTTACGCATATCTATACTTGCGACCTTTCACTTTTTAACAGCTTTTAGTGCCCAATTAGTCGGGTTTTTTATCTTATTCATTATTGTTTATTCTGGTTGAGTATGTATCCAAGTGAATCAAAGAGAAAGTCCGCTGCGGGTAAGAAGGAGTTGCTTCCTGTGAGGAAAATCGTGGGGCTTGTTGTTTTTGACGGGGAAAAGTTCTTGCTTTTGCATAGAAAACTTAATTGGAGCGGGTGGGAATTCCCTAAAGGGCATATTGAGGAGGGGGAGGACATTGAGGCCGCAATTAAGCGCGAGCTTTTTGAGGAAACGGGTTTATCAAAGTTTTCTTTAATCGGGCATGTTGACAATGTTTCGCATCTTGATAAGGTTAGAAACAAAAGGACTTATGTGAGAAATTTTTTGCTTCACGTTTCAAGTAATAATAAAGTTAGTTTTGAGAATCAGGCAATGAAGAAGGGGAAGCTTGTGGCGGAGCATGATGCTTTTAGGTGGTGTTTTCCAAAGGAAGCGGTGGAACTATTGACTCATGAGAACATGCAAGAAACTATGAAGAAGGCAATTAAGATGCTTAATTTGGGGCTTGAGAAATGAACTAGAGAAGGACTCAAAATCCTGGACATGTTTGAGGTTGGCAAGGAAATAAAAAATGAAATTTAGAATAATTTGGTGGTATTATGGGTTTGTTTGGAAATAAAGAAGAAAAAAAAGAGGAAGCGGGGGGCACTTCCGAGCCCGAAGGAAAATATAATGAGCAGTGCGCTCTTTGCGGTAAAGCCCCAACGGATAAGCATTGGGGTAATCAGTACTTTCATAGAAAGTGTTTTAGAAAATTAAGAAAAGGCGCAAAAGGCATGCTTTGATTATTTGAGTCCAATTACTTGGAAGCCGTATTTTTCAATTTCTTCTTTTTTGAAAAAGTTTTCCATGTGCTTAATTCTTGCAACATAAGTAACTTCTTTTTTGAGTTCTCTTCCAGTGTATTGTTTTGTTTTTGGGTCCCACTCTCGAAGCAATAAAATATCGCCGTGCTTTGCCTCAAAATCATTTAAGCGGATTTCAAAGTTCTTATCCCCGTCAAAGATTTTTTGGAAGTATTCCGGCCAGCATTTTTTTTCAATCAAACTCATATTAATTCACTCTTTCGGTTAATCAAATATTATATCTTGTCGGTTGAACAAGTGTAAGCACATATGACCTTTCTTTATCCGTTGTTAGTAATTCGTTTCTAAATCCAGCCCCAGACAGAAGACTTGTGATTGTGTTCTCAGTGTATTTCTTTGACCTCGCGAGGAGTATTTGTTCATATTTGTGCATTGTAATTGTTTCTGTTCCGGTTTTAAGTGTGGTGTCATTTTTCATTGTGATTCTTATTTCAACCTGCTGCTCTTTATCATTCCAGGTTATTTCATAGTCACAATCTTTCTCAGTAATTCCAATTTCTTTTGGAACATTCATTAGAAGCGCTGCAACTAGTGGATTACCGCGGTAATTCTCAAGAATTAAATTTGTTTTTGAGAGGTTTTCAAGTTCCGTTCCAATTAACATATAATCATCAAGCCCCATTGAGTCGCGAAAGTTGCTCAGAACCCGGTTTGGGTCGCTAAAGTTCCCGATGGTGTTCCCAAAGAAAATGAATAAATTAGAATAGCCGCCTTTTGTTAAGGAGTAAGTAAAGTCAGAGAGGTTTCCTGCTTCAAAATCAGCCTCTTTTTTTATAATTTCTATTTTTGGAAAGCGTTCGTGGACAGTTTTCTCAGCCAGATTCAATAGTTCCTGGCTAATATCAATGGGGGAGTATCTTACCTCAAATCCCTGTTTTTGTGCAACTTCGATTATTGGCAGCACCGAGGTTCCATTACCGCACCCAAGGTCCATTATGTTAAGTTTTTTCCCACTGAATGAACGCAAAAAATCAATTAGTCTTTTATCCAAAAGTTCCTGCTCCATTTGATGAATTCCCTTTTTTGCAACCATCCTTGAGTAAGCATCCCAGTTCTTTGCCCCTGTTCCAATATATGCAAATTTTAGTGGTATTTCTCCCCGTCCGCTTATTGAGGTAATTAATTCAAATTCCTGTTTTTTTGTCAGCATATTCTCCACTCACTTCCTCGCGCTAATCTCTTTTCTCAATAACTCGCTAAGTATTTTCCCGTCCACTCCTTTGAGTGCTGGTTCTTTCATCAAATCTCCCATTAATGGTCCGATTGCACCCATTCCTTTTGCTTTTACTAGCGTAGAGTTCTTTGAAACAATGTCAATTACTTTCTTCTCAATTGCTTTAGTATCAACTTTTGCAGCAGTATTTCCTGATAAAACTTCTTCAAGTGTTGTTCCTTTTGCAAGTGATTCAACTGCACTTCCAAGCGCGCTCTTCACGATTTTTCCTTTTGCTTCAGCCAGCGTGAGCGCTTTTATTTCTTCAAGTGAAACCTTATCAACTTCAACTCCGCCTCTGCGTAGTTCTGTTAGTGTTTGTAGTAAGAGTGCCGCAAGAACCTTGGCGTTTGCTCCCTCTTCAACAGTGCTCTCAAAGAAGCGCGCATAATTGCTTAATTTCATTTCCTCAATGTGGTTTGTACTTAACCCCATTTTTGCGTAAAGTTTCTCCCTCTCCGCCACACTTTTTGGCAATCCTTTTGAAATCGCTGTGAGTTTTTTTCCTTCAATTGTCTTGAATGGTATATCCGTTTCAGGGTACATTCTCGCTTCTCCTGAGATTGGTCTTTGATACTCCGAAGAACCATCTTCCAGTGCTCCTCGTGTCTCGGAAGGAACTCTTTCAAATGCGACAAGGAATCGCTCGCGTAGCGCTTCAAATGCTTTGAGCGCTCTTTCTTTTTCCGCAACAATTAAAACAAAATTATCCTCTGCTTCGCATCCAAGCGCTTTGCACGTTTCATCAACTTCTTTTTGTGTAATTCCATAATTTGGTAATTCATCTCTGTGTAAGAGTCCGCTTACTCCGGTTGCTTTTGCGTAAGCGCTTAATTCAGAACCAAATCTCTTTGCCCCAACTTTTTCTCCAAGTAATCCTTTTGCGCGTGAAAGTTTCATCCCGTAAACAGTTTTTCCTTTAACAAATTTCGCTTCGGTGTTATTGAAAATCTTTGAAACATCTTTGTCCTCGCCAAAAACTCCTGCTCTTTCATTTGCTTTTGGAAATTTCTCCAAGAGTTTCTTTTTCAGCGCAAGTAAATCAATTTGTCTCTGGGCTTCTTTCTCAACAACCATTCCAATTAGTTCAAGTTCTTGGCATCCCTTAATTTCACAGCGTGCCCCTTCTGCAATTGAAACATTTACATCCTGTCTAATAGTCCCTTTTCCTCTTTTTGTTTTGCAAGTAAGTCTCATTATTTCCCCAATCTTCTTCGCCGTCTCAATAGCTTCAGCGGGTGTTCGAATATCAGGGTCTGTTGCGAGTTCAATTAATGGTATTCCCAGTCTGTCTAAATTATAGAAAACTTTTCCGTTTTCTTTTTTCATTGGGCGCGCGGCGTCCTCTTCAAGAACAATTGTCTGCACTCCAATCATCTTAACACCTTTTTTTTCAGCATCAGATTTTATCTCAAAATTTCCGCCCATCGCAATAAGCGCAGTTCGCTGGAATCCGCTTGTGTTGCTCCCATCAATAACAGTTTTTCGCATAGGGACAATTTTGCTCACTGGTGTTGATTCACACAGGAGCGCAACTTCAAGCGTGGTTCTTAGCGCATCCTCATCAATTGGCTGGGGCGGCTCCTCATCAAGCTCCACTAGCGAGATATTTTCTTTTTTTCCAGAATAATAAAATGTTTCATTTCGTTTGTATGCATCAATAGCGGTTTTATCATATTCCCCTAGTTCGCTCGCAACTGGGCGAAGTTTTCGCTCAACAGTAAAATCAGCTTCATCAGTTAGTGTGCTTGGTGTTCGGATGAATAATTTTCCTGTATCAAGCTGTTGGTGCACCTCAAGTCCTGCCTTAAGCCCTAACTTTGAATAATTAGCGTTTTGCATATTTAATTTGAGTTAGAAAAGAATTTAAAAACAAGTTTTGCCTCTGCCGTGCGGGCACATTAGTATCTCATGAAGTACTCTTCTTCGCTTGCGAGCATCATTATTAGTGAGAAAGGCATTTCCTGCATGTATTAGTTGCATTGTTAGCATTATTTAAGTAGTCTGACTAAATGAGTGTGACATTTTATACAGCATAATAATTTTCTCCAATTGATTTTTATTCCCCTTGCAGAAAAATTAATAGCATGGTTGTTGAACTTGGAATTGGTTTAGTTGGGGTTGGCAACATCGGCTCGGGTGTTGTTGAGATTATTCTAAAAAACGCGGCGCTTATTGAGAAACGCACAGGCGTTCGGCTAATTCTCGCGCGTGTTTGTGACAAAAATTCTGTGCGGGCGGAGCAATTAGGTGTTTCAAAAAGTATTCTCACTTCGGATTACAAAGAATTAATTTCTGATAAAAAAGTTAATGTTGTTGTGGAACTAATTGGCGGTTACGAACCCGCGCATACTGTGATTGTTGATGCACTCAATGCGGGGAAGCATGTTGTCACCGCGAATAAAGCGGTGATTGCAAAGTTTGGGTATGAGATTTTTGAGCTTGCGCAAAAAAATGGGGTAAATATTTTGTTTGAGGCCGCGGTTGGGGGGTGTATCCCAATTATTAGAACAATTGAGGAGAGTTATTCCTCTGATAAAATTAAATGCGTGCGCGGGATTTTGAATGGTACAACAAATTTTATTCTAACAAAAATGGCGGGCGGTATGGAGTACTCTGATGCGCTAAAATTGGCGCAGGAGTTAGGTTTTGCCGAAGCCGACCCGAGTTTTGATGTTGAGGGTAAAGATGCCGCGCAAAAAGCGACAATACTTGCCTCGCTTGCTTTTGATGCAAAGATTGAGGGCGAGCCATTTGTTTGCGGGATTACTGCGCTAAAAAAAGCCGATATGGATTTTGCTTCTGAAATTGGTTTTGTGATTAAGCTCCTTGCGGTTGCGAAGAAACATCCAACTGGTGTTGAGCTTCGTGTCCACCCTGCGATGGTTCCAAAGTCTCATCCTTTTGCGAATGTTTCAAATGAAATTAATGCGGTTGCACTCTCAAGTGAAAATACTGGGGACATATTTCTCTCCGGAAGGGGTGCTGGAAAGTTACCTACTGCAACAGTAGTTGTTACTGATTTGATTGAAATGGGTTCGAGGGTTCGCGTTACGGCAAGGTATTTTCAAGAAACAAAATTAATTGATTTTGGCGAATCAGAGTTTAAGTATTATTTGCACCTTGGTGTATTGGATAAACCAGGGGTGCTTGCGGCGATTGGAAAAGTTCTTGGGGATAATGGTGTCTCAATTAATTCCTGTATTCAAAAGGAAGGTGGCACGGATGTTGTTCCGATTGTAATTGTCACTCACTTGGCGAAAGAAAAGCAAATGTCAAAAGCTATTGTTGAAATGAAGAAGTTGAGTGTGATTAAGGAAGCTGAATTAATTAGAATTGAAGAGTTCTGATTATCAATGATTTATCTCAAAACTCTTGGTTATTTTTAGCAGTATCCGTAGTATCCGCAGATGCTTCCTCTTGTTACTGAGAAGCCGTATCCGCCATAGCTGTCAGCGTAGAAGCCGATTCCGGAGTATCCGCCATAACCACCATAACCGCCGTAGTAATTAGAGTACCCGCCGTAATAGGATGGGTATGAATAATATGAGTTATAGTATGAAGGGGAATAGTAACTTGTTCCGTAGTAGCCGCCGTATCCGCCGTAGTATCCGTAAGATGCTGTTGGGTAGTAAGCCATGGGGTATGAGTAAACCGCTGCCGCTGCTGGTGTTGCGTAGTAAGTTGTTGGGTAATAATTTGAAGTGTAATAATATTTATTGAATCCGCCGTAAGCGAATGCTCCGCTTGCAACAAAAATCAGCGCTAAAACTACGAGTCCTAAATAAGCAATCTTCATTCGCTCACCTGTACATATATTTGCCCAAAACCCCTATATAAAGCTTACTATTAACGTGAATAAGTGAATAAGTTGTTTTGTTTATGAGTTTTGTGGGTGTTTTTTTATTAAACCTGGACCAGCGTTATCATGGTTTGTGTCTTATCTACTCCGTCAATATTTCTCAACTTCTCAGTCACAATGTCATTTAAGTTTCCAATATCTTTTGCGAGAACTTTCATTATAATATCAAGCCCGCCTGTAAGGATAGTGACTTCCATAACTCCCTCAATTTCTTTAATCTTCTTCGCTACATCCGCCTGCCTGATTTTTTTTCCTTCTACGTTGTAATTAATTGTTATCCCAATATATGCCATTATGGGGCGTTCAAGTTTTTTGTAATCAAGTTCCACAGTGTACTTCAAAATCACTCCTTCGTTTCGTAATTTTCTTATTCGGTTGTGGATTGTGGTTGGGGGGATTCTAAGTTTTTTGCCGAGTCTGCCGACTGTTTGGCTACTGTCGTGAATCAGCTCGTTTATTATCTCTCGGTCTTTTTGGTCAATTTTAATGTTACCACCAAATAATAGTATAATATTCCAATAATGCTTATAAAACCGACTGAAATGGAATATTATGCAATATATAATGGAATAGTTTATTATAAAAGTTGTGCTGAATGGTATATAATTTCACTATTTCGGTGGTACTGTGGCTGGGGCACTTTCATTAAAGGACTATACTATTGATTGCTTTTCTGAGCGCCCAAACGGGGGCAAAGTCCTAATAGTTGCTATTGGCGGAGCTGGAATAGCAAAGGATTTACCAAATCTCAACGCGAATTTGCGAAAATCCCTTGACTTTGTGCCTTATCTTAGCACCGCAGCAGGAAAAATAGATTATGTTATGGTTGCGCAAAAGGATAGCGCGGACCTTTTGCCGGAGGATGTCGCATTAATCTCAAGAGTAATTTATGATAAGCAAAGCGATTACGATGGATTTGTGGTTATCTCTGGCTCGGATGCAATCCCATTTGTAGCATCCGCAACCGCATTTGCATTAAGAGGGATAAATTTGCCAGTAATATTTATTGGCGCACGCCAAGGCGCAAAAGAAATTGATTCAGATTTTCGCCTTAATCTTCCTAACGCAATAAAATCAGCGATGATGGGGCATAATGACGCCAACGCTCCAAGTATTGGGGAAACCGCGATTCTTTTTGATGACACGCTTATTCGCGCAGCGGTTTCTATAAGCAGAGGAACAAAAGTGAATAATCCTATAGAAAGCCCGCGTCTTCCTCGTCTTGCGGAAGTTGGTTGGACTGTAAAAATAGAACAAATTACCCGCCCAAGAAAACCTTCGCAGTTAAATTATTCAATGAACATTAACAAGGATATTGCTTATTTTGATTTGGTTTCACAGACAAACCTTGAGAGCTTTAGACTCCTCGCGGAAGACCCTACAATTAATGGAATAATAATTGGGGCATTTGGGGCGGGAAATATTCCTTCAGTTCTTATTCCGTCAATTTATGATGCGGTTTTTGACAAAGGTAAGGTTGTTGCGGCAATTACTAATTGTAAAAAAGGAAGCTCTGATATGGGGCTGTATGACTGCGGAGCGCTGGCGGTAAAAGCCGGAACGGTTTCGCTTGGTCCGATGGTTCGTCCCGCGGCGATAGAAAAAATGCGGTGGGCGCTAAATAATGCAAAAGGGGAAACCAGAATAAAATTTCAACGGGATGTTGCGCGCCTTCTCTTAACAGAAATCGCAGGAGAAATTCCAACCCCCTATTCAATTTATGCGACAAATAAACTGCGAGAAACTTTTCTTGTAAATAGCGTTCCGCTTGAGAAATTCTTCAACAAATCAAATGAAAGAAAATACAATGAAGAAATAAAACAATATTGTAAATCTCCTTCGCAGCCAAAGCTTCTTGTGATTTGCACCGGCGGAACTTTTTTCCAGGAGCCAAATCCCGAGGGCTCTCTTATTCCAACAAAGCGCTCGCTTGAGGAACTATTTGACAAAAAACTCGCTGGGATTGGGAAGCTTGCAGGGATTGATTATTGCGAACTCTTCAATGTTGATAGCACTGAAATTGACCATGTTGACAGAGCGCATCTTGCGGGATTCATCTCACAGAATATGGAGGCTTATGACGGATTTATTGTTCTCCACGGAACTGATACTATGGCATTTACAGCAAGCGCGCTTTCGTTTATGCTTCAGGGTCTAGAAAAAGATGTTGTTCTAACAGGGGCGCAAAAACCTGGATTTGACTTCTCTGACTTTGACCGAAACTTTGTAAATGCGGTTAAAGTAATTGTTACGCGGCTCAAACAGGATAAAACTTTGCGCCACCGCGCTGGGGTAAAAGTTGCATTTGGGGATAAACTAATTACTGGGACCACTGTTGTGAAAGAGGATGAGCACGGGCTTAACGCATTTGCTCCTGTGCCAAAGCACCCGCTGCTAGGAACACTGTGCAATCCGATAGAAATTTATGATGTGATTAATACTCGCGCACGCCCGTTAACACTATTCACAAAATTTGACACACAGGTTGCTTACTATGAGTGCATTTGCGCGGGGGATTTAAAACAATTCGAGAGAATAATTGAGAACCCGAATATTTCCGCGGTCTTAATAGGTGGATTTGATGAGGGAAATATTCCTCTTCAATTAAAATATTACATCGCGACAGCGGTAAATTCTTATTGGAAACCTGTCGCCATAATATCAAATACTGATTATGGAATTGCACACGCTGAAACCGCAGGGAGATTTGGTGAATTTACGAAAGCCGGGGCAATAATGCTTGGGGATATGACTAAGGGCGCGGCGTTTCAAAAACTCCAGTTTGCCGTTGGGCTTGCTAATTCCCAGCCGGATTTAAGCGGACGCAGAAGGCTTGAATTTATTAGAAAAGTACTGCACACAAATCTCGCTGATGAAATTACTGAGGCTGAATGTCAAAAAGCGAATGAAATTTATATGGGCTTCTTTACTGAGGATAATACGCATGAGCTTTTCAGCGAAGAGGATGTATTTGACAGAATTTTGTTAAGCTCGGAGAATCAAAAACCAGCGGAGCAGGCACAGTCAAATAGTGGAGCACAAGCGAGCGAAGATATTGTTAAGATTAAAGAATCAAATCACTCAAAAACGTAAGTATCTGTCCGCGTGAACGGAGTAATTTCTCCGCGTAAGTTCTTTTGCATTAATTTCTTTGCTTCTTCCGCTTTGTAATTTCCAAGGAGCCACGCGAGTTTAACAAATGCTGTTTCTGTTAGCATATCTTCTCCCGGGATTACTCCTAAGGTTACAAGGTCAATTGCTTTATCATAAACATGCATGTGCACTCTGCCATTAATGCACTGTGAAGTCATCGCTGCTATTCCCCCCTTATCAACAAATTCTTTTATCGCTGGAAAGAATTCTTTGTGCCCCTCTTTTTCGGTTATTTCATCAGGCAAGTGACCGGGAGTTTGTCCTAAACCCGTTCCTTCAATCACAAGCCCCTTGAATTTCTCTTTAGTGTAAAATTTGAATTGCTCGGGGAACATGTTAATTGTAATTTTTAGAACAGCAACGCGCGGCTCAAAGTTTGGTTTTATCACAAGTTTTTCTTTTTTATTCTTCTTTTGATAATCTTTCTTAATGAACTCAATTTTGTTATTTCTATAATCAACAAGCGCGATTGGCGTATCATTTATTGCTTTGAAAGCGTCTCTTCGCGAGGTGTGCATTTTTCTTGTTTTGCATGGGGGAAGTATTGCGCACACATCATCGTTGCTTGAGTTATGCATGCATACTGCTACTCCAGAAAAATCTGTTTTTGTTATAAAATTCGCTGCGCATAGTAAGTTCATCGCGGCATCCGAGCTTCCTCTGTCCGAGCTTCGTTGCGCTCCAACAATTATAATTGGCAGCGGGCATTTTTCTATTGCAAATGTGATTGCCGCTGCGGCAACAGCCAAATTATCAGTCCCCATTCCAAGTATTATTCCATCAACGCCTTTTTGCACTTCTTTTTCTATTTCTTTTGCAATGAAAGTAAAGTGCGAGAATCTAAAATCATCGCTCCACATTTTTCTCAATAATCGCGGTTCAAAGTTAGCGATTTTTCCAAGCTCCGGGAACATTGTGTGTAAATCCTCGGGGGTGAATGAAGCAAATACTCCTCCTGTTCGATAATCAATTCTTGAAGCAATCGTTCCGCCTGTGTGGAGTACTGCAATTGTTGGTAGCGATGGATTTTTTTTCATTTCAATTATTTTTGCTTTTCCGACGCTTTTTGATTCGCCAAGCGATTTAATGCTTTTTATTTTCTCAAGCTCAAACCCTGCGTTGTATCCGCTTGCGAGTTTCACCATTAGTAAATCTTCATTAGAAGGAATTATTGTTCCCTTTACTTTGTTCCCGTTAAAGTCAAATTCAACGAGTGCCCCTTCTTTGAGCGAGTTCTTTTTGTAGAATGCCTTTAGTTCCATTATTCTCACGCACTTTTATGACTAATATTACCCAGCTTTTGTTTAAAAATCCTTTAGAATTGCCCTTAGCAAAATGGTTTATATATTGCCCAGCGGGTATTTGCTATATGTCATTAAAGGTATTGAGGTTTTCAAAAAAAGTTAGAAGCAGATTTAATTCTGCTATCAAATCAAAGAATTCGTCTAAACGAATTGGGTTATTAAGAGAGCTTGTTGATATAAGAAAAAGCATTAAGGAGCATGAGGATTTTATTGGGGCGCACCCCAATCATCCTGATAATGGTGTCAGAAGGCACTTGATTGATAATATTTATGGGCCTTGGGCCGCTGAAACTGCTGAGCAGCTAAAGGGCTTCCGAAGAAAAAAATAATTTCTTAGCAATTTCCTTCTTCTGTTGTCTTCACGCAGTATGCCTGTTCTTTTGAGAGAATATTAAATTTTTTTCCGGTTTTTGCATTCCATGCCGCGGCGCACTCATACGCATATGTGCATCCTGTGCAATTATGGATTTCCCAGAAAGCGTCCAGCTCTCCGCCGGCAACGGTTTCAACTCCGTCAGTCGTTTTGCAGAATTGTGTCTTGTCAAGAGTAAAAGTTATGCTGTTTGTATCCGAGCCGCCGTTTTGCGCCTCAAACGTAAATTCCGCTCTGTACTCTCCGGAGTTTGTCGGATTAATGCTCCAAAAAAATTCATGCTTTTCCTGCGGCATCAAGATATCAAGTGATTTTGACTCAATAGTATAATCAGTGAGCATCCATCCGTTGCCGTCGCGTTTGTATAACCGCGCATAATTAGTCGCGCCTGCTATTGGTACTGAGCCAGTGTTGGTAACAGTGACTTTTATTTCTCCAATCCCCAAGCTCGCATCAATAACACTCAGTTTATCTATTTTTGCCTGCGCCGGGGGTCCTGCAAAATAAACCTTGCACACAGGCACTCCTTCTATTCTGTTGCATCTAACACTTGTATCAATTTTTTTTCCTTGTTTTATTATCGCATATGTTGAATCCCACTCAATTGCTTTTGAGCAGTTCTCATCTTTCTTCATATCGCTTCTTTTGGTACAGCAATCCCTGGTATTCACGCATTCAAATGCCACTAAGTTATTTTTTTCCTCAAGGTCCTTGCTGTTAAATATCTCTCCGCTTTTGTAAAGCACGGCTCCTAGTGAAATAGTTTTGCCGGCCATTGTTTGTATTTGAGCCTCGCCGAGGTATTGTTTTATCATTTGGGTATTATTTTGGAGCGGGTTTAGCTGGGTAAACACGGTAAAAAGCAGTAATATGAGTGCGAGGGAAACTATTGCATAAATCATTATCTCAAAAGGCTTCATCCAAATTCATCTCCAGTCCAAAAAATATTTTATTTAAGCATCCTTATTTCCGTAACCAAAACCCATGATACAATTTTCTTTAGTACATATGCGGCAATTAAAAGTCCCACCCACATCTCCCACCTGTCAAGGTAAAAGAATAATTTTTTCCATTCATCAGCCCATATCTCAAATGAAAAAAGCACCCATATTATCGCGAGGAAAGTGATGATTATCACGAGCCAGCTGAATGGTTTAAAGCGCATCAAAATCAATTAGAGAAAGCTTTTTGTTTTACTTAAATCTTTCTGCCCGCTGACTTTGGCTAGAAAGACTTGCCAAGTTTTATTTTTTTTCTCATTCCTGCCCAGTTGCCTCAAGCGCCACTCTTTTTTGCGCCAAGAACATTTTCTTTACTTCATCAGTTGTTGTCGCTTCTTCCGGCTTTTTATCCATTCGGTATTTTATCATTCTTGGGAAACGAAGCGCGTATCCTTTTCCTTTTTCTTTTCCGCATGAGTGCATCGGGCTTAGAGTGATTTCATCAGCGCGCACTTCAATAACAACTTTTGGCACTACCCAAATATCCGGAATGAGTTCTGAAATTACGCGTGCTGGCTTATTCTTCGCGCTCGTTTTTGAGAGCATTTCTTCTAGAGTTGTAAGTATTTCTTCCGTCATTCCTGTTCCGATTTTTGCCACGCTCTCAAACACATCTTTCTTATCATTGTATGCGGCGGCAAGGAGCGCTCCAAGTCCGAATTTTGTTCGCTTTCCTTTTCCCTTATCATAACCAATAATCACAACATCAACAGTGTCCTGCAGTGTTCCTTTGTATGAGCGTTTTAGTTTTATCCAAGCGTATTTGCGCGCACCCGCGATGTATGGCGCGTCAAGGTCCTTAGCCATTATTCCCTCAAGCCCCTGCGCGATTTTTTCCTCAAAGAACTTTTCCAAATCCTTGGAGTTGTCAACAATTATTTGTTCGCTTAAGCGTATGATGTCCCCTTCTTTTATTATGCTTTCAAGTTTTGCCCTTCGTTCGCGAAGAGGGCGGTCCATATAGCTCTCATTCTCGCAGAGCACTATGTCAAATAAAAATAAGTTGAGCGGGTATTCCTTTGACTTTTTTTCAACTTCATATTTTCTTTTTCTTTGAATTGTGATTTGGAATGGGTAATATTCTTGTGTTAATTCATTGAACGCAAGCGCCTCCCCCTCAACAATGCATTTTTTTGGGGTGAGTTGTATTTTCGCCGCTTCAATTATTTCAGGAAACATTTGGGTAATGTCCTCGCTTTGTCTTGAGAATATTTTTATTTTTTCCCCATTCTTATGAACAGCGACTCTAAATCCATCGTATTTAGCCTCAACCGCGCATTTGCCGAGTTTTTCAATTATTTCTTTTGCGCTTGGTAATCGTTCAGCCGCGGTGGGGCGAACAGGGGTTCCTGGCGCAAGGTGAATTTCCTTTAACCCAAGAAGCCCCTTTTCTTTTAGCATTCCCGCAATTTCTCCAAGGTCGGAGAAAATATTGTAAGCGGTTTCAATCTCTTCTCGAATTTTAACTTTTATTTCCCTTTTCTTGTCCTCGATTATTTTTTTTTCCTTAGGCGTTTTTGCTTTTGAGAGCTGTACGGAAAGTTTTTCCTGCTCAACTTTTGAGAGCATTATCGCAAAAGCGTCCATTAGTGTTGGGTCTCCTATTCCAAGTCTTATATTTCCAAGCGGTATTCTTGCGATGTATCTCGCTTCCGTTGGCGAGGCGGAGTTAAAGAGTTCCGCGAGTAATTTTATTTTTAGTTCCTGGCTTCCGGTTCCTTCAGACATAGCCATTTTTTTCAAATTTAAAAAAACTTTTTCTATTGTAAGTGCTTGTGAGAATAGCGAGCCCTGTTTTTTCTTTTTGATGAGCTCTTCCGCGGTGTTCCCAAGGTCCCCGTTTTTATTAAAGAGCGCATCAACTTCGTTTCTTGCAAAACCAGTGGCTTTTGCTATCCCCTCGGCGATTAGTTTTTCTCCAAACCCAATTTCTTTTCCCTCAAAGTTAGGGGCAATTCTTCCCTGAAGCAAATAAATAACTCTTTTAGCATCCTCTGCAGGCATGCCCTCAAATAGTTCCGCAAGTATGTCAGTCATTACAAGTCTTGAGGAGGCTTCCTCTGTTTTTGCAAAGTACTCCGCGGCGTCCTTAAACAGCACTAAAATCACTTTTTTGAAAATTACCCAGTTATTCTTCCTAAGCCTTGCCTGCTTAACTAGGCAGTAATTTAAATGGCCTCATAATCCTTTTATATTGCTCTAAACAATTACTTTTTATGGACTGGAACGTTCTTGAGCTCATTTGGCATTACTTCGCGGGGTTTGATTCCTTCCACTTTGGCATCTTTTCAGCGCTTGGCTTATTGATGTTTTTGTTCGCCTTTAGCTACGCTGCATACAGAGGCAGGGAAGAGAACCCGATGCAGCTTGCCGCGGAAGTGACTATTTATGTAATGGTTTTTGCGCTTGCGCTTGACTTCATGAATGTTCCTTCACTTATTGTTGGGATTTTGATTATAATCGCTTATGAATTTATAAGCAAGCATTTGTGCAAGACAAGATTTAGAGTATGGATTGAGGGGTTCATTTCGCTGTGGATTTTTTTAATTATTTTTGCGCTTGTGGGCGAATATCTCCGTCCGATAATCGGGGTAATTGGTCTTGTAATATTCTTCGCGATGAGCGAGGTGCGTGTGAGGGAAAAGAAAAAAGAGGATGAACTAGAGAGTGCAAAGAAAGAGGAGAAGAAAAAGTAATTGCTTTTTTTGGGGGTTTTTCCCCTCTCCAAACTTTTATAAAGCATTTTGGGAGTTATTTCTTTAAACGGGGATATAGTCTAGCCTGGTAGGACCGGTGCTTTGGGAGCATCAAGCGCGAGTTCAAATCTTGCTATCCCCATTTCTTTTTTTTATTTTTCTTCTCCAGCACCCCAAATAATCAGGTTTTTATACCTTAATCGCGTAATATTTACTAGTTTTTTTGGGGTGTTTTAATGACTGATGGAATAGTAGGATTTAAGTTCAGCAGCATGGTTCCCGCATTCCTTGCGGTTCTTCTTGTGGCTGTACTAATAATAGTTGGATTTACTGCCGGGGCGACCCTCTCAAATGGGAGTGGTAGTTCTGATTTAGCTAATTCTAAAACAATTAGTGTATCTGGAACAGTAACAAAGAAGATTGCGCCTAATTTGGTTGAGATTGTTTTAAGCGTTGAAACTTTGGACGCTTCAGCTCAGATAAGCCAGAGTTCTAATGCGACAGTAGCTGAGCAGGTTAGTGCTGCATTAAAGAGCGCAGGGGTAACCGCGGATCACATAAAGACTGTTGCATATTCTGTAAATGAAGAATTTGAGTACAGTGATGCATTAAAAAAATCGGTTTCTTTAGGGTATAGAACAGTTAACCAGATTCAAGCGACTGTAACTGATTTGAAGAGTACTGGTTCGGTTGTTGATTCTGCAGTAAAAGCAGGTGCAAATAGAGTCAGCAGTGTTGTTTTCAAATTGACTCCAACAAGCGAGATGCGAGAAAAAAGAGTTGCTTTGCAGGAAGCTGCTGGAGCAGCAAAGCTTAAGGCTAGCAGTATAGCAAAGGGAATAGGGGTAAATGTTGGGGCGCTTCACTCAATAACTGAGAATGCGTATTACTACACTCCAAATTATAGCATGGCTTCTGACATAATGGCAAAGGATGCTTCTTCGACTCCTATAGTGCCATCCGATGTTGAAATTAACGCCAGTGTTTCAGCAGAGTTCTTTATACAGTAAATAACTATAATTTCTGCCGGTAATAAAACCGGCATTTGTTTTTTCTTTTTGCCCAAGCGTCGCGCGCGGGCCTTTTTTTCTTTAAACAATTCTCTTTTAAATAATTTTTAGTCCATTTATGTGTATGGATATTGCGAAGTATTCACTCATTGCAATCAAGATTGGCACAAACGCGATTATGCGCGAAGGGGTGCTTGACAACGAATTTTTGGATGCGCTTATCAAAGAAGTTTCTTTGCTTTCAAAAGCCAAAAAAAAGGTTGTTTTAATCTCAAGCGGAGCGGTGGGAATGGGTAAAAAGAAAATAAATTATTTAGCCAGCGCTAAAACCACAATTAAGGAGCAGCAGGGGCTTGCGGCTATTGGGCAGATAGAACTAATGAATGAATATTTGGGGCGCTTTGAGGGTGCGGGTCTTGTGGGCGCGCAAGTGTTAGTGTCACAGCACGACTTTTTGAACAAGCAGTGCCTCGCGAACATAAAAAGCACTTTTGATTTTCTCCTTGAGAAAAAAGTAATTCCGGTTGTTAATGAGAATGATGTTGTCGCGACAGAGGAGCTGAGGATAAATGGAGTGTTCTCAGATAATGACGCGCTCGCCGCGCTTCTTGCAAAACAAATTGGCGCAAATCTTTTAGTATTTATCACAGCAAAAGGCGGTTTGATTGGAAAGGACGGAGAGATAATTGACACTCTTACAAAAATGGAACAAGTTTGTGTTTTGAATGAAAAGTCAAAGGATGGAAGAGGCGGGATTGATTCAAAGCTCGCCTCAATCAAAACCTCACTATCCACAGGGTGTGATGTCTTTATTTCAGGGCCAAATGGATTTAAGGGTTTTGCAAAAGGCAATGCGGTTGGGACTTTTGCTCCTGCAAGCCACTAAAAAAATTTATAACCCCTTACCTGCTTACTTTTGTTATTATTTGAGTTGGTTTAATGGCTGAACAATCAAAACTTCCTGATATAAATACGCAACCGAGCGAGTGGTACACTGATATTATTGCGCGCGCGGACCTTGCGGATATCCGCTACGGGGTAAAGGGTTGTATTGTTTTTGGACATTGGGCAGTAGAATCAATGGAACTAATGTATGCTTATCTTGAGAAGGATTTGAAGAAAAGGGGGCATAAGAATTACTGGTTTCCCACTTTGATTCCTGAAAGTTATTTTCACAAAGAAGCCGCGCACATAGAAGGATTCTCTCCTGAAGTATTTTGGGTTGAAAAAGCGGGCAATGACACGCTTGAGGAGCGCCTTGCGTTAAGACCAACTTCTGAAACAGCGTTTTACTCAATGTTTGCTCTTTGGATTCGCTCTTATAAGGACCTGCCTTTTAGGGCGTACCAGCGCGCAAATATCTTCCGCTATGAATCAAAAGCAACTCGCCCGTTTTTGCGGAGCAGGGAGTTTCATTGGATAGAAACCCACTGCGCGTTTGCCACCGAAGAGGAAGCTTTTCAGAATGTGCTTGATGATATGGAGACAACCAAGAGAGTTGTTTTTGGAATTTACGGGGTTCCCACAATAGTTTTCGAAAGGCCTTCATGGGATATGTTTGCGGGCGCCGCAAGGACTTTTGGTGCGGATGCGTTTACTCCGCAGGGAAAGGTAGTTCAGCAGCCCAGCACTCACATGATTAATCATCATTTTACCGAACAGTTTGGTGTTAAATTTACTGATAAGGATGAAAAGGAAAAGACTCCTTACACAACTTGCTACGGTCCGGCGGTTTCAAGAATATTTGCGTCCGTTGTTCTCACTCACGGCGATAATAAAGGATTAAAATTTCCTTTTGAGATTGCGCCAAAGCAAGTGGTTATTGTTCCTATTTTAGCCGAGAAGGAGCCAAAGGTTTTAGCAAAAGCAAAAGAACTTGCGCAGAAACTTGAGGAAGCGGGTTACAGAGTAGAAGTTGATGATAGCGACAAGAGACCCGGAGAGAAATTTTATTTTTGGGAAATGAAGGGAGTTCCTCTAAGAATTGAACTTGGTCCAAGGGACTTAACCGCTAAGAAGTTCTTGCTTTTTAGAAGAGATACTGAAAAGAAAATTGAAGTCGCTGAAAAGGATTTGCTAAAAGAAGTTGCCGCACAAGGGCTCGCGCTTAGCGAGAACTTGAGAAAAAACGCGATGAAGAGCTTTGAGGGGCTAATTAAGGACGTGAAGTCGCTTGAGGATATTAAAAAAATAGTTGGAAAAGGAATCGCGAGGGCGAATTTTTGCTCAATGAAGAAGGACGGCGAGAAGTGCGCAGAAATTATTGAGAAAGAAACCGGCGGAAAAATACGCGGGACAAGAATTGATGTTAAGGAAAAGATTTTTGGAAAATGCGTTGCGTGCCAAAAAGAAGCGAAGCACATAGTTTATATTGCGAAGGATTACTAACCTCTCAAAACTTTAATTAATTCAGCCAACAAATTTAGTTCAGCTGGCGTATCTTCGAATATGTGTCGCCTGCGGAATAATTTTTCTGCCCCAAACCTCAATTTTTTCCCCTTCAATTTTCTTGTCATGCATTTTCTCAAAAACAAATCCGTTTTTTTCGTATAATTCCTTTGCCCCGTCGTTGCTCGCCCTAACTAGAAGAAATAATCTTTCAGCAAAAACGCGTCTGCATTCCTCAACTATGTGTTCAACTATTTTCGTGGCGATTTTTTGCCCTCTCCACGCGTCATCAACATATATTGCGTTGAGGCGCGCCTCTTTTTTCTCCAAAAAAAACTCAATATCGGCAAATCCCGTCAGTATGTTTTCCTGATGGGCAATAAGCACAAGATACTTTGGGTCATTCATTCGGTCAAGGATTTTCTTCGGAGTGAACTCAGTGTAAGGAAACTCAATTTTTATCTTCTCATCAATCCACTCGGAATCCGTTGCGCGTGCTTTTTCTATTTCCACAAAAATCCCTTGGTTTTGGTAATTCATTTAATTGCGCCGATAGCTTACTCGCTTTTGTGGCTCAAATAATCCTCAATCTCTTTTTCGCTTACCGCGCATCCCGCGAATTTTGCGGCGTAGAGGGCCGCCTCAAGTTCAAGTCTTCCGTGCGCAAGTTCGTGGTCAAAGAGATTCTGCTCGTATGCCATTGCGATAATATCTACGCTTCGAAACATTTTCAGCTCGGGAAACATTGTCCTAAATGAGTTGAGGTTCTGCTGGTTTAGGCTTACTTCCTCTTCTTGTCTTCTCTCAAGCACCTGCTTTAGCCGGGTTGGGTCCTCAATCAGAGAGCGTGTTGTTCGTTCATCAATGAAAAGCATTTTCACATTATTTATCTTAGCAAGTGCGAGCGCTTCGGCTTCTCCGGCTTGTATTATGCTTAATGGTCCGTTTTGAGTAAAGAAAATATTGTTTGCGAGCTGGAGTATTTTCTGCTGGTAGCGGGAGATTTCGCCTGAAACAGGGATTGTTTTTATTATCTGCTGGTTCATCGCATACTTAATTCTCGCCGCGTTGAGCGCGAAGCGTTTGTTTGTTATTGGTTTCCACACGCTTTCTTCCGCAACTGTTCCGGAGATTAAAAGCTCTAAGTGATTTGTTTTAACAAATTCGCGGAAAACATTCATTAGGCAGGTTCCCGCAAGTGTTATCATTGTTCCTGTGTCAATAACCGCTTTCATATTATTCACCAAAACTTCTTTCTTCAATTATTTTCCAAAATCTCCTTAAGTTCTCTTACTCTTTGCGCAATATTTTTTGATTCAGGTTCCTCGTCATGCATTGTGGTAAATCCGATATAGCTTTGGAGTTCCTTCTGGTCGGCTCCGGTTAGTGCCGAGGCTTGTGCAATACTTAATCCATAGCTGTATGCGAGGGATGCCTGTTTTACTTTTGCTTTTTCATAAACATTTTGCGCATAATTCCCAAGCTCGTTGTCAATATTCACGATGTTTTTAATTATCATTTTCAGTGCATCCATAAATTGTTTCTCGTCATTCTTATCCACGGCGGATTTTGCGATATTAAAGTTTGTCGCGATTAGTTGCTTTATTTTTACCCACTGCTGGCTGTTCATAAAGTGGGGTTTTGTTTCTATTTTATGCAATGCATATGCAATTACCCCAAGTTCGGCTTTTGCATAATCATTCCCAAGCGCCGCTTCCCTAATGAGCCTGCTTCCCATTCCCCTAAGGTCAAATACCCTTTTTTCCTCAAATAGGCGGAGCATTTCGGCGAGGTCAAATTCAAGCGTTTTCATGATTAATGCAGGGCGTTCGCATATTTAATATTTATTGTATGGGCTAGTGACGGGATTCTTTCTGTGCCTTTGGGAACAGCTTTTTAACTTATTGAGGCAGATAATTGCTCGTGATTGGATGAAAGTATTAGTGCCATTGCTTACTGGAAAAGAGAATAGCCCGATGTTCATTGAGGCTTTTACAAACAAGGTGGATGAGGTTATTTTGCTTCAGATAGTGGATAAGGATTTTATGAGCCGAACAAGTTCCGCGATTGGGGAAGTGAGGCAGTTTCGCACTGTAATGGACGAGATTAAGAAAATTGTGGGCACCAAAAAGAAAAAGTGCAATGAGATAACCGAGTGGGGTACGACTGCCAAGAAAATACTCGGGATAGCGGTTCTGCAGAAAATTGACAAAGTGTTTTTGGTTAGCGACCACACGCAATTCTTTGAAGAGGTTACAAAGGAACTTAAGAAAAATAAAATTAAGTTTGAAGCGGTTGAGGTTACCGATGAAGAGGATGAGGATAAGGACGAAGAATAAATGGTTTTCTTTGAATCAAAGAATTATCTTTGGGCGTTAATGAAAAGTGTTATTAATCGGAAAAAATATTGGTTATTGGTATGTTTATGGGTAAAATTGATTCATGCGGCGAGTGCGGGATTTTGCTTGAGAGCAAGGTTCTTGTTGAGGACTCAACAATTAAGGGTCAGCTTGTTGAGAAGGGTTTTGGTGAAAGTAAATCCCGCTCTCTTGTGCTTGATTTATTTGAAGCGCTTTTTTTAGTTCAGAAGGATAAGCTCTGTATTTGCGATAAAAAAGAGAAGAAAGTTTCTGAGAAAAAGCTTCTTGCACTGGGGCTTGAGCACGACAAAAAGTTTTACTCTAAATTTATTGTGTACTCTGATTTGCGCGAGCGCGGGTACTGCGTTAAAACCGGGCTTAAATTTGGGTTTGATTTTCGCGTGTATCCTAAGGGAAAGAAAATGGGGGAAGAGCACTCAAAGTTTGTGATTCATGTTGCTCCCGAGAGCGAGAAAGTCTCAATGTCCCAGCTCTCAAGGATGACGCGCCTTGCTGGAAACATTCATACAATTACTGTTGTTGCGGTTGTTGACCGAGAGGATTCGGTTAATTATTATTCAACCGAGAGGATTTTGTTTTAGACTCAATTTGTTGGACATCTTTTGGAATCAAGTATTTTTTTTATGAAATTAGAAAAAAATGTTGAAGAAAAATTACTCGCTTATATAAAAGAAATCTTCGCAAATGATTCTTGGACGCTTACTCACACCCTCTCCGCTGTCGAAATAATTAAACAAATCGCAAAAAGCGAGGATGCGGATGAGAAAGTTCTTGCAACAACAATGTATTTGCATGATGTTGGGTATGGGGGGCTTCTCGCTGATGGATATTCCTTTTCCCAAAGAATCGCCGCAAAAAAAGAGCACATGCCCGCTGGCGCGAAAATGGCGCGGGAGTTTTTGAAAGAAGTTGGCGGCTACACTGATGAGGAGATTTCAAAAATCACTCATTTGATTGAAGTTCATGATAATGTTGATGCCCTCAAAACTAAAGACGAGCTTTTAGTGCTTGAAGCGGATTCGCTCGCCTCAATTGACCCGAAAGTTCCTTTTTCCTTTAGCGAAGAGGATGTTGTGAAATATGTAAGTTTTTTCCTTGAGAAGCGCGCCCCAAAATTTATTTCAAAGAAAGGAAAGGAATTGCTAAAAAAATTCTCAAATGAAAATAAAGTGTTTAAGAGAATGGCTGAAAAACTCAAAAAATAATTAATAACTCAAAAAACTAATTTCTTATAAAAAAAGTAGCTGCTTTGAATGGCGAACTTCGCCACTCAAAACAAAAGTTTAACCTAAAACTAAAAGTCGCATGCTCTAACGGTTTTTCTTCCGTTTTCTTTTGCTCTTGCAGATGCTTTCTTTATCATTTTAGCTACTTCTGCACTCAAAGCGTCAACAGCGTCTCCTGCTGTGTTGCAGTCTTCTGCCTTGATTGCTTCCTTTACTTTTGATGCTACTACTAATACTTCAGTCATAAATAATCCCCCAATTTGTGTTATCTAAACCAATTAAATGCGCTAAATAAAGCAATTACTTAATCCAGGCAACTAATTGGCTTTCTGATTAACCCAAAAAGTAAAAGGTATTTAAACCAATTGGGTCGAAAAGCGGGTTTTAAAGGGTTTTAGCATGCTTTTGGGCGCATTTTTGGGGGAGTACGAGCTTTTCGTTAAAAGCCTTTTTGTGTAGTATTTTTGTGCCTGTGATGATGTTTTTCATTCTGACTCGTGATGAATGATGGGCGAGCTGAGGCGATTATTGATATTTGGAAATTAGTTTGTGAGCGTTAGCGAACCCAGACGTGAACCGGCTGGGCGGTTCTGGGCGAGCTGAGGCGATTAAAGTTTATTAGGCGATTAATCAAGTTCTTCTCGGTCCTCTTTTGTGAGCTATATTTGTTGTTCCTATCCTTCCTCGCTGATTTTGATTTCTGATTCCGCTGTTGTGCGCGTACTGTGGTTGTGCTTGCGGAACTAGTGGGGCGGGTTCATAATAGTACGGCTCTTTGCTTGGTTTTTTTAGTAAAACTTTCTTGTAAAAATCTCTTCGTAGTTCAATTGGGGTGTTTGCGGTTGCCTCAATTATTTCCGCGTCGGGGGTGGGAGTGGTTCTGTTCGTAACCCTTTTCTTTAGGAGCGCTTTTAATTCAGGTGTTGCTCCTTCAGCGCTGTTATACCAGATGTCTCTGATTCGTATACACGCTTTCTCTCTTTTTGTCGAGACTCCTTCCATTAATCCAAAATAATACTGGAGGGTGCTGACCCCACTTACTATTGTTTCTTCATAATTAATATTTTTCTTATTTTGGCGGGCAGTATTGTGTGTTTCGGTGGTCCGCAGGATTATGCTAAGCATGCATTCAATTGAGGGGGTAGATTTAATTCCTTCTTTTTTTGTCCAGTTGGAAACAGCCTTCATGCGTTTTTGCAGAGCTTCTTGTTCTATTAGGGTTATTTTTTTCATTTCTTGTTTCTTTTGCGCCTCAATAAATTGTTTTTCTTTTAACTGTGCTTTCATTGATATTTTTGCGCTTGTTTTTGCGTTGGCATCAATCCTAGCCGTAATATTTTTCATTAATTCCGGGGTGCACGCCGCCGCAAGACCGATTGCGGTCGTAACGCTTCCATGGATTATTGCGGTTTTCCATTTGGGGCGCCTACTATTTTTGGGAAAAGTCATCCAGTTTTGAGATTTGCTACTTCTTGTGCGCGGGTTCATAAAACCAAGTTCGGTTTTTTTTTTCGAGTTCTAATCAAAATCTTCTAGGGCCATTTCTTGGTAGCTGTTTTGTGGGGGCTTTAAAACTTTTATTTCTTGTGGAAGGGTTTGCTCTTTCTCGCATGCTTCGAAGTTCGTCAAGCAAAGTTATTCCGAGTGTATCAAGCAGTAATCTCTTTTCAGGAACTTTCATCGTGTGTGATGTTTCAAGTAGAATATCAATTATTCGTGCTCTTTGTCCGTCATCAGAGATATAATTTAGGTCAGAAAACATTTGGCTTGGATTTCCGTTGAATTGTTTATCAAATTTTCTGGTTGAATTATTGAACCAGGCAGTCTTGATTTTTGGTCTGTCAAGGTATTTCTGTAAAGCAGTTAATCCCCCGCCGATTTCTTTTTCGTTAACATCTTTTCTTTGTTTCTCAAAAGCCTTAACTATTGCGCTCTCTACTTTCACAATAGTATTCGTGTGAAGCGCGCTTGCTTCTTGACCTGAGCGCACTTTAAAGTATTTAAATAAAACATTTCTTCGCTGAGCACTTGTTAAGGGTTTTCCGAAATCTTCTCTTAATTTTGCTTGGCGCTCGGCTTCCACTTCTTTTGCTACATCCAGTCTGTGTCTGTTTGCCTGTTCAGTTAAGCTTTGCGTCTTTCGTGCGGCAAGGTTTTCTTCTATTATAGGCATTCCTTTTTTTACAAGTCCAAACATGGCCGTTGCACCTACTGCAATTCCAGCTCCCCAAAGGCCAATTTTTTGAAGTCTTCTTCTTTTATTGCCAGGTGTCAGAGGTATTCTAGTCTTCATACACAATTTATCTCTTCCAGGGTTTTATAATGTTTCGTCGCCTCGCGAATTGTTAATTTGGCGGTTTTAACGGTTTTCCTTGGGGCATTTAAGTAGTAGATTTAAATAGGAAGTTGCATCTTATTCTCAAAGATAGGGTTATTTTTATGAGCAGTGAAGCAGTTTTTTCTCCTTCCCCAAAAGCCATTTCCGCGCAGTCAGGTTTTGCGGTTAGCACAAGTAATGGAAAAATAAGTATTAAGGAAGCAATTGATCCGATTAGTAATGAGTCCTCGCCTTATGATGAGGAGGATAAGCATATTGATGTTCAGAGAGTAAATGAAGGGAATGATTCTCCAAGGGTTAAAACAGGAATCACTGGTTTTGATGAATTAATTGAAGGCGGGTTTGAAAGGGAATCTATAGTTCTAGTGGTTGGCGCCTCAGGAACCGGAAAAACTCTTCTCAGCATGCAATTTTTGTATAAGGGCGCTATTGAATATAATGAGCCAGGGGTATTCATTTCTTTTGAAGAAGAGCGCGAGCCATTGTATAAGCACGCTATGCAATTTGGATGGGACTTTGAGGCGCTTGAGAAAAAAAATGTTTTTAGGCTCCTCACTTACAAGCCGCACCAGGTTACAAAAATTTTGGAAGAGGGCGGAGGGCAGATTAGGGATGCGCTTGCGGAAGTCGGGGCGAAGAGAGTGGTAATTGACTCAATGACCGCGTATGGTTTGCTTTACAAGGATGAGTATAAGCGCAGAGAAAAAATTCTTGAATTTTATAGTCTTCTAAGGAGATGGGGGGTAACCTCAATTGTGATTTCAGAGGATAGGCCAAAGGATGTTGAGGAAGAGGAAGGAGGAATTGGTTTTATCAGCGATGCTGTTGTTTCTCTTTATTATGAGCATGACCAGGAAAAAGGAATCCGCATTCACTCGCTTGAGGTGTTAAAGATGCGCGGTACAAAGCACACTAATAAAATTTGCGCGATGAATTTTGAGAAAGAGGGAATCACAATTTACCCCGATGTTGAAGTATTCTGATTATTTTTTATTAATTAAGAAGTGAGAATTTTTTTTAAGTTTTTCTCTTATTCTTGCGCCATTGCTATTGCTGAAATGAACAAGTCAGAGTAATCAAATGTTTTGTCGGCGAATTCCTTCAAATAATCCACTAGTTCTGGGTCAGTGGATTCCTTTACCGCAAAAATAATAAGGGTTTTATCTTCAAGCCTTATTTTGTTGTTGAACATGTGAAAGAACTTCGCCACATTCTCTCTTTTCTGATAAACCGTGAGAACATTTATTGAATCAAACAGCACTATTTTTTCTCCTAAGAGATTTTTCTCTGCGTTTTCAATCGCGATTTGAACTCCCGTCATATCGGAGGGGTTTGAGAGTTTAATTACTTGCGGGCTTGTGTCAGAAGAATTTCTTGAGAAAGCGTCAATAATAACAATCCTGTTTCGGTCTTTTTCATTTATTTTTATGAGTATATCCTCTCCCGGGGCGGAGTATGAAACAACTATTACGCTTCGAAATTCCTGCGCAAGAAAAGAATTCGCCGCAAATATTATGCTTTCCTTTATTTGTTTTTGGTTTAGGAGAACAAACGAAACATTCTTGTCGGCGTAAGCCACACTCTCTTTTAGGAAGAAAACGTTTTGCATGAACAACTTTGGCTCTTTTTGAATAAAAAGCTTTGTTCTTCAAAAGCAAGGGGGTTTTTTTCGCTCTCGCACGCTTTAAATACTATAAATGAGTATTTTTTTGCATGAGTATAAGGCGGCAAAGTAAAAGAGGGCAGACAACGGTCGAGTTATTATTGCTCCTTGGGATTTCACTTACGGCTTTACTCATAGTTTATTCTCTTTACGGCCAACAGATACAGTATTCTTCTTCAGCAAAAGAAATGGCTACCGCAAAAGCAACTATTGAGAGGATGGTCACCGCCGCGAATTCACTAAGTATTTCGGGGGCAGGCTCAAGAACAACTGTGCTTATTGAGCTTCCCACTTCGCTGCGAATGGACGATTCAGGAATTTATGGAAGTGAGCTAGTATTAAGACTTAGGAACCGGACGGATATTATCGGTAGTGCGGATGTGAATTTTTCGGGGACTTGGAAGAGGAATGGTAATTCTTTTGTTAAAGGCGGTTATTACGCAGCACTCGTTTTTGATGGCAATTCAGTAAATATTATTTATGATGATTTTGAATTAAGCGAGGAGAGCATTTCTATTCAATCCAAGCAAAGCACAATCTCCCAAGAGTCTTTTACAGTGCGAAACACTTCCGCAAACACAGCTTATTTTACAATTACTTCCGCTTTTTCAAACAGCCCTTATGCTGTTCTTTCTCTTGGCGATGGGGATGGCTCTTTTTCGCTTGCCGAGAGTGAAATGCGTTTAATTGATTTTAATATTACCACTAATGATTCAGCGTATGGGAATTATTCCGGCGCGCTTAATATTGAAGCGCAGTTAAATGATGATTATAGGGATTATAATATTTCAAAGAGCGTGCTAGCTTCTGTCGAAGTATCTATTGCTCCAAGCGAGACAACGAATTGGGAGAGCTTGTTTTTCACAACTGAAAATAATTTTTCGACAAATGCGAATCTTTTGCTCTCAAGATATTTTAAGACAACTCCAAATATGGGAGTTTCATTTGTTCCAAGCGGGGAGCTTGACTGGAACACGAGCGCAAATTATACTTATCTTTCCTCTGATTACAATCGCGATATGAATGGGCTTAGGGGTTATTGGAAGTTTAATGACAAAAACTCCGGCGGGTATATTATGAATTCAGCCACGGGCGTTAGGGACGGAAACTTGATTAGCGGGGCGGATGTGAATGGAGTGGGGTTTTGGGATACAAATGCCGGGTGGTTTGATGGGAGCAATGATTATGTGGACTTGGGGAATGATTCGGGTTTGGATTTGACTGGCGATTTTTCAATCTTTGCGTGGGTAAATTACTCAAGTTTTGCAACCGCTAATTATTGGGAACACGCGATTATTGCAAGAGATGAGGGCGGGGGTTCCAACGATAAATGGATATTTACGGTAACCTCTCAGACGGGCGGAACTCATTTTGAATATTATAGCACTGTGACCGGCACCAATACTGAGCTTAATGGGAATTTGTGGAATGTGGCGCTTGGGGCTTGGAATTATCTTGGCATTACTAAGCAAGGAAGCACATTTACATTCTATAGGAATGGCCAGCCTGATGGCACAGCAGTGAGCGCAAATGCCCTGCCTTTGAGTATTTCGGTTAATACTAGAATAGGGTTTGCGGAAAGCAGGTATTTTCACGGCACAATCGATGAAGCAACTATTTGGAATCGCGCTCTTTCCGCTTCCGAAATTGCCGCAGATTACAATAATTTTCTCTCAATGAAGTATGTTTCTTCTTCGCAGTATATCCGTCCCTCTGATTCCTTAAATTATTTAACTATTGGGACGGATCAGAATTTCTCTTATGGTTATGAGATTGATTCAAATGATAAGTTCTTTGATGCAAGTCTTTTGGCGTTATGGCATTTTAATGATAAGAATTCGGACGGGTTTGTATTAAATTCTGCCACTGGGCTGAGGGATGGAAATTTAGTTGGCGGGGCGGATGTTAATGCGGCGGGGTTGTGGGATACTAACGCAGGGTATTTTGACGGTGTAAATGATTATTTGTATACTCCATTTAATCCAAACTCAAACATAGGGGACAATAACCCATTTTCAGTTTCTTTTTGGGCTTATCCAAAAAATAAATTAAGTAACTTAGTTACGGTTGGGTGCGGTAATTGGACAGTATCTCCGGTCCAGAGATGGTTTGTTGGTCAATACACCGGGAATTGGTATTGGGGGCTTGGAAATACTTATGATATTGCAACCGGAGTAAGCGTGGATCCAAATACTTGGCAGCATGTTGTTTGGGTTTATGACGGCAGCAAAAATTACATATACAAAAACGGGGTGCTTATCTATGTTAAGACATATACAGGCATCGGGAATTATCCTGATATGGTATCTCCGCTTGGGGCAATAAATCAAAACGGAGGGTTTGTTCAGGATTTTAACGGTCTCCTTGATGATGTTGCAATTTGGAATCGCACTCTTTCTTCTTCCGAGGTTTCTGATTTATTCAGAAAAGGTATTTCAAGGCTTGATTTGAATATTTATACTTGCACTGACTCTGCATGCGCTAGTATTGTCGGGACAAAGCAAATTAGCGGCGCAAAGCACGGCACGGAAATTGATATTTCTTCGCTTGCTCTTGGGAATTATTTAAAATACTCTGTTGATTATAATTTCCTTCCCCAATTTGCTGATAATAATTATACTCCTTTAAAGGCAGTTTACGGGCTTCCTGCGTTTTCTGATTTTAATCTTGTTTACACAAGCTGACTTTAGCCGTTCTTTATAAAATCAGGCGGTTTTTTTGCTCTTCGAAATCTTTTAAACTACTAAAAGCATAATATTTCGGTGTTTTATTTGTTTTTTAGCAGGGGGCAGACAACAACAGAGGCTCTGCTTGTCCTATCCATCTCAATCTTTCTGCTCATTTTTTTCTTAAGCACCATTTATGACCAAATTTATAACAGCAATATTCTTGAACAGCAAAAAATTGGCTCCGCCGCGGTTAGGGCGCTTGCAAAGGAAGTTGATGATGCATATTTTTTGGGGGCGGGGACTGTAAAAAATGTGTATATTACACTGCCTCGGCTTGTTGATTATGATTATTCTTACATAAGTGGTAAATCAATTATTCTTCGCGTTGAGCAGACGGATTACATTTCATCGACAAAAGTTGACGTGCGGGGCGCTTGGCCGGACCACTCTGGGGTATCAGTTTTCTCAATACGCGCATTCGGCGATTTTGTTACTCTTGCCGACCAGCCGGTTTATTTCTCTCCTGCGCAATTAAATTTAGTGGTTCTGCAGGGAGAATCTTCTGATGAGAATATTCTGATTACAAATGTTTCTGATTCACAAAAGGATTATAACTTTTATAGCGAGTTTCCATCGGCAGGAAGCGGGGTAGTGCTTTCTACTACCGCGGTAAACCCGATAACAGTTGATTTTAATTCTTCCGAGATAGTTTCACTAAATATTTCCTGCGATAGCGATGCTTTTGGCAATTATGACGGCAAAGTGGTTTTTGTTCCGTCAAATTCAACCGATGCAAATATTTCAGTTCCTATAAAGCTTGCATGCAATTATGCGCGGGAAAGACTTGTGCTTTCTCCGCTCGAGAAAACAATTGCCACTTCAGTTGGTTCTGATACCACAAGCTCAATTTTAGTGTGTAATAATTCCTCTCTAGCATTTAATGAAGTCGAGGCGAAGATAATTGGGAATGCGTCAGAATATGTTTTCACAAATTTCTTTGAGGATGTTGCCTCTGATTCCTGCAGTACAATTCCTCTCTCAATATATGCCCCCTCTTCCCCCGGAACTTATGCGGGAAGTATTATTGTTTCATCAAGCGGGTATTCCTCAACCGCTTCATTATCTCTTGTGGTGAGCTAAAAATGGTTTTCATAAACAAAAAAGCCCAGGTTTCTATGGAATTTATGGTGGCCATTCTCATAATAATACTTTTTTTTGTTTACGGGGTGGGGTTGTTTAATGATAAAACCCAGTTCAATGTTGTTGCCACAAATAAGTGGCTCGCGCAGGAAACAGCGTTTAAAGTTTCCCGCGGAATAAATAATGCGTATTTGCTTGATGAGAATTCTTTTGTTGCAGACAATATTGTTTGGGATAAGAATGGGCAGTCGCTGGCGTTTGGCGCGCGTACAGTGCAGGTAACTTACCGCAGGTCCTATGCGGACGGCGCGCTTGCGACAAATAATTTTGTCTCAAATATTTCTGACTGGAATGGGACAATTGTTTTTAGAAAAGTAAACGGAAGAGTGGTGATTGATTATTCATAAGCCTTTTAAGAGAAGTTATGTTGGCCAGAGGGGGCAGTTCTTTTCTCCCGACATAATGGCCGCGGTAGGAGTTTTTCTTTTTGCGCTGGCGTTCTTTTGGGGTGCGTCTAGTTCAATTTACTCGCAGACAGAGCTTCTTGATTTGCGCAGGAATGCCGATGAAAGTGCGCATATGGTGCTTAATAATTTGGTTCTCTCTTCCGGCGAGCCGAGTAATTGGGTGTTGAAGGATTTTTCTGATATTAACTCCTTTGGTCTTGCAAAAAGCCCGAGTGTGCTTGATAGAATGAAAACTATTTCGCTTATGAATAATCTTAATTCTGATTTGAATTATCAAGAAGTGCGGGAGAAACTCGGCGCGGGTGTTTTTGATTTTCGTTTGGTTCTACTTGATTCCGATGGGGCGGTTATTGCTGACGGCGGAATTGATTTAAACGCAGGGAGTACCGCCGCTGACCCAAAATTAGTTCTTATTTACAGAAGAATAGTGTATTATAATGAAGAAGAGGCGGTGCTTGAGGGAATTGTTTCAATTGCGAAGTAAATTGAGTATTTGTTGATGTGAACTTTATGTGTAGAAAGTTTATTTTAGAAAAGAAATTGCCTAAAGCAGGGGCTCGTGCTGTTTCTGAGCGCGGATTTGTAATCACCGTTGATTCTTTTCTTAGTGTTGTTGTAATGACTCTCTTAATTGTGCTCTCTTTTTTCTTCCTTTCAAAAGTTACGGGCGATTCCTGGAATTTGGTTGACTTAAAAAATATTGTCTCTGATAAGTCCGCTGTTCTTGAGAAAAACCTTTTATTTGAGGACTCAATTCTGCGTTCTTCATCAGAACTCCTTGAAGTCTCGCTTAATTCTTCCCCTGACCCGTATTGTTTTGAGGCAACTCTCTTTAATGAGAGTCTTTCTCCTCTAGTTCATGCGCTTAAGGCGGGGTGCACTAAGAGTACTATTCAGATAATATCCAGCGAGCGCACATTTATGGTTCGCGATGATAATGGGTCCTCTTTTTACATTGCGCGTGTTGAGGGGTGGGTAAAATGAAGCATTCTTTTCTAAAGGGCAATTACTCAAAGGGTTTTTTGTTCACGATTGCGGTGATTTTATTTGCTTCTACCCTTACAATTTACTCCCAAGGATATGCAAACGTAAATTTTTCGGCGGAGCGCTCAATTCTTTCCTCTGCAAAGCCGATTAATGTGCTTTTACTTAATGATGATTTGGCTTTTGATGTTCTCTCTTTGCTTCGAATGAGAGTTGATGTGAATAAATCCTATCCTAATGAGGTGCTCTTGTCAGGTGATTTCTTATCCTCAAGGGATATTTCAGCTGAATTCTCGGATTATTCATCCTTCTTGTCCAATACTTTCTTCTCCCGCGCTTTGGGCAGTGAAAGTGTTGATTTGAGCGGTCTTGAGGGAGGCAAAGGGGAATTATATTTTGGCAACGCTGTTCAATTAGATTATAATTACAGCAATAACTTGTTTTTATTCCCAACTTCCGGTTCAGTTGATAAGATTGATATTAATTTAACTTTTCCCGGAGTGGTGTCTTCGGTGGTTTGGAGTTCAAGCGCGGGGGTAGTTCCTCTGACGATAAATTATCAGGATGATTTGAATCGTTTCGCAATTTCCACTTACATTTCCCGCAGTTCCCTCTCCTCTCTCAAAATTAATACCGCTGACGGGAATATGTGGGTGTATTTGGGTTCGGTTACCCGCAATGGTTATACAAAATCCTCCGCGGTGGCAATTGTGCCGCAGCAAAATCAAAAACTTCGTTATTCAATGCGGACAAAATATTCCTCTGATGCGATGCTTCTTCCGCTTAAGGCAAACGCAATTCTTAGCGTGAATCGCGACAACGTTGATTCAAACGCGTTCCTTACTATTGAGCGATAACTTTTTTTAGTGCCTTCCAAGCGCTGGGCACAAGATCAAAAAGATTTAATTAAAAAAAATAGATTTTGAAAGAAGAGTTTTTCCTTTTTTTAAAGGAGGTTTTTCTCTCTTCTTTCAAAATTAAATTTTTACTGGCATGTTCCTACTATGTCTGCTACTCCATATTGTGTCTTTGCAGATATGTTTGTTGAGTCATAGTTGATTATTACTCCTGATTTTGGTATTGTGTATTTGCTTGCTGCAGTACAGTTAGTAACTAGCGGTATGTATGTCACAAGTATTGTCGCTCCAGCCGCAACGTTGTCCTGGTCAGTAGTGCTAATATCGTCTCCTGACCCTGTTAGTACTTGCGCTGAGTTAAGTGACAATGTTTCAGAGCTATTGTTCCTTAACACGAGTGTTAGTCCATTAGTTGCGTCGTTTGTCCAGTCTATTATTCCCCATGGTTCTGCGCTTTTCCATGCGGTTTTTGCGCTGGTTTCTGGTACTGCGTTTCCTTGTTGCATTACTTGTAGGAGTAGT